>Ga0326733_1000007_pt1 | contig 215360 bp, 170 predicted proteins | sample 14_GP2_308_FD_207946 | JGI IMG/M metagenome (GOLD analysis project Ga0326733, IMG submission 207946) | Glacier ice microbial communities from Ngari, Tibet, China - 14_GP2_30.8 | ecosystem: Environmental > Aquatic > Freshwater > Ice > Glacier | place: China: Ngari, Tibet | collected 2018-07-17
GCACCACTTGCCACATCGAGAATCCGCATAGCCGCTTTAACACCCGATCCATCGCGAGCCGTTCAATCAGTGCCCTAGTCGTCGATAATCCCAGCACCGCTTTCGCCACGAAGGCGTCCGCTAGCGCGCTGCGATCATGCGGCTTGCGCCCGACTCCCTGCCGGGTGGGTAGCAACCATTGCTCAATACGCACCCAGTCCAAACTATGCACCAGCTTTTCCAACCGCGGCGTCAGCGCGCCGTATTTCCGCTTTAATTCCCGCTTTAATTCCGGCTTTAATTCCGGCTTTAATTCCGGCTTTAATTCCGGCAATAAATCGTATTGCAGAACATGCCAGCGTTGCATTATCAAAGGTCGTTGTGTAGGATTTATGAGCGCAGGGTGTCGATGCTTTGCCTGGTAACTGACATCGTGCCAGCAATGGCCGCCCTTCGCTCACCTCCTTACAACAATTACATCAAAATCCTACTCGGTAGTCTGGTTTGGCAAGTACCTCAATTGCCAGTTGTTTAGTCCTGTCGCTCGCTCTTGTCTAGACACGCTGCGCAAGCAGGGAAACGGAATGCGCGATATCATCTGCCGCGCATTTGCCGGCGAACCCCTGCAACTACCCTGAAGCTGGATCATCACCATGATTTTTAAGGTAACCAAGTCGCCTAATAAAAAATAGATAGCGTTCAAAAAATTGCTTAAAAATATTAAAGACGCATACCAGACAATATCAACAGAAATTTATGGTTTTCGGCAAAGCGTCTTAATTGCCATACTGATTGCAGCGGCGGCTACCGCCGGTTTTTTCACCCCCATCGATGGCGTTATCTACGATTTCTTCGTAAGAAATACGCCATCTTTCAAGAGTGAGAGCCGGAAGGTGGTGCTGATTGACGTGCCGGTCGCACGGTTTTCCACGGACGACACCAACTGGGAAATATTGGTCAACCGGGCGATCGACATGGGGGCACTGCAGGTGGTGTTCACCGTGGCTCCTACCTTCGACCTTGAGCGCCTGGCACGTATCCTGAGTCACAGCAGCGTCATTGTCGGCGGCGTAATCAGGCCCGATCCGGACAATCCCAAAGATAATCTGTTTGCCTCGGTGCCACTGATGGGCAACCTCACCTTCCCGGCGGTGGCTGCGGTTTCCGACCCGCTGCTTGGGATACACCGTTATCAGCGCTACGCTTTTCCTGTCAACGGCACCGCATATCCCACTCTGGAGGCGCTGGCCTCCCGCCGCCTCGGCATTGAGGTTCATGACGAAGACCGCTTCATGGTCAATTTCTCGTTTGAACAGAATCATTTTCCACGTATGACCCTTGCTCAAGCGCTCGAAGGTGGACTGATCCGGGACGTGGTGCAGGGGAAAGTTATAGTCTTCGGGCCCGCTCTTGATCGTACGCATCGTGACGTGGTAACGCCGATTACCGACGGTAAGCGCCAAGTCAGCGAACTCGAGTATCACGGCCTCGCTCTCGACTCGTTGTTGCGCAAGTCGGCGATCATGCCGCTCTGGCCTATTGCCAAAGGCGTGATCGTGGTGCTGATGTGGCTATTTTGCTTCCTGCTCGTGCAAGCCAAGTCGTTTCGCATGGGGGTGATTGGTGTCAGTGTGACGGTGGCAGCTTTCCTTGCGCTGGCATGGGCCGCACTGGCGTTCGCCAACGTGCATGTTCCAGTGGTAGCCGGAACTTTAGTGCTGGGCACCACCCTGGTCTCGGTGTTCCATCGAAAAGGCCAGCGACAGAACCAGCAGTTGTCCCAGTTAGTTAACGAGACCACACTGCTTGCCGGCGTTTACCAAGAGGGATCTAGCGTGGTTGCCAGCGGCAATTTTTGGCCACATGTGATGGCCATGCTGGATCAAATGCTGCCGCTCATCCGGGCTACGTTGCTGGCTCGTTCCTTCCAGCCTGGGTATGTGACTTTGGTACAGACTCTTCGTTGTGACCAGGATGTGATTCGGGAACAGCGCAGGGATTACCGCCGGACTCCATACACCACAGCGCTGGACCAAAATGGGCCAGTTGAGTCAGCAGAATTCCTCAACGGAGAAAACAATGACGAAGTGCAGCTGCTCGTTCCGTTACGCTTCGCTGGCGAGGTGCTCGGCTTCCTGGTGCTGGGCGTTGCAAAGGCACAGACGGGTGACAGACCTGCACTCATGCGTGCTGTTGTCAGCATCAGCGAGCACCTGTCGGAACTGATGCTGGAGTACCGCAAAGCGCAGGAGCGCGATTCGGCGGCGGAACGCTGGCAAAAGAATTTGCGCGACCCGCGCGACGATGCGATGCATGCATTGAGTCAAAACGTGCGCCTCATCAGCCGCTATACCATCGTGCTGCAAGACATGGTCAACAGCCTGGATACAGCAACGGCAGTCTACGACCTGTTTGGACGCAACTTGCTCGTGAACGCGGGCATGAAGCAGGCACTGGGGAAGGCTGGCATTGACGGCGCGGGCCATACCGCTGCCGACCTGCTGGTTCTGGCATGCGCGATGACGCTGGACGAAGCGCGCAGCGTGATCACACATGTGGTGTTGGATCAACACAGCTTCGAGCGTGCCGCCAGCTTTGGAGACCAGTCGTTTCTGCTGATGGCCTCGGCTTTGCGCGACACGGCCGTCGCAACGGATACTGCGCAACATCCCCTGGAAAACATCCATGGCATCATGTTTCAGCTGTTCCTGAACTCGAATGTGGTCATGCGCGAAACACAGCACGCCGGTGCCATCACCCGCATGTCCGGGGAATTGCAGAATGTTCTTGTCCCGCTGCGGGAGGATGCGTCAGGTACGGTACAGCCGCAGATAGACCGGATCAGCAATCTGATCCTCGGCCCGACTGAAAGCGTAGACAACGGGCACAAGGTTGAGCTGGTCGACGTATGGCATGCGCTTGAACTGGCTGTCGGTCTGGTCCGGTCGGATCCCAAGCTGACGCAAGTGGCTTTCAACATCGAAGGTAAACATGCCCAAATCAAAGCGGCCGTGCCTTATTTGGAATTTAAATCGGCGCTGGTAGCTTTGCTGCGACTGCTGGCTGAAGACACCCGCGACCCGGGGACAGTGATAGTGACCATCCGGCGCGAGACCGGCCATGTCACCATTGAAATGCACAACAACGGCTTCGGCATGCCGGATGACAAGCTACAGTCCATGCTGACTGGGACAAAGCTGCCGCAATGGCCCGCTTTGCGCCTGATCCGCCAACTTCGTTCATCTGCCTTCGGTAAAAACGGCCAGTTCTCCCTTACTAGCGAGGTTGGCAGCGGATACGTCAGCCGCATACTGCTGCCTACGCTTGAACCGGCCTGATCATGGACTGGTTTCCGTTACCCATCTTTCCCGAAGGGGGGCTCTCAGCCTCGGTAATCGTCACGGTTTGGGTCGGTGTGTTCATCGTCTGCCTGAGCAATCTCCGGCTGGGATGGGTACTGTCCGGGCTGGTCATACCTGGCTACATGGTCCCGCTTCTCATCGCCAAGCCAATGGCGGCCGCGGTGACCATGGGTGAAGGTATCCTCACCTATCTGATTGTCTGGTTCTACTCGGAATATCTTTCCCGCTACACCGGCTGGTCAAACTTCTTTGGCCGTGACCGCTTCTTTGCTCTGGTGCTGGTTAGCGTCGGTGTGCGCCTGGTGGCAGACGGCTGGCTGCTGCCGGAGGCGGGGGAATGGTTAGTGAGCGAGTATCAGATCGCTTTCGATTACCGCAGCAACCTACACAGCTTCGGCCTGATCATCACCGCTCTGATTGCCAACAATTTTTGGAAGACTGGCCTTCGGCGTAGCCTATTGCCGATGTTTGTACAGATTGGGATCACCTGGCTGATCGTGCGCTATGGTTTGATGGAGCTCACGAACTTCAACATCGCCTCGCTCGGTTTTATGTACGAAGACATGGCCTCGTCCTTCATGGCCACACCAAAGGCCTACATTATTCTGCTGGTGACCGCTTTCATAGCCTCGCGCCTGAACCTGTTCTACGGCTGGGATTTCAGCGGCATTCTGATTCCGTCCCTGCTGGCATTAACTTGGTATGAACCGATCAAGATCGCCACTACCATGCTGGAAGCGGTGGTGATTTTAGCTATTGCGCAGGTGGTGCTCAATTTTCCGATGTTCCGCAATGTCACTATGGAAGGCGCACGCAAGCTGCTGCTTTTCTTTAATGTCAGTTTTGCCTACAAGTTCGTGTTGTCATGGGCGCTGGTGCTGTTTATGCCGCAGCTAAAGATCAGCGACTGGTTTGGCTTCGGCTATCTTCTGGCAACCCTGATTGCTTTGAAGATCCATGACAAAGGCATCCTTGCACGCATGACTCGCGCGACCTTGCAAACTTCGCTAACCGGCATCGTGGTGGCGACCGTGATCGGGTTCGTGCTGTTGCTGATACCCGATCCGGAATTTCCGGAATCTATCGCCGACCCAGCACTGGCCCAGCAACCGCTACGTCGAGAGACAAGGCCGATTGCCGATGTCCTGTACGGTGACAAAACCTCCTTTTACGCCACCAGCCTGGGACGCGACATGACCGTGCCGTTGGCGCGTGAACTCGACGCGTTTTCTGCTGGCGTGCGGCACCTGCTTGAGTACCGCCAGGAGCGGGATCTGCAGTCGCTGGCGGCGGCGCGAGCGCTGCTACGCGCTGCAAACTTTGACGTGGAACTAGTTGAAGACACCTATCTGCTGCTGCGCGAACGTCAGCCCCAGCACTACTGGGGCACCTATGTGCTGAGGCTTGACACCGATTCTCGGCTGTCGATTGAAGTGCCGGCACCGGTAGACGAGGCCGGCACCTTCGAGGCCGGCGTGGCGCTGTTCTCCAAATTCAAGGCCGGTGCTTTTGCCTCCGCCGGCGCCGCTCGATCCGCCAACAAGGATGGTTCCTCCGATGTGCTGATCAACGCGAACTCGATTTTCCAGGCCTTCCACCGTGAGATGGCCTCGCGCTCGGTGCTTCAGGTGCGACGCGCCAAAGAAAGTGGCTCTACCCTGTTTGTGGACGGCAGCGTGCCGCAGGGAGTCGCGCTTAGCGTGCTGGAATCCATGACTGGGAGGCTTAAGGTGCAGTTTTCGCCGCAATCTGAGCGCAATTTGCAGCGCCTGATCATGACTGGGCAGTTTTCCGAGTTGTGGCTGGCACCGGCAGACCTGAGCCGTATTCAGGTGGCAAATCGGCCACGTACTGTCGTCCGCAAGGAGCAGCTAGCGCGCGATGTGTCAGCCGAGTTACTGACCGTGATTACACCCCAGACCGTCGCCCAGCCAGGCAGCGGTGCCTACCGCGCACCCAGCCCTGAAGAACTGCTGCGCATGGAACGCGAAGTGCTGGCGCCTCTCTTCGACATCGCGGCCCGAGGCACTGGGGCGGATGGCGCAAGTCTTGCACCCGAACTCGGCGCGGTGGCCGGCAGCGCCGAAACCTTGGGCATGACGTTGCGCTGGATTGCCGATCCGCGCGGCAGTTTCCTGCTACTGAACGACCCTAGGAACTTTCGCGGATGGGTGTTGGTGCGCATCGGCGCCTCCGCCGATCTGGCAATCGAAGTGGCACGACCGCTGAGCGAATCCGGCACGTTGGAAACGGCGCTGGCGGCATTCGAGAACCTGAACGCACGCGCCATGGTCATCGCCGGCGCCGCGCCCGACGCCAATCCCGACGGCAGCGCCGATCTGCTTTTGCCCGACAATGCAGGCAGCCTGTTTAGCCTGGCTCATCAGGCCGCGCTGCGCGCCATGGACGATCGCCCCGGCGCGGCGCTGATGATACGCGCGTTAAATGTTCGCCCCGACCAGAGTGTGCCACGCGAAGACGCGGTGCTGTCCTTCGATATTGTGCAGGCTGGGCGAGGAGCGCTGTCGGAACCCGCGGCACTGCTGCTCGACGGACTGGAATCAATGGGCCTTTCCATTCGCCTGGGTGGTGGTCAGAGTGATACCGCGGGGCTGGACGCACTGGGAGGCCCACTTGCTAACTACATGACTCAGACCCGCAACAAGCGCTTCGCGGTGCTGTGGGTATCGCCGCTGGCCCGCCGCCAGCTCGACAGCGAAGCCATGCAGCTGGAGGGCCGAAAATTCGCTGCCCTCGGCATACCAGTACGCAGTTCCAGCATTACGGCAGAACTGGGACGGCGACGCTTCGCCGCTGAACGATTGCCGGAAGGCTTGCAACAGCTTGCCGAGCAGTATCACGTCTCGGGCGACATCGTCCTGCTGTCCGCGTTGCAGAAGCGGGTGCAGCCAATGAAGCTGGAACGAATCGAGGACATCAACAGCCGCGGCGCCTACCTGCTGATGTCGCACGGCGAAGGCAGCTTGGCCGCGGTGCTAGCGTTGTCGGTGCGCCCGGGTGAAAAGCGGCGCCTGGAAATGGTGCCGGGGCCGGTGCCGGCCCGGGATGCGACGCGATTCGTGTTGCAGCGTCTGCTCTGGATGGTGCCGCGATGAGCCTGAGACGGCTGGCCCGCTTGTTGTTATTACTTCTGTTCGTGACATCCATCGTGGCAGGCTACCTGCTGCTGCGTCCTGGTACGGACGTCGCTGAGTCCCTGATCGTGGCGCCTGCTGCGTCATCGTCATCGCCCACAGCGCCGTCCGCTGTAGACAACGGCAGACCTACCGGCCCTAGGAGGATAGATCCGCAGGCGCGCACCCTCATGAGCAAGGCTGAAATCAACCGCGGCAGTGTGCTGGTTCCAGACGGGCCCGCCGTCGAATATGCGCTGCCAGTTTCGGCGCACATGGTGCGCCTGTCGACCAACGCCAGCCTCAAGTCGCTTGAGCAAGCGCGCCAGCAGAGCCAGCAGGACCCGGCTCGACGGTGGAAGTACGCCCTCGAAATCGAGGAACTGGATGCGGGTGGCCGACGCCTGCGCCATCGCACACTACACTTCCAACGCGACTTGGCGGAAGTGGAGCTGCTTGGCGGCGGGCGCGGCAGCGGCGTGTTTTATCTGTCCGAGCAAGCACCCAAACCACTTTCAACCGCGACCGTCAAGCTTGACTACGCCGGCGACCGGCAACCGGCCAAGCTGAGCGTGCGCCTGATTGGAGCTGATCCGGATATCACCGACGTACTACTGCGCATCCATACGCCGGAGCCGGTAAGCCCGCGCAATGCCGAAGCGGTCTGGCAGCGCCTGAGCGAAAGCCAGCGCGAGCGCCTGGCTTTCGGCAATGTCTTTCCACCCGAGCTACTGATCGAGCAGGAGCGCAGCAATATCATCGCCTCACGATGGCGCCCGCTGGGTCCTACCGGCGAAGCGAGTGCGCGCGACATCTATGTGCTGCCTGCGGCAGAATTGGGCGCGCCGGCCGAACCGATCAAGCTTGCCGCCGTCAGTGCCGGCCCGCAGCGCAAGGCCACGATCCAGCTTCCAGAAGGCGGTGCACGCGTGCGCCTGATGCTTCAGGCGATCGACGCAGCGGGTCGCTTTCCGGCCAGCATGCAAGTGGGGTGGTACGGCAACAGCGCTTTCGAGCGCGCCAGCAGAACTCATATCTGGTCAGGCGGGCAGTTCGAGGTGGTGGAGAATTACGGCGGCGGCTGGCTGGAAGTCGCCGCTAGCCGCGAGGCACTGGTGCGCGTTTTTATTGAAGAACAAGATGGATGGCGCGAAATCACACCCCCGATGCGCTATCTGCGCGTCTATCCTGCGCAGGCCGGTGCCCCTGTGGATTTCGCCATCACCCACATCGGCGGCAAGCCCACGCCGCTGCGCCTGGTGCTACGGCGCATGACCACCGCTGGCGATCGCTTTGGCAGCGAACCGGTGCAGATCAGCTTCTTCGATGTAGAGGGAAAGATGAAGCGCACCAGCACGCTGCGGCCGGACTGGGCGGTTTCGGCACATGACGTACCTTGGCCACAAGTGCCAGGCAGCATTGTCAGCGATCCGATTGAAGTGTTCTTCAACGTGCCGTCCACGGTGCATCGGGTCCAGGTGGAATCGCCGCAGTCGGTGACGGTGGTGGCCTTCACCAGACCCGGCTACCTGCCGCGCGCGGTGCGCACGCCCGAGGACACGGTCGCGCCGGAGGCTGAGAAGCAGGCTATCCCGGGCTGGTTTGCGCTGCAGCCGGTCAATTTTGAGAACAGAATTCTCAACGGCACCTCGCGCCTTATTGCGGTGCAGGCGCGCACGCCTGACGACCGGCCGGATCTGGCCGCCGGACAGTACACTGTCGAGGACTTCCGTCCGCTGTCGGGTGGCGCCGCGCGCATCTTCTTCGCGCCGCGCGAGCCGGGTGTGCCGGACCGACCCGAGGCGGCCGGCGTTACCTACCGGCCGCTGCCGGCAGACGGGGGCATCCATCTGGTTACGGAACCTGGTCGCGCGACAATTACGCCCCGGCTTGCCTGGGTGTCCGATTCCCGACAGTTACTGCAATTCGAAGTCAATGCGGACGGCCGCCCATGGGCCGAAGGCATGGGCGCTGCCAGGGTGGGCGAAATCATCCTGCCGGCGCTGGACCCGGGGCAGCACCTTCTGCAGGTGAAGGCAAATCGCAAGGCGCGCTTGTTCCTTACGCATCTCCGTGCCGGTCCAGCCTGGGTCAAGCGCAGCGCAATGCGCTTTGACGGCCGACTACAGTTCGAGGTGGAGCGCACCGGCGGCGAAGAAGAATTCATCGCGGTACGATTGTTCCGGCCAGCCAGCACCGCCCAGCGCATGAAGGTGCGAGTCTGGGTGGATGCGCCGACGCCGGCTGATCCGCTCGCGCCCATGGAGGGGTGGCTGTTTACCGAGCGTGTGCACGACGTACGTCCGAGCGGAGAACTTGCTCTGCCGGTGGCAGAGACGGCTGGCGAGAAGACTGATGCCGGGCAGCCATTCTACATTCCCTTTCCCAAGGGTAGCCCGAGGGGTCGTTACCAGATCACGCTGATTCCGGAAGGTGGCTCGGGATGGGTGTCAGTGTCGAGGATTATTCAGGGCCGCTTGGCAAAGCCGCGGCTATTCGTTGAGGAGGTGAGAAGTGAAAAATAAGCGAATGCACTTAATGGCAGGAGTGCTTGCCATCTGTCTGGTCGACGCGGCGCAGGCCGCCGACAAGAATCTGGTTGAACAGACATTCGCCAAAGCCTGGCGGGGGGCCTCCGGCATCGACTATGTCAAGCCCAGCGGCGATGATGTCGATGCCATGCGCGGTCTGTTCACGCGCCTGCTGAAAGGTGAGCGTGGCGAGGAGATAAACAGCCATCTTAAACAGTTGGGTTGGAACCTGCGTACACAATCTTCAGGCAATGCAACCTGGACCGTGCTGACAGAGGCAGAGAACAAGCGTAGCGGGCGTGGCCTCTTCGCCATCGCCAGCCGTGGTCGGCATGCGCTGCAGGCGCCCCATGTGCCAAGTGACGGTCTGACCGGCGACATCTTGCTGCGCTACGCCGCCGACGGCTTGCCGCGCGCGCTTGCCTGGAATACGCTGCCGCGGTCTAAGATCGATCTGGCGCATAGCGACGGCACTTACTTTATCGCGTTCTCCCAAGCCTACACTGACGTCTTCCCGAACGACAAGGTCATTCAAGTACACGGCTTCGAAGGCTCACGGCGCCGTACCCGCGCTGGGGAACAAAGCGGTGCCATCATAAGCGCCACCCACCGAAATCCGTCGCGCGAACTGCACACCGCAGTTGACTGCCTGAAGCAGCGCCTCGATCCGAATACCCGGCTGTACGGAAAGGATGTCTCGGAGCTAGGCGGCACCACCAACAGCATTGCGCGCACATTACGCCGCGATGGTTACGAAGGATTCATCCATGTCGAACTGAGCTTGCCGCTGCGCGAAGCGCTGCACGCCGATGCGCAAAAGCGCCAGGCACTGTTCGAGTGTCTCGGAGGGCTCCAGTGAAGCTAGCACTTAGGACTGCCTGCCTGATTGGTTTGTCACTCGGCTTGCCGACGCGGGCACTGGCTGCCGTCGACACCTTGGAAGCGGCGCGCCAGCAGACCGGGCCTGCCCCCTACCAGAGCGCCGGCACCACCGATGTAGCACCAACCCGCCTGCAATGGGAGCCGGTAGTAGGCCCGCCGTACCTGGTGGCCGGGCACGGGCCGGCGTTGCGTACCGATTCGGGGTGGCGAGGCATCCTGCTGGCGTTGGGGCAGAAAATCACCATCCATGTGCCAGCCCATGCGCTGCTGCGGGTGGTGGCTGACGATGCAACCGGTGTGACGCCGGCCTTCTCCATATCGGACGGCAACGGCGCTGCCATGCCGCTGATGCCGGTGCGGTCGACCGATGGCAGCGGCTGGCTGCTCAGGTCGCCGCTGTCGCATGCGGCGCTGATCCATGTACGCAGCGCACCCGAGCTTGCTGTTGCGCGCCGGCTAGGGTTCTTTCTGGGGCGTGTCGATCCGGCGCCACAGGTGCTGCTGTATCGGCGCGAACTATCCCTGCCCGGGGAAGCGGTATCGGTGCGCAACGCCGACGAAGCCGTGGCCCGGCCACATGCGCGCATGCGCGCCGAACAGGAGGTTGTACTCGCCATCAGCGGCCCAGTGCGGCTGGCGTTGGATTACCAAGTCGATGCCGGCATTGCCGTGGCAGAGGCGCGGGTGATCCTGGATGTCAGCGTGGATGGGGACGCGCCGACAACAGCGCAGCAACTCACAGGACCCACACCGACTGCGCCGCGCAGCGTGGACGGCGCCTGGAATCTTGGCGCGCGAAGCGAGCATCTTGCCATTGACATTCCCGAGGGCGAGCATGTGCTGCGACTCAAGCCCAGCCATACGATTCTAAGTCGGGCATCGGTGCTTGCCGAACCAGACTTTTTGCTCCCGCTACTGAACTTTCCTTCGGCATGGAAAAACCTGGCACCGGCCGACGCGCTGGCCGCGCTCGAGCAGCAAAGCATTGCCACGGCAGCTTCAAACTCCTGGCACGATGGCAACTTGGCTGCGGCGCAGCCGCTTGACCGGGCTGCGCGTTCGCACCCGATCGTGCCGGCCCTGCGTCAGGCTGCGGATGAACTGTTGCAGCACTCTAGCGCTTACCGCGACCTGGCGCCATCGTCGCTGCCGGAAGAGGCGGCAACCGGCGCCCGCGCCTACTTCTTCCGGATGCTGCAGCCACCCGACAAGCCGCCTCGGCACGACATCCGGCACGCCAAGGCGTCGCCAGCGCCGCTGCCAGTGGCAGACTTCTATTCGCTCGGACGTGCTTCGATTGGCTTTGCCCTTGTCGAGCGGCCGCATCCCCGCGGTTTACGCCTGCTGGTTTCCAATCCCGCCGGGCTGCCGAGGCAGATAGAGTTACGCTACGACAATGGTGATATCACCATGTTAGAAATTGGCAACGCTGTCCTGGACGAGGCGCGCCTGCGCCCGGTCGGCACCGACGTGGCCGCCGCACTCAACCCTGCCGCCGCACTACCGAACCCGCTGCCAGTGACACAAGTGGCCACTATCGAATGGCAAGTGCCGCCGGGCGTGCGCAGCTTGTCGCTGCGCTTGGCCGACATGCCGGGGAAAGATGGAGCGGCCGCCGCAGAAGTGCTGCTCGGCTTGCAGGAACTGCGCTCAGCCGACTATGTGCTGGACGACCGCTTCATGGCACAGCTTGCCAATGACATCGCTCCTTCGCGGCCGGGCGAGCTGCTCATGCAGGACGCCTTGAAACCGTTTCATCGGCGGCTGGCCCAGGCACGACGGCAATTTGTCGCCAACGTCAGTCCGATCGATACGCAAGCCGACCCGACAGATGCCATATCTTCGGATCAGGCCGGCAAAGCGGCGACCCAGGTCAACGAAGCAGAGCAGGCGGCCAAGGCGGGCGATTCGGTGCGGGCACTAGAACTGTGGGCACAGGTCGCTCGCGCCACTGCTCCGGCACTCCGTATCCGCGCATTGAGCGGCCAAGCGCAGGCGCTGCTTGGAGCTGGTGAACGCTTCGCCGCCGAGCGGCTGCTGCGTGGCCACTGGATCGGCGCCGATCCGCCTCTGGTGCAGGTGGCGGCCGAGGAACTGGCGGCGCTGTACAGGCAAGAAGGAGACCTGGCGATGCAAACCCAGTTCGCTGCCGCGCGCGCCGCTACCGATCCGTCGGCCTATGCCGACCTCGCGCAGGCGTTCGCTGCTGAGGGCGAGGACGAACTGGCACTGCAGGCCGGCCTTCTGGCCGTGCCCAGGAACTTTCCGCTACTAATGCAAAGCGCCTTGCGCAGCCAGCGCTGGGACACTTTCGATGCCTTGATGGCGCAACTCGGCGCGCCGCAAGACGCAGCATTCTGGCGCATGCAGCGCGCTTTGATCGAGGGCAAGATCGACGCAGCGCGAACGCTTGCCGGCACAGCTGGTGCAGCACAGTGGACGCAGGCCATGGAGCAGGCCCGGCAGATTGCCCCGCGCTTATCTGCTGACATCGCTCCCGAGGAGCGCTCGGGAGCGGTAAACGATTGGCTGGATTGGCAGTATCGTCATCCTGGTCCACGCACATTGGTGCATGAGCCGGGACTGGTGCGGCACCATGGCGGCGGTGTAGTACTGCGAAATGTCGGCCTGGACCTGTCCTCCACTTGGTGGCGATCCGGCGCCGGCAAGACGCTGCGCGTGCGCGTGGTCGGGCCGGCACGCCTCAGAGTGGAGGCACGGCCGTTGCACGCAGACGACGCCGGACTTGTCAGCGGCTGGCTGCGCCTGCGCTCGCCGAACCAACACTGGCTGCAGCCGTTTCGGCAGAACCAGGTGGCGCCGGGCTTGCTGCTGGAAGGAGAGCGCCTGTTTCCTGGCACGGCGGTGATGCGCGACATCGATATCCCAACAGGCATCCACAATATTGAGATCGACGCCGACACCGTGCCGATCATCGCCCGCGTGATGGTGGAGCGCCCGGCACTGGCAGCCGCCGGCCTGCCGGCACCGGTCGCCGCGTATTTCGAGGACAGGCAGCGCCTGCTGGCCAGCATGGAACCGGCACCACTTTGCGGCAGCGGATATGGCTGCCAGATCACCGTCGGCGCCGCGGATGAAAGACTGCAGCCAGGCCGTGTTCGGATCAGGAGCGTGCCATGGCTTGGCCTGACGGCACCGTCGCAGGCCGAGAACAGGACAGCAGCGCGTCTGGCCGCCGGCGACATCGCAGGGGCTTTCGAGTCCAGCGACGATCCAGTTGAGAAGATGGGACTGCTGCTATGGCTGGCCGAGGCCCGGCCGGCTGAACGTGCGAAGGCGGTGGCGCACGGTGCCGCACTTGCAGCGCGGCAGCCCACGGCAAACGTCATGGGGCTGTGGCAGCACCTGGAAACTCAGAGTGCCTGGAGCCCGCTCCCGATCGTAGACCGTAGCGCCGGACTGCGCGGCGTCGAGGTAGCTGCTGGCACGCCAGAAGCACCCGCCGGACGCATCCGCGCCGCTTTGCTCGCACCGCTTCGTACCGGTGAGATACGTCTAGGCTCGGACAGCCGGGCCACGCTGTGGGTGAACCGAGACGTGCCAGTGACGCTGAATCTGGAACTTCGCGCCGAGGATCTGCCAGGCACCGTATTCCAGCCATTCGTGGCCGTGGTCGAACGCAACGGCAGGGAGGTGAAGCGGATGAAGTTCGACGGCGATGCGCGTGGGCGTGCTATTCGCGTGCCGCTGCCATTTGGGGAGCAGCAGATCACAGTGCGCCTGGACGCACCCTATGCTAACCAATTTGCGCGAGTGCGCTTTACGGGCTTGCCGGAGGCCATACCCAGGCTGACACGCGACTGGCATATCGCCACCCTCGGACAGCCGGTCCAAATCACGGTGGCCGGACCGGCTTGGCTGCGCGTGGACCGCCATACGCCAACCGGTATTGGCTCCGAACAACGACTGGTGACTGAGCCGGCGTCCCGGCTGTCGCTGCCGGTAGAGTCGGGCTCGCGCGAAACCCTGTACCGGGTGTTCCTGCGACGCGCCGAACCGGAACCGGCCGCGCCCAAGCCGCCGCGTCCCAATGCCTACCAGCCTGAGCCTGTACCAGAACCCCCGAAACAATGGCTGCAGGCGCAGGACGCAACGACATCGAAGGTGCGCTTCATCGATTCTTATTCTCTGGCGGCGCTGGCGGACGCTACCTGGAGCGGCCGCTTTGGTTTGCACCGGCGCCAGGATGCAGAAACCACCGGTGGCGAAGCCGAAAAGCAAGTGGAACGCTTCGCCGAGGCAGGCTTGAGCTGGCGCCAGCGCAGTGCCGACGGGCTGGAATTCCGGCACGCCGATGCGTTCGTGCGCCAACACGATGCCGGTTCGCCCTTGATCGGTTTCTCGCTAGCGCTTGAGCGTAGCATTCCATGGACGTCGGTTTGGCCTTATCCGTTGGATGTCAGCGCCGCGCTTGGCGTGGTGGCGCAGAACACGCCCGATGGGACAGGCGCGGCGCTGGCGGCGCGTCTGGCGCTGGCACAGGAGCGGCTGCTCAGCGCGGAGCTGTCACACCGCCCGACCATCGAAATCAATGCCCGCGCCCTCCGCCTGGACCGTATTAGCGATCCTGCCCGTGTTGATAACGACGTGTTTACGCGCTACCGCAAGCAGCATCCGTGGGCACTGGCGGTAAGCGATACGGTCTCGTGGCGGCCCTGGCGCGACAGTCATGCCAGCGCGCGCGCTGCCGTTGTCGGTAACCCGAACCTGAACCTGTTCCAGCCGGACAATCTCAGTCTGGATGCACAATGGCGGCAACTGGCCGGAGGGGTCATTATCGAAGCCGGCGCACGCGTGATCCGTTTCCTCGCTGACGATGACCGCGCCAACGGCATCACCCGGCGCGATCTGCGCCTTGGCGCTGGCTGGGAGACATGGCTGCGGGATGGGTCGCGGGTCGAATTGCAGGCGCAAGCACGCCGTAATCTCACCACCGGCGTCAACTGGGGCGGCGTCGAACTGCACTGGCACTGGGGCGCAGGCCGCGGGCTGCGCGATTTTGGCGCCAAAGAAATCGATTTTCGCAGTGTTCGCAGCTGGCGCATGCCCGCTGGCAGCATGCTGGTGGAGGAACCATGATGCACACAGCAGGCAAGGGCGCAGGCGCTTCTCATTCAGCAAAACGGCTGCGGGCAGTGCTGGAAGAAGGGCTGCGTCCGCACGAAATCAGGCTGGAAGCCCGGCACATCGCCATGTTGACCGGCGATTGGCACCGTTGGATCGTGCAGCAAGCCTTCGTTGGTACGCCAGACCGGTATGACCTCGTCGCTCAATTCCTGAGGCCGGTGATCGGGCGCATAGTGAAAGACATTGTCGCCGTACGAGAAGGCCAAGCCAACTTTACCCGGCGCTATGCGGTCAGCCAGTCCGACAACGAGCGGCGCGATATTGTCTGTAACTATGCGCGAGAACTGGGCGCTACACGCAGCCAGCTGCGTGGCGATCGGCGCGCGTTTCGGCGCTGGTTCGGCCCGGACGCGATGCAAGACCGGGCACACCTGAAAATTTTTCAGGCCCATCGACTGCTGACGTTCTGCCTGCAATCGATGGGGCGTGCCGGGGCAGCCCATCTGGGCGCTGCCAACGACCCGGATGCCGCCTGGCAGCGGCTGGCACTGGAAGAAACCGTCGTGCCGCTGCTCAACTGGGATGGTGATCCGCGCCTCCGGACTGAAGCATTCCGCTGCATGGCCGCGCTGATAGGCGCACTGCCTCCGGCATTGGTCGAACAGACTATCCAGGACACCACCATTGCCTACGTCTACCGCGCTGCCCTCGACCATCGCTTGGACGTGTGGATCCAGCGCGAAGCACTGTTCCTGCTCAGGCAGATCGCGCCGCAGCGCTTTTCACAGGTACTGCACGAGCGCCTGACCCAGCCCGATGGCGGTGACGATCTGTTCGTGCGCCGCTATGCGGTCGAACTGCTTGGCACCTCGCTGCAGCGGCTGCCGGCGCTGGAAAGCCTGTACGGCGCCACCATCCGCGATCCGAGTCCTTTTGTACGCCAGGCTTTGGCGACGGCTCTGACTCAGGCCAGCGAAGCCACTGTACGCGCTTGCTGGCCGGCGCTAGGACTGGGCGACGAAGCGGTGCAGGTGCGGGCAGCGGCCGCGTTACAATTGACGGTCCTCGCGGCGCGCCCATCGTTATTTGCCGATGCCTGCGCCTGGTTGAAGCAACTGCTGCGCCAGGAAAGCACTGGCTTCGGCCTGCGTGTTGGCCTCAAGGTGGCGGAGGACGCGGCCACGGCGCTGGATGGTGAATGGCGCAAGCGCTGGATCGGCGAACTGTTGCCGGCCATCGAAGAACTGCATGTGGCCAGCCAGCTGCTACCGGTGCGACGCTGGGCCGCCGAGACGCGTGAGCGCATCTGGGCGCTAACCCAGCCGGAGGTCTCTAGCCTGGCGCAGGCCCTTCGCCCGGTGCTGAATCAATGCCGCTCCGGGAAGAGCCATCGGTTTCCGGCTATACCGGCTCAGCTTGAGCTGGAACAGGTCGGGCGGATGCTGTCACTGCTGGCGCAGAAGGATTTCGGCATCGGCCTGGAGCGACGCGGACGCGGCTGGCGCGTGTGGCGCGGCCACCACTTCGGCTTCCGGCTGTGGCGCTTCCTGCACGAGTGGCGCCACCCCTCTCCCGACAAGCGCCAGGCCTTCAAGCACACCATCGGCCGCTTGTTCAGCGGCACGGTTCGGGCACCGTCGGCAATCCTGAGCGAGTTGGCTGAAACCAAGGTGCCGGGCGAGCCCCTGCATATGGGCAGCGAAGCCGGCTGGCGGCCCTACCTGCCGCTGGTGGACGAGATGATCTCACTGCTAGATGAGGACGCCAGCGCGGGGCCGCTGCGCTTGTTCACCGCCGAAGGAAAAACTGAGATTGCTGCACCGCCCGATCTTAGGCGGCGTCTTGCAGCGCGCAGCGCACTTACGCGCGACTTCACCAAGTATGCTTACGCACGCAACTGGACAGAGGGCAGCTCAACCCACCCGGCGACTTACCTGCGGTTGTTGACCAAACTGGGTTACAGCTTCCGCTTCCAGCCCTATGCACAAACCAAGCCGGATCCGATGGTGACGCGCTTTTTCCCCAGCATCGTGGCGCTGCCGCTGCCAGTGCTGCCGGAGCGTATAAAAAATTATTTTTTTTCCGCCTACGACAACACCATTTTTGATCTGACGGTGTTCATTGCATTGGCAATGCTTGGCTTCGTCGGGCATCATCTGTACGTCAATTGGCGCATGCATGCAGCGCGTAACGGTATCCCACTAGTGATCGGCGGATGGGGCACGCGCGGCAAGTCGGGCACCGAGCGCCTCAAGGCGGCGATGTTCAATGCGCAGGGTTACTCCATCGTCAGCAAGACTTCTGGCTGCGAGGCGATGTTCCTGTATTCGCCGCCGTACGGCGAACTGCGCGAACTGTTTCTGTTCAGGCCTTATGACAAGGCCACCATTTGGGAACAGTTTGACGTAGTGCGCTTGGCCAGGCGGCTTGGCGGTGAAGTGTTCCTGTGGGAGTGCATGGCCCTGACACCAGCGTTCGTGCGGCTGCTGCAGCGCGCCTGGATGCGCGACGACTTGGTTACCCTGACCAACACCTTTCCTGACCATGAAGACCTGCAGGGGCCAGCTGGGATCAATATTCCCGAGGTGATGACCAACTTCATCCCGCGCGGCAAGATACTGTTGACCACGGAGGAGCAGATGCGGCCGATTCTGCAGGACGCGGCCGACGCGCTCGGCACAGAACTCAAGGGCGTGGGCTGGCTTGAATCCGGGTTAATTCCGGCTGACATACTGGCGCGCTTTCCTTACCAGGAACATCCCGACAACATCGCCCTCGTGGCCGCCCTCGGGCACGAACTGGGGATTGGCTTCGACTATGCCCTGAAAGCGATGGCAGACCGCGTGGTGCCAGATCTGGGTGTTTTGAAGACCTTTGCGCCGGCTTCGGTGCATACCCGTGCCCTGGAGTTTTCTAATGGCATGTCCGCCAACGAGCGCTATGGCTGCCTTGGTAACTGGAAGCGCCTTGGCTTTGACAAGCAGGCACCGGAAACACAACCTGGTGTCATCATCAGTACCGTTGTCAACAACCGCGCCGACCGCATCGCCCGCTCGCGCGTCTTCGCCGACGTGCTGGTACAGGATATCCGCGCCGACATCCATGTGCTGATCGGCTCCAACCTGGATGGTTTGCAAGGCTATCTGCGCGAAACCTGGGCCATCTATTCGCCCACTCTGACCCTGTGGCCGGAGCAGCCGGTCGAGGGTGGGTCGCAGGGCGCGCTGCGCGCACTGGCAAAGCAATTCCGCATTGTTCACGATGACGATTTACTCAAGGCACGGCTGGAAATCATGCTGCGCGCCATCGGCGCGCCGCCGCAACTGGCCGAGCACGGCGGCGATGTCCAGACGCTTGCCGCCGCGCTGCGGCCGCTCAGTCTCCCGCACACCGACGGAGTACTAGCCTTCCATGAAAAGGATATGCTGATGCGTCAGGAATACGCAGCGCTCGAAAAGCGCTGCGAAACAGCCGGAGCGAATCAAGATTTGGCGCTGGACCAAGGTATGCGCGTCCAGATGTGGGCCTGGTTTGAGCGCCGCGTGGTGGTAGTAGACGACTACTACGCCAGCGGCGACGCCATCATCAACACCATCTGCAATGCCACGCCGCCTGGTTTTCACAACCGCATCATGGGACTGCAGAATATCAAGGGCACCGGGCTGGACTTCGTCTATCGCTGGCTGGCATGGGACTTCGCCCACCGCGCCTGCGAAGACATGCTGGCGCGCGATCCGCTCAAACAACGGCGCGGCCTATCTGCGCTGGCCAGCTTTCAGGAATATGGGCTGTTGAGCGAAAATAAGGTCGCTGAGACCCTGCGCGAAGTGCGCGCCATGCCCTTTGCGCAGAACATCCAGGTGCAGGCTGGACTGGATGCGATTGCCGCCAATCTTGCCAACGCCATGGATGAAGTACGTAATGGCTTGGCAAGCACCCGTACGGCAGGCTGGCAGGATAGAGCGTTATCAGCGATCGAGGGATTTCTTGACGCAGGCGATGCGGTCCGCCGCAGGCGCAAGGCTAACCGCATCTACCGCGACTTGGTGACGAAGCGCATCAGCGAAGCGAGGGCAGTCAAGGAATTGCAGGCGCTTACGCAGCGGCAAAAGGGCGGTTGGCTGGGGGCGCTCGTGACTGACAAGCTGCAGAAGTGGCGCCGCATCGAGCAGACAGGAACGGTGGGCTCGTCGTAACGTATGCGCACGGTTAAGACCGTCGGGTAAGTGTATTGATATGTAAGTTTGTTGCGATCAAGCATCATCGTCATCTCATTCCGAGTTTTTACTCCCGTAAATCAGCCCCTGAATATATTTCTGCAAAGGAAATTGTTTCTAATAAGAAATACTTCTGCATAATAGAGTTTTAATTCCTATACAACTCGACTATGCGTACTGCAAATCTTGTCCGGTTAGGCACCGCTATTTTTCTCCAGATCGCAGCAAACTGCTCGCTAGCTGCTGTGACAGTCAAAGATGTTTCTTTTGTCAACGATCAAAATATAAAGATTACTGGCAAACTGTACCTACCGGACAGCGCCTACGGCCCCAGTCCCGGAGTGGTCCTCATGCATGGTTGTTCGGGCATCTATTCCTACAGCGATCCTAGCCGAGGCATCGCACTGCTATATACGGAATGGGCAGCGCGGCTGAACGATGCCGGCTATGCCGCTCTTCTGGTGGACAGCTTCAGTCCTCGCAATGTCGGTCAGAACCAATGTAGCAACGGAGATAACGGAGTTTCCGAAGCAAACGATCGGCCTCGCGATGCCTACGCAGCGCAGAAGTATCTGTCCAAGCAACGTACGGTCGACGCTTCACGTATCGTCCTGCTGGGATGGTCGCACGGTGCCGGTGCTACTTTAGCCACCTTGTCCGACACCATGGTCAAGCCAGGCGAAAAACCTTACAAGGCCGGCTATGCTTTCTATCCCGGTTGCGGACTCTATAACGCCTTCGGAGGCATTTCGACGAGTACCTACCGGCCTTATGTTCCCCTGACCATCCTCCACGGCAGTGCTGATCCTCTTTACCAGAGCGGTTACTGCCAGCAGCGCATCGACAATGCGCTCAATTTTGGAGCCCGTGACTTCTCGATGACGGTATTTTCCGGGGCTCAACACAGCTTCGACATGGCGCGAAGTGCAGTGAGTCCTTGGACAATGTACGATATCAACGCCAAGACGTCTGCCGATGCGCAGGTCATGCAGAGCCTGCTGCAGACGTTCGGCAATTAATGCGTTTGCTTTATTTCCGGATCTACTAGCTCGGATTGTCTGGACACGGTTTTACAACTCAGGCTGTCTGTCGCATGGCATGAGCCTGACGGGCTCGGTGAAATGCTCTGTAGCCCAGCTTTTCAAAATGCCAATAACACTCGTAGCGATCCTTGAAGGTGGTAAGCGGCAAGCGTACTTCCCCGACATTCTTAAAGACCCGACCATTGATGGCCTGCCCCTTCAAGGTCCGGCCGAACCATCCGGCCACGCCGTTGATTTGCGGCTTGGCGCCGAAGGCAATGCCTCAGAATTTGACCTGATTATCGGCAGCTGGAAAAAACGGAAGGCACAGCGCTGGGCTCACTACAAGTAAAAGCGGCTGCTCTGCGCAGCGATCTTGGCGCGCTTTAAGAAACTGTTGGAGATTTTTCATTCGGCGCAGCAAAACCCCGAGGCCTTGCCGCCACGAGATATTCAAGGCGAAAAGGTGCCCAACCGCTCCTCTGGAAATTAAATTAAGCGATATCGAAAGCTGAGAGATGACAAGCATATAGGCTTGAATGCATCCTTCTCTCGCATTGAGGTGCCGCAGCCGGAGGCTTACCGCCGGTTAGCACAGATGTATTGTTACGGTTGAGAGGACTGGGTTTCTGACAGGATTTGGTCATACCGGCCTCTTACATCGTTGAGAACACAAATTGCATCGATGTGCTACTAAAATCGAAGATTACCAGTGGGTATCGGGTGTATTGTCGCAACGATAACAGCACACCTCCCACAACAGATTTGACTGAAAGCAAGTATTCAACATGAAAATTTTAGCAAACCGCATACACTCGCAATGGGATAACCCGAATGTTATGAATTAACAGGTGATAAAAGGAGGCGGAATCTTGGAAAAAGGGGGAAAAATCACGATTACGCGATTTCCAGAGGCCGATTTAAATACGCAACCGCGAACAGACATCAGCGTTTCTACCCATAAGGCAGTTTACAATAATGTGCGACTAGGAATCGGCTTAGGTACTACCTGCAAATCAACTATTCCGATTTTATCAGAGGGAATCGGCATTCCAAAAGTTTGTGAAATTCAGCTACTCGGCCGGACAAAATTCGAGGGTTCTTTTACCAGTGATTGTCTAACACTAGAAAGCAAGGGCATTACCAATCCCCATATTAAGACGCGTAAACAAGCCATGCAGAGTTTTCTGAATGGCATTACCGGCATTAGAAAGAACAACATCGCATCAGTTACATGCGATGAGAAAAATTTCAACGTCGACATTGGGGCTGCTTTAGACTACTGTTATAGCTCAAGCGCCACTAAGAATACTCTTCGACGTTAAATTTTTTTATTTTCTCAACGTGATAATTTTTTCAAGATATTTTTAGCGATAATTCTTGTCTGCATCAAACAAAAAGAATGCCGATTTTCGATCTTATGTCGAACTGTCACTCACAGTTCTTCTATAGGCCGCGGCATGCTTTAAGCCACGCGATGGATTTTTCTATCGTCCATCGCGGCGGCTTCACAACGAATTCGTACTATTCACGGCGATTGGCAATTTCCACCAGCGCGCCGAAGAGCACTTACGTGTCAAGTCCCGCTTGATCATAAACGCGTTTCACAAAAAGCTCGGGCCTCACTCCATATCGTTATACACAAGTCAGCCAAACCCTTCGCGTACTGCGCGTAAGGTTTGGCTGCGTCTTGGACTTGATAGAGCCCACGCCAGATCGTTTTTGCACCCGGTTCGCCGTCGCTCTTGCGCCCGAGGAAGCCGCCCACCTGCGCAATGAGTCGTACGACTGTATTCAAGCTTGGCGGTTTGCCCGGCATTTTCTTTTTTGTCAGGAGATGGGCGCTGCGTATTTCGTCGGGGTCGAAGAATAGCCGTGCATCCAGGTCCGGACAGGTTCTGCCTTTGCACATCAAATAGGTGACGCGCCAGGCCACGACCATGAACAAAGCCAGCGCGCGTTCGATTCGGTCAATTGTTGACAGTTGCAACGTCTCGACTTCGCAACCGTTCTTGAGAACATGGAAATAGATCTCGATTTCCCAGCGGGCCCGGTACCAGTCGATCAGTCCAGCAGCCTGATCGAGCGCCGGTGCCAGACGGTTCGTCAGCAAGCGCCACTCGATCGGCTTGGTGCCCTTGGGCGCGCCTGTTTTCTGCACTACGACGCAGGTGACAGTGATATGCCCAGCCTTGCCGTCCGGCATTTCGACCGTACGGGCCCACAATTGCTGGCGCACAGTACGCGCCTTTTGATGATGGCGCGGCGCATCATCGCCACTATATCGGCCTCGCGGTCGGCCACATACACCAGTCGTGTGTCCGGCATGTTCCCAGCCATCTCGGCTACGCGTTCATAGCCTTCGATCCAGCGCGCACTCTCGGTTCGCGCCCTGGCGTGACCGCATAGGTCGGATGCAGATACATCCCGCGCCGTGCTTCGTAGTTCAGCGGCCCGAGGCCTTGTGCCTGCTGACCGTTAAAATCAAGTTCGGTCGTGTCTTGAACACGCAGCACCACCGCATGCTCGCGCACGCGCTCCTGAGTGCGTTCCCAGTGCGGAGAGAGAATACCCTCCCACGACACCTCATCGTTGCCAAGAAAACGGTAGGCCGCGCAGGTTTCACTCCAGCTGTCGCAGGCTTGCGGGATGCTGGCTGTCGGGTTGGCCGCGAATCGTTCCATCAATGTTCTCGCTCGCTTGTCCAGGCGAGCATCGCCAAGGTCCAGTTCCGCAAACTCATGATCCGGCCAACCCTGCGTTACCTTGATCAATTGGCTACCCAAAGTCAGCGAATAGACGCCATCTCACAACAGCTTGCAAGCCCCTTCTGCAACGCGTTGAATGTCAACGGTTATTTGGTCAAACTCGAGTGAACTTTGGACTTATGTATAACGATATGAGCTAGTACCTCTCGTTGCGGCTACTTATCTAATTCTTCGGTTTATAGAATTTTTTGTCGGAAAATCTTACACATTTATTAAATAAGCTAACAGTTATTGTAAACACCAAAATTAACTCATTGATTTTAATATAACTTTTTAACGGCACGGAAATTGCTCTTTTTCGAAACGCCGATGTCGGTGATAATTTTTTGGAGCAACAGATGTCTATGCGCGTTAAGCAATCAATCAAGTTACTTTCCACCCTATTATTGACGGCAGGATGTGCGTCGACGGCACTAGCCGGCCCCCTTCTCTATATCGATGACGATGCTGGAAGACTGGGCACCATCGACGTGGAGAGCGGCGCGGTGAACGTAATAGGTAACACGGGGCAAACGCTGACTGATATTGCATTTGATAAATCGGGCAACCTTTTCGGAATCTCGTTTAGTCAACTCTTCTCGATCGACAAAACTACCGCCGCCGCGACACTGATCGGCAGTTTCGGCAACGGCATTATTCTCAACTCATTGGTTTTTGGCGCAGACAATACGTTATATGCCGCCAACACAGGCCTTTATAGGCTTAACACAGCCAATGGTTTTGCCAGCCCGATTACCAATGGCAGCGTAAATACAGTACCTTACAATTCGTCGGGCGATTTAGCTTTTGTCGCTGGAAACCTTTTTCTCTCTTCTTCCGTCGGCAACGATTCCCTAGTTAAAGTTGATACTGCCAGCGGCGTTGGCAGCGCTGTCGGTTCAATAGGCTATGCAAATGTGTTTGGTTTAACCTCGAATGACAATATCAATTTATTTGGAACAGCAGGAACAGAAATCATCAAAATCAGTACCAGCACAGGCCTAGGGACGGCCGTGCTGAACTACGCTGGCAAGGGATTAAGTGCGGCTAATGGCTCAGCGTTTTTTGCGGAAGCAGGGGCTCGACCGCCGGTTACAGAGATTGCAGAACCAACCTCGATCGCACTATTTGGCATGGGTCTCTTGGCATGTATTGCAACGCGTAGAAAATTCAAAAAATAAAGATTGGACTAGAAATGGCACATCCGTTACAAAAGGGTGTGCCATTTTTTAAAGGACACCGGTAAATTCGTTAATTGAAGGAGATTATGCGTCGAGTCACGCTTGATCATAAACGCGTTTCACAAAAATCTCAGGCCTCAATCCCTGCCAATGCTTAAGCGATTCAAAAGGTGTTTTGCTACCGATCGCTCGTTGCGGGATATGGTGGTTGTATAGCTTTAGATAATGCTGCAAAGTTGTTTCCAGTTCAGCAGCATTGGCAAAATAGGTTTGCTTGACCAGTTCGCTGATGCGCCCGTTGAATCGCTCGGTCATGTTGGCGCAGGTGCGCAGAAAAACCCACTTGGTTGCCCGTTCAATGGCAACGAACAGGTAGCGCCGGGACGTCTCGTCGGGCATCTGCGGCAGATACTTGATGTCAATGTGAATGAAGCCTGGCTCGGAGTATTTGATCTCCTGTCGAGTTTTTGGGGTCGTACGGGCTTGCGGATGGATGCTGCTCATGCTCTGGACTACCCCAATGTTACGATGCCCAAACTGGACAGCCGCCGCGGAAAGCCGGCAATCAATTCGCCTAGAACCGCCTTTGCTCGAAACAAAGGCCAGCTACGGCAAGGAACATGATCGCGCGAAACCAAACAAATACGCGACCTGCAAAAAGTTGGCAGGCGCTGCCATTACCAGAAATAAATCGGCCATTTCTGATAAATATTCAAGATAACTGGCGCGGTGTAAAAGCTTTCAAACCCCCCTTTCTACCTGTGACATTTTCTGCCGTTGCAACGACGGAACGGAGAACAAGATCCAGAACAAGCTTCGAAATATACTTTTCAGAGCCACAGCTAAATGGTTGATCGATGGATTCCATGATCCATGTTGTTGCCGGTGTAAGATCACTGCAGATGTAATCAGCATGTCCAAGACACATTCGGCAAACCAGCTCAGCACATATCGACCTATACAGTCAGGAAAGACCACACCGTGACCAGACCCAATCTCCGCAAAACATCGGTATACCTGCAGCAATTGAATCGACCCTTTGCCCAACCATTCATTTATCACCTGCGCCAACTTGGCGAACTGGCAGGTACCCTGGCGGTCGTTCTCGGTCTAAATGGATGCGCGACCCCCAAAGCACCCGTGCAACCGGCGCACAAGGAAGTGATCCATGCCGTTACAGCATCAAACCAGTTGATTCGCTTCAATGCCGCACAACCGGACGGTGTTGTGTCAGCCAAACCGATCGTTGGCCTGCAGCCGGGCGAAACGCTGGTTGGTATCGATTATCGGGTCGCAAAGGGAATGTTGTACGGCATCGGTAGTACTAGCCGCTTGTACTTGATTGACACGGCAACCGCCGTTGCCAGCCAGGTCGGAAACGGCGTATTTCCGGTGGTGCTCAGCGGCACGGAAATCGGTGTGGATTTTAATCCGACGGTCGACCGTATTCGCGTTGTCAGCAACCTCGGCCTGAACATGCGTTTGCATCCCGATACTGCTGCAGTCGTGGATAGCGACCCGGTACGCGATGGCGTGCAAACGGACGGCCCGCTGGCCTATGCCGTCGGCGACCCGAACTACGGCAAGGTACCCGCCTTGGTCGGCGCGGCTTATACATATAATAAGAACAACGAAAAGATCACGACAAATTTCGCCATCGACGGCAAATATGGCGTGCTGGTTACCCAGGGTTCACGTGAAGGCGTGACGCCTGCGGTATCTCCCAACACCGGGCAGCTGATGTCGGTCGGACCCCTGGGCATCGGTAGCTTCGAGCAGGCCTCCTTTGATATTGCAGATCTCTCCGGCACGGCTTTCGCCATCGTTACCAAGGCAGGCGAGAAGCGCTCGGGCCTTTATCAAGTTAATTTGGCCACCGGCAAAGCAGAGCTGATCGGCCGCGTCGGCATGGATGCAACGATCGTCGGTATGGCAATTCAGCCTTAGATCCTGGTCGGCTGGACCGGCATTGCCCGTGTTGCCGGCAATGCCGACCAGGCGGCCGCGTTTTGACAGTGTGCCTTGTCGAAGGCCCAAGGCATAAGTCCTCGTCACATCGCATCGATCGACGGTCAGGACGCCGGGTTTCCTGGTGAACACTCTGGCCACCTTGCCATCCGTCATCTGCCATCCGCCACGACAGGGCTGCCACGCGGTGCCAACCTGCAAGTAATACCTTTACAGTGCGAGACTTGGAATATCCAAGCAACTTCAATAATGTCTATGCAACTACTGTTGCTCAGGCACTGATTGCCCAAAATGGGTCAGGCGCGCCGCGTTGCTCGATAGCGCCGATATCCGTGTCTGTCTGTCGTTGATGTTGCCGCAGAATCTCTGCTGAATTTGATAAACCGTTTACCTGGATCAACAGTTGATGTGGCAGGTTTTTCAAAAAATTGCCCGACAGATTAACGAGCGTCAATGCCTCGTGAATCGATGGACAGTGGTTCAAAGCGTTGTCGGATACTGCCAAACGCTCCAGCGAGGCTGGGAGTTCTGGTAACTCGACCAGACAATTTTCGTATGCATGCAAGCGCACCAACTTTTTCGGAAGAACAGGTAATCGGGACAAGCAGTTACGGTAGATCGATAATTCACGCAAGTTTTTCGGTAGGTCGGGCAGAGATGTCAATCGGTTCGAGCCGGCTTTTAATGCATCCAGGTTGGATGGCAACGCGGGCAGCGATGTCAAGCGATTAGCGCGAATTTGCAGCGTTTTCAGGGAAGAAAATGATTTGAGGCAATCAGGCAGCGAACTTAGTTTCAAATTATCCAGGTTCAAGCCTGGCGCCTAGTGCAAATGTGCGTTCCGTATCCTTTCGGTGGCGATTGTTCGTGACGCCTTTTCAGTAGCTGGGGCAGACTCCAGCCATGCATTCAGGCGAGCATTGATCGAAGCTTCAGGCGTAGGATTAACTGCTCTCAAAGGCGTAGCTGCCGATGAACGACTTTGACGGGTTCCGACAGGCTGCGGACAACCATGTTGCAGGCCGACGCGATTTTGCAGGGCCGGCCACTGCAGCAACTCGTGTATGTCAGCTGCCGGTGAAAAGCCGTCGTTTGGCTGACTGACTGTCGAAATCTTTACAGGCGATATTTGTAAACGCAACATTTACAATTCCTTCACTTGGTTGCACCTCGTGTGTTGACGTCTCGCGGCGATTATACGAAGTGTCTGTCGTATTGATCACAACCCACCGCATTGATACCAATCATGCTCTGGCGGCAATGTGATTACCACGCAACAGCGCACGGAGTGTAAAGAAGACGAAGTTCAGGCGAACAAGCTTGACCGAAATATGACCGATTTTAGAATTTTTAAAAAAACTTCAGTTGTTGGGCTGCTGTCCCAGCAAAATCGATTCCTTCAGAATCGGCAATAGCTGCCGCTGATTCATGAGTTGAGCCATGTATTGGGCGCTGACAGGTTGCGAAATCAGGAACCCCTGCAATTCGTCACAGCCAAGGTCTTGCAGGAGCGCCATCTGCTCGAATGTTTCCACGCCTTCGGCAACAACTGCCATGTCGAGTGCGTGTGCCATGGAAATGATAGCCCGGATAAGTACTTCACCGCCAGTGCCGGCAATCAGATTGGCCGTGAAGGCACGGTCGATTTTCAGAACGTCGAGGTCCAGGCGTTGCAACTGAGAAAGAGATGAATAGCCGGTGCCGAAATCGTCGAGCAGCAGCTTTATGCCGATCGATTGCAGCGAAGCCAATTCTGCCGCCACCGGCTTTTCATCACCGAGCATGCAGGATTCGGTAATTTCGATCTCGATGAGGGCAGCTGCAACATTGTGAGTAGTCATGGCACGAGCGATGGTTTCCGCTACGGCACCATCGCTAAACTGCCGCGGTGAGACGTTGATCGACACCGGTACCAGGGGCAAACCCATTTCCTGCCATTGGGCGATCTGCAGACAGGTTTTGTCGATGACCAACGCACCGAGGCGAAGGATCAACCCGGTTTCCTCGGCCAAGCCGATGAAATTGAGCGGTGGAATCAATCCCTTGAGGGGATCGTTCCATCGCACTAGCGCCTCCATGCCGACCAGTACGCCGCTGAGGGCGTCGATACGTGGCTGGTAATGAATCACGAAATCGCCATTGACCAACGCGCCTCGCAGCGCCGATTCGTTGGCACGCCGCGAACTAAGCCGGTCGAATAGCTCCTGTTGATAAAAACGGTAGCGCGCCTTGCCCGATTTCCTGGCGTCGTCCAATGCGATCCCAGCATGCTTGATCAGCAACTCGGCGCTTTCGCCATCCCGGGGAAAGCTGCTGATGCCAATGGATGCGCTGATTAGCTGGTCATTGCCGATACCGAGATCGAAGGCAGGAACAAATGCGCCGATCAACCGACTGGCCAGATGCGTCATCACCTCAGTGTTGCCGGCATGCGGGACCAACAGCAGAAACTCGTTACCGCCCATGCGTACTACCCGGTCGGAAGGCCGCATCATGCCCGTCAGACGGCTTGCGACCGCTTTGATCAGGTTGTCGCCGAGATCGTGGCCCACCGTATTGTTGAAATCCTTGAAATCGTCGATCTCCAGGCTGAACAGTGCAATGACGTTACCTGCCTGCTGGCCGCGCGTGATCAGGTCCGGAAGGTGGCTCATCAACCAGTGGCGGTTAGGCAAACCGGTCAGAGAATCGAGATTGGTAAGCGAAGTCACCTGCAGCAAGTGCTGCTTGGTCTCGGTAATGTCGCGAATCGTGATCGCCAGACCGGCCATGGTACGGACGATACGCCGGGAACCCCAGAATTCTTTATGGTTCTCTTTTGTGTAAGTGTGAAATTCGTCTTCATACAAACCGGAAACCATGGCGTTGCGGCAGATCGCCAGGAATTTCTGGGCGCGCTTTGCCGACAGGATTTGCGTAAATCCCCTACCGAGAACCAAATTGCGGTCGTAGCCGATCAGCTTGGCACCCTGCTCATTACATTCATCGAGAACGAAGTCGATGATTTCGCCGCCGCGATCACGCACCGCCCACAGACTGAAATAGCCCTCCTTGCTGCCCGAAATCGCATCCTGGTACGATTGCCGGGTTACCCGCAGATGCTCTCGTCGTCGCAAGGCCGCCATGCTCTGCCAAGCGCCGAACACGCAGGCAAGCGAGCAAATCACGGTCGCAATCACCGCATAAATGACGCTTTCCCTGGCACTGACCAAGTGCGTGGCGTATACGTCCTTTTCCGACAGCCCTACTACGGAATACAGCGGGAAACCATCGACGGCATACCAGGACATGATACGGGCCTGGCGATCGGTAAAACGCTCGGCACCATAGTGCGTAGTCACGCTGGCTCCCGCCAGGGTCGGCGGCGTGCTGAACAGTTGCAAACCCGGCACGACCAATCCGCCCATGGTGGCAACGATCATGGAACCGTCCTGCGTGGCGATGGAAAGGTAATCGCCGGGCCGGCTTCCTCGTTGCTCGTAGCTGGAAGCAAGATAACGCGGATCGACGGCTACACTGATTATTCCGGCAAAACCGCCGTCTGCATAGTTGATGCGCCGCGACAACGATATGACGGCTTCCCCGCTTGCGCGTTGCGGCAAAGGCTTAAAGATCAGCAAGGTGGGTAATGGATTACTGCTGTGCGCTTTGAAATCGGAGCGTGTACGTACATTTGCGGCCTCAAAGCTACGTGACGCAACTTCCGAACCGCTGCGACCGGAACGGGATACCAAGGCACCCGTTTCATCGAATACGCTGACGACATATTTTTGCGATTCACGAAACGGGCTTTTTGCGGAATTGCCTTCCAGTCGTAACGTCAGCGCTGATTCTTCCTGCACGAACAGCAGGCTTTGTAAAACCTGATCGAGTTGCGTGAATGTAAGCGAGAGTTGCCGTGCGTAGCCCTTCGCCACGAACGCGGCGTCTTCATAAGCTGCCCGCGCAGCCGTCTCGTAATTCGCCTGAATCCGCAGATAAGTGGAAAGCCAGATAATCGCCAGCAAAACCAAGCCGCACAGCGGCCAGGCAAATAATGCAGGTTGTTTAAATAGTCGTAGTGCCTGTCGAAACGAAACCGGGCTGCCGCCCTCGTGATGCGACAGATCGGCATCGGACAGGTCACGCGCAGCACCGGACTGCGGTAACGGATGATCGATTCGACTGGTTCGGTTACGCTTCCGACGCCACATGCACTATTCTCTCGGTCGACGCAACATTGACATTAGTAAATTTCTTATCCAGTAAGATTACCTCAATCGGACTTGGGCGCTGCTTTTGTCGACAAAAATGCTGGCATTGTCCACGCTGGTTGTTTATTTCTTGCAACATAATCCTCCGTGGCTGATGGTGTGACTTCATCAATTTTTGCTATTGAATTGTCCTGTTCTGACACAGTTTCGACCATCGTTTTTTGCCATATAGAGGCCACTATCGGCACAAGCGACCAGGCGATCGGCCAGCAATTGCTCCGCCTGCTTCGACTGGTGCGTACCGACGCCAATGCCCACGGTCACACGCGGCGTACCCGGTGCAGCGCGATGCGCCAGATTACTATGCTCGATTGCATGGCGCATGGCTTCGGCAAGGTGCAACGCGCCATCAGTGTCCGTATCCGGCAGGATAGCGGCAAATTCTTCGCCACCGTATCGGGTCATCAGATCAGCAGGCCACTGGAGTACGGCTTCAAGCTCTTGCGCCACTGCCCTCAGGCATTTGTCGCCCTGCTGATGTCCGTAAGAATCGTTATAGGCTTTGAAGTGGTCGATGTCGATCATCAGCACCGACACCGGCGCAGTAGCTTCTCGCGCATCACGGTCTTGCTGACATCGATTATTTGAATCAGGCAATGCCGCTGTTGGCCCGGCACAGCGATCGGTATGACTTCTACAGCCTGCTGTATGCGATTGTCCAGCGCCAGATCGGTACCGCTGCAATAAAACGGAAACGGTGCCTTGTTGAGCGTTTGTGAAATAACCGAAGGAAAATTGTTTTCCAGGGCTTCGCGAATCGCTGCATGGGTTCTGCCGTTGGTCATCTGCGGGAATGCATCGACGAAGGCCAATCCGCAAGACCAGTCGACCTGGCGCTGCGCGTGTTGCTCAATCCAGTCGTTCCACAGCACGATGCGTTGCTCATGGTCAAGCATCAGCGCGCCGACTTTCACTGCACGCATCACGCTTTCGAGAATTTTTAACCTGGTGCCGTCCTGCATTTCACTGCTCCAGGTTGTCCACAAACCGGCCAGTGTAGAGCCCCAGAAAATATTGGAGATCCTTCAACCCGGTTGCGTCCAGCAAGAAAGCGACATGCCCCTCGATTTCGTGTCTGACTATCTGAAAATTAATACGCAACATCAGTACCGTCGATCGGGCATCGGCATCCGGCGTGTCGCTGGCAAGGATTTCAGTACTGGTGCCAATGTGGTAGCTGGGCAGTGAGCCCTGCAGTTCTCGCTCGAAAATATTGGCCAGCATGCCCATGCAGGAGTTCAGAATAATATTGCCGATCTCATTCATCGCTTCCTGTTCCATCTCCCCGAGCTCTTCGATGGAGAGGGTTTCGCCGACCATCAGGCGCACGATTGCCAAACTTTTGTTTTCGGGAAACATCAGAATCGCTTCGGTATTAAAGGCGCCCGCATAATGCTGGCGGACGCCGCAGATGCGTCGCAAGGGATCGCTGCACAGCATGCCGGCTGCCGCCGAGCGCCCCTGGAAACTGATATGCGGCGCCGACATCACCACTTCCTCACCAACTATCGACGACATTGCGGCTGCCGAACGACCCACACCGATGTTGAAGATTTCCACCAACGCATCGTGATCGATTTCGGTCAGGGACGCCATCTTAGTTCACCAACGAGCCAATCAATTGGTGAATCCTTGCTTCGGTCACGGGTTTTTCCATGAATTCGACGCCAATGTTGTGAGCGCGGTCGCGCGTGGCGTCCTGAACATTTGCGGTCAATAATGTGGTGTGGCAAGTTGGGTATAGCTTGCGCAATTGCTCGGCGGCGGCAAGCCCGCCCATGCCAGGCATGTTGACATCGATCAATATCATGGGTGCGCCATGACTTTTGGCCTTTTCGGGCGCTTCCTCGCCAGTACTGGCCTCATCGATTTCCCAATTGGGAAACTTGCTTAAAATATAAGCGCGGGTCATCAACCTTGAAATTCGGCTGTCATCGACAATCAACACACGATTTTGATTTTGCATGAAATTTAATCCGGGGCATGAAAAAAGCGAAACATTTCAGTCAAATGTAGTGGCATTATTTTTCCTTTAAGAAATTTTTTCCAGGACTTGTCCGGTGTTGTCTGGTACCTGCACGCTTTGCTTGGGAAAGCAGCGACTTTTTCTGACATAAAAAGTTTAAGTTTCCTGTATCAGTTGGCCAGCTATCGTTTTATTATTCTTCGATATTCGGAATTCCCGGGTGTAGTGAATGTTCTATCTGTGAGGAAAAAATGAAGAAACTAATTCTGCTGGCGATCGCTGGATTTTTCTGGAAAAAATTCCAAGGGCGTGCAAGCTCCCAACCTGGCAGCAAATATGCACGTCGCTATTAATTAATTTCGCGTGCAATGGCACCACAGGCCGGTAGTCCTTGATCAGTAATCGCCCATCGAAACTTTTTTCATCTTAATACGATCAAAAACCCCACAGTTCGATAAAGTGTTGCAAATTTGCATGTTGCAGCGCATTCAACCGCGGTAGAGTACGTCTATCACTGCCGTCCTCGGGATGCCTCATGCCCGAATCGGCGGCCGACAGTGCAGATTCAGGTTGATCGGATAGAACCATGCAAAACATCGACGCTTTTCGCCAGATTGCCAGCGAGGCCTCGCGCGGCGAACTGAATTTTCCGACGAACGTCAATACTTCCCTGCAGATACAAAGTGCGCTGGACGATCCGGACTGCCATGTCGACCGTGCGGTGAAACTGGTCTCGGCCGAGCCGCTGCTAGCGGCGCGCGTGGTAGCGATTGCCAACTCCGCGGCCTACAATCCCGGCGGACGGGAGATTACCAACGTCAATGCGGCCGTATCGCGCCTGGGCTTTCGGCCATTGCGCTCGCTGGTAATGGCGATGATCGTACGCCAGTTTGCCAGCATGCTGTCCGAACCCGCCCTGCGCATCAAGGCTGCGCAGTTGTGGGAACACTGCGCTCAGGTCGCGGCAATTTCGCATGTGTTAAGCAAACGCATCACCGGCGAAGACCCGGAAACCGCATTTTTCAGCGGTATCGTGCACGAGGTCGGCGGCTTTTACCTGCTTTCGCGGGCCAGCCAGTTTCCAGATCTGCTCGATGGCGGCGGCGAGGATTGGCGCGCCTACGGGGAGCGCACCATCGGCCGGGCCGTCATGAAAAAACTCTCGGTACCGGACTCCGTGTTGCTTTCCATGGAGGACGTCTGGTTTGGCGCGCTCGTGCTGCCGCTCGTGCCAAAAGCCGACAGCGCCAATTCACAAATGGGAAACACGATACTGCTGGCGAAACAGTTGACGTCGACACCTTCACCGCTCGCGCCGCGCGCCGGCGTCAGTACCCAGGGCTTGCATGCGACCATCGATTTTGCCTGTGGCACCGGGACGTTGCAAAGCGTTCTGGAGGAATCTGCAGACGATGTGCATTCCCTGACGTCGGCGTTATTGATCAGTTGATCCCGGCGGGATCAGCGCAACCCGCGCCATCCATGCATCGAGCAGCGCTTCGGTAGCGGGCGGGCTGTGCAAACCGAGCTTGGAGCGCCGCCACAGGATGTCGGCGGCGGTCTGCGCCCATTCGTGGCGCATCAGATATAGCGCTTCGACTTCATAAAGACCGGGGGCCAGTTCCATACCCATATCCGGTAATGTCCCGCACTGCGCCAGCAATGCATGAATACGGGTGCCATAGGCACGCGCATAGCGACCAATCAGCGCCGACGGTACGAAGGCATACCGTCGTGCCAAGCCGTCAGCGAATCGATCGAATTGAAGCACTGCGCGGTTGCTTGGCTCAGGCCCTAACAAATCACCACCGGGCAGGCAAGCACTGGCAGTCCAGCCACTAGTACGGCCATTCAGACTATCGTGGACCGCCGTTCCCAGCCTACCCACGATCAGGTCGACCGCTTCTTCGGCAAGCTTGCGGAAGGTGGTGATCTTGCCACCAAAGACCGACAGGATTGGTGCACCGGCGTTATCAAGTGACAGGGTGTAATCCCGGGTTACCGCCGAAGCCTGTGAGGATTCATCCTGCAGCAGCGGCCGGACGCCCGAATAGGACCAGACTGCATCCTTGGACGAGATCGTTCTTGCGAAATAATGATTTACCAACCGGCACAGATAGTCGATTTCCTCGGGATCGGCCGTAACGAGGTCTGGGTCGCCGGCATAATCGCCATCGGTGGTGCCGATCAGGGTGAAATCACGTTCGTATGGAATCGCAAAGACGATGCGGCCGTCGGAATGCTGAAAAATATAGGCGTCCTCGTGATCGAACAGTTTGTCGACCACGATATGGCTGCCCTTGACCAGTCTCAGGTCATGTCGGGTAACCTGCGATGTTGCCTGACCAAAAAACTGTGCCGCCCACGGCCCGGTGGCGTTGACGACACAGCGCGCCTGGATTTCCCGGGCTGTACCGTCGCGAGCGCGCAGCAGCGCCTGCCAGCCACCTGCATGCGGCTGCAGCGATTCACACAGTACGCGAGGGAGTACGGTGGCACCTTTTTCCGCAGCATCCATTGCGTTCAAGACAACCAGGCGCGCATCGTCGACCCAACAATCTGAGTAGGTAAAACCGCGCTTGAACTGATTGCGCAGTGCCGCGCCGGCGACATGGCGTGTGAGGTCGATGCTGCCAGAGGCGGGCAGCAGCCTGCGGCGAGCCAGCCGGTCATACAGAAACAGCCCAGCCCGGATCATCCAGGCGGGACGGTGACCGGGATCGTGCGGCATGACGAAGCGCAATGGCCAGATGATGTGCGGCGCGCAACGCAGCAACACCTCGCGCTCGATCAGCGCCTTCCGCACCAGGGAAAATTCGGCATGTTCCAGGTAACGCAGGCCGCCGTGAATTAGCTTGGTGGATGCTGAAGAGGTATGGGCGGCGAGATCGTCCTTGTCGCACAGCACCACGGACAAGCCGCGCCCTGCTGCATCGCGGGCAATGCCGGCACCATTGATGCCGGCGCCCACCACCAGCAGATCACACCCGATCGCAGCGGCAGCAGAGAACAAAGAACGTTCAGGTCGTGGAGGTTCGCGCATTCGGCCAGCCCTTGATGGGTTGCTTTCCTGATCAGGTTTCTTTCCTTACTGCAATATAACAGGATTGGCCGGTTGCAAGGGACATGCGGAACGGTCCAAATGCAGCGGAAAATTGCCAACGCATCGTTCTATTCTTACAAAAGCTATACAATTTGAGAACGAATACACTATTCACCGAACATCGAGCGAGACCACATGCCAGCCCCCGCAACCTGTAATCGCGCAACGACCGACTGGATCGCAGAAACCAGGCTGCAAATCGATGCGCATCTCGACAGTCTGCTCGGCCCGGCCCAGCCATCGCCCGTACTGGAGGCCATGCGATACAGCGTGCTCGCGCCTGGCAAACGCATCCGCCCTCTTCTGACTCTTGCAGTGGCGAATTTTCTGGGGTATCCGTCGAGCAAGGCCATGCATGTCGCCTGCGCCATTGAATTGGTACACTGCGCTTCGTTGATTCTGGACGACCTGCCTTGCATGGACGACGACCGCGAGCGCCGTAGTCGGTTATCCACACACATAGAATTCGGTGAGAACCTGACCATACTGGCAGCCGTGTCGCTGCTTACGCAAAGCCAGTGCATCATCGTTTCCGACGAAGCACTCGACATGCATACCCGGCTGACCCTGGTTCGGCTGTTGTGCGACACGGTAGGCCCCTCCGGCTTGTCGCTCGGCCAATACATCGACCTGACCTCTAAAACCGATACCCCGGGGCCGGCAACTATTACCGGCATCCATCACCTTAAAACCGGCGTCCTGTTTTTGGCTGCGGCCAAAGCCGGTTGCCTGATCTGCAATGCTTCCGCAGAGCAGGAAGAAAAAGTCATGCATTTCACCAATAACCTCGGTCTGGCATTTCAGTTGCTCGACGACCTGAAGGATGTTGGCGAGGCAGGTCCCAACATGGTGACCCATATCGGCGTCTCGAATGTCGAGCACAAGATTCGACAATATCTGCAAGCCGCAGGCAACGCAGTCAAAGGTGAACCGAATGCCAAAGTTCTGCAGAATCTGGCGCAGGTACTCATCAAAAAAATCTAGGTAGTCAGCGGGTCCACAAACCCGTGCGCGGTACGGCGGCAACCCGTTGCCTCTGCCGGACAGCATTGAGCGCAACCACCCCGCCCTGACACAGGCGCCAAAGCTTGCGGCGATTCGACACCTGCGGCCGCTGGTCCCATGCCCTGACGCCCCCGGCGCCCACCTGCAGACCGATATCCCGATAGATCAGCAAGGCGCTGGCGATCGCCCAAGCACAGCGCAAAGGCAGCTGCGCCATGCCGATCCGTGCCGAGGCATAGTACTGCTCCGCCAGCGCCACCAGATCGCAGGCCAGTTGGTGCAGGCTGGCCCGATGCGCGGGCGCTTCGATCTGGTCGAGCGGAATATGCATGCGCGTCAACCATTCTTGCGGCAGGTAACAGCGGCCAATGCGCAGATCATCCATGACGTCGCGGGCGATGTTGGTCAGTTGAAAGGCAATGCCCAGGTCGGTTGCCCGGTGCATCACTTCGCGCTCTTTCACGCCCATGATCTGCGCCATCATCAGGCCAACCACGCCGGCCACGTGGTAACAGTAGCGCAGCGTATCGTCGAGCGTCACGAAGCGGGCATCGGTTGCATCCAAAGCGAACCCTTCCAGCAATTCGAACAGATGCTGTCGGGACAGCCCATGCTTGTCCACTACTTTCTTTAACGCTGCAAATGCCGGTATGTCGCTGTCCTGACCGTCGCAGATGCGCTGGGTTTGCTCCTGCAACAGCAATAGCTGGGCCTGCATCTGGGCCGTGGTCTGCACCGTTGAACCATGGCCCATGGTCTGGCCATCGATCACATCGTCGCAGTAACGGCACCATGCATACAACATGGTCACGCTTTCGCGCGTTTCGCGATCGAACAGCATGGCGGCCTTGGCAAAGCTTTTGGAACCCTGCTTGATGGTCGCCTCGCCATAGCGCGCAAGGTCCTGCATCAGGCAGCGCTCCGCTGAGCATGGTCTTCAAGGATGATACCGGCGGTCGCTTTTGCGGAGCCGACGACGCCCGGAATACCGGCGCCAGGATGCGTGCCGGCGCCGACGAAATACAGCCCCTGAATTTGCTTATCCTTGTTATGGGTTCGAAAATACGCACTTTGCCAGAGCACCGGTTCCAGAGAAAATGCCGAGCCGACGTGGGCGTTGAGTTCATCCCGGAAATCGAAAGGCGTGAGAATGCGCGAAGTCACCAGATCGCGCTTGAGGTCCGGAATGTAATGCTCTTCCAGATACCCGAGGATGCGGTCGCGGTAACGCGGCCCTTCCACGCTCCAGTCGATGTCGGCGTTGCCCAGGTGCGGCACCGGCGCCAGCACGTAATATGCGCTGTGCCCGGGCGGCGCCAGCGATGGATCGGTCACCGACGGTGCATGCAGGTACAAGGAAAAATCGTCTGCCAGTTCAGCACCGTGAAAAATTTCCTTCAGCAATTCGCGGTACCGTGGCCCGAACAGCACGGTGTGGTGTTCCAGATCATTCCGTTCGCCCTTCAATCCAAAATAGATCACGAACAGCGACATGCTGAACCGCTTTTTCTTGAGACTCTGCGCCTTGCGTTGTGCCAAGGTATTTTTCCGCAGCAGCTTGTCGTAGGTGTGCACAACATCTGCGTTGCTGGCTGCCAGCGTGCAGGGAATGCTTTCCCCGGATTGCAGGCGCACGGCGCATACCCGCCCATTCTCAACGACGATTTCGTCGACATCCGCATTCAACCGCACTTCCCCGCCTAGATCAGTAAAAAGCTTGAGCATGCCCTGGATCAGCGAACCGGTGCCGCCTTTTGGAAAGAACACGCCCCATTGCCGTTCCAGGGCGTGGATCAATGCATAGATTGCCGATGTCTCGAACGGATTGCCACCCACCAGCAGCGAGTGGAAGCTGAACGCCTGTCGCAGATGCTCGTTCTTGATGAAACGCGAGACGATGCTATAAACGCTGCGGTAGCTTTCGAGCTTGATGAGCTGGGGTGCGACCCGTATCATGCTGCGAAAATCCGGAAACGGTACGTGCCCGAGCTTGATGTAGCCCGCATCCAGAACAGCTTTGGAATAATCCAGGAATTTTCGGTAGCCGGCAACATCCTCGGGGGAAATAAGACCGATCTGCCGGTCCAGTTCATCCTGATCGTTGACATAATTGAACACGTACCCGTCTTCCCAGCACAGCCGGTAGAACGGGCTGACCGGCAACATCGTCACGTAGTCTTCCAGCCTCTTGCCGGACAAGGAAAACAATTCCTCCAGCGCCGTGGGATCGGTAATGACTGTCGGTCCGGCGTCGAATATGAAGCCCTGGTCTTCATATACATAGGCTCTGCCGCCCGGCTTGTCGCGTTTTTCCAGAATCAGTGTGTCGATGCCTGCCGACTGCAGGCGGATAGCCAGCGCCAGCCCGCCGAAACCACTTCCTATCACGATGGCTTTGATGATTTTTCCTTCTCAGTTTTAAACATGGCTTTAAGCGCTGCGATCACCGGCACGGGCGGTTTTCCCGAGAGGATGCGCAATTTGTCCAGCAGGATCGGTTGTGCGGCATAAAATCTCTCTATGAGATCCTGCGGCAGTAGGTAAAAGCGTTGCAACAACCGGTAGCGTTGCGACGGCGCACTCGCAAAGAACAGCATCCGATTCAGCAGCCGCATGAACCCCTGAGCACGCCACTGCCGCACCGAGAATCTCTCGACGTGACGATACACGGTCTTGGCGTTGTAGGTTTTTAGAGCGGCAAGCTCGTCTGCCAGGCGCACTGCATAGAGTAACGAATAACCGGTAGTGGCGTGGAACAGGCCGGCACGCACGCCACTACATGCCAGCGTTGGCGGTTTCTCGCGCCAGAATGCCTGCATGTCGCCCGACAAGGAGATTGGCAGCACACCGGTTTCTTCCCGCACCAGTCTGGCGATCTCCCAGCCGCGGCTAGCGATGTAGGCCCTGATATTGTCACGGATCGCCGGGAAATCCAGATCTGGCGTGGTACCGTAGTACGTGTCCTCGACCAGTATCCGGTTTTCGGAAAACGGCAGTGTGTAGACAAAGCGATAGCCGTCGTTCTGGGCAACTGTTGCATCCATGATGATCGGCAACGCCTGGCCGTGCGGCGCGGTCAGTATGACTTCATGACCGACAAATTTCTGGTAAGCGTAATCCATGTGCGGCGATGGCACGTGGCCGCGTCCGTCGATGATCGTTTTTGCCTGGTACTGCCGGCCGTCGATATCGACGGTCCCGATGCCAACGGTGCTCACCGTTGCATTGAGCAGCACGCGTTGGCCGAGGGCCTGCTCCAGCACGTTGTGAAAACGCTCGGAAGTAATGCTGTAACACGCCGTTTCAAGAGTGCGGCCGTGGGTCGGAAAGCGCACCTGATAGCCCGGCCAGCGCTGGACGATCAGCGGCGCCATCCATGCATGCTGAGCCGGCGTGAGATCGTGTTGATAGAAGGACCAGGTGTGATTGCCACCCAAAGCCGAATCTTTTTCTACCAGCAGGAGACGCAATGACGGTTGCTGCATCGTCAGGCGCCACGCAATCAGCCCGTTTGCCAGCCCGCCACCGAGCAGGATCACGTCGAAGCTCAAGTCATCCATGTGCCAGTACCGCTTCGAGAGTGTTGCACGCCGCCTGCACGCCGTCTTCATCGCGTGCCTGTGCCGCCACGGCAGCAGCCTTTTCGCCCATGGGGGTATTCGCCAGCACAGCTCGCAGCGCATTGCGCAAGGTTTTCCAGCCGGGTCGTCGCCGAGAGATCACGGTTGCCACGCCCAGACGCTGCAGGCGCAAGGCATTGTCCCGCTGGTCGTGCGCATGCGGCACGACCACCTGCGGCTTGCCGGCCTGCAGGGCCTTGAAGGAAGTGGCCGAACCGCCCGAGTGCACGATCACTGCCGCATGGACAAACACCGTTTCGAATGCGACATAACCGATTCGGAAAGCCAATGCCGGCAATGGCTCTGGCAGCGACGCGTGTTTCGCCAACCCGCCCATGACCAACAGCGCCCGAAGGCCCAGTGCACTCGCCGCTTTAAGACTTTCGGCATAAAAATCGCCGGCATCGTTGCTGGAGGCAGATGACAAAGTAAAAATCACCAGGGGCGTGGTGCGGCATTCGAGAAATTGCGTGAGCGATACCGGCGGTGCGGCGGCAGCAGGTTGGTACAGCGCAGTACCAGTCTGCACGGCGGATGCCGGCCAGTCCGGTTGCGCAGTGCCCATCAGGGGCGAGAACATCGCCAATGCGCGCAACGGTGCATGCTGGCCTTCGTAGAGCGGATGCTTTTGATCGACGATGCCCAGTTCCAAACCAAGCTCGCGTATCGGCAATAGCCAGTTTTCCGTATGTTTTTTCACGTAATGCAATACGCGCTCATGGAATACCGGCGAGCGGGCGCATGCCCACGCAACCGCATTCGGCAGATAATTCGGCCGGTCGTACACCGAAAAAAACGACATTGGCTGCAATACCGCAGATACCCAGGCGATACCCGTCTTGGCCGCGACAAGCGGCGCGGCAAGCGCCATCAGCGTCTGACTGACCAGCAAGTCGGCATCTTCGGTCGCTGTCAGCAGATCGTCGTAACTGGCGCGGATGGCTGGCCCAAGGTATTGGCGATAGACAAACTCGCCTCCCGTGACCGGATGCATGTACCGGGCGTGGAACGTCGGCGTATCTTCCGGATCCGGACGCATGTGATGAAAGCCCAGGCCGGCCGCATCGACTTCGGCTTTGTGTACGGCACTAGTGGCGATCGTCACCCGGTAGTCGCGGCGCTGCATCTCGCAGCCTAGCGCCAGAAATGGATGCAGGTCACCCAGGGAGCCGGTGGTTGCAAACACGATGTGTCGCTGCGCCATCAGGATTTCCGCAATCCGGGCAGGCGCCACCACGGGGCTGACGGATGGAGATGATGTTCATGATGGTAACCAAAGTGGAAACAACTGATCAAGGACGCGAAATAGCCGACTTCGTTGCTACGAGCGTGGTGCGCATCGGCGAAATCATGGCGGCCGTTACCGCCGATTGCATGGCGATGCGGCAAGAAAGTACCAAAATAAAATAGTTGAAGCGAAGACAGTATTCCCGGCACGGCAAAGAACAACAAAATGTTTTCCACTGGCGCGCCCAGCAGCATGTAAATGCCGGTGCGGACCGTCATGACTAGCATTTCCCGCCATCCGAAGTAGGTTTTCATGAATCGTCCGTACCAGGCCAGCGCGTGGCTTGGCGTGGCCGGTGCAAAATCAGGGTCGTCAGCCGAACCCGGATGCCGATGGTGCAGGTGGTGTTTCGGTCGCAGCGCCGGCAGATAAAATCCGGCGTAGAGCAGCAGCGCCAGCGTACCGGCAAGGTCGCCGGCACGCTGGCTGGCCGGGCACAGGGAGCCATGCATGGCGTCGTGAGCCACAATGAACAACCCGACCGATAACCAAGTGAGCGCCGCCGCCAGCAGCGCCGATGGAAAGAACCCGGTCGCATCCATGAAAAATACTGCCTGCACATGCAGTATTGTCCACCCTGCAATAATCAGTGCAGCCAATGACATGCCGATCCAGCTCTGCCTCGACGGGCTCAAACGATCGTCTCCGGGTTGCGCCGCTGCGCGCGCATCTGGCCATGAATGACGGGCAGTGGTGGCGCGTACAGAAAACCGAAGGACACGCTGTCTTCCCGTGCAGTGGAAGCGTGGTGCAGGTGGTGCGCCGTCACCAGATGCTTGACGTAGCGGTTTTTTATACGCCATTTAAAAGGCAGACGTTGGTGCACCAAAACGTCGTGCATCAATCCATACAGTAGCCCGTAGACGCTGATGCCAAGCGCGATCCACCATATCGGCGCATGCGTGCCACCCAAAACGAACAACAGCATCGTCGCGACCGCAAATACCACCGCGTACAAGTCGTTTTTCTCCCAGGCGCCATGGCGCCTGACGTGATGCGATTTATGCCAGCCCCAACCGATGCCGTGCATGACATGTTTGTGAATCAGCGTGGCAGCCAATTCCGTCGCCACAAATGCGGCAATTGCAAGGAAGATGTGGAATGGATTCATGCTCGATGGTTTTGCAGCAAGACGACTAGAGGAACAGTGATTGAATTATCACCTTCTTTCCGAAGCTTTGCAGGACATGCCATGACCGGCGCCATTTGAACTGTTTGTCATTTCTGCAATCAGAATTCTCATGCGGATCAAAACAGTCCTGCAGTAGCTCAACATTTCCACAACAACAGGATACAACATGAATAATTCACCGGCACTTAAGCTGGCAGGGCTTGCCCTGATATTTGGCACCGCCCTTATCGGCTGCAAGGGCAGTAGCGAACAATCCAGTGCCGTCCCATCGGGCGTGCCGGGACAAGCGATGTTGGGCGGTAGAGAGGGTTCCAGTGCCAATACAGGCGCGGGTCAAACGGGCGGCTCGACCTCGGACACACTCACCGCAAGCCCGGCCAAGCGCGAAACATCAACCCAGTACGGCCCCGGAACGTCAAACCAGGGCAGTAGTACTGGTACGACAGGGGGCGGCACTGCCGGAAGCGGTGCCGCCGGAGCCGGCACCACGAGTGCTGGGGCAATTGGTGCAGGCAATGCCGGCAGCAGTGCAGCGCCGTCGGCTACTAACGGCATTTCCGGTGGTGGCGCCAACAGTGCTTCCGGCGCAGCGACTTCGGGAGGTGGCATCAATAACGCGCCGGGCATGGCAGCCGGCGCAGATGACAGGTCCGGCTCGACAACGCAATCCACCCAGCCTGTTCGGTAACAGCCTGCACGAAGCGTAGTGGCCGCTCGGTTCAGGCTATCAGATCAACGCGTCGTATCACTGTCAGACCGACGGCGGCGATACGCTCGGCGCAGTGGTACTGAGGGCGCGTTAGTTCTTCACCAAAAATATCTGGATCGATTTCGTCATAGGCCCAATCGTATTTGCCTGCTGCCAGGAGCGGCCCGATTTCGGCAATGAACGCATCGTTTCCCTCAACAATTGCGACGCCGGTATAAAGCAGCAGGCGTCCGCCTGGTGCCAGATGGGACAGGGCTTGTTCGGCCATGCGCACGCCTAGCGCGCGCCCGAGACCCGCGCCACCGTGTCGATATGCACGCCCCTCATCGTCGTCCAGATACGGCGGATTGCAAACGATCAAGTCGAATTCACCGGCAACAGCAGCAAGCGCGTCGCCTAGTACTACCTCGACCGACACCTGTGCCGCCTGTGCATTGATTGCCGTGAGTGCCAATGCATGCGGGTTAATGTCGTTCATGACTACCTGTAGCGCCGCTGCATTGGCGGGACTACACTTGGCCAGTATGCGCGCGCTCATGATGCCGCCTGCGCCGCTACCGCATCCGATATCAAGAATGCGACGTACTGGCACGCTTGGTAACGTCTGCTCCAATGATTGGCGAATGAAGCGAATGAAACGGTACGTATCGGGCCCGAAAAATACCGCATCCTCTTGCGTGGTCGGGTACCCCGAGTGCAGAAACAACACATCTTCCAGGGTCGCAATGCGGATCGTGGTTTTGAATAGGCCATCACTGGCAGCGAGAATGCCGGCGGCATGCATCAATTCACGAAGCGGCAGGGCAATGTTCTCTGCAGCAAATGGTAAATTCCAGCCAAAAATATCCCGCAGCGTCTTGCTCATCGCAGCGCGGCGGTTTTGCAATACGGTTCGATGCGTCAGGGGCGTGGGCGTTATGAAGCGATAACCGCTTGCAGCAGCCTGTTCCAGCAAAAGGCTTAAAGCACTTGATTGGGAATGATTCGATAAATTTTCAGATGAGGCGCTGGTGCTATTGCCGGCGGGGGTAATGAATTCTAGTTGCATGGTGTGGATGACGTTGAAGGCAGGAGGCGAGCGCGGACTATGGGCGCATCGCCTGACAGATATGATGATGATTGCTACACAATGTTTGCATAAGGGGCCGACTGGTATAAAGCAATACTCAAATACAAAAATCTACCCGAGTAATTTCTTGTTTTATTGCCATTGAATAAGATTTAATTCATCCATCAATGGACACCAGATTCCAGTTGCGCTCGTAACCAGCGGTGAGGCGCCTTGCGGCTATCGCGGTCGTGCCACAACATGTCGACATGCACTGCCGGCAGTTCGAACGGCAATTCTTTGACCGTTAGCAACTCCTCCATGCCAATCGTCTTCAAAAGATGGCGCGGCACGATGGCGATCAGGTCGGATTCGGCAACCACACGTCCCACTGTGTAAAACTGATTGACGGTCAGCCCGACCCGCCGGGTTCGACCGATCTGCGCCAATGCATCGTCGGCCGGCCCGTGCGAGCGCCCGGAAAAACTCACCAGAGCGTGCATGGCAGCGCAATAACTATCTACCGTCAATTCCGACTTTGACAATGGGTGATCCCGACGCATGATGCAGATATATTTGCCACTGTAGAGCCGGTGGTGCTGGATCGCGGCCGAACCCTGCTCACCGGACAATTGCGCGACCACGCCGGGAAAGGAACCGACCGCCACTTCGATTTCACCCTGCAACAGCATCGGCCGCGGGTCGCGGGACTGCAGGGCGACCATGCGCAAATCGATGCCGGGTGCGTGTGCCTGAATCGTCCGCATCACTGACGGCAACAGCAACGACGCCGTCGAATCCGCCATTGCCAGCCTGAATGTGGTCCGCAGCTCTGACAAATTGAATGCCGGTGGTGCGAGTAGTGCTTCCAGATCGGAAAGGGCCACGCGAATACGCGGCCAGAGTTCTTCGGCACGCGGCGTCGGCTTCACACCGTGGGCAGTACGAACGAATAGTTCGTCGCGCAGTGCCTCGCGCAGACGCTTCAAGGCATTCGAGACCGCAGGCTGCGTCGTCGCAAGGCGATCCGCAGCGCGCGTCAGATTTTGTTCCGACATGATCACATCGAAAACGCGCAGCAAATTCAGATCAAGCGTTAAAAATGACATGGCGACACCAGTAATTGAAATGAAAGAACACAAAATTCGGCGTTGCCAGTATGGCATCCCTGGAAAATTGCTGGGCGTGATGTTTTAAACAAGGGAAAGTTGGGGTTTTTTGGTGTGTCAAGTCCTGCATTCAACAACGCTGTGATTGCGCTACAGCGTAAAAATATGAGCGGTATATTTGTTTCTCTATGGAAATTAATGGCATGATGGTTGTCATTATGATGATCAACGAGCACACGGCAAAAGAACGTTCCTGGGCCATCCCGGCAATCAGTGCATTGATCATTCTGCATCACGATTTTCCTGTCCCGCGCCTGGCGCAGATACGCAGGCTCGTATGGTCTGAAACCGGGCTGGAAGTGATGGTGCAGTATGGCACTTGCAACGTTTCCGGCGATGTAATCGAGGCAACGGATTTTCTGGTGACATTGCATCGCGACGGCGCGGTCGGCGTCCGGATAAAAGATGAACCGACAGGCACCCCGAAACTGGCGATGCTGCGCTTTCTCGCAGGAGAAATTGCACGGGAGACAAGGCGCTGGTCGGAAGATTTGGTGCCTTGGGCCGAGGCTCGCACCGCATTGCCGGACGAGCGTGCGACGGTGCTCAACATCGTTAGCGCTCTGGTCGCATACCCTGTCGGCGAATTCGACGTAGTGGTGGAAAAAGAATTGAACAATCGGGCGCGTGTCAGCAAGGTACGCATCATCGGCGAGACGGCCATGATGGAGATTACTTCGGCCGGCGTGCGCAGTGCCAATCTCTATGTGCAGCCAATGACCAAGCAATCGATCACTGTTCGGTCATATAAAAAATATGACATTCCAGTTGCCGGCGCATGGCGCAAACCGACCCATGCACGACTATTGAACAAGGTCTCTTGCTCCACGATCCGGCTGGCGCTGCTGCCGATGGATTTCATGATTTATCTATGTGAAAAAGCCCAGGCACATCCGGCCCGACGCGATGCCTTTGCCTCACAAACAAAACCCGCACAAGTCGTCGATTCCAGCGCCGGCGACAACCTTTCTGCACTGTTCAGCTAAAAAACGTGGCGGGTAATCCGGCCGGGAGTATCCGGCTCATTGCTGTCGGGTGAGAATAAGACGATCCGTGTCCAGACCTTTTTGCTGCAAGCGTTGCAGCAGCGCTTGATAGGCCGATGCATCCGGCTTTGGCGTGCGCGACAAAATCCACAAATATTGCCGCTCCGGCTCACTGACGGCAACCAGGCTATAAGCCGGGTCTAGATCGATCACCCAATAATCGCCCCACACCGCCGGCAGGAAGGATAACCAGGCCGGTGCAAAGCGCACCTCCAATATTGCCGAAGCTGCGCCTCCGACCTGACGTGCCTCGCCGACGGCAATATTGGTTTCGCCATCAGCCTCCCGGCACTGATTGCTCACCTCGATTGTGCCGTCCGGTTTTGCCCGGTAATCGGCTTTGGTGAAACCGACGCATTTTCGTTGGAAACGGTTTGGAAAGCGGGCAATTTCATACCAAGTACCCATATAGCGCTGTAAATCGAGCGTTCCGATCGCTTTCATCGGCACAAGCCCGGCTGGCTTCGCGCCACTGCTTTCCGCAGCGGCGATCGACACGCCAGATATCGACACACAGGACATTGCCAGAAAAACCAGGCTTGCAAGACGTGAAGGGATGCGCATCATTTTTTTCCAAGGTTACAATTTTCGCTCAGGAATTGCAGGGCGAATGTCATTTTGGGATCAGCTTCGTCCAGCAGGCGTATCTGCGCTTCCGGAAAAAAGTCGTCCTCCCACATGGTCAACAGCGCTGCGCGCACCGAATACGGAGCGCTGGCGTTGATCAGGGAAGGCACCGCTGCGTGATCGAAGCCGCATTGGCGCACTTGCCGGATCAGCGCTCGCGCTTCGGTCACCGACAAAGTCGTCTTGGGCTTGATGCCGGCAGCAAGACAAACGAACAGGGTCAGTCGCGAATAAGGATCTTCCTTGCCCCGGGTAAGCTGGTGCCACTCCTTGGACACGATGGCATCGTGGGCATCGATGTCTTCGATACCGGTTTCGCGTAAAAAATACCGCGCTTCGAGCGTGTGTACCATGGCATCGAGTGCCAGCGACGGATTGGCCAGATACGGCAAATCCTGCGTTGCAATTTCGCGTCCGATGGCAGCGGCAATACTTTGATGCTGCTGCGGCACATCGACGAGGAGCGCCTTTGAAAACTTGAAGGCGTTGGTGGTAGCGTTGCTCAGGCGTCCATGCAAGACGGTCACGCGCTGGGCAAATTCCTGCAGATTCGGCCAGCCGCGCGAGCCTTCCAGCCGATTCAACAAAGCTGTGCGCAGCACTGCTTCGGCATCGATGGTTTCCAGCGCGGCTATCGGTACAGCCATGTCTTGTGCAAACCAGCGTGCTGCCGCCATGCTGCGAGCATTTGCCTGACGCCGCTCGAACTCCTTGCGGTAGGCCGCGCAAGTCATTGGCTTGGCCAACGTGCGTTCGTCCTGAAAATCCTTCAAGCTTTGTCCACCAACGTCAAACATCGCTGATTCCGGTAACGCGTGCAATTTTTTCAAAAGATCGTTGCCGCCACGCGAATGCGACAAAAAACTGTTGTCGCGCAGTGACTGGGCCGCCTCCGCCAGGTCACCGTCGAATTGATATTCCAGATAAAGACTCACAAGGGTAACAATACGCTTGCGAGCACTGTCGAGCCCCGCAAAGAGATGGCTGGTACCAAAATAATCAGCAACCTGGACGGTACCCTTGGCAGCGTCGGCGATCATGGTTGCGTAGTGTGCGCCATCGATCAGCTCAGGGCCGACTTCATAAGTCAGCACCTTTTCAAAAAAAGGACGTTTGTCGACAGTGGCAAGTCTGGTGCTACCGGCGCGCATGGGTACCTTCAGCAGCGCTCCTACCCGACACAATATCGCTCAAAGCGCTGATTCCTCGGCACCGTCGATTGCTCCGCCACGGTCCGGTTTTGCCGGTGCCGGCTCGCGCATCAGGGCGGCAAATCCTTGCTCTTCCAGCAATGTTTCTTCCGCTTCCAGGCGTAACCGGTTTTGCCAGCGATTTTTCAATACCGGCCAGATCTGCTCGAACATATCCGGATGTTCATGCTTGAGCAGCCAGGTCAACTCTTTCCAGTCACGGTCGCTCACCTCGCTGCGATCCACTTCGTCACCGGGCTCTGCAAGATTGACGTTGAATGTATCGAAGTGCTGAAAGTGCACGACTTCTTCGTCCCGGTCCGATAGGTAGTCGACCAAGGCTTCGCAGCCGCCGTCCAGTTCACCGAGTGCGGCGATGAAGTCTGCCGTGTGCACGTCGTCACGAAAAACGACGGCATTCAACATGCCGCGCAAGTGTGCATGAGTCCGGTCGTCGTAAAGTTTTTCCATGACTACAGCACGGGCAAACTGCTCAGGCGTCACAAGAAGATTGACGACAGACTCTTTCGACGCATCGAATTCGCGAATCACGGCCAGCAAATCTTTTGGCGCCAGCTCTTCAAGTACGGCAACCAAAGCATGGTCCCCATCCGATTCGGCCAGCGACACCAAGGCATATTCAGCCCCGGCAATATCACCAGCCTTGATCAGGCTGGCAGCTTTTACAACCAATGGGTTTTTCATGGATTAATCTGGTGTCGAATCAGCTGCGTCGATCGAAACCCTGGTCGGCAAGCCAGTCGGCACCTGCTTCATCAAGATCTTGTTCGTCGGCATCTGCGTCGGTGCCATCGTGGTCTTCGTTATCGATATCGGCATCTGCGCCGGTGTGCTGCGAGCGGTTGCTGTTTTTCTCGTGGAGAAACTCCAGACACACTGTCGAAATCAGAAATCGTTCGCCACCCGGTTCGGCCAACACCAGCGCCACATGCTTTTGCGCCCAAGATTCAAAATCCACCGTCGACTCCAGCGTTTGCCAAGCCGGAAAATCATCCGGCTCGCTGAATGACAGCCGCACCATCGCGTGGGGGTCACGGAACGAACACGCGCCATGGAATACGGGCGCCACCATTTCTGGTGCGAAATCCATCATCGGCAGCAGCGCTGCGAGTTGCCCACGCTTTTCATTTAACCGCGGCAACAAGACGTTTTTGCCCTCGGAATCGGATTGAAGGTCTTCCAGTTCGGCACGATAAGATTTGTATAATTCTTCGAAGTACTCGGACAGCATCAGTGCAATACCCTGTTCATATATGTTTGCCACAATTGTCGGGCGGTTTCAAGTGGATTCTCAAGCAGGCTGCGCCGGCGGTTTTCATCGTAGCCTTGGCGTTTTTCACTATCCGACAGGATTTCGTAGGCTTCCTGCACTTCACGAAATCTTGTGGCGGCATCTACCGAAGGGTTTCGATCCGGATGAAATTCGGACGCCTTGCGACGATAGGCGCTTTTGATCGCCGCCTCTGATGCGACCGTCTCCACACCAAGTGTTGCGTAAAGATCGTTCATGCAGGTCTGGTGCGCATGGTTACATGCGCTTCAATAACGGCGGACCGTAATCATACACGGCACCTCGCATTTCGGTAGCAATCTTCATTTTTCCGAATCTACGAACTTCTCGAAAAAATTTCACTCAGATAAAGTAACACCATGACGAAAATGCAATTTAGCGGTTTTTCCTCGTGGCCCCAAACAATGGCGTTTGATTTCAAAGGAAAATTCCATGTCACGTTCACCAATGTCATCTTCCCTGCACATCTCAAAATTCATGCTGACGGCCGCCGCCCTTGCGAGTGCCTTGATCGTCACCGGCTGCGGGCGTCCGAACGGCACCGACCAGTCTGGCGCCTCCAGTGCCGGCACGACTAGCGCGGGCCGCGGCGACTCGGGTTCCAGCAATGGCTCTACCAGAGCACCATCGACCGGCATGTCCAGCGGCACGACCGATGGCAGCATGCCCGGTACGGCCAACCCAAGCATGGCTGCGCCTCCCGGTGCTGGCACTGCCAATCCTGGTGCAACCGGCAACGGGCTCCCAGGCGCAGCCAACCCCGGTTCATCGTCCAATACCGGCGGTTCGGCTTCCGGCCAAAGCGGCACCGGCCGGTAGCGAGGTGTCGGGCAACGGCCTTGCGGGTAAGTAATAACCCACAAGCCCGCTGCCAGCCAGGCTGCGTTAGCGGCTTTTACAACCGCTCAGTTGGCAACCAGAATAATTTTGTCACTGTCCTCGGCTCGTTCTGTCAAGATGTTCTATTTATTACGGCAAGCGCCTGACCCAAGGCTCCTCCGCTGCACTTCATGAACCGTTGGATGTATTTCAGGGTTGAAGTGAAAAACCAGGTAGTGACCACGGCATTGGCTACTGCCTATCAACGACTAAAACACGACCGAAACACGACCTGGCCACGGCATGCCGAGCCCAAATTGCACCATGTTTAGGTGAGTCGATTCCAGTTCACCGCCATTTGCGCATGGCCAGGTTCCTGTACGGGTACAAAATGTGTACCGACTCTTCCCAAGACGGCCTGCGCGGGCGGGAGAGAGCCCGCTTGCCGGCAATTGATACCTCACCATCGAGGTGAAAGCAAACTTGAACGTACTGTCATTGGAAGCACCAAAAAACAGGGTGCAAATGAATGGCACAAAACGCTTTTGTTTCATCAACGCAGATTGATTCGGGATCGCACCGTTTTTACTGAGCCGCGTTCATGGTTTAACTGGCAAGGGAAGAAAAAATTAGCCGCCGACAAGCCCAAACGATTAAGACCGGACCGTTGTTACGCTTGCCGATAATTGCGCAATTCTGTCACGACCAGACAAAATCCAATTGACTTTAAATTTCTATGAGGCAACTATGTAAGCGTTGGCCCGTCGTTCCGTTGCTCAATGTTATTTCACTCCACTGATGGAGGTAACTTCATGGCCTCGTTCAAACACTCCTTTGTCACGGTTTCTGACGAACGCAGTGCATCGCTGATCCAAGCCGAGGAAGACGAAAATAACGGCGATATTTTCGAGGAGTTTTCAGGGGAGGCCATGATGATCGAGGAAATCACGATTGTCGTGCGCGCAGGCGCCGATCAACCCGATACGAAGGATGGAGATCATGGAGTGCTGGCAACGCTCGATCCCTTGTCCCAGTTGCTGTGGATACAGGCTTTACGCCATCTGCATTGATCCATTGTCTATCACCGCTTCGAAAAAATCACGGCGCAGCGTGCAGTACTGATCAACAGTAGCCTACGTGCTGCACTTTTAGACGCACCATACGTGGCAGGAAAAAAATTGCGCCCCACAAAACACTGGGGCGCGCTTCTTTGGCCAAGCAGTCGTTGCTTGATGTCACTGCAGTTGCCATAAAAACTCTTTTTTAAAACAGTCACTGCTTCGAAAAGTGATGATTCCTGCTCGTCGGGTAAGCCTGCTCCTTTACAATGGTGGGCTGACCAACGCAGACGAATCCTCCTTCATGACGACACCGCACTTTTCCACGCTGCAGCGCCTGGCGCGGTCTCTCCTGTTTGTTTGCACCGGCTTGCTTACGCTCAATGCATACGCATGGGGCCACGCTGCGCACCATGCTGTCGCGCTGGTGGCAGAACAATCCCTGACACCGGTTGCCCGCAAAAACCTGCGGCGCTTGCTATTGCAGGAGCCAGGTGCAACCCTGGCCTCGGTTTCAAGCTGGGCTGACAAGCAGCGTCTTCCAGGCACGGCAAAATGGCACTATCTTAATTTTCCCGAAAACCAGTGCCAGTACCAGGCGGCACGAGATTGCCCGGATGGTGCCTGCGTGGTCGAAGCGGCACGTCAGCAGATCGCTATTTTGCGTTCGATGTCCGCCAGCGACATGCAACGACTGCAGGCATTGAAATATGTCGTGCATCTTGTAGCCGATGTGCATCAACCCTTGCACGCAGGCTTCGCACACGACAGAGGCGGAAATGCTTATCAGGTCCAGGCGTTCGGTCGTGGCACCAACCTGCATGCCTTGTGGGATACCGGGCTCGTGCAGGCAATCGAGCCTGACGCACAAAAACTGGCAAGCTTGCTCACGGCGATGCCTCGTGTTGCACCCTGGGTGTTTGCCGATTTGGGCGGGTCCATGATTGTGGCCGCTGAGGAATCTTGCCGGATCGTCCGGTTGCCGTGGTTTTACCCCAGCCGCCAGGTATCGTCCGACTATGCAGGGCAGTCATCGCCAATCATATCGATGCGCCTTCGTCTGGCAAGCGCCCGGCTTGCCGTGATTCTCAACGAAGCTCTGCAGCATTGAAAACGCCCTTCTACCGTGAAAGATATTCATGCAATCACGACGTTCCGGTTTGCAGCATTACCTGCTGCTGTGTCTATCGATGGTGCTACTGGGTTTAGCGACGGCATGCACGTCGTTGGCAGCGCCATCACTGAAAATATGGAGCGTGGAAGAACAACGAGTAGTGTCGTTTCAAGCGTTGATGGAGCGGGCCGGCGCAAGTGATGTGGTATTGATCGGCGAGTCGCACGACAATCGCCATCACCACATCGTGCAGAACATGATTCTGCGGGCAGCAACCGGGCCAGACAGGAAGCCGGTGCTGGTGATGGAGCAGTACGACCTCGCACAACAGGAGCAGCTCGATGCCATTGCAGGCTCGGCCATGCCCTGGGCCGGCAAGGCCGACGCTCTCCAGGCGCTGATGAACGACGGCTGGGATCGGGTCGGTTATCGCCCGCTGCTCGAAACTGCAGCCCGCGAGATGCTGCCCATTGTCGCAGCCAACATGTCCCGTCAGGCGCTTAAAGAGATATCCCGACAGGGTTTCGATGTGTTGGGCACGAAGGAAGTGCAGCGACTCGGCTTGATTGGGCAATGGACTACCCGGCAACAGGCCGCGCTGGACCAAGAAATTTTTCAGGGCCATTGCAACGCCCTGCCGCCGGCCGCTGTCAAATCACTTTCGAAAGCCCAGCGGCTACGGGATGCCGTGATGGCAGACAAGATTCTGGCGTATCCAGCACGCCCCGTGGTGGCAATTCTAGGCCGGGGCCATGTACGGACCGACCTGGCAGTACCCTGGTATTTAAAACGTCGCGCGCCCGACCGATCGCTCCTCACCATCAATCTCGATGAGCAGATTGAGGAGGCGAGCCCGCCTGGCGGCGCCGACGCTGCACCCGAAGGTCGTTACGATTATGTCATTAATACGCCACGCAGCGCACCAGCCATCGACCATTGCTCAGCGTTCAAGCCCTCCTCCGCCACGCGCCTCCAGTAGATTTGTATCGCATCGAACTTAATTTTTAGTTCGGAAATGTATTTTGACGAATGTCGCAGGTCGTGGCACTAGATTATTGGTTAAACTGTCGCCCGGAATGTCGTAGTTAGCCCGAATTTCGGGATTTGCTCCGGCTTCGTGCAGCAAATCCTGTAATTTTTCTCTTATTTACGTGAAAGCATTCCGTGGAAGACATTCCTGAAGCCATTGTGGTCGGCCCCACGCTTTCGATCCGGGTCGGGTGCCTGCTGGGTTACGTGGCGAGCGCACCGACGCAGATATTTTTGCTCATTAATCCCCACGCCGAGTCGGGCACAGTCATCGTGGAAAGCGAGTGCACCTCCAATCGTGACGCACCTTTGCTGCATACGTTGGATGCGCATGGCAACTGCTACATCCGTACCTCGTTGATGGCTGGTTACAACGAAATACGCCAGGAATCAATTTTGGTTGTGCCGAATCAGCCCGACAACCACGGGTTGCCGACCTTTGTCGTGCCCGTCGAGCAAATGCCGTTTGACGTGCTTCACTACACCTTTCCTAGCCGCTACTGCGAATCGGACAAACTCGCGGCGTTTTCCTGGAAGCGTTTTGGGCGTTTGCCGCAAGGGCTCACGCAAGTACAAGCCATCTGTAATTGGGTCAACGAGCACATCGAATACCGCTACGGTTCTGGCAGTTCCATCATTTCCGCCTGCGACGTCATCCAGAGGGAATACGGCGTCTGTCGCGACTTTGCTCACGTCGCGATTGCACTATGTCGGGCACTGGATTTACCGGCCAGGTACGTTGCCGGTCATATTCCCCGGATAGCAGGCGACGATGGCGACGACTATAACGATTTTGGCCGGGATTTTCATGCTTACATGGAAGTGTATCTGGGCAATCGCTGGCATGTTTTCGACGCCAGGCACAACCGCCCTCTGAAAGGCAGGATCAAGATTGCCCATGGCATGGACGCCGTGGATGCCGCTTTTGCAACTTTTTACGGCAACGTCGAAAGCGTTCGATTTGAAGTCTGGTCAGAACAGATTCATCAGCCGCTTTCGCACGACTTGCAGCAACTGTCCCGAAGGGCTGAAGCAAGCGCCGACTTGTATTCGGTACCTGCCTGATCCAACATATCCGGCCCAAATAATTTTTCACTTTTTATTGCGCATATTTCTATTGTGTATATTTCATATATGAACAATAAAATATACATCCCAAGACTTTACTATTTCTGCCTGCGATAACGTGTATATCGAGTTTATGCACAATTTAATCAGTATGCGAAACGTATGACGGCGCTTTCTGATCTTGGCAAATAGTTGCGAGCCCAGCGTGAAATCAAGCGCTTGTTCAAGACGGCTCTAGCTACAGCCAGCGGTGTACACCGCAACACACTCTCCCAGCTGGAGTCTCGCGCCGGCAACGTCGAACTTAATACATTGGTTGCCCTCTGCGACCAGCTTGGTCTGGATATTTGCCTGGTGCCCAAGGAGGTATCGACTTTTTCGGCCGCCGACGCCGTTAGTACACCGTCGTCGATTAGCAAGATGCTGGCACCCAAACTTGCCTGACCTGGCAAGCAATCGCAATGAGTTCCGTTCGCTCGTTACGTATCAAGATAGGCACTGCGGATGTGGGTTCCCTGTTCGGACTGGAAGACGGTCGGGTTTATTTTCGTTTAGACGAAGCCATGCGCTCGATGCCCGACGCCCTACCCTGTCGGTGTCCTTTCAGGCTGATACCGAATGGCGTCGACGAGTGGACCAGTACGACGAGGCCGTTGCGGCGACATGGCACACACCCGAGGTAAAGGTTAAGCAAGAGTGGTGGTAATGGTCACGCGCGATGCATTCGACCGACGTAGCTTAAGCAGTGGCATTGACCTATTTGGTGGGCGGTGAGCAAAAGATTAAATTACGATAAAGGCAAAGATCTTTAAAATTACAGTTATTTAACTAAAATAGAAAAAATCTTTAATTTCGCAGGACAAAGCCGAGAACAGTTGCAATCAGCGCAAGCATGGGATCAGCTCCGGGTCGGTAAGGGGCGCATTTGACGATACCCTGCATGTGAGCCATCAAGATGGTATTGGAAATGGTGAGCGACGCTGGCAAATACTTTGAATAGTTGGTGTCATCCTTTCTCTACTGGCTGCCCATACATCGCGTGACAACGATGACAACTCTGAACACATCCGGATCATTTCGGCGGGGTGTGCCTCGAATGCGGAGAGGAAAACGCATGAATGGGATCCCTGGATCGGCTCGCAAGGAACTTGCGACGTTGGCGGCCAAGTCCCATAGCGACATTGGTTTTCTGATCTGCCGCTGACTACTACGCGCAATTGACATGGAGCCGGGCTCGGCAAAGACTACCAAAGCCCAGCTAACAACATTATGTGCGCAGCTGTAAATCCCGCTCGATATCTGTTTTATTTTCCACTGCTGCAGCACTCAAACAGAGTGGCTCATCATCTAGATTCAGCAAATTTTACTTTTTCTCGACACTGCTCACATCCTGTATGGGATCGATGACAAAGCCGGCAACACTACGGTTGAGTCTGTTTTATTTGCTCGGAATTTCTTGTGCTGATAAGCACCGGACTCCGTATCAAAGTGTAGGGCGTATGGATTTCCATACTTCAGGCACCGCCAACTGTAGCGCGTATCACTGCCAGACTAACCTGGATATAGATAACTCAACTCAGCTGGTTACTTCACGTATTTGCAACTCATACCTTCGCCAGCAGCACATTAAAACGAAGCTTTACGTGTCGTGCTCGGGTACCGGTCGATGCATATGGCGTTCATTTGCGTCGAGTCTTCAAGCGGCTGTTGTTGTAAGGTGCTGCGAGGGGTTAAGTGAGGCTTTGCAAGCCGGCCTATGGTTTGATCTGAAGGGGCGGCGGCCCATTATTCCCCGGGGAATAATCCAGGGTGCAATAAATATGGGGTCGGGCGATCGCCAGAGCAAAGACCCTCCAACCATTTTCAGTTTTGAATTGCACCCAAGACATGGCGGGAACACTTTTTGAGTTCCCGGGACTTGTGAACAACGCCGATCACTCGTCAACTGTGATTATTCCCCGGGGAATAATCGACAATTTGCGCAAAAAACGACTAAACAAACGAAATCTTCGCACTTTGACCACGCCATAGGAAATAGTCAGCTATAGTTCTCAGCAGTGCAAGCCAACGGAGATTTATTTTGAGCGCGAAAATTATAATTCTTGCGAACCAAAAGGGTGGCGCTGGGAAAACCAACGTCGCAGTGCATCTGGCAGGCACATGTGTGCGCCACGGGCACAAAACCTTGCTAATCGATGCCGATCCCCAGGGCACGGCAACTAAATGGGTATCCCAAGCCGAAGAAGGAGCGCCCTACAAGATTCGCGTTATGGGATTAGCCATGGCCGGGCAAAAAATTGCGCAGGAGGTCAAGCAATACATCGACGATTACGACATCATTATTGCCGATTGCCCACCAGCGGTGGATTCGCCGATTCCGCAAGTCATGCTGATGATTGCTGACCTGGCGCTGGTGCCGATCATCCCAAATCCGGGTGATCTTTGGGCAGCGACAGATCTGCTAGAGATGGCCGAGCGTATTCAAGGGCCTAATCCTGGGTTACAGATCCGTATCGTCGCCTCCAACGTCCGCCCAAACCTGAGCATGACAAAAGTCGCACTCGCCAACATGGCGACCATGCGTGAAAGCGCGCCATTGATGAAGGCTGCACTACACCAACGGGCCGGGTACGTCGAGTCAATGCTTGCAGGCGATTCGGTCCATTACTTCGGTAGTAGCGCAAAGGCAGCAATTGCAGAAGTTGAAGCGCTATATGAGGAAGTGATGTCCGTTCTAAAAATGACGAGGAAGCGGAGATGAAAAAGAAATCATTACTGGCTAACCTGGAAGCGTCGGTGACGAGGCAATCGGTACAAGCGCGTGACAAGTTTGATATTGCCGACCTGACCATGGCCATGAAACGCGCGGCCCATCCGGAGAGCGATATCGATACCCAGCCTGAGACAACTGCAACAAGTGAAATGGCGCCCACAACATTGGTGGGGGCGGGGTCAGCGCCGATACAAAGCCTGCAAAATCTGCCGATCGCCAACGTTCGTGACCACCCGCGCAATGCCCGTCATCTGTACGATCGAAGTCGCATCGACGAAATGGCCGCCAGCATTGCCCGCGACGGACAAATGATGCCGGCGATCGTCATGCCGGACCCACAAGCGCCGGATCAGTATTTGTTGATCGAAGGGCGCTACCGCAAGCGGGCGCTGCAAAGTCTCGGGCGCGATACGATACTGGCAATCGTCGTGGATGCCATGCCTGAACTCGAAGCCTATCGGCTATCGCTAATCCTGAATGAAGAACGTAATCAGCAAACCGATCTCGATAACGCGATTTCATGGAAAACGTTGCAGGATGATGGCCTGTTCCGATCCCAGGAACATATTGCCGAATACTTGGGTATCACTCAAAGCAAAGTGTCGAAAACGCTATCACTACTGGAATTGCCCGCGGCTGTGATCAACATCATGAAGACCAGACCCGGTGAATTCGGCTTGCGCATAGGATATGAATTGCGGCAGCTCTCACGCCAGTTATCGTCAACCGAGCTTGAATCCGTTACCGAACAGGTGCGCGATGGCAAACTTACGGTTGCTGCTTTGGAAAAAATGCGCTTGCGCGCTGAACGGCCGGCTATTACCCGCGAGCGATCAAGGGCCTACCCTCTCAAGCTTGGTGAACTGGCGATCGGCATGGTGCGTGAATTTGACGACGGTCGACTGAAAATTGACCTTGCAGGCGTATCGCCCGAACTTAGGCAAAGCGTGGTTGCAGCCATGCAAAGACTTTTACGCGAGGCTGCCGGTCAAAAAACACACTGAGCATCTGTTGCAACCGCACACCTGAGATACGTCAGATGGCGTTTTCTGAATACTTGCTGGCTAAGTTTTAACAATCGGCTACCATTACTCAATAATTCGTTGGTAATTCAATAATTTCGCGTGTGAGACAGAGTCTGGCTTTATTAACCCCGAAAATGAATTATGCGCATATAATTGTGTTTTTGATAATTGTTTGGGGGTCCAATGTTAACGCTGTTCTCAAGATTTCGACAATTTCTGACAGCTCAGAATAGCGCGATCATTTTTCCAAAAAAAAATTCTGATAAAAAGTCACCGCTGTTAAGTGGCGATGGTTCCGGACCGTATGTAAGCACTCGCTCCAAGCCTCGCCTGCCAGGTGAGGGTCGCCGATCAAATCGGGATCGGAAGTCGAAGCCAGCGAGAAACAACGCTGGTGATCAATGTTTGGCAAACTTTACGGAATCAGATTCGATCGCAGCAGAAAAATCCATGCTGGAAGATGAGATCCGAAAGGCTGCAGAAGGTTTACCAGAGCCCATTAAACATTCCTACCTGACACTTCTAGATACGGTTCTTACGCACTCGGATTTCGACGAACAAATCGAGCGCTTCAGAGCATTGCACTTAGCGGCACTGGACGCTTCGCGCCAAACGAACGGTCGTTCGGTCTGAGTCGACCAGAAGCAGATTGCATCATGCAAAGCACAGCAGTGCAATGGCCATGATGGTGAGCTTTTACGGGAACCCAAGCTTAAGGCCAGATTCTCAGGCCTGAGTTCAGCATGGTGAGCTTCTGCAGGTACCTCGAGGCTTTGAATGCTGCTTCAAACAACGTCGACCCCGCGAAATTCGTGGTAGATCAGGTATCGACAGCCAATTATTCCTCGAAAAACCTCGTCAAGCATTAATCTGCCATTTCATCGCGCAAAAACCTTAGCAATATATCAATAAATTCGCATGGTGAGCTTTTGCAGGAACCCGAAAAACCACTATTTTCCTCACCTTACTTTGACAAATGTAAGTGCTTACTGCCACGAATATTCATATGTCTATTGGTTTATTCTAAACAATCCTGGAAAGGTGAGCTTTTGCAGGAACCAGCTGATCCAACGTGATTTTTTTCTTGCTCAAGCGGAAAGGTGAGCTTTTGCGGGTACCTAGAACGGTCATTTTTTACTGATGATCTTACCGAAGTGCTTTGGCACGCCTTCTGATCAACGGAAGCTTTGAGGCAAGGGTAGGGTAGGGCGGCATCAAAGAAAACCGCATGTGGCGCGATTAAAGAGATTTGAGGCAGGTTACCAGCAGGCTGCCGCTCTGGCGTTTGTCATGTAGCTCATTTCAGTGGCTATTTGCTCTGTTTGTTGTTGTCGCTGGTCTTGTTTTGTACCAGTTTTTCTCGCGCTCACGCGTTTGAGTGTATTGAAGGTAAACACTTAAAACCTTAAATACAAATTAAAGGCGCAAAGATCAAGGCCTGGTGCGGCTTCCCGGCCGGTTGGGTGAGCTTTCGCAGGAACCCAGGTGAGCTTTTGCAGGAACCTTGGTGAGCCTCTACGGGAACAATCACGTCCGAGGGTGAGCCGCTGCGGGAACTTCGGTGAGTGGATACGGGAACCCTGGGAGCTTTTGCAGGAACCGAAAAACACTGGAAGGTGAGCTTTGACGGGAACCTGATTGTGTTGGTGAGCTTTTGCAGGAACCTTTAGCCGAGGTGAGCTTTTGCAGGAACCATATTTTCTGCAGCGCTTAAAGACCATTTATGGTGAGCCTTTGCGGGAACCTTGAGGGTGACTATTGATTAGCAAAAGCGTGTAATTCATGCAATGGTGAGCTTCAACAGGAACCGATTGCAACATAACCACTAAAAAAATCACGGTGATTGTAATGTTTTCACCTTTGTAGGATGATGCATCGGAACGAAATCTGGTGAAATACATTTGCAGCATGGCTAGCAAACCGAAAATCAGTAACGCGCCCTTGTCGGTACCGGATGCGACCGAGCTAAAAGAATTTCGCAAAACCAATGAAGCAATCGGGTTGCGTGTCTCTGAAGGACGGTTGTCCTTACTTTCCCGCAAGCTCTTCAATGTCATGATGTATCACGCGCAACAACAGCGTGAACCCGGTGAAAATGCGCCGTTGGCCACTGAAGCGGCAAAGAAGTATTTTTGGATTCCTCTGGCCGAAGTTGCACGCGACGCCGCCTACCATAGCAACGATACGGAAAAGCTGAAAGTTCATCTTGAAGAATTGCAAAACATTCGGGTGCACATGGAAGACGGCATTCAGTGGACTTCGCAACGTCTCGTATCTGCAGTTACGCTGGTTAATCCTGCTGGGCTGAAGAAGAAGGGCGGTCAGCTCTGGTTCGGATTTGCCTTCCCTCCCGAAGTGGCGGCACTGGTAACAAGCCCTGGCTCGTCGTACACCAAGCTTGCAATCTACTACCAGACGATGTTACGTAGTGGAACCAGCCTGGCACTTTATGAGATCTGCCGGCGTTTTCTCACTAATCCATCGAAACTGACCTACCGGCAGGATTGGGAGTGGTGGTACGGCGCGTTGTCTGGCAACCCGATCGCTGAAACGATGCCGCAGTATAAGTATTTCAAGCGGGACGTGATCAAGCCAGCAATCGCTGAAATCAACATGACCACCGACATCAATATCGAGCTGATCGAGCATACCGAGGGCCGTAAAATAGTTGCCCTGCAATTCAAAGTGCAAGCAACGCAGCAGCCGGCCCTTGCTTTTCCGGTGCCGCCGGTGATCGACAGCGCTATGTTGGCACGCATCATGAAGCTTGGCGTATCGCAGGCTGATGCTGAAAATTACCTTCTCACTACCGATGAAACCACGTTGGAAGCAACCCTCGTTCTCGTAGAAAAACGCATCAGCAGCAGTGCCAAAACTAAAATCGATTCGCCTGCGGCCTATTTTCGGCAGGCTGTGAAAAATGGTTACGCCAGTCTGGAAGTACCGACCGTGAATTCGATCAAGAAACGTGAGAAGGCTGGTGATCCAGATATGGAAACACCGCATCAATTGCGGCAGCGGTACTTGAGCGCACGCGCCAAGGAAGCGCATGCCTTGTTCATGGAGCTGGACGATGCCCAGCAACAGCACTGGCAATCGGAATTCAAACAGCATCGCGGTAACGTGCGAACCGGCGCCGCCGCAAACATGTCTTCTGCGCTGTATCGCAATGAGTTCTGTCACTGGTTCGCACAGCAGCAGTGGAAAGATCCGGTGGCCGACGACATCATCCACTTCGCAATCGCCTTTCCCAAGACGGCGGGCAGTACCGAGATAATCTAGCTAGAAGAAATCTGCGGATTGATTTGTCACCAGGCTGCCGATTCGTCCGCTTTCGAATAGCTCGTCATGGAAGCGCACTTGGTTGCGACCGTTTTCCTTGGCGTAGTACAGCGCCTGATCGGCGTGCCCGAGTATGGCCACTGGCGTGTCATGGGAAATGCGGACAAAGCCGAGACTGATCGTGATTTTTTTAATTTGAGGGAACTCGTGGTTTTCCACTTTTGCACGCAATCGCTCGAATGATTTACGGGCATGCTCGAGACTGGTGGCCCGAAGCAGTACGACAAATTCCTCGCCACCGAACCGGTACACGCGATCCTGGTCACGAAACGAAGTTTTCAGAATATTTGCCAGCAGAATCAATACCTCATCGCCATACACATGGCCGAACTGGTCGTTGACATTTTTAAAATGGTCAATATCGATTACGGCCAGCCAATGTTCGTACTTGCTGCCCGCCATCCGGCGCTCAGTCTGCCCATCGTGTTCATGACTGCGGTAAGTATGAACCCCGACCGAACCAACCAACTCGGTAAAACGACGGTCGAATGTCTTTCGATTCAATAATCCCGTGAGCGAGTCATGCTCGTTATCTTCCAGCAACTGTATGAAATTCCGGTACACCTCCAGTATTCCCTGGACGTTCTCCAGGTCGGTGGCTAGCACCGCCGCGTCTTGCATATCGGGGCCGATCTGTGCAACCAGCCGGATGCAGCCGCGGATATTGTTACGTTCCGCATCCCACAATGGCAGCCAGACCGCAACACGATCCTTCGGCAGATGCTCCATCGCTTGTGTTTCCTTCAGTGCGATGCATCGCGCCAGTACTGGAAAGCTGCTTGACAATTCGTTATGCCGGGGCTCCGGCTCGTCAGTCTCGGCGCCAGATGCAAGGGGCGGGGGCCAACAAGCGCGGCGCCAGCTGCATTGCTTTCCCTGGTGTAGGCTGATGCCATACATTTCGCAGGTTGATACGTTAGCGACGTCTGCGACCGCCTTTACCAAGACGGCATCGATCATTTTCCGGTCCGGCTGTGCCGTCATTTCACTTAAATAGCCGAGAATTTTTTTCATGAGAATTCGTGGGTCAGTATTCATGCAGGAATTACTACGGCAAGGAGAAAAACGTTATACGTGAGTCCTGCCTGAGTTCGTTTGCGCACAGACAACGAACTTGCACCCAGTTATTTTTCATGTGAACAGGCAATTTTTTACTGGATTATCAGCCGCGTGGGTAAAAACACCAATGGAAAATTTTGATCCTCTTGGCGAGTTGCTCAAACAATTCGATTCTGAAGATATTGGCACGCAGCCTGTCGCAATGCTGCAAAAGCTCGTTGCCGGACACTGGGACGACCTACCGTTTCCCGGTCAAGGCGATACGCTCGGAAGGTGGCAACGTTTGTCTCTTGTCGCGTCACACGATTTGAGCCTGGCTAAATTGTATGAGGGCCATACCGATGCGCTGGCTGTTCTAGCCGAGTTGAAAGCGCCGATAGCGCGTCAGGGGAGTTTGTGGGCCGTGTGGGGCGCAGATCCTGCGGAGGCCAGAGTCACCGTCACGCCAGCTCTGGCGGGTGCCAGGCTCGAGCATCTGTGCGAGATTCGGCTTAACGGTGTGAAGGCCTGGTGCTCCGGTGCCGAAGGTCTTAGTAATGCTTTGCTCACCGTGCGTGATAACAGCGGCGCACTATATCTTGCAGCAATCGATCTGCCTCATGACGGCATCAAATTCAATGGTGCGTGCTGGAAAGCTGTCGGCATGAGCGGTAGTGCTAGTGTGGACGTCGAGTTCAATAACGTTCCGGGACGGCTGATCGGTCGTGCCGGCGCCTATCTCGACCGTCCCGGCTTCTGGTACGGTGGCGCAGGTGTTGCCGCTTGCTGGTATGGTGCCGCCGCCGCCCTGGGGCATTGCATGCGTGGCGGTCTGGCGCGTGCCAGCGATCCGCATTTCATGGCGCACCTGGGCGCTGTCGACGTTGCCCTGCAAGGCGCACGGGCTACCCTGCATGAAGTTGCACGCAGTCTGGATGCAGCACCCGGAAAGTGCGCTCTGTCGATGGCGTTACAGGCACGGCTGCAGGTCGAAAAAGCAGCCACGGAGGTCATCACCCACGTTGGCCGGGCGCTCGGTGCCAGGCCGTTCTGCCGTGACGCCAGATTCGCACGCCTGATGGCGGATCTGCCAGTGTTTATTCGGCAAAGTCATGCCGAGCGTGATTTGGCATTCTTGGGTAATCGGGTACTGGAAGACGCCGCATTGCCGTGGAGCCTGTGAAGCAGCGTCGGGTCGCAGGCGATGGGACGCCCGAGGACGACTGGCAATCCTGGCCGGGTCTGCATTCCATTGCGACGATCACGGCCGCCGAACTCGTACCGCTGAAAAAGCGTGTTGTGATCGTCGCTCCGCATCCGGACGACGAGATTCTCATGGTGGGCGGCTTGATGCAGCAATTGCATGCGCAAGGTACCCCCTGTCTGTTGATCGCTGCAACCGATGGTGAAGCCAGTCATCCCGGCTCGGCCGAGTGGCCACGCAACCGGTTACAGCGCGAACGACCGCTGGAATCCCTGGCAGCGTTGCAAGCCCTGGACATCGGCCTCCCCGAGATCAGGCGCCTGGCATATCCCGACGGTGGATTGGCGAGCTGTGCCAGTGCGTTATACGACGATCTGGTCCACCTGCTGGCGCCCGATGATGTCGTGATCTCTACCTGGGTGCTGGATGGACACCCGGACCATGAGGTGTGCGGCACGATAGCGGCGTCTGCTGCTGCAATACACGCGGCAAAATTTATTGAAGTACCGGTCTGGGCCTGGCATTGGGCAGCGCCTGCCGACCCGCGTGTGCCATGGAGCAGGGCCCGTCGCCTGATGCTCGACGCTGATCAGGTGCTGCGTAAGCAGGCCTCGATGTTGGCGTTTCATAGCCAGCTCGGCGCAGATGCCGGCACTGGGCGCGAGGCAGTGGTGCCGCCGTCGATGCTGGCCAGGTTGTCCCGACCCAGCGAAATATTTTTCCTATGATTGATTTGCCTCACGTAGTCAAGGCGCGACTTGATCCTGGCAGCATTGCCGTTTGGAACTACCGGTGTGATCGTCAAGCCCGGCTGCGGTACCGAAATTTTCAGCGCGTTGATTGCAAAACGGTGCACGCGACTCGTGGCTTGCGATATTTTGGCTTGCGACATTTCGGCAGTGGCGTTGGCAATGCTCGGTCCAAAGTTTCCAAGCCCGCACTGCGCGCTTTCAGTTAAGCCAAGCCTTCGTGCGTCATCGCCTTTTTAACGGATGGCCGCTCCAGTAGTCGATCGCGAAAGGCGGCAAGCTTGCTCGGCACCGCCAAGCTGTTTTTCTTCGCCCAAAGCAGCATTACGAAGAGGTAGAAATCGGCGACGCTGACCTCGGAGCCGAACAGGAACTCACCTTGCATCGTGTCAGCGAGGTAACCCATCCGCTTCAGAATCGCCTCACCGGCCTTCTTTTTTTCGTCGGCACTGGCACCAGCGAAAAAGGGCTTGAACCCTTTGTGAATCTCGGTCGAAATGTAGGCCAACGCCATTAATAGATGCGTGTGTCCCAGCGCGCCAGCAGGCTTAAGCGCCGTGTCCTGATGCGCAACCCAATCCAGAATCGCAATGTTCTCGGTCAGAATCTCGCCTGAATCGAGCATAAGGGCCGGCACGTATGCCTTGGGGTTGATGGTTGTAAAGTCGACGCCGGCTTCAGTACGCTTAGCCTTCAAGTCGACTTTTTCATGCTCGAACGACAAGCCTGACTCGTGCAGTGCAATATGGTCGGCCAGACTACACGCTCCCGGCGAATAATAGAGCTTCATAAGCGTTCCTTTCTGTTAATGCGTACTTGCGCATTTTATGAGTGATTGGCGCCGTATGGCGCCGGTGATTGTCAGGCATGTGCGTGCGTATGGGGACTCAACTTGATCTGCTGACTGCCACCTTCTTGTTACCAAAATGCTTGGTTTCGAATGTTGCGCACGCTTCGCCTGAGTTGACTATAAGGCAAACTCGATATTTCTGTGGCGGGTCGCGCAATGCTCGGTTGGCCATTCAAAAGTGGAGCAGGGCACTTCCTCAGGGAACACTTGAGCAGAAGGGCTCTGGCGCAACTAGCCGACGATCAGATGAGATTGGCGTCTGTACAAGCTGGGGATCGTGAGCGGGCAAGCGTAAAAACATGAACCAGTTGTTCGAAGGTCGACACTTCGATTGTGAAGTGATCGTTTTATGCGTACGCCGATATCTCCGTTTCAAACTGAGTCCTCCCAGCCAATCAAAGATGTGACCACGCCTGCCGTATGAAGTGCAGTGTGATCAGTTTGTTGAGGTGGCCGACGAACCGGCCCTTTTGCGTTTCCACATGAAATTTGAACCAGAGCCCAAACAATACCACTACAGCTTTGCAGGTATCCACGCTAACGCGTTGCTGCTAGGCATTTATTCGCCACTTTGGTAGCGTTCCGTTTGTCCCGCTTATCCAAGTCGGGCGCAGTAATTACTACATGAATGTTGCACTCAACGGCAGCCTGTCAAAGATATCCGGATTAACGGTTTCTGACGTCTATTCAGTCGGCGATGTCAGCCGACATGAAAGAAGCGCGCCTGTAGGGATTCAATATTGTTCTAATGTGCCTTGAGCCTCATAGCAAGCTTACTTGCGAACCTTAATTACCGGGGATTCCGAACGAAAGAGCGCAATCATGACTCCTAAAGGTTGTTCTAGTGGCCGTGCACTGCCGCTACCTCACATTTTTCGGAGCCCTACAATGACAGAATTCGATCCAACCCGGCGGCAATTGCTCAAAGCGTCTGCAATTGCCGCCGGCGGCGCAGTTGCTGTGGGCAGGCTTGCACCTGAAGCAGAAGCTGCTGCCGTAGGACAAGTAAAGCAGTTGGAGGTGCCGGTGGCAGTCAATATTCTTTTACGTGTCAATGGTACAGACCACCAGGTGATGCTCGACCCGCGCACTACGCTCCTGGACGCATTGCGTGAACGGCTGCACCTGACAGGTAGCAAAAAGGGATGCGATCAAGGCCAGTGTGGCGCATGCACGGTGATCGTCGATGGACGCCGGATCACTTCGTGCCTTACGCTGGCCGTAATGCAGGAGGGCCATGAAATCACCACGATCGAAGGCCTGGGAACGCCGAAAAATCTACATCCCATGCAGGCTGCCTTCATCAAGCACGACGGTTACCAATGCGGATTCTGTACCCCGGGACAGATCTGCTCGGCGGTGGCGATGCTTGAAGAGATAAAGGCGGGCGCACCAAGCCATGTCACTGGTGATCTGACGCAGCCGCCGAAGGCCACACCTGCCGAGTTTCGTGAGCGCATGAGCGGTAACCTCTGCCGATGCGGTGCCTACTCCAACATTCAGGAAGCGATTGCCGAAGTTGCGGGAGTCAAATCATGAAGTCATTTACCTACGAAAGGGCCAACTCCCCCGCCGAGGCTGCTGCAGCGGCGGCACGTACTCAGGGCGCCAAGTTCATTGCAGGTGGGACCAACCTTCTTGATCTCATGAAGCTGCAGATCGAGACACCGACGCACCTCATCGACGTCAATGACCTTGCACTGGACAGGATCGAGCCGACCCCCGACGGGGGCTTGCGAATCGGTGCGCTGGCACGTAATTCCGATCTTGCAGCGGATGCACGTGTACGGCGCGACTACGGCGTGTTGTCACGCGCATTGCTTGCCGGTGCTTCGGGGCAGCTGCGCAACCAAGCGACTACGGCGGGCAACCTCTTGCAGCGGACCAGGTGCCCCTATTTTTACGATACCAATCAGCCATGCAACAAGCGCCGGCCCGGCAGTGGTTGTGGGGCAATTGGCGGCTATAGTCGGCTTCATGCCATTGTCGGCGTCAGCGATGCCTGCATTGCCACGCACCCGAGCGACATGGCGGTCGCCATGCGCGTGCTCGATGCCAAGGTCGAGACAATTCAACCGAACGGATCAGTGCGCACCATTCCCATTGCCGATTTTCATCGGCTACCAGGAAACACGCCCCATCTTGAGAACGCTCTGCAGCCCGGCGAGTTGATCACTGCGGTAACCTTGCCCAAGCCAACCGGCGGCACACATATCTACCGCAAAGTCCGGGACCGGGCTTCCTACGCTTTTGCACTGATCTCCGTGGCAGCCGTTATTCAGCGCGATGGTAACGGTCACGTCGCATTGGGTGGTGTGGCGCACAAGCCATGGCGGGTGGAGGCGGCCGAGCGCACCATGCCCGATGGCGCCAAGGCAGTCGTCACGGAGATGCTTTCGGCAGCACGCACGACGCAGGACAACGCATTCAAGGTACTTTTGGTGGAGCGCACACTCGCTTCTGTCCTCGCCGAAGCGAAAGGCTGAACGATGAAATTCGATACCCCTGCAACCACTAACCCCATAGATCAGCTCAAGGTCGTCGGCCAGCCGATCGATCGCATCGATGGCCCGCTAAAAACGACCGGAACAGCGCCTTATGCCACTGACCGACACGACGTGGTGGCCAACCAAGCCCATGGGTATGTTGTGGGTTCCTCGATTGCCAAAGGGCGCATTGCGTCGATGGACCTCGCCGCTGCCAAGGCCGCACCAGGCGTGATCGCCATCGTCACTGCAGGAAATGCCGGCAAGCTAGCGAAAGCAGGGCGCAATACTGCCTTGTTGCTCGGCGGTCCTGAAATTCAACATTACCATCAGGCCATCGCCCTGGTTGTGGCCGAAACCTTCGAGCAAGCGCGCGCTGCGGCACATCTGGTACGGGTCGACTATGTGCGAGCCAAAGGAATGTTCGACCTCGCAGCTGTCAAGAACACGGCGCCAGTGGCCAAAAAGATTGCCGGTGGCGGCTCTGCTGAAAGCGCAGTCGGCAACTTCGATGGCGCGTTCGCCTCGGCGCCAGTGCGACTGGACGCTACGTATTCGACCGCAGACGAATCGCATTCGATGATGGAACCCCACGCCACCATTGCCGCCTGGCATGGCGATCAGCTTACCCTCTGGACCTCGTCGCAGATGATCGGCTGGAGCGTAGCCGACATGGCACGTACCCTGGCCATACCTAAAGAAAAAATCCGCGTCATGTCGCCATACATCGGTGGCGGCTTTGGTGCGAAGCTGTTCATTCGCTCCGACATCCTGCTCGCCGCCCTTGGCGCACGTGCAGCCCGTCGGCCAGTCAAGGTTTCCTTGCAGCGCGCACTGATACCTAACAACACCGTTCATCGTGCGGCAACGATCCAGCGCCTGCGCATCGGCGCGACGACGGATGGAAAGATTACTGCCATTGCACATGAGTGCTGGTCGGGCAACCTGCCGGGTGGCAGGCCGGAGATTGCGGCGATTCCGGTACGATCGCTTTACGCGGGAGCCAATCGCATGACCGCGATACGGCTCGCCGTGCTCGACTTGCCTGAGGCCAATGCAATGCGGGCTCCCGGCGAGGCGTCGGGCATGGCAGCCCTGGAAATTGCGATGGACGAAATGGCCGAGAAGCTTGGATTGGATCCTGTGGAATTGCGTATCCTCAACGACACCCAGGTCGTGCCGGATTCTCCAGCGAAGCCTGCGTCGGACGATCCTCATTCCAAGGCCTCCAGGGAAAAGCATGATCCCCATCCGCCGTTCTCGCAACGGCAACTCACCGAGTGTTTTCGGACAGGCGCAAAGCAATTTGGCTGGAGCAAGCGTAACGCACGTCCGGGGCAGGTGCGTGAGGGACGCTGGCTCATCGGCATGGGGATGGCCTCTGCCTTGCGCGACAATATACTCATCAAGTCAGCTGCGCGTGTTCGCCTCGACCGGCACGGCATCGTGACGGTGGAGACCGACATGACCGACATCGGTACAGGCAGCTACACCATCATCGCGCAAACCGCCGCTGAAATGATGGGTGTTTCAGTCAGCGAAGTCGTAGTACGCCTGGGAGACTCGAGCTTTCCCGAATCCTGTGGTTCAGGCGGCCAGTGGGGCGCAAACAATTCGACTTCCGGCGTGTACGCGGCCTGCATGAAGCTGCGCGAGGCGGTCGCCCTGAGAGCCGGATTCAGCGCCGGTGATGCTGTGTTTGCAGACGGCCAGGTGCGCTCGGGCGACCGGAGCATTGCGCTGGCCGAGCTTGTAGGCACAAAGGAAATCGTTGCAGAGGATTTCATCGAATACGGTGATCTCGACAAACGGTTCCAGCAAGCGACCTTCGGCGCACATTTCGTCGAGGTCGCCGTTGACGCCGCAACTGGTGAAACACGCGTACGACGCATGCTCGCTGTGTGTGCCGCAGGGCGCATCCTGAACCCCAAGACCGCGCGCAGCCAGGTGATCGGTGCAATGACGATGGGTGTAGGTGCCGCGCTCATGGAACACCTCGTGGTAGACAAGCGCCAAGGCTTTTTCGTCAATCATGACCTTGCCGGGTATGAGGTGCCGGCGCATGCGGATATTCCTCACCAGGACGTAATTTTTCTGGACGAGACCGATCCGATCTCCTCACCCATGAAGGCGAAAGGGATTGCCGAACTCGGCATCTGCGGCGTTGCGGCAGCCGTTGCCAACGCCATCTACAACGCTACAGGCGTGCGGGTGCGGGACTATCCGATCACACTCGACAAACTGATCGATCACATGCCGAAGATGGCCTGATCCTGGAAAAGGAAAATATGGTTAGCAGCGACTGTCAGGTGCTCGACGCGATGCATCGTTGGGCACAGGAAGGGCATCGATTCGCGTTGGTAACGGTAGCCCGAACCTGGGGCTCTGCGCCGCGGCCTGCAGGGTCCTGGATGGCTTTGCGCGAGGACGGCAATGTACAGGGTTCCATTTCCGGTGGCTGCATCGAAGATGATCTGATCGAGCGTGTTTTGGGCGGCGGGTTCGAATCGACAACACCTTTCCTGGTGAAATACGGGGCGACTCATGAAGAAGCGCAACGCTACAACCTGCCATGTGGCGGAACCATGGAATTGTTAATCGAGCCCTGTCCGGATGTCGCCAAGCTGGCTGAACTCCGTAAGCGCGTTTCGCACGGCCAGCTCGTTCGACGCAGCATTTCCATCGGTCAGGCAGGCACGTCGATTACGTCAGGATCCAGGCAAGATAGCCTGAGCTGGGATGGTCGGACGCTCGAGACGATGCATGGGCCTGCCTGGCGCCTGTTGATAATCGGCGCAGGGCAGACTTCCATATACCTCGCACAAATGGCCCAGGCCCTGGGCTATCAGGTCGTGGTCTGCGATCCACGTAAGGAATATATAACCGAATGGAATGTGCCGGATACCGTGCTCATGACCAGCATGCCCGATGACGCGGTAATCGCGTTGCACCTCGATCCACACAGTGCTGTCGTTGCCCTTACGCATGACCCCAAACTGGACGACATGGTGCTGCTGGAGGCACTAAAGTCCCCCGCTTTCTATATCGGCGCCCTGGGATCGGTCGTCAATAGCCAGCGTCGCCGCGAGCGGCTACTTCAGCACTTCGATCTGTCCCAGTCGGAAATCGATCGATTGCACGGACCAGCTGGACTTTTCATCGGAAGTCGCACGCCACCGGAAATAGCTGTTTCCATACTAGCCGAGATAACCGCTGTCAGAAACGGTGTCTCGACTACGAAAAGTTTGCAGCGCAGGCGCAAGGCAGCTGATGCCGGCTGCGTTGTGGCATAACCACCGCTATGCCGGGAATTGTCGGCATTCTTCTGGCTGCCGGTGCAGGTACCCGATTTGGTGGCGACAAGCTGACTTATCTGCTGCCCGACGGCACTCCGATAGCGGTGGCGGCAGCCACAGCGCTCCTTGCCGCTTGCGACCATGTGGTTGCCGTCCTGCGTCCTGACGCAGATGATCTGGCGGCAATGCTGATCGAGGTGAAATGCACAATCGTCCGGTGCCCCGAGGCGCAAGCCGGCATGGGCCACAGCCTGGCCGCCGGCGTTTCTGCGACGGCTAGTGCACCGGGCTGGGTCGTAGCTTTGGGCGACATGCCCTTTATCACCAGCGTTAGTCACAAGATGGTCGCAGCGAGGTTACGAGCAGGGGCAAGCCTGGTGGCAACGCAATGTCAGGGACGGCAAGGACATCCGGTAGGCTTCTCGCAGGTCTGGTTTCGGCAGCTATCGATGCTCACGGGAGACCAAGGCGGTAAAACGATACTGGAAAAGCATCGACAGGATTTGATCCTTTGCCCGGTCGATGATATCGGTGTCGTATGGGATATCGATTGCCGAGAGGACTTGAATGACATCCCCAGACTTACGTGACTTTTACGCTGTTTGAAAGCCACGCCAGAGCGGCCACTGTCACTTGGCCTACCTTGCACCAGTGGCGCAATACGGTCCTACTGGTCGTGTCTGCGTGTCATTCAAAGCGTCCTTGATGTTTTCCAAAATCAAGGACATAAACTTGAATTGCTGAATGTTAACAAACGTTGGTGAAAATTATTCCGCAATTGCTTTTTAGAATCTCAACAAGCCCTAATCAGCTTGCCTGATCCTTTGCTTTTCCACCGTCGCCGGACGCGCGACGATTTTTCAAATACAGCACTTGGCCCAGCAACGCGGTGAACATCAGAAACACGTTTGAAAACATGAACACCCAATTTTCCACCAAAAAGCTGTAGATCACGAAGCCAATCGACGCGGCTAACTGGCCGACGAACAACCAGTGCGAGACACCGGCAGTGCTTTTCGTTCGCCATTGCGCATACACCTGCCTCGAAATCGTCGCACACAAGATCAGGGTACTTATCCAGCCAATCAGCTCGGTCATGGTTGTTCGCCGCAGGGTTCGGTAAAATTTGTAATCGGGAATCTTACCCTGCTTCGACTTCGACTTCCCACCAGGATGGCAACAATGCTCGTACCTGGGCGCGAGCAAACCGGTCGTCGATCAGGTAGACCACGCCGCGGTCATCCTGGGTGCGAATCACTCGTCCCGCAGCCTGCACCACCTTGCGAAGTCCGGGATAAAGATAGGTGTAGTCATAACCAGCGGCATAGGTGGTTTCCAGGCGTTGCATGATCTGTTCATTGATCGGGTTTAGCTGCGGCAAGCCGAGTGTGGCGATGAAAGCGCCGATCAGGCGGTCACCGGGCAGGTCGATGCCTTCGGAGAAGGCACCGCCCAACACGGCAAAGCCTATGCCAGTGCTACCGGCTGCGAAGCGTGCCAGGAAAGCAGATCTTGCCGCATCGTCCATCTCCAGTGATTGCATCCAGGCGGGAATGTGCGGATGCTGTGCAGCAAAAAGATTGCCAACCTGCGTCAGGTAGTCGAAGCTGCTGAAAAAAGCCATGTAATTGCCGGGTTCCTCACGAAACTGCCTGGCCATCAAATCCACAATCGGAGACAACGATTGCCGCCGGTGTGCGAAGCGGGTGGAAATCCGCTTGACGATTCGTACCTTGAGTTGTGCGGCAACGAACGGTGAGGGTACGTCCACCCAGAGGGTACCTTCCGGCATGCCCAGGATGTCCTGGTAAAACCGTTGTGGCCCAAGGGTTGCTGAAAACAGCGTGAGCGACTGTGCCGCAGCGATACGGGGCCTGAGAAAGGCGGCAGGCACGATGTTGCGGATGCAGAGTGTTTTGTCGGGCGCAGCGCCACTCGCGGCAATACAGACGTCGAAGAGCGAATGGGCGCCAAACGAGTCGATCAACCGAGAAAATCGCAGCGCATCGAAATAGAACGCAAGCAAGTCGCCAGCGTTGCCTGACGGGTTCCCCGCCAGGAATTCGCCGGTCGATGAAATCATGTCTTGCAAGGCCGAACGAAACGGTGCGGCAACGGTGGATAGCACGGCGTAGGGTGTATCGGGCGGCACTTCCAGCCGTTGCCATTGGTGCTGCAGGGTCGTAAGGGATGCGCGCACAGACAAGGGAGCCGAGGGTTCAAGACGGCGTAATACGGCTTGCGACAGGCTGGCCGAATACATGCTGCGCCCGCGCTCGACCAGGTTGTGCGCTTCGTCCACCAGCACCTGCACCTTCCAGTCATTGGCGATAGCCAGCGCAAACAGCATGGCCGAAGCGTCGAAGTAATAGTTGTAATCGGCAACGATTACATCTGCCCATCGTGCCAGTTCCTGCGTCAGGTAGTACGGGCATATCTGGTGCGAAAGGCCAATGCTGCGCACCTGGCTTCGGGTCAGCATCGCATTATCTGCATTGTCTGCATTGTCTGCCGAGCTGCCGTCCTCAGCGCGCGATTGCAGTGCCTGGGCCCGCGCAGCTGGCAGGCGATCATAGAACCCACGCGCCAGCGGGCATGATTCGCCATGACACGCCTTGTCGGGGTGCTCGCATGATTTGTCGCGCGCGACGATTTCAATTACCCGCAGCGGCATTGCTGGTGTCGCTCCGCAAAGGCGCGCCAGGGCATTCAGGGCGGCCTGCTGCCCGGAGGTCTTTGCAGTCAAGAAGTAAAGCTTGTCGGTTGCTTGGCCCGGCATTGCCTTTAATGCTGGAAAGATTGTGCCGATCGTCTTGCCAATGCCAGTGGGTGCCTGCGCCATCAACCGGTGTGCACCGATGGCACTCCGATAAATTGTTTCGGCAAGTATTCGCTGCCCGGACCGAAATTCGTCATGGGGAAATCGTAATGCGTTTAGTGCCTGATCGCGCTGATGCCTGTGTTCAATTTCCGCTTCGGCCCAACGCAGAAAGCGATCGCATTGCAGATTAAAAAAGGTTTCAAGTTCGGCGGCGCTGTACGAAGCATGAATAAACGTTTCTTCCTGCGTGGTGATGTCAAAGTACACCAGGGCGATCTGCAGTTGCGCAATCGCGCGCTGCTGACATAGCAGCCACCCATAAATCTTTGCCTGCGCCCAGTGCAGCTGACGGTGATTGAATGGCATTTGCTCGAGCGTGCCGCGGTGCGTCTTTATTTCTTCGAGCCGGTTTGCCGCAGGATCGTAACCGTCGGCTCGTCCGCGAACGCGCAACTGGCGGAAATTCCCACTCAAGTTGACTTCGCTTTCATAACCGGCAGCCCGCCTGGCGGCGACGATCTTGTGTCCGGCGATGCCTGCCTGCGCCGACGGCGACGGCGTAAAGCGAAGATCGAGGTCACCCTCTTTGGCCGTAAATTCGCAAAGCGCGCGCACGGCTACCGTATAGACGGGGGTGGGCGGTTCGCACGATTCAAAAGGAAGCATCGGAGTCGGATATGCTGTACATAAATACAGTATATCCGACTCCGCCGAGATTGGCGGTGCCTGGCCAGCAGCAGCGTCCGCACTGATGCCGTGTTCTCGATGGCGTGAAATTGCAGCAATGCCCAATGCAGCAGTTGGGCTTGAGTTTGCTGCCGTTTCCATGGGGGTGCACAATCGGATCGCCGGTGCCGGTCGTTCATTGCCTGTTTGATGGCATGAAAAGAAGGTCTTCAGCTTGGCATTTGTCGAGTAAGTGCGCCAGCGCACAGCTTCATGAGGTGGTGCACGGTATGTTCAATTACGCTTGAAACATGATTAGCTTCGGCGCGCTAATGCAACAGAATATCCTTCGCATTTTCATTCAATGCCTGACTCGCCATAAACTTTTATTCGCAGTTTCGTGGCGCATTCACGCGAGATCCGGCAATGCCACACGACCTTGATTACTCCGCGCTGTTTGACGCGTCTCCCTACCCCTATCTGCTGATCGATAAGCAGTTGATCATAATCGGCGCCAATCGCGCCTATCTGCAGGCAGTGAGCCGCACGACCGATATCATCGGTCAACACGTTTTCAGTGCATTTCCAGCCAACCCTGCCGATCCGGACTCTACCAATATCGCGCAGCTGACTTCTTCCATCCAGCAGGCCATCGTAACGCGCAAACCCCACAACACGCCATTCGTCCGGTATGCGATGCAACGTGCGACAACGCAGGGCCTGGTTTTTGAGGAGCGCTACTGGAGCATAGTGCACACTCCGGTGCTCGGTGCCGATGAAGAGGTCGCCTACATCTCGCAGAACGCCGTCGATGTTACGGACTTGTATCTGTTCGACCGCGACGCCGGTGTGGCGCATGTCGATACAGATCTCAAGCCATCCAGGCATTCGGAGAATTTCAATCGTGCGCAAATGCACGAAGCGATGAAACGCATCCTCAACGACGAACGCAGCCATCTGAGCCAGCTGTTCGATCAGGCCCCCGGTTTCATCGCCATTCTGAGCGGCAGGCAATATGTATTTGAAATGGTCAACGAAGCGTATTACCAACTTGTCGGACATCGTGAGCTACTGGGTAAGTCCTTGTGGGATGCGCTCCCCGAAGTGAAAGGCCAGGGCTTCGAGGCATTGATGGATCAGGTCTTTGACAGTGGTGAAGCGGTGGTCGCGCGCAGCATCAAGGTGCGGGTTCAGCGTTTTGCAAACGGCCCGCTCACCGATCGGTACATTGATCTGGTCTACCAGCCTCTGTATTCGGGCGATGGCCAGGTTTCAGGAATTTTTTCACAGGGCCACGATGTGACTGATGTCTACGTTGCGCAGCAGGCAGAGCGCGACGCCGACGAGCGGCTGCGTGAAGGCATGGTCGTAGCACGAATGGTCACCTGGGATATGGATCTGAAAACCGGGTCAATTCAGTTTTCTGAAAACGCGATGGCTGTTCTCGGTGCCGAATGGAAGTCCCGTGAGTCGGTGTGGGAATGGCTGCATCCTGACGATGCCGAACGGCTGCATGCAGCGCGGCAACGTGCAGTCGACGAATGCAGCAACTATACCGAATGTGTGCGCTTCATCCGCCCCGATACCGGCAGCGTGATGTGGCTGCAGATCATGGCAAAAGTACGGTGCGACGCGGCTGGCGTGCCGTATGCCATGCGCGGTGTGTCGCTGGACGTGACCGAGCGCATGCGCGCCGAAGAGGAATTGCGCGAGGCAGACCGGCGCAAGGATGAGTTTCTTGCCATGCTAGCGCATGAATTGCGCAATCCACTGGCGCCGATCAGTGCCGCTGCACAGTTATTGAAAATGCCGGGCCTGAAACCCGAACTGATCATCAAGACCAGTGAAGTGATCGGCCGGCAGGTGCGTCACATGACCAGCCTGGTCGACGATTTGCTGGACGTGTCGCGCGTGACGCGCGGCTTGATCTCGCTAGACCGCAAGCGGTTGCGAATTTCAGAAGTCGTTACTGACGCCGTCGAGCAGGTACGCCCATTGATTACTGTACGACGGCAAGAGCTATTAATCAGTCTGCCGATGGACAGCATTAAACTTGATGGTGATCAGAAGCGACTGGTGCAAGTGCTGACGAACCTGCTCAACAACGCCGCCAAATACACCCCTGAAGGCGGGCGCCTCGAACTGTCGGTCACAACCGAGGGCGCGCAAGTTGGGGTGTGTGTGCGGGACAACGGCATCGGTATCGCTCCCGAGCTACTGCCGGGTGTCTTCGACCTGTTCACCCAAGCCGAACGCACGCCGGATCGCTCTCAGGGTGGATTGGGCCTCGGGTTGGCACTGGTGCGTAGTCTGGTGGTGTTGCACGGCGGCAGCGTGACTGCCGACAGCGAAGGCTGTCAACGCGGGTCGAGCTTTTGCGTAAAATTACCTCGCATCGTCGAGGTCCGTGAAAGCGTCGGAAAACCGCTGCTTCCGGCACAGACTGCTGAAGAGCCGAGGGGATTGTGCCTTCTGGTGGTCGACGACAATGCCGATGCGGCTGAAATGCTGGGCGCATTCATGGAGTCTGCCGGTCACCACGTCATGATCGAATACGAACCGTATCAGGCGATGGAGCGTGCCCGTGCGAATACGCCGGATGTCTGCCTACTCGATATCGGTCTGCCAGGCATGGATGGCAATCAGCTAGCGCGCTGTTTGCGCCGCATGCCGCAAATGTCCAACACGACATTGATTGCTGTTACCGGTTATGGGAAAGAATTCGATCGGGATGCTTCGATTGCCGCCGGTTTCGACTATTACTTCGTCAAGCCCGCCGATCCAACGGCGCTGGTAGCCCTGCTGGAAAAAATACAACTGCACTGAAACGAACGGGCGCGTAGTGCTCGAGTAGTACTCGAGTAGTACTTGCGCAGTTTTTACAACAAACTGAAATATTCGACAATGAACAGCAAACGACAGTCTGGAACGTGGGAAAAAGTACTTGGAATGGCCGAACTGGCGACAGTAGTGTTCTACACCTGGAAGAAGGTGAAACAGAATTCCGACGAATCCAATTATCGGCGTGTGCCTGTGCAGGGCGTTCGGTCTGCAAGGCGCGAAATTGACAAACCCCAGGCGGCGCCACTGCCGGCACCGACACAAACCGAGCTCTCGACAACACCCTGCGAAGCGATGGCTGAGTTGGTCAAAGGGGAAGGCTTCAGTTTCAAAACCCTCTATGAAATAGCGATCGCTGCGGCAAAATCGTGGTCTGTCCACCGCGCCGCCAGCAAAGGCGCGGCACTCGCGCTCTACACTTTGTTTTCCTTGGCACCGATGCTGGTGCTGGTGGTCGCCGTTGCCGGTCTTTTCATCGGCGCCGACGAAGTGCGAGCGCTGGTCCAGCAGCAGATGAGCGGCATGCTCGGGGCGCAGGGAGCCGATGCCGTAAAAAGCATGCTCGCTGGTGCGCAATTCGAAAGCGATAGCATTACGGCAGCATTGATTTCGATCGCCTTGGTGTTGATCGGTGCGACCACGGCGTTCTCTGAACTCAAGGACAGCCTGGACGAGCTTTGGGAAATTCCGGAAAACAAGGAGGGCGGAATCTGGCGCATGGTGCGCCAGCGCTTCCTATCTTTCGGCCTGGTGCTGGTACTAGCACTGATGTTGCTCACTTCGCTTGCAGTCAGTACCGCGTTATCCGCACTTGGCAACATCTGGATCGGCGGCGTGGAAAATGCTTCATACGTATTGTTTGCAAAATTGGTGTCGTCCACGGTTTCGTTCATGATCGTCGCCGCTTTGTTTGCCGCGATCTACAAATATTTGCCGGCAGCGGCCATTGCCTGGCGCGATGTAATCATCGGGGCATTTATTACGGCAATTCTTTTCATCATCGGCAAATTCCTGATCGGCCTGTATCTGGAGTCGAACGATTTCAGTTCGGCTTACGGTGCTGCCGGTTCGCTGGTGCTGATGGTGTCGTGGATTTACTACTCAGCGCAAATATTTTTTTATGGCGCTCTGTTTACGCATGAACATGCCGTGCGCCGCGGGCGCGCCCGGCCAACGACGCTGGTGGTAAAGCCGGCTGGTGAACCAGTCCTTTCTTCTGCCGCATCGCCAAGCTGATCGCGCTATGGAAAACGACCCACAAGCGCCGTGCAAGACGTGGAGCGCTGGCGAGCTCATGGCAGACAAACGCATTACGCTTTTGCAAAAAGTTTTTCTTAGCACCGACGGCACCGTTACCGATCTGTTGGCCTTGTATAGCGGCTGTCCCATCCATGCGCGAAAGGTTGGCCAGGTGCTGACAGACACGCCGACAGGACGGGTCTTGCACCGGCAAGTGTTGCTGGAGAATACAAATGCCACACCGTATGTGTATGCAGAGTCGCAATTTATGTATGACCGCTTTTCAGCTGCCCTGCAGCGTGACTTGATCGAAACCGAAACGCCAATCGGAATATTGTGGCAACGCGAGCGTCTGGAGATGTATCGGGAAATTGTCGAGCGAAAATCCCGAATGGACGATCGGGTCGCTACGTTATTGAAGGTGTCGAAGGATACGTTGATCTTCAGTCGAACCTACCGTATTCACCACGGCGGTGCACAGATTGGCGAAATTACGGAAAACTTTGCTGCGACCATGCTGCGCTGAAAAACAATGACAAAAAAAAGGACCGGTACGGTCCTTTTTCCTGAAGCGCTACAACTGCAGCAAGTAATTACTTGCCGCCATTGTAAAGCTGATTATTTTGCGCACCAGGAACTGGCGTCGCATGAGGATTGTTCGGGTTTTGTGGTGGGGCTGTTGTGCTAAGCGGTGCACTGGAGCCGGACGTGTTGGAACTCCCGGTTGTGCCTGAAGCACCTGACGTAGCGTCGGTCGAACGTTTGCTCATCTTGGCTTCGGCTTTTTGTTTCTTCATTTCCGTCCGCTCGGCTGCGGTCATTCTTCCAGTGGCTTTATCGGACATGGTCGTAGCCGAGGTGTTCGCGCCGGAAGTCGGAGCGTTCATTATGGCGCCGCTGCTGGTTGTACCCGTCGTGGAGGCATCGCTGGCTGCCGGTTGCGCAAATGCAGCGGAGCTAACCAGAATCAGGCTTGCAAGTAGGGAAGTGCGCTTGAGTGTATTCATTGTTTTTCCTTTGTAGTGTGCAAATTGAATCTCTGGATTCGTGCTTTACATTTTGCATCGGGACCTAAATGTAATTGAAGTGGCAACTACGGGATGTAGGCGAGACGTCAGACTTATTGTAGGAAAACGACCACGAAGGCTTTCGCAATGTCGGCCTGCAGATGTGCACCGGCGCTCAAGATCACTGCCCGATTGGTGTGACGTCATATTCCCGATTTCTGACGTGAAATTGCTCGATGCGCTGATACCGATGGAGGTTGGCGGTACTCATACTTAGCACTTAGCACTTAGCCATAAATAACCAATTCAGACAATCTCCGCAATGCCGTTTCAGTGCATCGTCATCGTGCTGGACGGAATTTTTGAAAGCGCCATGCAGAGCCAATGAACGAAACCTTTGATTTGACCCGCGCCGCGACCAAGGAGTACCACGTTGGCCGTTCGCCCGGTGACTTACCGGACGCGTCAATACGCGATCTGTACCTTGCAATGTCCGCTTTGCAACCGACTCAGGGTGCGCTGGACGCCGCCCGTCGGCACCTGGATATATCGATCGAGAAAATACAACCGTTGGAATGTGACTTGCCGGCAACACTTGCCGAACTCGACCACTGGATCGAGCACAACACTGCTCAAGTCGGCGCGCAATACCAGCACTACCTCGCCGGCCGTAACGCGGGAGCGCCTCGGGCTTACTTTGCAACCAAATCGCACGCGCTACATTTCCTGAAAGCTGTCGCACCGACCAAGACCGTCGACGGTGCGTGGTTATATGGCTTGGTCAAGCATTGGAACGATGGACGTTTCAGTAGCCTCATTCGTATTTATCTGGAAGAACTCGGCTCCGGTTTGCCCGACAAGAACCACGTCGTGCTTTACAAAAAGCTTCTCGCGGCCCAGGGTTGCGAGAAGTGGGAAAACCTACCCGACACACATTTCGTGCAAGGCCTGATCCAGCTTGCTTTGGCGCACCACGCAGACCATTTTCTACCGGAAGTCATCGGCTTTAATCTCGGCTACGAGCAACTGCCACTGCATTTGTTGATCACCGCCTATGAATTGAACGAATTGGGAATCGACCCTTATTACTTTACCTTGCACGTTACAGTAGACAATTCCAATACCGGCCATGCAAAAAACGCATTGGTCGGTTTGCGGGAGTCTTGGCCCGTCGTCGGTGACGCGCAGCGTTTCTATCAACGGGTAGCAAACGGCTACAAGCTCAACATGTTGGGCGCTTCTACAACCTCGATTATTCATTCCTTCGATCTGGAACAGGAACTGTTTGCAATTTTCAAGGAAAAAAGCGTTGCCGGCAAGCAGGTGCATTCGGATTATTGCCGGGTCGCCGGGCGTACCATCAATGATTGGTTACAAGAGCCGGACGACATTCCGAAATTCATTAGCGCACTGGAAAATGCAGGCTGGATAAAGCGTCACCAGGATCCAGAAGAAAGCCGGTTCTGGAAATTACTGCAGGGTGATCGCGCCGAGATGTTCGGTGTATTTAATTCCTATGAGCTTCAGGTTATTTACGACTGGATAAAAGGAGAGACCTCGACCGGTGACAGCGATATGCCGGCAAAGAAAACGCTGACATTCAAAGCCAGGCAGAAATTGCATGCGGCGCTGGACCGTCGCAGCAATGCCATAACTAATCCGACGGACCAGGCGCCAGTAAATAAAGCGCTGATTGAAAGCAGTGCGGACCATGCCACGGACTTCAACGCCGAGGTTCGGCGGCTGGAAAGCGCATTGAACAAAACCAGTAGTCGTGACGAGGCGATGAATTTTCTAGGCACGCTGATTTCGCCGGCGCACCACCATACTGCGGTCGGTTTGAAAGCAACGCGACTGTTTTCCAGAATGTTCAGCTAGCCGTTGCTGTTTTCAGGTACACACGGGCGGAAAACTAGGCTGGAATACGCAACATTTGCCCAGGATAGATTTTGTCAGGGTTGGTCAGCATTGGCTTGTTAACCTCGAAAATATCGGTGTAACGATTTGGGTTGCCATACATTTCTTTCGAAATCCTGGAAAGATTGTCGCCGCTTTTAACCGTGTAATAACGCGCTTCGGCTGCAGGGGCAACGACGGTGAGGTTGTCGTCCACATGATCGACTGAACTGACATTTCCACAACATAATACGATTTTTTCACCCGCGTCTTTAATGAAACTTAATAAACTCATGGCAAACCCTTAATGGATGAAGTGGCAAGGGTGTAAGCCGCTACTCTTCATGGTCTTTGTGCGCTTGACAACTTTCAGATTGGCGTGCCCGTAGTTGTTGTGTATCTGAAAATCTACATGAAGCAATGCGGCAAACCAGCACCTGCTTCGTAATTCGCAACCTGTCAGGCAATTCATTCGCTATCTTTAGCCTACGCATTAGAAAGTGTTTTTTTAGCCCGAGACTAGCTTTCTTAAACGGCCGTTAAATTGTATATTGGTAATATTGTATAAAGGAAAAATATCATGGCTCTTTCGCTGGATCGTGCTAATTCCGCTGCTAGCTCCATGTCCTCGTTGGCTGATCGCGCCAGTACGCTGGATTCTGCCAAGCCGTTTGCAAAAGATATCCAGGCGCTGGAAACCCTGTTGAACCAGCTTGTTCAAAAACTGACACAAGAACAGCCAAAAGGTTCGTCAGCGGCCGTTGTCAGCAACCACAGCCACGGCAAAGCATCCCACAACGACCAGCCTTCACCGGCGCATGCGCATCAAAAATCTGTTGCATCGACAGCCTCGCATGGATCGTCTTCCACGGCTAACGCGGCGCATGCTACTGCCGCAAGCGGGGTATCGACCCTGGCTTCCGGTAAAGCCAACGATAATTTCCTGACACAATTGATTGCAATGCTGGAGCAGCTGCTTGCCAAACTGGAGGCTGAAGAAAAAGCTGCCGGTAACAATCGAGGCCAAGGGCACGGTCAGGCGCAAGCGCAGGGTCAAGGTAATGGTCATGGTCATGGTCAGGGCGGCGGTAACAGCGGTAACGGTATCGGCAACGGCGGCGGCATGAGCAGGGTCGGCAAATCAGAACAATCCGGCTCGTCGAGGGACCATGGGATGACTGCAAGTACGCACTCCAGCAATGCCAGTACGGCGGATAAAGTCAGGGGCGGTGGAAAAGTGGCGGGCAGCAGCGACACGGACGAGTTGAAATCAATGGGCAAGGTAACAAACTTCAAGACATCCAGTTACGGACCGGAGCTGGCACACAACAAGAAAGAGATTCTGGCTTCACTCGACGCAGCGGGTGCGACGCCAGATGAAAAAAAGATGGTTCTATCGATGTTCATGGTAGAGACAACAAATATGCAACCCGGTGGGCGCGATGCTTCGAAAGATAACAACACCAATGGATCGAAGAATTTCAGTTCGCTCAATATGAACGAATCGATGCTTGCCGGCGGCTTCGGTAACAAAAAGGACGGTGTCAAAACCTACAAGTCCGGTGTCGACCTGAATGATCCGGCCAATATTGGCCAGGCAGCTGTGGCTTGCCTTGAGGGCATGCGTCAACACGGTGCCGGTGCATGGCTTGCCGGCCAGCGCGGTGGTGGCCCTGCAGCGACACGCCACGCCGAAGGCGGTACGGCAGTGACTGGTGAAAAGGACAAAGCGATGTTCGAGAATTTCTACAGCTCTGTTCTCACCGGGATGGAAGCAATGAAAAAAGACCCATCATTAATGACCGATAGCCGTCGCGTCGAACCTGAAGTTGTAGGTCAATACTGGGGCTAGACGGCACCACGGCTGTTTCATGGCAGGGGGCGCGGCATGCAAGCCACGCCCCTTTTCCGTTTTGTGCCCGGATTTTTCTGAACATTTCTCTATTTTCTCAAAGCATCACAATATTGCGCTATCACAACTGTTTTTTTCGCTATCATGCACTCTCGGCTTCTCGAAAGCACTTATAAGATTATCAATTGAATATGGCGTAAAACCCACGCACGCTGCAATAATTCTCCTAATAAACTAATATTTCCTCAAAGAACTTTGCCTTGTGGACACTTTCAGCTACGATTCTCATGTGGTTGAAGGCTCCATAAATATTCGATAGCCGTTTGCACAGCATGGGTTGCTGGTTGGCGGTAGAAGGCAAAGCGATGCACATTGCACCACGATCTGCTGTCCGTGCACGTCACCATGTGGGTTTTGTCACGCTGGTACTGCTGCTGGCGCAGTTGCCGGCGGCAGCGCAGATGCAAATTCCCAATCCATTGATTCGCCCGCGCAGCTTGGCGAACCCTGGTGCCAGAGAGGCACCAACCGACGCCCAGGCACAAAGGCCGTCACCCTCTTCCAGTTCGTCACCGGCAGCAGTGCCGCTACCGGGTACGGCAGCGGCCAGCACGCCTGAAGAAATCTACGTGCGCAGCCTGAACGAACTCAAAGACCGTTTTGCCACATTTTATGTCTCCGCAATCGTCGGCAAGGAGGCGATCCTGCGTCGCTCTTCGGCTGGCCCGCGTGCGGCACTGCCGTCGGCCACGCCACAAAGCAGCGGTGCCGGCGGTACGCCGCTGGCACCTATTTCACTGACGGCTTCAGCGCCGACCCGTAGCGATACGTTGATGCTCTCCGATGGTGAGTTACTCGATTCGGTTGGCAATTCCGGCGCTTTGGTAGCAAAAGTCAGTAGCCGCCAGGTCACCATCTACTACGTTCAGGAAACTATGGCGCTTCCCGGCGGCAAGCTGATCGGCAAGCGTGCAGTCGTGTTTGCCGGCGATGTCGAGAACTCCGGCAGCAGCGGTGCGCCGGTAATCGTTCTGGAGCGCCCGGACCCTAATTACAAACGCATGATCACCGTCGAGAGCAAAGTGCGGAGTGCTTCGACCGGTACGCAGGATACCGGCAGTAACGGTGGTAACAGCAGCAATGGCAGCACTGGCAACGGCAACGCAAACGGCTCGGCCTCACCGACTTCGTCGCAATGAACACCGTCGCCCCAGTCGCCCGTGCGCTGACGCCAGACAAAAGCCTGCAGACCCTGATTGGCGGGTTTCTGGTTGCAACCGGCGTAATTACGCCTCAGCAACTTGATGTCTGTCTGCGTCAGCAAAAGTCGGTGCGCGAGGGCGGCAAGCAGGTGCTGCTGGCAGAAATAATCGTGCGCAACAAGTTTGCGACCCAGGATCAGATCGGTATTGCCGTCAAACGGCTCGATGGCGAAGGCGAATCGGCGCTATTCCGGCGCCTGCTGCCCTACGCCCTATGCAAATTACATTGCTTGTTTCCATTGCAGATAGAAGGCGGCGTGCTGTATGTAAAAGCTGCGCGTACGGTCAGTCGCACCGTCAAGCAGGCGCTGATTCGGGCGTGTGAAGTCAAAGTCACCGATGTCCGGATCATGCCTACCGATGTCGGCGATATCAGCAGGTCGCTGGCCAGCATCTACAGCCAGGAATACTCCTTCGAGGCAATCGTCTCCCGGATACGTAACGAAGAGATCAATGGCTTGCTGTTGAAACAGGCACTCAACGCCATGTTGGGTGAAGCCATCGCCTTGCGTGCCTCCGACATTCACCTCGACAAGCTGAGTGACCCGGGCGCCTGGATCAGTTATCGCATCGACGGCCAGTTGAAGCCGACGCATCTGGTGCCCGAGCGGATCATGGCAGCGTTGTTTTCCCGGCTGAAGAATGAATCCGGGATGGACGCTTCCGACACCCGGCGGGCGCAGGACGGGCGCCTGTCGCTGGCAGATGGTGGTAACGGCGTCGAGTTTCGCGTCGCCACCCAGCCGATTGCCGGCGGTGAGACGATTGCGATCCGGGTACTGGACCCTTCGTCCATGATCGGCCTGGAACAGTTGTTTCCTTACCAGTTGCAGATGAACGAGCTGTTTCGTCAGCTGGCAGACGTGCGTGGCAAGGTCGGCGGGCTGATTCTGATCTCCGGCCCGACCGGCTCAGGCAAGACCACCACGTTATATGCCCTGGCACAGAATTTCAGTCGTGACCGCATCAATGTCATTACCGTCGAAGAGCCGGTGGAATACATTTTGCCATTTGCCCGTCAGATTCAGCTCAATCAGCTCTTGAATGAAAAATCCGCCGACCTGGAGCGCTCCGTGCTGCGCCAGGACCCTGACGTATTGATCCTGGGCGAGATTCGCGACAACGACACCATGCGCGCCGCGCTCAAGTTTGCCGAATCCGGCCATCTGGTGCTGGCGACCGTCCATGCAAAAAACGTTGCCCAGACCTTCGAACGGGTGCTGTCCTTCTGCGAAGGCTCGAACAAGCAGGAAGCGCTGTATATCCTGGCCAACCAGTTGAGCGTGGTCGTCAACCAGGGCCTGATACCGAAGCTATGCAAGTGCGCCACCGATGTCGATGAAGAGTCGGCCACGGTGCTGAACCAGGCGCTGGGCTTGAAATTCCATGGCCACAGCCGTTTTTTGCGGCGCAGTGGTTGCGCCGCCTGCCGCCAGACCGGCTATCGCGGGCGGGTGGCCGTTCATGAAACGGTCGTCATCCCCAGTGGCGACGCCTTGCGTGCGGAAATTACGCGCATGTTGTTCGACTCGATCCACAACTTCCAGGCGGCATTCAAGCTCGAAGGCGTAACGCACATCACCAAGCATCAGGTCATGGCGCAATTGCTCGAATGCCATGTCGTGGATGCCGATACCGTTTCCCAGGCCGTGCGGGCAGGGTTCTGACATGGACGGCCTGAAAAATTTCAACGTGACGTATTTGCTGCCGTATGCGGCCGATTCAGACGCCGTGCGCGATCGTTCGGCACAACGTCATTATCGTCACACCAGCATCGTGGTGGCCGCCAATACCGAGCAGGTGGTGTATGAAGTGCGGCGCAACGGCGGCATACCGATTGAAATCACGGTCATCAAGCCGACCTTGTCGTTTTTGAACCCGGTTTCGCGGGATTACAAGCAACAGTTCATGCTGGCGATTTTCTTCAATACCCAGGCGGGCTTAAGTGCCGGTCGCGCCCTGAAGCTGGTGATCGAAGCGGAAAACGGCCCGCTGCGCCAGCGCCTGAACTACGCCTATTTGATCCTGGATGGTGGTGGCAGTTTTCTCGAAGCGATGGAAGCACTCGATTTCTTCGATCAGACTACCCTGGCAATCATGGAAGCCGGTGAAAAAACTGGCACCCTGTCGAACGCCATCAACACCGCCGTCGAGTATTACCAGGCGCGTGCCGGCACACTCAAGGTGCTGATGGGCACTGCAGTATTTACCTCGGTCGAAGTGGCATTTTCAATTATTTCGCTCATTGGCAACCGCATGGCAGTGTTACCGGCGATTGAAAAGGAAATTTCCGATAACGCCTCTCCGGAAAAAATCGCATCGATCAAAAGCGGTATCGCCGTGGCGTATTTCGCCAACGATCTGATGTTGGTGATTTCGCTGGCACTGGTGGCTTTCTTGCTGGTGGCCGTGTACGGCTACCTCAACGGCACCCAGGCATTTCGCAAAAAAATCGACGACATCATCCTGAAAATTCCGGCCATCAAGGACATTGTCATCCATGGCGCTGTCACTAACAGTTGCAAGGTTGCCGTATCGCTCATTCGTGGCGGTGTGGACCTGGTCGCTTCCATCGCCATCGCTGAAAAAGCATCGCGCGTGCCGCGTGTGGTCGCTTACTGGCGCGACGCGGTAAAACGCATTCAGGACGGTGAGGATATTTCAAACGCCTTGGCACAATCCCCGCTGGAAAACTCCGAGCGCACCCTGATCCGTTCCCATACCGATCGCAGCCAGCTGGCCCGCGCCTACGATGTCATTGCAGAACGCCGGTCGTCATTGGCCATGCGGGCCGCCAAGAAATTCCAGGTGTTTTCATTCGCTGCCACGCTGGCCTTCGCGTTGGTTGCCGTGCTGATTGCCTTGTTCGTCGCCCTGATCCAGAGCCAGGGTGCCATGTCCTCGCTCACGTCGATGTAGGAATGACCATGTCTCCCCTGAGCCCCGCCAATTTCGACAGCGCCTACACCAGCATGATTGCTGGTGGGATACCACTGCATAGCGGCGACGTCGATAAAACCGTATTCATGATCGCTCAGGATGTGCTGGGCACGGCGAAGATGCACCTGCTGGTGGCAACCGACCCGGCCAGCCAGATGGTGTATTACTTCGCGGCTCCCTCGGCTGCCTTCACCTCGATTGCCGTATTCGCGACGCCCTTAGCCGCTGCCTTGCCTTCGCATCCACAACATCGGGGCGATGGCATCTATTTTCTGCAAGACGTTAATCTGGCCGTTGCTGTTGAAAAAACCCGTGATCAGATTCGCGTGGTGGCCAACAGCAACGAAGCCATGGCCGACTGGCTCGCCGAGCGGCCGGAAACGCCTCTCTACCGGGTCGAGGACGACGAAGCCTGGGCCATGGAATCGATACCTGGCGCTTACCGTCGTCTGGCCGATGGCATTTCGCTGCGCACCGCGAAATATTCATCCGTAATTGCCATCGTCTCGCTGCTGGTGTATTTCATCGCTTCGCTTGGAACATCCATACAAAGTGCAGCAGCCGACAAATCGAATCAGGCGCACATGACTGCTATCAACAATGCCGTGACCAAGATCGATTTCGTCTCGCCGATGTCGCAGCAGATCGCGCGCATGCAGCGGGTGTCGGCACTAGTGGTACGCGCCGGTGGCTGGATCGAAGAATACGAAGTCAAGAACGGTACGGAAAAATTCGTGCTGATGATGCCGGCCTGGATCACCAAGGATTACATCGATGCGCTCGGTCCGAGGGTCGAGGCCGATCAAGCCACCGAAGAAAACCTAGTACGAGTGTCGCTTGGCGTGCCGCTACCGGGCACCACGCCGGTGCAGCGCTCTCTTGGCATTTCTGGGTCAGCTGTTACCACCCCGGCCGGCCCGGCCACCATGCCGGCAGCGGTCGATTCCGCCCGGCCAGGAACAGGCCCGGCAGGAAATCCCGGGGCAGCCAACCCAACCCGGCCGCAGGCGCAGGCACCCCAATGAAAAATCCATTCAAGTCCAGGCCTCTTCCTGCCGTTGAACCAGGTATGGCGGAAGCCATCGATGCCGAGCCGGAAATGCAGCGTGGCCATGCATTTGGCAAGGGCATTAACCATATCAAGCCTTTTCTGGGGTCGGCACTGCATAACTTCACGCTGGTGGCGCCAGTGTTGCTCATTGCAGCGCTGGTGTTGTCGGTAATGGCGGTGAACCAGGCAGCGAGCTTCATCTCGGCCTTCACCAAGGAAATAAAAAGCGCGGAGGTTAATCGCATGTCCCCACTGATCGACAAGAAAGCGCTGACCAGTGCGGATTACCAAAGTGCGGCCAACATCATCGCAAAAAACAATTCTGCCGTGCAGGTGGCACTTTCAGGCACCCGCACTGCAATCGTCATCAGCGTCAAGGACCCGGCGTTGTTACCCGAATTCATGTATGCCCTGACCACCATTCAGTCGTACCGGCAGGGCGTGGCATGGAATGCAGCCAAGTTATGCCTGAACAAATGTGAAGGCGGCAACGCCGCCACTGCAGAAATAACCGGCTACACACAATCCATTCAATTCACGGGCCTGCGTCCTGACCAGACCTAGCCTTTTTCAAGCAACCCAAGGAGACACCATGAGCGAATCAACTTACAACAAAAAAGCTATCGCCGGCGCAATAGCCGGCGTGACCATGCTCGTGGTAGGTGCGACCTACTTCGGGCTGAACATGCTCGGCACGGCTGCGGCCACCGACACCCGGGCAGAAGCGGTCAAGGTCGGGGAGCCGGGTAACAGCAACACCAAGGTGGTGGCGACCGTGGACGGTGCCGAAATCACTGAAGCCGAATTACTGCCCTTCCTGAATGCCGGCATGGACAAGGCGGTCGCTGTCGACCGTGCCATCAACAAGGTCGTGGCCGCCAACAACGCCGACAAACTCTACAAGCAGGTGTCCAAAAGCGCGATGCAAAGCGCCAAGAACGACATCCTGGCAAACGTGTTCGTCAATGAACGTTCGCAAGAAGTGCGCAAAAGCGTGACCGATGGCGACGTCAAGGCGTTTTACGACGAACGGGTGAAAGTCGAAGATTTCAAAACCTTCCGCTTGCGCTTCTTTGTCTCGGTCGATCCGAAGGAGGCACAGGCCATGTATGACGCCGTGGGCCGCGGAGAAAAAGAAGCCATGGCGCAGCTGACTTACGTGAAGAAAGACGGCGACCACTACGTCAACGCCGGCGAAGTGCCTTATGGCCTGGGTGCAGCAGTCAAGAAGTTGAAGGCAGGCGAGCGGCTACAACCGGTCACGATCCGCGAAGGCATCCTGGTGCTGTACGTGGATGACGTGAAAGCCAATCCGAAACCGGAGTTTGCCAAGGTCCAGGCAGAGATCAAAGATCTGATCGTTGCAGAACGGTTCAATGCAGACATCAAGGCACGTCGCGCCGCTGCAAAAATCGAACTGCGTAGTTGACTTGTGGCAACATTACTGTAATATTAAACCAGGCCCTTAACTAACAGGATATCCATCATGAAAACCGCCGCCAGCAACATCAAACACACCGCAAGCAAACGTTTTCAAAACGTCAAGCTTGCAAAACAAAAGGGTATGGGCGCCTCCATCGTGCTTTTCACGATTGCGCTGATCGTGCTGGTTGGTGCAGCGCTTGCCTATGCCAGCCGGGGCAATCCGGCGGCGATGAACACCCAAAGCGCGAGAGTGTATTCGGGCGTGATGTTAAAACAAAGCGCGGATTACCGAGATGGTTACAGTCGCTATATTTTTGATGGCGGTAATCCATCCACAATGACGTTCAATACTGCACTCAACACGCCGACGGACCTGTTTAATCCAGCGTCTCAGTTCGCCATCTATCAGGCACCACCGTCACAAGCGACGACTCTCCCCGCGGATAACGTGTGGAAATACAATGGTACAGTTACCCTTGACGGCGTAGGTACAGCTGCTGGTACCGAAAGCATCACCTACGTGTCAGGCCTGACGCTCGCGGTTTGTGCCCAGGCAAACAATCAGATGTTCGGCACGACGGCTATTCCTACCTCAGCTGTGGCCGATCCCGCTGCGGCCAACGCAGCCTTTGGCGCGACCACACCCCCAACTTCTGGGCGCGCAAATGGATGCGTCCAGCTAGGAACCGGCGCTGGCATTAAATACTTGTTCTACAGCACCCTCGGCGAAGGTTGATCGAGCATCATGGAACAGCAGCTTCGTGACGTCAATGTGCTCTGGACTCCCGACTTGACAGTCGGTAGCCCCGCGCTCGACGAACACAACCGCGAAATGTTCAATCAGCTCGGTACGGTTGAAGACGTGATCGCCTCGGCTTCCCCCGAAGCCCTGGCAAGCTGGCTTACGGAAGTCATCGACCAGCTGGCTTGGCTGCTGACTGCGGAGGAGGGGGAGCTGGCAGGCATCGGTTACCCGGAGCTGGCATTTCACCGCCAGCTTCACGACCGCGCCCGCGCCCGCATCCAGGCGACCCGCATCCAGCTCGGCAAGAAGCCCGACGCCGTCATGCTGACAACGCTCACCCGAGATACCTGTGCTGCACTATCTGTCTGGCTGATGCGCCACGTGCAGGATGCGGACAAGCTGTTTTTTCCCTATATCGATCCACGTTACCGGGATACTTGACCATGAAAGCGGTTTGCCCGCACCTTCGGCGTCATCGAGGCTTTGCTGCAGCCAGCGCGCTGTTTGCAATCGGCCTTTTTGTGCTGCTGGGCTTTGTGGCAACATCGACCTCCCGCACGAATGCCAAGGCCAAGATGTTCCATGAAACCAAAGAGTCCATGGTCGCGCAAAACGATTTCATCCTCAACACGCTACTGCTGTGCCGCGCGGTTTATCCTGCAGGAAATACTATAACCCCGGCCGATCCGTCGGTGTCGCATCCGCAATATCCACCTACCGGCGATGGCACGGTAGCTAACCTTAGTTGTCCTGGGCAGGCGCCTAATGTGATCTGGTCGAGCGATTCGCGTGCGCTGGCACCACGCACCTTGCCCGGTTTTACGCCTTGGTCATACATCAATAATCCGGCAGTACGTATTAGCATTACAACAACTACGCCTGGCTCTGAATACTACCGTGATCTGCTCGATGCCGTTGTCAGAAAAGTTGGCCCGACCCAGGCAGTACGCGTGGGCGACACACTGACCATCACATTGGTAAATTGATACCTGGTCTCAATCTCGGTTTGCGCCGCTCGGTGTTGCTCCACCGCTGTGCTTGAATTCCCGCACAACAACTTTCAATTGCTCTGCGAATAGTTGCAGCATAGCTATAAATCTGAGATAGTTTCTATGCGGTAATTCGCCGCTTATCGATTGCCTCAGATGAATAAGCCTCCCCGGTTAGCGTCGCATACCTCGCAAGCGCATGGTCTGGCCATGCAGTATCCCGGCAAGCAGCGTGAGTGCGCGCGCCTGGTAGCTGCGGCACTTGGTGTGGCTCTGGGGATGCCGGCACCAATAGCCTCGGCCGGATTACTGTCCGATTCGGTGGGTTCGTTCAAAGTTGCTGCCGATCTGTCACGCAGGTCTTCGCAAGAGGGTGCTGTCAAGCAAGCGGCTGCAATCATCACCACCATAATTGCTTCCGCTGCCGATACTGACGGCGATTCATTTCCAGAACCACTACCATTCGTAACGGGTAGTGGTCCGGTAGGCGGTGGGCTTGTGCCTGTTGTAGGAGGCATTCCCCAGAGCGATGGCCATGGCGCTCGCCTGGGCTACTGCGCCTGGAACAATGGCACCGCCAATGGCGCGAGTGCCAACCTTCTTGCCGGCAGCACCAACGACAACGGCGCACCGGTTTTTGCCGTTGTGTCCTCCGGGCTGGACAACGTGTTCAACCGCAGTTGTGCCGAGATCTTTGCCGGCACCAATGTGAGCAACGACGACTTCGTGGTGGCAAAGTCTACAACGCAGATTCGCCAGGGCGTCGGCGGCACCGTGTATTTTGGCGATCCTGTGCTTGACATGGCAGCCTTGACAACTGCCCTTGGTGTTAACGCCAAGGATGGTGAACTGCGCTTGGTCAAATCCGACAATACCCTGTGGCGCTGGAACACCATCGGCCCGGCTGCGAATACCTGGACGTCTGCCAGCAACACCTACACCGCCAGCAATGTTTTTATTACTGGCGGCAGCATCAATAACACGCAAATTGGTAATACAACCCCCAGCACCGGTGCCTTTACCACGCTAAGCGCGTCTACCAGTTTCACCACACCGAACGTAATAATTTCTGGCGGCAGCATCGATGGCACTGCTATTGGCGCAACCGTTGCCAGCAGCGGCGTGTTTACAACACTGGCTGCCACCGGCGCGTTTTCGGTGGCAGGCAATGCCACCATTGGTGGCACGCTCAACACAACCGGAAGCATCACTGCCGCCTCGTTTAGCGGCAGCGGCGCAGCCCTGACCAACCTTAACGGCAGCGCAATCAACAGTGGCGTGGTTGGCACAGCCTTCGGCGGCACCGGTATCAATGCCAGCACTGCGCCTGCAGGGTCGCTGCTGATCGGCACCGGTAGCGGCTTTACGTTGGGCGCTTTGGCAGCCGGCGCTGGTATCGGCATTACCAGTGGCCCAGGCAGCATCACCATTGCCAACACGGGTGTGACCTCGTTAGCTGGCACGGCCAATCAAGTCAATGTTTCTAGTGCAACAGGAGCAGTGGTATTAAGCCTGCCGCAAAGCATTGCCGCAACCAGCACACCGACCTTTGCCGGGCAGACATTGACTGGTGCTCTGACAGGTACAACGGCGTCGTTTAGCGGCGCTGTAACTACGGGCGGCAGCATCATTGTCGCTAACAGCGGCACAACAACACCCTTGAATCAAGTCTATTTCGGCCCGGCTGCAGGCGAGGGCACCGATATCACCTCGCTCGGCAGATTCAATACAACCGCCAACAACTCAGTCCTCCAGATGACGTTGGGCGACGACCCATCGCTCGCCGTAGGTGCCGGTGGCGATCGATTTCAAATCGCTACAAATGAAACAGGCACACCAAACGTGCGCCATTCTTTCGACAGTAATGGCAATGCCTACCATGCAGGCGGCCTGACCGTCAATGGAAAATTCACCAATGGTGGTGCGACGGTATACACCATGGTCAGACCTCTTGGTTGCGGCACAGTATCATCCGATATCGGCAATTTTTTTGCGCCTGGCTCGAACAATGGTAACGAATCTAAAGGTGGGCTAATGGTGCGGATGACGGTTACCTCGTCCGATTTTTTTAATGTCGCTGCACGTACCTATCTCTTTCCAATCGGGAACAACACGACCAACGGTGCATGGCAGATCGTCGGTGCGCAGACGCGTTGGAACCTTAATGGCGGCAACGACTACGAGCTCGACATCAACACCAGCGGATCGAACACGAGTTTGCGGCTACGCGCTACGGCCGGCTGCAACACCGCTTACCCGCGGATCCAGATGGAAGTGGTGGGTGATAACTACACATTCACTGAATCGACTGCCACCAGCGCCCCGGCAGCGCCGACCGCTTTTTACGGGCTCACCGCAATTACGAGCAACGGCAGCAATGTCGGCATGGGTACAGGCGCTCCACAAAACAGGCTCGACATTACTAACAACACCCGCGCCGGTAGTCACGCGACGGGTCGTCCGCTCTACGTAACTGGAAACGTCGGTGCCTACGATAATGGTGTCGAGTTTCGTCATTCAAGCGGCACCCAAGGCATTGGCGTCGGCTTCAATGGTATCTACGCAGCAGGTTCAGACGCCAATCAGGATATTGGCCTGGTGGCCAAAGGTACCAGCGGCGTGTATTTTCGAACGAATGGCGCCGAACGTATGCGTCTTGATGCGTCCGGCAACCTCAGCACGACGGGCGACATAACACCTGGCGGCAAAATCGTGGTGCAGAACGGGCAGGATGGCGGTCCCGGCCGCGGCATCTACTTCCTTGACGCCGGCAATTCTGACTGGGGTACTTACATGGGTACCGCGGGTGTGGGCAAATCGCTCTCCGGCGGCACCGCTGTGGCGTCGCTGGATGCTCGTACCGGGCAAGCACTTCGTTCGCGTATCTTTAATAATTTTGCCACATCTTTTGTTTGGGAAAACAGTAGCAATCAGGCGCTAATGAGCCTGACCGGCGATACGGGTAACCTTTTCACCAAGGGCAACATCGTCGCCGGCGGCACAGTCACGGCCACCTCATTCTCCGGCAACGGTTCCGGCATGACGAACCTGAACGGCAGCAACATCAATAGCGGCATGGTGGGTGTGACGTACGGCGGCACAGGTGTGAACGGCAGCGCTGCAGCCAATGGCAGCCTGTTAATTGGTAACGGCACGGGTTATACGCTAGCAAACCTCACAGGCACAACTAGCCAGCTCATTGTTACCAACAGTGCTGGCGGCATCACCTTAAGCCTGCCGCAAAGCATTGCTGCAGCCAGCACACCGACCTTTGCCGGGCAAACATTAACTGGTGCGTTGTCTGGCACCAGTGCCACCTTCAGCAACAGCTTAAACCTGGCAGCCGGCACCGCCACGGTTGCGCCGCTACGACTACAAACAGGCGCAAACCTGACCGCACCAAGCTTTGGCGCAGTTGAGTTTGACGGCACCAGCCTATATTTAACCAACAACAGTGCTACGCCCACCCGTAAAACGGTTGCCTACACCGACAGCATCATGACTGGTGGCACCAGCGGCAACGCTGCCACAGCCACGCAGTTGCAGACAGCACGCACAATCGCTGCCAGCGGCGACGCCACCTGGTCAGTCAATTTCGACGGCAGCGCCAACGTAACCGCACCGCTCACCCTGGCTAACACCACAGTAGTTGCAGGTGCTTACGGCAGCGGCACCCAGATTGGCCAATTTACCGTTGACGCCAAGGGCAGGCTAACTGCCGCATCGAATGTAACTGTTACCCCGGACTGGGCCAACATCACCAGCATTCCAGCGCAAGTCACAGCCTTAGGTGGCCTGGCCACAAACGGCCTCATTGCCCGAACAGCTGCCGGCACGCTGGCAGCCAGAACACTAGCAGCCGGCTCCACAAAATTGAGCGTGACCAACGGCGACGGCGTATTAGGCGACCCAACGCTCGACATAGTTGAAGCCAATCTGACATTAGACAACATTGGTGGCACCCTCAGCCCAGCCAAGGGCGGCACAGGCGTGAATGGTGCCACAGCCGCCAACGGCCAGCTCTTAATTGGTAATGGTACTGGCTACACTTTGGCCAATATTGCCGGCAGTACGGGTTTGAGTGTTACCAACGGCACTGGCACGATTACGCTTGCCAACACCGGTGTCACCAGCTTCAATACCCGAACTGGTGCAGTCGTCTTGTCGAAAGCCGATGTGGATGACGTGGCCAGTTTTGGTACTCGTAATTTCACATTAGGACGGTCTTCGTTATCGTCGGCAAGTACCGGCAGCGATAACAGCGCAATCGGATCCGCCGCGCTTCTCTCAAACACAAGCGGCAGCAGCAACAGCGCAATCGGATCCGCCACCCTTGTCTCAAACACAAGCGGCAGCAACAACAGTACGATCGGATTCGCCACCCTTAACAGAAACACAACCGGCAGCAACAACACTGCGATGGGTTATAGTGCTTCAGCCCAAAACACGTTCGGCTTTGACAACACGGCCGTTGGTTTCGGAGCATTAGCCAGCAACACTTCAGGAAGTCTTAATACTGCATTGGGAAAACAAGCAGGCAATGCAACGTCTGCGGGCAGCCCTACCAACGCCAACATAACAGGTAGCAACAACACGTTTTTAGGTGCTTCGGCCATGCCAGGCACCGTAACGCAATTGAACTACGCAACCGCGCTTGGTTCGGATGCGTTGGTTAATACATCGAACACCATCGTTCTAGGCCGCGCCATCGATAACACTGTCATTGGCGCAGCTAGTGATGATCTAAGCACTAACAAATTACAAGTAACAGGCGGCATTAAAGGTACAGGCGACTTGACCATCGGCGGCGCCGGCAACTTCACTGGCGCGGTAAGTGCTGCGTCATTCTCCGGCAACGGTGCTGGCATGACGAACCTAAACGGCAGCAACATCAATAGCGGCATGGTGGGTGTGACGTATGGCGGCACAGGCGTGAATGGTAGTGCTGCTGCCAACGGCAGCCTGTTGATCGGTAACGGTACTGGCTACACATTGGCCAACCTGACTGGTACACCGAACCAAGTCAACGTAGTCAACGGCGCCGGCGCGATTACATTGAGCCTGCCGCAAAGCATCGCCACCACCAGCACACCGACATTTGCCGGGCAAACATTGACTGGTGCTCTGACAGGTACAACGGCAAATTTCAGCGCTACAGTGACCGCACCAGCGTATGCCGGTGCCTCGATGCGGGTTAATGGCACCAACAACACAGGCGTTGGTTTGCAAGCGTTGCAAGCTGTTAGTACTGGTATCCACAACTCCGGTTTTGGCGCCAATTCATTGCAGGCTGTCACCACTGGTGGCTACAACACAGGTGTTGGTTCAAATTCGTTAGCGTTGAATGTAAGCGGTAATTTAAACAATGCGATCGGCTATCAGAGTTTATACGGTAACGTAAGTGGTAACTCTAACAACGCGCTGGGTTATTTGGCGCTTGCCGCCACCGCGGCAAGCAACAACTCTGCCGTCGGTGACAGGGCTTTGACCGCGAATACGGCAGGTAGTGCTAACGTCGCGCTGGGTCGGTATGCCGGCTATGCCACCTCTGGTAACACTACGACCAACGCCAACACAACAGGCAGCAACAACACGTTCCTGGGCGCATCCGCCATGCCAGGCACGGCTACACAGCTTAACTACGCAACTGCGCTTGGTTCGGATGCATTGGTTAATACATCGAACACCATCGTTCTGGGTCGCGCCATCGATAACACTGTCATTGGCGCAGCTAGCGATGATCTAAGCACTAACAAATTACAAGTAACAGGTGGCATTAAAGGTACAGGCAACTTGACCATCGGCGGCGCCGGCAACTTCACTGGCGCGGTAAGTGCTGCGTCATTCTCCGGCAACGGTTCTGGCATGACGAACCTGAACGGCAGCAACATCAATAGCGGCATGGTCGGTGTGACGTATGGCGGCACAGGCGTGAATGGTAGTGCTGCTGCCAACGGCAGCCTGTTGATCGGCAACGGTACTGGCTACACATTGGCCAACCTGACTGGCAGTACGGGTCTGAGTGTTACCAACGGCACTGGCACGATTACGCTTGCCAACACGGGTGTGACGAGCTTCAATACGCGGACCGGGGCAGTGGCGCTGACGCTGGCCGATGTGAACGGCGTGACCAGTTTTTCCGGTAGTAACGTGACATTGGGCAGCGGTGCGCTGCCAACAAGCTCGGCGGGAGTACAAAATACCGCCATCGGCGTCAACGCGTTGAGTGCAACTGCCGCCGGAACCACCAACGTTGCCATCGGCTTCAATACGTTAATGAGCAATACGACCGGCAGCAACAACACTGGGGTGGGGCAGGGCGCGCTGCAGTCTGCAACCGCGAATGGCAATACTGCAATCGGTCGCTTTGGTTTGTTTGGAAACACGAGTGGCGGCAATAACTTGGCCATGGGTATGTACGCTGGCTACCAGACCAGCGCAGCTGTCGCAACCAACGCCAACACCACCGGCAGCAACAACATCTTCCTTGGCGCCTTCGCCCTGCCGGGTACGGCCACGCAATTGAACTATGCGAGCGTCATCGGTTCGGACGCGACGATCACCACGTCGAACACGGTGGTTCTCGGCCGCACCACCGACAACACCGTGATCGGCGCCACTGGCGACGATGCTTCCGGTAATAAGTTGCAGGTAACAGGTGGCATCAAAGGTACAGGCAACTTGACCATCGGCGGCGCCGGCAACTTCACTGGCGCGGTAAGTGCTGCGTCATTCTCCGGCAACGGTGCTGGCATGACGAACCTAAACGGCAGCAACATCAATAGCGGCATGGTGGGTGTGACGTATGGCGGCACAGGCGTGAATGGCAGCGCTGCAGCCAACGGCAGGCTGTTGATTGGCAACGGTACTGGCTATACATTGGCCAACATTACCGGCAGTACGGGTCTGAGTGTTACCAACGGCACTGGCACGATTACGCTTGCCAACACGGGTGTGACGAGCTTCAATACGCGGACCGGGGCAGTGGCGCTGACGCTGGCCGATGTGAACGGCGTGACCAGTTTTTCCGGTAGTAACGTGACATTGGGCAGCGGTGCGCTGCCAACAAGCTCGGCGGGAGTACAAAATACCGCCATCGGCGTCAACGCGTTGAGTGCAACTGCCGCCGGAACCACCAACGTTGCCATCGGCTTCAATACGTTAATGAGCAATACGACCGGCAGCAACAACACTGGGGTGGGGCAGGGCGCGCTGCAGTCTGCAACCGCGAATGGCAATACTGCAATCGGTCGCTTTGGTTTGTTTGGAAACACGAGTGGCGGCAATAACTTGGCCATGGGTATGTACGCTGGCTACCAGACCAGCGCAGCTGTCGCAACCAACGCCAACACCACCGGCAGCAACAACATCTTCCTTGGCGCCTTCGCCCTGCCGGGTACGGCCACGCAATTGAACTATGCGAGCGTCATCGGTTCGGACGCGACGATCACCACGTCGAACACGGTGGTTCTCGGCCGCACCACCGACAACACCGTGATCGGCGCCACTGGCGACGATGCTTCCGGTAATAAGCTGCAAGTAACAGGCGGCATCAAAGGTACGGGTAATTTGACGATTGGCGGCACCGGTACGTTCACCGGCGCGGTGTCGACGGGCGCCCTGACGGCAACAACGGGCACTTACTCGGGTGTTCTTGCAGCCAACGGCGGGCTGACGGCGACCACGGGCACATTTTCAGGCGTGCTCACTGCGCCAACCGCAGCCGTCGATACCAGCACGACCCAGGTGGCCACGACGGCGTATGTCATCAACCAGAATTACATCAAGACTTCCAGAGTATTCGACAGTGCCAATAGTTCGGTTTCGCTGAATGGCAACGCAACGCCCGTCGGCTCCGCAACCGTGTCGATCGGGTATGGGGCCAATGGCAACAACGCCGGTAATCAGTTCTCCACAGCGGTCGGGGCTAATGCAAACGGCGGTGGCAGCGCGCAAAACGTAGCGATCGGCAGAAACAGCTTGGCAGTCGCGAACGGAGGTTATAACGTGTCGGTTGGTCAGTCAGCGCTAACAACGGCAACGGGTACGTTCAACACGGCGTTGGGCCATTTTGCTGGAGTTTCCGGAGGCATCTCATATGCCGGCAGTTCGAATACGCTCATTGGTAGTGCAACCGGGGACCTTCCGGCGACTGGCATTTCGGGCAGCAACAACACCTTGCTTGGTGCTAGTGCAAAGCTTGTATCCGGCGCGCTGAGTTTTGGAACCGCCATCGGCTCGGATGGCCGGGTATCGACTTCCAATACAGTCGTTCTCGGCCGCGCCTCGACCTATTCGGCTGGCGTGCCAACCGGTGGCGACAAGACCGTCATTGGCGCCACTGGCGACTCTGGCGCTGCTGCACTGCTGCAGGTCAATGGCGCATCGCAACACATCGGCATGGCAAGCGCACCGACCGGCACTGCCGGCATGCAGTACTACAATTCCGGCACCAATCAATTCCAGTATTACAACGGCACGTCGTGGCAGAACATGAACGCCGGCACACCACTGTCGTCATTGACGGCAGCCACGGCGTCGAACACGATCAACAACGTGGCCAATGCGCAGACCTGGAACTGGCAATTGGCGGGCAACACGACCGGCTTTGCCATCGGCGAAACCGCCGCCTCGGCTGGTGGCACCGGCACCCAGTATTTGGCCAAGATCGGCACGTTGACCGGTTCCACGGCGATCCCGCTGAGCGTCTCGGCGCTCGGTGTGGAAGCATTCCGGGTCAACTCGAACGGCAATATTTTGGTCGGCTCGAGTACTGACGATGGCAGCGGTAATAAATTGCAAGTAACAGGCGGCATTAAAGGTACAGGCAACCTGACCATCGGCGGCACCGGCAACTTCACTGGCGCGGTAAGTGCTGCGTCATTCTCCGGCAACGGTGCTGGCATGACTAACCTTAACGGCAGCAACATCAATAGCGGCATGGTGGGTGTGACGTATGGCGGCACAGGCGTGAATGGTAGTGCTGCTGCCAACGGCAGCCTGTTGATCGGCAACGGTACTGGCTACACATTGGCCAACCTGACCGGTACGCCGAACCAAGTCAACGTAGTCAACGGCGCCGGCGCGATTACATTGAGCCTGCCGCAAAATATTGCCACCTCGAGTACTCCTACGTTTGCCGGACAAACATTGACCGGCAATCTGGCCGGTACAACGGCATCGTTTAGCGGCGCAGTGTCTTCTGCCCGGATGAACGTTACACAAGCCTCCGGTGTGGCGGCGATAGTAGTTACGGGAACCGGTATGGGCGGTGGTGCGACTGACAATACAAACGGCATCGTATTCGGTTTGGGTGTAAACGGCGGTGTAGGCAACCGTCAAATATGGTTCGGGGCTACTGAAGGTGTGGGCAATGCTGCCAACAGTATGTTGCGCCTTGTTGCAGGCTCAAACATAGCATCGATCGATGCGGTAGTAGGCAACGACACGGCACGTCTTCCGCTGAACATCGGAAGCGTAGACACCAATGTCGCCATTGGTAATCCTTTCTCTGCTTACAACGTGGCGTTACCGGGCAAATTTTCCATCTTCGCTGAAGCCGCTAAAAAAGGGTTGGTGGTACGCAGTGCTGCATCGCAGACCGGTAGTTTAATGGAATTGCAAAACTCCGCAGGTACCTCGTTGTTCACGGTGGACGCAGCGGGCAACAGCAGCATGGCAGGTAACTTTTCTGCCGGCGGCACCGGTACCTTCACTGGCGCAGTAAGTGCTGCTTCATTCTCCGGCAGCGGCTCCGGCATGACCAACCTAAACGGCAGCAACATCAATAGCGGCATGGTGGGTGTGACGTATGGCGGCACAGGCGTAAACGGCAGCACGGCAGCCAATGGGCAACTGTTGATCGGCAACGGCACGGGTTATACATTGGCTAATGTCACCGCAGGTACTGGCATAAGCGTCACCAATGGCACCGGCTCGATTACCGTTGCCAATACCGGTGTGACAAGTTTTAATACCCGAACCGGCGCAGTAGCGCTCGTTAGAAACGATGTTGACACAACTTCCATATTTGCTGCGTCGCCCGGTGCGGCATTTGGTGAGGTCAATATGGCGATCGGGCTGGAAACCTTGACTGGCGACACGCCGCGGGCAGCGAACCTGGCAATCGGCCATAAAGCCATGATGAGCATGACCTCGGCGGTTACTTATACATTGGCCAGCCAAGGTTCCTATAACACCGGCATTGGGCATGGGACGCTTCAAAAAAACACAACCGGTGCTTCGAACAATGCGTTTGGCTACGGTGCACTGCAGAACAATACCACCGGCACCAGCAATGTAGGTTTAGGAATCAATTCTCTGCAGAACAGTTCAACGGGCAATTCCAATACGGGCATTGGTGCCAATGTGTTGCGCAACTCCACCGGCTCGGCCAACACCGCATTAGGCGTGAATGCCGGCTTCGCAACTAGTGCGACTGTTACGTCAAATGCCAACACCACTGGTAGCAACAACACGTTTCTAGGTTCTTATGCCATGCCTGGCACCGCGACACAATTGAGCTACGCAACTGCGCTTGGTTCGGATGCGTTGGTTAGTACATCGGACACCATCGTTCTGGGCCGCGCCACCGATAACACCGTCATTGGTGCAGCTAGTGATGATGGAAGCGGTAATAAATTGCAGGTCACCGGTGGCATCAGGGCAATAGGCACTTTGGAGGTTATTGGTGCTGGTGCCCCGATCGATTCTCAGGGTGCGTATGTCCAGTGGAACAGAGTCAGTGGTGGTGGCAAAACCTACCTGATTAATCAAAAAGGCGCCGGACCCGGAGGCATCGTATTCGGCGAGTCAACCACTGGTAACGTACTCACCCAAACAATGGCTGTTGATGCCGTGGGTAATTTTTCAACTGTTGGTAGTATGACTGGCACTGCAGGTAATTTCTCTGGCGTGCTGACCGCCTCCGGCGGCTCCAAAATCTCGGTACAAAACTTTCAGGACGGCGGCCTTGGCCGCGGGATTTATATGTACGGTGACACCAACACCGATTGGGGCCTCTACATGAGTTCAGCAGGAGTTGGCAAATCGATGTCTGGCGGCACGTCGCCCAATGCGTTGGATGGTCGAGCCGGCTTCCATATGCGCAGTCGGTCCGGTAATGGTTTTTCCCAAGGCTTTATCTGGGAAAATCAAAGTGAAGTTGCGCTGATGAGCCTGGCCGCCAGTACGGGCAACCTTAGCACTCTAGGCAGCGTCACCGCTGCTTCTTACGTCACCACCTCCGATCAACGCCTGAAAGAAAACATCATCGCCCTAGACCGCTCGGATATGTTGCAGCGCTTGAAGCAACTCAATGGCTACCAGTACAACCTGATTTCTAATCCTAACAAAACCCAAACCTATGGCGTGCTGGCCCAAGAGATCCTGAAGCTGTTTCCCAACACGGTCAGCATGGGTGGTAACGGCTACTATGCGGTTGACTACGGCGCTCTCAGCGCGGTAACGGCCACGGCAGTCGGCCAGCTTGCCATCAATATGGAAAAACTTGGCATCGATCCCAACGGTGGGCCAGTGCCAGAGGGTTCCCTCATGATTGGTAACGGCCAAGGCTTTACGGTCGGTACCCTGACGGCGGACACCGGCATCAGCATCACCAATGCTGCCGGCAAGATCACTATCAAGAACACCGGTGTAACCGGTTTCAACGGTAGAACTGGTAACGTCACGCTGGGCTTGGCAGACATTAATGCTGCGGCTGGCTTCGGCAACGGCAATTACACGGCTGGTACCAACGCTATGGCAACGACCGCGTCGGGTTCCTTTAACACGGCAGTCGGGCAGGGGGCGCTCGGGGCCATTGGTAGTGGCGCCGGCAATAGCGCCCAAGGCTTCCAGGCGTTGTTTGGCAACACCAATGGTGCCAACAACGTTGGCCTCGGCCGCCAGGCTGGCTATGCCGATCGTAACGGTGTTGCTGCCAATGCCAATGTTAGCGGCAGTAACAACACCTTCCTTGGTGCCTATGCCATGCCTGGCAGTGCGCAGCAATTGAATTACGCTACGGCAATCGGCTCGGATGCTGTGGTCACAACCTCCAACACGCTGGTGCTGGGCCGTAGCAACGATGTAACAGTGCTGGGTGCCACCGGCGACGATGGTAGCGGCGAACGTTTGCAAGTGACCGGCAACATCAAGGCCACCGGTAGCTTGTTGGCTAAAGCCCTGGCGCTGACCTCCAGTGCCAAAAACGGCTTATGGATCGATAACGGTGGAACCGCCGGGGTTGGCAATGGTTTGATCAAACAGGGCGATTCGACAATGTTGTTTGCCCAAGGCGCCATCAACAGCGCTGCCGGTCTCGTGATCGGCCCATGGGCCAGCGGTAGCGCCGGGCTGCGCATCGACGGCAATGGCGTGGCAGTGGCCGGTACGCTTAATGTGAGCGGCGCCATCAACGGCAATGCCGCGTTCGCCTCCGCTTCCGATGCGCGCTTCAAGAAAGATGTGGCGCCGATTGCCGACGCCATGAGCGTGATCGAGCAACTGCAAGGTGTGCGTTTCTCGTTCGACCAGGCCAGTTTTCCGAGCAAGAATTTCGAAGCTGGCCGGCAGTTGGGCTTTATTGCCCAGCAGATCGAATCGATCTTGCCGGAAGTGGTGCGTACGGACTCCGAGGGTTACAAGAGCGTGCAGTATTCGCAACTGACACCGTTGCTGGTCGAGGGCATGAAGGCGCAGCAGGCCATTCTGAAGCACATGACGCTGAAAGACCCGGCCACCTTGTTGGTCGATATCAAGACCTTCCAGGCTAACGATGCTGTGTTTGAAAACATCAAGGCGACCAATATCAAGGTTGCTGTGCTGGAAGCCGAGACGGCCCGCATCAAGAAGCTCGATGCCGACAGCATCGAATCGAAATCGGTACGCTCCGATGTGGTCAAGAGCGGTGAGCTGGAAGTGTTCGTGAGCATGGGCACGTTCCAGCCGATGTTTACGCCGCAGGTCGGTTCGCAATATATCGTCAACGCCACGGCAGACGACGGCAGCACGGCGTTTGCCTCGGTAGCCTTTATGGCCGGCGGCACGATCAAGGTTACGCCGATCAGCGGCAGTGGCTTCGATGTGACGGCGATGGGCGCGCAGGTGGGGCTGGTTGCGTCGAGCAAGAAGATCAAGGCCACGTGGATTCGGATGAGTTGAGAGGAAATTTCAGGAAGAAATCGGTTTTGCAAACGGAAAAGCCGTAGGCTGAGCCGAGTTGTTAATGCATACAATATTCTGTATAATTCAGAGATGGCTGATTTAAAACCCGTCGAGTTCCGGGGTATTTCGGGTCATCTACGTTGCTAAGTTCTCCGATGCCGTCTACGTGCTTCATTGCTTCCAGAAGAAGACAGAGAAGACCAGTAAGGTCGATCTGGATTTGGCCGCCAAGCGTTACCGCAATTTGTTGAAGGAGTTGGGCCAATGAATAACCAACGATTTGCCAGCGTTTGGGATGCCATCGAGGACACCCCGGAAGAAGCGGAGAACATGAAGCTTCGTTCTGTCTTGCTGACGGCGCTGAAGAATCACCTCGCTAGTACCGAAATGAGCCAGGTGCAGGCCGCCAAGCTTTTTGGCGTAACGCAGCCACGTATCTCTGACCTGATGCGCGGCAAGATTAACCTGTTCGGCCTGGATTCTTTGGTGAACATGGCAGCGGCTGCCGGGCTGCATATAGAAATGCGGGTGTCCGAAGCCGCCTGACCTTCTTGAAATTTGCCGTTTTGCAGCCAGTGCTTGATCGTTTCCCTAAAGAGCTGTAACCATGAAGTGCCCATGCTGCGGCGTGGCGGCGCTAATTCACGACACGCGCGATATGTCTTACACCTACAAAGGTGAAACCACCACCATTTCAACGGTGACGGGCAAGGTTGAGGGGCAAGGTAAAGTACCAAGCATTGACCGCCGTAACTTGGACATCGTGCTGGTCCCGCCAGATTTGTTGTGCCGAGTTTGCCGGCGCAGTACTGGTGAGCCTCAATTTGGGCGAACGCCAGCCGCGTTTTTTGTTGGTAAATTACCAAGCGTATCGCTATACCTCGCCGTGTTAATATAACTATAGTCATATAACTATGGTCATAAAATGCAAAGCAAATGCGTGTCAAAATCTACCTTCAAAGCCAAAGCCCTGGAAATTTTTAGGGCAGTTGAAGCTTCGGGGGAAACAGTCGTCGTGACCGACCACGGGCGCCCGACCCTAGAATTACGCCCGTATCACAACACTGCTCGTCAACCGTTGGAGATATTACGTGGTTCGGTGGTGCGTTACGTCGATCCTACTGAGCCGGTTGGTATTGATGAGTGGGATGCGGCTCGATGATTTTGCTGGATACGCACACATTGATTTGGTGGGCCTCTGCAGATGCGGCACTGAGCGAACCAGCCAGGGCAGCCATCGATCATGAATTGGTTGGTGGTGAAGTTCTTGTTTCTAGTATCACCGCATGGGAAATTTCCATGCTCGTTGCGCATGAGCGGCTAGTGCTCTTAATGGATGTTGAAACGTGGCTGGCTACGGTGGCGCAGGTTGGCGTGGTGCGTTTTGTAGCAGTCGATAACGACATCGCAATCAAATCTACACAGTTACCCGGAGATTTTCATAAAGACCCGGCTGACAGGATGATTGTCGCAACTGCCAGGAAGCTGGCAATTCCTTTAATAACGAAGGATGAAAAAATCCGCGCCTATCCTCACGTCAAGACGATCTGGTAGACCATTCTGCAATCAAAAAACGAGTGCGGATTATGGCTGAAACAGCATTTGTGAGCGCGCGGCGGGCTGTTGCGAGCAATGCTGTTGCTTACAAGCCGATTAACACCAGCCGATTAACACAAGCCGTCAAGTATCGGCTTCATAAAACCGGTAACCATGCTTGTCTTCCGTCTTGACCGCGTACATCGCCGTGTCGGCATGGCGAATCAGGGTTTCAGCATCTTCGGCGTCGTCGGGATAAACGCTGATGCCGATCGAGGTGCCGATGACGGTATCGTTTCCTGCGATGATGAATACTTCAGTAAACGCATCGATCACCCGTTGCGACACCTGCGATGCGGTGGCGTCGTCGATGGCTTCCAGAATGATCAGGAATTCATCACCGCCGAAACGCACGACATGGGTTTGCGGGCCGGCTGCGTCGCGCAGGCGCTGTGCGGTCAGGCGCAGCACGTCATCGCCAGCGGCATGGCCGAGCGTGTCGTTGACTGCCTTGAAGCCATCGAGATCGATGAACAGCACTGCGAGCCGACGCTGCCGGGCTTGCGCACGGGCGATGGCGTCCGGCAGGAACGATGACGCCCAGGCCCGGTTGGGCAAGCCGGTAAGGCTATCTTCCTGGGTGCGGCGCTCCAGTGAACGGATCAATTCCTTTTCATGGGTGATGTCGCGCAGTGTAATGGCAAGGCGGCCGTCGGCGGCCTTGGCCCGGACATGCACGAAGCGCTGGCGCCCGAGTGTTCCCTTCGACAAGGTTAGCTCGCCCACGTGTTCGCCGGTTCTGATGGCTGCCAGGAACATATCGCGGCAGGCAGGGAAATGTGCCGGGCCGTACAGCACCGATACCCGCTCGCCCAACATTTCATTGCAATGGCGCTGAAAAAACACCGCGCCACGTTCGTTGCAGTCGGTGACTTCGAAATCGACGATGATGCCGGCGGCATTGCGCACCGCTTGCGCCAGATAAAAGCCTTCGCTTCCGCTTTCACTGACCATGCGGTGCGTAGCCTTGGCGATTTCAAGCTGATGACGGCGCCATACGAGGCGTAACGAAAACGCCATCGAGAGCAAGGTAGACAGCATTACCGCCAGCGTCGTCCAGATCGCATTGACGGTAGAGGCGTGCCGGCGTTGCCAGTATGTCGCCATGACTTCCTGCTCATCCATGCCGGCGAAGGCTACTAAAGGGTAGCCTTCGACCGGGTAGGAGTTGACATAGCGGCTGCGCTGATCCAGAAAGGCATTTTTGCCCTCCACGAAACTACTGCCGTGCATCTCGTCGGTGTCGCCCAAAGTCAAGGGCAGGGAGGACGTCAGGAACCTGGGCTCGGCTGGCTGCATGTCGTTGCCAACGCGGACCGAACGTAGTTGGCCGTCGGTGCCTACCGTGCCGAGCATGCCGTGCTCACCAAGGGTGATGGTATCGTAGTCGTCATTCAGGTAAGCGGTGCCCACCGACAACAGGACGACGCCGTCGAATTCATTATTACGGTCCACCAGGCGCCGGGAATACTGAATAACTTCCTTGCCGGTAATGCGGCCGATGGTCGATCTGCCAATATGCAGAAAATCGGTGTCGGATTTCTTGTGAATCAGAAAGTACGGACGATCGCCGGCATACATGAACGGCACCGAGAGCCGGGTGTCGAAGGTGTTGGTCAACAGCATGCCGTCACGGCCGACGATTGCGACGTTCATCGGCACGGCACTGGAAAACAGGCCGCGGCCCCTGAGCTTTTCCAATTGCATGCTGCCGTTAGAGGATTCCCACTGCAGCTTGATGAGCAAGAGCATCTGGTCGATGCTGTCGATGGTGCGCTTGGCGTGGCTGGCGTGGTTACGGGCGAGGATGCTGACATTGGCAACCGCGTTATTGATGACCTGCAGTTTTTCGATATGCAGGTTGTGATAAAAGATCGACCACGCGATGACGATGCCGACCAGTGCTGCCACTGGCCAACCCAGAACAAAACGCAGATTGCCGTTCAAAAACCCCAGCCTGCCGAAAAACCAGCCACGCCGTTGCCTTGACCGGTAGTGCGTCGATGCGGGGGAGGGTGCTGGAGTGGCAGACAAAGGCATAGGTCACAAAAAAGAATTAAAAGTACTGTAATGAAATGCAACGAACGGAATAACAAAATCATTCTGGGCCTGCACATCACTCTTGCGCACAGGCAGTCCTTGGCATGGTAACTAGCGGCAGGAGACAATTAATGCGTTGCCAGTTAAACTATGCGGTCAATTTCCAGCCAGCATTTCAAGTAAATTTCCCTAACGAGGCCAAAATTTGAACCACCATGACGATGCCAGCCGCATTAGCGCCACTATCGGTAAATATCAGTCGGAGTTGCTCGAAGACTGGGTTGCAAACCTGAAGCAGCAAATGATTCGGTTCGATGCCGCTGCCGAGCAAGCCACTCGCCGGCATTGTAGTCAATTGCTGGAGTTGATGTGCAGCGCGCTGCGTCAAGGCGAGATCGACAATATTGAAGGTCGCGGCTGGGACGAAGTACGGCACCTGTTGACGGAGATTTCGCAGGAGCGGGCGCGCCAGGGTTCCACGCCCAGCGAGACGGCGATTTTTGTGTTTTCCCTAAAGCAGCCTTTGTTTACCCGGCTGCGCACCGAGCATGCGCAAAAGACCGAGTTGCTGGCCGACGATGTCTGGACGATCACGACCTTGCTCGACAAGCTGGGATTGTTTACCGTCGAGATTTTCCAGAAAAGTCGTAATCAGATCATTGCCCGTCAGCAGCAGGAGTTGCTGGAATTGTCCACGCCGGTGGTCAAGCTCTGGCAAAACATCCTGGCGTTGCCGCTGATCGGTACCCTCGACAGTGCCCGCACTCAGGTGGTGATGGAAAACTTGTTGGAAAAAATCATCGAGACCGGTGCCGCCATCGCCATCATCGACATCACGGGTGTGCCCACGGTCGATACGCTGGTGGCGCAGCATCTCTTGAAAACCATTGCCGCTGCGCGCCTGATGGGTGCCGACTGCATCATCAGCGGCATTCGCCCGCAAATTGCCCAGACCATCGTGCATCTGGGCGTAAACCTGGAAGACGTGGTCACCAAGGCGACCCTGGCAGATGCGTTCGTAGTGGCGCTGGAGCGCACCGGCGCGGCCATTCACTACAACAAAGCCGGCGCGAAGGGCTGAAGTGGATCGCATCCCGATATTGCGCATGGGTGACCTGCTGCTGGTGACGATTCAGGTGGACATGCACGACCGCCTGGCCATGACCCTGCAGGACGACCTGACCAACCGCATCGTGCAAGACCAGGCCAAGGGCGTGCTGATCGATATTTCCGCGCTGGATGTGGTCGACACTTTCATCGGCCGCATGATCAGCAACACGGCGGCGATGGCACGGGTGCTCGATGCCACGACGGTTGTGGTCGGCATGCAGCCGGCTGTAGCGATCACGCTGGTCGAAATGGGACTTTCTTTGCCGGGCGTCAGGACTGCCCTGAATATCGAACGTGGCATGGCGTTGCTGGGAAAGCGTTATCACGAATGACCAGCAATTTCGGTTCCACGGACAGCACCGAGGCAGACGTCGAGATAAAGCGGCTGCCGGTGCAAAACAGCGAGGAACTGGTCATGCTGCGCAAGCACGTACGTGACTTGGCAGTGCAGTTGCGGTTGAGTCTGATCGACCAGACAAAGCTGGTGACGGCAGTAAGCGAACTGGCGCGTAATGCACTTAAATATGGTGGCGGGGGCGAAGCGGTGCTGCGCATCGTGCGAAATGGCCCGCGGCATGGCGTGCGTTTGTCGCTGATCGATGCCGGCCCCGGCATTGCCGATCTGGACATGGCCATGCTGGACGGCTTTACCTCCGGTGGCGGCATGGGCCTTGGGCTGGGCGGTGCCAGGCGGCTGGTGGATGATTTCGCTGTTCACACTACGCTGGGTGTTGGCACTGTCGTTACGATCACCAAATGGAAAAGATGATGGAGAGTGGCACTGAAATACCAGGTGTTTCAACGCCATTCGTAAAGCCACGTTTGCAGCGGGGGTTCGCCATGACCCATGTGAGCGAAATCTCGGCTGCGCGCCGCTACGGGCAGTTTCTGGCCGATGAGGCCAACATCGGCCCGATCCAGGCCGGTAAGCTGGCAATTGCCATTACTGAAGCCGGCACCAACATTCTGAAGCATGCGGCAGACGGCTGGCTGATAATTTCTGCTGCGCGCTACAACGGCTGCAATGGCGTGGAAGTCCTGGCACTGGATCGGGGTGAGGGAATCGCCGACATTGGCCAAAGCCTGCGCGACGGCGTTTCCACCTCCGGCACGGCCGGCACCGGCCTGGGTGCAATGCGACGCTTGTCGAATACGTTCGATCTGTATTCCGCGCCTTCGCTCGGCACGGCGGTGTACCTCTTTATCTGCGCCGCGGCGAGTACCGACGTCATCTCGGAAGGCATGAGGGAGTCGCCGCCCCAACGCTTGCAGATCGGCGCCGTCTGCTTGCCGATCACGGGCGAGGATCAATGCGGCGATGATTGGGATCTGCACCAGGATCAGTACGGTGCGACCATGCTGGTGCTGGATGGGTTGGGCCACGGCCCGGGCGCTGCCCTGGCAGCGCAGGCTGCAGTGGCGAGCGCGCGCCTGGCCGCCGACAAGGCGCCGGTCGAGGTGATGGAGGCGATGCACACGGCCCTGGCGTCGACCCGCGGTGCCGCTGCTGCGGTGGCGCGGGTGGTATTCGACAACGACAGCCTGACCTTCGTCGGCGTCGGCAATATCGCTGCCAGCGTGACGGATGGCGAGCAAAGCCAGCACCTGATGTCGCATAACGGCATCGTCGGCCATAATCTGCGCAAGGTGCAGGCGATGACGGCAAGCTGGCCGGTTGGCGCCTGCTGCATCCTTTGTTCCGACGGCATCGGCACGCAATGGGACTTGAAACGCTACCCGGGGCTGATGGCGTGTCACCCCGCCCTGATCGCCGGTGTGCTGTACCGGGATTTCATGCGGGTGCGTGATGATGCGACGGTGCTCGTCATCAAGCGCTTGAGCTAAAACCACCCATGACTTACCGCATCATCAACCTCGGAATCAGCAGCGAGCACGACATGATCGCAGTGCGCCAACGAGCGCGTGAAATCTCCGCCCTGCTGGGCTTCAGTGTGCAGGATCAGGTGCGCATCGCCACGGCAGTGTCGGAACTGGCACGTACCGTTATCGCGCATGCCGCTGGCGGCAACGTCGAATTCTCGCTCGACCATTTGGGCAGCGGCGCGTCACTGTCGATCGGCATTCGCAGTTCGGGTGGCGCCGTCGCCACTTCCGGCAACGGTGACCGCGCTGGCACCGGCACCGACAAGGCACTGGCTACTGCCCTGGCCAGTGCCGAGCGGTTGATGGACGACTGCACCGTAGAACGTGACAACGGCCGCGGCCAGGTGGTCAGGTTGCGCAAGGCAGTGCCGGCTGCCAGCACCATCAGCACGGCTACTTTGAGCGAAGTGGCCGACAGCGTGATGCGCAGCCCGATTTCAAGCACCTTCAATGAAGTTACCCTGCAGAATCGGGAATTGCTCGATACGCTGGCAGAGTTGCGCAGCCGTCAGGATGACCTGCTGGTGTTGACCCAGGAGCTCGAAGACACGAACCGCGGGGTAGTGGCGCTGTACGCCGAAATCGAAGAAAAAGCCGAGCGGCTGCGCCAGGCCGACATTTACAAGGATGAGTTTTTGGCCACGCTGGCGCATGAGCTGCGCAACCCGCTGGCGCCGATTCGTAACGCCGTGGAGATCATGCGCCGCACGCCGTCGCATGAAAGCGCGGCCCACGCCAACGCCCAGCACATCATTTCGCGCCAGGTCAATCATCTGGCGCGCCTGGTGGACGATCTGCTGGACGTGGCGCGCATATCGAAAGGCAAGATCACCCTGCGGCGCCAGCCGACGGCGTTAACCGCCTTCATCAATCTGGCGGTGGAAACTGCGCAGCCTTTCATCGACGTGCGCCGGCACCGGCTGCGCGTGCAACTGCCGGAGGAGCCGCTGCAGGTGCTGGGCGACCCGGCACGGCTGGCGCAAATTGTTGGCAACCTGCTCAATAATGCCGCCAAGTACACCGCTAGCGGCGGCGAGATCGACCTCACTGCCGAGCGCATGGTGCCAGACCGGCTGCGGCTCGTCGTGCGCGACAACGGTATCGGTTTGTCCAAAGAGCGCATCGGCACGGTATTTACGCTGTTCGCCCAGGGCGAGACGGCACCCGACCGGGCACAGGATGGCTTGGGCATCGGGTTGTCCCTGGTGCAGCGGCTAGTGGCCTTGCATGACGGCGAAATCCGGGTGGAAAGCGCCGGCCAGGGTCAAGGCAGCACCTTCATCATCGAGTTGCCGTTGTTGGAAAGCGCCGCCCTGGTAGTGGCCGGCGGGCTGGCACCCCATATGCCTGCGGGCGACGGAAAAAGTGGAACCAAGCCCCTGAAAATTCTGTTGGTCGACGACAACGCCGACTCGGTCACCATGACGGCGATGCTGCTGGAGAGTTTTGGGCATACAACGGTGACAGCGCAGGATGGCGCCTCGGCACTGACCGAAGCCAGGCGCATGGTGCCCGACCTTGTGCTGCTCGACATTGGCTTACCCGGTGCCGACGGTTACGAAGTGGCGCGCATGTTGCGCTGCGAACCAGCATTGCAGGCCACCCGGCTGATTGCCGTCACGGGCTACGGCACTGACGCCGACAAGCAGAAAGCAACCGATGCCGGGTTCGATCAGCATCTGGTCAAACCGGTCGATCTGGATGCGCTGATGCACGCCGTCAGCGCGTGCGGCGCTGTGGCGCGCCAATAGTTACCCTGCCAGTAATTACCCTGCCAGTAATTACCCTCCCGGTAGTTGATCTCGCTTTTCGATTGCTGTACAAAAATCTCGCCTCGTTTATCGCTGCCTGAGGCCGGCACTCGCCTGACCTGTATCCACCCCAGGACGGCGCAGAGGTATAAACACAAAAAATTTTACGATTTCGATTTCTGCAATCAGGCAATACCTGCGTTGTTGACGTTGTTTTCTACAAACTATTAATGTGAATCCTCATATTATGTAGCCATACAGCAACCAACAATTGCCAACAGGGAATGATAATGACGTGGGAAAATTATTTCTTTAATGCACTAATTCTTGTAGCTCAACAGCTGGTTTGATTGTCAGGCGGTTGAACGTGATCGGTCTTTTTTTCAAAAAGATGCAAAGCGACAGTACCTTTGCAGGTTGGCTCGGACGCAACCAGCAGAAAAGTCAAGGCGACGCGGCATCGCTTGAGTCGAGCCCGTGCTTTTTCTTGCCCGTTTTGGGCATAACGAGCGTTGTAAGAAATCGAGAGCGACCATGACACGTCATCCCAACCCGGCATTTTTATGCCCTTGTCTTCCACTGCGTCGTTGGTCCGTATTGGGTTTGGCGGTCATGCTGACCTTGAATGGCTGCGCCAGCTTTCAACGCCCGCTGGCAAAACCGGAGGCGGCTATCGTCAAGTCGCCGGAAACCCGGACCATCGATGAAAACGGCAGCGACGCCAGCGTCGATATCGATGCCGGCTTTGTTTCCGACGATCTTTTCATGTTGAAACCGATGGTCGACAGCGCGCCGTTACCTGCAATGCAGCTGCGCGGCCTGTCGGTGACGGAGTCCGGTGTCTACGATGCACTGCGGCTGGTGCTCAAAGACACCGGTATCACGCTCAATATCGAGGGCGGTACCCGCGGCGGCGAACGCTTCGGGTCGGTGTCGGCATTCGATGTAAAAGGCAGTCTGACCGAAGTGCTCGACAGCCTCTCGGAAACCATCGGCTTCTTCTACAGCTTCAGAAAAAATACACTATTCATCCAGCAGGAACAGCAATTCGTGGTGGAGCTGCCACCGGCACTGTCGGAAGACAATGCTGCCGGCCTGACCAACACGCTGCAGTTTCTTGGCGCTCGCGATCCGTATATCGACCGCCTGAATCGTTCACTGGTGTTTCGCACCAATCGGCCATCGCTGGCAAAGATCGAGGGTTATCTGCAAAAAATTCGCGATACCCGATCACTGATCATTTACGACGTGAATATCTTTCAGGTCGATCTGCGTGACAACTCGGAAGTTGGCATTCAGTGGAACAAGCTCGGCTGGGCCGGCACGCCTGGGGTCGCAGCCGGAGCGCCTGCTGTAACGGCCGGCAGTGCCGTGACCGGAACCCTGACCAGCCTGGGGCTTGGGCTGGTATTGTCGTCGTCTAAATTTTCCATCGACATGCTGATCAATTTTCTGCAAACGCAGGGCAACGTGAAAGCGATTTCCCGTCCACGTCTGGCAGTCATCTCCGGCACGCGCGGAACCTTGCGGGTCGGACAATCGACTACGTATGTATCCAAGGTCGGCACGAATTTCTCGACTTCGGTAAATCAGGTCACGACCGAAACCCGGGATCTCAAAACCGGACTCGACCTGGCGCTGTTCGGTGACTTCAGCGACAACACGGTCTACACCCGCATTGGTTTGGCGATTTCAGAAATTGTCAGCCTCAATAAATTTACCGCGCTCGGTACGGACCTGACCCTGCCGACGACTGCCGATCGGGAAATCAATACCGTGGTGCGCGCTCGTCCCGGCGACATGATTCTGCTGGGCGGCATTACGCTCAATCGCGATTCTGCCGACATTCGGCGCGGCGCGACGCAAAATGGCTATTCCGATCTCGTGACGCGGTCCGAACTGGTACTGGCGTTGAAATCCAAGGTCGTCAATTTCCGTGGCAAGTCGACCATGGCCGTGCCTGCGAGTCCAATCGTACCGGCCCGCGCTGAGGTGGTACTACCCGCTGCACCGCTGCTGCTTGCTCCGCTGCCTCCTGCACCATTGCCTCCTGCACCGACAGTGTCAGTCGTGCCAGTCAAGTCAGGCATGCCTGTGTTGCTACCGGTGCCAGCCCCAGTGTCAGCGCCGGTGTCTGTACCGGTAACTTCAATACCACCGCAGCGGAGATCGCCGCCTGCAGCGCCGGCGCGGGCGCCTAACCGCCTGGCGAAAGTTGCACTGGGTAACGCACTGGCGCGGTTCATCGCCACCCCGGTATTGGCACCCGTGCCTCAAATGACGACTATGGTCGGCCCGGTGCGGTTGCGCACCGCTTCCGACGGTTCGGTATCCAGAACGCCAGCGCGCGCATCAGGACATGAACCATTGTCGCTACGCCTGACGATGACTCCAAGCTCGCAAATGATGCTCGCCAAAGCCGATAAGGCAGATCGGTCTTACTGATCTGCTTGCCTGCCGAGCGGCACGGTACGCGCACTGTGCTGCGACATCGCAGCCAGCAATTTTGCAGCCGTGCCCGCAACAGCCAAGGCTAGTTCGACATTACCCGTGGCAAGTTCAAAATTACCCAGGGCAAGTTAGACATTACCCGTGGCAAGTTAGACATTACTCGTAGCAAGTTCAAGATTACCCGTGGCTAGATAATTTCCTGAAACCGTTGCGGCACACTTATTTCTTGCGGTAGGAGAGCAGGGCACGGCGGGTCAGGGCAGCCATCAGGATGACCAACACGAGCAGGATGACCAACGACCGCCAGGGATGTTGTGAAATCAGCAGGCTCAGCCCACCCCGCAAGCCATACGCCGAAAACGGCGCATCCTCGAGCGAAACCGTTCGCAGCACCGGTGCATCGGCATCCCAGTAAGCCAGGTTTCCTTGAAGCTGCGACCACGGCCCGTGCTGCACCAGCTGCTCGATACCTTTTTGCAGCACTTTTCCTTGTTCGGCGGTGATCACGGTCAGTTCCTTGTCGCCATCCTTGGCGGTCTTGGCAAAAACGCTGGTACGCAATGTGTTTGCCATGTCCAGCTGGGCAACCGCATAATGTGGCGCCGCGGTATTCACGCCCAGCCGGTCCATAAACTGCGAAAACCATTCCGCGCCCTCCAGCACCGCGAAGGTCGAAGTTTTTGCCAACGGCACCTCGACCGACAACTCGTTCGGCAGGTTCTTGAAGAAGCTTTTCTGAATTGCCGGCGGCAGGTTGGCGTAAGAGCCGACCCAGAACTGGTTTTTAACTGCACTGGAGTCGACGGTGCCAAATTGCAATCGGTGGAGCGGGCCGCCATATACCTGGCGCAATTTGGCCAGCAGCGTCATGCCGGCGCTCAAGGTGGTGCTGTCGGCGTCGGTCAGGCGTATCGCCATGCCTTGTCCGCTCGGTCCGTTAGAGTAGAAACTGCCGGCGCCGGTCAGCAATGCCAGATCGGACAATGCCGACACGTTGCCGCCGAATTTTTGCATGGTGGTGTCTTCATGGACCGTCAGCGCCAGATTGCCGTTGTAAAACGGCCGACATTCGCCACCATTGCTGACCGGAATCAGTACCGGTTTGATTTCAAGCTGGTTCCAGCCTTGTTTCAAGGCGCCGGCCGGAATGCTGACCGCGTATTTTTCATAGACGCCACCATCTGGATTGTTCAGGGGAATCGAGCCTTGCATGATGCCGTTGACCAGCAGGTTCAGCGCCGATTGGGTACCCATGCCGCTGGCGTAGGCAAGATGCACCCGCACCTGTGCGCGGCCATGCCAGCTACCATTCCAGAACCGGATCGAGGAGCCGGCGGTATCCGGGCCGTTGTATGTGGTGGTCTTGAAGCCGAGTGCGCGTAGCGGGAAGGCGCCGGAGGCGGCATAGGGCGTGCTGAACCGGACGTCGAAATCGGCAATCTCCGGCAATTTCAGTTGCCGGATTGTGGTCGAGGCGCTATCCGGCCAGGGCACCTGTCGGATAGAAAATGCCTTGGCCACTTCGATCAGCTGTTCATCGTTCTTACCCGCCAGGATCAGCAAGAAGCGCGTGGCATCGCCTGGAAATGGCCGCACGGCGATGATCGGTTCAGTGCCGGATGAAATCCCTGACCCGGCAAGATAGGGTGCCAGTTGAGCAAACGTGCCGAGCACGACTGCGCCGCTGCTCGACGGATCGACCTGTGAGGAAAGTTCCTGAGGTACCGCCGGCAGGCGGCGATGCACCAGTCTTGCCGGCACATAATCATAGCGGTGGCCAACGCCTTGCGCCACCAACCCCAGGGCTTGCATCGCGGCCGCACCCGGCACCGTGGGCGTGAGCACTGTTACCACCGGCCGGCTGCGCCAGTCGGCTTTGTCGAAGAATGAATCGAGCTTGCTCAGCAATGGTGTAACTGGAAGCGGATCGGCAACGATTGCCAGCCGCGATTGCTCCAGGTCGATCTGCGTCCACAGTTGCGACGCCAGCGGATATTCGCAGGTGTTGGTGTAATGCTGCGCCACCTCGACGCGCACTTCGTTGAAGCCGACGCGCAGCAGACTGACCGGAATCTCGAATTCATGGCGGAAGCCCTCGCTCCGGCCACTCAGTGCAAATTGCCGGACGACGTTACCATTGACCAGCACCACCAGTTGCGAGGTGTCGATCAATGCTCTGGAAGCCGTGCCCACTAACGACAGCACTACTTGTTTGGCGCGCCACAGTGCCGGCACCGGAATCGAAAATGTATAGGCTGCTGCCGCACCGCTCAGCTTGACCGGTTGCGATGCGCCAGTGAGCTTGTCAAGCGGTAGAGTGAATCTTGTGCCGCTCACCGGTTCGATGGCAGCACCGGTCGGGCCAGCGAGGGCGATAGTGGGCATTGCCATCGACGCCATGCACAGCAGACCTGCACAAATAAGTTGTATGCAGCGAAAGATGCGCGGCGACCGGAGGATCATGGCGGTGTACCTTTCCGAAACTGTTTTGCGTAAAAAATACGCGCGGGTATGCTTTTCAGGAGAAAGGCAAGATGGCCGACTCCCTGCTTGCCAGCGAACTTCATCAGGTAAAGAAACCCCTGCACCACAGTCCGGCCGGCATGGCGCTCACTATTATTGTCGATAATCTGGTCACTGGAGCCAAACGCCAAGGCAATTGCAGCACGTTCCTGCTCCACCGTTGTAAATCGGTAAGACAGGCCGATGCTGATATGCCCGGCATCGATGGCGCGGATAGACTGCGCCTGGCCGGTGAGCACCGCGGCCGATCGCGTGAGTTTCAGTGAAAATTGTGTTTGTATCTTGAGATACGCCAGGCAAGCCGCGTCGCCATCGATGGTGATGCCGACACCGGAGACAGAGGCATTGATCGCTTTGCCAGGCAACTCGACGCCGTCGGGCAACGTCAACACTACCGCCTCCGCACACCGTGCCCTGGGTTCGGCGCGCAGTTGGCGTCGCTCGAACATAATGCCGAGCGCGCCCAGCAGCAGGGCACAGTCAAGAAATGCCCAGAACAGCACGAAGGCGAGGGCATCCTGGCTCCATCCATCCTGATTGTAGCGATACAGGCCGCTGAGAATGCCGGCAACATTGAGCGCCAGGAGAAGATAGAACGGTGGCGCCAGCGCCGAGACGAAATCCTCGCTTAGCACTTCGCCTTTCGGCGTAACTTGAAACGAGGGCGAGCGCGGCTTGCGCAATACTTCGATCAAGCCGCGGGTCACATAGACCGACTGGATGATTTCATAAAGCTGCGACATGAATGGCCAGCGTACACGGCCATAAAAATATTGTGTCGTAATCAGCGAGGCCAGCAAACTGGGCAGCGCATAAATCATGATATCGGTTGCAGTGGCGTCGCACAGGTTGATGGAAAACAGCAGGAAGACCGGCGGCGCCAGCAGCATGATCAGCCGCGAGGTCGCAAAGCCCCAATAGATGGCGAAATTCGTGTACAGCATTCGTTGCACGAATGTCAGACCAGGCTGCGTCCAAGGGTTCTTCAACAGGAAAATCTGCAGCATGCCCTGGCCCCAGCGTACTCGCTGGACGATAAAGCCGGAATAGGTCTCCGGCTGCAAGCCCGACACCATCGGCCGGTTCAGGTAAGCGGTCGAGTAGCCCAGGCTCATGGCATCGAGCGTGGTTTCGGCATCTTCCGTGATGGTTTGCCCGGCGACGCCGCCAAGCTGGTCGAGCACGCTGCGCCGCAATACTGCCGCCGAGCCGCAGAAAAACGACGTGCCCCAGGCATCGAGACCCGGTTGCATCACATCGTAGAACAGTTCGTTTTCGGCAGGCGAGGAGTTGAAAGTCGAGAGATTGCGTTCCAGCGGGTCGGGGCTGATGAAGTTGTGCGGCGTTTGCACCACGAACAGTTTCGGGTCTTCCTGAAACAGGCCAACCGTCTTTTCCAGAAAATCTTCTGTCGGAATGTGGTCGCAATCGAGAATGAGCAGCAGCTCGCCGCTGGTACTTTGCAGCGCACTGTTGATGTTGCCCGCTTTCGCATGCGTGTTTTCAGCGCGGGTGAGATAGCCGGCGCCGTAGCGCTGCGCGATATCGCGCAATTCGCTGGCCCGGTCGCGGGCAGCAGCGGCTTTTTCGGGGTTCCGGTCATTGCACTTCTGGTGCGTGCCGCCATCATCGAGCAGGAATACATGCAGTTTGTGCTTGGGGTATCGCATCTGCGTTGCCGCGATGACGGTCGGGCGCAGCACGTTGGCATCTTCGTTATAGGTAGGGATGTAGATATCCACATGCGGCAGCGATGCCTCGTCTGTGGGAAGCGGCACTGGTTGCCGGTGTAATGGGCTGCTGTTGATGAAAAAACCGAACAGCGAATTGATATAGCCGTAGCACTCACCGATAAACAGTAGCAGACCGCAAATCATCGAGGCAATACCAAAATGTATCGGCAGCGATTCGGTTGCGCGCCAATACATGTATCGCGACGACAGGAAAAGTGCGATGAAAATAATCGCCAGTCGAAACCCGGCACGATATTTCAAGCCGAACGGTCGGGTGGAGATGCGGTAGCAAAGATAAAGGATCACCAGCATCGCGGTGGCGATTATCGACTGCGCTTGCTCCATGATCGGCAGAAAACACAGGAATACGAAGCCGCACGTCGCCACAATCCAGGCGAGGGCGAAGGTGTTGTAAAAAGTAAAACTTTTTTTGTAAAGCGGAAACGCGTTTGTCTCTGGGGAAACCGGTGCAACTAGCGCTGAAAGAGCAGGTTCGGACATAAAGAAAGGAAGGAAAAAATAAATGGAGAGCAACACTCCTGATACTTTATGGCAATTACCTTTGAGAAACAAAAAATTTATACTGCCATGGGAGGAGACGATGCCAGGCAAAGGGATGGAAATCTGCAGCCATCAGATTTATCCAGACAAGTGTTTTAAGCGTTTTCAGTCGTAAGACACGATTCCTACCCAAAGAATATTGAGATATGTAGAATTTATTTCGAGAAACTTTTATGTGTTGTATTTAAGAAACATATAAACGTACATGGCGCCAACAACGAATATTCAAGCGCCGTCAACGACGTTTGCTACCGCTTCCTCAAGTCCTACATCAGATCGATATCCTTTCTGATGTAAAACAAACCTTCGATGAAATAACCTCCGTACTTGCGATTAGACAAGGTTACTTAATAGTAATATAGTGACATCAGGCTTTGCGGAGATTGGTGAAGGTTGATACAGGGTGATGAGCAATACGAAGGAGAGAATTGTGCGGCAACCAGTTATGGAAACATCCCGCATTACGCCGCCGATGGCAATTGCCGCCTTTATCGACGCTTCGCGCCCGCAGGCCGCAGCGATTGCCGCGTTGGTACTGTCTGAAAAAGATTTGGCAGCAACTGTTGCCCACTTGTCCGACACTACTGCTGCCGTACATGAGCAACTAGCCATGCTTGAAGCGGAATACAAGCTTTCGGTTGAAATGCATGATGAACTGGCTGGCGCTTTGCAAGCACTCGCCGATGATGAGCGAGGCGGCCCCGACAGTGAGGCCGATACCGAGCGGTTGCCGCTAGTTGAGCTCATGGCGCAACGCAAAAGCATGCTGGACAATCTTACGGTTCATTTGTCGGATTTGCGGCAGCGCCAGATACTGTTGGCGCATGGCATCGAACACGGTCACGTTGCAATGACCGACGCATTCGCCAAGGCTGCAGTCGGCGCGTTGCCAGCGGCGCCAGAACCAGTACGCGACCGCGGCACGACATTCATCATGGCGTATCTGGTTGTCGCGCAGCTGCGGGACCAACTGCAGGCGCCAGGCTTTCGGGGTATTTGCGAGAATGCCGTGACGACGTTATACCTGACAGCACTGTGCTGTTCGGACAAGCACCGGATGGCGCATGCGCTGTGTGACCCCATGGCCAATGCGCTGGCGATGGAACTGGCCTTTAAATCGGCAAAAGAAGTTCATCAGGCACTGCAATCGTTTCATCGCATCGCTACCGAGAAAACATCCCGGACCCGGTTGGTGCGTGCTCAACTGGCCGGTGCAGTACAGTCTCGTGAGGTCGACGCCGCAGAGAGCACCGGACCTGCATCCCTGGGACAACAATTCGCTGAAATCATGCGCAGGGCTCGTCAAGGCTCACCCGCACGAAAGGGTGCCGGCCTTCCCGACACCAAGGGCGGCCGGCGCTAAACATCGGCAACGATGGCCTGACTGCTTTTGCAGTCGACTCTCAGGTGTGCAGCCGAAGAGTATTTGCATCCGACCTAACCTAACAAAACTCAATTCCCCACATGACATTGTTGATTCGTTAACGCCGTTGCAATGACTGCGGCAAAGATGTTATGATAATTACAACAGGAGATGATCATGACATTTGCTACAAAACTTCCGCGGTTCGATGTGCTGGTTGCTTTGCATGAAAAAGATCCCGACGCTTACGAAGTGCTACGCCACCATTTGTTGCGCTCTTGTGTCGACAACGCGCCGCAAATTCATCGCGCCGCGCTCGAAGATTTGCTGGATCGCATTAACATCGTGCGGGAAGAAGCCGGCTCGCCACTTGAGGCTGCCATAAGCGCCTCCCGGATGATGGTCGACTCCTGCCTGAAGCTGCGCGGTGCAATGGTTGAACTTGCCAATGCCAACGCTGCGCTGCAAACCGCAGTGCTGCTCAACAAGTTTCGCCTCTGATGTTCGTACGACGCTGCAAAACGCCGTTGCTCCGACAACGGCGGTGATACCGGATTCCCCGATTTCCAGATTCCCTGATTTCCTTCCTGCGCTACCTCCCTGCACTACCCCTGCACTTGGTCAGTCGATAAAAATATCCACAGATCAATTAATTTCTTGCGTTCATTTAGTTTCTATATAGAATCTAAGTAGGGCTCAAGAAAAATCGCGTCGATCGAGCCACAGGCAATGCCGGGGCAGGTGACTGCGCCCGTCGTAAAACGGGGACGTTATGAGTAAACGCTGCAGGCAATCGATCGGGCCGCAATCACGGGTAGTCGAGCAATCAAAGTGCGCCCCGGAAGGCAAGAGCCCACTGCGGATCACGCGCCTGGTATTGATGCTCGGTGCTGCAACGTTTTCGATCGCAGCCAGCGCTGCGGCCCAGGTGCCTTTCCCGAAAAATTATTCGGATCAGGATCGCGGCTATGCAATCGTCGTGCTGAAGGGCGCGCCGCTGTCAACTGCTGCCGCAACCAAACCGATCAGCGGCAGAAAAATCGATTTTCAAAGCAGTGCCGTGCAAGCCCAGCGTGCGCAACTGGCAACGGAGCGAACGGCCTACCGACGTTGGCTGCATGCCAACGTGCCGGCCGCCAGAGTCACGAATGAATTCGATATTGCGCTGAACGCGGTATCCGTGCAACTCAACGGCGCAGCCCTGGCGCAGGTTGCGGGGATGGCAAGCGTCACGCAAGTAACCTACCAAAGCCTGTTTCACAAAATTGCCTCCGACCCAGCCGCCACTTTAAAACCGGCAATGGTGCGTGCCACCCAGGCCGTGCCGCAAAATAGCGTACTGACCCGTGCCGGTGCCGGTGTGAAGGTTGCAGTGATCGACAGCGGCATCGATATCAGCCATCCGTGTTTTGCCGACACCGGCTATCCTGCTCACCGCCGCGCAGGCGACAGCCGTTTCGTCAATAACAAAGTGATCGCAGCCAAAGCCTTCACCGGCGGTGGAAGCAGCAGTCAGCAGACACCGGCACCTACGGACTCGCACGGCACGCATGTCTCTGGAACCATCGCCTGCAATGCAGCGTCGGGCAGCAAGATGTTTGGCATTGCGCCGCGCGCGCTGCTTGGTAATTACAACGTGTTCCCGGGAATGGTCACGACGGCTCGCTCCGAAGACATTCTCAATGCAATGGAAGCCGCCTACCGCGATGGATTCGATATCGTGAATTTCAGCCTTGGCGGCGGCCAGGGTAGTGGTTCCGGCATCGAAATTCGGGCTTTGCGCAATCTGGACCAAGCCAACATGTTGTTTGCCGGGGCGTCCGGCAAAGCCGGGGGTGCAGACGTTGCAACGGACGGCCCCGTCGCAGCCGGTGTGGACTATTCGGCTGGTGCGGCGTTGCAAGAAGCCGTTGTTGCGGACAACGAGAATGAAAAAATCGTGCCACTGGCGGTGATCCGCTCCAGCGGTGCCGAATATTTGGCCGCTCGGGCAAGCTTCGGCGTAGTGCCTGTCGGTGGCTTGATCGGGCCACTGGCGCCGGTGCTTGACCCCCGGGCCGACGTCGCCGTAACCGGCGGCCTGGGTCGAGCCTGCTCGCCGATCCGCCGTTTCAGTTTGACCGGATCGATCGCACTGGTCATGCGTGGCGCCTGTGATTTCACGACCAAGCTGCGCAATGTCGAGGCAGCTGGTGCCATCGCCGCGATTGTCGTTGCCGAGGAAGGTGAAGCGCTCATCGTCATGGGCGCTAACGATGACGTCATGCAGCCGACCATTCCGGCGTTCATGGTGAACCCGTCAGATCGTTCCAGCCTACAAGCCAACAGCGGTATCGCCACGATGTTGCCACGCAATCCGGTCGAGGCATTGGCAGAGGCGCATAGCGAGATGTTCAAAGGGCTCATCGGCCTGACGCCAGGTGTCGTAAATGCGCGCCTCGAATCAGCACCATCAGCGCCATCAGCGCCAGCATGGGCGGCGGCGGAAGTGCGTTCTGCCATGACGACTGCCATGTTGATTATGGTTTCCCGCAACGCACAGGAAGGTCTCGTGGTCGAGCCTGGCTTAACGCGTGCGTCGTCCGCCCCTGCTGCAGAAACCTTCGCCGAACTATCCAGGAATATGGTTAATCGTTGAACGTTTTAGAAGAATCGGTACGACAAGCAGCACATTCATTTCTATGTTGCTGAGTAAGTTTCCGCACAGCGCAACAACGGCTTGGTTTTGTAAAGTTTACAATCAGCAATAAACTAGCAATGAATCTGTCGAAAATATTTACAATTATTCACAGATTTCTCTGTAACAAATCGTAACTACCTGAATTCATGGCGGTTTTTCTTTAGGCATATTTAGTGCTTATGTGAAGCCACGTTGTTCCATTCATAAGGTAGAAAATGATCCGACCTCTCGCGTTGAAGGTGCTTGCGTTAGTTGTAGCGCAGACTTTGTCAGCGAATCTGCTCGCAGCGCCTGCACCGACGGGCAACCTGAGCGCCGCGTTATCTACTTCTAGCCTTGCTCTGAAGTCTGCTTCCACCCTGGACATACGCGCAGCTTCCGGCAATGGTCAGCCTACTACGACCTCCACCAGATTTTCGGGCCCCTCGTCCGCGACGAATGGTGTCAGCAATGCTACCGAAAACCAGGGCACTGCCGAGCAACTCACGCTTAAACTTGATACCACGCTTAATAAATCTCCGGTCAGCACCTATGACACCACTGCACGATCAGGTTTTGTTCCGGTCAGCGGTGACTTGTTGACGGTGTTTCCAGAAAATTATTCTTCAAGCATAAAATTTCCATCGACAGCCGACTACCTTTCTGCTTCTTCGGCAGAGGGTTTGAGCAGCGGAGCCGGTGCGACAAGCCTGACGTCGAAAGACATGATGTCGAATCCCGGTCGCACAGTCTCGGCAAAGCCGGGAGACCTGGACGCTGCAAACAACCTGATTATCAATGAACTGATGCGTCTGCTGGACCAATTTTCCAGTGACGAGTTTGCAACCGGTACCTTGCGCGCCCCGATTATCGTCAACCTGAATGCCGGGGTGACTGACGCAGAGTCGATGCTGTTCCTTCGCCCCGATGTGATCAGCAATGCAACGGTGCCAGAGCCTGGTACTTTAGGTCTGTTCGCATTGAGCCTTCTGGCATTGCACGCTGTTCGCCGCCGCCGCGTATAAAGCAGCTTTTATTTGGTAGCTTTTAGTCGGCAGCGTTTAGTCGGCAGCTTTTAGTCGGCAGCGTTTAGTCGGCAATTCAGTCTCCGGTCGGAGCCTCTACCAGCGCATCTGCGATACGGTCGCCGCCTTTAGCACCTGCGTTCAGGCGACCGACCACACTTTCAAGTGCCCGCTTGAGCTTCTCGGCACTGTTGTGGATTGCCTGATGCAGAGTGGCAGCATGGTCGTCGGCGACAACGGGTGAATGTCCGGTGACGCGCGCTTCCATCATGCAACGGTGATCGCCATTCGGGTTTTTCGAATTTTTCCCTTCGCTCAAATGCACCACCACCCGCGTGATCTGAGGACCGAAGCGGCTCAGCGCGGTCTTGACGACATCTTCCACATGCGTGGTCAGCGGCTCGTGGCGTTCAATGCTGTTATCGGTGTTGGTCTGGATTTCCATAGCGTCACTCCTTGGTCAGATATTGAACGACACAATATAACATCGCTACCAAACCCTGAGTTACACGCTGGTCAGGAGTACATGTTATTCACCGGGGAATAATGTAATTATTAACGATTGCCAAGTTTTTGCTGTTTATTCAAGACCGTGGCGCATAGAATCACACCTTTGCCGTAGAACCACCCAATGAAAACCCCAAAAAGAATCCAGCCACTGGTTGATGAAGGCTTGGTCGACGAAGTCATGCGCCAGCTAATGAGTGGCAAGGAGGCGACCGTGTATGTGGTGCGCTGTGGCGAGGAAATCCGCTGTGCCAAGGTATACAAGGAGGCGAACGAGCGTAGCTTTCATCAGGCAGTTGCCTATCAGGAGGGCCGGCGGGTAAAAAATAGCCGCCAGGCTCGTGCCATGGAAAAAGGCACGCGCTACGGCCGCAAAATGGCCGAGGAAGTCTGGCAGAACGCCGAAGTCGATGCCCTGTATCGGCTCGCTGCAGCGGGTGTGCGGGTACCGGTTCCCTTTGTCTGCTTCGAAGGCGTGCTGCTAATGGAACTGGTTACCGATGCCGATGGCAATGCCGCCCCGCGACTCAACGATGTAGTGCTCACGCGAGAACAGGCCCTGACTTATCATGCGGCATTGCTGCACGAAGTGGTACTGATGTTGTGTGCCGGCGTCATTCACGGCGATCTTTCCGAGTACAACATACTCGTCGATGCCCACGGACCGGTGATCATCGACCTGCCACAGGCAATTGATGCTGCCGGCAGCAGTGTCGCTTCCAGCATGCTGGAGCGCGACGTCGATAACCTTGCCGGATTCTTTTCCACTTTCGCGCCGGAGCTCGCTGCCAGCAAGTATGGCAAGGAAATCTGGGCCTTGTACCACGCCGGCCTGCTGACGCCCGAATCGGTGTTGACCGGACGGGTCGCGGCACCGACCCGTGTGGCCGACGTTGGCGCGGTCATTCATGAAATTGCCCTGGCGCGGGAAGAGGAAGCCGAGCGGCAAGCCTACCGCCGCCTGCGCGACGAGACCTGACCCCTGAAATTTTTAATGGATGACCTGATGCAAGCTGAAAGTTTTATTCCCGGCAAAGATGCCTCCCTCGAATCGACTATCCGCACCATGCAGAAAAAGCTGGCAGCACGCGGCTTTCATCTGGATGAATCGTCCTGGCTCAATCCGGTCGAGGCAATCTGGTCCTGCCACATGCGGGACCACGATTGTCCGATGCTGTTCTCCAATGGTAAAGGGGCATCGGAACTTGCTGCCCGTGCCAGCGCGCTAGGCGAATTTTTCGAGCGACTGGGTACCCATTATTTCTGGACACATTTCTATCTGGGGCACACCAGAGCCAACCGGGCCTTTGTTCACTATCCGCAGGAGCGATGGTTCGCGCATGCTGCAGACGGTAAATGGCCAGCGGAATTGCTCAACGAAGAGCTGCATGCGTTCTACAACCCGGATGGCGAAATCGATAGTCGCGTGATCGTCGATCTGAACTCCGGCAATGTCGAGCGCGGAATCTGTGCCTTGCCCTACAAGCGCTTGCGCGACAACCAGCAGACCTGGATTCCGGTCAACATTATCGGTAATCTGTATGTCAGCAACGGCATGGCTGCGGGCAACACCATGATGGAAGCACGCAGCCAGGCGCTGTCGGAAATTTTCGAGCGCCACATCAAGTACCGGATCATCGCTGAAGGTTTGTGCCTGCCGGAGGTGCCGGACCATGTGATAGCCCGGTATCCGGGAATTGCTGCCGGCATCAAAGGTTTGCGCGATGCCGGCTTCGGCATCCTGGTACGCGATGCCTCACTCGGCGGGCGTTACCCGGTCATGAACGTAACGCTGCTGCATCCAAAGGATCAGGGTTGCTTCGCCAGCTTCGGTGCCCATCCACGTTTCGAGATTGCGCTGGAGCGAGCACTGACCGAACTGCTGCAGGGTCGCGCACTCGACTCTCTGGAGAGCTTCCCGGAACCGGGATTCGACATGGACGAAATCACGGCGGTAGCCAATCTCGAAATCCATTTTGTTGATTCGAGTGGCGTCATCAGTTGGGATTTTCTCGGTGACCAGCCGGATTTTCCGTTCGCAGACTGGAACTTCAGCAGCACCACCGAGGAAGATTACGCCTGGCTATGTGCCTGTGTGGAAGCCGAGGGCAAGGACATTTACGTCGCCGATTTCGAGGAGCAGGGCGCGTACAGTTGTCGCATCCTTGTGCCGGGCATGTCGGAAATCTATCCGGTGGACGACCTGGAATGGGAAAACAATAGCGTCGGCAACGATATTCGCGCAGCGATGGTCCGCCTGCCTGAACTAAATGATGCAGAAGCTGGCGAATTACTCGAATATCTGCAGACTTCAAATCTGAACGACGAACGGCCATTGTGGGAAATCCTCGGCCTGGCTATTCCCGTAGGAACGACCTGGAAAGAATTGCGTGTCGGTGAATTGAAAACTTTGCTGGCGCTGGCCATTGGCGACCAGGAGGCGATCCGTGAAGGCTGCGACTGGATTCATTCCTACAAACAGATGAATCCAGCACGCCGGCTGGTGTATCGATGCATTGAAAACGTGGTGCAGATGGAAGACAGCGCACAGTTTCAGCGCGCGCTGGTGCTGCTGTATGGTCAGGAAACCGTGCGCCAGGCTCTAGCGCTGCTCGATGGCAGCGTGCGGTTCTTCGGCCTTTCGATACTCGGCCCGGACATGGAGGGCAGCCCGATGCACAAGGGGTTGCTTGCGGCGTACGACAAGCTATTCATGAAATGAGGCGGTTCTGACAATCGCCTCCATACCAACATAATTGGATGCAGACGATTGGCCGGTGGAAGTTCGGTGACGGTGGGGAAAGACTTACTTAGCGTGACGAATGACCCATGCGCCGTAACGGTCCATCCATTCCTGCATGAACTTCCGGCTGCCTTCACCGATGTTGCCAACGCTGTCGAACAAGCCTTCCTTCATTTCAACGTAAGCTTCCGGCTGGCCCATGATGGGCATGTCCAGGTACGCCAGGATATTGCGCAAATGTTGCTGCGCAGTCGCCGTGCCGATCGATCCCACTGATACACCCATTACACCGGCAGGTTTGCCGGCCCAGGCGCTTTGCCCGTAAGGCCGCGACGCATGGTCGAGAGCATTCTTCAACACGCCAGGAATTGAACGGTTGTACTCGGGCGTTAGAAACATGACGCCATCAGCCGCTGCGATGTCGGCTTTCAACCGCTTTACGGACGATGCCATGTCGTCGTCATCATCCTGGTTATAGAGCGGCAAGTCGCCGATTTCCAGGTGGGTGAAGTGAAACTCCGGTGGCGCCAGTCTGGTCAGGGCAACAGCTAATGTTTTATTGAACGATTCTTTGCGCAAACTTCCCACAATGATGGCGATGTTGTATTGGCTCATGACGATTCCTTTGTAGATGATTCGGGGGAGGGTGCTGTGTAATTTTGACAATCTACAGCATGGTACACGTTGTGTTTGCCCTTGTTCTTCCATCCGGATCAACTGCATCAGGATTTGATCCTGGCACAACGCGGCAATTCCAGTCACCAGTCGAATTAACACCAGTTCACAAAATAGCTTGCTTATATTGCCGTAAAGAACTATATTTCCATTAAGAAATCTACTTTGCGTCCTATGAAAATCCTGCGCCACTGTCGAGGCTTCACGCTTATAGAACTGCTGATCGTGGTCGCGATTGTTGGCGTTCTGGCGGCAGTGGCACTGCCATCCTACAACGCACAATTGCGCAAGGGCCGACGTGCCGATGTCGTCAGCATGATGGCAGCGGTGCAGCAGGCACAAGAGCGGTGGCGCGCTAACAACGCCAGCTACGCCTCACTCGCCGACATGACCCGTGCGACCAGCGCCACGCCTCCCGGCCTGGGTATGGTGGCCACCAGCGCCAGTGGCTATTACACCTTTGACATTGCCGGCGCTGCGGCAACCGGCTATACCGTAACCGCCACGGCGGTTTCCGGCACGAGCCAGGCGCTCGATGCAGGTTGCACCACGCTGGATGTCGTGGTGACGAATGGTTCGCCCGGTTACACCCAAACCCAGTGCTGGAGCAAATGATGAAACGCGCCGAATCCGGGTTTTCCATGGTGGAAGTCATGATCGCCATCGTGCTGGTCGGGATACTGGTGGTAATCGCTGTGCCGATGTTCCAGGAGCAGGTTGCCAAACGCCGGCTCGAAGGTCTCGCCAACGAACTCAGCGCCGATTTGCAGTATGCACGTACCGAAGCCGTCAGCAAAAATCGCCAGGTGCAGTTGATCTCGGCTGCCGACGGGAAATCTTATTCCATTCAATACGTCACCGCCCCGGTCAGCGCCGCACAGCTGAAAATCGCGAGTTTTCCGGTTGGCATCACTGCCTCGCCCGATGTGGCGGTACGTTTCGACGCCCTGCGCGGCATGGCAGCAACCGTCGGTGCCATGACGCTAAGCAGCATTCATACGACGGGCACACTGCGCGCCAGTGCCACTGTGGTTGGTCGCATCACCCTGTGCTCGCCGGGTGGCGGCTTCATTGGTTACGCCACATGTTGAAGCCACGCGCCAGGCACAGCGAGCACGGCATGTCGATCGTGGAAATGCTGATCGCTACCGCAATCGGTTTGTTTGTCATGGCCGCAACCATCAGCCTGTTTGTCACCAACCTCGGCAACATGCGGCGTTTGAATACCGAGGCGCGGGTGAATCAGGACATGCGCACCGCAGCCGAGCTGGTGGCTCGCGACCTGCGCCGTGCCGGTTTCTGGCAGAACGCCGTCAGCGGCACCGTAACGGACAATGTGACCAAAACCACCACAGAAAACCCTTACGTTGCCGTAAGCAGCACCACGGCTGGCGTCAGCAATGGCGAGATTACCTATAACTTTGCCCGCGATGCAAACAACGCATTGAATACCGGTGAGCGATTCGGCTTCCGCCTGCTCGGTGGCGTCATTGAAATGTTGCCGGACGGGGTTACGTGGCAACCGATCACCAACAGCGATGTGGTCACCATCAACAATTTCACCATCACGCCGACCGTAACCACGCTACCGACCGGTGACATCTGCATGAAATCATGTGCTCCAGGGTCGGTATCGCCCGAAGGTACCGCCTGTCCGACACTGACCGTGCGCCGGTATGCATTGCTGCTGCGGGGCACCAGTACGGCAGACAATCAAGTCGCCCGCGAGCTGCGCTCCAGCATTCGCGTGCGAAACGACCAATTCGCCGGTGTTTGCCCGCTCTGATGACTCACTTATGAAATCTGCCCATTCAAGTCAGACCGGCGCGTTCACATTGATCACCGCCATGCTGCTGCTGTTTGCCACATCGGTCGGCGTGTTCTACCTAAACCGGGGTACGTTGTTCGAGCAGAAAAACGCTGCCAACCAGGTACGATCGACGGCAGCGCTGGAGGCAGCTGATGCCGGTGTGGAGTGGGCGACCGGCATGCTGAATCGCCCTTACGATATCCGCGCTACCTGTGAGTTCGATACCACCACCAACGTTTCGTTTCGGCGCAAGTACGTGCAAGTCAATTATGCGAATGCCGCAGCCATTGCCAGCAAGACCAACCAGGACATTGCCGTGGCGCCTAACGTACGGCCGGCCTGCTATATCAACAACGGTGCATTGACGTGCAACTGCCCGGCCTCGGGGAGTGGCGATGCGGTACTGGTGCCGCCGACCGCATTGCCGGGGTTTTCCGTTTCATTCGTTCGTATCGATGCCACCAGCGTCGAAGTTATATCGGTCGGTTGCAACGCCATCGGCGGCGTGTGCACAAGTGCTACGTCTGCCAACGCGGATGCGACGGCGACCGTAAAGGCGATTCTGAAGTTGCGCCCCGTGTTACGCGCTGCACCCGCTGCACCGCTCACGTGCGGCGGCAACTGTGAATTGAGTGGCTCGTTTACTGTTTCCAATGCCGACAACGGCACCAACGGTATAACGATCAATGCCGGCAACAATGTCACCGGCAGCGCGGGCGCCATCACCACGGTGCCCGGCGCACCGGCGGTCAACTCGATAGTGCCCGGCGATCAATCGCTGGCCAACTTGTCGAATAACGATGCGACCTGTTCCAACGACAAGATATTCAATGCCTATTTCGGATCGACGTTGTCTCAGTATGAAAAAAATCCTTCGGTAAAATCGATTTCCTGTCTGAGCGCCAGTTCCTGCGGCTCGGCCGTGGTGTCGGCGTATGCAGATGGCTGGCGATCGTTTTATTTTCCTGACGGCTTCGAATTGAACAATTCATCGGGCATCACTTCGTTAGGCACACAAGCTGATCCGGTCAGTATCGTATCGCCGCAGGCGATCAAGCTGAACGGCAATATTTCCCTCTACGGGATGGTGTTTTCCAACAGCGCAGATTATGGAGACCTGGGAACCGGCTCGTCCAATATCAACGGTGCTCTGGTGAGCTGCAAGGATTTCAAAAGCAATGGCAATGGTGACGTGACCTACGACGCTGCAGCCTTGAAAAATCTGCAGTCGAGTTCGGCATTGCTGGTACGGGTGCCCGGCAGCTGGCGCGATTTTTAACGCCTGCTCTCAGGCGTTCTTTCATTCAAAGGTGCTTGCGATGTCTATCCAAAGCTCGTCGATTCGCTCAATACGCCAGCATGGCTTCTTTCTGATCGAAACAATGATCAGCTTCGCCCTAATGAGCATCGGCTTGCTGGTGCTGGCCGGCATGCAGATTTCAGTCTCGCGTAATGCCGACGTGTCGAAGCAACGCGTGGAAGCCATGCGCCTGGCACAGGAACGTATTGAGACCATGCGCTCGTTTACGCACATCGTGGCCACAGGCAGTTCGGCTGGCAGTGGCGCCACGCCGCTGGACCCGGATCGCGGCGGTAACGCCCGCCTCGCCTGGAGCGAGATGGCGACCGGCTCTGATGTGCGCAACCCGCTAGAATCGGCACAGTTTTCCAACACCAGCTTCATCCGCAGCTGGACGGTTAGCGGTGTGGTGACCGATGCGATGCGTCCGGTTTCTGTCACTGTCGCCTGGACTGATCGGGCCGACGCAGCACAATCGGTCAAACTCGATACCATCATTTCCCAGAGTGACCCTGCAACCGTGGCTGCCCTCGGTTTTCCACTGCCTAACAATACCAATCTGAAACTGCCGAAAAATCGCGTGCTTAACATTCCCGTGCCGGCGATCGATCTTGGCGGCGGCGCCAGCGCTTACCAGATCAACAGCAACCTGGCAGTGGTGTTCAACAATCTGACTGGAAACGTCGTTCAAAAATGCAGCAGCACCGTGACGGCCGCGACCTATGCCTCAGGTGCCGCTGGTTGCACCACTTACAGTGCCTATATCGTTGCCGGGTATGTGTCAGGCAGTGTCGACAATGCCAACCCGCCGGCCCGTCCGAGCGGTATCAACACCAGCCAAGTCAGTTACAGCGCGCCCAGCGAAGCCATTTCCTGCTCATATTCAAGAGCAAAGGATCAGGTCAGCGGTGCAGTGATCGTTGGTAGCCATTATTATCTGTGCGTGGTGCCGGTGGCGGCAAATACAGGCACCTGGTCGGGTACGATACTGTTGGGTGGTATGCCGATCGTTGGCAGCTATAAGGTCTGCCGATTCGAATATGCCGGTGACCCCAGCGACACGACCGACACCAAAAATACCCGCAACATCCAGCCCTATGTCTCGGTCAATGCTTCGCTCGACAATCAGAATTATTTTCTCGACAGCAGCATCGGCGCCGCCTGCCCGGTTATTGGCGGCCTGCAAACGATCCTGCACCAGGATTGCCGCCTGACCAACCTGGCGCGAGCAACCAGTTGTCCCGTAACTGCCGACAATACGCCGGTCGGCTGACCACGGCTCTGCCAGGGGACCAGCGTATTTCGATGGCTCCTCTGGCAGTTCTACGCTCAGGTGGTGCTGCCTTGCCTTGGCTAGCGCATTCACCTGCTTCATGCCGCCTGGGAAAGCAGAAAAGAACGTAATTGACTGGATGACAGCGGCATACTGAAGAGATATCCCTGGGCAGCCATGCAGCGGTTAGCCTCCAGGAATGTTACCTGCTCGGGTTTCGTGACCCCCTGGGCAATGACGTTCAGGCCAAGGTTATGTGCCAATGTAATCGTCGCGGCAACAATCATTGCCTTGTCTGCATCTTCGGTAATATCGTCGATAAACGAGCGCCCAATTTTCAGAGTGTCGATCGGTAGTTTTCGCAGGTAGCTTAGTGACGAGTAGCCGGAGCCGAAGTCGTCGATCGAAATCGAAACACCCAACTTATGGATGGAATCGAGCATTGCCGAGGATGCCTGGAAATTTTGCATCAGCACCGACTCTGTAATCTCCAACTCCAGCCATTTGGGCTGCAGACCGGTCGTGTCCAGCGTACACTTCAGCGTCTGGCCAAAATCTGCACATTTGAGCTGGTTGGCCGACATGTTGACTGCAATTTTTAACGGTTTCAAGCCCTCCGATTGCCAAGCCTGATTTTGCCGGCAGGATTCAAATAATGTCCAGTTACCAATTTCGGCGATCATGCCGATTTCCTCGGCCAGTGCCCGCCGAAGATCGGACTCCATCTGCATTCGTTCCATCGCCTTTCGGTTGAATTCGGCGCTAAAAAACCGAAAGTGTGGGGCACCCTGGCTTTTGGCTTCGTACATGGCCAGGTCTGCATGACGCATCAGGGTGCCCACGTCCTGGCCGTCTTTCGGGAATACCGCAGCACCTATACTGGTCGAAACCTGTGCCTGATGACCGTCGAGGTCAAAACTCTCGTTGACCGCGGCTTGAATCTTTTCGACGATATCCACAATGTTCTGCAAGGACTCGCAGGTTTCGACCAGCACCACGAACTCATCACCACCCAGTCTGGCGATCGTGTCGCCTTCGCGCATGACCGCGCGCAAGCGTCGCCCGAGAATCTTCAGCAGCAGGTCACCCTTGTCGTGGCCGAGGCTGTCGTTGATTACCTTGAAACGATTAAGATCCAGAAAGAGCAATCCGATCAACGAATGCCGCCGATGATCGATCGCATGGCTGAGGCGCTCGTACAGCAGCGTCCGGTTGGCAAGCCCGGTCAAGATGTCGTGGGTCGCAAGATGCTTGATGCTTCGAGCCTGTTGCAGGCCCTCGGTGACGTCGCGCATGATCAGATACACACCGACGCATTGCATGCCCACCAAAATTGGAACACTCGTGACTTCGACCTCGATTTGGCGGCCACTTTTGGCCAATAAAATAGCCTGGACACCATGCAGCGCTCTGTCGTCGAGATTGTGATTGAATGCGTTTGTGAACAGATTGTGGATGCGCAGGTTATCGTTATGGCTGAAATATTCCGCTACCGGGCGTTGGCACAGTTCCCACTCGCTATAGCCAGTGAGCTTCGGTGCGATTGGGTTGACCGACAGAATACAGCCGCGATTGTCTACCGAAAAAATGGCATCACTATGTTGTTCGAATAGCGATTTGGAGCGCTGGGTACTTTCCAGAAGTGCTGCTTCGTTGCGCTTTCGTTGGGTAATGTCTCGAAATATGCAGAGTGCGCCTTGCAATTGCTTGCCGTCCCAGATCGGGTACACGTGATATTGCACCGCCAGGCTGCTACCATCACGCCGGAAAAACAATTCATCCGCTACATAGGTCGCCTTGCCGTCTCGCGCCGTCTTGTAAATTGGACACTCGCTATGCGGGTATGGCCTGCCGTCTGCACGGGTGTGGTGGATCGTGTCGTGTAAATGCCTGTTCGTAATCTCGTCGTGCCGGTCGAAGCCCAGCATCTTCAGGAACTGGTTGTTGCAGGTGGTCACCATACCATCGCAATCAACGACGTAGTAGCCCTCGTCGGTAGCATTTAAAAACATCAGTAATTGGTCCATCGTGCGCTGGCTTCGTTGCTGCGCATTTCTCAACGATTGCTCCGTCAAGGTTTGGCTCGTGACATCTCGTCCATAAACCATCACCCCACCGACACTGCGGTCTTCATTAAAATAAGGAACGCCGTTGGACTCGAGGTAAAGCTGTTGTGGTGGCCACTCTCCTACCCGCCGTAACGACGTTGCAACCGTTCGGTGCATTCTGGCAATGCCGGTATGGAATACTTCATCAAGTCCTTCGAAAATACCGGAGCTACCAAGTTCCGGCAATGCTTCATGGAATGGCTTGCCGATCAACGCCCGGTTGCCCACCAATTCAAAGCAGGCGCGATTGGCTAGCTGGAAGACAAGGTTGGGGCCGCGCAAAACCGCCATGAATTCCGGCGAGTTGTTGAGGAGACGGTGCGCTAAATCATCCTGGCCCGATATTTTTGGGCTGGAGAAAGTAAGCGACGCACGTCGCAGGCGCAAGGGCTTTTCGAGCAAGTTGCAGCGCTTTCTCATAGCCATGTGTAATCATCCTCAGATGAAGGCTAGAGTATTTGAAATTGCAAAAAGATTGTGGAAAGAATTAACAATTACACGGGCGCTTTTGTGCAAAAGCAATATATGGCAAGAATTTTTTTTAAAACATCCTTTGCCTGTTTTTTGCGCATACCTCGGGAGGCCACGTGTAAAGCGGCTTCCTGGAGAAACCCCGCTACTTGTACACAGCTTTGTCCACCATCCTGCTGCATAACTCGGCTCGACGGACAATGCATTTAATACAACAGAAAACGGCGGCTAAAGAGTTTGCAGTGTTCCGAAATCTACACCGCCTCAGCGTGTGAGCAACGACAGCACGGCTGGATTCACGCTATCCGAATTGGCTGAAAGCCTGTACAGCTTCAAAAGGTTCGGTGAAGAGGTCTCGGTGGCAATGCTTTGGACAACTGCTCTGGAGGCGGCAGCGGGTCTGGCTTTTGTCACGCCGCTGCGGTGTCCCAGCAGGTTGATCAACGCGCTGAACAGGGTGCGGCCGTTGCCGATCGAGGACAGGGAAGAAAGGGTAACGTTCGACATGATGGTTTCCTCATTACGTGTGTGTTTTAACGTAACGAAGTATGGAATCAGTGCAAAATCATTGCCAATTTCGATCCTTGATGCAAGTAATTCACCGGATGCATAACTGTGCCTGGCGCAACAATCTTAATTCAAATGGTTGCACGCCTTGCGATCAGCACGGCATTAGTGCCGCCAAAGGCAAATGAATTCGACATTACTGCATCGATTGTCGACACCGCACGAGCTGTGTTTGCCACGAAATCAAGATCGCAGGCAGGGTCCGGCTTTTGCAGATGCATGGTTGGTGGGAGGTGGTTGTGGCGCAGTGCTTCGAGCGCAACGACGAATTCCAGTGCGCCGGCCGCTCCAAGAAGATGGCCGTGCATCGACTTCGTGGCACTCACCGGTACCTCCGCGGCCTGTTGCGCGAACACATCTTTTATCGCCGTTGTCTCCACGGCGTCGTTTGCCAGAGTGCCGGTTCCATGAGCGTTTATATACCCAATTGTCGACGGTTCCAGCCGGGCTGCCCGAAGTGCGCGGCGCATGGCTGCCGCCTGGCCCGCAACCGTCGGTTTTGTCAGATGCGCGGTATCGGTTGCCAAACCGTATCCGGCAAGCTCGGCAAGGATGGTTGCGCCACGGGCAATCGCGTGCTCCCAGTCCTCCAGCACGATCACCGCCGCGCCTTCGCCAAGCACCATGCCACTACGGTCCAGGGAAAACGGCTTGCAGGACGTCGAGACATCGAGATCGTCGGGAGTGGCCAGGGTGTGTAGTGCTTCCCATGCCTTGAGCGTTCCGAACGTCAACGGCGCCTCGGCACCGCCGGCCAGCATCACATCGACCTCGCCATGCGCGATGCGCAGTGCGGCTTCGCCAATGGCGACCGCAGATGAAGAGCAAGCCGTGGAATAAGTCAGACAGGGTCCGGTCAGCGCGAACTCGATGGCGATCCAGGCGGCTGCGGCATTGTTCATTGCCATGAGTACCGTAAAGGGTTTGACGCGGTCGGATTGCTGTGCGTAGACCGTGCGGTAACCATCGTCGGTAGTTTGCGAGCCGCCCATGCCAGTGCCCATGAAAACACCGCAACGGTCGTTATCGACACTGTGCAGTTGCAGGCCGGATTCAGCTAGGGCCTGTCTTGCTGCCGCCAGCGCGAACTGACTGACGCGGTCGAGCATACGCAGCTTCGGTGCCGGAAAGTACTGTGCACCGTCGAACGATACGGGCGCGGCGATCGGCCCTGCCAGACGCTGAAAGTCGAGGCCGTCGATTTTTCGTATTTGCGATCGGCCGGCAACCAGGTTACCGAAAAATTCACCCGGCGTGTTGCCGCCAGGAGCAATCACGCCGGTTCCGGTAATGGCAACGCGTCTCACACAGAGGTTTCCGAGTCGACTTGCGCAGGTTGGCTGGCAATCAGACGATCGATATACTGCGCCACCTCTGCAATGCTCTTCAATTCGATCTGCTCCTGTGGCACTGTGATCTTGAAAGCATCTTCGACCGAGAAAAACAGTTCCATGACGCCGAGAGAATCGATACCCAGTTCTTCGAGACCAGCATCTGCGTGCAAGCGGTCCGGACTAAGCCCGTATTCTTTTTCCAGCGTCATTTGCAGCCATTGAAGTGTTGTCATGCAGATCTCCTGAAATTCTGTAGGCTTAAGGGTGGAAAGGAAATTGATGCAACCCCTGTAGCGCCGGGTAGATCGGGCGGGACTTGCCACTGTAACGCGCTGCTGCCGTGAGCAGCGCCGGCCAGCGCTGCAATATGGGCAAGGCTACAGACAATGCGCCTGGCCGCATCGAAGCATGCGCAAACATCGCGGCCAGTCGAATACGCTGCGCGAAACACGCGTGCCACTGGCGTACGTAGGTGTGCTTTACCTGGTGGTAAGCGCGCGTATCTGCCAGCAGATGGCGCTGGGCGATCAAAGTGCGACTGAGCAGCCAGGCAGATTGCAGTGCCATGCTCATGCCCTCGCCGACAATCGGGTGCGCCTCGCCGGCGGCATTGCCGATCAAGAAAATTTCGCTGGACCGGCGAAGGCGAATGCCGGGCCGAATCGGCCCCGTACTGAGCCAGGCACCTTCCAGCCTGGCAGGGGCGAGCGCGTCACGCACGCCGTCGCAGGACTCGGTCAGCATTCGTTGCACCGCTTCGGCAGCGCTGTGCGAGCCGAAGGCCTGACGCACTGTAGCTAGGGTGTCGCGCCGGACGCAGCACGCCAAGGTCATGGTGCGGTGTTCGCCAAGCACCATGCCGCCATAGCCGCCCTGAAACGCCAATACTGCGATCGCCTCGGCATCCAGGTCGGCGCCTTTGAAATTTGCCTTGAAAGCGAACAGGTCGCCCGGTGACGCCGGCTTCTTGCCTTGTCGTTCGCCGGTGGCAGCATCCGGCGCCAGTTCCCACGACCCATGGGCGGCGATCACGACCGACGCCTGCAGCAACTGTTGCTGGCCCGATTCGGTTGCCACGGCTTCGCAACGATAGGCGCCAGGGGCGCCTGTGATCGATTGCACGCTCCACGGTTGAAGCACCGTGGCACCGGCCTCTGCGGCGCGAGCAACCAGCAAGGTATCGAGGTGTTCTCGACCAAGCGCCTTGCCCCACGGGTACACGCCGGTTTGCAACGAAGGCAGATCCGCCCGTACGGTATGCTGGCCGATCATAAATGCCACTTTGCGCAGAGGTGCGCCGGCAACTTCATGAAATGCCTTGCCGATGCCAAGCGTATCCAGCAGCTCGAGGTTGGTGGAAGCAATGCACTCGCCACAGACCTTGCGTCTTGGAAATCTCTGCTTCTCCACCAGCGCCACCGACCACCCGGCCGAGGCCAGCAATATCGCCGCACTGGCGCCTGCGGGACCGCCACCGATGATGACTGCGTCGTAACGCGCCGTCATCGCTGCTCCCGAGATGCCAGAAAGCAATGGCTGAACAACCCCGCAGAATATTCCTCCAGATGCCAATGCAATGGTGTCGATTGCGCCCAAGCCGAGGATAGTTCGCGCTCACGAAATCCGGCATGCACACTTAGTACCGCATCCGAGCGCGTGACGGCATTTGCACCGATCAGGCCAACCAAGTGGCTAAAAAGCAGAGGCAAGCGGGCACGGCGCGGTTCACACGCATAAAACGTTCGCGTGCGCAACGCGACGCTACTCAACAGCGCAGCAAGATCCTGGCCTTCGAAATGGTGAATAAACAGATTGCAAACCACCAGATCGCAAGTGGGTGCATCTGGCAGACGCGCCCAATTTATCACGTCATCCACGACACACTGCACTTGCCAGCCCAGATCTGCGAATGCCTGCACCGTATGTGCCTCTACCAGCGCCTGTCGATCTACCAAAGTCAGGTGTACCGCAGGCCACCGGCGCGACAGGGATCTTGCAATATCGAGCATGACCCGGCCATCGCCACAACCGAGTTCGACGATACTTCGTGGCTTCAGTCCCGGTAGCGCAGACAATGCCCGAACGACGATGGATCGGGTGCGCATGAGGCGGTTGATCCGATACAGGTCACGGCGAGAACGCATGGCCCGAGGATCGCTTGCAGCCAGGTCGTCGAGTTCCTCGGCACTGACGCGCCTGGGAAGTGTTGTCTTTAGTAACTGCACACCGCTGCTCAAGCAACCTCCAGTAGCGCGCCATGGCAGCTGAACCCTGCGCCGAAGGAGGAAAGCCACCACCAGCCACCTTCGGCTTCGTCTTCCAGCGCTGCCTGCAATACGAAGTAGACGAAGGCACTACTGAGATTACCGTACTGGCGCAGCATGGTGGCGCTGTATCGAAAATCTTCCTTATCGACATCGAAGGTTTTTTGCAACGCCAGCAAGACGTCCCGACCGCCGGCATGCATGATCCATCCGCGCACCTGGCTTTTCTGCAAATCAGCGGCGTCCAAGACCGTGTCCAGCAGCTGGCGTGCCTGTGCGCCTGCAAGCTGCGGCACACGACGGGTCAGGATATTGCGTAACAGGCCTTGTCGCTGTTCGAACTGCAGTGCCTGCCGTTCACTGGTATCGATCAGGGAAGCGCTTCTGTGCCACGCGATGCGTCGCCGGTGTCGGGCGGGTCGAGCCGACAGCACGGCTGCGCCTGCCCCGTCGCCGAACAGGCAGGCGCTGATCAGAACACCCGGGTCGTTGTCGAGGTACATTGCCGCACTGCAAATTTCAACGCAGACCGACAACACATGCTGGCAACGGCCCGAGGCAATCAAAGCGTCGGCCATCTGCAGGTTCGGCAACGCCGCAGCACATCCCTGGCCTACCAGATCGAAAGCCTGGACGTTGGCGCGCAAACCCAGTGCCTCGATTACATAGCCGCTTAATCCTGGACAGACATAGCCGGTGCAGGTACTGATGACGATGGCGTCGATCTGCTCTTTTTGCAGCGCCGCCTCCTCCAGTGCTGCAGCGGCCGCGCGCGAGGCCAACAGCGGGGCGTTGCCGAGAAAGCGGCGGTGCAGGGTGTCTGCGTCGATAACGAATGTTTCGTCGAGCGAGTCTACGGCAAGGTGGCGAGACTCGATCCCGTTGTCACGCAATAACACCGCTTGTGCCACGGCATGAGCACGAAAATCGAGCTTGTCGAACCAGTCGGATTTCCTGAACGCTTCCCAACATTCGGCTTTGGTATAACGTTTTGCGGGCGTTGCTGTGCCAATACCGTTAATGAACATCAATCGTCGCCATTTTTTGGAGTCACATCGGAGCGCTGCAGCTTACCAAACCATCAGAAACACTGGGGTTGTGTCGCTAGGTAAAGTCGATGCCACGCGCCATCGAGAAAAGTTGTCGGTCACTGCCAGCAAAAGCGCGCAATCGATAAATTCATTGCGCATCGGCGCGGCGTGCATCAGTTGCTCGTTATAGCACGTCAATGGTGAAAATGGTAAGGTAGCGCCCATTCAAACTTTCAACCCAATGTAAATTATCCATGGCAACCGTTCGCAAATCGCCCAATGAAGTTCAGGTTGACGACATCGTCTACACCTTTGATGATGTGCAACATGCCGATGCATTCGAAGCGTGCGCAGCAACGATCGATGTTTCACATTGCCTGACCGACCATCCTCCTTCTTCCCAGGCGCCTGCCGTCAAGCCGATGCCGCCGGCACCCTGAGCTGTTCTTTCAGATTTTCTCGCCCGCATCCTTCCCGCATCCTTAATTCATGATCGCTCTTCCGCTATGGGCACAGGCTGGAGCCTGGGGCCTGGTGGCCGGCACAGCGCTGCTGATTGGCGCTGGCATCGGCTATTTCGCCGCGGTACCGAAACGCGTGATCGCCGGCGTGATGGCATTTGGCAGCGGCGTACTAATATCGGCGCTGACGTTCGAATTGATGGAGAAAGCGTATGAGCACGGAGGGTTTGGCGCCACTGCGACCGGATTCATCTGTGGCGCAATGCTTTACACGGCAGCAAACTGGATGTTGACGAAACAGGGTGCCAAACATCGCAAACGGTCGGATGGACGCCACGATTCACCACACGGCGAAGACCGGTCCGGTGCCAATAGCCTGGCAATGGCAGTTGGCGCCTTGCTGGATGGCATACCGGAATCAATTGTTATTGGTCTCTCCCTGCTACAAGGCGGCAAAATTAGCGTGGTTGCCGTCACGGCGATATTCCTTTCCAACTTGCCGGAAGGCTTATCCAGTGCCGCCGGCATGAAAAAACGAGGTCGCTCGGCGCTATATGTTTTCAGCATCTGGGGAACGATCGCTTTCACGTCTGGCGTTGCAGCGCTGCTGGGGTACGCGCTGTTCGAAGGGTTGTCGCATGAAGTGGTTGCTGCCACGATTGCCGTAGCAGCCGGCGCCGTACTGGCGATGTTGGTCGACACGATGATCCCCGAGGCATTCGAGGGTGCACATGATTTTGCCGGGCTGATTACCGCAGCGGGGTTTCTCGCGGCATTTGCATTGACGAAACTGAGTCACTAGAAATAATTGACCCAGCACAAACTCCATCAGTTTCATTTCCACCTACATTGCGAACGCCCTGGTGGCAAGCAGCGCGGTACTAGTGGATGAAACTTGCGCATCGCATAGGCGAGTGGCTGGCTTGGTCGTGGCCAACATATCCACGTTAAAATCGCGACTTTGCAACCAGGTTTGTAACGACGGATCGGTTAGCAAAGGTGCTTGATGGTCGGCTTCGTATATTTCCGCAACTTTTGGCAAAAGATTGAATTCACGAGTAGATAAAGCTCTCTGATTGTAGTTCTGCCCGTCCTCAAGACAACTATCGCCAATGCCACGATCGCCCGTGTATTGCAATTCGACACGCGTCGCTTTTGCTTGTTGCGCTTCCGTTCCTCTTGCCTTGTTAAAATGAGACCCGAGGGCAGCGACTTGTTCCTCAAGCATCGTGGCACAACGAAAAAACGACTGCAAAACTGCTGCCGCACGCCTATGGGCCGGGTCGTGTTTCTCGAACCCTTGTGTCAGCACCGCGTCTGGCAAAATCGAGCCATAAACTATATCGTGTCCTATATCGATGATGATCTTGCCGTCCGTGCCTGCTGGTTGGTGGCGATATTCGCCAATGCCTTTTGCGGTCGCCCCGACCAATACCGTAATGGGCTCTCCCGTTATGACCTGGCCGTCCAGCAAGATTCTGGTATTGGGCGCAAGTCCGTTCGGAACCCGATTTTGTGTTTGAAAATAATCGTTTGCCAGTATTTGCAAACACGACTGCAAGGTGTCTCTTCTCCCTTGTACGTTGTGGCAGGCGGAGATTACGGTGCGCAAGATTGGTTCGTTGCGTGCCAAAAAATTACCGAACTTTTTAGGGTCCAACGTCATCGGCAATACTCTTTTGCCTGCTTGTGCATCCGAGACGGCAGCGGCACTTACAGCCTCTCCATTCAGTTTGACTGTTCGTACAATTTCATTGAGCACTTCACTCGTCTCGGCGTCCAGGCGGGGAAGGTGGCATTCGTTACGCAAGTCCAATAGCTGCGATATGTCCGTTAACGGATCTTGTATCGAAAGAAAACTGATCGAGCGTTTCAGTGGGTGCCCATCGTCCAGATTCAACCGGTCGAGATTTGTTGCTCCAAGCGCCACACCGTTCGTGGCCGAATACATCCGCCTCTGATAAAAATTCGAGCAGTGGCTAAAAGCAAGGGTACGTTGCGCACTTTTTTCATCGAACCGACTGAGCCTTAATTGAGACATCGCAACCCCGCTGAGCGATAAGCTCGCTCTCTCGATCGCCCGGTTCACTGCCTTTATCGGCGCTTCAGGACAAAGTTCATTTTGGTTGGAAGTAAGCTAGTCCTGTTCTCTCGTCGCATTGGATGAACTTAGTTTTCGAATAAACTTTTGCATGCTGATCCTTTCGGTTGGTAATTGTCGCGGTTGGCAACCGCATGAATATTGCGCGATTTACTAGGGTGAATCCCGGGGCGATTAAAGCGAAGAATCGGCTTGCCGAATGTCCACAGCCTCAACGTGGGCTGCGAGCGAAGCAATCTTATTGCCGGACTAGCGATCGGTATCTAGATGATCAAAGAGGGCCTGGAATTGTAGAATGAGGCGGGCGCGTAATAAGTCCCGGACCGACCTTTCTGAGCCATGATTGCGGTGGCACCTTGGTGCGACGGGAACGGGGGTTAATGGTCCAACGATCGTACATCGTCAGACGCGCTTTGAACTCCTCCCCGCCCTCAGTCTGACGACTGCCGCTTGCGCGGGAAGGGCGGGGATTTCTACCAGCCGCACCGTTACCCTGGTGCGTACTCTCGGCATTTGTACTGCAATAAAATCGGAAATCTGCTCTTGTGGGGCAAGACATATCGTCGTGCCATTTTTCATTGGGGCGCTTGTCGCGATACCCCCTTCGCTTTCTGCGTGACAAGCGGAACACGAAAGCCGGGTTTCGCCGGCTCCTGTTAGCTTTTTAAGAAACCCATTACCCGTTACTTCTGCTGAAAAACCACCAGCTTCGATTCCTTGGTCTGTTCTCCTTTTGTCGCTGTCATGGAGATTTCGTAACGCGCACCAGGAATTGGAACCGGAGGCTGGAAAGTAAAGGCGAAGTTGCCGCTGCCGTCAGCACGTACAGACTGGCTGTAAATGCGTTGGTTAAGACCAAAAAATCCAGCGATTTGGGCGATTGCCTGGACCTCGACATCTACCTTCGCGTCTGGTGCCGTACGACCACGCACTTCAATTGCACCATTGCTAACCTGGGCGTTGCTTGCCGGGCTCAAAACCTGCAGCGGCAGCGTTGTAGCAAGTGGTGTTGCTTGAATCAACGAGAACGTCCAACGTCGGTTTATAGACCCACCACGCACGTCTTTTCCGGACACATCAACTTGATACGTGCCTTGGCGCAGATCCGCCCGATGCGTAAAGAACTGCGGGGTAATAGTCGAGTTAGCGGTAACGTCGATCCCCGCTAATAAAATTCGCACGGTTTTTGTATCGACAGCAATACCGCCACCGTCGTCAAACGTCGCTGAAACGAGGACCGGGTTGGTTGTGACCGTTTCATTTTCGCGGGGGGACAGATTTTTTATCACCGGCGGTTTAGCGTCGGCAACGAGTGCTTGAGTTAAACGCTGGGAGGTAGTTTGCCCGTTTGCCTCAAGGTTGGCAACGATGTTCAGGTTTGATGGAAAATGATCGAGGCGACGAATGGTATATGACGCCTCGTACTGCCCAGGACGAACTTCCTGCATCGGCACGTTCTTCGCTACACCGTCGATATTGAGATTTGCCCTCGCACCAGGTGTTCCGTTGAGCATAAATTTAAGGTCGGCGCCCGGCTCGATTGCGGCTATCGGTGTCACAGTAAACTGCTGAACAGCTAGCGCTGGTGCTCGGGCAGTAGGGGGAGTGGCGACGACAGGAGCTGCCTGAACAACTGGTGCGGTAGAACCAGTTCCACTACCGATCGGCGCGCTGAAACCAGTGGAACGGCCTCGCACTGCCAGTGTTGCCCTTAGCATGCTGCTGGACGTGATGCGGTCGCCATTGGATATTGTGTAATCCGCTGTGTAGATACCCTTGTCATCCTCCTGCAGGTTGATTACACGGCGGATGCCGGTCACACGAACACTGGCCTTGCCGTTCGGCGACCCTTCAACAGTGAATGTTAAATCGGTGCCAGGGGTGAACTGGTTGATTGGAGTAGCGTAGGCGGTATCGATTTGTGGTGCTGGGACCGGCGCCGATACCCCCTTTTTGGCGAACGCAGCTGGCGACACGGTTATCATCGCCCCAAGCAGAATCGTTGACAGTGACAATGCGTAAAGGCGATGCTTATTGGTGTTCATATTGTTTCCTTGATTCTGGTTCACGTTTTCGTCACGGACTCGGGATCGCTCGATTACCGATCAATGACAGCAAGTCCAGGCTTGTAAGCTCTGATTCTGCCAATTTACAGCATGCCTGTATTAATGCTGTGCGGTAACGTACATAGGTGCAATCAGCTCTGTGCGGGCCCCGCTTCGACGGACACTTCTTAGCGCATGGACGGCCCACTACTACCCGAACACCCGGCGCGACGCCTTCAAGCGCCGTTGCGCCGCACTGGTGATGTACCCGGTGGTCGTGTCCAGCGACGCATGTCCCATGTTCTGTTGCACGACGTCGAGCGGCATCCCTGCGGCCACCGCATGGGTGACATGAGTATGACGCAGCCAGTGCGTGCTGCCGGCGGCCAGCCGCTCGGCACCGCGCGCATCGATCGGCGTAATCACGTTCGCACACCCCCTAAAAAACGCCTTGAATTGCCGGTACATGACGGCGTCGCTGATGCCGTCCTTGCGCGCGATGCCGGTTTGCGCGCGATGCCGGTTTGCGCGACGGCCGACCAGGCGGGTGGTTCGGCTGCCTTGCCGATTAAGTGCGCACCGCGGTTGGCCGTCGATTCTGGGTCGGCATCCAGGCCGCGGGCGACGAGGTAGCACGACAGCTTGGCGACCACCGCGTCCGGCACCGACACGATGCGCTCCTTTTGCCCTTTTCCTAACACCAACAGCTCCCAGCCGGCGGTCACGCCACCGGTGTCGGGGTCCGGGTAGACGACCCGTTTGAGATCGTCACAGCGTGCCTGAACGCCCTCAATCTACCGCAGGCCGGTGGTGTAATACAACCGCAGCGCGAAGCGTAATCTCTGGTGCGCCGAGGTGGGCGGGAGCGCATCGGCCTGGGCCGTGATGAATGCCCACTGCGGTTGCGTAAAACTGCGGCCGCGGATAACGGGAATCCGGGTCGATTTCGGCAGCGACAAACCAACCCACGGGTTGCCGCTCAAATAGCCTTGGGCCACCAAAAACGTGTACAGCGAGCGCAGGATCGTCAACGCCTGGTTCTGGGCCGAGCGCGACAACGGTCCGCGAAACGGACGCCACAGGGGTGACCATCTTTCCACATGGCGCTTCGAGCACCAGATCTCTTGCGGCAAGGGGTTGGTTAAAAACTGACGGTACTGCTCGCAATCTTCCATCGCCATCGACGACAGGGGCTTGTGGTGCTGGACGATGGCCCAGAGCATGAAACGCTCGGCTTCTTTCAGATAGGCGCGTTGGGTGTGCGATAAATAGTTGAGCCAGTCGAGGGGCGACTCAGATGCGGCCGGATCGATCTGTCGATGCACTTTCATGGACGCTTTTTTGTCGGGCACAATGCCGTGCCGGGTGCGGATCCAGATCAGAACGGCTTCGTAATCGTTGGTCGCCGCCAGCATGCACTGCTGCAGGGGCGCCCGAAAGCGCCCGGCGCCAGCTGCGCATGCGACACCCTTACGTGGCTGCCCAGCGCCGCGCCGAGGCTGGCTTCATGGAGCCGCAGCCAGTCCGTGATGCGTTGGGCCTTGCCGGCGCCAATGGCTGCAACCGACGTGTGCCAGCGCTTGCCGGTACCGTTGATATGGTCGATCAACTGACGCAACGTCAGCAGCCCTGCCTGGTTTGAATGCGCGGCCAGATCCGGATTGATCCAGCACACGAGGGGGTCGCCGGCGGCTGGCGGCTCGGCAATCAACGCTTCGAGCCAGCGGAGAGCCTCGAGCTGCTTGGCCATCAAACGGGCACGACGCGACTGGCGCATGCTGACGTTGCCGTACTGGTTTTTAAAGGCGGCAAGTTGCACGCGCTGACTGAAGGCTTCCAGCCCTGACGAGACAATAAATGTCTCGAGCGTGACGACCTCTGACGGGGCTGGGGGCAACTTGTCGATATCAACAGCCACGAGCTTCGCGGTGCCCGGGCGCCGCTCACGCCGGGCAGCTGCGGCAAAGGCATCGCGAATCCAGGCCAGCGTGCGGCGCACGGTGCGCGCATCGCGATGGCTACCCTCGATCTGCAGATACCGGTCCCAGGCGCTGGCGGCATCGGCCCCCTGGACGACCGTGCGCATAAACGCAAAGTGGCCAAGGTGAAGCTAGCGGCGGGTGTCGATCGTGGCCGCAGGGGTCGCTGCCGGCGTGACCAGCGGCACCGCGATCGTCATGGTGCCCTCGATGGGCACAGACGTTACTTGCAAAGCGTCCACCGGGCGTGGATAGAGGTTTTAGAGAAGCGCATGCCCGCTGTATCGTATTTGCCAGCGTTTTTTGCAATACCTGATAAGAGCAGTTATCAGACTAAGTAAAAATGTTTTATGGCTTCCCCCGGCACCGAATCTGCTGCACGAAAAGGCGGCGGCGAGTTTGTTCTCGATCGTTTGCGCGTGAACTTCCCCGACCGGCGCCCTCCCCCGTTACCAAAAACAGGGCTGGAGCTGGGCAATGATTGTGGGACCGGCACGAATACACAACACCGGCGCATGGCGTTACCGAAGCGTCTGGCCAATGAGTGGGCGTTGGGAAGCGGTGCCCTTTTGAAGCGTCCTGCCGACTAGGAATGCCCGTTATTGGTCCCACGGATTGATGATGGCGACGCCCGTTGCTGTAAAGTCAGCGACATTGCGGGTCACCACGCTCATCCCGTGGACCAATGCGGTTGCAGCAATCAGCGCATCACGCTCTGCCCTTGGATCAGGGATGTGAAGCCGCGCGCATTGCAAGGCGACCGCGCAATCAACCGGCAGAATTCGCCCTTCAAAAGACGGCAAGACGTGGTCGTTGAACCATTTTTTCAAGACACCCGCCTGGCTGATGTCGCGTCGTTCGAGCAACAAGATTCCTGTTTCAAGTTCGAGGATACTGATGGCTGACAGGAATAGGGCACCAACTGGTACGCCTTCGGCCCATCTGACTACGCCTGGATCGGCCTTGCCTGCTTTCGCTTTGCGTAGCTCTGATACGACATTGGTATCAAGGACAAACATTATGATAAGTCTGCGGTACGGATAGAAATCAATGCGCGGGCTGGTTCAAATTCGACCTCTGCTACATTCGGCATGGCCAGCAAGTCGATGATGCTGCCCGGCTTACCTGCCAGCTGCCGATATTGCTCAATTGTTAACAACACATGAGCAGGCTTGCCACGGTCCGTGATGAAGACAGGACCATTCTGGGCCGCCTTTTTAACACCACTCGCATCTTGGTTAAATTGTCGGCTTGATACAGTCGTAATTCCCATTATCGCCTCCTCATACGTTCAATATAGAGATGTTACTACAATGGCGGTTGAAAAGGGATTTTCTATCATTGAAGTCGTAGATTATGAAAATAATCAACGTAGCGGCAAGATTAAACGTGGCCTGCCGATTCGTCGCCTTGGGAGACTCCTGAAATTGTCTTAGCGCCTGCTATTACGCAGGGTTCTGTCGTATTAGCAAACGTCGACGTGAATCGCCCCGGGATTTGAAGAGGCTTTTTCATCTGAGAGAATGAGCCATGAAGAAGTCGAACAAATTTTCACCCGAAATTCGGGAACGTGCCGTGCGCATGGTGCAGGAGCACCGAGGCGAGTACCCTTCGCTTTGGGCAGCCATTGAATCCATTGCCCCCAAGATTGGCTGCGTCCCGCAGACGCTCAATGAATGGGTCAAGCGGGTAGAGGTTGATACTGGCGTGCGCGACGGCGTTACTACCGAAGAGGCGCAGCGTGTCAAGGAACTGGAGCGTGAGAACAAGGAGCTGCGCCGTGCCAACGAAATTTTGAAACTCGCCAGCGCTTTTTTCGCCCAGGCGGAGCTCGACCGCCGACTCAAGTTCTGAAAGACTTTGTGGACAAGCACCGCCACACTTATGGGGTCGAGCCGATCTGCAAGGTCTTGCAGATTGCCCCGTCAGGTTACCGTCGCCATGCCGCCCAGCAGCGCAACCCGGATTTGCGCTGTGTACGCGCCAAGACCGATGGCACCCTCAAGCCGGAGATCCAGAGGGTCTGGCAGACCAATATGCGGGTCTATGGTGCCGATAAGGTCTACAAGCAGATGCGGCGAGAGCGCATCGCGGTAGCGCGTTGCACCGTTGAGCGGTTGATGAGGTGCCTGGGCCTGCAAGGTGCCAGGCGTGCAAAGGTGGTGCGCACGACCATAGCGGATATGAGCGCTGAGCGCCCGCTGGATCGGGTCAACCGACAGTTCAAGGCCGATCGTCCCAACCAGTTGTGGGGGTCGGACTTCACGTACGTGTCAACTTGGCAGGGTTGGCAATATGTGGCCTTTGTCATTGACGTCTATGCTCGCCGAATTGTGGGCTGGCGCCAGAGCAGTTCAATGCGAACAGACTTTGTGCTTGATGCACGTGAGCAAGCCTTGTATGACCGCCAACCCGGCCGTACCAACGCCTTGATTCACCACAGCGACAGGGGTTCGCAATATGTATCCATTCGGTACAGCGAACGTCTGGCCGAAGCAGGGATCGAGCCGCCGGTCGGAAGTCGCGGTGACAGTTATGACAACGCCCTTGCTGAAACGATCAACGGCCTGTACAAGACTAAGCTGATTCACCGCCGTGCGCCTTGGAAGACCAAGCAATCATTGGAGCTGGCCACGCTGGAATGGGTATCCTGGTTTAACCACTACCGACTGCTTGAGCCCATCGGATACATCCCCCCTGCCGAAGCTGAAGACAACTACTATCGGCAATTAACCAGTTAGGCTACAGTGTCTACCTGACTTAACCCAACGGGCCTCCACAATACCCGGGGCGATTCATGTTGAATACGGACGCAATAACACACCGACTAGCTTAAACATTAACTGCAAGTGATGGAGCGCATCTTTCCTCTCAGCGTTCAGATTAAGGTTACTTTCGTTCCAAACTTCGTACATTAGCTATGGAAATTTAAATGAAGCCTTTATTACCCAAGTTAACAAAATTCGTTTTTTTGTTAACAACTTTATTATCTTCAAGCGTTGTATTTTCAGAAACTGCAGAATGGTCAATTGTGCAATTTTCTGGGCAAATGCATGCGAGCGCCGTGGTGTGTGGCGATTATAGTCAAGCCCAACTGCAAGAAATGAAAGCAAAGCAGAAAGAACAGTATATGGGGCTTGGCATGTTAGCCGCCAAGTTCGAATCTGATTTCCAGCAGGGATTTCAGAAGGAAAAAATAAGACTTGCTCAGGTTTCCACTGATGAAAAAACAAAAGAATGTCAGAAGCTAAAATCGATGATTAAGAGGTAATTCGCCAAAGGGCTTCATCCGGCACCAATTTAGGCTCTGATGTCGAAAGGGCTGCCCATCGGCGGCTTTTCCAGCGCCACGGGGAACAGCGCAGCCACCATGTCAGACTGCGTCAGCATGCCCACAGCACGAAGCGGTAGCCTAGCGCAGTGATGTCCGGGCCACCAAGCACTGCCATCAACACCACCGCGCCGCTGGGAGGATGTACACAGCGAAACGCGAACATCGCGCCGATTGCCAGTGCGGCAGCAGTGCTAGCAGCGATTGCAACGTCGGGAATTGACGACGTACAAATCACTCCGATCGCGGCAGAAACCATATTGTCGCCCGGTATGGAACATGGCTGCGCTAACGGGCTGGATGGCACAGCGAACAACAACACTGCCGAGGCCCCCATCGGTGCGATGAACCCAGGATTGAATCCGGACAGCATGTAGTGGCACGTGGTGTATCAGATCGCTCGCCTTGCCTACCCTGAGCGCTGGAGCGGTGCGACACGCAACTGGTCGTGGATCGATCGGGTGCAATTGAATCCCGATCGTGTGCAGCCGATGGAAACAGCAGTAGAAATTATTGCTGCTTGACTGAAAATCTTACCAACTACGTTGACAAATACCGAGGATTTGCCACGATCACTCTGACACGGCAATGGGTGGCGCGCTTCATCGACTGGTACAGCAACGAGCATCGGCACAGCGGCATACGTTTCGTCACGCAACTGGCCGTGGATCGATCGGGTGCAATTGAATCCCGATCAGGTTGGAGAATACCCGTACTGTGACTCGATCACTCTTTTTGCAGCGTCATAGCAATCGTCGACATGGCTATTGCCGACAAATCTCATTGCGCGAAATCCGATTACGGAATTTGCGGCCCAGCCGAAAAATGGCACGAATTTCAAGACCTGTTTTTTCACTGCTCGACCAGCAATCTTGCGCAGGGCGTAGGTAATCAATGTTTTAGTGATTTCCGCACCGACCATCGACATGCCGGCACCATTCTTGTTTTGACTGCCACCCTCGGCGCCTGCGATGATTTCCCTGACGGCGGGGCTATACCCGGCTACCTGCTGCCTTGACAGGCCGAAGCGCTCATTAATTGCCGGCACCAGCTTCAACAGTATGCCGATGTCTGCAGCAATATCCAGCCCGACAACCGGGATGGCTGAAGTTGCTGCAGAAAATTTTGCCCGTTTTTTTACCAGAGCGTAGCATTCGTCACGCGCCAGGTTCAATTCTTGAATGGTATTGATCATGTCATCTTTCTTGAAAGTTTTTGACGCTTTTGCATTTGGCATTACCGATTCAACATGCTTTGACCATGCTGATTACAATAGCACTGAGCGGCGCCTGTTATTAAGCGTTGCCCAACTTTACCGAAGCAACGCGCTTGCGCTGCTGAATTTTCGGATCCCAATTTTTACGTCCGAACTTTTACGTCCACTTCCACTCCCAACTTGTTGTCACACAAAATTGCAACGTTTTTACCGAGACACTCAACCATTACCCATTCGGAGGACTATGGATCAGCATCAGATCAAAGTGCAAGCGCAAACATTCATTGCTGCTTTGCACGGGATTGAAAATGACGAGCCGGCAAGCGTGGATCAAATCGCCGACCTGTTTGCAGAGAATGCAGAGCTGACAAACCCGGCAATTGATCGCGAGGGCAGCAGTCGTGTCGGCCGCGCGCAAATCGCCGGTTTTTGGAAAAGCTACCGGGCATCCTTTCGGGAAATTCATTCCGAGTTTTTTGAGATTACCGCCAGCGATCGCGCCGCAGGTCTGTTCTGGCGATCGACCGGCGCTCATATTACCGGCGAACCGGTCGCGTACGAAGGTGTCAGCTTGCTCGATTTCGATGACAGCGGAAAAATTGTCCGTTTCAAAGGTTTTTACGACAGCCATCAGGTTGTCACGAAAGTGGCAGCCTGAAGGCGCTCCCGCGCTTTTGTCGCTTCAGCGCGAGAGACGGTATTATTACCTCACGTAAAGCAAGGCAATGATGTCGTTTCTTTTTGCCCTGGGTATTTTCGCGGCGGTAGCGTACGTATCGTTGAATGTCGCGTTCGGCTGGCGAAAAATTGCCGAACTGCGAGACGTTTCCTTCAACACTACGGACGCTGACAGTACGTTTCCAAAGGTCTCCATCATCGTTTCGGCTTGCAACGAAGCAGGCACCATTGAGCCGGCACTGCGTTCGCTTTTGCAAATCGATTATCCAAATCTCGAAATCATCGCCATCGATGATCGCTCGAGCGACGACACGTCGGTAATTCTCGACAGGCTCGGCTTAGCCTATCCGGCGCTGCAGGTCATTCACCTGTCCGTACTTCCGGACGGTTGGCTTGGTAAAAATCACGCACTCGCTCGCGGCGCCGATCTGGCGCAGGGCGAGTTTCTCTTATTTACCGACGCAGACGCGGTTTTTTCCCCGCAGGCGGTATCGCGAGCCGTTGCGTATTGCCAGCACCATCGGGTCGACCATCTGGCATTGTTATTCGATGTCATTGCTCCGACGCGTTTGCTGCAGACAATGATCACCAGTTTCGTCACCGGCCTGATGGCGAAATTTCAACCGTGGAAAGTCAGTCACAGTGCCCGGCATTTCATCGGTATCGGTGGCTTCAATATGGTGCGTACCGCTGCCTACAGAGCGGCAGGCGGGCATCGTGCATTGCCGCTCGCGGTACTAGACGACCTGATGCTGGGACAACTGATAAAAGCATCGGGACATGTGCAGCATGTATTGATGGGCACCGGCATGGTGACCATCGAGTGGTATCCCAATACAGCAGGCCTGTTTCGTGGCATGGAAAAAAATATTTTTGCTGCCTTTGACTACCACCTGGGTTACCTGGCCGCGGTAAGTGCACTGTTCGTTGCCACGAGAGTCTGGCCCTGGGTTGCGCTCTTTGTCGTACAGGGTCCGGCGTGGTGGCTCTATGCAGCCACGGTCATGGTCGCCCTGGCACTGATGGCCGATCTTTTACGCGCACGGCGCTGGACATTGACCAATCTGTTTTTTGCGCCGGTGGTTCCGGTACTGGAACTGGCAATGTGGTGGCGCGGTTGCCTGTTGACCTACAGTCGAGGTGGCATAAACTGGCGGGGCACTTTCTATCGTTTGCCAGAAATCCGGCAGGCGCACCGGGATCTGAGATGCTCTGTCGCTGGCAAGGTCGTGCGTAGCGCAGATTGATTCAGGATAAATGATTTGTGGTGCGATTCGGCACGCTCCGCCTTGGCCATCCATCGCGGCACAGCCAACGTCTCCAATCGCGCGCGCCCTGTGTTCGTGCTGGGTGTTGATGCGCCGGATGCGCGCAATGCAGAGCATCATGACCTCCAGGTGTCCCGGCAATACTGGCAACAGCTACCCTTAGAAGTGCAGCAGCATCTCACTTGTAGAATCGTCGAGCACCTGGAGCCAGTGGCGCAAGCACATACGATCCAAGGTTTGCTGACCGGAGTTTAAAGGGTTTAGCGTACAGACTTTAGCGCGAGGAATGTCAAGATGTTCACTCGCATCCCGAGAGGACTATGGAAATGGGTTCCACCCGCCCTTATTACGCACACCCGCTTGTCGCCGCCGCTGCAGTATCGGTAACTCTGGTGAGCCTCGTCGGCGTTGCCCGATTCACAGGCGTACTTCCGGGCATAGCTGCGATTGCCGTTGCGGTGCCGGCGGTGGTCGCCGTTCTGCCGGATTCATCTCCGCCCACTCTCCTGGGTTTGACAGTTTCCTTGACTCCCGCCATTGCACCTGAAAGCGCCTCTTCGACGATTAACCGCGAAATGCGACACGGTGCTGGTCCGTCCGTCTTCGTACACGTGCTCGACGAGGCCGCACGGCAACGCATGGCCCGGCTGGCCCCAGCCTTGAAAAGAAATGGCATCGCGTTGGCGGGTATCAAGGTGGTGCCGGCAGCGCCGGCACGCTCGGACCTGCGTTATTTTCGCCAGACTGAAAAAGCCGAAGCACTGAAAGTACAAGCTGCGCTCGTGGCACTGGGTTTGCCAGCACAGCGTTTAAAACGGATCGACGGCATGGGGCTGGTGGCAAAACGTCGCCAGTACGAACTCTGGTTGTCTGAAGGCTGAAGTCAGGCGGTTGGTCGCAGGTGGTCACTACCGGCTGGATGTGCTGGCGAAACGGAAAGCGCGGTGCGCGTCCGGTGCATGAGCCGGTGAAACTCTTCTTCGGGGGTCGCGGCCTTGTAATAGCCCCGCTCGAAAGCAACTGAAGCGTGTTTTGGGAAGTCGATCAACTCGAGCTCTTGCATCGACTTCTCGCCGATCAGCATCAGATGCAACTGGTAAAACGACTGGTGCAGGCGCATTGCAGAGACGAAGCCGATCGCCGTGGCAATGATGCTTGAAATGGGGTCGGCGACGAAGCGCTCCTTGCTTTTCCGGCGTTCACATCCGATGGCATTCAAATACAGTGAAATCAAGGTTTTCTCGCCGGCCCAACGAAAGCCTGCGGTTTCCAGGTGATCTTTCAACCGTGCAGCCACCAGATAGGCAATGACGAATGCGCTGGCCTTGTCCATCATTGAATCCGAATCCTGAGACAGCCCGGCGACGGCAAAGGTCGCAAATCGATTGAGCATGCCCGCTCGTCCCAATTCAATACCGCGCTCAAGCGTGGCCTTGTTGCGCCGAACGGCTATTAGGTGGGTGGTCAACCTGGCAGAGAGCCGCCTGCGCAAACGGGCCATTGCCTCATCGGAAAGAGATTGAAATTCGATCATGTGGCCGAGCCGATTGGCATGGACATCGCCGAGCGTGCTGAGGCAGTCTTGCTCGTCCAAAACCAGCCCGGCAAGCTTGCTACGTAGCGCAGTGGTGGAATGGACCAGCCCGGCAATTTCATTAGCGAGATTGGATTTGGCCAAAACCGAACCAGTAATACGTTCTACCTGCAACGCTGAATCATTGATCAGATTCGTGATGACCAAAAGTGGCGTCGTTTTCGCCGTGTCGTCAGCATTCATCGCGCAGGCCCTCCAATGATTCGTTAAATCGAACACACATCGCTCGTGTTTCACCAATATTACATAAAGGAAATACATACGGAAGAGAGTTGTGCCGTTTCGTGACGGCATTGTCGTTTTAATGCGGCATTGAGGAGCAATCGGCATTCGAGGTGGGAACGGAAGTGCAATTATGGCGACATTAGAGGACATGCGCGACGCCGATGATTATGCACACATTCAGAGGGTAGTCGGCTATGTGCGCCGGCATCAAATTTTAGGATGGAAAGGGTGGTAAACCAAGTGCGCCGACATGCTGTATCCATCGCCCGATAAATCCCGGTATTCGTTACATGGTCAATTCGTAACAACTCGGCAAAAATCCTGCAATCCTGCAATCCTGCAATCCTGCAATCCTGCAATCCTGCAATCCTGCAATCCTGCGGAAATTTCGCCTCTCTGGCTCCCCGCCAATGCACCGCGTCCGGTCCGCCGCATGGACCAGTGCTCCCTTTCGCCGCGAGTTAATCAGCTTTAGCGACCCGGCTAGCATTCATCAGCCGGGATAAGTCTTATAGTCTGGACAACTGGCGCAACGCGCCTTCCAACTTCAGACAGCAAACTTCATGAAAAAAATCGCAATCGTAGGCGCAGGGTTTTCAGGCGCGGTCATCGCCCGCGAACTGGGGCAGGCCGGTTACCAGGTCGAGGTGTTCGATTCACGTTCGCATCTGGCAGGTAATTGCCATACGGAGCGTGACGCACAAACCAATGTGATGGTACATGTCTACGGCCCACATATCTTCCACACCAGTAACGAGAAAGTGTGGGATTACGTCCGCCAGTTCGATGAATTCATGCCCTTTGTCAACCGTGTCAAGGCCTTGACCAATGGCCGGATTTTTTCCTTGCCTATTAATTTACTGACCATCAATCAGTTTTTTGGCAAAACCTTCAATCCCAGGGAGGCTGCCGAATTCATGGCGTCCATCGGCGACCAAAGCATTGTCGATCCGCAGACTTTTGAAGAACAGGCGCTGCGTTTCGTCGGTCGCGAATTGTATGAAGCATTTTTCAAGGGCTATACCACCAAGCAATGGGGCCTGCATCCATCCGAGCTGCCGGCCAGTATTCTGAAGCGCCTGCCAGTGCGATTCAACTACGACGACAATTATTATCCGAGCAAGTACCAAGGCATGCCCAAGCATGGCTACAGCTATATCGTCGAAAAACTTCTTGCTCAGGAAAATATTACCGTGCGCTTAAACACGTCGTTCCAGCGTTCGATGGCCGAGGGTTACAGCCACGTGTTCCATAGCGGCCCGGTCGATGCCTGGTTCGATTACAGCGAAGGCCGGCTTGGTTACCGCACGCTTGATTTTGAAACCGAGCGCCATGAAGGCGACTATCAGGGTAACCCGGTCATCAATTATTGCGATGAAAGCGTACCGTTTACCAGGATATCGGAGCACAAGCATTTCTCGCCTTGGGAGTCGCACGAAAAAACATTGATCTTCAAGGAATACAGCCGCTTTTGCGAAGAAAAAGACACGCCGTATTATCCGATTCGTCTTGCCAAAGAAAAGACACAGCTACGGCGTTATGTGGAACGCGCGCAACAAGAGACAAAGACCACATTCGTCGGCAGACTGGGCACGTATCGTTATCTGGACATGCATGTCACCATCGCCGAGGCGCTCGATGCCGCCGAACGTTTCCTGACGCTCGATACGGAAAGCCAGCCTATTCCGGCATTCATGCTCGACCCGCTCCAATGACGGCAGATAATCCCAGGTTTTGGGCCTGCTCGGAAAGTTCAAGCAAGGTAGGTTAATGATGAGCGCCAGTACCGCGGCCCCCTCCGGCATTTTGCTACTTGAATTCGATCCGGCAATCGACAATGCCGAGCAGGGCAAGACACTCCAGACTGGATTATCAGTCGTGCTGCAGATCGGCAACACGCTCTGGGTGGCCAACGATGAAACGGCCAGCCTGGAGCGACTGACGCTTTTCGCAAACGAGGGAAGCAACGAATACCGGCATGCGCGAGATCACAAGCGTTTTCAACTGAACGATTATCTACAACTGCCGGCCCCTTCGACGGAAGACCCTACGGAGTTTCAGGAAGTCGATATCGAAGGTTTGGCGTACGAGAATAATTATCTCTGGCTAGTCGGCTCGCACAGTATCAAACGCAAGAAACCAGGCTCTGGAAAGACGGCGAAGCAGATGCAAAAGCAACTAGCCAAGCTATCGGTCGAAGCCAATCGCTACTTGCTCGCACGCATCCCCGTTGTCGAGCGTGACGGCTTGCCCGAACTTTCGAGAGAGGCAACTTCCAAAGGCAAAAGCAACACTGCCGGGCGCCTTCAGTCAGTTGGTGAAACGAACGAACTAATAGCGGCGTTAAGAGATGACGAGCACTTGGCACCGTATCTTGCTACTCCCGGCAAAGAAAATGGTTTCGATATCGAAGGCCTCGCAGTGTCTGGGGCCAAAGTGTTTCTCGGCCTACGCGGCCCGGTTTTGCGCGGTTGGGCAGTCATCATTGAATTAGAACTGAAGGAAGACAAGGAAAATCCCGCAATACTAAGACTGCAGCAGATTGGCCCAGGTAGTCGCCTCTACAAGAAACATTTCCTGCAACTCGGAGGGCTTGGCATAAGGGATTTATGTATTCAGGGTACCGATTTATTGATACTCGCGGGGCCAACCATGGACCTTGACGGGCCGGTCGCAGTATTTCGATGGAAAGAGGGCACCCGGTCCAAAAACGAGTGCGTTCTTGAACAATCGCAAATCGAAAGGCTGATGGATTTACCCTTCGGCGTCGACGCGGACCATGCGGAGGGTTTTTGCATTTATTCGCCTAGCCCAAAAAAGCAATGTTTGTTGATTGTGCATGACGCTGCTGCTCCAAGTCGGCAGTGGAAAGAGCATGCGCTCATGTCGGATATATTTGATCTGTAACAGAAAAATTCATGAAACGGACGACTGGCCAATTACACAAAATTAAATACACCGTTCAAAGTTATTTGCATGCCTTCTTACCGAGTTTCTTCAGTTGTCGCATCCCATACGATAGAAAGTTACTTATGATTTTATGCTAACGCTGAACAGTTACTATTTTCAATCTCTCAAAGCCTCGTATCGATACCAAGCTTTGTCATTAAGTTAAGCCTGGCTTCGGCAATTGCCGTATCGGCTACAATATTAAGCTGTAAATTCAATTGATTAAGGCGACTCTCATAAGATTCTGAGCTGGAATCTAGCTGATTGATATGTCGACGAATACTTTCTTGATTTTCTGCTACTCGCAAATCAATTTCAGATTGCGCCTGAGTCATAGCATGCGGATCAAGCCTAGTCAACATCGTGCACATAGCAGGTGAGTGAGCTAGAAAATTGGCGAACGCTTGATTGTTATTTTCTTTTTCTTCTATTGACAAATTTTCGTTAGTTAATTTTTTTCTAATAGCTTGTATGTATGATTTTTTAATTGGTGAAAAGTATTGTTCGAAGGTCTCTGTGTAGAATTGGGAAGGAAAATAAAATTCAATTTTAAATTTAACAACTAAAGCAATTTGAATCACTTCTTTACACATTATTCTGTGTGGCTTGTGCTTGTATTTTATTTCTAAATCCTTTTCTATTTCAGCAGCGGCATCTTCCAATACTTTCATGCGGAATTGACCTTTACATCCCGACACCACAGTATGCGGCCTATTATCAAAAAACCCCATCGTCACTTTTTTTCGAGCACGTGCCTGGCACATGCCTGCTCAAGGTTCATGAAAAGGCGCATGTCGCTGGTGGGGTCGCCGTATTTGGCTTCATATTTATTTTTTGTTGCTACTGTATCGAAACACTTGTTTCTTAACGACTCATCTTCAACCAGAATATCCGTGAAGTTATGAAGGCGTTTAGATGAAAGGGGTCTGAAGCGATCACCCTCTTCCAAATAAGTATTTCCTTTCTTTAATCGACTCATGAACACTGCAAACGACCGAGCGTTACCCGCTTCACCCAAGTCCGACCACCTATCAATCATATCTTGATTCTTGAAACAGCCTTGCATTAAATCGACCAGTCGGGCAGGAGCAGGCGCATACGTAATTTTCCTGTGAAAAGACTCAGGTAAGCTCTGATTGTCCATACGCACTTCCTTTTCCAGGCTATGCCGCACTTCGTTGGAAAGTAAATTTTGAGGAAGAAAAAAACTGCATTTCTTCGATAATTGCAAAATGTCCGAAGGAGTAACATTTAATAGTGGCGAGTCCTCCAGAATTAGACAGCGCAAACTTTTCAAATGATTCAAATTTGGCAGTGTTGTCAGTTTATGGCAGCCATCGAGCGTTAATTTTGTAAGATGCGTACATAAAGATAGGTTAGGAGGGAATTTGAGACTGGGTAAATTTTCTAGACGAAGAGAGCGAACGCAAGAAGGTATCGGCGGCAGTGAACTAAGTATTTCTAAATCAAGGATGGTCATTTTGTTATGGGCTTCATTCCAATACCGTATGTGGTTTTCTGCAACCTTCTTGCGATCTGCCTGTTCATCGTCCGGTGCTTCGTTTTGCCATTTCAAAATATCGTCGCAAGCAGATTGTTTTAGTGGTGATGTAAGAAACGCCGATTTATGATCGACGCAAACAGCGCCCGGTAGACAGTCCAACGTTTAAAGTTGCATATTGAGACAGAAAATCATGATTTGAGGGTAAAAATGGACAATAACGACGGCATGAACCTAACAGCCTAAGAGGAACAGTTCTAGAGATATATCGAAATATGGATGTTGACCGCCAGGCAGCCATGCTAAAAATGGCGACGTTTCTAGCGGATAGACTGTGAAATTGGTTCTTTCGCCTTGATCCAGTAGCTCCGTCTCACTGCACTACGGCATCGTTCAAGTATTGTGACCGGTCACGTTCGTCCGGAATCACCGTTAAAAATCAAATCTTGCTGCTTAGAGGCGCGCAAAGGGAAAATGGCGGAGGCCGGCACCGGTGAGGTTGCGGCAACTAGACAAATTCAGCGACTGCAACTGGGTGAGTAGCTGGAGATGGGCGAGGCCGTCATCGGTGAGGTTGCGGCAATAAGACAAATTCAGCGACTGCAACTGGGTCAGCGGCTGGAGATGGGTGAGGCCGGCATCGGTGAGGTTGTCGCAATAATACAAATTAAGCGACTGCAACTGGGTGAGCGGCTGGAGATGGGAAAGGCCGGCATCGGTGAGGTTGCGGCAAAAAGAAAAATTCAGCGACTGCAACTGGGTCAGCGGTTTGAGATGGAAGAGGCCAGCATTGGTGAGGTTGTGGCAATAAGACAAATTTAGCGACTGCAACTGGGTCAGCGGCTGGAGATGGGCGAGGCCGGCATCGGTGAGACCGCTGCACCCTGACAAATTCAGCGACTGCAACTGCTTGTGCCGCTGAAAATGGACGAGGCCGGCACCGGTAAGTTTGCCGCAGAGGGACAAATCCACCGACCGCAACTGGGTCAGCGGCTTGAGATGAACGAGGCCGGTATCGGTGAGGTTGCGGGAATCAGACAAATTCAGCGACTGCAACTGCGTCAGCGGCTGGAGATGGACGAGGCCGGCATCCGTGAGGTCATGGCACCTAGACAAATTCAGCGACTGCAACTTCTTGAGCCGCTGAAAACAGACGAGGCCGGCACCGGTGAGGTTGCTGCAATGAGACAAATCCAGCGACTGCAACTGGGTGAGCGGCTGGAGATGGACGAGGCCAGCATCGGTGAGGGTGTGGCAATAGGAAAAATTCAGCGACTGCAACCAGGCTAGTGGCTGGAGATGGACGAGGCCGGCATTGGTGAGGTTGTGGCAATAAGAAAAATTCAGCGACTGCAACTGGGTCAGCGGCTGGAGATGGGCCAGACCGGCATCGGTGAGGTTGCGGCACCCTGACAAATCCAGCGACTGCAACTGGGTCAGCGGCTTGAGATGAACGAGGCCGGCATCGGTGAGGTTGTCGCCCCCTGACAAATTCAGCGACTGTAATTGGGTCAGCGGCTGAAGATGAGCCAGACCGGCACCTGTGAGTCCGCCGCAAAGGGACAAATTCAGCGACTGTAATTGGGTGAGCGGCTGGAGATGAGCCAGACCGGCACCGGTGAGTCCGCCGCAAAGGGACAAATCCAGCGACTGCAACTGGGTCAGCGGCTGGAGATGGACGAGGCCGGCACCGGTGAGTCCGCCGCAGAGAGACAAATCCAGCGACTGCAACTGGGTCAGCGGCCGGAGATGGACGAGGCCCGCATCGGTGAGGTTGTGGCAATGAGAAAAATTCAGCGACTGCAACTGGGTCAGCGACTGGAGATGGGCGAGGCCGTCACCGGTAACGTTGCTCTCCGACAGATCTAGCTGGCGAATTTTGGACCGGATTGCAGGATTTAGCTGCGCCAGTGTCGCGAGGTACGCATCGGAGTTGGCTCCTAAGCCGGTAATAGTCACATCGGTAACGGCGGGCAGAGATGTCAATACCTCGGTGAGATTGTTGATTTCTTGAGCTGGAATGTTCAGCTTCGTCAGCGACTCTGCCCCGGCCTGGCGGAAACTGCGGTTAGTGCGGCGCAACGCCTTGTTTGCCTCCGGTCCAGCCAGCTTGGCAATGTATGCCTTCAGATCGCGCGGCAATTCATTCAATGGAAAAAGGTTTTCCTGTAATACAGCAGCCGGCACTGCCGGTGGGCTAACAACAGACGGCGCTGGTGCTAAGGGGCTCAATCCAGGCGCATTCGTCTTGCCGATACAGTTGCCCATGGTTTTTCTTTCGCTCGATGAAATGGTGAATCGGCAATCGGGTGCTATTTCTCTTGCCACGCAGACAGCGTCGGCAATGAGCCGATACCCGCATGAAGATCAGTAACTACTCAAAGCATTGTTCCATGCTATCAGTACCATAAGATAATTTTTTGACAACGAACAAAAAGAGGATGCATTTCTGCTGGGTTGGCGGGTGGCGTGTTGCGCGCTATGTGGGACGATTGAAATAGCCACTGCGCCTCCTCGAGGCACGCAAGCACGATCGCCGCTGGTGCCACAGTATCTGCCGAACTTCCAGCTTTAAAAAGCGGTGTTCAGGTAGGATTTCCCCGCACTAAAATGAGGAAATTTTGTAGCAAGGCGATCACGATTTCGCAACCCTACGGCGGTGGAATGACGATCACGAACGCCCGAACATGGTATTAGACGGATCGACCCCGAATCAGCGGCTTGCCATGGCCGCATCGTTTCTGTTTTTGACGACCGCTAAAAACGGGGAATCACCGTTAAAAACCAAATCTTGCTGCTTAGAGGCGCGCAAAAGGATAATGGCGGAGAGCGGCATCGGTGAGTCTGGGGCACCCTCGCAAGTCCAGTGACTGCAACCGGGTGAGCGACTGGAGATGGACGAGGCCGGCATCGGTGAGGTTGCGGCAATCATACAAATTCAGCGACTGCAACCGGGTCAGCGGCTGGAGATGAACGAGGCTCGCATCGGTGAAGTTTTCGCATCCACGCAAATTCAGGAACTGCAACCGGGTCAGCGACTGGAGATGGACGAGGCCGGCATCGGTAAGTCTGCTGCACGCTGACAAATCCAACGACTGCAACTGGGTCAGCGGCTGGAGATGAGCGAGGCCGGCATCGGTGAGCCCGCTGCACCATCGCAAATTCAGCCGCTGCAATTGGGTCAGCGGCTGGAGATGGGAAAGGCTGGCATCGGTGAGGTTGTTGCAATGAGACAAATTCAGCGACTGCAGCTGCGTGAGAGGCCGGAGGTGGGCGAGGCCGGCATCAGTGAGGTTGGTGCAACCATGCAAATTCAGCGACTGCAATTGCGTCAGCAGTCGGAGATCAACGAGGCCGGCATCGGCGAGGTTTTCGCAAAAGGACAAATTCAGCGACTGCAACTGGGTGAGCGGCTGGAGATGGGCGAGGCCGGCATCGGTGAGTCCGCTGCACGCTGACAAATCCAGCGACTGCAACTGGGTGAGCGGCTGGAGATGGGCGAGGCCGGCACCGGTAAGTCTGCTGCAACCTAACAAACCAAGCGATTGCAACTGGGTCAGCGGTTGGAGATGGGCGAGGCCGGCATCAGTGAGGTTGTAGCACCAAGAAAAATCCAGCGACTGCAACAGCGTGAGCGACTGGAGGTGGGCGAGGCCGGTATCCGTGAGGTTGTGGCAATTATGCAAATCTAGCGACTGCAACTGGGTCAGCGACTCGAGTTGGGCGAGGCCGGTATCGGTGAGGTTGCGGCACGCATGCAGATTCAGGGACTGCAACTGGGCGAGCGGCTGGAGATGGGCGAGGCCGTCATCGGTAAGCTTGTGGCAATAAGACAAATCCAGCGATTGCAACTGGGTCAGCGGCTGGAGATGGACGAGGCCGTCATCGGTGAGTTTGTAGCAACTAGACAAATCTAGCGACTGCAACTGGGTCAGCGACTCGAGTTGGGCGAGGCCGGTATCGGTGAGGTTGCGGCACGCATGCAGATTCAGCGATTGCAACTGGGTCAGCGGCTGGAGATGGACGAGGCCGTCATCGGTGAGCTTGCGGCAAGCAGACAAATTAAGCGACTGCAACTGGGTCAGCTGCTGGAGATGGGCGAGGCCGGCATCGGTGAGCTCGGCGCACCCTGACAAATCCAGCGACTGCAACTGGGTCAGCGGCTGGAGATGGGCAAGGCCGGCATCGGTAAGGTTACTTTCCGACAGATCTAGCTGGCGAATTTTTGAGAGGATTGCAGGATTTAGCTGTGCCAGTGTCGCGAGGTACGCATCGGGGTTGGCTCCTAAACCGGTAATGGTTACATCGGTAACGGCGGGCAGCGATACCAATGTCTGGTTGAGATTGTTGATTTCTTGAGCTGGAATATTCAGCTTCGTCAACGACTCCGCCCCGGCCTGGCGAAAACTACGGTTAGTGCGGCGCAAGGCCTTGTTTGCCTCCGGTCCAGCCCGCTTGGCAATGTATGCCTTCAGCTCGCGCGGCAATTCATTCAACACAGAGAAATTTTCCTGTAATACAGCAGCCGGCACTGCCGGTCGGCTAACAACAGATGGCGCTGGTGCTGGGGGGCTCAATGCAGGCGCATTCGTTTTGCCGATACAGTTACCCATGGTTTTTCTTTCGCTCGATGAAATGGTGAATCGGTAGTCGGGTGCTATTTCTGTTGGCACACAGACGCGCCTTCGGGAGGTACGCAACCGCGATCGCCGCTGGTGCCACGACTAGCAGATAAATTCCTAGCTTTAAAAAGTGGCGTCCGGATAGTATTTCCTCGCACTAAAATGAGGAAATTTTTGTAACAAGGCGATCACGATTTCGCAACCCTACGGCGGTGGAATGACGATCACGAACGCCCGAACATGGTATTAGACGGATCGACCCCGAATCAGCGGCTTGCCACGGCCGCATCGTTTCTATTTTCGACGACTGCTAAAAACGGGGAATCACCGTTAAAAATCAAATCTTGCTGCTTAGAGGCGCGCAAAAGGAAAATGGTGGAGAGCGGCATCGGTGAGTCCGTCGCACCCTCGCAAGTCCAGCCGCTGCAACCGGGTCAGCGGCTGGAGTTGGGCGAGGCCGGCATCGGTGAGTCCGCCGCAAGAAGACAAGTCCAGCCGCTGCAACCGGGTCAGCGGCTGGAGTTGGGCGAGGCCGGCATCGGTGAGTCCGCCGCAAGAAGACAAATCCAGCCGCTGCAACTGGGTCAGCGGTTGGAGTTGGGCGAGGCCGGCATCAGTGAGTCCGCCGCAAGTAGACAAATCCAGTGACTGCAACTGGGTTAGCGGCTTAAGATGGGCGAGGCCGGCATCGGTGAGTCCGTCGCAACCAGACAATTCCAGCGACTGCAACTGGGTCAGCGGCTTAAGATGGGCGAGGCCGGCATCAGTGAGTCCGCCGCAAGAAGACAAATCCAGTGACTGCAACTGGGTCAGCGGCTTTAGATGGGCGAGGCCGGCATCGGTGAGTCCGTCGCAACTAGACAAATACAACGACTGCAACTGGGTCAGCGGCTTGAGATGGACGAGGCCGGCATCGGTGAGTCCTTCGCACCCTGACAAATACAGCGACTGCAACTTGGTCAGCGGCTGGAGATGAACCACGCCGGCATCGGTGAGGTTGCGGCAACTAGTCAAATTCAGTGACTGCAACCGGGTCAGCGGCTGGAGATGGACGAGGCCGGCATCGGTGAGGTTGCGGCAACTAGTCAAATTCAGTGACTGCAACCGGGTCAGCGGCTGGAGTTGGACGAGGTCGGCATCGGTGAGTCCGTTGCAACTAGTCAAATTGAGCGACTGCAACTGGGTCAGCGGCTGGAGATGGACGAGGCCGGCATCGGTGAGGTTGTGCCAACTAGACAAATTGAGCGACTGCAACTGGGTCAGTGGCTTGAGATGGGCGAAGCCGTCATCAGTGAGGTTGTAGCAATTAGACAAATCCAGCGATTGCAACTGGATCAGCGGCTTGAGATGGACGAGGCCGGCATCGGTGAGGTTGTGGCACCAAAACAAATTAAGCGACTGTAACTGGGTCAGCGGCCGGAGATGGGCGAGGCCGGCATGGGTAAGTTTTTGGCACCAAGACAAATCCAGGGACTGCAACCGGGCCAGTGGCTGGAGATGGGCAAGGCCGGCATCGGTGAGCTTCCCGCAATTAGACAAACTCAGCGACTGCAGCTGCGTGAGCGACCGGAGATCGGCGAGGCCGTCATCGGTGAGGTTGTAGCAATAAGACAAATTGAGCGACCGCAACTGGGTCAGCTGCTGGAGATGGGCAAGCCCGGCATCGGTAAGGTTGCTCTCCGACAAATCTAGCTGGCGAATTTTTGAGAGGATTGCAGGATTTAGCTGTGCTAGTGCCGCGAGGTACGCATCGGGGTTGGCTCCTAAACCGGTAATAGTTACATCGGTAACGGCGGGCAGCGATGCCAATACCTGGGGGAGATTGTTGATTTCTTGAGCTGAAATATTCAGCTTCGTCGCCGACTCTGCCCCGGCCTGGCGGAAACTGCGGTTAGTGAGGCGTAACGTCTTGTTTGCTTCAGGTCCAGCCAGCTTGGCAATGTATGTCTTCAGCTCGCGCGGCAATTCATTCATCGGCGAGAAATTTTCCTGCAGTACAGCAGCTGGCGCTGCCGGCGGGCTAACAACAGATGGCGCTGATGCCAAGGGGCTCAATGCAGGCGCATTCGTTTTGCCGATAGAGTTGTGCATCGTTTTTCTTTCGCTCGATGAAATGGTGGATCGGCAATCGGGTGCTATTTCTCTTGTCACGCAGACAGCGTTGGCAATGACGTTAGTTGGCAATATGCCAATACCCAGCGGAGCATAAGTGATTGGCCAAAGTAATGTTTCAAAACAGCACTACCGTAAGATAGTTTTTTGACAATGAACAAAAAGACGATGCATTCTAGCCGGATTGGCGGTGTGCTCGGCTGGCGCCGACTACGTGGGACGATTGGCACTAGCCACTGCGACTCTTGGAGGTACGCAAGCGCGATCGCCGCTTGTGCCACAGCATCTGACGAATTTCTAGCTTTAAAAATTGGCGTCCGGATAGTATTTTCTTATAACAAAATGAGGAAATTTTTGTAACAAGGCGATCACGATTTCGCAACCCTAAGGCAGTCGAATGACGATCACGAGCGACTGAAAATGGCATTGGACGGATTGAACCCGAATTAGCGGCTTGCCATGGCCACAACGTTTCTATTTTTGACGACCGCTAAAAACGGGGAATCACCGTTAAAAATTAAATCTTGCTGCTTAGAGGCGCGCAAAGGGAAAATGGTGGAGAGCGGCATCGGTGAGTCCGTCGCACCCTCGCAAGTCCAGTGACTGCAACCGGGTCAGCGGCTGGAGTTGGGCGAGGCCGGTATCGGTGAGTCCGCCGCAAGAAGACAAATCTAGCGACTGCAACTGGGTCAGCCGCTGGAGATGGGCGAGGCCGGCATTGGTGACGTTGCAATCTGACAAATACAGCGACTGCAACTGGGTGAGCCGCTTGAGATGGATGAGGCCGGCATCGGTGAGGTTGTGGCAACTGGACAAATCCAGCGACTGCAACTGGGTGAGCGGCTTGAGATGGACGAGGCCGGCATCGGTGACGTTGTCGCAATCAAACAAATACAACGACTGCAATTGGGTCAGCGGCTTGAGATGTGCGAGGCCGGCATCGGTGAAGTTGCGGCAATCTAACAAATACAGCGACTGCAACTGGGTCAGAGGCTTGAGATGGGCGAGGCCGGCACCGGTGAGCTTGCGCCAATCAGACAAATTCAGCGACTGCAACTGGGTGAGCGGCTGGAGATGGGCTAGGCCGTCATCGGTCAGGTTTTCGCAATTAGACAAATCCAGTGACTGCAATTGTGTCAGCGGCTGGAGATGGGCGAGGCCGTCATCGGTGAGGTTGTGGCAAGTAGACAAATTGAGCGACTGCAATTGTGTCAGCGGCTGGAGATGGACAAGGCCGTCATCGGTGAGGTTGCGGCAACTAGTCAAATTCAGCGACTGTAGATGGGTCAGCGGCTGCAGTTGGACGAGGTCGGCATCGGTGAGGTTGTGGCAATTGGACAAATTGAGCGACTGTAGATGGGTCAGTGGCTGGAGTTGGACGAGGCCGGCATCGGTGAGGTTGTGGCAATTGGACAAATTGAGCGACTGCAACCGGCTCAATGGCTGGAGATGGGCGAAGCCTTCATCGGTGAGGTCGTGGCAAAAAGACAAATCCAGCGACTGCAACTGGGTCAGCGGCTGGAGATGGGCGAGGCCGGCATTGGTGAGCTTCTCGCAATTAGACAAACTCAGCGACTGCAGCTGCGTGAGAGACCGGAGATCGGCGAGGCCGGCATGGGTGAGTTTTTGGCACCAAGACAAATCCAGGGACTGCAACCGGGCCAGTGGCTGGAGATGGGCAAGGCCGTCATCGGTGAGCTTCTCGCAATTAGACAAACTCAGTGACTGCAGCTGCGTGAGAGACCGGAGATCGGCTAGGCCGTCATCGGTGAGGTTGAAGCAACCAGACAAATTCAGGGACCGTAACTGGGTCAGCGGCTGAAGATGGGCGAGGCCGGCATCGGTAAGGTTACTTTCCGACAGATCTAGCTGGCGAATTTTTGAGAGGATTGCAGGATTTAGCTGTGCTAATGCCGCGAGGTGCGCATCGGAGTTGGCTCCAAAACCGGTAATGGTCACATCGGTAACGGCGGGCAGAGATACAAATAATTGAGTGAGATTGTTAATTTCTTGGGCTGGAATATTCAGCTTCGTCAACGACTCTGCCCCGGCCTGGCGGAAACTGCGATTAGTGCGGCGCAAGGCCTTGTTTGCCTCCGGTCCAGCCAGCTTGGCAATGTATGCCTTCAGATCGTGCGACGATTCATTCATCGCAGAGAAATTTTCCTGCAGTACAGCAGCCGGCTCTACCGAAGAGCTAACAACAGATGGCGCTGATGCCAAGGGGCTCAATGCAGGCGCATTCGTCCTGCCGATAGAGTTGTGCATGGTTTTTCTTTCGCTCGGTGAGATGGTGGATCGGCAATCGGGTGCTATTTCTCTTGGTACGCAGACGGCGTTGGCAATGACGTTAGTTGGCAATAAGCCGATACCCGCACGAGGCTAAGTAATTACACAAAGCAATGTTTCATGATAACACTACCGTAAGATAGTTTTTTGACAATGAACAAAAAGACGATGCATTCTAGCCGGATTGGCGGTGTGCTCGGTTGGCGCCGACCAAGTGGGGCAATTGGCACTAGCCATTGCGTCTCCTGGAGGTACACAAGCGCGATCGCCGCTGGTGCCACAGCATTTGACGAATTTCCAGCTTTAAAAACTGGCGTCCGGATAGTATTTTCTTGTAACAAAATGAGGAAATTTTTGTAACAAGGCGATCACGATTTCGCAACCCTACGGCGGTGGAACGATTATCACGAACGACCGAACATGACATTGGGCGGATTGCCCCCGAATCAGCGGCTTGCCATGGCCGCATCGTTTCTAATTTTGACGACCGCTAAAAACGGGGAATCACCGTTAAAAATCAAATCTTGCTGCTTAGACGTCAAGTCCCGCTTGCCAGCAATTGAATTGTCACATCTAAATTTTTGGAAATTTAACAGCGTATTTTTTAAAGAATGTAGAAATCATGTATAAAATCACAACCGATTAAGACTGCGTTCACAAAAAGTTATTTCTTTTAAGAATTTTTATTCTCAACAATTAATTATCAGGATCTAATCATGGGAAATTGTATTTCGGTAACATCCAATCACTTTGTGACTAAAGAGGTAGCTATTGCTGAAGGTGTGGGGCGAGGTCAGTGGGGATCTCCGGGGATATTTTTCACACATTGTGAAGTAGCGCAACCTTGCCACTCAATTGATGACAAAAAGAAAAAAATGGCTAAAATCGAGCGCGAACTATTTAAAGAAGTCTGCAAAGATAAAAGTATCAGCTCCAAACAACGGCAAGATATCAAGAAATCTTTTTCCTATTTTTAATACACCTGAAGTCTTTCGCAATCCACGTTAAATTGACTAATCGGCATAAGGTCCCCCCAGTGTCAGGATAGTTGGCAAGTTGCCGATTCGGCATTTTCACCACTGCCGGGGGCCGGAACTCCACGATGTCACGCATACCGATTGCCCGCAAAGAAGCCATTCTGAACAAGATGCCGTTCCCCCATCCGCCCACGGTGAGTGTGCTGTCCAAACAAGAAGGTATTTCAGAGCCGACCTTATACAATTGGCGTAAGCAATTACGTCAGGCAGGACGCCTTAATTGCCAGCACACCTGGGCCACTCACAATCACACGATTTTTTCCGATAGGGTAATTTTGCAGACTTTTAAAACTACCTGTCTTTGAGCTTCAGCGAAATCTTGGTCGATGTAAGTCGATGCAAAGCACGGTTAGGGCGTTTGGAAAATAGGATGACGACAATGATTTTAAGGTCGGCAAACATGCATTGCCTGACGTCCCTTACTTGAACTTGCGGGTTTAAAAAGCACCTTGTCACCCTGGTTTAATGTTGCAATGCCAGGCAGAATCTCTCGTGCCGTGAAACGCCACTCTGTTCCTTGTAAATCGCGCAGGTAGCCGAACTGCTTTGCGGCATCATAAAATTTTACTGTTGCCTCTTGGGGTGCCTGAACAATCGGGACACCACCCAACGGCTGCTCTTCCACCGAAGACGCCATTGTTTCCAGCAGCGCTTGGGTAGCGTAACTGTCATTGCTCATGATTTTTCCGAGATGATTCAATCGTTGCGTTTTATCGATGTCACGCGGGGAAGACGGCGCAACGACCATGCTCTGATCGGCAGCAAACTCTTGCAAACGTCGCGCAATCGATGCAGCTTGCTGGTCTACGGGCGCCATGGCCATGATGAATCGACTGCTATCTTTACCAAACGCCACGGTCACAACATCGGTCATCCAGACCCGAAGCGTGGCGTCCTCAACGCGAATGACGGTGGAACGTGATCGCGCATTGCCGGCAATCTGGTTACCGATATCGAGCTCCGCGGTTTGATAGGTACCAATCACTTCAATCCAGGTCAGGCGACTCTTGAAATACATGCGCGACCATAGAAAATGCGCGAGGCGAAACGATAACAGCGTCGCTATTTCAAGCGCTATGAGCGTCAACAAACTTGCAGTAATGTCGAAGCGGTTCATGTCCGGAAAATTCATGGCAGCGCGACTGGCGATCGCAACCGCAACGCCGGACAAAGCAATTGCCCAGAATCCCAGCAAAACCAGGTACTTCGCGTGACGTTGTTTGAAGCCTTGAGAGATGGTAGTCATTGAGACAAAATTTGTCGGCTCGGGCTGCGCCTCTTCTAAAATATCCCCCCTAAACGACCCCTTGGCGTCGTTTGCCTCAGGAGGAATATTTACGTAGGCGCGGTTGGGAATGCCCCGCGCCCACGCATCCTGAAAATCACGGCTGATTGCTGTCCACAATTGCGCAGGCTGGCAATTCAATGCAATGGTCGTCTGCTCACACGACACCGCTGTCTGCAATGCGCAATCAATACGCGACACCAGTGCTGCAAAGAAAAGACACGAGGCGCCAATCGCACCAACGAGTAGACACACAGAAACCATCCACATCGCTGGCAGATTAATAGCCGGTGCAATGCGTGGCAGGAGCACGGGCCCAATTACAGCAAATGCCACCAGACCAATGAGGCGTAACATCACCAACCGTGAATCCATCGGCGTCTGCAATGCATCCCGGTTGATGAACATCTTAAATATTGCGAAGCCTGCCAGCGGTAAGTAGGCCCATGAAACCATTCCCTCGTATGGCGTGTTTGCAAAGAGCACATAAGACATGACAAGCGATGTCAACACGCCGAGGAGCCCTAACAAACCTTCGAACTGCCGTTGCGCGGCATATTGCAAAGCAGGTGGTGCAGCAAGGAGTGGCCTGATCAGTGAATACAGGACGCCCGCTAGTGGCCCTTTTGGTTCTTGGAACACAATTGCTCGTTCACGCAGTTGCTGTTGCAATGCCTGTGCTGGTCTGCTTGTGCCACGACCGTCTCCAGCGAGCTCCGGCGCTAGGCCAATCGGCAAACCACGTCCAAAGATAAAGCGCAATTGCGATAGTGCCTGGATCGCAAAACGGACCGCGAACCCGAGCATGATTAGAGAAGCAAAAGCTGCGGCAAGTGCAATACCGTCTTGACGCTGCTGCATGAACGTTTTAGCTGTCAACAAAGCGTAGATTCCTCCGGCTGCGTGGATCGCAACAGCCATGAAGAGAAACTGGTTTTCGATTAAAAAGGGGTTTTCGTATCCGTTGGAGATCTTGTCGTCTGCGTTAAATTCGTAAGCCATAGCCGTTCTTTTAGTTGAAAATAGAGATGATGAAATGTTTGAAAGCGGGGCATTGTTTGTAAATGTCGACCACACATGCGATGCTACAGCTCAAAATAAGTCATGCAAGAATAAAACAAGAATTTCAGTGATAACCGTTCAGATAATAGGACGCAGCCCGGGTACGTTAGCGCATTGAATCCGTGGGCCGAAAATCTAGGCAGAAGCGCTTAAACAAATCTCCCTGTGCGGTAGTTGTCAAGATAGTTATCGCGTCGTCAGATTAATTATCATCGCAGAGGGGGGCGGAGCCAGGACAAGCGGTGAAGCATTGTCCAACAGAACGTAAGGAATCGATCCTGCGGCAGATGCCCTCGGTATCAGGATAGTTGGTAAGTTGCCGTTTTGACATTCTCACCACTGCCAAGGGCTGGAATTGCACCATGCCACGTATCCCGATTGCCCGCAAAGAAGCCATTCTGAACAAGATGCTTGGCGCCAATTCACAAAAGATAAAAAGTAGGAATTTTTAATCGCCTATCCAGACGCCGTCATTATGCTCGTCATGATGGTAGCAAATATTACGGTGGTGGTCTTGAAGCTTCGCTTATGGCGACGAAAACAATGCCATGCCTCCTTCCTTAGCCAGTGAGGGTGTAACATGCGCGGCATGTTGGGACACTGTTGCACCGGAAGCAAGATTTTATGACCTGTTCGGCATTTCGGTGATTTCACCAGCATGTACACAATGCGGCACTGATTTGCATGCCAGTATAAAACTCTTTAGCCAATACGGTGAAGCGACTAAACAATATATCAATAAAATCTCTGACTCAATGACTAAGTTCTGACAGGAAATTCAAGCTGGTTTAAATTCGCGAGCCTTCCCTAATAAGGCCTTTTTGAAGCATTTATCATCATAGCATCGCGTGAAAACTCCAATCTTTACTATATTGTTCTGCAGGCTATCAAGCATAGTCCGAAGACAAACTACCCTCACAGCATGCTCGTTATTGGGGCTACTTACGGTGTTTATTATTCCGTCATCTGTAACGACAAAAGACATTACTCGAATAATTATTGAATGGAATGTCGGCGCGTAGACTTATTTAATATTAACCGGAAGGATGATGTTTCAGTCTAGTCACGAGCAAATGCGCCGACGGGCGCTAGGGAAGCGCTGATCAATTAACGAATGCGGCGTTTTTGTGTTTTTTCCACAGCGGTTTATATTGCAACTTGTAATGTGTTTTTATCGCGCCGTTATAGACAATTTTTTCAGCAATTAAGCAGTATTTCCTGCACTTTTCAGCAGTCAGGACGCAATCCGGGTACCGTCGGTAACGGCAGGCAGAGATGCCGACACCCGGGTGAGTTTGTTGATTTCCATGGCTGACTGGCGTTCTGATCGCCGCCGATCTCGTAGAAATGCTTTGTCTCATTGCGCTATCGCGACGAAACCACAAATAGTGGCAAGCACCGGCAGTATCTTGATGGCCCACGTGTGAATGGTTGAGTGATCGACCACTAAGCCACGTTCAGCCATCGTCTCTTCTAAATGCAGCAAGCTCAGCGGGTAGGCTACGTACCAGCGAACACAAACCAGAATCACCTCAATCGGATAATGCAGCCGCTTTTAAACGCGGCGCAACGTTTCGTTCATCGGTTTTTATTCAGTGTGTATCGAACAAACCCGTCACGGCTGCCGTATTGCGACAAAATTGCTTTCAGTGTCTGCAGCTGCGGCCCAGGCTTACCAGGCATCTTCGCTTCGAACGTAACACGGTGTCACTGCACTACGACATCGTTCCGGTATTGTGATCGGTGACGTTTGTCCGGAATCGCCGTTAAAAACCAAATCTTGCTACTTAGATGCAGACGCGCGCAAAAGGAAAATGGCGGAGAGCGGCATTTGTGAGGTTGCGGCAATAAGACAAATCGAGCGTCTGCAACTGGGTGAGCGGCTGGAGATGGGCCAGACCGGCATCGGTGAGGTTGTGGCAATCAGACAAATCCAGCGACTGCAACTGGGTGAGCGACTGGAGATGGACGAGGCCGGCATCGGTGAGGCTGTGGCACCAAGACAAATTCAGCGACTGCAACTGGGTCAGTGGCTGGAGATGGGCGAGGCCGGCATGGGTGAGTTTGTAGCAACTAGACAAATTCAGCGACTGCAGCTGGGTCAGCGGCAGGAGATGGACGAGGCCGTCATCGGTGAGGTTCCAGCAAAAAGACAAATTCAGTGACTGCAGCTGGGTCAGCGGCTTTAAATGGGCGAGGCCGGCGTCGGTGAGGTTGCGGCAACCAGACAAATTGAGCGACTGCAACTGGGTCAGCGGCTTTAAATGGATGAGACCGGCATCGGTGAGGTTGCGGCAACCAGACAAATCCAGCGACTGCAACTGGGTCAGCGGCTGGAGGTGGGCGAGGCCGGCATCGGTGAGGTTCTCGCAATTAGACAAATTCAGCGACCGCAACTGCGTCAGCTGCTGGAGATAGGCAAGGCCGGCATCGGTAAGGTTGCTTTCCGACAGATCTAGCTGGCGAATTTTGGACCGGATTGCGGGATTTAGATGCGCAAGTGTCGCGAGGTACGCATCGGGGTTGGCTGCTAAACCGGTAATGGTCACATCGGTAACGGCGGGCAGCGACGCCAATACCTGGGGGAGATTGTTGATTTCTTGAGCCGAAATATTCAGCTTCGTCACCGACTCCTCCACGGCCTGGCGGAAACTGCGATTGGTGCGGCGCAAGGCCCTCTTTGCCTCCGGCCCGGCCAGCTTGGCAATGTGTGCCTTCAAATCGCGCGGCAATTCATTCAACGGAAAGAAATTTTCCTGAAGTACAGCAGCCGGCACTGGCGGCGGGCTAACAACAGATGGCGCTGGTGCCAGGGTGCTTAATGCAGGCGCATTCGTTTTGCCGATACAGTTACCCATGGTTTTCTTTCGCTCGATGAAATGATGAATCGGTGGTCAGGTGCTATTTCTGTTGGCACGCAGACGGAGTTGGCAATGACGTTAGTTGGCAATATGCCAATACCCAGCAGAGCATAAGTGATTGGCCAAAGTAATGTTTCAAAATAGCATTACCGTAAGATAATTTTTTGACAACGAACAAAAAAGAGGATGCATTCCAGCCGGATTGGCGGTGTGCTCGGTTGGCGCCGACTACGTTGGACGATTGGAACTAGTCATTGCGCCTTCGGGGGGCACACAAGCGCGATCGCCGCTGGTGCCACGACTTGCTGATAAGTTCCTGGCCCTTAAAAGCGGTGTTCAGGTAGGATTTCCTCGTAAAAAAATGAGGAAATTTTGCAGCAAGGCGATCACGATTTCGCAACCCAGCGGCGGTGGAATGACCATCACGAACGCCCGAACATGGCATTGGACGGATCGACTCCAAATCAGCGGCTTGCCACGGCGGCATCGTTTCTACTTTCGACGACCGTTAAAAACGTGGAACCACTGTTAAAAACCAAATCTTGCTGCTTAGACGCGCGCAAAAGGAAAATGGCGGAGAGCTACATCGGTGAGACCGCTGCACCCTCGCAAGTCCAGTGACTGCAACCGGGTCAGTGGCTGGAGATGGGCCAGGCCGTCATCGGTGAGGTTGTGGCAATCAGACAAATCCAGCGACTGCAACTGGGTCATCGGCTGGAGATGGACGAGGCCGGCATCGGTGAGCCTGTAGCACCAAGACAAATTCAGCGACTGCAACTGGGTCAGTGGCTGGAGATGGGCGAGGCCGGCATGGGTGAGTTTGTAGCAATTAGACAAATTCAGCGACTGCAGCTGGGTCAGCGGCTGGAGATGGACGAGGCCGGCATGGGTGAGTTTGTGGCAACTGTACAAATTGAGCGACTGCAACTGAGTCAGCGGCTTGAGATGAACGAGGCTGGCGTCGGTGAGGTTTTCGCAAAAAGTCAAATTGAGCGACTGCAACTGGGTCAGCGGCCGGAGATGGACGAGGCCGGCATCGGTGAGGTTCCAGCAAAGGGACAAATCCAGCGACTGCAACTGGGCCAGAGGCTGGAGATGGGCGAGCCTGCCATCGTTGAGTTTGCGGCAATCAGACAAATTCAGCGACCGCAACTGGGTCAGCCGCTGGAGATAGGCAAGGCCGGCATCGGTAAGGTTGCTTTCCGACAGATCTAGCTGGCGAATTTTGGACCGGATTGCGGGATTTAGATGCGCAAGTGTCGCGAGGTACGCATCGGGGTTGGCTGCTAAACCGGTAATGGTCACATCGGTAACGGCGGGCAGCGACGCCAATACCTGGGGGAGATTGTTGATTTCTTGAGCCGAAATATTCAGCTTCGTCACCGACTCCTCCACGGCCTGGCGGAAACTGCGATTGGTGCGGCGCAAGGCCCTCTTTGCCTCCGGCCCGGCCAGCTTGGCAATGTGTGCCTTCAAATCGCGCGGCAATTCATTCAACGGAAAGAAATTTTCCTGAAGTACAGCAGCCGGCACTGGCGGCGGGCTAACAACAGATGGCGCTGGTGCCAGGGTGCTTAATGCAGGCGCATTCGTTTTGCCGATACAGTTACCCATGGTTTTCTTTCGCTCGATGAAATGATGAATCGGTGGTCAGGTGCTATTTCTGTTGGCACGCAGACGGAGTTGGCAATGACGTTAGTTGGCAATATGCCAATACCCAGCAGAGCATAAGTGATTGGCCAAAGTAATGTTTCAAAATAGCACTACCGTAAGATAATTTTTTGATAACGAACAAAAAGACGATGCATTCTAGCCGGATTGGCGGTGTGCGCGGTTGGCGCCGACTACGTGGAACAATTGGCACTAGCCATGGCGCCTCCTGGAGGCACGCAAGCGCGATCGCCGCTGGTGCGGCAGCATCTGACGAATTTTTAGTTTTAAAAAGTGGCGTCCGGATAGGATTTTATCGCACTAAAATGAGGAAGTTTTTGAAGTGCGGCGATCACGATTTCGCTACCCAGCGGCTGTGGAATGGCCATCACGAACGCCCGAACATGGCATTGGACGGATCGACCCCGAATCGGCGACTTGCCATGGCCGATCGTCTCTATTTTTGACGACCGCTAAAAACGAGGAAGCACCGTTAAAAATCAAATCTTGCTGCTTAGAGGCGCGCAAAAGGAAAATGGCGGAGAGCGGCATCGGTGAGTCCGCCGCACCCCGGCAACTCCAGCGTTTGCAATTGCGTGAGCGGCTGGAGATGGGCGAGGCCAGCATCGGTGAGGTTGTAGCAATAAGACAAATTCAGCGACTGCAACTGGGTCAGCGGCTTGAGATGGGCGAGGCCGGCACCGGTAAGTCTGTTCAACAGTGACAAATTAAGCGACTGCAACTGGGTCAGCGGCTTGAGATGGACGAGGCCGTCATCGGTGAGGTTGCGGCAATAATACAAATTAAGCGATTGCAACTGGGTCAGCGGCCTGAGATGGGCGAGGCCGTCGTCGGTGAGGTTGCGGCAACTAGTCAAATTGAGCGACTGCAACTGGGTCAGCGGCTTGAGATGGGCGAGGCCGGCATCGGTGAGGTTGCGGCAATGAGACAAATTAAGCGACTGCAATTGGGTCAGCGGCTTGAGATGGGCGAGGCCGTCATCGGTGAGTCTGTTCAACAGTAACAAATTGAGCGACTGCAACTGGGTCAGCGGCTTGAGATGGGCGAGGCCGTCATCGGTGAGGTTGCGGCAACTAGTCAAATTGAGCGACTGCAACTGGGTCAGCGGCTTGAGATGGACGAGGCCGTCATCGGTGAGGTTGTGGCAACAATACAAATTGAGCGACTGCAACTGGGTCAGCGGCTTGAGATGGGCGAGGCCGGCATCGGTGAGGTTGCGGCAACGAGACAAATTGAGCGACTGCAATTGAGTCAGCGACTGGATATGGGCGAGGCCGTCATCGGTAACGTTGCGCTCCGACAGATCTAGCTGGCGAATTTTGGACCGGATTGCAGGATTTAGCTGCGCCAGTGCCGCGAGGTACGCATCGGGGTTGGCTCCTAAATCGGTAATGGTCACATCGGTAACGGCGGGCAGTAATACCAATACCTGGGTGAGCTTATTGATTTCTTGAGCTGGAATATTCAGCTTCGTCAACGACTCTGCCCCGGCCTGGCGGAAACTGCGGTTAGTGCGGCGCAACATTTTGTTTGCTTCAGGTGTAGTCCGCTTGGCAATGTATGCCTTCAAATCACGCGGCAATTCATTCAACGGAAAGAAATTTTCCTGCAGTACAGCAACCGGCACTGGCGGCGGGCTAACAACGGATGGCGATGATGCTGGGGGGCTCAATGCAGGCGCATTCGTCTTGCCAATAGAGTTGTGCATGGTTTTTCTTTCGCTCGATGAAATGGTGAATCGGCAATCGGGTGCTATTTCTGTTGGCACACAGACAGCGTTGGCACTGGCGTTAGTTGGCAATATGACAATACCCAGCAGAGCATAAATGATTGGCCAAAGTAATGTTTCAAAATAGCACTACCGTAAGATAGTTTTTTGACAATGAACAAAAAGAGGATGCATTTTAGCCGGATTGGCGGTGTGATCGGTTGGTACCGACTACGTGGGACGATTGGCACTAGCCATTGCGACTCTTGGAGGTACGCAAGCGCGATCGCCGCTGGTGCCAAAGCATCTGACGAATTTCTAGCTTTAAAAAGTACGGTCCGGATAGTATTTTCTCGTAAAAAAATGAGGAAATTTTTGTCGCAAGGCGATCACGATTTCGCAACCCTACGGCGGTGGAACGATTATCACGAACGACCGAATATGACATTGGACGGATTGACCCTAAATCAGCGGCTTGCCATGTCCGCATTGTTTCTATTTTTGACGACCGCTAAAAACGGGGAATCACCGTTAAAAATCAAATCTTGCTGCTTAAAGGCGCGCAAAAGGAAAATGGCGGAGAGCTACATCGGTGAGTCTGGGGCACCCTGGCAACTCCAGCGACTGCAACTGCGTGAGCGGCTGGAGATGGACGAGGCCAGCATCGGTGAGGTTGCGGCAGTCAGATAAATCCAGCGACTGCAACTTGGTGAGCGACTGGAGATGAGCCAGGCCGACATCGGTGAGGTTGTGGCAATAATACAAATTCAGCGACTGTAGCTGGGTCAGCGGCTGGAGATGGGCGAGGCCGGCATCGGTGAGGTTGCAGCACCAGGACAAATCCAGCGACTGCAACTGGGTGAGCGGCTGGAGATGGGCGAGGCCGTCATCGGTGATTTTTTCGCAATTATACAAATTGAGCGACTGCAACTGGGTCAGCGGCTGGAGATGGGCCAGGCCGTCATCGGTGAGGTTGTCGCAATAATGCAAATTAAGCGACTGCAACTGGGTCAGCGGCTGGAGATGGACGAGGCCGTCATCGGTGAGGTTTCGGCAACAAAACAAATTCAGTGACTGCAACTGGGTGAGCGGCTGGAGGTGGGCGAGGCCGGCATCGGTGAGGTTGCGGCAACCAGACAAATTCAGCGACTGCAATTGAGTCAGCGACTGGATATGGGCAAGGCCGCCATCGGTAAGGTTACTTTTCGACAGATCTAGTTGGCGAATTTTGGACAGGATTGCAGGATTTAGCTGCGCTAGTGCGGCGAGGTACCCATTGGGGTTGGCTGCTAAACCGGTAATGGTCACCTCGGTAACGGCGGGCAGAGATGTCAATACCTGGGTGAGATTGTTGATTTCCAGGGCTGGAATGTTCAGCTTCGTCAACGACTCTGCCCCGGCCTGGCGGAAACTGCGATTAGTGCGGCGCAGGGCCTTGTTTGCTTCAGGTGTAGCCCGCTTGGCAATGTATGCCTTCAGATCGCGCGGCAATTCATTCAAGGGAAAGAGATTTTCCTGCAGTACAGCAGCCGGCGCTGCCAGCGGGCTAACAACGGATGGCACTGGTGCTGTGGGGCTCAATGCAGGCGCATTCATTTTGCCGATACAGTTACCCATGGCGTTTCTTTCTCTAGATGAAATGGTCGGTCCATAAATGGATGCTATTTGCGTTGTTACACAGACAGCATCGGTAATGACGTTAGTTGGCAATAGGCTGAGACCCGCGCGGGGCTAAGTGATTACCGAAAGCAGTATTTTACAATAGCACTACCGTAAGATAGTTTTTTGACAACGAGCAAAAAGAGAATGTATTCCAGCAGGATTGGCGGTGTGCTCGGTTGGCTGATCGCCACCGATCTCGCAGCGATCTCCACCTCGTTGCGCCATCGCAATAGAACCCTATGAGCTCTGTCGGCTTGTTGATCAAACATCAGTCCTGAAAACCAAGCGTCGGTGAACCGGACAAATTACGCCGGTTTGGGCTTACACCCCCTGCCTAGCGGCGGGCAAAAGGAAAATGACGGAGGCCGGCATCGGTGAGTCCGCTGCACCATCGCAAATTCAGCGACTGCAACTGAGTGAGCGACTGGAGATGGACGAGGCCGGCATCGGTTAGGTTGTGGCAATAAGAAAAATTCAGCGATTGCAATTGGGTCAGCGGCTGGAGATGGGCGAGGCCGACACCGGTAAGTCTGTGCCACAGCGACAAATCTAGCGACCGCAACTGGGTCAGCGACTGGAGATGAACGAGGCCGGCATCGGTGAGGTTGCGGCAACCAGAGAAATTCAGCGACTGCAAATGGGTCAGCGACTGTAGACGGGCGAGGCCGTTATCGGTAAGGCTGCTCTCCGACAGATCTAGCTGGCGAATTTTGGACCGGATTGCAGGATTTAGCTGCGCCAGTGTCGCGAGGTACGTATCGGGGTTGGCTCCTAAACCGGTAATGGTCACATCGGTAACGGCGGGCAGCGATGCCAATACCTGGGGGAGATTATTGATTTCTTGAGCTGAAATATTCAGCTTCGTCACCGTCTCCTCCACGGCTTGGCGGAAACTGCGGTTAGTGCGGCGCAAGGCCCTCTTTTCTTCCGGTCCAGCCAGCTTGGCAATGTATGCCTTCAGCTCGCGCGGCAATTCATTCATCGGCGAGAGATTTTCCTGCAGTACAGCAGCCGGCTCTACCGAAGGGCTAAAAACAGATGGCGCTGGTGTCAAGGGGCTCAATGCAGGCGCATTCGGTTTGCCGATACAGTTACCCATGGTTTTTCTTTCGCTCGATGAAATGATGAATCGGTAATCGGGTGCTATTTCTGTTGGCACGCAGACAGCGTTGGCAATGAGCCGATACCCGCATGAAGATCAGTAATTACTCAAAGCATTGTTCCATGCTATCGGTACCATAAGATAGTTTTTTGACAACGAACAATAAGAGAATGCATTCCAGCCGGATTGGCGGTGTGCTCGGTTGGCTGATCGGCTTCGATCGGTTGTCGGGTGTCGTGTTGTCGACTAAGTGGGACGATTGGAAATAGCCACGGCGCCTCCTCGAGGCACTTAAACGCGGTCGCCGCTGGTGCCGCAACTAGCTGATAAATTCCTGGCTCTTAAAAGCGGTGTTCAGGCAGCATTTTCTCGCCATTAAATGAGGAAACTTTGCAGCAAGGCGATCACGATTTCGTGACCCTACGGCGGAGGAACAATTATCACGAACGCCCGACTGACGCATTGGACGGATTAACTCCGAATCAGCGGCTTGCCATTGCCGCATCGTTTCTAATTTTGACGACCGCTAAAAACGGGGAATCACCGTTGAAAATCAAATCTTGCTGCCTAGCGGCGGGCAAAAGGAAAATGGCGGAGGCCGGCATCGGTGAGGTTGCGGCAGTAAGACAAATTAAGCGACTGCAACTGGGTGAGCGGCCGGAGATGGACGAGGCCGTCATCGGTGAGGTTTTCGCAACCTGACAAATCCAGCGACTGCAACTGGGTGAGCGGCTGGAGATGGGCGAGGCCAGCATCGGTGAGGCTGCGGCAATCAGACAAATTCAGCGACTGTAGCTGGGTCAGTGGCTTGAGATGGGCGAAACCGGCATCGGCGAGGTCGTGGCAATAAGACAAGTCGAGTGACTCTAACAGGGTCAGCGGCTGGAGATGGGCGAGGCCGGCATCGGTGAGGTTGTGGCAATTAGACAAATTGAGCGACTGCAACCGGCTCAGTGGCTGGAGATGGGTGAAGCCGTCATCGGTGAGGTTGCGGCAACAATACAAATTGAGCGACTGCAACTGGGTCAGCGGCTGGAGATTGGCGAGGCCGTCATCGGTGAGGTTGCGGCAACAATACAAATTGAGCGACTGCAACTGGGTCAGCGGCTGGAGATGGACGAGGCCGGCACCGGTGACGTTGCAACAAGAAAAATCCAGTGACTGCAACTGGGTCAGCGGCTTGAGATGGATGAGACCGGCATCGGTGAGGTTGCGGCAATAAGAAAAATTTAGCGACTGCAACTGGGTCAGCGGCTGGAGATGGGCGAGGCCGGCATCGGTGAGGTTGCGGCAATTAGACAAATTTAGCGACTGCAGCTGGGTCAGCGGCTGGAGATGGACGAGGCCGGCATCGGTGAGGTTGTGGCAACTGGGCAAATTGAGCGACTGCAACTGGGTCAGCGGTTTGAGATGGGCGAGGCCGGCATCGGTGAGGTTTTCGCAAAGAGTCAAATTGAGCGACTGCAACTGGGTCAGCGGTTTGAGATGGGCGATGCCGGCATCGGTGAGGTTCCAGCAAAAAGACAAATTTAGTGACTGCAGCTGGGTCAGCGGCTTTAGATGGGCGAGGCCGGCGTCGGTGAGGTTGCCGCAAAAAGACAAATTCAGTGACTGCAACTGGGTCAGCGGCTGGAGGTGGGCGAGGCCGTCATAGGTGAGGTTCTCGCAATTAGACAAATTAAGCGACCGCAACTGGGTCAGCCGCTGGAGATGGGCAAGGCCGGCATCGGTAAGGTTGCTCTCCGACAGATCTAGCTGGCGAATTTTTGACCGGATTGCAGGATTTAGCTGCGCCAGTGTCGCGAGGTACGCATCGGGGTTGGCTCCTAAACCGGTAATGGTCACATTGGTAACGGCGGGCAGAGATGTCAATACCTGGGTGAGATTTTTGATTTCCAGGGCTGGAAGGTTCAGCTTCGTCAACGACTCTGCCCCAGCCTGGCGGAAACTGCGATTAGTGCGGCGCAAGGCCTTGTTTGCCTCCGGTCCAGCCAGCTTGGCAATGTATGCCTTCAGATCGCGCGGCAATTCATTCAATACAGAGAAATTTTCCTGCAATACAGCAGCCGGCGCTGCCGGCGGGCTAACAACGGATGGCGCTGGTGCTGGTGCTGGAGGGCTTAATGCAGGCGCATTCGTTTTGCCGATACAGTTACCCATGGTTTTCTTTCGCTCGATGAAATGATGAATCGGTAATCGGGTGCTATTTCTGTTGGCACGCAGACAGCGTTGGCAATGACATTAGTTGGCAATATGCCGATACCCGGAAGAGGCTAGGTAATAACCTAAAGTCACTTTTCATAATAGCACTGCCGTAAGATAGTATTTTGACAACGAACAAAAAAGAGGAAGCAATCCAGCCGGATTGGCGGTGTGATCGGTTGGCACCGCAACTACGTGGAACAATTGGCACTAGCCACGGCGCCTCCTCGAGGCACTTAAGCGCGATCGCCGCTGGTGCCACAGCATCTGACGAATTTCTAGCTTTAAAAAGTACGGTCCGGATAGTATTTTCTCGTAACAAAATGAGGAACTTTTGCAGCAAGGCGATCACGATTTCGCAACCCTACGGCAGTGGAACGATTATCACGAACGACCGAACATGACATTGGACGGATTGACGCTGGAAATGAACCTTTGCTGCTTAGAGGCGCGCAAAAGGAAAATGGCGGAGAGCGGCATCGGTGATGTTGCGGCAATAAGACAAATCCAGCGACTGCAACTGCGTGAGCGACTGGAGGTCGGCGAGGCCGGCATCGGTGAGTCCGCCGCAACTAGACAAATTCAGCGACTGCAACTGGGTCAGCGGCTGGAGATGGACGAGGCCAGCATCGGTGAGTCTGTGGCAATAAGACAAATTGAGTGACTGCAATTGGGTCAGCGGCTGGAGATGAGCCAGACCGGTATCGGTGAGATTGTCGCAATAATATAAATTAAGCGACTGCAACTGGGTCAGCGGCTGGAGATGGGCGAGGCCGGCATCGGTGATGTTGCTGCAAAAAGAAAACCTTAGCGACCGCAACCGGGTGAGCGGCTGGAGATGGGCGAGGCTGGCATCGGTGAGGTCGCGGCAAAGAAACAAATCCAGCGATTGCAACTGGGTCAATGGCTGAAGATGGGCGAGCCCGGCATCGGTGAGGTTTTTGCAATCGGACAAATCCAGCGACTGCAGCTGGGTCAGCGGCTTTAGATGGACGAGGCCGGCATCGGTGAGGTTGCGGCAACAATACAACTTCAGTGACTGCAACTGGGTCAGCGGCTTGAGATGGACGAGGCCGGTATCGGTGAGGTTGCGGCAATAAGACAAATTCAGCGACTGCAACTGGGTCAGCCGCTGAAGATGGGCGATGCCGGTATCGGTGAGCTTCTTGCACCTAGATAAATCCAGTGACTGCAACTGGGTCAGCCGCTGGAGATGGGCGAAGCCGGCATCGGTAAGGTTACTTCCCGACAGATCCAGCTGGCGAATTTTGGAGAGGATTGCAGGCTTTAGCTGCGCTAGCGCAGCGAGGTACGCATCGGGGTCGGCTGCTAAACCGGTAATGGTCACACCGGTAACGCAGGGCAGCGATGCCAATACCTGGGCGAGATTGTTGATTTCTTGAGCTGGAATATTCAGCTTCGTCAACGACTCTGCCCCGGCCTGGCGGAAATTGCGGTTAGTGCGGCGCAACGCCTTGTTTGCCTCCGGTCCAGCCAGCTTGGCAATGTATGCCTTCAAATCGTACGGCAATTCATTCATCGGCGAGAAATTTTCCTGCAATACAGCAGCCGGCGCTGCTGGCGGGCTAACAACGGATGGCGCTGGTGCTGGGGTGCTCAATGCAGGCGCATTCGGTTTGCCGATACAGCTACCCATGGTTTTTCTTTCGCTCGATAAAATGGTGAATCGGTAATCGGGTGCTATTTCTGTTGCCACGCAGACAGCGTTGGTAATGAGCCGATACCCGCATGAAGATCAGTAATTACTTAAAGCATTGTTCCATGCTATCGGTACCGTAAGATAGTTTTTTGACAATGAACAAAAAGAGGACGCATTACAGGCGTATTGGCGGTGTGCTCGGTTGGCTGACCGGCTTCGATCGGTTGCCGGGTGGCGTGTTGCCGCCCACGTGGGACGATTGAAACTAGCCATGGCGCCCGGGAGGTACGCAAGCACGATCGCCGCTGATGCCACAGCATCTGGCGAATTTCTAGCTTTAAAAAGTGGCCTCCGAACAGGATTTTCTCACACTAAAATGAGGAAGTTTTTGTAGTGAGGCGATCACGATTTCGCTATCCAGCGGCTGTGGAATGACCATCACGAACGCCCGAACATGGCATTGGACGGATTGACGGTGGAAATGAACCTTTGCTGCTTAGGGGCGCGCAAAAGGATAATGGCGGAGAGCGGCATCGGTGAGTCCGCTGCACCCTCGCAAATCCAGCCGTTGCAACTGAGTCAGCGGCTGGAGATGGGCGAGGCCGGCATCGGTGAGGTTCCAGCAAAGGGACAAATCCAGCGACTGCAACTGGGTGAGCGGCTGGAGATGGACGAGGCCAGCATCGGTGAGGGTGTGGCAATAGGAAAAATTCAGCGACTGTAACCGGGCCAGTGGCTGGAGATGGACGAGGCCGGCATCGGTGAGGTGATGGCAATAAGTCAAATCCAGCGACTGCAACTGGGTCAGCGGCTGGAGATGAACGAGGCCGGCACCGGTGAGGTTGCTGCAATGAGACAAATCCAGCGACTGCAACTGGGTGAGCGGTTGGAGATGAACGAGGCCGGCATCGGTGACGTTGTAACAAGAAAAATCCAGCGACTGCAACTGGGTCAGCGGCTTGAGATGGATGAGACCGGCATCGGTGAGGTTGCGGCAATAAGAAAAATTCAGTGACTGCAACTGGGTCAGCGGCTGGAGATGGGCGAGGCCGGCATCGGTGAGGTTTCGGCAATTAGACAAATTCAGCGACTGCAACTGGGTCAGCGGCTGGAGACGAACGAGGCCGGCATCGGTGAGGTTTTCGCAAAGAGTCAAATTGAGCGACTGCAACCGGGTCAGCGGCTGGAGATGGGCGAGGCCGGCACCGGTGAGGTTGCTGCAATAAGACAAATTCAGCGACTGCAACTGGGTCAGCGGCTGGAGACGAACGAGGCCGGCATCGGTGAGGTTTTCGCAAAGAGTCAAATTGAGCGACTGCAACCGGGTCAGCGGCTTGAGATGGGCGAGGCCGGCATCGGTGAGGTTGTGGCAAAGAGTCAAATTTAGCGACTGCAACTGGGTCAGCGGCTGGAGATGGGCGAGGCCGGCATCGGTGAGGTTGTGGCAACGAGACAAATTGAGCGACTGCAATTGAGTCAGCGACTGGAGATGGGCGAGGCCGTCATCGGTAACGTTGCGCTCCGACAAATCTAGCTTGCGAATTTTGGACCGGATTGCAGGATTTAGCTGCGCCAGTTCCGCGAGGTACGCATCGGAGTTGGCTCCTAAACCGGTAATGGTTACATCGGTAACGGCGGGCAGCGATGCCAATACCTGGGGGAGATTGTTGATTTCTTGAGCTGAAATATTCAGCCTCGTCACCGACTCCTCCACGGCCTGCCGGAAACTGCTGTTTGTGAGGCGCAAGGCCCTTTTTGCCTCCGGTCCAGCCAGCTTGGCAATGTATGCCTTCAGCTCGCGCGGCAATTCATTCATCGGAGAGAAATTTTCATGCAGCACAGCAGCCGGCGCTGCCGGCGGGCTAACAACAGATGGCGCTGGTGCCAGGGTGCTTAATGCGGGCGCATTCGTTTTGCCGATACAGTTACCCATGGGTTTTCTTTCGCTCGATGAAATGGTGAATCGGTAATCGGGTGCTGTCTCTGTTGCCACGCAGACAGCGTTGGCAATGAGCCGATACCCGCATGAAGATCAGTAATTACTCAAAGCATTGTTCCATGCTATCGGTACCATAAGATAGTTTTTTGACAACGAACAAAAAGAGGACGCATTACAGCCGTATTGGCGGTGTATTCGGTTGGCTGACCGGCTTCGATCGGTTGCCGGGTGGCGTGTTGCCGCCCACGTGGGACGATTGAAACTAGCCATGGCGCCCGGGAGGTACGCAAGCACGATCGCCGCTGATGCCACAGCATCTGGCGAATTTCTAGCTTTAAAAAGTCGCCTCCGAACAGGATTTTCTAACACTAAAATGAGGAAGTTTTTGTAGTGAGGCGATCATGGTTTCGCTACCCAGCGGCGGTGGAATGACCATCACGAACGCCCGAACATGGCATTGGACGGATTGACGGTGGAAATGAACCTTTGCTGCTTAGAGGCGCGCAAAAGAAAAATGGCGGAGGCCGGCATCGGTGAGTCCGCTGCACCCTCGCAAATTTAGCCGCTGCAACTGAGTCAGCGGCTGGAGATGGGCGAGGCCGGCATCGGTGAGGTTGTCGTAATCAAACAAATCCAGCGACTGCAACTGGGTGAGCGGCTGGAGATGGGCGAGGCCGGCATCGGTGAGGTTGCGGGAATCAGACAAAATCAGCGACTGCAACTGGGTCAGCGGCTGGAGATGGACGAGGCCAGCATCGGTGACGTTGCAACAAGAAAAATCCAGTGACTGCAACTGGGTCAGCGGCTTGAGATGGGCGAGGCCGGCATCGGTGAGGTTGTCGCAATAATGCAAATTCAGCGACCGCAACTGGGTGAGCGGCTGGAGGTGGGCGAGGCCGGCATCGGTGAGGTTGCGGCAACAAAAGAAATTCAGTGACTGCAACTGGGTCAGCGGCTGGAGATGGGCGAGGCCGGCATCGGTGAGGTTGCGGCAACAAGACAACCTCAGCGACTGCAACTGGGTCAGCGGCTGGAGGTGGGCGAGGCCGGCATCGGTGAGGTTCTCGCAACTGGACAAATTGAGCGACCGCAACTGGGTCAGCTGCTGGAGATGGGCGAGGCCGGCATCGGTAAGGTTACTTTCCGACAGATCTAGCTGGCGAATTTTGGACGGGATTGCAGGATTTAGCTGCGCCAGTGTCGCGAGGTACGCATCGGGGTTGGCTCCTAAACCGGTAATAGTTACATCGGTAACAGCGGGCAGCGATGCCAATACCTGGGGGAGATTGTTGATTTCTTGAGCTGAAATAGTTAGCTTCGTCGCCGACTCTGCCCCGGCCTGGCGGAAACTGCGGTTAGTGAGGCGCAACGTCTTGTTTGCTTCAGGTCCAGCCAGCTTGGCAATGTATGCCTTCAGCTCGCGCGGCAATTCATTCATCGGCGAGAGATTTTCCTGCAGTACAGCAGCCGGCACTGGCGGCGGGCTAACAACGGATGGCGCTGGTGCTGGAGGGCTTAATGCAGGCGCATTCGTTTTGCCGATACAGTTACCCATGGTTTTCTTTCGCTCGATGAAATGATGAATCGGTAATCGGGTGCTATTTCTGTTGGCACGCAGACAGCGTTGGCAATGACGTTAGTTGGCAATAAGCCGATACCCGCGCGAGGCTAAGTAATTACATAGCGCAATTTTTATGATAGCACTGCTGCAAGATGGTTTTTGACACTACACATAAAGAGGATGCATTCCAGCCGGATTGGTGGTGTGCTGGGTCGGCTGATCGCCACCGATCTCGCAGCGATCTTCACCTCGTTGCGAAATCGCGGTAGAACCCTATGTCAACCGATGAAAAAAACCGTCAACAAAAATGCAGATGCCGGTATCACGGCCAATGGTGTCTACCGAATGCTGTAGCAATATCCTGAAGCGGTTAAAACGACGTTAGTGGATTCGGTCCGCATGCCTTGCGTGCTACCGCTGCTACCGCTGCGACCAATGCGCTCGACCACAATACCGATATTGCCACGACTCGGATTTACGACCGGCGCAAACAGCGCCCGGAAGACAGTCCAACGTTCAAGGTTGTTGAGAATCACTTAAAACTGGACACAAAGTTAGAGCACCGTTTCACGTCATCAAGAGCCTGTTTGGTCATCGCAAGATGTGCTCTCGCGGCTTGGCCAAGAACACGGCACAACTGTTTAGCTTGTTCGGGTTTGCCAATCTGTTGCTGGCGGGCAGGCGATTTGCGGTCCCACACACCCAAATTGCGTCCTGAGTGCTGAAATGTGCGGGAAATACTGCCCAATTGCTGAAAAATCGCCCATAAAGGCGCTAAAAAAACGCCTGCCAAGTTGGGATGCAACCGGCTGTGAAAAAAAACACAAAAAAAACGCTGCATTCGTTAACTAATCAGCGTTTCCCTAGCAGAGCGAGATCTTGATATTGAAATAATGAAAAAGATCACCGCAGAAAAGTGGTGAGCGCACCGCAGCGTCGTATCGCTGCCTATTATGCAATTGAACGGGGCATATCGCAAAGACGCGCTTGTGCGCTGCTGGGAGTGAGTCGGGCAAACTTGAAGTGCGTACCAAGTCTGCCAACGAAGAATGCGCTTGCGGTTCAAGCGATGGTTCAACTATGAGGGCGATATCAGCGGTGTGGAGCCATGATTTCGTCCTCGACGCCTGTGCAAACAGGCAGCAACTAAAATGGTTGACGGTAGTCGATGAATTCACCAGGGAGTCGTTGGCTATCGATGTGGCAGGCTCGATTCGTTCTGCCAGGGTCATCGAGGTGCTGGCAAAGCTGATCAGCGTGCCGGGCGCACCCTGTTATCTGCGCAGCGACAACGGTCCGGAATTCGTCAGCGCGGCGTTATTGAAATGGGTCGTCGACCGGCAAATCGAATCGGTGTTGACCGAGCCGGGCAAGCCTTGGCAGAATGGTACGACAGAGAGCTTCAATGGCAAATTTCGGGACGAATGCCTGGCAATGGAATGGTTCGGAAACCGGATCGAAGCGAAGGTCGTGATCGAGGATTGGCTGGAGCACTACAACACAGTGCGGCCATATTCCAGTTTGAAATACGAAACACCAGAAGCGTTCGGCAGGAAACAACCGAGGGGTTTATTAACCGGGGCTATTCCAAATTGAACTGGTCCTAAAAAACCGGGCAGGTCACGCACGCATCGTCATCGTAATAGTCCCAGCTTTGTCCATGATTGCGTCCCAGTTCAGCGCACCATGCGCTCAATCCGGGAAAAAAGCGGACATTTCAACTTTGCCACTACAACATGAAGTTTTTATAATTTACATTATGTAAAATTATCGAAGCGCATTTCCTGGCGGCACGGTTAAGTACGGAGTGCAGCTAATTTTCGTATTAATCAGGTTAATGACAACCTTACCGTATCAACCTGCCACATCCGCCTGCCAACAAAGTCCTGCGACCGTACCCTGTTTAGGAATGTACTCACACCCTACCCAGCCGGTATAGCCAACCTCGTCAAGCAACGGTAGCAGATAGCGATAATTGATTTCGCCGGTGCCAGGTTCGGACCTTCCAGGGTTGTCCGCGATTTGGATATGTGCAATCTTGTGTAAATTCCTACGGATCGTATTTGCAAGCTCGCCCTCCATGCGCTGCATGTGATAGACGTCATATTGAAGAAAAACGTTATCAGCTTCGGTCTGGTCAATTAGCGCAAGTGCCTGTTTAGTGTTGTCGACGAAGAATTCTGGTATGTCATAAGTATTGATCGGCTCAAGCAGCAATCGCAACCCGGCTGCATTTAACCGGCCAGCTGCGTAGCGTAAATTCGCTAGAAGTGTTTGCTCCGCTATTGTTGTGCTCACGTCTGGCGGTCGGATACCCGCCAGACAATTCAGCTGACGTGTGCCGAGAACGCTTGCGTATGAAAGAGCCAGTTCGACGCTTTCCTTGAATTCCGAGATGCGTGTGGGGTGGCATGCAATGCCCCGGTCTTCTCTTCCCCAATTTCCTGCAGGAAAATTGTGCAGTGGCATTTCCAGATTGCAGCCTTTCAAGCGTAGCGCGATCTGGTGGGGGTCATGCGCATAAGGGAAGTGGCACTCTACCGCTTTGAAACCCGCGTCGGCTGCGGCATCTATACGGTCGAGAAAGTCCATCTCTGTGAACAGCATGGAAATGTTGGCTGCGAATTTCGGCATGATGAGTGATGAAATGTTTTTTCGAATAAGGAAAATAAATTTTTAACTAATTAAATGGTCGTCTAAAAATGCATCTAACAGTCATAAAACGCCAAAGTTTCGATACGCCCGGTGTATTTAACAACCAGATGCATCGGATAGGCAATCTAAGGCGTGAAAAATCAGCAATCAGAGAGCTACTTTGTCCGTTAGTTGCATTAACATAGTTTTCTGTGACGAAGCTTTCGTTCGAGATAACCATCATTTGCACTTTCATATTCGCAATTAGTTGAAATGCAGTTACTAAATCAACCGTCAGATTTAATCGGAAGTTAGTGTCAGATTACTCTTACAAGAATGCTTGCCATTTTATAAAAATATTTTTTAAGTAATTGATTTTAATAAGCTTAATACGCAATTACTTCAATATAGTTGCCGACATCAGACAATTTCTCCATGGCATGGAGAATCGTAAAACACCCCGCTCAATAACCCTTGCTGTTAGGATTCTGGCAATAGCATAAAGTGTTACAAAGTAGCTCCTATCTTGGGCTCACCATGGAAATTTTTACCACACATGCATATTCTGGAACTTCTCAAACCGGATGGACGACACCTGACGTTGTACAGTCAGGCTTACATTTCCAATGTGAGCGAAGCGCCGAGCCCGTTTCCAGAGCCGCAAGGCGCTAACCCACATATGCGTTGGCACCCTCTTCGCGGTGAGTGGGTTGCGTACGCAGCATTTCGCCAGAATCGCACTTTTCAACCACCGCCGGAATACAATCCGCTCGCCGTCATGGTCAACCCCGCCAATCCGACCGAGATGCCTGCTGGCAACTACGAAGTAGCGGTATTTGACAATCGATTTCCTACCCTGGCTCTGGAGGCCAGCGATTTGCCAGCGTTGACGGTTGAAAGCGGTTTGGCCAACGGACATTGCGAAGTCGTCGTTTTTACACAGGACCCAGCCGCTTCACTAACCACGCTGTCGCTCGATCGCATTGAACTGCTGTTGAAGGTTTGGGCAGACAGGACAACACGCGTTGCTGCCAACCCGCAGATCCAATATGTGTTGCCGTTTGAAAACCGCGGTGCCGAAGTCGGCGTCACACTGCACCACCCTCACGGTCAGATCTATGCGTATCCGTTCATCCCGCCTGTGCCGCAACGCATGTTGTCACAGGAAAAATTGTATTTCGATTCCTTTCACGCAGACCGCACCGACGATAAGGCGGCTGCGCTGACCGGCAACATGCTGTGCGATATGGCCAGCGCCGAGTTGGCAAGCGGAACCAGAATTTTGTACCAGGGCGAGCATGCTGTCGCATTTGTACCAGCGTGCGCCCGCTACCCTTATGAAGTGTGGGTAATGCCCAATACCCCGGTCGAAAATTTCGCTGCGCTGAACGATCTGCAGCGTGCCGACCTCGCACGCGCTTTAAAAACGGTTTTGCTGAAGTACGAGGGATTGTGGAACCGACCATTTCCGTACCTGATGGCCTGGTATCAGGCACCTACCGATGGCAAGCCCTACCCGGAAACACAGCTGCATGCGCAATTCTATCCACCCTATCGAAGCCGCGATCGGCTGAAGTATCTCGCTGGCACGGAACTGGCCGCCGGGATGTTTGCCATGGACGCGTTACCAGAGGATAAGGCGCGCGAACTGCAAAACGTTCATGTGGAACTGCCGCCATGATGGAGGCTATCGAATTCCTGCAGCATCTGAACCCTGTGCATGCATCAGCACCCGGGCGCGTTAACCTGATTGGCGAGCATACCGACTATAACGATGGCTTCATGTTACCTGTGGCGACTCCGCAGCGCACTTATGTATCGATAGCGCCGAGCAGCGATGGAAAATTCCACTTCTATTCAGCGACGCTGGATGAAACAGTTGTCTGGTCGGGCGATGTAATACCGGAAGCTGGCTTCAGTCGCTACATGATTGGTTGCATCCGGCTTCTTGCAAAAGAGGGCGCAATTGTGCCGCCAGTGAGAATGTTCGTCGACTCGACACTTGCAGTCGGCTCGGGACTGTCGAGCAGTGCGGCGCTGGAGCTTGCTACCCTACGGGCGCTACGCCAATTTTTACGTCTCTCCCTTGACGACGTGGTGCTGGCGCAAATTGCGCAACAGGCTGAAATTCAATACGCCGGCGTCAACTGCGGCATCATGGACCAAATGGCATCGAGTCTGGCCGACGAGCGCCAGATGCTGTTTCTCGATGCCCGCACCTTGCAAACACGGTTGCTGCCATTGCCACAGGACAGCGAACTGATCGTGATCGACACCGGTATTGCACGCACGCTTGCCGCCACTGGTTATAACACCCGCCGTGCCGAGTGCGAGGCTGCGGCATCGATGTTGAACGTGCCGGCACTGCGAGATGTGCAAGACCCGGCGTCAGTAGAAAAACTCGAAGAGCCCTACCGCCGTCGTGCCCGCCATGTGGTGCAGGAAAACCTGCGCGTGCTCGCCGCCTGCAAAGCTACCAACGCCGTGCAGTTCGGCGCCTTGATGAATGCTTCCCACGCCAGCTTGCGTGATGATTACGAAGTGTCGATTCCCGAACTTGACGAGCTCGTTACCTCGTTGCAATCAGAATCCGATGTGTTCGGGGCACGCCTGACCGGTGCAGGATTCGGTGGCGCTTGTGTGGCCTTGTGCCGCCAAGGTATGGCCGCTGAAATCGGCCAACGCGTGGTAGCGCGGTATAACGCCAACCGACATGACGCGGCCGAGCCGAGAAACGGGCAGCTGTTGATTCCCTACGTAGCAGCCGCTGCGCACAGACTCGTGCAATGAGCGACTTCATGTATCCGCGCCCGCAACTGGTTCGTTCGGACTGGACCAGTCTGAATGGGCAATGGCAGTTTGCCTTCGACGACGAGAGACGTCATCGTCGTCCGAGTGACCCGATTGACTGGACACACGAAATCACGGTGCCGTTTTCGCCGGAGTCGAATGCAGGCGGCATCGGTGATACGGGGTTTCACAGCGTTTGCTGGTACCGCCGCACGTTCGCGGCAGCTGCTGGAGATGGCAGCATCATGTTGCATTTTGGTGCGGTCGACTACAAAGCGCGGGTGTGGGTCAACGATACGCTGGTGGTCGAACACGAAGGAGGCCATACGCCCTTTTCGGCAGACATTACTGCAGCGCTACATGCGGATGGCTTGCAGAATGTCACGGTGTATGTCGAGGACGATCCGCACGACTTGGCCAAACCCCGTGGAAAACAGGACTGGCTGCTCGAGCCACACTCGATCTGGTATCCCCGTACCACGGGAATTTGGCAAACCGTCTGGCTAGAACCGGTTGCTGCCACCTACATCCAGAAATTGCGCTGGACGCCGATATTCGATGGTTATGAAATCGGCTGTGAAATATTCGTTTGCGGCAATGTTACTGACGGTCTCACGGTTGAAGTCCGGCTTTTGCACGGCGAAAACCTGATTGCCGACGACCATTATCATCTCGTCGGCGGCGAAGCGCACCGAAAGATTGCTCTGTCGGACCCCGGCATCGACGATTACCGCAACGAGTTGTTGTGGAGCCCCGAACGGCCAACGCTGATCAATGCCGAACTGACACTACGTCGAGGCAAAGAGGTGATCGATGTCGTGACGTCCTACACTGCCCTGCGGTCAGTGGCCATTACACGTGATCGATTCATGCTCAACGGGCGGCCCTATCCATTGCGACTGGTACTCGACCAGGGATATTGGCCTGAAAGCCTGATGACCGCCCCATCGGACGAGGCGCTGCGACGCGATGTCGAGTTAGCCAAGGCGATGGGCTTCAACGGCGTGCGCAAACATCAGAAGATCGAAGATCCGCGCTACCTGTATTGGGCGGATCGGTTAGGTTTGCTGGTGTGGGAAGAAATGCCTTCTGCCTACCGGTTTACTACGAAAGCGGTCACGCGCATGGTGCGAGAATGGATCCAGGCAATCGAGCGCGATTACAGCCATCCATGCGTGATCGTATGGGTGCCGTTTAATGAATCGTGGGGCGTACCAAATCTTACGATGACACAGGCACATCGCAATGCCGTGGAAGCATTGTTTCATTTGACGAAAACGCTGGATTCGACCAGGCCAGTGATCGGCAACGATGGATGGGAAGCGTCGGCAACGGATATTCTGGGCATTCACGATTATGAAACCGATCCGGAGCGGCTGCGGGCCCGCTACGCCACCAGCGAGCCGGGACAGACAGCGTTCGACCATCGGCGTCCCGCAGGCCGGATTCTGACGCTGGACGGCTTTCCGCACCGGGGCCAGCCGATCGTGCTCACCGAGTTCGGCGGTATCGCTTTCGACGATGCGGTTAGTGAGGAAGGGTCCTGGGGTTATTCGCGTGCGATGACGCAGGAAAGTTTTCTGGCCCAGTATCGCCGCTTGCTGGAGGTCGTCAACACTACACAATTGTTCAGCGGCTTTTGCTACACGCAATTCGCCGATACGTTTCAGGAAGCAAACGGCTTGCTACGCGCTGACCGCACACCAAAAATTCCATTGGAACAAATCAGCGCCGCCACCCGAAACGTGCCGTTCGAGCCCGATCATGGTCAGAATTGATTCCATACTGCGCGCTTGTGCTGCCATGCAGTGGCCCCGGCGCCTGGAGCCGGGGTAGTGCCGCCGAAGGCAACAGGCGGTTGCAGCGCCAAATGTCATTATCGACTGAAGGACGATCACAACGAATCGGTCTCAAAACCAAACAATGCTCTGAGCGGAGCGAAAGGAAATCAACATGCCAACCATCATCGTCTTCTGCCACCTGCGCTGGGATTTCGTGTTTCAGCGGCCACAGCACCTGCTGACCCGTCTGGCAAACCACTACAACATCATCGTCGTGGAAGAACCGATTTTTCATGAGGGCCCAGGCTACTTGAAAAAAACCACGCCTTCTCCGAACATTACAATTTGCCAGCCTCACACGCCGGTACACGCACCTGGTTTTCATGATGATCAACTATCGCTGCTGCAACCGTTGGTGATGGATCTGGTACCAGCGGGCGAAGATCCAATCGTCTGGTTCTACACGCCGATGGCGCTTCCGATCCTGCAATCGCTGCATCCCAGCCTGGTGGTGTACGATTGCATGGACGAGTTGGCGGCATTTCGCAATTCACCAAAGCAGTTGCTGCAACGTGAAGCGGCACTGCTGGGAATCGCAGATCTGGTATTTACCGGCGGGCCCAGCCTGTACGAAGCCAAACGCAACCGGCACCACGACGTGCATTGCTTTGCCAGTAGTGTCGACGTCCAGCATTTCGAGCAGGCGCTCAACCGCCTCAACAGTCACGAAGCACACCGTGACATCAGCGGCCCGCGCCTGGGTTTCTATGGCGTGATCGACGAGCGCCTGGATCTGGATTTACTTGCCGCCGTGGCAGATGCTCACCCACAATGGCAGATCGTGCTGGTCGGTCCGGTTGTCAAGATAGATCCTGCAAGCCTGCCACGCCGCGACAACATTCATTATCTGGGTCAGCAGTCCTACGAAGCATTGCCGAAGTTTCTGGCAGGATGGGACGTATGCCTGTTGCCATTCGCTCTGAACGAAGCAACGAAGTATATTAGCCCGACGAAAGTGCTGGAATACATGGCAGCGGAATTGCCGATAGTGAGTACGGCAATTACCGACGTTGTACAACCCTATGGCGATATCGTGCGCATCGCGCACACTGCGCAACAGTTCATTCAAGCCTGCGAAGATGCACTCGCCCTGAACGAGCAACAGCGCCTGGAGATGGTCACGCGCATGCGTGAAGTCGTTGCAAAGACTTCCTGGAATGCAACGGCTACCCAGATGCGGGAGTTGATGCAGAACGGCCCGCAGGTGAAGCTGGCCATGGCAGCTGAAACGATGGGTCAGGCTCTTGCGGCAATGGATACCTCCGCCGTATCGCTTGACTGCGATGATGAAGCACTTGCGCCGAATGTCAGTGCCTTTCGCAATCCGGCGCTTGCACAACCGTATCCATCTGTTAAAAACACCGCAGCCACATCAAGACCGGGTACAGCGTTCAAGAGCCTGGGCGATACGGCGACCGTAGACGGCAACAAGGTGGTGAAACACGTACCCGAAACCAGCCGCACGCTCGACCGCCATAGTGAGGCAAAATAGGCAGTGAAATAAGCAGTAGGTTAGCTAATGAAACAGCTAGTGAAACAGAGCCGGGCCGGGTAGGTAAGGCGCTCTTGCCCTCTACCCGCACTTGCGCGCGACACGAAATCCAGTACCCTACAGGCCAGGTTCCCAAGGGATCCTGGCTTTTGCATTCCTGCACCGCTTCGACAGTGCCTGGTCGAACCTTTCGACCAGGCTTCCTTCCTTCATTCACCAAGGTTTCAAGCATTTTTCATGCGTGACTCAACAACCTTGCCAATGCCTGGCGAATCCGACGAATGGTGGCGCGGTGCAGTGGTCTACCAAATTTATCCCCGTAGCTTCAAGGATAGTAATGGCGATGGCATTGGCGATTTGCCCGGAATAATTGCGCAACTCGACTACCTGGCAGCACTGGGTGTGGATGCCATCTGGATATCGCCGTTTTTTCAGTCACCGATGAAGGACTTCGGTTACGACGTATCCGATTACCGCGCCGTCGACCCATTGTTCGGCACACTCGCCGATTTCGAACAGCTGGTAGCGGGCGCTCACGCCCGAGGCATCAAGGTGATCATCGATCAGGTGATCTCACATACCTCCGACCAGCATGCGTGGTTTCAGGAAAGCCGCCAGAACCGCGACAATCCGAAAGCCAGCTGGTATATCTGGGCCGATCCGAGGCCGGACGGCTCACCGCCGAACAACTGGTTGTCGATTTTCGGGGGTTCGGCATGGCAGTGGGAAAGCCGCCGGCGCCAATACTATCTGCATAACTTTTTAAGTGCGCAGCCGGATCTGAATTTTCATGAGGAAGCAGTGCAGCAGCAGTTACTGGACGATGTGGAATACTGGTGCCACCGCGGCGTCGACGGTTTTCGGTTCGATGCGTGCAATTTTCACTTTCACGACCGCGAGTTACGTGACAACCCGCCGGCTGCCGCTGGCGTGACCCTGAGCAGCGTGCGTGCCGAAAACCCGTACAGCATGCAGCAACATTGCTTCGACAAGAACCAGCCGGAAAACCTGCTTTTTCTGGAACGCTTGCGTGCAGCACTCGATCACCACGGTGCGGTCGGCCTGGGCGAGATCGGTGACGAAGATGCAGCGCCGCTCATGGCAAGCTATACCGCCGGGAGCGACCGGCTGCACATGGCCTACAGCTTCGGTTTGCTGACATCGACGTTTTCAGCGGCGCATATCCGCCTGCAAGTGCAACAACTGGAAGCCAGCATCAACCCCGTCGGTGGCTGGACATGCTGGTCGCTGTCGAACCACGACGTGCCACGGGTGCTGTCCCGCTGGGGCGGCATGGCCCCGGACCGGCGACAGGCCAAGCTTTTGCTGGGCATGCTCGGCAGCCTGCGTGGCACTTTGTGTCTGTTCCAGGGGGAAGAACTCGGTCTGACCGAAGCGGAAGTGGCATTCGACGATATTCAAGATCCTTACGGCATTGCTTTCTGGCCGGAATACAAGGGGCGCGACGGTTGCCGTACTCCGTTTCCCTGGTCGAGCAACGCTGCTCATGGTGGTTTTTCCACGGCGAAGCCCTGGTTGCCCATGGCAGCGGCGCATTTGCCCGAAGCGGTCGACATCCAGGAAAAGGCTGGTAATTCGGTACTACGGTTCTACCAGTGCTTTCTCGCCTGGCGTGCCCGGCAACCGGTGCTAAAAACCGGCGAGATTGTTTTTTTTGAGGTGCCTGAACCGGTGTTGATGTATGTGCGCCATGCCAAGAACGTTGCAATGCTGTGTGTTTTCAATCTAGGCGCAGAAACGGTCAGGGTGCAGTTGATGGCCACGTTATCGACCACATTTTCCGGGCTGGCAGCGAGCGATCTTGCTCCCCTTGCCGGCCACGGACTGACCGGTGCGACCCTCGAACAGGATAACCTGGTGCTGGCGCCGTACGGCGGGCTGTTCGCTCGTCTCGATCTTTCGGAGGCATCGTCACAAAGTGTTCCGGTAACGAGCGGCTTGACTTCAGGCGATTCACCATGAACGGCGACCCGCGAAACATTGTGATGCCGTTCAACCAAAGCTTGGCGCTCCAGCCGGGCTTGCCCTACCCGCTCGGCGCGACATGGACCGACAAGGGAATCAACTTCGCATTGACTGCGCCACATGCCCGCATGATCGAGCTGTGCCTGTTCGATGCGAGCGGCGAAACCGAATTGCAGCGGCTGACGCTGCCGGCATGCGAAGACGGTGTTTGGCACGGCTTACTGGTACACACTATTTACGACTGCGCAATGCTGATTTATGGCTATCGCGTTCATGGTGCCTATGCGCCAGCGCAAGGGCACCGGTTCAATCCGGCAAAAGTGCTGCTCGACCCTTACGCGCGGGAAATCGTCGGCCATTACCGTGGGCAGGATGCATTTCGGGACAACGATCCCACCGACACCGCTGCAATCGCCCTCAAGGCGAAGGTTTGCGCGTCATCAACGATGCCCTACGACTGGGGTGACGACGCGCCACCGCTGGTTGCGCGCGACAAGACGATACTCTATGAGTTGCACGTGCAAGGCTTTACCCGCCTGCACCCGGCGCTGCCAGAAGCCTTGCAGGGAACCTATGCCGGGCTGGCGCAGCCGGCAGTGCTCGACCATCTGACCAGTCTCGGCATCACGACAGTGAATTTGTTACCTGTGCACCATCGGGCCGACGAGGCACGTTTGCAAAACGCCGGGCGCGCCAATTACTGGGGTTACTCCAGCATCGGCTTTTTTGCACCGGAACCACGTTACTGGTCAGGGCGGGCCGGTACCACGGCAGTATCGGAGTTTCGCGACATGGTGCGGGCACTGCACGGCCGCGGCATCGAAGTGGTACTCGACGTTGTCTACAACCACACGGGCGAAACCGATGCCAGCGGGCCGATGTTGAGTTTTCGTGGCATCGACAACGCGCTCTACTATCACTTGCAGCCTGGCAATCTCGACCAGTACGAAAACTGGACCGGCTGCGGCAACGCCTTGAATTATCATGAACCGCGTGTATTGCAACTGGTGATGGATTCATTGCGCTACTGGGTTCAGGACATGCATGTGGATGGGTTTCGTTTCGACCTGGCGCCGGTCCTGGCGCGCGACCCGCAGGGGTTTTCCAGACAGGCGGCGTTCTTCGCAGCGCTGGTGCAAGATCCGGTGCTGGCAGCAGTCAAGCTCATTGCCGAGCCTTGGGATATCGGGCCAGGTGGGTATCAGCTTGGTAATTTCCCCGGCCGTTGGCAAGAATGGAACGATCGTTACCGCGACACGATACGGGCGTTCTGGCTGCATCGATCGGTGACCCTGGGCGATTTTGCCCATTGCCTGGCCGGCTCGAGCGACATATTTCGTCGTGCCGGCAGGTTGCCGACTGCAAGCGTGAACTTCATCACCGCGCACGACGGCTTCACGCTGGCCGACCTGGTCAGCTATCACGATCGGCATAACGACGACAATGGCGAAGATAACCGCGATGGCCATGGCGAAAATTTCAGTATCAATTGTGGTGTGGAAGGGCCCACCAACGACGCCGACATTATGGCGTTGCGCGGCAAGCTGAAGCGGGCAATGCTGGCAACACTGTTTCTTTCGCAAGGCACGCCGATGCTGCTTGCAGGAGATGAGCTCGGCAATAGCCAGGCCGGAAACAATAATGCCTACTGTCAGGACAATACGATCGGCTGGTTGCAGTGGTCCGAACAGGACGCAGCGCATCACGCATTCGTGGCCAGGATCATCAGCTTGCGTACCAATCATCCGGCCTTGCGCCATGCCTACTGGCATACCGGCGAGCTTTCAACGATTACGGATGAAGGCGTGGTGCTGACCTGGCTTGCAGCGTCAGGGCATTCCATGCATGCGCACGAATGGCAGGCTCGGGAATGCCTGGGTGTGCACCTGAAGGCCGGCCCACAAGACCAAACCTGTCTTTTGTTGTTTAATGCAGGCACCGCGGCACATGATTTTGCCCTGCCCGGGGGTGCCTGGCAGGTCGTGCTCGACAGCAGTTACGCAAATGGCCAGACGCCTGTACAGGGGATAGCCGAATCGGTATCGGTTCCTGCGCACAGCGTGATCGTGGCAGTCGCTGGGACGTCACCATGAAATTCATTTACACCAGCATCAATTAGTATCCATCAAGGAACATCATGACGCAGTCCATTGAACAGCTGACGCTAGCGCGCCAGCTTCCGAAAAGAACCATGGCCCTGGTGCTGGCCGGCGGCCGCGGTTCGCGGCTCGAGCAATTGACCGATTCACGGGCCAAACCTGCGGTGTATTTTGGCGGCAAGTTTCGCATCATCGACTTCGTGCTCTCGAACTGTGTCAATTCCGGCATTCGCCGAATCGGCATCCTGACCCAATATAAATCCCATTCGCTGCTACGGCATCTGCAACGTGGCTGGAACTTCCTGCGCGGCGAAGCTGATGAATTCATCGACTTGCTACCGGCACAGCAACGCCTGAATGAAACCCATTGGTATCGCGGCACGGCAGATGCGGTGTATCAGAACATCGACATCCTGCGTGCCTACGCTCCTGAATATGTGGTGGTGCTGGCCGGTGACCATATTTACAAAATGGATTATTCCCTGATGCTGCTCGATCATGTGCAGAACAGTCAAGGCTGCACGGTTGGCTGCATCGAAGTGCCGCGCATGGAGGGCACGGCGCTGGGCGTCATGGCAATCGACGAGCAGCGTCGCATCGTGAGTTTTCAAGAAAAGCCGGCTGATCCACCGGCAATGCCGGGCAAGCCCGATACCGCTCTTGGCAGCATGGGCATCTACGTGTTCGATGCGGAATACCTGTACCGGCTGCTGGACGAAGATCTGGCTAATCCAGACTCGCAACATGATTTTGGCAAAGACATCATTCCGCATGTGGTGCGTACCGGTCATGCACTGGCGCACCCGCTGAATCTGTCGTCGGTGCCGTACACAGTCGAAGCTGGCGGCACTGAACACGCAAGGCCATATTGGCGCGATGTCGGCACGGTCGATGCCTTCTGGTCTGCCAACCTCGATCTGGCCTCAAACATGCCGGCATTGAATTTGTACGACCGTGACTGGCCGATCTGGACTTACCAGGAGCAGCTGCCGCCGGCAAAATTCGTTCCCGACAACAGCGGCACGCACGGCATCAGCGCCAACATACTGGTGTCCGGCGGCTGCATCGTCTCCGGCTCCGAAATGCGCCACGCCGTGCTGTTTTCCAACGTTCGGGTGCATTCCTACTGCATCATCAGCAAATCGGTAATCTTGCCCGATACCGTCGTCGGTGAGGGGTGCCGCCTGCATCAGGTTGTCGTTGATCGTGGCTGCACGATTCCGGCCGGCACCGTGATTGGAGAAGACCAGGTATTGGACGCGCAGCGTTTCTATCGCTCGGAAAATGGCATCGTGCTGGTGACAGCAGCAATGCTGGCCAGACTCTGAGCCGGGATACCAGAATGCGTGTCTTGCACATCTGTACGGAAGTCTACCCATTGCTCAAGACCGGCGGGCTGGCAGATGTCGCCAGCGCTTTGCCGCCGGCACTGGCAGCGCTTGGCGTCGATGTGCGGATGTTGATGCCGGGTTTTCCGGCACTGCGTGACGGTCTGCGCCAGCGGCAGGTCGTCGCGGAGTTACCCGGGCTGTTCGGCGCCGCGGCAGTCACGCTGACACTCGGCGTATTACCAAACGGTGTACGTGCCTACCTCATCGAAGCACCGGCGCTGTATGACCGCCCGGGCAACCCCTATGCCGACTCCTCCGGCGTGCCCTACCCCGACAATTACCGTCGATTCGCACTGCTGGGATGGGTCGGTGCGCAACTCGCCACGGGCCTCGATCCGTCCTGGAAAACGGAGGTGTGCCATGCACACGACTGGCATGCCGGCCTGTGCGCGGCCTATTTGAAGGCAGCGCAACCCATTGGTCGTCGGGAAGCCGGCAGCCTGCTGACCATTCACAACCTGGCCTACCAGGGGCTGTTCCCGTCTGCCGTAATGGCTGAACTAAATTTGCCGGCGGACTTCTACGACATGCACGGCCTGGAATTCCATGGTCACGTATCATTTTTAAAAGCCGGCCTGTTTTATTCCGACAAATTGACGACAGTCAGCCCGACCTACGCGCAGGAAATCCAGCAGCCGGCGCAAGGGTGCGGTCTAGACGGCTTGCTGGCCGCACGTGCAGCGGATCTGACCGGCATTCTCAACGGCGTCGATACGTCGATCTGGAACCCAGCCACCGATGTCGAGCTACCGATGCGATACGACCACATTTCGCTGGAAGGCAAGCAGCAATGCCGCACAGCACTCCAGCGGGAAACCGGCCTGGCGATGCAGGACTTGGCGCCGCTGTTCGGCGTGGTCAGCCGCCTGACCGATCAGAAAGGCTTGCACCTGGTTCTGGCCGGCATACCCGAACTGCTTGCCCGTGGCGCGCAGTTAGTAGTGCTCGGTGCCGGCGAGCCTGAACTGGAAACTGCGTTCCGGCAGCTCGCTCAGGCGCACCCCGAGTCGGTGACGATCGAGGTTGGCTACGACGAGCACAAGGCGCACCGCATTATCGCGGGCTGCGACGTGATTCTGGTTCCCTCGCGCTATGAACCCTGCGGACTGACGCAACTCTATGCACTCGCCTACGGCACGTTGCCGCTGGTACGTCGGGTCGGTGGCCTGGCCGATTCGGTAATCGATTGCACCCCGGAAAATCTGGCCCGCGATATTGCCACCGGATTTGTGTTTGACGACTTTAGCGGGGCAGCATTCATGGCGGCCGCACAACGGGCCTGCAATTTATTTTCTGAAAAGACAGTGTGGCTTGCACTCAAGCAATGTGCGATGCGACAATCATTTAGTTGGAACGCCTCAGCCGTGCAGTTATTGCCGATCTACAGGCATTTGATTCCCTGAGCTTTTTCACCCCTATTCACTATTTTCCAATTCCATGACTCAGACCGTATTTGTGCATGACCACCTAGAGAGCGATGTTGCAAGCCTGAAACGCTCGATTTCCAACAAGCTGCTTTTTGCTGTCGGCAAAAACCCTGCGACGGCGCTGGCACGTGACTGGCTGCAGGCTGCCGAACTCGCCGTGCGCGACCGGCTGGTCGAGCGCTGGCAGAAAACCACACGCGCCTATAACGATCAGGGCGCAAAACGCGTGTATTACCTGTCGATGGAGTTTTTGATCGGTCGAACGTTTACCAACGCAGCACTGACGCTAGGCATCCATGCCGAATTGAAGGCAGCGCTGGATGAACTGGGCGTCGATATCGACGAGATTGCCAGTTTCGAGCCGGATGCCGCATTGGGCAATGGCGGCCTCGGCCGGCTCGCCGCCTGCTTTCTCGACTCCATGGCCACACTCGGCATCTCTGGAATGGGCTACGGCATCCGCTACGACTACGGTATGTTCAAACAGCAAATCGTCGACGGTTACCAGGTCGAAGGCCCGGATTATTGGCTAACCGGTGGCAACCCCTGGGAATTTGCACGCCCGGAAGTGCAATACCGGGTGCAATTTGGCGGCCACTGTGAAAAATCGGACGACCCGACGAGCCGCAGTGCCCACTGGGTCAGCGGTGAAGACGTACTGGCGATGGCTTTCGATACCATCATCCCGGGCTATGCAACGCAGGCCACCAACACGCTTCGGCTATGGTCGGCTCGGGCCACGAGCGAGATCAACCTGTCCGAATTCAACAAGGGCGATTATTTCCGGGCCGTGGAACAGAAAAACCATTCCGAAAACGTTTCTCGGGTGTTGTATCCCGACGACTCCACGTTGTCAGGCCGCGAATTGCGGTTGCGACAAGAATATTTTTTCATTTCTGCCAGCATGCAGGATCTGGTGCGGCGCCATCTCAAAAAATACGGCAAGTTCGACAATCTGTCCGATTGCGTGGCGGTGCATCTTAACGACACCCATCCGGTTCTCGCCATTCCGGAGCTGCTGCGCATTTTAATGGACGAACACGATGTGCAGTGGGCGCAGGCATGGCCACTGGTGCAACGGATTTTTTCCTATACCAATCACACGCTGATGCAGGAAGCACTGGAAACCTGGCCGATCGACATGCTGGGCCGGGTTTTGCCACGGCATCTGCAAATAATTTTCAATATCAATGAAACATTCCTGGCCAGCGTCGCCGATCAATTTGGCCATGACACAGACCTGATGCGTCGCCTGTCCCTCATCGACGAAGGTGGCGAACGCCGCGTACGGATGGCTTATCTCGCCGTCGTCGCCAGCCACAAGATCAATGGCGTTTCGAAGCTGCATTCGGAATTGATGAAAGAATCGATCTTCGGCGACTTCGCCAGGGTCTTTCCCGAACGCTTCAATAACAAGACCAACGGGATTACGCCGCGGCGTTGGCTGTCGCAGGCAAATCCATCCTTGTCGGCAGTGATCGACGGCCGGATCGGCAAAGAATGGCGTCGTCAACTCGACCGGCTTGCCGCACTGCGCCCGCTCGCCGACGACGCCGATTTGATCGACGCGTTCACAACGGCTAAACGGCAAAACAAGATGCGCCTGGCGCAATGGGTGCAGGCCAATCTGGGCATGGAACTTAATCCCGATGCGCTGTTCGATGTGCAGATCAAACGCATGCATGAATACAAGCGGCAGCTGCTCAACGTGCTGCATGTCATCACCCGGTATCAACGCATTCTGGCCAATCCCGACCAGGCGTGGGTGCCGCGCACCGTAATCTTCGGCGGCAAAGCGGCATCGGCGTATCACACGGCCAAAACGATCATCAAGCTGATCAACGATGTCGCGCTCACCGTCAACGCCGATCCGCGTATCGGCGATCGTTTGAAAGTGCTGTTCGTGCCGAACTACAGTGTCAGCCTGGCGGAATTGATTATTCCTGCCGCCGACCTATCGGAGCAAATATCGCTCGCAGGAACCGAGGCTTCCGGCACCGGCAACATGAAATTCGCCTTGAACGGGGCACTGACCATCGGCACGCTCGATGGCGCCAATATCGAAATCCTGGAACAGGTCGGTGTAGAAAACATCTTTATTTTTGGTAACACGACGCCCCAAGTCAACGAAATCCGGGCGAATGGGTATGTACCACGCCAGATTTATGAAAGCAACAGGGGACTGAAGCAGGTGCTCGACCAGATCAGGGATGGTGGATTTTCACCCGATGAGCCGGATCGTTATCGGGCAATCTTCGGTGCGCTGGTCGACAACGGCGACCATTACCAGTTGCTGGCAGATTACGACGCTTATGTCGCTGCCCAGGAGGCAGTGGATGCCGCCTACCTGAATCAGCGGGAATGGCAGAAGAAAGCGATCTGTAACGTGTCCGGGATGGGGGTATTTTCTTCAGACCGCACCATTGCGGACTACGCGCGGGAAATCTGGCACGCGCAGCCGCTCAAGCTTTGAAAGCGCTACTTCGGTTTCAGCCGAGGTAGCCCGTCGGGTTGGTCGACTGCCAGCGCCAGCCGTCACGCGTCATGTCAGCGAGCGTTCGGTTTGCCGACCAGCCGAACATTTTTTTTGCCAGTCCTGGGTCTGCCCAGCATTCGGCGATATCGCCAGGCCTGCGCGCGACGATGTCATGTCGTATCGTCTTGCCGCTGGCAGCTTCGAATGCGGCGATCATCTGCAGCACGCTGACGCCATTGCCGGTGCCCAGGTTCACAGTCACCAATCCCTTGGCGCTGTCGAAATACTTCAGCGCCGCGACATGGCCTTCAGCCAGGTCCATGACGTGAATGAAGTCGCGCACACCCGTGCCATCTGGTGTCGGGTAGTCGCCGCCAAACACTTGCAATTGTTGCAGACGGCCAACCGCTACCTGGGCGATGTAAGGCATGAGGTTATTCGGAATGCCTTGTGGATCTTCACCGATCAAACCACTTTCATGCGCACCCGCCGGATTGAAATACCGCAGCCGGGCAATCTTCCAGTCCGGCTCGGCCTTGAACAAGTCGCCGAGTATTTCTTCGATCATCAACTTCGAACGCCCGTACGGGTTGGTTGCCGACAATGGAAACTTTTCATTGATCGGTGTGCTGGCAGGATCGCCATACACCGTTGCCGAAGAAGAAAATACCAGGGTTTTGACCTGCGCCCGGCGCATTGCGGCCAGCAACTCCAGGCTACCGCGCACATTGTTGTCGTAATACTCCAGTGGTTTTTCAACTGATTCGCCCACTGCCTTGAGTCCGGCAAAATGCAGGACCGCCGTAATTTCATGTGCGGCAAAGGTTGCATCCAGCGCAGCAGCATCACGAATGTCGCCATTGATGAATGTCGGCGAGACACCGGTAATTTTTTGCAACCGTTCAAAAACCTTGCTGTTGCTATTACAGAGATTGTCGAAAATTACCGGCAGATACCCGGCTTCGAGCAGGGCGATGAAAGTGTGCGAACCGATGAAACCAGCGCCACCGGTCAGTAGAATTTTTTGCGTCATGTGATTTGTTCCACCTGCTCGATTTAATGTTTGCGTTCCTGTTTCTTGCCACCCCCCGCACCTTCTGTGCTGCCGGCCTTGTCGTGGCTTTTTGCGTCATGGCTGCTGTGCGCCGTTTTGTCGGCACGATGCAGAATGGAACGTGCATCAGCTTCGGTCTTGATTTTTTCTGCTCCTGGCGCTGATTTTGGGAGTGGGGTCTTGGTACTTGCCATGGAATACTCTCGTTTCGTGAATGGTTCGGATGATTGAATATGCGAAGTTTCCATTAAGGTTGCACTTCGCTGCCGGGGCTAACTGTAGCAGACCACTGCAAAACCCAGATTGGAATCGCAAGATTGAAGTGCGCTATCGCACAGATATTTCACAGGGCATGTCAATACCTTGCCCTGCTTCACATGCCAGACCACGTTGAGGTCGATGGTGCCGATAGAATAGTAGCCGTGAATATCAGTGTTTTGCTCGGAGCGGCACGCTATGCTGTGATACCTGATGGCCAGTATTTATAGTCCGCGGCCGGTATGGGGGAGCGATGTCGCGCCGGATTTTAACCGCTCTATGGTAAAAAACACCTTGTATGCGAATTAGGCGTGATGCCTGGCTATTATTGCTACAATGTAATAGGGCCGAGGCCTTGAGGTCCGTTTGAGAAAATTGCGCTTTCGTTAGACCGCCGTGCCTGCTGCGGTGTCGAAAATTATTACAGCACGCGTATGCCGGGCTTTGAAACTTTGTGGTTTGCTGAACTTGCCGATAGTGGTGCTTTCTTTAGCCCTTTGATTCGAAACAACTTTTGCAGATTTGTTATATATTTGGTATGATTCTTGCTGCTAATAATTTTTTGCCGCGCTCGTTCTACAGTGCGGCAGGTGCTGGAAAAAGGCATGCGAGCGCCGGGTCTCGCGGGAGAAGGTGAAATGGCTGACGAATTGAATAACAGCGGCGACGCGAGCAGTAAACCGGCGTTGTCGGTTGCGCCTACAATCGACGGCAGTCGCCGCCGCTTTACCAGCGCAGGCGTCGCGGCGACCGGTGTCGTCATGACACTGGCTGCACGCCCAGTGCTGGGATGCACCAGCAGCGAAGCAGCGCTCTCGCCTTCAGGTTGGTCGTCGATCAATGCCAGCCGGTGCGTGGGCCCTGCCGCTACCGTATCGCTGGGAAAAAACCCTGGTTACTGGAAACAGGAGGGGCGCGATTGGCCCACCAACTTGCCGAAAACCACCCTCTACCGCAGTGTATTTCCGGTTTGCACACCGCCCTTCAATAATTCGCAGCGCGCTTTCACCTTGCTCGATGCCTTGACGCCGCAAGTGGTTAACAATGAATTCGGACGCCTTATCGCAACCGCTTATCTGAACGCGGTTTCCAAAAAAACCACGCCGTATCTGCGCCCTGAGCAGGTGGTGCAAATGGCGACCGGCAGCTTTCTGCCTTCGACTGGCGGCAAGGTCTGGGACATGACCACCATCATCGCCTATCTCAAGATCACGTTTGATTAGGGCAGGCTCATCCCGGTGATCTGGATCGCTTGTACGTCGCAACTGGTTGTACAACGACGCTGGGGCGACGAGTGCATCCTCTACGATATCGATTCGGGTAACACTCACCTGGTAACGCCCCTGGCGGCCGAGGTACTCACCCGGCTGCAAGAGCACCCTGCCGACATGGATAGCCTGATATTGTTTTTCGCCGCTGGCGAAGTGCCCTGTGCGCTACCAGAAATACGGGCCACAATAGCCACCATTCTCGACGACCTCGAACGCATCGATCTCGTGCGCAGGTGCGCTGCGTGATTGTGTCTGACCTGCCTTCGGCCGAACTCGGCACACGTCTGGCTGATCCGGGCCTGCATCTGGTCACCGGGCAGTTTCAGCTTTGCATCCGCAGCCCGATCCCTGCGCTGGCAGCCACCATTGGCCTGATGTATGCGGACTATCCGCTTGGGAATGCACAAGGCTTCACCGATTTTCATGTAACGCTCGAACATCCGACGGGCTTGCGTCGATGGTGGCGCAAGCAAGTGGTATTCGAATTCGACAGCGCCCTGCCGTTCAAGCCCTTACCGGCGACCCAGGCTTTCCCGATGCTCGAATGGGGCTTGAACTGGTGCGTTTCGAGCTATGCCAATCTGTATTTGATCATTCATGCAGCCGTGGTGGAAAAAAATGGCTTTGCCGCGATTCTTCCGGCACCGCCCGGCTCGGGTAAAAGTACGCTCTGCGCTGCGCTGGTAACGCGTGGCTGGCGTCTCCTGTCGGATGAACTGACACTGATTCGTACTGCGGATGGCAGAATCGTACCCCTGCCCCGCCCGGTGAGCCTTAAAAATGCCTCGATCGAAATCATGCAGACGTATGCACCGCAGGCCGTTTTCAGCCCAAAGGTATTCGACACGGTCAAGGGAACGATTGCGCACATGAAAGCGCCTGCCGATAGCGTGGCGCGCGCAGCAGAAGACGCCTGCCCAGGCTGGATCATTTTTCCAAAATACCAGGCGGGCGCCGCGACCAGCTTCGTGCCGATCTCCCCAGCGCACGGCTTGATGCGGCTGGCCGATAACGCCTTCAATTACAGTTCGTTGGGCTTGCAGGGATTCGAAACCGTCGCCGGGTTGATCGATGCCTGCGAAGTCATCGACTTCACCTACAGCGTCATCGACGAGGCAATCGCTGCATTCGATGCGCTTGCCGCAGAGGCACTCGAACGTCAGACCGGCAAGGCTTCATGAGTGAGCTACTGATTCTGAGTGCATTGCGCCTGCCTGCATCCATGCCGAAGCTTGGTTTGCAGCAGTGGGATTTGCTGATTCGCCAGGCACGGCGTGGCAATCTCCTGGCGCGACTGCACAGCCTGCTGGCGCAGGCAGGCCTACTGGATCACGTGCCGTACCAGCCGCGCCAGCATCTGGAGTGGACGCGGGTCACGGCAGACCGCCATGCACAGGCAGTGCGTACCGAAGTTGCCCGCATACAGCAGGCGCTGTCGGGTCAGCCCGTCATTTTGCTCAAGGGTGCAGCGTATGTCATCGCCGGCTTGCCACCTGGTGCCGGGCGGGTGTTTTCGGATATCGACATTCTGGTGCCGAAGGCGCAGTTGCTGGACGTGGAAAGCGCGCTTCTGGCGCACGGCTGGATGGCAAGCCAACATGATGCATACGATCAGCGTTACTACCGCGAATGGATGCACGAATTGCCGCCTTTGCAGCACATGCTGCGGGAGACGACGATCGACGTGCATCATGCCATCCTGCCGCAAACCATGGCGATGCATCCGGATTCGAATGCGTTGCGTGCGGCTGCCGTACCGCTGGCCGGTTACCAGGATTTATTAGTACTGGCGCCGACGGACATGGTGCTGCACAGCGCGGCGCACCTGTTCTACGAGAGCGAATTGTTCAATGGCCTGCGCGATCTGGTGGACCTCGACGCTTTGCTGCGACATTTTTCACAGACACCGGAATTCTGGCATCAGCTCACACAGCGCGCTGGCGACCTCGGACTCACGCGATGCCTGTATTACGCCTTGCGCTATACCCGCATGCTGTTGCATACACCGATACCGCCACCAGTTGCCGCAGCTATTGAGGATGCGCGCCCGCCCTTCCCGATATCGGCGATCATGGATGTCCTGTATCGCCGCGCCTTGCTACCGGATCACGCAAGTTGCGTCGACCATGCAACGTTTGCAGCACGCAAGTGTCTGTACGTGCGTGGCAACTGGTTACGCATGCCGCCCCTGAAGCTTGCGCGTCACCTGTTTCACAAGGCATTCATCAGCCCCCGTCACTGACCTAGGAGTTTCTTTGACCACCTTACGCTTGATTCTGGGCGATCAGCTCAATCCCTTGCATTCCTGGTTCAGCACTGTTTCGCCGGAAGTGGTGTATCTCTTCATGGAGATGCGCCAGGAAACAGATTATGTGTTGCATCACGCGCAAAAGATTCTGGCAATCTTTGCCGCCATGCGCGACCTTGCGGCCTCCCTGGAAAAAACCGGACATCGCGTGCATTACCTTGCCATCGACGACCCGGCCAACCGCCATGCCCTGCCGGAAAACCTGGACTGGCTGCTGACGCACTATGATGCGACCAGTTTTAAATACCAGGAACCTGACGAATGGCGGCTTGATGTGCAGCTGGCAACGTATGCAGCGCAACAAGCCATTCCATGCGGCATGGTCGACAGCGAGCATTTTTATACCACCCGGCGAGAAGCCGGCGAGTTTTTCAAGGGTCGGCAGAAATGGCTGATGGAAAACTTTTACCGCGACATGCGCAAGCGGCACAAAGTGTTGATGGATGGCGCAAAACCCGCCGGTGGCGCCTGGAATTACGACGCCGACAACCGCCGGGCCTGGCCGGGTTCGCCAGCCGAGCCGGTAGACCGACGGCCCATGCACGATCATTCAGCATTGTGGACCACGATCGTCGGCGCAGGCGTGGCCAGCTTCGGTCAACCGCATGCCGAAGCACTGCGTTGGCCGATCAACCGCGGCGAAGCCCTGCAGCAGCTCGACGCCTTCATCGAGCATGCGTTACCGCATTTCGGAGATTTTCAGGATGCGATGAGCGCCCATGCGTCGCGGCTGTTTCACTCGCTGTTGTCTTTCGCCATCAATACCAAAATGCTGAGTCCGGCCGAGGTGGTCACACGCGTGGAAGGCGCGTGGTCGGAGCAACGTGCGCCGCTTTCAGCCGTCGAGGGATTTATCCGCCAGATACTCGGCTGGCGCGAGTTCATACGCGGCGTGTACTGGGCGCGCATGCCGGAGTACGCGCATCACAATGTTTTCGATCACCAGACGCCCTTGCCGGAGTGGTTCTGGACCGGCAATACCAAGATGCGCTGCCTGGCGCATGCAATCGGCGACTCTCTGGAAAATGCCCATGCACATCACATACAGCGCTTGATGATCATCGGTAACTTTGCGCTGCTGGCAGGGCTTCAGCCGACAGCGTTGCACCAGTGGTATCTGGGCATCTATATCGATGCTTTCGAATGGGTGGAGATGCCGAACACGCTCGGCATGAGTCAGTTTGCAGACGGAGGCATGCTGGCGACCAAGCCCTACGTATCGAGCGCGGCCTACATCGACCGCATGAGTAATTATTGCAAGGGCTGTCACTACGATCGCAAAGCACGCGAAGGCGACCGGGCTTGTCCTTTCAACTCACTGTACTGGGATTTTTTTGCGCGCAACGCCGGGAAGTTGTCGACGAACCCACGACTGGGCATGGTGTATCGGCAGCTGGAAAAAATGGAAGGCACAGCGCTGGGCTCACTACAGGTAAAAGCGGCTGCTCTGCGCAGCGATCTTGGCGCGCTTTAACACCTCTTTTCAAAACCGCAGCAGTGGTTGCGCCCATGTATTCCATATTTCAAGCAATTGAGCCTCTTGCAAAACTCCGCTGAGTAACGAATCGCATACGTTACCCAGTGCCCGATAGGGTGCTTTTTGTGATTGATGCGGTCAAATGTTTCTGTCGAATTGCTCTACGCCATAATTTTATGCTTACTTCAAATAGTGAGGCGCGGCATGCCGCCGCGCGGGTTATGGTCGATCAGCAGCACGTGGCCTAAACTGCGGCTGTGCTTATGCAACTCGATGCTGCAATACGCCGCATCCATCAGGTCATACAGGTTCGTCACGCGTGATGCCGTCATTGTTGCCAGCAGCACGGCTGTTTGACTGTCGTGCACCGAGGCGCTGGTCAGTAGCACACTCACCGGCACGCCGCAATCTGCTGTATCGAGGTGCAGCTTGTAACCATTCCAGCTGTTCTTGTACCCTTGGGCATTGCATTGCATTTCGTGCCACGGTCGCATGCCCTGGGTAATGCACCTGGCATCGCCGCGAGCGGTTGGCTGCGCTGCCAGGCAATGTTGCTTACTTTAGCGACGCGCTTTTTGAATTTGCGCCAGTGCTTGCACAGGTACTTTCTTTACCGGTGTTTCTC
>Ga0326733_1000008_pt1 | contig 206619 bp, 161 predicted proteins | sample 14_GP2_308_FD_207946 | JGI IMG/M metagenome (GOLD analysis project Ga0326733, IMG submission 207946) | Glacier ice microbial communities from Ngari, Tibet, China - 14_GP2_30.8 | ecosystem: Environmental > Aquatic > Freshwater > Ice > Glacier | place: China: Ngari, Tibet | collected 2018-07-17
GTGTTGCTGGTGGTGTTGCTGGTGCTGCTGCTGCTGCTGCTGCTGCTGCTGCTGCTGCTGCTGCTGCTGCTGCTGCTGCTATTGCTACTGCTGGTGCTGCAGCATTCGCTTTTTCTTTATTTGCATCATGTTGAGCTTTCCCTGCTGCATCGATAGCCTGTGCCGTTTGTTCTGGCGTCGCTCCAGCCGCTTTCATGGCAGCTGCTACTTCGTTTGGTGACGCGCCAGCGGCTATTAAAGCCAATGCGATGTCTGAGGGTGAGCCAGATGTACTGCGTCCTGCTGTTGGTGCTCCTAATGGCAAGGCTTGTGGATCTAGTCCTGATTTGTCTGCTCCTTTTCCAAAGCCTGAGGGTGAGCCAGACGCCGAAGCTGGCGCAGCCGTACCGGTAATGGCTAAATCGTTCAGCTCAAGATTTAAATCTTCACGACTTAAATTGCCGTCATACACTTTGCGATCGTTGTTGTGCGAATCATAAGAAGTATCTAATTTATCCATCTCTGCTGGATGACTCAGAAAATACTGTGCAGCACTCCTTGCCTCTTTGGTTGCAGGCGAATTTGGGTCGCTGTTACGCAGGAAAGCCCTTAAGCTATCGCTCGTTACATACCCATTACTACCTTTCAGTGCATCAAAATTATTTTTAACGCCTTTTAACGCACTTCCGTACGAGGAACTCTCTGGTGGAGCCGTACTTTTCGCAACAGAGGCAAAAAAATCTTCCACACCACTTTTTAGTTCCAAGTCAGGTTTGGAACCTTGATTGGATGTCTCAGGTGCAATGTTGATTGCAGAAGGGGCTGAATTGATGGGTGAACTAACGCTGTTGCACATGATTTTTCCTTGAACGTTAAATATTGTTTAAACACGGGCCTGTCGAAATAACAGATTGTTTCCCCTGTTTTGCTCGAAGTTTTACAAGCGGGGTGAAGTGATCATGAATTACTAGCTTATTTTGGTGGATGAATAATCCGAATATCTTGTTGCGTTACCGAACACTTTCGTCTTTTTTTAAAATGTCGTTTTTGAGGACGCAAACTTGGGCAAACGGCATATTTTTTGAGCTTCTGTTTGCTAAAGCGCAGGCTGGATCGAACCGACTCTCTGCAAGCCTGTTTTTATTTTCTTCCAATGAGGCATAGTGTTTGACGCATACAGAGCTGCCAATTAATCAACTTTTTGTTATTTTCTACAAGGCAATTTTTTGTGCGAATGATAGTACGGTGGGGAAAACAGGAGGTGGGATTTATTGTTGCGAATCGTTAATATTGAGACGGAATAAACAGTGCGGTGGCAAAACTAAGATCAGGCGTTACCGCCATTTTTGTGCCTTGGCCGTGATGGAAACAGTTTCGTTATTGAACATGATGGTGAGATATAGCTGGGTGTTGTCACGGTCTGCGCGTATTTTCTTGATGAGCTCGGGCGTAAGGATGGGGGTAAGGTCGACGCGTTGGGTGTAGACGGGGTTTTTCTTAAATTCGAGTTTATACGCCGCCTCTGTTTCAGGAACCCATTGTTCTCTTAATGGAAGCTTTTGGTATGCATCGGCAATGGCTTCATATCCGGGCAAGAATGAAATCCATGTCACATCAACAAACTGAGGTACTGGTTTTGTGCTGTCTTCGGGCATGAATGACATTTGCGCACCGTGGTGTGGGGCAACACCGCTTATATAACCAGCAGTTGGCCCACGAATACCATCCGGATCAAAACGTTTAACCGTCACTGGCCTTCCAGCGCTTTCAAATGACAGCGTCATGCCGATAGGTCGGTCGCTCGCGTTACAAGAAGCAAGAAACAAGAAACACATACTAAAAATTATTTTTTGGACAATTTTATTTCCAGACCATAATTTTTTAATAGCCACGCGATATATGCTTTCATATGAATTACGCCAACAATTTTTGATTCCCCATCCGCATCAATTGCTGGCTCGTAGTATCGGAGAATAAAATTACTAGACTGAGACAAGCGCCACGTGAGTCCTCCCGGGGATACCTTACGCTGCTTCTGGCAAATATTGGCCCATATTTCATGATTCACTCTGAGACAAAAATCACGGTCTTCGGGGATAGCTTCGTCATATCTGCTTTTATCGTGTAGTAACGGATTGGAAACAATACCCCAATCTTCATTACCTGCATCGTCCCATGTCTTCATGGTTATGCCGGAAACTTTAGCCTGCTCATAAATCCAGTTGAGCGCCACATCCGAAAGATCGCCGGTGCCGTAGCTGCCGCCGATGTCTGCATGGCTACCGATAAAGCCTCTTTGAATGCCTCGATTGATCGATTCACCGGGAAACACGTAGCGGTGTTCATTGACTGCGACTGCTTGAAACACATTCTTTGCTTCATCGGGAATTTGAAGCTGCCAAGTAACGTTATCTGCGCCGTTGCCGCCAAATTGCGCCACAGTATCCCACAGCCCAAGGAACCTGATGCCAACACACGCACCTGATTTTTGGTAAGCGTTCTTGCGTAGTCGTTGTGCCACTTTGTTGGTGAAATCGCGTGCCATCGCCGCACCACGAGAGAAACCGACGATATCGATATTTATTATTTGGTTTGGCTGGAATACCGTGCCTTTCATGTATCCATCCAGTTGACTCAACATGTAATTCACCCTGGCACGTGCGGTATTGCCATTGTATTGATCAAATGCATTGGTAAAAATCCTGCTTTTTTCATCATTGCGACCAATGCCGTTCATATACCACTTGCGTCCATCGTTATAGGCTTCGTGAAACTTATAAACATTGGAGAAATCATCTCTCCCCGGTGGCGGATTTGAATTATTCGTGCCATCGAAAGCAAATAGAATCAGCCCACTTGGGTCGATGTTTTTTAGCGGGTTATTGGCAGCATAGGCGTAGCTGTTAAGCCCGCCAAGCAGGCCCAGCGGATCAGGTGTCAGATACTGCCCACGCTGCGGATCGTAATAACGATGGTCGTTGTAATACAACCCTGTTTCGGCATCTTCATACTGCCCTGGCAAGCGTAAAGGCTGTAGATAGCTGCGCTTGCCGATAACGTCGGCAACCTTGCCGAAGGCATCATAGCTAGCTCGCCATAGCAACTGCCCAGTTACGTCGGTCACCGTTTCAGTTGCACCCAAATGGTTGTTATGGAGATAGCCGATCGTTTCGGTCTTTCCAAGCCAGCTGTTAAAAATCAGTGTGATATCGCTAAACGTATCGATGGCAAACTGCCTGATCTCTGAGCCGAAGTTTTTTGTCGGTGGGCTGTTGTGCGGGTTGCCATTGCCATTCCCGGCAAAATCTATCGTTGCAATCGGCTGGTCGCCCAAGTAAAGGTATTGCCGGGTAATACGTCCTTGCGCATCCAGCTCTGTGGTTAGCTTCCTGTTTTCGTAAAGATAATTTACCTGGCTATGCGGTGTGGTTTTGCTGATGCGCTCCCCACGATGGTTGTAGCGATAGGTGCCCAATTGTTTGCCGTTTTCGCTTGCATGGGCCAGATTGCCCATGGCATTCCAGGCGTAGGTGCGTGCGCCGAATTGCTGCGGTTGCCCCGATGCGTCGTAGCTTGCCAGCTTGTGTGCATCCATGCTTCCTTGCCAGCGGTTTGTAGCCGCCGCATAGCTGGCTTTGTAGGTATTGCGCTGCAGTTCCTGCTGGTCTGCAATGCCTTCTTGCGCCAGCAGCCTGTTGCCAGTGCCGTCATACGCATAACGATTGTAGGTAGGGCTACCGGTTGTGCCGCTTTTTATGGCTTCGGTAATGATTAACTGATCTTGTGCATCGTAAGCGTAGGTATCTGCACCATTACGGCGGTTGGTGTGAAGTAAATTACCTTGAGCGTCCCATAAATAGCGGTGGTCCATCAGCGCGCGCGGGTCTTGAGGTAGACCCAGAGCGCCAGGTAAGGATTGAGGCGGTTTTGTTGCCGATATCGGTGCTGGTGCTGCTGTTTGTACTGGTGTAGCGCTCGCAACCGTGTCGGGAGAGGCTGCCAAAGCAGGCGTCAAGCCCACCAATATATCCAGTGCGCGATTGATATCTGCAGTCTGCATCTTGGGCAACATCACTTTTGGATGCCGGTGCACGATACGCGCCAGTGCGCCCTCTTTGCTGCGTTGATAGTGCGCCTCAATACCATTGCCGTAAGTGAAATGTTTTAATTCAACAATGTCGCGCTCAATGCCGGTGACGATTGTTTGCGCAGGCAGCAGCCAGGATAGCCAAGGGCTGCGCAGGCGGGTACGCTCCAGTGCCGTGACCTGGTTTTGCCCGTTGCGTCGGTAGTGCAAAAGGCTGCCGTCAGGTAGGCTGATGCTTGCCAGCTGATCACGTTTATCGTAGGTATAGCGGGTGATATAGGTGGCAAGCGTGCCGTTGGCAAGAGTGAGGTTGACGGTCTTGGCAGCTAGCCTGTGGCGCTCGTCGTAATCGTACTGTTCACGTTGGCCGGCATGTTCCAAGGCTATTAGCCGGCTGCCCTGGTATTTCCAGCGGGTGACCATGGGTGGTGCCGGCTGATCGTTTCCGGTAGCTGGGCGAATACGCGGGCCTAAACCAGCGATGCTGATGATTGTTTGCTTGATCAGGCGCCCTGCCGCATCGTACTCATGATCTGCCCGGTTACCCAGCGCGTCCGTGCTGGATATCACTTTGTCTGCTGCATCGTATTGGCGGGTGATCTGGCCGCTATCCGGGCTAATGACAGCGATAGCCCGACCAAAATCATCGGTAATCGTGCGCGTGGTAGCCCCGTTGGGTGCAACGACGGCGATCGTGTTGCCATGCGCATCGTAAGCAAAGCGCAATGCGGCTTCTTGCCCGATTATGCCGGTTGGCTCAATGACTGTTTCGAGGTTGCCGCGGGCGTCATAGTCAAATCGCTTCATGCGCCCTAGTGCATCGATGCTTGATGCCAGCTGCCCTGCATCATCCCAATTGAATTGCTGCCCCCTGCCTGCCGAATCAATAGTTGCAACCAGGCGTGCCAACTTGTCGTAGGCATGATGTTGGGATTGCTTGAAGCTGGCCGATTCAAGGCTGGCTTCAAGCAAGTGGCCTTCGGTGTCGTAGCGGTTACGGGCAACAATGCCCAAATGCGAAGCACGCCACAGCACGCGGCCACCCAGATCATAAGCAAGGCGTTGCTGTGGCCTGGAGGTTGTGCCATCCATGAGGCTAAATTCGACGGCATTTCCCAGCACATCGTAGGTGGTGGTGTCGATACTGGTGTCATTGGCAGTCTTTATAAGACGGTTGCGGGCGTCATAGTGAAATGTGGTTTGTTGCCCATCGGTGTTGCTGACAGTGGCTATATTGCCGGCATCGTCGTAGGTGAACTTGCTGGTGAAATTGCCCGGCATGGTCACAGCCGTCATAAAGCTCCCCAGCCCATCCCAGGTAATGCGCGTGATATCGGAATCAGCCGGGCTGCTGCCCACACCATTGGCAAGTGGCCCGTCGATCTCGACAAGCACGCTACGGCCATTAATGAGCTTGTAGCGGTAAGTGGTGGTTTTACTGATTGCCGTTGGTGCATCGTCACCAGTAACTGGTGCCCAGCCGGTTTCGGTCATGCTGAGCAATTGCCCCAAGGCGTTGCTGGCGAGTCTGGTCTGCCTTTCCCGATCCGGTACGACGCTAGGGCGAGAAATCTGTAATACAGGCGTTAAGGCCGCAGCTGAAGAATAGGCGTAGCGCGTACGCCACTGGGCTGGTTGGGGTTTGCCAGCAACGTAGGCAACTGTGCTCTCGCCAAGCATGATTCCGTTGTCGTCAAGCTCGGTTCTCGTAGCCTCGACCGGCCCCCCGGCCTGGTTAAGGCGCATTGTCTCAATCAGGCGGCCCAACTTGTCGTGGGCATATCGCACATTGGTGTCTCCGCATTCGCTACATCCCGCACCCAGCACCTCAAGCAACCGGTATTGATTGTTGATGATGGCGTGGCGATAAACGGTAGTTTGCCCGAGGCTATTGGTAACAATAGTGCGCCCTGGTGTGGTGTGGTCAAGCGTGAGTTGGCCGATACCAGTGTTGTCTTGCAGGCGTGCTGGTTGCAACGTCTTGCCCTGGCTATCGACTTGCAGACGGGCGGGTGTGCCCTTTACCGTCAGGATGGCTTTGCCGTTGGTGTCGTAGAGATAGGTGCCGATACGTTGTAGCTTGGTGTTGCCGACACCAGCCTGCGTCACACTGACACCACTTAAAAAAGTAGGCCACTGCGCATCCTCATAATGATAAAGGCGGCTGCCGGTGTTGCCCGGATAAACTACTTTCGTCAGATTGGCCAGTACACTCGTTTTGGGTGCTGTGGAGCTGCTCGGTAAGGCGCTGCCATAGGCATAGGCATAACGCCCGACCGGGCTCTCAATTGCCATGACGCCACGAAACCTACCGCCAGCTGCAATGGTTGCGCCAGCGCTGGCTTTATCGCTAGCGCCAATGCCTTGACGTGCCGGGTACTGCAGCCGCAGTTGCCGCCCCTGTGGGTCAGTCACCTGCACCAGCATGCCTTTGTGATCATGCTGCAGGCTAAGAAACTCGCCCGTCGGCACGGCAATCTGCACCAGCTTGCCCATGTTGTTAAAACTTAATACCCGGCCATTGGCCCAAGTCCAGACGTATTCGTCTCCCCGGGGCGTGGCGTTGATGCGCAATGTGCCGTCTGCGGGGTTATTGGTGGAACAAAGACTGCGATTGGTGGGGTCGCGATTAAAGACAATGCGGGTGCCGTCGGCCTGGATGATCTGCACTGTATTGCCGATGGCGTACAAGTCAGTTTCATAAGAAAGCTTCCAGCCGCGTCCCAGGATGCCGGTGGTGGTGCCGATGGTGCTGTAGGCGCTGTTGTAGTGCCGGACAATCTCGATCCCCAGCACACCTGGCAAAGCCGGTAGGTCTTCTTCGTGCTGGTATTTGTTGCCGGTGATAATGTTGATGGGGTTGCCGACACCCTGGTTGGTGCTGGATTGGTTACCTAATGTTGCAGGGCCGGTTCCGCAGGCGGTTGCACCGGCAATGCCGGGACCGCAAACGTCTGCCGCCTTGGCCAGCTGTGTGCCTGCGCTCAAGACAATTAAACATGTTGCAAAAGAAATCGAAATTGCCTGGCGTAAATATCGGTAGAAGCAATTACAACGATGGACACAATTAGCACAGGAAGTTTGCAGAGGCATAAGCAGAAGCGGCCAGAAAAAATGTCAACCCGCATGCTCCGCAATGCAAGCACGTAAATCCACAGTTATTTGCACTGTTGATTCTTGTTGAGAACTTTGAAGGTAAAAGTGCTTCGGGCAGTTGTTTAGAAGGTCAAATTTTTCAATCAGGCTTTTATACTGTGTATTTATACAGTATATTGAGTGCTGGGATGTTCCTATAAAGAACTTGATTCTTTTATGGAAACTTTTGATTTTGCTTTTTGTAACGGACTGGAGGTTCCATGCTTGGTCTTGCCAATGCTGCCGTACCCTTTAAAAGGGCACCCGATTTATGTTTTATTGATGACCCAATGCAGGCGTCTCTGGTCTGGCGAGCAAGCCAGATGGGGGCGTCGAAAGCATCTGCCTACCCTTCCGGCCATGCCTGCCTGGATCAGGAATTACCCAATGGCGGCTGGCCAACATCCGTGTTGATCGAGCTTTTGCTATCGCAAAACGGCATTGGTGAATTGCGCTTGCTGGCGCCGACCATGGCGGCGCTTACTCAGACCGGCAAAACCGTGATCTTTCTTGCACCGCCACACATACCTTTTGCTCCAGCTTTGAAAGAACTTGGGCTGGACTTGCAACATGTGTTGTTGATCCAGACTGAAAAACCAATGGATCGCATCTGGGCGGTTGAGCAAACGTTAAAAAGTGCCAGTTTTGGTGCCCTGCTCTGCTGGCTGCCGCAGGCCCGGCCCGACCATCTGCGTCGGCTGCAGTTAGCTGCCGGCAATGGCGAAGGCTTGTGTTTTGTTTTTCGCCCAGCTGCGGCACAACATGAGGCATCACCGGCACCACTGCGCATTACTTGCCGTGCCAGCCGCTGCGGCGAGATCGAGGTAGACATCATCAAGCGTCGTGGCCCGGTGCTGGGCAAACCGATGATATTGCCTTTGCAAGTGCCTACAGCCTTGACAAAACCTTTTATGCGGCAAGCTGCCGTTTCTCCAATTTTTACTACTGTTGCCGATTATGCTGTGGATAGCCCTGAACTTGCCGCAGTTGCCACTCGATACCGTCCTGCGGCTGCAGCCTAAGTCAACTACGCAGCCATCGCCACCTGTTGTAGTCACGCATAAAAAGCGTATTGGCTGGTGTAACCCGGAGGCAGCAGAAACTGGCATTGGCTTAGGTATGTCGGAAACCAATGCCTGGAGCATGGCTGCCGATCTGATCATCCATGCACGCGATGTGGCCAAGGAACAGCAGGCGCTGCACGAAGCAGCCTTGTGGATGCTTAATTTTTCGCCGCAGGTGGCATTACAGGCAGCATCGTGCTCGCCTTTGGAAAGTGTTGGCAACCTAAGCAACAGCGGTTTGCTCATTGAAGTTGAACCAAGCCTGGGTTTGTTTGGTGGCTTGCGACTGTTGCAGGCGCGCTTAGCGCGCGGCATTGCCGAGCTTGGCCTGCAAGGATGCTGGGCCAGCGCACCCACGGCAACCGGTGCCTGGCTGTTGGCACAGACTGCGCCATTCACGCCAGTCGATGCCACCCATCTGCGCATGAGTAACCATTGCAGTGCGCTTACCGAAGCAGGTTGGCTGCTCGATGCATTGCCTGTTGGCGTACTTGGCTGTGCTGCACAGCACCTGGCTACCCTAAATGGCATCGGCTGCATCACACTGGGGGATTTGCGACGCCTGCCTCGCGGTGGGTTGGCACGCCGGTTCGGCAAGACGCTGCTCGATGAAATTGATCGTGCCTATGGCAACCAGCCTGAAGTACATCGCTGGTTCGCAGCACCGGAGACAATTGATCTGAAGCTGGAGTTGCCGGCACGCGTCGATACCACGGAGGCGTTGTTGTTTGCTGCACGCCGACTACTGCTGCAATTAACCGGCTGGCTCACCGCGCGGCATGCAGCCACCACCACCCTCACGCTCTGGCTGCACCATGAGCCGGCGCACCGGCATAAAAAAAACATGGGTGCTACCGATGCCTGCCGTAGTGCCGTGATTATCAATCTGGCTACGCCAAGCCGCGACGCCGATCACCTGGGGTTGTTGCTACGAGAGCGGCTGGGCCAGACCACACTAGTAGCACCAGTGGTGGAAATTGCCCTAGTGCCTGGCCAAATCACTAGCCAGGCCGCGCCTAATACTGAGCTGTTTCCCACCGTTGGCAGCGATATACAAGGCATGACGCGTTTAGTGGAGCGTTTGCAAAGCCGACTCGGCGCTCAAGCAGTGCGAACCTTGGCTATAAGTGCAGACCATCGTCCGGAAAGAAGCCATGCCAATCCTGTGCTATGCCAGCGGCGTATTTTTCAGAGAAAATATGCTGCCATGGCATCAAACGCTGTCATACGCCCTGGTTGGCTATTGCCACAACCCTTGGCATTACTGACACGCCAGCACAAGCCTTTTTATCAAAGCCCACTAACCTTGCTGGCTGGCCCGGACCGGATCGAAACCGGCTGGTGGGATGATGCCCTGGCGCTGCGCGATTATTTCATCGCTGAAAACGACCAGCATCTACTGTTGTGGATCTTTAGATTGCGTCCGGATGGGCGGGGGGCCGAAGAAGACTGGTTTCTACATGGCTTTTTTGCCTGAGCCATAATTATCATGTCCCAGCAAGTACCCTCCCCTGACAACCAAGCGCAGTGCCTGCCATCTTATGCAGAATTGCACTGCCGCTCCAATTTCACATTCTTGTGTGGTGCTTCCCACCCGGAAGAGTTGGTTGAACGTGCGCAGGCGCTAGCCTATACCAGCCTGGCAATCACCGATGAATGCTCCCTGGCTGGCGTCGTGCGCGCGCATGTGGCAGCTAAAGAACGAGGTTTGCATCTAATTCTGGGAACAGACATCACACTCGAATGTGGTCTACGTATAGTGCTGCTGGCGACCAATCGTCATGGCTACGGCAACTTGTCAGAGATGATCACCTTGGGCCGACGGCGCGCAGAAAAAGGGGTTTATCGGCTGTATCGCAGCGACTTTGAAAAGCCTGTCGCTGCTGATACAAGCATATCCGACACGGCAAACACAACCGACATGTCGCACCTGGCGCACCTGCCGGATTGCCTGGTAATTTTGCTTCCACAGCGTTTATGTAGCCACAATGACCTGCTACAGCAGGCAACCTGGCTTGCTACCCTGTTTGGCACCCGTGCCTGGATCGGGCTTGAGCTTTTGCATTACATCGACGACGACCTCTGGCAAAATCGGCTGCAAGCTATTTCGAATGCAGTCGGCTTGCCGCTGGTGGCAATGGGTGATGTGCTGATGCATGTGCGCTCCCGCAAGCCGGTGCAAGATACCGTGACAGCAATCCGGCTTGGCATGCCACTGGCCGAATGCGGGCTGGCGTTGCAGCCGAATGCTGAACAACATCTGCGTTCACGCTTGCGCCTGGGCCGGCTTTATCCTGCGCAGGCTTTGCAGCAAACCATCGTCATTGCCCAGCAATGCACGTTTTCCCTGGATGAATTGCGCTACGAATACCCGGAGGAAATCGCTCCCAAAGGCATCGGCTTACCTGCCTATTTGCGGCAATTAACCTATGAAGGCGCCGCCAATAGATTTCCTCAAGGGATTACTGCGGCCGTACAAAAGCAGATCGAGCATGAACTCGAACTCATCAGCGAGCTCGCCTACGAACCGTATTTTTTGACGGTTCATGACATCGTGCGTTTTGCCCGAACCCAAGGCATTCTTTGCCAGGGTCGCGGCTCGGCTGCCAATTCCGTGGTGTGCTACTGCCTCTATATCACCGAAGTCGACCCGGTACGTACGCAGATGTTGTTTGAACGCTTCATTTCCAAAGCCCGCAACGAGCCGCCCGATATCGATGTCGATTTTGAACATCAGCGGCGCGAAGAAGTCATGCAATATATTTATACAAAATATGGCCGCCATCGAGCTGCCTTGACAGCTGCACTGGTTACTTACCGGCCGCGTTCGGCAATGAAGGATGTGGGGCGGGCACTGGGCATCGATTTTGAGCAAATTAATCGTCTCTCGCGTTCGCACCAGTGGTGGGATGGGCGCCAGATCAACCCGGAGCGCTTGCGTGAAGCCGGCTTTGATCCCGATTCACCGGTCGTGCACAAACTACTTTGGCTGGTGCAAATCTTGATTAACTTTCCGCGGCACCTCTCGCAGCATAGTGGCGGTTTTGTGATTGCCCGTGACAGCCTGGCACGGCTGGTGCCGATTGAAAACGCTTCCATGCAGGATCGCAGCGTTATTGAATGGGATAAGGATGATCTGGATGCACTGGGTCTTTTGAAGATCGATATCCTGGCCTTAGGCATGTTGTCAGCCATCCGCCGGGCGCTTGATTTAGTAGGCCTGCGGCGTGGTGAAATTTTTACCATGCAGGATGTGCCGGCTGAAGATCCGGATGTCTACCAGATGATTTCGGCAGCCGACACCATTGGTGTATTCCAGATTGAATCACGCGCCCAGATGTCGATGTTGCCGCGCATGCAGCCGCGCAATTTTTACGATCTTGTCATTGAAGTGGCAATCGTGCGCCCCGGCCCGATCCAGGGCGGCATGGTGCATCCTTACTTAAAACGGCGTCAGGGCAAGGAAGCCGTCATTTATCCCAGCCCAGAAATCAAAATTGCCCTGGAAAGGACGCTGGGCGTACCAATTTTTCAGGAACAGGTCATGCAGATCATGATGCTGGCCGCCGGTTTTAGTGCTGATGAAGCCGATAGCCTGCGCCGCGCCATGGCAGCCTGGAAAAGAAAAGGCGGGGTGCATCATTTTCATGATCGGATCATCACGGGCATGACCAACAATGGCTACGAATTAGATTATGCCGAACGCATCTTTAGCCAGATCGAGGGCTTCGGCGAATACGGTTTCCCAGAATCGCATGCCGCCAGCTTTGCCTTGCTGGTGTACGTCTCGGCATGGATCAAACATCATGAACCGGCTGCTTTCTTAGCAGCATTACTTAACTCGCAGCCAATGGGTTTTTATTCTGCCTCGCAGCTGGTGCAGGATGCCAAGCGCCATGGTGTGCAGGTGTTGCCGGTCGATGTCATGGTGAGTGACTATGAATGCACGCTGGAGGCAACAGTACAGAAGCCACCAGAAACGGTGGCGCACTTGGCACATGTTTGTATGGACGAGTTACCCGCCGTTCGACTCGGGCTATGTTTGATCAAGGGTTTGTCGGCAGACGGTGGGCAACGAATTATAAGCGAGCGTGCTATTGCAGCTTTTAGCAGCGTCGATGATCTGGCGCGACGCGCAGCCCTTTGCCTCCACGATTTGCAATCACTGGCGCAGGCTAATGCTCTTTGCAGCCTGACAGGCCATCGCCGACAGGCAAAATGGCAGGTTGCCGGCATGATCCCGCCACCCGTACTGCTGCGTGAAGCGCCTATCGAGGAAGCACCATTGACCTTGCTACCCGCAACCGAAGGCCAGGAGCTGGTAGCCGATTATGCGAGTCTGGGCCTGACATTAAACCGCCATCCGCTAGCGCTTCTACGCCCACGCCTGGACAAAATGCATCTTTCCAATTCGCTAGTACTGCGTGGCTTTGGCAACGGCAAGCTGGTGCGCACAGCCGGGCTGGTAACCATGCGCCAGCGCCCCGGCACTGCCAAGGGCACCATGTTCGTCACTCTTGAAGACGAAGCAGGCACCATTAACGTTATCGTCCGGCCTGACCTGGTCGAACGCCAGCGCAAGGAAGTGCTCAATGCCCGCCTAATGACGGTGTATGGCGTCTGGCAAGTGCAGGGCCAGGTACGGCATCTGGTGGCGCGGCGCATTATTGACGATACGGCCTTACTAGGCAGCCTGGCAACTGTGAGCCGGAATTTTCATTAACGCTGTTTTACTGCCGGTGCTGCGGAAAACAATTTCCCATGGACATCCGACGCACTAAAAATAGTACGTACAGCTGCGGCTTGCTCCACACCATCGATCCGATAAACATGCAGCGTCCCGGCTGGTGCATCACTGGAATTTTTAATGCTATGCGGTTGATTGGCTTGCATATCGATGGCTCGGCGGCTACCAGGAAAACGATCTTCTTTTTTTGTCTTTATCAACTGCCCGGCAATTTTTTCATAATGACGCTCTCGCACTTGGCCAAAAACTACCAGTGACGTGCAGTCGCAGGGATGGTCGTGGATTGGTGTCTTCTGATGATCATTGAAACGGAAGAATTGGAAGCAAAACGGTGCGCCTCGGTTTTCGTCGGTGTACACAAGATATTTTCCGTAATCATGCACGCCGCTTCCTTTAGCGCGATAGGGATGCGGGTCGAACTCTGCCTTTTGCAAAATGCTTGCGATGTTTTCTTCGACAAGCAGCCGGATTGCCTGCGGCGAAATATTGGCATCTTCCTGCACTAGGCCGTTTTTGAAATCTTGTACTGCGTTGGCGATGTGCGCTTGGTTTTGCACATGCCGTGCGAGGTCAGCTGGTGAAAGCCTCACTTCGTATTTCTCTCGAGCCGCAAGCAGTTTTTCTCTCAAACCTGTTGCAGCACTTGGTCTGGATAACAAAGGTGAAGACGGCAGACGAGCAGCCTGCGTTTTCATAAGCGCCCCTTCAGATAATTTATTGGGCTGGGCGGCAAATGAAGGTTGTTGCGCAAAACTTGTAAGACTCAAACTGACTTTGTTCATAAACATAGTTCTTTCTACCGACATAGGTTAAACGATTTACAACCATGGTAAAGAGTGCGTCTAAAAACATCAAAGAATGAAATCGTACTTAAGTATTTGCTTTTTTGGCTGCATGGCGCTGAAGACGACATAGTCCATAATGCGGGTTGTCAAGATTTTTACAACGAGTCAACAGCAATGGTCGATGCAAAAACCTTTCGTGATGCGATGTCTCGGCTTGCCGCAGCTGTGAACATTATTACCAGCAATGGCCCCGGCGGATTAAGCGGCTGCACCGCTTCGGCGGTTTGTAGCGTCAGCGATGAGCCGCCGATTTTGCTGGTCTGCATCAACCGCGCGAGTCGCAATAATGCAGTGTTCAAAAAAAATGGTCGCTTGTGCGTTAATGTGCTGCGGGCTGGGCAACAAGATATTGCCATGCTCTTTGCCAAATCATTAGGCGATGCGTCGGCGCACGAGCGGTTTATCGATGCAGCATGGTCAGATGAAAAGCCAAGGACGTTAGAAAAGCCAGGGACAGTAGAAGAGCAACATGCGACCCTTCCAGCGCTCACCAGTGCGCTGGTATCACTGGATTGCGATATTACCGACAGCGCCGAAGTAGGCTCCCATACCGTGTTTTACTGCCACGTCGAACATGTCCGCATCGGCACAGAAGGGCCTGCTTTACTTTATTACGAGCGTAGCTTCCAGCCTCTACCCCACCCACTTGCGAGCATTGCGGAACATGCGCATCCACGGTGAATCCTCACCCCATCCATCAGGATGCCAGGAATGTTGCACCGTACGAAATACCCGTTCAGCATGTGGCATGAGCACAGTAAATCGGCCGTCAGCCGTGGTCACAGAGGTGATACCGCCAGGGGAGCCATTTGGGTTGTAGGGATAACGCTCGGCAACCTTGCCTAAATTATCGATGAACCGCATGGCTACAATGGCTTCAGACGCTGACCCGGTGCCAGAAAAATCTGCAAACCCTTCACCATGGGCCACTGCAATCGGCGCTTGGGTGCCGGCCATGCCTTGAAAGAAAATCGAAGGTGAATCTGCCACTTCCACCATTGAAAACCGGGCTTCAAATTGCTCCGACTTGTTGCGCGTAAATTTTGGCCAGGCATGCGCGCCTGGGATGATGGATTTTAAATTGCTCATCATCTGGCAGCCGTTGCAGATGCCCAGCGCAAAGGTATCGGCGCGATTAAAGAAGACAGCAAATTGCTCTGCGAGCACGTTGTTGAACAATATAGTTTTTGCCCAGCCCTCTCCAGCGCCCAATACATCGCCGTATGAAAACCCACCCACGGCAACCACGCCTGTGAAATCTGATAACCGCGCCCTGCCGGTGATCAAATCACTCATGTGCACATCAACTGCCGTGAACCCGGCGCGATGCATGACGTAAGCAGTTTCAACGTGAGAATTTACACCCTGTTCGCGCAGGATTGCTACCCGTGGCCGCACGCCGGTGGCAATCATTGGCGCAGCAATATCTTCTTGCGGATCAAAATTCACCACCGGTGTCATGCCGGTATCGGTAATGTCGGCAATACGGGCATATTCCGCATCCGCACAATCAGGGTCGTCACGCAGACGGGCAATTCTCCAACTTGTCTCGCTCCATAACTGTTGCAACGCCACGCGCGGTTGCTTGTAAATTTCCCTGGCATCCCTAGAAAACTCGATCACATCCCGCGGGTTGGGCTTGCCGATGATATGGCTGCAAGCACCCAGGCCATGAGCGCGCAACACATTCATCACATCCGACTTTTCTGCAGCGCGCACCTGCACCACGGCGCCCAACTCTTCGTTAAACAATGCCCGAAGCGTCATTTCGTTGCGTCGCTCGCCGACCTGGGTTGCCCAGTTCTTGGCATCACCCCAGTCGGCCGCGTGCTCGCTTTCCATGGTGAGGATATCGAGATTGACGGACACGCCGGTACGCCCCGCGAATGCCATTTCGCATAAGGTAGTAAACAACCCGCCATCGGAGCGGTCGTGGTAAGCCAATAGCCGGCCACCGGTATTAAGTTCCTGAATCGCCCTGAAGAACGCCTTCATGTCTTCGGCGCTATCGAGATCAGGCGCTTCATTGCCTACCTGCTGCATGACTTGCGCAAGCGCCGAGGCGCCTAACCGGCATTTGCCACGCCCCAAGTCGATTAAGATCAGCGCCGTATCACCCAGGTCGGTACGCAGCTGGGGCGTCAACACCCGGCCAATGTCAGTGACTGGCGCAAAGGCCGACACAATCAGCGACACGGGCGAGGTAACGGCTTTATTTTCTCCTTCGGCATCCTGCCAGGTTGTGCGCATGGACAGCGAATCCTTGCCCACGGGGATGCTGATGCCAAGCGCAGGGCATAACTCCATGCCCACTGCACGCACGGTGTCGAACAGCGCCGCATCCTGACCAGGCTGGCCACAGGCAGCCATCCAGTTGGCGGAAAGCTTGATGTCAGAAATCTGAGCAATCGCTGCGGCGGCGATGTTGGTAATGGCTTCGCCCACAGCCATGCGCCCGGACGCTGGGGCATTGATCACAGCAAGCGGGGTTCTTTCGCCCATTGCCATGGCTTCGCCGAGAATTCCCTCGAAGCTCATTGCAGTGACTGCACAGTCAGCCACCGGCACTTGCCATGGCCCCACCATCTGGTCACGCACCGTGGTGGCGCCGACGGTGCGGTCGCCAATTGTGATCAAGAATGATTTATCGGCCACAGTGGGCAGGCGCAGCACACGGTGAGAAGCTTCTAGCAAATCGATGCCAGTCAATTCCAGCGCAGGCAAGATCGGCGCTACTCGCACTACGTTGCGATGCATTTTTGGCGGCTTGCCAAGCAATACGTTCATCGGCATATCCACAGGATGTTCCCCGGTGCCGCTTTCAGGGTCGATTACCTGAAGCTGGCGCGCTTCGGTGGCATGTCCAACCACCGCAAACGGGCAGCGCTCCCGCTGGCACAAGTAGTCAAATAAGGGCAAATTGTCTGGGGCGATTGCCAGCACATAGCGCTCCTGTGATTCATTGCTCCAGATTTCCTTCGGCGCCATGCCGCTTTCTTCCAAAGGCACGGCACGCAAATCAAAGATCGCGCCGCGCTTGGCGTCATTAGTAATTTCAGGAAAAGCATTTGAAAGGCCGCCAGCACCGACATCATGAATCGACAGCACAGGATTATCTGCCTGCATGGCCCAGCAGGCATTGATGACTTCCTGCGCCCGACGCTCCATTTCGGGGTTGCCGCGTTGAACCGAATCAAAATCCAGATCAGCCGTGTTGGTGCCGGTCGTCATCGAGGATGCCGCACTGCCACCCATGCCGATACGCATACCCGGCCCACCGAGCTGAATCAAGAGGCTGCCCACCGGCAGCGCCTGCTTATGGGTATGCAACGCGCTGATACTGCCAATGCCACCGGCAATCATGATCGGCTTGTGATAGCCCACCATGGCACCATTCACATTCTGCTCATACGTCCGAAAATACCCTGCCAGATTCGGTCGGCCAAACTCATTATTAAATGCCGCACCACCGAGTGGGCCATCAATCATGATTTGCAGTGCTGAAGCGATACGTTGCGGCTTGCCGTACGCAGGCACTTCCCAAGGCTGCAAGGCATCCGGCAATTGCAGGTTTGATACGGTGAAGCCGGTCAGCCCGGCTTTAGGTTTGGCACCACGCCCGGTGGCACCTTCATCGCGAATTTCCCCACCAGCGCCGGTTGATGCACCGGGAAACGGTGAAATAGCAGTCGGATGATTGTGTGTTTCCACTTTCATTAAGATGTGGGTTAATTCATCCGAGGCCGCATACACATTTCCTTGTGCTGCGCCACGCGGATAAAAACGTGAAACTGTTGCCCCTTCAATGATCGAAGAATTATCGCTATATGCCACCACCGTACCTTGCGGATGCAGCGCGTGGGTATGACGAATCATGGCAAAGAGCGACATATCTTGCGCTGTGCCGTCAATCGTCCAATCGGCATTAAAAATCTTGTGCCGGCAATGCTCGCTGTTTGCCTGCGCAAACATCATCAATTCAACATCGGTTGGATTACGTTGGGATTCGGTAAAGGCCGTGTGCAGATAATCGATTTCATCGCCAGACAGGGCAAGCCCAAGCGCAGTGTTGGCTTCTATTAATGCAGATTTGCCGAGGCCAAGGATATCGATCGATGCCAGTGGCTTGGCTTCAAGCGGGGCAAACAACCCCACGCAATCTTGTGGTTGCCGCACTACGGATTCGGTCATTCGGTCGTGCAGGAGCGCAGCAATTGCAGCGATGCGGGAGGGCGACAATTTTTCCACGCCGCCCAGCAAGCCGGTTTTTATCTGTACCTGGTAAAGCACACCGCGCTCAACCCGCTTGATATGCGCCATCCCGCAGTTGTGGACAATATCGGTTGCCTTGCTGGCCCAAGGAGAAATCGTGCCAAACCGTGGAATGGTGACAAATGATTCACCGGTTTTAACGACATTGAACGGCTCGCCGTACGTCAGCAAACCATTCAAACGATCAATATCGATTTGCTGCAGCGGCGTTGCCGCATCAATAAAATGGAGATACCGAGCATTGATGCCGGCCACAGCAGGCTCGACAGCTTGGAGGGAAGATAGCAAACGATTGCTGCGAAAAGCGGACAGAGCACTAGAGCCCGGCAAGATCAACATGGCGACGATAGGGGTTGGGAAAGGTGGGTCGGCGAACCGGAAAAGGCGAGCCAGGATTATACCGCGCCCTCTTCACCCAGGCTTACTCACCCAACAGCTCGGCGACTGTTTGCATGCCATCCACATGTTCGGCAATCACTTTGATAATGACGACGATCGGAATGCCCAGAAGTAAGCCCCAGACGCCCCAGAGCCAACCCCAGAATAATAGTGAGATGAACACGGCAGTTGCATTCATCTTGGCAATGCGCCCGGTCATCCAGGTGGTCACAAAAGTACCTACGATGGTGGCAATCGCCAGCGATGCACCAGCCACAAGCAATGCGCTGGAAACCGATTCAAATTGCAGGAAGGCCACCACGCCTGTAGCGATCATGATGAGCAACGGGCCAAAGTAAGGAATGACGTGTAACAGCCCGGCAGCAACTGCCCAGGCGCCGGCGTTTTCCAGGCCAAGCCAGCTCAGTGCGCCCCACATCATCAATGCGAGCAAGACGTTGGTTACAAGAAGCATGAACATATAACGCTGCACAGATTCATTCATCGCATCGAGAATCTGCACGGTGATTTTTTTATTGGAGATTGAGCCGCTGGTGAGCTTGACTAGCTTTCGCTTGAATTTATCGCCTGACAACAATAAAAAAAACACCAGAAACAACATCATCGTTGCCTGACTCACAAACCCCAGAGCGCCCATCGACCCGGCCCATAGCCATTCATTGAGGCGAATCATGGGTATATCGGCTGCAGGTGTAACCTTACCGCGGGGCGCCTTGATACCCGCGGCTTGATTCGTGGCGCGCTCTATTTCATTAGCCGCGTTTTGCATTTGTTGCAGCGTGGTGGGTTGGTCGTCTCGAATCTTTGCCAGCACTCTGGAGAGACGACTAGTTGTATCCGGCAACTGCTCAACAATCGAGCGAAATTCCGTACGCAGCGTTGTGCCAACCATAAACAGTGCACAGAATAAAGTAACCATCACCAGCGATGCAGCTACCAATCGTGGCAATTTAAAACGTTCTAACGTGTTGACGACCGGCGTTAACGTATAAGAGACGAAGATTGCAAACACGACTGGAATTAAAAATTCCTGCGCCCATTGCAAGGCAAAGATCAATGCAAGCGTTGCCAATACTGCAAGTGCTGTACCCCGCGCATCAACATGAATGCGCACCGGCAAACCATTTGGCGAATCGCTTTTCTCGACGCTTACCAAAGGATGCGGGTGCGGCTCTACTTCGATTTCTACGGTGGTAGAAGTGTTGTCAATTGACAGCAACGGTGAGGGAGGTGTGGGGAGTGTCATGCCATGCCTGAATGTTGAACTGTGTCAACAGTATCGAACGCCCCATATGCTTTGTCTACTACCGATTGCATCTCCGAATAAAAAAACGCCGGCTTTGTCGTCGCAAATTCAGGTGAATCCTGAATGCGACACCAAAGCCGGCGCCAGCTATTTGCCGTCGTATGAACGGCGAAACAGCTTCTTATTAGCTTGTGATTTATTTCAAGCGCATGTCGTTTTTAACTGATGAAACGCCTTTGATACCCTTAGCAACTGCCACAGCGCGTAGAGCTTCAGCTTCTGAACTGACAAAGCCGCTCAACTGAACGACGCCTTTAAACGTCTCGACATTGATCTCACGAGCTTTTAAGGCAGGGTCATTGACAAATACTGCTTTTACCTTGCCGGTGATAACAGAATCTTCAACATACTCAGCTGTACCCTCGGTTTTTGCTGTAGACGCGCAACCTGCAAGCGCAAACATCACAACAGCCAGCAACGCGGCGAAAATATTTTTCGATGATTTCATGATTAGTTTCCCAAAGATTGATTGAATGAGCTGAGTCAAATCCATAATAATGTTTGAATCAGACGCTCCGACCGTATACGACTGCGTGCATTGCTTCGTGTTTGCACCGTAGAATACGTCGGTCTAGCATCATGCCGTATTTACCTGCCGAAAAACAGGTGCATCGGTAGTGACATTCGATAGCAACGTTTTACGCGACGCCCGAATAAGGTTCTGTACGGTAACTAACTTATTTACGAAATGAAGCTTTTCTGAAAACCGTTCATCCACACCACTGCACTATGACGTTTCCCCACCATTTTTTTTGCGCGCTGATTGCCCGCAAATTATTTACTGAAGTGTTGAACCAGCCAGCTTGCGAGGACCTATGCAGGTAGCAGTAATTGGTGGCGGCGTTGCCGGCGTCAGCACAGCTTTTTTCCTGGCTCAGGCGGGGCATGAGGTTGTGGTGATCGAACGTCAAAGCAACGTCGCTGAAGGCGCAAGCTTTGGCAATGCCGGTACCGCGTCTCCAACGCACGCATTGCCGTGGGCGCCACCCGGCATGCCCGGAAAATTGCTGTCGATGCTTTTAAAAGGTCAAGGACCGGTATTTATCAAGCCACGCTGGGATCGTCAGGTATGGCAATGGGCGCGCCGCTGGATGGCTGAATGCGATATAGAACGCCATCGGATCAATATCGAGCGTACCTATCGCCTCGGTGCCTATAGCCAGGAAATTATGCGTGAACTACGCCAGCAATTTTCGTTTGAATATGAGCGCACGCAAGGCTATCTCCAGCTGTACCGCAGCGCTGCCGAACGCGCAAGTGCTAGGCCCTTGCACGCGATGCTGGCCGAGCGGGAAGTACCTCATCGTATTCTCGAGCCAGAAGAGGCCTATCTTATAGAGCCGGCGCTTGCGCGCAGTGCTAGTCTGGCTGGCGCGTTGCATCTGCCGCAGGATGACGCTGGCAACTGCCCGCTTTTTTGCAAGCAATTGCGCAGCGCTGCACAGTCCATCGGCGTAAACTTTCATTTTGGTTCCGAAGTGACAGCCATTGAGCCGCCCGATATCGGCAAAACAGGTTTATTCGTGCAAATGGGTGAACACCGTTTTGCTGTAGATGCCGCAGTCTTGGCTGCTGGTTCTGGCAGTCAGCGATTGTTGGAACCGATGGATATCCGACTACCGTTCTTCCCGGTGCGCAGCTATGCTGCAACAACATCAATCCGAAATTTCGATGATGCGCCGCTCGCTTCATTGGCCGATACGTCTAGCAGAGTCGCTATTACGCGAATCGGAACGCGCATGCGTTTGGCCGGCTTAGCTGAAGTCGGTATGCGCTCCGAAGACATGCATAAGGGTGCAATCCGTGCTCTGCTCAAGGTTGGCCAGGAATGGTTCCCCGATGCCGCCAACTACAATGCCGCCACACTTTGGTCTGATGTGCTGCCGACGCTGCCCGATGGCCCCCCCGTACTTGGGCCCACACCGGTACGTAACCTTTTTCTTAATATTGGCCATGGCACTTCCAGTTGGGCCATGGCTGCCGGTGCGGGGCGTATTCTTGCAGATGTCATTTCCGGGCGCCAGCCCGATATCGATACCGAAGGGTTCGGCATGCGGCGATTTATGTAATATCAGGCAAGCCGGCCAGCTGTAATGGTGATGATGCGTGCGCATTGGGCCGCAATTGCCGCATCGTGAGTCACGAGTACCAAGGTTGAACCGCGCTCAGCGTTTAATTCAAACATCAGGTTAATGACTGCGGCACCGGTTGCCGCATCCAAGCTACCGGTAGGTTCATCGGCAAATAACAGAGGCGGCTCGCATACGAACGCACGGGCCAGCGCCACACGCTGCTGCTCGCCGCCTGAGAGGTATTTAGGATAATGCGTCAGACGCGAAGTGAGCCCTACCCGGCCCAGCATGGCCGTTGCGCGCGCGCTAACATCCCGATCACCGCGTAATTCCAGTGGCAACATCACGTTTTCCAAAGCAGTCAGGTGCGGCAGCAACTGAAATGACTGGAACACGAACCCAAGCATGCGCTTGCGCAGCCCCGCGCGTCCATCCTCGTCCAATGTAAAGATATCAATTCCGTTGAGCTTCACCGTGCCTGAGGATGGCGTGTCAAGACCCGCCAGCAACCCTAATAGTGTTGATTTGCCAGAGCCGGAAGCGCCGACGATGGCAAGCGTAGAGCGAGCCGGCACGGTAAAATTGATGTCATTGAGGATGGTGAGTTCGCCGGTGGCATCTGTCACGCGCTTGCCAAGACTGATCGTTTCTATGGCGGAGGGCAATGTTATGGCATCAGGCATGCAAGAAAATTTTCTGAAGTGGATGGGAAGCTCACGCAATATCGCCGGGTGGATTTTGCTAAGTGGTCTTATCGCCGGCCACCATACAGCGACCAGAGCGCAATCAGCGCAGATGGCAACGCCGGTGGCCCGCATCGCGGTTGGTAACGGCAATCATTCTGCATCAAAAACCGTGCTTGTGCTCGGCGACAGCTTATCCGCCGAATACGGACTGCCGCGCGGCACCGGCTGGGTGCCGCTGTTAGAGCAACGGTTGAAGGCGGAGGGTATAAATGCTGAAATTCTAAATGCCAGCATCAGTGGTGAGACGACCGCTGGCGGCAAAGCGCGGCTGCCAGCACTCCTGCAGCGGCACAAGCCTGAGATCGTGATACTTGAACTGGGCGGCAATGACGGCTTGCGTGGCTTGCCGATGGCGGCAACGACCGGCAATCTACGCGACATGATTAACGCCACCAAGAAAACTGGGGCGCGGGTACTGCTATTGGGCATGCAGATTCCGCCAAATTATGGTGCTGATTACACGACACAATTTACTGGCTTATATCCTAAAATCGCAAAAGAAACCGGCGCGATACTGGTACCGTTTTTTCTTGAAGGTTTGCAAGCCCGCACTGATCTGTTTCAAGCGGACCGCATCCACCCTGCCGCGGCTGCACAACCGTTCATGTTGAATAACGTCTGGCCTTTGCTCAAGCCAATGCTCAATTCCCAAAGCAGCGCCGCAGCAGCAGCCTCTGCAAAGCAGCGCACTGCACCGGAAAAGTAATTTTTATTCAATATGCACCATCAGCAGGCGTAACAGTCGCTGCAGCATCCGCTGCAGGTACCACCATTTTCACCTTCGCCTTTTGCTTCAATACATCGATATATGCCAACATTTCTTCCTGAGCCAAAGCCTCGGCAATTTGTTGCTGCTCAGCCTGACGACGCGCAACGTCGACATTGGCTGGGGTAGTAGATTTGGTGATCTTAAAAATACTGTAACCCTGGCCAGGTATCACCAAACTTGTGAACGCCGGCAGGGTAGTTGTATCGGCGATCATAATGGCTGCAACCGCTGGGCCGGGTAAATCACTTTGCTTTGAGCGGGACACGGTTTTTGTCGGGCCAAATTGTTCTGCGCCCTCACCTTTCTTCAAAGCAGCCAGTTTTGCTTCCCCTGCCTGACGTGCCAGATTCGCTGCTTCAATTTGCATTACTTGTTCACGCACGACTGCCTGTACTTGCTCGAAAGGCACTGTTGTCACAGGGCGATATTCAATTACACGCCCGGCAATTAGGGTATTAGGTGCAACATCGACTGCTTCCGTGTTACGTTTGTTTTTTAAAGCATCATTGCTGAAAAGCGCAGTAAGAAATTTTGCATTGTTGACCGGTGATAAGGTGGCAGATGATTTTTGGGAATCCGGCAGACGCGTCAGGCCGGCAACCGTTTCGATCTTAAGCTGAAGTTTCTCGGCAACCGGCTTTAAGCTGTCGGCCTGCTCATAAACCATGTTGGTAAATAGCTCGGCTGCCTCAGCATATTTTTTGGTCGCTAACTGGGTGCGGATTTCTGCAGCAATCTCATCCTTGACTGCTTCCAGTGGTTTGACCGATCCAGCCTTGATATCGGTTAACCGGATGATGTGGAAGCCGAAATCTGAACGCACCAGGTCACTGATTTGACCGACTTTCATTTGAAATGCGGCATCTTCGAATGGCTTTACCATTGCGCCACGACTAAACAAATCCAAGTCACCACCGAGCTCGCCAGAGCCTGGATCGTCCGAGTTTTCTTTGGCGAACTGCGCAAAGTTGGCCGGTGTTGCACGTACCTGCACCAATAATTTTTCAGCTTTCGTTTTTGCTGCAGCAATCTCGGTTGCTGAAGCCTCTTTTTTTACCGCGACCAGTATATGGCTGGCGCGACGCTGTTCGTCCACACCGTAACGCTTGGCATTTTGCTCATAATACGATTTCACATCCGCGTCGGACACCACAACTTGCGCAGCAAGTGCCTGGCTACTCAAGACCACATATTCTGCTTTAACCTGCTCAGGCGTTTGGAATTGACGAATATTTTTGTTGTAATACGCTTTGAGCATATCGTCGGTGACTTTCACCTGCGGCACAAACGCTTCGGTTTTAAATGACAGCTCTTGGGCCACGCGTTCCTGGTCGTTGAGGTCCGATAGACGGCTCGCTACGGTCTTGGACACAAAAGCAGTGGACTGGATTACTGCATTTAATTGTTGGAGCGCCAGGTCCTTACGCAAGCGTGCTTCATACATGGCAGGCGTAATGCCTTGCACTGCCAACAATCCTTTATAGCGCTCGATGTCAAATTGCCCGTTTTCACCAGAGAGGCCAGGCACCGCTAAAATCGATTGCTGCAAGGTCTGGTCAGAAATAACAAGTTTATTGCGTGCAGCTTCAAGGCTCAGAGCACGTTGCGCAATCAAATTTTCCAGCACGCGGTTTTTGGCCTCCGGCGTGTCAAACAGTTTAGGATCAAATTGATCACCAAATCGTTGGCGCAGCTGCTCCATCTGGTTTTGATGGGCAGCGTCCCATTCTTCTTTTGTAATTGATGCATCACCGACCTTGGCCACGGCATTCGCGGGATCGCCAAAACTTGAATAACTTTCAACGCCAACAAAGGCAAACGAGGGAATGATGAACAGTAACAACGCAAACTGCATCAGGCGGCGATGGGTGCGGATGTATTCAAACATGATCGGCTGCTCACAAACATTGGCGGTTGGCGTATGCGTCGCATACAAGAAAAAAGGCGAACTCTCGTTCGCCTTTTCGATGTCTGGCGGAGTGGACGGGACTCGAACCCGCGACCCCCGGCGTGACAGGCCGGTATTCTAACCAGCTGAACTACCACTCCTGTATGTAATGCCTGGTATTGATCTTTCTAATACCTTTTTTAAACCTGGTGGGTGCTGACGGGCTCGAACCGCCGACCTACGCCTTGTAAGGGCGCCGCTCTACCAACTGAGCTAAGCACCCGTGCGGTGCTGTAATTCTCGTGCCTGGCATGTGTCACCACGCCAAGCACAAGATTTTACTGCATGTTCGCTTAGTTTGCCAACTCTTAATGGCGCCTGACTGTCGGGTCACCGTCAGGCTTAACAATAGCAGTGGCTGCAGCCGCTGCGGCCGCTGCAGCACCTATCGCTGCTTCTTCGTCCGTCAGGGGAACCGGAAGCCGTTCCAAAGCGATTTCCAACACCTTGTCAATCCAACGCACTGGCACGATCTCCAGCTTATTTTTAACATTATCTGGTATGTCAGCCAGATCCTTGACGTTTTGCTCCGGAATTAGCACCGTTTTAATGCCACCGCGATGGGCTGCCAGCAATTTCTCTTTTAACCCACCAATTGGCAATACCTCGCCACGCAATGTAATTTCGCCGGTCATCGCCACATCTGCTCGCACTGGTATGCCAGTAAATACCGATACCATTGCCAACGTCATGGCAGCACCTGCTGATGGACCATCCTTCGGTGTAGCGCCTTCGGGTACATGAATATGAATATCGCTCTTTTCAAACACATCGGCTTTGATACCGAGTTTTTTTGCCCGGCTCCGTACAACCGTACGTGCAGCTTCAATTGACTCCTTCATCACATCACCAAGAGTACCGGTTCGAATTACGCCACCCTTGCCTGGCATACTCACCGCTTCAATGGTCAAGAGATCACCACCCACCTCGGTCCAGGCAAGGCCAACCACTTGCCCAATCTGGTTTTCTTTTTCAGCCATGCCAAAATCGAAACGACGTACACCTAGAAATTTATCCAGATTTTTCGATGTAATGGCGACCTTTTTTTCATTCTTTTGCAGCAGCAGCATTTTGACAGTCTTGCGGCATAGCTTCGATATTTCACGTTCCAGCGAGCGTACGCCGGCTTCACGCGTGTAGTGACGAATGATGTCGCGAATAGCTGATTCGGCAACGCTGATTTCGTCTTCTTTCAAGCCATTGTTTTTAATCTGCTTGGGCACCAGGTAGCGTTGCGCAATACTGGTCTTTTCATCTTCGGTGTACCCCGATAGCCTGATCACTTCCATGCGATCCAACAATGCTGGTGGAATGTTGTAGGAGTTCGAGGTTGCAACAAACATCACATCCGATAAATCAAAATCCACCTCAACATAATGATCGGAGAAAGTATGGTTCTGCTCCGGATCAAGCACTTCCAATAACGCAGACGCCGGATCACCGCGGAAATCCATACCAAGCTTGTCAATTTCATCAAGCAGGAATAATGGATTACGTACTCCGCACTTCGTCAGGCTTTGTAAAATCTTGCCTGGCATCGAACCGATGTAGGTGCGCCGATGCCCACGAATTTCGGCTTCATCACGCACACCACCCAGCGCCATACGCACAAATTTGCGATTGGTTGCCTTGGCAATTGATTGGCCGAGAGATGTCTTGCCCACACCTGGAGGGCCAACAAAGCACAGAATCGGCGCCTTGAGTTTATCAACCCGCTGTTGCACGGCAAGATATTCCAGGATACGTTCTTTTACTTTATCCAAGCCGTAATGATCCTCTTCCAGCACTTTTTCTGCATTGGTCAAATCATTATTAACCTTTGATTTTTTTCTCCAAGGCAGCCCAACTAACGTATCGATAAAGTTGCGTACCACCGTCGCTTCTGCTGACATTGGCGACATCAATTTTAATTTCTTCAGTTCTGACTGGGCTTTGTCACGCGCTTCCTTGGGCATTTTTGCGGTGAGGATCTTCTTCTCAAGCTCTTCAAAATCAGCACCCTCCTCACCCTCGCCTAATTCTTTCTGGATCGCCTTGACTTGCTCGTTTAAATAATACTCGCGCTGAGATTTTTCCATTTGCCGCTTGACCCGGCCACGGATGCGTTTTTCCACTTGCAGGATGTCGAGTTCGCCTTCCAGCTGCCCTAAAAGATGCTCATGCCTTTTAGCAACGTTAAAAATTTCGAGAATCACCTGCTTTTGCTCTAGCTTTAAAGGCAAATGTGCTGCGATCGTGTCAGCGAGCCGACCTGCATCGTCAATACCGGCAAGCGAAGTCAATATCTCGGGGGGAATCTTTTTGTTGAGCTTCACATACTGGTCAAACTGCTGGACGATTGCCCGACGCATCGCTTCGACCTCCGAATCGTCTCCAGCTTCAGATTCAACCGTTTTTACGTCCGCAACAAAGTGCGAATCAAGCTCAGTGATTTTATGGATACGAGCGCGCTGCGCACCCTCAACCAGCACCTTAACCGTGCCATCAGGCAATTTCAGCATTTGCAATATGTTAGCGACACAACCTATTTCGTAAATGTCGTCTGGGGACGGTTCATCCTTAGCTGCAGCCTTTTGCGCTGCAAGCATGATGGTTTTGCCCTGCTCCATAGCAGCTTCCAACGCCTTGATGGATTTGGGGCGGCCAACAAACAATGGAATGACCATATGCGGAAACACAACAACATCGCGCAACGGCAACAATGGTAACTGTGTAACTTCGGGAAGAGCGTTATCTGTCATGACGAGCCTTATCAAGAAACATAGAAATGATGTTGGCGCGAGTGGCTAAAACACAAGCCCATTCGAGCGAGATCATGTCGAAGAAACCGCAATTACCAATAAAAAAGCCACGCGAAGTTACCTTCGTGTGGCTTTTCGATGGAAGCCAGAATGATTTCTCCTCGCTTCAATTGTACTGCGCGGAAATCAATGCAACAAAGCAACCTAAAAATAGTTACCTATATTGAGGCAAATTTACGACTTTGCGCCAGACACTTTTGGTTGCTCATGATAAATCAATAACGGTTTTGCACCGTTTGTTACAGTATTTTCATCAATAACGACCTTGGCCACATTTTGCTGGTTTGGCAATTCGTACATCACATCGAGCAGTGCATGTTCAATGATCGAACGCAAGCCACGAGCACCGGTTTTGCGAGCCAATGCTTTACGAGCGATGGCTTGAAGTGCACCAGGCCTCACTTCCAACTCTGCGCCTTCCATTTGCAACAACTTTGCATATTGCTTGATCAACGCATTTTTAGGCTCCAGCAAGATCTGGATCAGTGCTTCTTCGTTAAGCTCCGACAATGTAGCAACCACGGGCAAGCGGCCGACCAATTCTGGGATCAAGCCGAATTTTATTAAATCTTCCGGCTCCGCTTCCATCAATACTTCACTGGCAGTGCGCTCAGACTGGCTCTTAACGCTTGCAGAGAAACCGATACCACCCTTTTCAGAACGGTTTGAAATGATTTTTGTTAAACCGTCGAATGCACCACCACAGATGAACATGATGTTAGTGGTATCGATTTGCACAAAATCTTGGTTCGGATGCTTGCGCCCTCCTTGCGGCGGGACCGATGCCATCGTACCTTCAATTAGCTTGAGCAGTGCTTGCTGAACGCCCTCACCCGATACATCCCGAGTAATCGACGGGTTATCGGATTTGCGTGAAATTTTATCAATTTCGTCGATGTAGACAATGCCACGCTGGGCTTTATCCACTTCGTAGTTACAATTTTGCAGTAACTTTTGAATGATGTTTTCCACATCTTCGCCCACATAACCTGCTTCAGTCAGCGTAGTCGCATCGGCGATGACGAACGGGACATTGAGCATGCGAGCTAATGTCTGTGCAAGCAAAGTTTTGCCCGACCCAGTGGGACCGACCAACAATATGTTGCTCTTGGCAAGCTCGATATCGTCTTTCTTACCAAGATGCTTCAACCGTTTGTAGTGGTTATAGACAGCAACCGAAAGAATACGCTTGGCGGTATTTTGACCGATGACGTATTGATCAAGTAATTCGCAAATTTCTTGTGGCGTTGGTAAATCTGATTTTGGTCCAGCAACCGTATCGACGCCGGAGGCTTCATCGCGGATGATGTCATTGCATAAGCCAATGCATTCGTCGCAAATAAATACCGACGGACCGGCAATCAGTTTCTTTACCTCGTGTTGACTTTTACCGCAGAACGAACAGTAAAGCAGCTTCTCACCGCTAGAGGATTTTTTGTCTGACATGGGGCAAAATTTAGTGGGTGTGTTTTGATATTACCTGCGATTTCATTCTTCGTCACGCCGTGACACAACAAAACCACTGATTGCAGGAAAATATCGCTCGTGAAAAATAAAATGCCCGGACCTTACAGCGCGGGCATTTGCAAAGCAGACAATAAATGCAATATTCGCTGTCAAGCGCGTGTAACGAGCACCTTGTCAATCATGCCATATTCAGCAGCCGCTTCGGCCGACATGAAATTATCACGCTCGGTATCCAAACCGATTTGCTCAATGCTCTTACCGGTATTTTCGGCAAGGATGCCGTTAAGCCGGCCGCGCAAATAGAGAATTTCCTTGGCCTGAATTTCAATATCGGTCGCCTGCCCCTGGGCACCGCCCGAGGGCTGGTGAATCATGATGCGAGAATTTGGCAGTGAAAAACGCTTGCCTTTCTTACCGGCTGCGAGGAGAAACGCACCCATTGAGGCTGCCAGTCCGGTGCAAAGCGTCGACACGTCCGGCTTGATGAACTGCATCGTGTCGTAAATCGCCATACCTGCCGACACTGAACCACCAGGTGAATTAATGTAGAGAGAAATATCCTTGTCAGGATTTTCGCTCTCCAAAAAAAGCATTTGTGCCACGATCAAATTGGCGGCGTGGTCATTTACCGGACCTACCAAAAAAATCACCCGTTCTTTTAAGAGCCGTGAATAGATATCATAAGCGCGTTCACCGCGCCCGCTTTGCTCAATCACCATCGGCACCATACCAAGCATCTGCGTATCGAGCGCCGGGTTGTGATTCATCCTGTTCATATGGCTTTCTCTCCTTGTGGGACCAGTGGTGTAGGGAACATTGTTAGGCTGCTACTGGGTTGCCTGCTGATTATTTGCCATTAATTCATCGAACCCAACCGACTGGTCGGTTACCTTGGCCATGCCTAGCACGAAGTTGACCACGTTTTCTTCCAGGACAAGTGCTTCAACTTCTGCAAGCCGTTGCCTGTCACCAAAATAATACTTAAGTACTTCCTTTGGATCTTCGTAGCTTTGCGCGAATTCTTCAACCTGCGCTTTGACCTGTTCAGGCGTGGCTTGTAAATTGTTTGTTTTAACAACTTCCGCCAAGATCAAGCCAAGGCGCACACGCCGCTCGGCTTGCGATGTGAATAGTTCTGGTGGAAACGGCATGGACTTCACATCCATACCGCGCTGCGTCATGTCTTGCCGGGTCATTTCCGACAAGCGTTCCACGTCCTGATCAACCAAAGCCTTTGGCACATCGAGTTCGGCAACCTTAACCAACGCATCCATGACGCTGTCTTTGGTTTTGGCTTTTGCGCGGCCGCTGACTTCGCGCTCAAGGTTTTGCTTGATGTCGGCGCGCATTTTTGTCAGATCGCCATCTTCAATACCCAATGATTTGGCAAATTCTTCGTTCAGCTCAGGCAGGTGTGCCCATTCGAGCTTTTTCAACGTGATCGTGAACTCTGCCGTTTTGCCCGCTACATCTTTGCCGTGGTAATCAGCTGGAAATGCTAAAGGAAATGTTTTGGCTTCGCCCACTTTCAAGCCAACAGTTGCCGCCTCAAACTCAGGCAGCATGCGCCCTTCGCCAAGCACAAATGCATAGTTATCTGCTTTACCGCCAGGGAATTCAATAGCGTCAATCGTACCGACAAAATCAATCGTGACCTGGTCGCCATTCTGCGCCGTTTGTACCGGCCCACCGTCACCATGAGCGCCTTGCTCACCTTTGACGTGGTAATGCACACGTTGCTTGCGCAGGATCTCGATTGTCTTGCCGATCTCCGCATCCGATACAGTCGTAACGATGCGATCAACTTCAGCTTGGCTTAAATCACCAAGCTTGACCTCCGGGTAAACTTCAAAGGTAGCATCAAAAGCAATTGTGCCTTCTGGCGCATCGGCGCTGGCTTTTGGCTCGATTTTTGGATAGCCGGCCACCCGCAGCTTATTCTCGTTAGCTGCATTATTGAACGCATTGCCAACCTTGTCGTTCAAAACTTCGGTTTCCACCTGATAGCCATACTGAGCGGCCACCATTTTCATCGGAACCTTGCCGGGCCTGAAACCAGGTGCCTTGGCGTTCCTGGCGCGCACTTTCAAGCGTTTTTCCACTTCTGCCTGAACTTCCGACAGGGGAACGCTGATGGTGATACGACGTGCGAGTTTATCCAGTGTTTCGACTGCAGTTGCCATGTGAATCGTCCAAAAAATTAAACATTCGTGGTGCGAGGAGGGGGACTCGAACCCCCACACCATTACTGGCGTCAGGACCTAAACCTGGTGCGTCTACCAATTTCGCCATCCTCGCGGTGAACAAAAGATTTTACTGGATTTCTTCACATGCTGCGTTGATTTTCCATCGCTTTCGATTACTCTGCCTTTGCAACCTGCGGTTTTTGTACCCGAAAACAGGCCGCATACAGTGCCGGCAAAAACAGCAGCGTCAATGCAGTCGCCACAATTAACCCGCCCATAATGGCAATGGCCATCGGCCCCCAAAACACCGATCGGGAAAGCGGGATCATTGCCAACACTGCTGCTGCTGCGGTCAATATGATCGGGCGAAAGCGTTGCACTGCCGATTCGACAATTGCGTCCCAAGGTGGTGCGCCATCGGCAATATCGTGTTCGATCTGGTCAATCAGGATGACGGAATTACGAATGATCATGCCGAACAAGGCAATGACGCCCAGTTGCGCGACAAAACCAAACGGCCTTTGCAACACCAATAACGCAATAGCCGCACCTGCCACGCCAAGAGGGCCCGTCATAAATACCAGCACTGCTCTCGAAAAACTATGTAGTTGCAACATCAGTAGCGTAAAAATAATGAAAATTACCAACGGCACATTGGCCGCAATCGATGCCTGCGCCTTGCCACTATCGGCAGCCGCACCTGCCAGGTCAATCCGGTAGCCTGCAGGAAGATTTGCGCGCAGCTTGGCAAGTTGCGGATCAATCTGGTCGGAAACAGTCGGCCCCTGGATGCCATCGGCCACATCCGTCTGCACGGTAATCGCCCATTCACGACCCTCGCGCCAGACGACACCTGGCTCCCAAACGAAAGCAAAGCGTGCCAGTTGCGACAACGGCACTGCCTTGCCACCCGGCAAGGGAATCGTGGCGCTGTTCAACGCTGACAAAGTCGAACGTTCTTCCACCGGCTGACGCGCGACAATATCGATCAGTTTATTGCCTTCCTGATATTGACCGATCGTGGTACCGCTTAAGATCGTATTGGCAGCACGCATGACCGTCTGGGAGCTGATGCCGGCGGAGCGCAGCTTGTCCTGGTCGAGGTCGACGCGCAGCACTTTGACAGATTCGTTCCAATCGTCATTGACACCCACCGTATTCGGATTGGCGCGCATGATCTCTTTTACCTGATCTGCAATTGCCCGCACTTTAGCGACGTCATCCCCACTCACGCGAAATTGCACTGGATACGGCACAGGCGGGCCGTTAGGCAGCAACTTGACCCGGCCCCGCACTTCAGGGAAGTCGGTTTTAAAAGCGCTTGTGATTTTCAGGCGAAGGCGTTCGCGTGCGGCGGTATCTTTCGGCAGCACCACCATTTGGCTTACATTAGTCTGCGGAAAAATCTGATCTAAAGGCAGGTAAAACCTTGGGCTGCCTGTACCAACATAAGTGGTAACGCTTTCGACACCCGGGTCCTGGCGTAAGAAAGTTTCGAATTTTTTTGCCTGCGCCTCGGTTGCCTGGAACGAAGCACCCTCCGGCAACCATAGCTCGACTAATAATTCAGGCCTGCTGGAATCCGGGAAAAATTGCTGTTCAATGAAGGTGAATCCAAAAATGCCCAAGCCGAAAGCACCCATGGTCAGGGCAATTGTCGCTTTGCGCCATTCGACGCACCAATTGACCATCTTACGAAACCGGTTGTAGAACGGGGTGTTGTAGAGTTCGCGGTGGTTATCGCCTTCGGTGTGCGGGCGCACCCGCAGCAGCAGGTAACCCAGATAGGGCGTGAACAACACCGCCACTAACCAGGAGAGAATCAGCGCCAGAGCGTTGACAGAAAACATTGAAAATGTATATTCTCCAGCAGTCGACTTAGCCAAGCCAATGGGCAAAAATCCGGCGGCAGTGATGAGGGTGCCAGTCAACATCGGCATGGCGGTCGATGTGTAGGCAAACGTTGCGGCATCAATACGCGAAAAGCCTTCTTCCATTTTTCGCACCATCATTTCCACAGCGATGATGGCGTCGTCAACCAGCAACCCAAGAGCAATGATCAATGCACCCAACGAAATCTTGTGCAGGTCGATCTCCAGCGCATACATCGCCAAAAAGGTGACTGCCAGCACCAATGGTATGGTCAATGCGACGACCAAACCCGGACGCATGTCTAGTCGCAGTGGCCTGGTATGCAGGCCGAGGGCCACAAAACTTACAGCCAGCACAATTAACACGGCTTCAATCAACGTGCGAATGAATTCGTTGACCGACGATGTCACTGCTTTAGGCTGATCGGCAACGCGCTGCAATTCAATACCAACGGGTAATTTGGCACGGATTTGCTCAGCAGTTTTTTGCAGTTCCTCACCCAGCGCAATAATGTCGCCGCCACGCTCCATCGATACGCCCAGACCAATGACTTCCCGGCCGTTGTAGCGCATCTTATCCCGAGGAGGATCTTGAAAGCCGCGTGTGACCGTAGCAAAGTCGCCCAAGCGAAAGGTCGTGTTATTGGCACGCAGTTGCAGGCTTTCCAGGTCCTTGATCGAAGTCAAGGCGCCGGTAACGCGTACCTGGAGGTTGTCTGTGCGGGTAACTAAAATACCCGTTGCTTCAACGGCATTTTGAGTGCCGATTTGGTCGATTAATGATTCGAATGGAATGGCGAGTTGCGCAAATTTGCTTTGTGAAAAAGTGATAAAAATCTTTTCATCCTGCGCGCCATAGAGTTCAACTTTTGAAACCTTAGGAACCTTGAGCAACTGCTGGCGGACAAAGTCTGCATAATTCTTTACTTCTGCATAGCTGAAACCATCGCCAGAAATAGCAAAGATCGAACCAAAGGTGTCACCAAATTCATCGTTGAAAAACGGCCCGACAACGCCTGGAGGCAGGCTACTACGAATGTCGCCAACTTTTTTTCGAACCTGATACCAGGACGCCGCCACTTCTTTGGGCGGCGTTGATTCTTCCAACTCAAGCAAGATCAATAATTCGCCCGGCTTGGAATAACTACGAATCTTTTGGATGTAAGGCGTCTCCTGCAATTTCTTTTCCAGAGCATCGGTCACTTGCTCCGCCACCTGTAGGGCCGTGGCACCTGGGTAATAAGCCTGCACCACCATGGCGCGGAAGGTAAAGGGCGGGTCTTCATCCTGGCCCAACTTGCTGTAGCCGTAAATGCCACCCAACAACAACGCCACCATTAAATAGCGCGTCAACGCCATGTGCTCGAGCGCCCAGCGGGAAAGGTTAAAACCACCTTTCATTTCGCTACTCCCGGTGCTGTTACAGGTTTTTTCGCCTGCATCAGCGGCTCATCGCCTAATATTCGCACTTTTTGCCCTTCTTTCAATGAATTGACACCGGCAGTGACAATCGTCTGGCCCGCAGCAACGCCACCTGCTAAAAGTATATTGTCTCCACTGGTGCCGTCGACCTGCACCGGCTTACGGCGAACTATGCCGTTTTCAACTGCCCATACCGCGCTCTGCCCCTTCTCTTGAAAAATTGCCGTCAACGGCACGGAGATCATTGAATTCATTGGCTTGGTAGCAAACACAACATGGGCAGTCATGCCCAGCCGCACCTCAGGTGATGCCGAAGGAATAGCGATCTTGGCCGCGTAAGTTCTCGTGCCGGCATCGGCGATTGGTGACAACTCACGTAATTGGCCTGGAATACTATCTTTTGGGTTAGCCCAGATGCGTACGCGAATATCTGTCACGCGCCGTAGCGTGTCTACCTGATCTTCCGGAATGGCGATCACGATTTCCTTGTCCGTGGTCTGTGCCACGCTGACCACCGGCGAACCGGCTATTACCACCTGCCCGACTTCTGCATCCAATGCGGTCACCACACCATCTACATCTGCTACCAACGTGGCATAACCGGCCTGGTTGCTTTGGCCACGGTAGGCCGCTGATGCCTGGTCATATGCAGCCTTGGTGGAGCGAAACGCAGTCACCTTTGCATCGAGGATGGCCTGGCTGACAAAATTTTTCTCACGCAAGTCTTCATAGCGCCGCAACTCGGATTCAGCCAGGTCATAAGCGCTTTTTGCAGATTGCAACCCGGCATTGGCTTGCGCCTGTGCCAACTTCAAATCTTGTGGATCAAGCGCCATCAAGATTTCGCCGCGTCGCACGGTGTCGCCCAGGTTGACTTTGCGGCTGATAATCTTCCCGCCAACCCTAAAACCCAGCTTCGATTCAACTCGTGCTCGAACATCGCCAGGAAATTCTGCGACGATGTCGGCTTCATTTGCAGCCAATTTCTGCACACGCACCGGGCGGATATCTTCAGTTTTTTCAACGGGTTTGGAGCAGCCCATCATTGAAACCATGAAAGCTAGCAGCAGTATCCAGACGAAATTCAGAGATTGCATCGTTTTAAGGGATGTCACAAAAATTCCTTTACTATCGTGCCGGCCAATAGAGTCCAAGGGCAGAGGGCGTTTTGAATAAACCAGGTGTCACGGTGAGAATATGTCGCTAGGCAGGCAAGTGCTTGCCAGGCAGGCGTTATTAATTATAGACAACTCATTCTCGATTTAAGCAAGAGTGTAGCGTTTCATCAAGGAAATATGGCAATTGATCATTACGAGAATTTTCCTGTTGCTTCCTTGCTGCTGCCAGCCAGGCTAAGGCCGCCGGTACACGCGATTTATGTTTTCGCACGCAGCGCCGACGATTTAGCTGATGAAGGAGATGCAACGCCGGCTGAACGTCTTCGCGCGCTGGAAGAATATGAATTCAGCTTACGTGCGATTGCCGAACAGCGTGCTGCCATGACACAACCAGCAATGTTTGCCGCGTTAAAAGAGACAATCAGTACCTGGAAACTGCCGCTGCAGCCCTTTCACAACCTTCTTTCAGCATTCGCACAAGATGTTTTTACTACGCGCTACGCTGATTACTCTGCACTAACTGACTACTGCAGTCGATCAGCAAATCCGGTTGGAATTTTGATGTTACATCTTTACGAAGCACCCACACCAGACAACCTGCAAGCTTCCAATGCAATTTGTACGAGCTTGCAACTGATAAATTTTTTGCAAGACGTGGCAATAGACTGGAAAAAAGACCGTGTTTATTTGCCCCAGGAAGATTTGCTCCGCTTTAATGTAAAAGAATCGCAGATCGGGGCAAGCCATATTGACGCAAATTGGCGCCAGCTTATGCATTTTCAGGTAGAACGCGCACGTGGCCTGATGCTCGCAGGTGCTCCATTGGCTTTGCGCCTGCCGGGTCGTATAGGCTGGGAGTTGCGCATGATCGTGCAAGGTGGTCTACGTATTCTTCAACGCATCGAACGCGCAGACTACGACATATTTAACAGACGCCCGGTGTTGGGGGTCACCGATTGGGCTGCGATTGCGTGGGCTGCCACGAGGATGCGATGAGGATGCGGTAAGGCTTGATGATAGTTGCTACTACAAATGTTAGCGCCTCGGGTTAGCATAGCGACTTTTCAATGCCTCATGGCGCTCAGCCGTTTCACCCTCATGTCTCCAGACGACTACTGCCAACAAAAAGCCGCCAAGAGTGGTTCCAGCTTTTATTACAGCTTCCTGTTTTTGCCACCGGAGCGACGTCGTGCCATCACGGCACTGTATGCATTTTGCCGTGAGGTGGACGATACCGTGGATGATTGTACCGATGTGATGGTAGCGCGCGCAAAGCTGCACTGGTGGCGCCAGGAGATTGCCGCCATGCTCGGTGGCACACCTGCCCACCCGGTAACCAGAGCCTTGCAACCGCACCTGCAATCGTTCAACCTCGACGGCAATCACCTGTTGGCAATTGTCGATGGCATGGAAATGGATCTGGATCAGACACGCTATCTGGATTTCATCGGCCTAAAAAAATATTGCTGGCATGTTGCTAGCGTGGTTGGCGTTCTCTCTGCAAGCATATTCGGCACGACCAACGCCCAGACATTGGCTTATGCGGAAAAGCTTGGGCTGGCATTCCAACTAACCAACATTATTCGCGATGTGGGAGAAGATGCCCGCAAGGGAAGGATTTACCTTCCGGTCAATGAACTGCAACAATTCGGGGTGACTGCTGCCGACATATTAAACGCCCGGCATAGCGAAAAATTTGAGCAGCTTATGCATTTTCAGGCCAGGCGCGCCCAGCAACTCTACGACGAAGCTTTTGCCTTGCTGCCGCTAGCCGATCGCCGTGCCCAGCGTCCAGGCCTGATCATGGCCGCCATCTATCGCGCTCTGCTCGACGAAATCGAACGCGATAATTTCCATGTGCTGAACCAACGTATTTCCCTCACACCCATCCGCAAGCTGTGGCTTGCCTGGAAAACCTATGTACGCGGCTAATTCCTTTTGAAGCTGCGGCGCAACACAGTTAAGCGCAACGTTGCAGTGGTTGGCGCGGGCTGGGCGGGCTGCGCTGCGGCAGTTGAATTAACGCTGCGCGGCCATCCTGTTCACTTGCTCGAATCGTCCAGAATCCTTGGCGGTCGCGCGCGTAATTTTCGCTCGAGTACGCAGGAAGGCGCAGACGTATGGGAAGCACGGCTCGATAACGGCCAGCACATCCTGCTCGGCGCCTACACACAATCTTTAAAATTGATGCGTAAGATTGGTGTGGATCTTGAACAAAGTTTTTTACGCTTGCCTCTGCAAATGCGTTACCCGGCCAACACCGATGGCATGGATTTCGTGGCATCTCGACTGTTGGCACCTCTGCATTTGCTTTCAGCGTTGTTGCGCGCGCGTGGATTAAACGGTGTCGACAAGCTTGCTCTGGCACGCTTTACCACCACAGCGCGCTGGATGGGATGGACGCTGCATCAGGACTGCAGTGTTGCCGAGTTGCTGGAACGGTTTGACCAGACACCACGGCTTATTAGCCTGCTATGGCGCCCGCTTTGCCTGGCTGCATTGAACACCGCACCAACGGCAGCCTCGGCGCAAATTTTTTTAAATGTCTTGCGTGACAGTCTGGGAGCTTGTCGCACTGCATCAGACATGCTCATTCCTCGCATTGGTTTGAGCGAATTGTTTCCAGGCCCCGCGGCAGCGTTTGTTCAAAGCAATGGCGGGCGTGTATCAACGGGTGCAAGAGCCATGGCGCTTTCACCCGTCGGAGCTGGGTGGCATTTAATGGGCCCGGAGCTGGATCAAAGCCAATACTACGATGCAGTTATTTTAGCCACGCCGATTATTGAAACAATGCGTCTTTTGTCAGACCCCTCGCCTACCCTACTCTATGAACCAATCATTACTTGTTATTTGCAATATGACCCGGCGTTAAGGCTACCCCAACCGTTCAATGCATTGCTCGACGATTCATCAAAGCACCATTGGGGCCAGTTTGTGTTTGATCGCGGCCACCTTGATTCGAACCAGGCAGGATTGCTGGCAGTTGTAATCAGTGCAGCATCTGAGGCGGCTGCTCTTCCGCAAAAAGAACTAAGCGACGCTGTTGCGTTACAACTCGCTACAGCGTTTAACAATGATGTATTGGCCGCGCCATGCCGGGTGAAGGTGGTGACGGAAAAACGTGCCACCTTTTCCTGTGCGCCGGGTCTGATCAGACCCGGCGTGGAAACCGGTCTTGCAAACGTATGGCGCGCCGGTGATTATGTGGCAAGCGACTATCCGGCCACGATTGAGGCAGCAGTGCGTAGTGGCATTGCCGCCGCTGAGCGCATCGATGCACCCTCATAGCGATGCAGTCCATTCAGGAAAATTATTCCTGCTCTCGAATACGGTTTAGCGCTTCGTCGATACGCTCAACCGCGAGAATTGTCAATCCTTCGATCTTTTGCTTTGGCGCATTCGCTTTGGGAATCAAAGCGATGGAGAACCCAAGCTTTGCCGCCTCACGCAAGCGTTCCTGGCCCCTCGGTGCCGGGCGAATTTCACCAGCAAGGCCGACTTCGCCAAACACCACCAATCCCCGTGGCAAGGGTTTGCTGCGCATGGAGGAGTGAATTGCCAGCAGCACGGCGAGGTCAGCCGCTGGCTCAGTAATTTTTACGCCACCCACGGCATTAATAAATACATCCTGGTCGAACGCCGCAATACCGGCATGACGATGCAACACCGCCAGCAGCATCGCCAGCCTGTTTTGCTCCAGCCCGACCGAAAGCCGCCGTGCATTAGGCAAATGCGTGGTGTCGACCAACGCTTGAATTTCCACCAGCAGTGGCCTGGTTCCTTCTTGCGTCACCATCACGCATGCGCCAGGTACCGGATTGTCGTGTTGTGAAAGGAACAAAGCTGAAGGGTTGGAAACACCTTTCAAGCCTTTTTCGGTCATCGCAAACACACCCAATTCATTGACGGCACCAAACCGGTTCTTGATCGCCCGCACCAACCTGAAGCTCGAGTGAGCATCGCCTTCAAAATACAATACCGTATCGACGATATGTTCCAGCACGCGCGGCCCGGCCAGTGCGCCCTCCTTCGTTACATGCCCGACCATGATGATGGTAATGCCGGTTTGCTTGGCAACCCGCGTGAGTTGGGCGGCACATTCGCGCACTTGTGCAACCGAACCAGGTGCAGAACTCAGAGCATCGGAATACACGGTCTGAATGGAATCAATGACAGCCACATCTGGCGCGTGCTCGCCCAACGTTGCAAGGATCTTTTCAAGTTGTATTTCAGCTTGCAGCTTCAAGTCTCCCGCTTCTACAGCCAGACGTTTAGCACGCAAGGCAATTTGCGCCCCTGATTCCTCACCGCTCACGTACAACACTTTCTTGAGCCGCGACATATTGGCTAATGCCTGCAATAACAGCGTCGATTTACCAATACCAGGATCGCCGCCGATCAACACCACGCCCCCTGCAACCAGGCCACCGCCGAGTACGCGATCAAACTCTTCTATACCAGTACCAAAACGCGGCACGTCAATTGCTTCAATATCGGCCAGGCTCAACACTGGTGCAGTCTGCGCCAAGCCTTGATGCGGCACAGAATAACGGTTGTTGGAGGCACCAACGGTCTCGGCAATCGTTTCAACGAGTGTATTCCACTGGCCGCACGCCGGGCATTGGCCGGTCCACTTGTTAGTGATGCCGCCACATTCAGTGCAGCTAAAATTAGTTTTTGACTTTGCCATTCAAATCCATCTACAAAATTCGCACGCGTGGCGCCAACGCGCACATCAGTTCATAACCAATTGTCTCTGCCCTCTCCGCCACGTCGTCAATTGGTAGCCCTTTGCCCCACAACGTCACGTTGCTGCCTACGTGAGCGCTTGGCACCGGCGTTAAGTCAACTGTGATCATATCCATCGATACGCGGCCTACAATACGCGTTAGCACACCCTCCACCAATATAGGCGTGCCGTCGGGTGCATGCCGCGGATAGCCGTCGGCATAGCCACAGGCGACGATGCCGATACGCATCGGGTGAGAAGCGATAAAGCGGCTGCCATAACCGACCACATCATTCGTATCGATATCTTGAATACCAATTAGCTGCGAGCTCAAAGTCATTGCGGGCTCGAGCGCGAAATCCTGCGCAGTACCCCCACCCGGTGTACCGCCATACAGCATAATTCCAGGCCTTACCCAATCGGCTGGGAGTGTGGAATGCAACAGGTTCGCCGCAGAATTGGCAAGTGTGTGGTCGCCTTTAAATCCCTCCAACCTAGCACTGCATGCTTTGAAACATGCAACCTGCTTTGACAGGGGAAGCCCAGCATTGTCGGCGTCATCGGCATTGGCAAAATGCGTCATCAGTGTCATATCGCCGACGCAGCTTAACGCTCGCAGACGGGCGAAGGCGCTCTTCAATGCCGCTGGTGCAAAGCCAAGCCGGTTCATACCACTATTGAGTTTCAAATGAATGGCTATCGGCTCGACAATACTACGCCCGCGGGCGGCTGTTTCGAGCATTTCAATTTGCTCGATGCAATGCACGACAATTTGCAAGGCATGCGACGCCACGGTTTTCAGATCAGATGCGTCGAAGCAACCTTCAAGCATCAAGATTGGTTTTTGCCAACCATATTGTCTTAGTGCAACCGCATTATCGAACTCGATCAAGCTTAGGCCGTCCGCTGCGGCAAACCCGGTCATTGCAGCGCGCAACCCATGCCCATATCCATTTGCTTTAACAACCGCCCAGACCTTGGCCCCGCCGGCATGCTTGGCAGCCACTGCCAGGTTATGCTGCATCGCTTCAATATGGATGGTGGCAATGAGCGGTCTGGGCATGGCGCGTTGAAGATTTAAAACAAGCATTTTACTTCAGGCCATCCTCGCACGAATAGGCAATTTCAAGAGGCATTGCCTATTCATGGTATAAAGCAGGCCGACACGTTTGGCTTACCGGAAGACGAATGAAACGCGGTTTTTACACAATCATGGCAGCGCAGTTTTTCTCCTCGCTTGCCGACAATGCCTTGTTGATTGCAGCGATCGCGTTATTGGTGCAGATGGAGTCTCCAGGATGGATGACGCCTCTGCTCAAGCTGTTCTTTGCATTGTCTTATGTGCTGCTGGCGGCCTACGTCGGCGCGTTCGCCGACGCCTACCCGAAAGGTCGGGTCATGCTGATGACCAGCATGGTCAAGATCAGTGGTTGCGCCTTGATGTTTGCCAACGTTCATCCTCTTCTTGCTTACGCAGTAGTCGGATTCGGCGCTGCGGCTTACTCCCCTGCAAAATACGGCATCCTTACCGAACTTCTTCCTCCCGAAAAGTTGGTCGCGGCCAATGGCTGGATCGAGGGCTTGACTGTGGTGTCGATCATTCTGGGTACTGTCTTAGGCGGTGCGCTCATCAATCCTCAAATTTCTTATGCACTGCTTTCGCTTGATGTTCCAAGTGTTTCCACCGGCATTGATACGGGAACTGAAGCAGCGCTCACGGTTATTATGGTGATTTATTTGGTGTCGACGCTAATCAGTCGCTACATCCCCGATACAAATGCCGTCTATCCGCACCAGGAGCGCAATCCGATCAAGCTGATTGCCGACTTCCGAAATTGCTTCAACGTTTTGTGGAAAGACCGGCTCGGGCAAATTTCTCTGGCAGTGACAACCTTGTTTTGGGGCGCGGCTGCGGCGCTGCAATTCATCGTGTTGAAATGGGCACAACAATCTCTTAACATGCCGCTCGACAAGGCGGCAATTTTGCAAGGTGTGACTGCGCTTGGCGTTGCGGGAGGTGCGATCGCTGCGGCACGGTGTGTGCCTTTGAAAAAATCGCTGTCGGTATTACCGTTAGGCGTTTGCATGGGCTTGATCGTCATGACAATGACGCTAGTACACGATGTCCGGTTTGCCTATCCGCTATTAATTGTTATTGGCGGGTTATCCGGTTTTTATCTTGTGCCAATGAATGCATTGTTGCAACATCGTGGCCATGTATTGCTTAGCGCCGGCCACTCTATTGCTGTTCAAAATTTTAATGAAAACTTGTCAGTGCTGGCGATGCTTCTCTTCTACGCCCTGTTGGTGAAACTGGATGTGAATGTTAATTATGTGATTCTCCTCTTCGGCTCATTTATCTCTTGCGTCATGCTACTGATTATCCGTAAGCACGCGGTCAATCAGCGCCAGCAAGATTCGCTTTGGATGATCGGTGAGGCCAAGCACTAAGGCCATTCCGATGGTCAGGCGTCAGTATCTATTTCAATTGATTTGACTGCGCCTTCCCATTTTAAAATCGACCGCTGGTTCTTTTCACGGGCACGGTCACGCCAGTCGTTTGGCACGATAAAACAGCGTGCTATTTCTTGCATGAAGCCAAGTTTTGAAGTCTGCGCAGTATCTGGCCGAGCTTGCAACACCGGCACCTGGGTAGCAGCTTGCTCAAGCGCATGTTCATAGCGCAGCATGGCAACCATTACCGGCGTGGAGTCAACGGCAAAGTGTGCCTCTAGAAAATCCGACATTCGCTCATGATTCTTGACCGCATCAGCTAGCACGCGCGCAGGCGCAAGCCATGCCAAACGTGGCAAAGGCATGAAAGCATCTGCAGGAGGATAGTGATGTGCGGCCTGCTGAAACTCTTCAAAAGAGCACCAAAACCCCCGGCAATGGTCTCGCGCTACACCTGTTGAAATTAGCGAGGGTAATGGCAATCCATGGTAAAAAAGCCATCCTTTGACCAATGCCTGCGAACCACTGATTGGTCGCGGCAAGTATGCCTGTGATGCGGGATGCTTCGCCAGCGCCAACTGCCGGTTCAATATTTTTTGCATCTTTGCGCCAAGCGTATCAGCCAGGTTAGGGCCAAGAAAACTTTCAGCCGCATCCGGGCCGGGGGCTGCCTCAAAAAGATAAAATTTTGTTGCCAATTCAATGTGCCGTAGCGAATCGTTCTCATGCAACAAAAAATCGAACTCGCCGATCGTCGCCCCCCCGGGCTGCTTTACCTGCAAACCATGCGCCATTAATACGCCACACCACCCAAAATAAAATGTTAGTAATTTCTCTGCATAGCGGCCGAGCCTGTTGGTTGGTGCAGATGCGAGGTAAGTGTGTAGAGGAGCCGGATCGAACGCCAAATCGGACAGCCATTTACTTACAGCGAGCTTATCAATGTTCAGATTGGCGATTTTTCCCTGCCAGCGGGAAGCTTGGGCATCGAGCAAGTCTGGTGCGTGCAGTAACCATGCCAGGGCCCTCAGGTGGGGGTCATGCAAATGGCCCCATTGCTCATGAAATTGACTTTGGCAACTGCAAACGTCAGGCATTTCAACCTGCACTAGAATGCGTATCCATCGCCAGGCACAAATCTTCCCATGCCTTGCGTTTGTCGCCAAGGGCACGCAACAGATATGCCGGATGGTAGGTAACCACCAATGGCAACTCTGCATAGCGATGAACAATGCCGCGTAACTTCGAGACAGCAATCGTCGGCTCGCACTCCAGTAGCGAAACTGCCGCCGTCTTGCCCAGCGCGACCACGATAGAAGGCTGTATCAAGGCAATCTGGCGTGACAGGAATGGCTTGCAGGCGGCCGCTTCCTGAACGCTGGGTGCGCGATCCTTGCCATTGACATCGGTGGGCCGGCATTTGACGACGTTGGCAATGAATGCGTTGCGACTGCGCTGCAAGGTCATGGCAATGAGCATGTTGTCGAGTAATTTTCCGGCAGGCCCAACAAATGGCTGGCCTTGCCGGTCTTCGTTACGGCCTGGCCCTTCACCTACAAACAGCCACTGCGCTTTTTCGTCGCCGCTGCCAAATACAGTGCGTGTACGGGTCTGGCAAAGCGCACAGCGGGTACAGTTACCCACCGCCGATTGCAGCATCTGCCAGTCCATGGCAGCGATAGCGTCGTCGGTATGCTGGCCGTTTTCGTCAAAACCGCTTGAGTCAGTCGGTACTGGCTGATTTTGCGAAACCTCTAGCGATTGTTGTGACAAATCAGGCATACCCGGCAAAGCCGATTGCGTCGGGCTCAAACGCTCATCGTCGCCCCTGCGTACCCATTGCGGGCCGATGCCTAGGGCCTCCAGCATTTGATCGCGCCTTGTCATGCAACCCCTAAACCGAGGCTATTCACAGCACCAAACGCATGACGATGGCGTCCTCGCGCTGCTGGTCGACTGCCGGGTAATAACGCTTGCGAATACCAATTTGTTGGAACCCTATGTGACGATATACCGCCAGCGCTTGCGGGTTGGAGGGCCGTACTTCAAGCAGCATCGCCGGCGCACAATGTGTGCGGGAAATCTTGATTGCATATTCCAGTAGTTGGCGCCCATATCCATTGCCATGCAGCGCCTTCATCACGGTGATATTTAGCAGGTGCGATTCGTCTAGCGAGAGCATCAGCAAAAAGTAGCCTACGATTGTGCCCGAAGCATCCCGGGCGACCCAACATTGATAGCCACTGGCCAGCGAGTCCTGGAAATTTCCCAACGTCCAAGGGTGGTCATACACTGCACGTTCGATCGCTTCGACTGCCGCCAAGTCTTCGCTTAGCATCGGGTGCAAAACTATGGCAGCGTTACGCACAGGGCGTGTTGGCGCTTTGAGAGCCGCCACGATGCCAAAAAACCGGCGCTGTTGAACTTCGCTCATATAACGGCCTCCAGCCGTTTGGCCGAGCGTTGCGCAGTCGTCAGTGCGACATTATTACGCAGGTAAAAAGGTTGGGCATCCCTGGCAGACACCGCCATGCCGCTTGCAAGCAGTTGTTGCGCCAGCATCGCTACTTGCGCTGCATGTGGCGTCACGGCGGACCAGGCTGAACCCGAGATCGCACAACCCGCCAGATCATGGGCATAGACGGCAAAAGCATTTCCACATCCGGTAACAGGGCCGACCGGCACTACTGAAGCTGGTGCCGAAAGTCGGGGGGCAATGATCGTTGTCCAGCCGGCATCCAATAATTCATCACCTGATTGAACGCTTACGCTGGAGGCTTGCGGCCAACGGTATTGCGGCCAACGGTATTGCGCCCAATACACTTCGCCCATTCGCGCATCGAGCGCAACCAGAATATCGGTGGCGCATGCTGCCGGCACTGCATGACGACAGGCCAATGCCACAGCGGCAAGCGTGTCAACGGCCACCACTGGCAAGTCACAGCCATAGGCCAAGCCCTGGGCAATGCCGCAAGCCGTACGCACTCCTGTAAAAGATCCAGGGCCAGCGCCAAATGCAATTGCATCACACTGATTTAAATTGAGGCCGGCCTGAGCCAGCAAGACTTGAATCATCGGCAGAATCGTCTGTGAGTGGGTTTGCACACCAGTGACCTGTTGCGACAGGAGACGCACGCCGGGCACACCGAAAATTGCCAAGCCATTGCAGTGCAATGCCACTGATGCCGTCTCGGTTGATGATTCGATTGCCAAAATAATTGTCATCGGGATATTTTAACGCCAGCGATGCCATATTGACAGCATGATGAGTAACAATTTAGACAATGTCTACAATAGCACTTGGCGTCATCTCCACGAACCAGGCAAGATCGTTGTACGCGCACCGCATAATTTGCGCCGCGGCTAATGTTGCCCGTGCAGCCAACCTGACTGTCCCAGTACAATTGCGTATGTCTGTTATTACCTTGAGTCAGGCCAACCGTGCCACTGTGCATACACTACTTGCCGATAACATGTGGTGCATCGCCTGCCTGTGCGCCGGGTGGTGCACCGCATGTGCAGGTTTTCGGGCGAGCTTCGAAGCATTGGCTGCGCATCACCCCGACAAGGTGATGCTGTGGATCGATATCGAAGATGAAGCAGAGGTGGTTGGTGATTTTGATATCGACAACTTTCCAACGTTGCTCATACAGCGTGGCACAGAAGTCGCCTTTTTAGGGACGATCGAGCCGAACCAGGCCGTTGCCCATCGACTGGTGCAGGCCCAGACCAAGGCCAGGCAAACCATTCATCCAACGCACGGCTTGAATGGCGCCAAACTTGCATTCAATCCAGATTTGCGTGCCCGGCTCGCCGCACTGATCTCGGGCTGAGCAGGCCCTACCCACGCTGCTCTATTAATGCTGCGCGCCTCCGCCGAGATAAGCGGCCTGTACTGCCGGATCGTGCTTTAAGCTTTCAGCCGGGCCATGCACTGAAATGCGACCGTTTTCCATCACATAACCATAATCTGCAACATTGAGCGCGGCAGCAGCAAATTGCTCTACCAGCAGCATCGTCACACCGCTTTCTTTCAAACGCAGGATAATGCGAAATACTTCCTCCACCAAGATAGGCGCCAGACCCATGGAGGGCTCATCAAGCAGGATCACGTCTGGGTTGAGCATGACTGCCCGCGCCATCGCCAGCATCTGTTGTTCGCCACCGGATAAAGTACCGGCCAGCTGGGTTTGCCTTTCTTTTAAGCGCGGAAATAATTCCAGCGCCTTTTCAAGATCTGCATTGACATCGCCACGCGGCCGCGAACGGGTGAACCGTGGAAACGCACCCAGGATGAGATTATCCTTGACCGACATTGTGGCAAACACCCGCCGCCCCTCCGGCGAATGCGCCAAACCAGCGCGGGCGATTTTATGTGATTCCTGCCCCGTTACATCTTGACCGGACAAAGTCACGGTTCCCCGTTGCGGGCGGATCATGCCCGAAATGGCACGCATGGTGGTGGTCTTGCCGGCACCGTTTGAGCCGATCAGCGTGACCACCTTGCCGCGTGCAACTTCCAATGAAATACCGTGTAACACTTCGACTTTGCCGTAACCGGCATGCAAATCATGTATTTTTAGCATATCGGTCGCTCGCTTAAGTAGGTTGCACGGCATGCAGATCGGAGGTGTTGTCACCAGCGCTGCCACCAAGATAGGCATCGATCACTTTCGGGTCCGCCTGCACTGCGGCTGGCTTGCCTTCGGCAATTTTTTGGCCAAAATCGAGGACGGTAACAGTATCCGAAATCGACATCACTACATCCATGTGATGTTCGATCAGAATAATCGTCATGCCATGATCACGGATTTTGCGGATGATTGCGACCAACTCTTTGATATCCGGCGCTGTCAAGCCGGCAGCCGGTTCATCAAGTAGCAGTAACTTGGGATTTAACCCTAGCGCACGGCCGATTTCCAAAAGGCGCTGCTTACCATAAGGCAGGTTACGTGCCTCTTCCTCGGCAAGCGGCGCAAGCCCCACAAAACTGAGGATGCTGGCGGCACGCTCAAGCGCTGCGCGCTCTTCGCGCTTGTACCGCGGCGTATGCAGCATGACATCGAGGATCGTGCTCTTGAAGGTATTGTGCAAACCTACCAGCACATTTTCTGTTGCAGTCATCTCGCCAAAAAGCTGCACGTTTTGGAAAGTACGGGCAACGCCGCCAATGGCAATCGATGATGGCGTCGCGTTGGAAATCACCTTGCCATCAAACGATACTTCGCCAGCCGTCGGCTTATAAATGCCTGTGAGCACATTCATCATCGTGCTTTTGCCCGATCCATTTGGGCCAATCAGGCCATGAACAGAGCCCTGGACGATATTTAAATCAACTAAATTAAGCGCTTTCAACCCGCCAAACTGCATCAATATCTGGCGTGCTGACAGCAGGTTGCCCGCAACTTCTTGCGTTTGCCCAGCAGCCGCGACAGATGCAGTCTTACTGACAACCGCGCCGGGCGCATTGGTGTCAACGGCAGTTACATCGCCAATCACCCGTTTGGGCTGCCAAAATGCATTGCGCAGGAAGCCAATGATGCCGTCCTGCAGGTAATACACCACGAAGAGTGTCATCAGGCCAAAGATCGTCAAGCGCCAATCGACAATGTTTTCTAACCGGTAGGAAAACGCTGCCATGGCGACGGTGGCCACAACCGGCACGATCAAATCGCGCACCGTCTTGCGTTTTTGCACCAACAAGACTATCGAGGCGATAACCGCAATGATGGCCGCAGTCGTGGCGATCTTGCGAAATAGTGAAATATCTGCCAGCAGGCTCGGCAGCATCACCACGATGAGTGCACCCACCAAGGCACCACTACGCGTTTTACGGCCACCCATAATGACGGCCAGCAAAAACATGATCGTCAATTCAAAGTTGTAAGTGTTCGGTGAAATATATTCTTCGGAGTAGGCATAGAGACTGCCGGCGAGCCCGGCAAGCGCTGCGCTGATGACGAAGGCATATACCTTGTAGCGATACACGGACACGCCCATACAGTCGCAGGCGATCGGGCTATCGCGCAGGGCCTGAAAAGCCCGGCCAAGATGAGACTTCAAAATCCTGTGCACCACGATTAATGTCAGCACCATCAGCACGGCAACCAGATAGAAAAATTCTACCTCGCTCATCTTTTGCCCAAAAAATACCGGCTTGGGCAATTTCAATCCAAGTGGGCCTTCCGTCAAAAAGGTCATTTCATTGATCAAAATCTGGATGATTGTGCCGAATGCCAGCGTCACCATGGCCAGATACGGGCCGGTTACCCTGAGTGCCGGCAAAGCCAGCAAGGCGCCGAACAACGCTGTTACGGCAATACTGGCTGGCATGGCAATGAAAAATGGCATGCTAAATTTCAGCCACAGCACGCCGGTCGTATAGGAGCCGATGCCAAACAATGCCGCATGGCCCAGCGATACCTGGCCGGTATAGCCAACTACAATATCAAGACCAAACAACAAAATTGCGTAGATCAGAATTGTTTCGGCCAGATGGATGTAATAAGGGTTATGAACAATCAGTGGAAACGCAGCCAAGGCGGCGATACCCACAACTGACAAAGCGATGGTCTTTTTATCCATGGTCAGACTTTCTTGATGGCAGCTTTGCCGAACAAACCAGCGGGTTTAATTGCCAGCACTAGCAGCAACAGAATAAGACCGGGTACTTCCTTGTAACCGGTGGAAATGTAAAAGCCAGTCATGGTTTCAGATAACCCAATAATTAGCCCACCGACAATCACGCCCATTCCTGAATTTAACCCGCCGATAATTGCCACTGAAAACGCTTTTAATCCCAACGCTATACCCATCGTTGCGCCGGTCAATGTCAGCGGTGCTACCAACACACCCGCAAAAGCTGCCGTAGCCGACGACAACGCATAAGAAAATGTGATCACTCTGCTGGTGTTGATGCCCATGAGGCCCGCAGCATCCCGGTCATTGGACGTTGCGACAACGGCTTTACCGTAAATCGACTTACGATTGAATATTTCCACTGCCAGCATCATGGCAATGGCACCCAGCACTACCACCACCTGCATTGGCTGCACATTGGCGCCGAACACCTGGAACGGTGTGGCCGTCAATGGCGTAGGGAAAGTCAGGTCGTCCTTGCCCCAAATATTTTCTGCAACATTCTTGAAGATGATTGCCAGTGCGATGGTTGACATGATCCAGCCAAATTCGGACTTGATCTTAATGGCCGGACGTACGCCGATCCATTCAACAAATGCGCCTTGCAGACCACCGAAAATAATGACAATGGGAATCATCAGCCAGTAGCTCATGTAAGGGCCGCCGTGGATATTGCCCACTAGGCTAAGACCTACCAGCGCGCCTAGCATCAGCGCCTCGCCCTGCCCAAAATTGAGCGTGCCGGAGGTTGCAAAAGTTAATTGGTAGCCGAAAGCGATCACTGCATAGATCATGCCGAGCGCGATACCGCTAACAGCGAGTTGCAGCAAAATTTCCATGATGTCGTCCGTAAGCCGCACATGCATGCCGACAGTCTGCCAACATGCATGCCAAAATCAGTCGAAACAAAGGCCAGCCCCGTTGATGCGGAAACCGGCCTTTGCGGTGGGAACGTCCTTACTTCGCCAAAACGACTTGCCCGCTTTTGACTTCACCAAAGACCGGCATGCCCATCTTGATCGCTTCATGATCATCTTTGGTGAAAGGCTTGTCATAGGATGCAACAACCCCATCGACTTTTTCATTCAGGTTTTCCAGGGCGGCCCGGACTTTTGGGCCCTCGGTGGAACCTGCCTGCTTGATTGCAGCAACCAACAGATAAATCGAGTCATAGCCTTGCGCAGCAGAGACGGGAGATGGAATACGGCCACCGGCTGGATTGTGTGCTTTTAAATAGCCATCAATGAACGCTTTGCGGCGCGGTGTGTTCGGGTCTTGAATGAAGGTTTGCGGCATGATCGCCCCTTCGCCATTCTTGCCGGCGTTGTCGATGAAGTTAGCCATCGATAAAGTCCAGCTACCGATCAGCGGCACCTTCCAACCCAGCTTTTCCATACCGTTGGCAATTTGCGCCAATTCAGGTCCGATGCCGTAGGTGATCACAATCTGCGCGCCGGCAGCTTTGGCTTTGAGCAACTGCGGCGTCATGTCGACGTCTTTAATATTGTATTTTTCAACGGTAACCGCCTTGATGCCCCGCTTGTCCAACGCTTTTTCCAAATCCTCACGGCCTAGCTGGCCATAGTTGGTGGAGTCCGCCAGGATGGCGACTTTGCTCAGCTTGCGTTTGCCGATCACCTCATCAACAATCATGGCCGTTTGAATCTGATCATTTGCAGAGGTGCGGAAAACATAATTTTCAGGCTGGTCGGCGAACTGCTTAGTAATAATGGAACCAGTCGCAACATTATTCATAACCGGGATTTTTGCTTCCTGGTAAAAGCGTTGCGCAGCAAGCGCCACACCGGTATTGGCAAAACCTACCGTTGCCACGACTTTTTCCTTATTGATCAACTCCTGGGCAACCTGGACGCCACGCTCGTTCTTAGCTTCGTCATCACGCTCAATCAGTTGTATTGGACGGCCCAACACACCACCTTTGTCGTTGATTTCCTTGACCGCCACCTTTACGCCGTCACGCATGGAAACGCCCATCGGTGCCGAACCACCAGTGAACGGGCCTGAAACACCAATCCTGATAGGCTCAGCTGCAAAGCTGTTCAAGGACAACGTTGCAACGGCAGCGGCTACCAAAAAACTCAATTTATGTGACATGTCGATCCTCTGTGGTTGTTTTGCTTGACAAATATACAAACGTTTTGTTAATCACCGCGAGTCAATTGTATGTGGCATGAGGCGTTGCAGCAACAAATAAGTGATGGTGCATTGCAACAGCTTGCGCTAACGGATTTTTTCGTCATCAAAACAAAGCGTTAGGCCAAAAAAAATCCCCGGCAGAGCCGGGGATTTTTTGGAAGCTTGTATTGCGAAAGCTTCTACATCGAGTTCAGCTATTAGATAGGCTGAATGTTCGAAGCTTGCTTGCCCTTAGGGCCAGCAGTAACTTCAAAAGAAACGCGCTGGTTCTCTTGAAGTGATTTAAAACCATTCGACTGGATAGCCGAGAAGTGAGCGAACAGATCTTCGCCGCCTTCGTCAGGGGTAATGAAGCCAAAACCCTTCGAATCATTGAACCATTTTACGATGCCAGTTGCCATTACAATTCCTATTTCAGTTAAGTTGGGCAGATGCCCGTTAAGTCGTATCAACCAAGGCAAGAATGACAGCGTGACTGCACCACAAGCTCGAATCTCAACGATTTCTTACTATAGCAGATAAATCTAAAAAAGGTAAATAGTGTTTGTTTAACTATTTGACATCTGTTTTAGCCTGATTTATTAAGGTATTACAGCGCCAAACGTAAAAAAGTATTTGCGTATTGTTTTGTGTTCGGGCTATAATCTTGCTTCTGGCGGTAATCGTAAGTCTTTGATTACTAACACTATTCCCTGATAGCTCAGTTGGTAGAGCGACGGACTGTTAATCCGCAGGTCCCTGGTTCGAGTCCAGGTCGGGGAGCCAAAAATATTTAGATTGAAGAAAGAGCTGCAGCCTGAGGCGCGGCTCTTTTTTGTTTTAGCGCCCTGATTTCCAGGTTATTGCATCAGGCTATTTCAAATATCCTGCTCTCGTGCGAACTAATTTACTAAGTTGAACTGCCGAAGGCTGACCATAGTTATTGCCCAAAATAATTTTATAATCCCAACACTCGTTCAAAATGTATAGCCGTTCTGTACAACACGACTCGGTCTGAAGGAATTGCTCGCTCTTCTTGGGTGGAAGATGTGTCATCAAATATTGCTTTATTGACGATATCTTTAGCTTCTTCAAATGTTAGCGAAGCCGTGGGACCAGTCGACTTTAAAGAGGAGCGTTTTTTGATGATGTCGACGTTTCCTGTTTCTTGATTGATTGATGAAGAGAAAACATCCACCAGTTCGTTCCCGGGCATTGCATCCAATATAACAACTGTTTTATGATGATTTTCTGGCAGTTCTAGCCACTGATGCAATTCCATGGCGCCAGCCATGTGCCCCGGGCGGGCTTGGAATTTGGCCATTTCTTTATTCGATATGCTTTCAGGCAGCATTTGAGTTGAGCGGCCCTGTTGAAGCATAGTTTGGGCTACTTCATGAAAATTTCTACGGTTGCCAGGTATTGTGTCGGCTTTTTCTGCCAAAACCTTAGCCACCCTAAAGCGTAGCTCGTTGATTTGCTGAAAGTTTAGCGAAGGTTGAATTTTGGTACCTTCAAGCGCGTGAAACAGGCAATCACCACCACCAATGTTTTCGAGGAGAAAAAAACGGTCTTCATGCAATGCAGCGGAAGCAGGAATAGAGTGATTTTTTGGGGCAGATATGCCTGGCAAAGGAGTAACGATCGGTGTCGTCTTAGGCTGCTCTAACGGCAATTCGGCGTTCATTTCCTCAAATTGGTAGTTTGAATCACCAGAGAATTGCGGAAGTTGATTTGGCGAGCGTCTAGGCGGTATTGGCACCGGTGCCGACTGATTTCTCCTGGCGATGGGTAGCCGCAAATGCGGTGCCGTATTAATTGCCTCATTTTGTGTTTGATTTACCAGAGTGTTGCTGGTGAGCGCTAGCTGATTGTTTAAGCGCCTCTCTTCAGACAAGGTGAACTGGGTCGGAGGTGACAGGCGTAGAGGAAATTTCATTATTTAACTGTCCTTTTAAATTCAAAACATCAAGAAATCTTTAAGACCTGCAGAAATAGACTAAAAGAAACATATCTGGATATCAACGCCAAAATCATATATTATTGACAACATAATCGCACTTTGCGCATTATGGCCTGTCATTAACCCTGGGGAAAAGCATGAATTCAATTATTTATATCGTGGGGCTTGTTGTCGTTGTTGGTTTTATCTTGAAATTTCTAGGAATTTTATAAAAATAATGGAGAAGGCTGCCTTCGGGCACCCTTTTTCTGCCCATTCCTCTTACGTCTTTGTCAGAAGACGCTGCTACTCGCAGGCGTTCATCCTCTGTAGTATGGCCATACCTTCTTACCTAAATTAGATTGATTTATGCATTCACAAACCTGGCCAACAACGCTATGGATTACACGCCATGGGCAAAGCGCCGGTAACGTCGCGCGTGACATTGCCGAAGAATCGCGTGCAGCGGTCATCGATATCGCTCATCGGGATGTCGATGTGCCACTGTCAGCGCTGGGTGTGCAGCAGGCGCAAGCGCTAGGAAGATGGATGGTTAGTCTTCCTTCCAATCAAAAGCCAAATGTTTTGTTGTGCTCGCCCTACGTACGGGCGATAACGACTGCAGATGTCATGCTGGAAGCTGCAGGCATGTCACGAAACGACGTGTATTTTTCGTTAGACGAGCGCTTGCGCGAAAAAGAATTTGGTATTCTGGATCGGCTCACGCGTTATGGCATTCAGCAAAAATATCCTGAGCTTGACGAGCAACGCCAGCAAGTCGGAAAGTTCTACTTTCGTCCGCCTGGTGGCGAAAGCTGGTGCGATGTTATTTTGAGGCTTCGGGGTGTTATGGATACCTTAGCGCTTGATTATCCGCAGCAGCGGGTCATGATTATTGCTCACCAGGTGATCGTCAACTGCTTCCGTTATTTGTTGGACGGATTGACAGAGCAACAAATCCTGGAAATTGACCGTGAAGGTGATGTACCCAATTGCGGCGTTACGTCTTACCGCTTCGATGCAAGTGTGGGGGTAAAAGGCAAGCTGATATTGGAGGCTGCAAACTTTGTTCAGCCGCTGTTGGAAGAAGGCACAACAGTCACAACACAGCCAGATGTATCAGGTGGTGCCAAAGCATGAGTACGCCCAAACAAATAAATCCTATTCAAATTGATGAAGCTTTACTGCGCAGCTGGCCGCTTCCGATGCCACCTGCAGACGGCGATAAAGAACAGAAAGGCCGCATTCTTCTCATCGGGGGTTCGCCCGAAATGCCGGGTGCAATCATGTTGGCCGCCACGGCAGCATTGCGTGCCGGCGCAGGAAAATTAACCGTCGCCACCGTTATAAGTGTTGCTCCCTTGGTTGCTGCGCAAATTCCTGAAGCAAAAGTCATCGCCTTGGCTGAAGACCACAACGGTGCATTAGCGCCCGGCGCTTTACAAGCTGGCATGGAAAAAATGGGTAGCCGTTTTGATGCAGTCGTCATTGGGCCGGGTTTTGAGCCCAGCCCATGCCTTGCCGACGATATTCTGGCAATTTTGCCTAGCTTTACTGAAGCGAAAATCGTGCTGGACGCGTGTGCGATGGGTGTCGTGAATTTGCCGGAGTGGCAGCATAGAGAGAGATCGTTTCCGCCTGTCTTGCTAACGCCGCACGCGGGTGAAATGGCGCACTTAACGGGTTCGTCCAAGGATGAGGTAAAGGCAAGGCCGGAAAAAATATTACAGCGCACCACCGCAGAATGGCAAGCAGTCGTGGCGCTTAAGGGTGCAACGACTTTCGTAGCAAATCCTGACGATACCTGCTGGTTGCACGAAGGCGGTAATAGTGGGCTCGGTGTTTCCGGCTCGGGCGATACACTAGCCGGCATTATTGGTGGCTTGGCTGCACGTGGAGCGCCGCTTGACCAGGCTGGTGTGTGGGGCGTAGCGCTGCATGCACGCGCGGGTAGTGCATTGGCAAAGAAATACGGTCCGATAGGCTACCTGGCGCGGGAAATATCGGCTGAGATTCCACGACTGATGCATGCGCTAGTACCGGGATGATCTTACCTGGTAGCACCGTCTGCAACAGGCTCTGATAGTATCGCTCTCGACACCAAAACAACAACCGAGGCCCGATATGACCGCACGCACTTGTTGCCACCGTTTGCAGGTAGCTACCGTCCTCCACCAGTTCATTGAAAACAAGGTATTGCCAGGCACCGGTATAAAAAGTGACGATTTTTGGCGGGGCTTTGATGCGCTTGTGCATGACCTGACCCCAAAAAACCGCGCACTACTTGCAGAACGAGACCGTTTGCAGACAGCCCTTGACGACTGGCATCGCACATATCCTGGGCCGATTGCGGATATGCAGGCTTACAAAGCGTTTTTGGAATCGGTCGGCTACCTGGTGCCTCGCCCGGGCAAGGTAACAATCCGTACGGCGAATGTGGATGCAGAGCTTGCCCTGCAAGCTGGGCCCCAACTGGTTGTGCCAGTGCTCAATGCCCGCTATGCGCTCAATGCGGCGAATGCCAGATGGGGTTCTTTATATGATGCTTTGTATGGCACTGATGCAATCAGCGAGACGGATGGTGCGACGAAGCTTGCCGTCGACGGCGCGTCCTACAATAAAGTGCGCGGTGCCAAGGTGGTGGCTTTTGCGCGTAGGTTTCTAGATGCCGCTGTACCTCTCGCGCAAGGCTCACATGCCGATGCAACCGCTTACCACGTGGCAGACAGCAAACTCCTTATTGAGCTTAAGGATGGAAGTACGACCGGCCTAGCCGATGCAGACAAATTTGTCGGGCACCAAGGCGCGGCAGTAGCGCCCTCTTCCATACTGCTGCGTAATCATGGCCTGCATATCGACGTGCAGATCGACCGGACAAAAGGTATCGGCAAGGATGACAGTGCCGGCATTGCCGACCTCGTGGTTGAATCAGCCCTTTCCACGATTCTTGACCTGGAAGATTCAGTGGCAGTTGTGGATGCAGACGACAAGGTCCTGGCGTATGACAACTGGCTGGGCATTTTAAAAGCCACCCTCACTGAGAGCCTGACCAAGAACGGCAAAACATTCACCCGTAGCTTGAACCCAGATCGCCGTTACATTGCGGGAATTGGAGCAAAAGATGCACGAGAAGGCGTCGTCACTTTGCATGGACGATCCTTGCTGTTTCTGCGCAACGTCGGACATTTGATGACGAATCCTGCAATTTTGGATGAGGCTGGAAATGAAATATTTGAAGGCATTCTGGATGCGGTAGTAACCGTTGCAATCGCTCAGCATGATTTGAAGCGCCCGGCGGACCAGGCAATTGGCAACTCACGTACCGGCTCGGTATATATCGTTAAACCCAAAATGCATGGCCCGGCAGAGGTGGCATTTGCTGGCGAATTATTCGGCCGGGTTGAGGCGCTGCTTGGCTTGCCTGCCAACACCGTCAAACTCGGCATCATGGATGAAGAGCGGCGCACAAGCGTCAACCTGAAAGCATGCATCGCCCAGGCAGACGAAAGAGTCGCTTTTATCAATACCGGTTTTCTGGATCGCACTGGTGACGAAATGCATACTGCCATGCACGCGGGGCCAATGCTAAGAAAAGGGGATATGAAAACCAGCGCCTGGCTGGCAGCGTATGAGCGTAACAATGTTTTGGTTGGTCTTTCCTGCGGGTTGCGAGGACGTGCCCAAATTGGTAAAGGCATGTGGGCAATGCCAGACTTGATGGCGGCAATGATTGAACAAAAAATTGCCCACCCAAAAGCGGGCGCTAATACCGCGTGGGTTCCATCACCAACTGCGGCAACCCTGCATGCCCTGCACTACCACCAGGTCGATGTGGCTGCCATTCAACAGGAGTTGGAAAAGCTGGACGCTGATGCCCAAGCCGATCAACTATTAAACGGGCTTTTGCAGATACCGGTTGTTAATCGCACGGCTGAAAGCAGCATTTGGGCCGACGCCGACATACAACAAGAACTCGATAATAATGCCCAGGGTATTCTCGGCTACGTGGTGCGCTGGATTGACCAGGGCGTGGGTTGCTCCAAGGTGCCAGACATCCACAACGTTGGCTTGATGGAAGACCGTGCAACCCTGCGTATTTCAAGCCAGCATATCGCCAATTGGCTATTACATGGCGTGGTGAGCAAAGAGCAGGTGATGGAGACACTGCGACGCATGGCAGCGATTGTGGATGGACAAAACGCCGACGATGCACAGTATCAACCCATGGCAGCTAACTTCAGAGCGTCTTCAGCTTTTCAAGCTGCTTGCGATCTGGTGTTCAAAGGGTTGGAGCAACCTAGTGGCTACACCGAGCCACTGTTGCATGCCTGGCGGGTGAAGGTCAAAGCACAGACCGGGCATGTAGCGTAACAATCTACCTGGTAATGCTATTAGGTTTGAGTGATGCGATGAGTATTGGATGAATTCAGGCTGCCTGGCGTTGACCGCCTGGCGCCTGACCTTGATCCCATCGGTTCAATGTCTCGGATGAAGACCATACTTCAAAATGCAACTGCGACAGTGCGCTACGGTTATCTAACAGCATGGCTTTTTGCACTTCACTCACGCTCGCTGGCCCGCTTGCGGCTAGCGTTTTAATCAGCTTCAAACTAAGCCGCTGGCCGTTTCCACCTCGACCAGCGGCGCAGGCTAATGCGTTGATGACTGGATCGGTCACTGCATCGTTGAAAGTTGATACCGGTGGCGTGTTGTTTTGATGCCTTGCCGTAGCTTGCAACTCAACTGGCGGGGCAATTTCTTCAGGAATCAGAAATAGCGACACCCGGCGGCACCAGCGGCCCAATGAAACCCGGCTGGAGACAATTGAAATTGGGCCGGACAAAATTAACCCGCCTGCAATCGGCGCAAGCCAAGGCAAGAATGCCGGACTAAGCATGTAGATGCCAGCTACCCAGGCAACCCCGACCAACATATCAAAGCCGTGCTTTGCGAGTGCTTCGCCAAGATGGGTTTGAGCATCGCCACGTGGTGGTGACTTCCAATGCAATGCCCACCCTAGAAAAGCAGCGATGACAAAGCGCGTATGAAACATCATGCGAACCGGCGCCAGCAACATTGAAAACAACATCTCAAGCAACATGCTGGCAAGTACCTGCAACCGACCGCCATATTGCCGTGCATCTTTTATACAAACCAGCAAGACTCCGAGCAGCTTCGGTAAAAATAACAAGGTTGCGGTCGCACTAAACAGTGCAATGGCTTTCTCAGGATGCCACTGTGGCCAGATAGGAAATAGCTGTCGTGGCTGCACAAAATATTCTGGATCGGTAAGAGTTTGCATGGCGAGCAAACCAGTTGACACCGATAAAAATAAAAACCACAACGGCGCAGACAGGTAGGCCATCACGCCGGTGGCAAACACTGCACGATGCACCCGATGCATGCCTCGCGCGGTGAACAGCCGGAAATTCATCAGGTTGCCATGGCACCAGCGGCGATCACGCTTGAGCTCTTCTAAAAGACTCGACGGCATTTCTTCATAACTGCCTTGCAAGTCATACGCAATCCATACAGCCCATCCGGCGCGGCGCATCAATGCCGCTTCGACAAAATCATGCGACAGAATGTCGCCCGCCAGCGAGCCACGGCCCGGTAGTGCCGACAAGGCGCAGTGGCGCATGAACGGCGCAATGCGAATGATGGCGTTATGTCCCCAATAGTGCGATTCACCCAATTGCCAGTAATGCAGGCCGGCAGTAAATAGCGGCCCATAAACCCTGGTAGAAAACTGCTGGATGCGCGAATAAAGCGTTTCACGACCAGCCGCTATGGGCGAGGTCTGAATAATGCCGGCACCGGGATTGCCTTCCATCAGCCGCACGAGGTTAGCTACACATTCGCCACTCATGACACTATCGGCATCGAGCACGATCATATAATCGTAATTTTTACCCCATCGACGACAAAAATCATCGAGGTTACCGCTCTTGCGCTTTACCCGGCGCTTGCGATGCCTATAGAAAATGCGGCCAAATCCACCTACGGCTTGGCACAATGATGCCCAGGCAGCCAGCTCGGCAGTGCGCACATCGGCCTGGTTGCTATCGCTTAAAATAAAAAAATCAAAATGGTCGAGTTCGCCAACGCGCTCAATCGATTCCACCGTCGCGCGCAAACCAGCCATTACCCGAGCCACATCCTCATTACAGATCGGCATGACGATTGCCGTTTTGGAATCCGTCGGTAACGGAGCTGCCTGTTTCAAGATATGAGAAATTGCGAATTGATCGTCGCCGCGTGCCAGCACCAGAAAACCGGCCATGGCTGTCCAAAAACCAGCCGACACCCAGCAAAACAACACGGCAAACATTGCCAACAATAAAATTTCAATCGGTGTAGTGCCTTGATATGGCAATACGGCGCGCATGTAATAAGTTGCAAAGCCGGTTTGCAAAAGCATGAGCGTCAATAACGTGATGCGCCGCACATCACCTAAGTGTTGCCAGACGTTGCCGGCCTCGGTTTGTGAAGCCGGGCCAGGTAAGGCAGATAGTTCACCAACATGTGTTGGGCCAGCCGCAGGTTTTTCAGACGAGGATGAAGGGAAAGCAGCATCCGGTTGTTGCACGGCTGGCATCGGCGGGAGCGACGCGGGCCAAGCGCAGCGAGCGTCAGAACTTTCACGCACGACCCAATCACGACGGCGCCGTAACATCGCCTGGAACCATCGCGTGATGGGGTTAAGCGTACCCCACGAGGTTGGCACCATTGTGCCGCGTTTTAGCGGCGGCATCAGTTGGATGCCTTGGCTGGCGCTATCGGTCTGGTGATTGTGTCGCCCCAGGCCCGTTTCCAAGCGGCTATATACGGATCCCTGCGCAGGATTTTCAACCGTCGCCTTGCAACCGGCTAATGCATGATGTAAAGCTGCCAGGGAGCTACCAGCCGCTGCTTCGACACCCGGCGCGCTCGCCTCAGACGTCAAACGTTTTAAATAGTGGCGCTGGGTATCAGCGTATTCGGTAGACACTGTCATTCTGGCGGCAATATGTAACTCCACGTTTCAGACAGCGTATTGTTACCTTGGCTGAGATAGCCGCGCATCTCCACTGGCAGCTTGTCGTCGACGCGGCGCATGCGTACCGTCATGCGATATCCGCCGGAAATTTCATTACGGATGATATTGGTTTCCATGACAGTGCCGTTTGGATCAGCTGTGACAACTGCCCTGAGCTTGTCTTCGGGGCCGAGATTTTTAAGCGCGGGGCCTTCGAAATCGACCATCATGGCAATACTGTCATCGGGTTTGCGCACCCAGCCGTGGCCACGCCGTGTTTGCACGACCCAAGATAGTGGCGGGCGCTCTTCAGTATCTTTTTGCCAGAGCAAACGGTACTCCATATCTACCGGCACACCTGGGCGTGGTGCGGTTGCCGGCACCCAAAACGCGACAATGTTATCGTTGGTTTCATCAGGGGTCGGAATCTGGATCAATTCGACGCGCCCTGCTCCCCAATTGCCTTTAGGCTGAACCCAAACACTAGGGCGCGCTTCATAACGCGCCTCAAGATCTTCATAGCTATTGAATTTGCGATCGCGTTGCATCAGACCGAAGCCCGCTGGATTAGTGAGTGAATAGGACGTGACCAGCAAACGTTTTGGGTCTACCAATGGACGCCAGATCCATTCGCCGGTTCCAGAGTGAATCGACAGGCCGTCGGAATCGTGCACTTCCGGACGGTAATCTTCTGTTTGGGAGCGTTGGTTCTCGCCAAAAAAATACATGCTGGTTAAAGGTGCAATACCAAGCTTGGTCACGTTAGCGCGCAGATGCAGCTGGACCTTCACGTCAAGCACTGTATCCGTACCTGGCTTGATGGTAAAACGATAGGCGCCTGCAACCCGAGGCGAATCAAGCAGGGCATAAATTGTTAGATCCTTGTCGTTGGCAGTGGGCCGCTCCACCCAAAAATCGGTGAAAAATGGGAACTCCTCGCCCGAACTAAGCGCCGTGTCGATTGCCAACCCGCGCGAAGACAATCCATAGAGTTGCCCTTTACCGACTGCACGAAAATAGCTTGCTCCCAAAAATGCCAGCACTTCATCTTTGTAACGTGGATTGTTGACAGGGTAATGCAGCCGAAACCCTGCAAACCCCAATCCTGCCAAGTCTTTCTGGCTTAAATTATTTGCGCCGTAGGTGAATGAGGTCGGATCAAACTTGATTTCTTTAACCGTCTTGCCAATGATTTCATGAATACGCACTGGAGTATCAAAGCCACGCCCTTGATGAAAAAATGCCATTTCAAACGGCAGTTTTTGGTCGCGCCAATGTGATTTGGCCGGATCGAAGCGGATATCGCGGTGCTGGTCGTAGTTCAAATTAGCCACCGCGCTGGAGATATTTTTTTGTGGCTTGACGTAGGGTGCGGTGGCAAGTTTTTTCGCTCTGCCGGCAACGTCGTTAAAGTCGAATGCTTGAGCGCCAATCGGCGCAACAACCACGGTAAAAAACAGCAGTGATGCCAATGTTGGGCGTAGGGACGAGCAAAAGCGGCAGAGAGATGACATAGACATGATGTAAGTTTTCAAAACAGGAACCGGGCTGTAAAACAGTCGCTGCGACCCGGTCAGTTCAGCTTAAACGGCGGCTGGAGGGTTGGCGCTAGTTGAAAGGGAATTTGCAGCCCGGATGTGGCATACGTAAATGACAAATTTATAACTGCAAAGAATACCCGAAAACGCTGATAAATCCCAGCGGGCATTTTTATTACGTCATAACAACGTAATTTTAATTACTAAATTATAATAGCAGTCGAGATTACAAATATTATCTCGACTAAATTTGTTAAAACCATTGTCTTGCTTATTAGCATGACCCACCAAGGGTCGTGCTGACGCTTGGCACGAAAGGAGTATTCTGGGTGTGCAAGGAATTGGATGCCAGAATTGTTGCGACTGGTAGCATTTTTGACGATGAAAATTTGGAGCTTGGTGTAATTTGAGGGAGCAAGACTTTGTACTCAACTACCCTCCCACACCTCGTTGACCTCTACTGCGCTTTGCTGTCTACCGTCGCAGGTGTTTGAATCGGACGAACCTGTGCGGCAAGCCGAGCGTTGCTTTTCACTAATTCAATTTGGTCGCCCAAAATCTCTGCTGCCTCATTCAGATAAATATCCTTTCGCTCTTTACGGGCTTTTTCAGCAGCAAGGCTGGCCATGAAGTTACGCTCATTGTTTTGCAGCCCGTCATCCTGCATAGAAAGCGCCTCGGCACTATTGGCTCCTGCTTTCTCGGATTTTTCAGATTTTTTCGCCAATTTATCGGTTGGACTTTCTTGATTGGCAGCGCGCGATTTTGCACGGGCCTGTTGCACCTCGCGTTCCTTACGACGGCTTTGCTCGTTAAGCGAAATCACATTGGCTTTTCGCTTGGCCTGCATTTCTGCAATATCTTCGCGGAGAAAAGCGAACTCCCGATTTTTTGCAAGCCGTGCGTCATGCCTTACTTTTAGCATTGGTAACAATTCGGTTAAATCTCCAGCGGGGCGGTAGGTGATCGGTTGGATTTGCGTCCAAGGCAACGCGTTACCAAGACTGGATTCACCAAAATCTTCGAGCTCGGTAGCGCTTGGGAGGCGCAGATCTGGCACGACACCACGTAACTGGGTGGTGCCGCCATTAACGCGATAAAACTGCGCAATGGTCATTTTTAATTCACCGTAACGCGGTTTATCGCTTTTAACCAAGTCATCGAGATTAACCAGAGTCTGCACGGTACCCTTACCGAAGCTGGTCTCGCCGACTACAATGCCACGGCCGTAATCCTGTATTGCAGCAGCGAAAATCTCAGAGGCGGATGCAGAGCCACGGTTGATTAATACACCGACCGGCTTGGTCCAAATCGGCGTGGTATTTTCAGCGCTTTCCACACGAACAGCGCCAGCAGAGTTGCGCTGTTGAACGACGGGCCCTTTGCCGATAAATAACCCCGTTAATTCAACGGCCTCGGTTAATGCGCCACCACCGTTGTTGCGCAAATCAATGAGTACGCTTTCGACATTCTCTTTTTTCAGCTCTTCCAGCAAGCGCACCACATCTTTCGTAGCACTCCTGTAATCGGCGTCGCCACGATTACGGGCATCAAAGTCGAGATAAAAGACTGGAAGGGCAATAACACCGATACGGTGCGTGATGCCACCGCTCTTGGTTTGAATGATGCTTTTCTGCGCGGCCTGCTGGGCAACGTTGATTTTGTCGCGCACCAACGTCACCCGCTCTGGCTTGCCATCCAGGCCTGTTGCTGCGGGTAACACTTCAAGAATGACCTGCGTTCCTTTCTTGCCACGAATTAAGTCCACAACATCATTAATCCGCCAGCCCACTACATCAGTCAATGCGGCGGCGCCAGCATCTCCTACACGCACGATTCGGTCGCCAACTTTTAATCGAGTCGATAGCACAGCCGGCCCGCCTGGCACCAACTCGCGAATAGTTGTGTATTCCTCGTTTTCAGAAAGCACTGCACCAATGCCGAACAGTGACAGCCGCATTGAAATATCAAATTCTTCTGATGCTTTCATTCCCAAATAATTGGTATGGGGCTCGATCGACATGGTGTAAGCGTTCATAAACAATTGAAAAACGTCATCACTCTTGACTTTTTTCGTCCGCGCCAAAGCGCTTTCATAGCGCCTGCCAAGCGTTGCGCGAATTGCCTTGTCATCGCTGCCTGCCAGTTTCAGACGTAGCCAGTCGCTTTTCACGCGCTTGCGCCACAAATCCTGCAACTCTTCTGGCGAAGCAGGCCAAGCTGCTTTTTCACGATCGATCTGGTACGTTTCCTTGTCAGTGAAATCGAAGTTTTTTTTAAGCAATTCACCTGAAAATGTTAGGCGTTCCACGATGCGTCGCTGATAAACATTAAAGATCGAAAACGGCACCTGCAGCGCATCCTGGTAGATAGCGTCGTCGAGTTTGTCGCGATTGGTGGCAAAAGCATCAATGTCTGATTGCATGAAAAAAAGTTTTTCGCCATCCAGGTCTTTTAGATAGCGATCGAAGATTTTGCTCGACAATGCATCGTCGAGTGGTACTTTCTTATAGTGGCTGCGGGTAAGGATTTCCGCAGAGATTCTTGCGGCCTGCCCTTGCTGCACCAGCGGCGCGAGCGCCGGCGTTGTGGCCTCAAGCGCAACAACCTGGGTTGCCCATGAAAGCCCAAAGAGAATGCCAACTAACTTTTTGTTCATGCCTTGCTCCGTAAAATGAATGCTGCAGCGTTTCAGGCATGCTATCAGAGCGTCGCTTGATTTGTGTCAGACAAATTGTCGTGGTGCGGTGGTGGTCATTATTTTTCAACCTCTTCCAGCACTTCGTCTTTATCTAAGGTCAGGCTGACTTGCGCTTGTTGGTCGGCCGGCTCACCACGACTGCCTTTGAGTTTAATGTTCAAGCGCAGCTCGTTGGCAGAATCGGAATTGCGCAGCGCCTCTTCATAACTGATATGACCAGCGTCATAAAGGTCGAATAACGCCTGATCAAAAGTACACATGCCCAACTCCCGAGACTTGGCCATGATTTCCTTGATCGACTGAAAATTTCCCTTGAAGATCATTTCAGCAATGGTCGGCGTATTGAGTAAAATTTCGATTGCTGCCTTGCGGCCTTTTCCATCTTCCGTTCTTACCAGGCGCTGGGACACGATTGCCCTGAGATTTGATGAAAGATCCATCAGCAACTGGTTGCGACGCTCTTCTGGGAAGAAATTGATGATGCGATCCATCGTTTGATTGGCATTGTTTGCATGCAAGGTGCCAAGGCAAAGATGGCCGGTCTCGGCAAAAGCAATTGCGTGCTCCATGGTTTCAGTATCCCGAATTTCACCGATAAGAATGACGTCTGGCGCCTGGCGCAAGGTATTTTTTAGAGCGCCATGCCAAGAAAGTGTATCAACACCAACTTCACGATGCGTAACCAGACATTGTTTATTGCGGTGTACATATTCGATCGGGTCTTCTACAGTAATGATATGCCCAGGCGCGGTGCTGTTGCGGTGATCAATCATTGCCGCCAATGTCGTCGATTTACCAGACCCGGTGCCGCCGACAACCAATACAAGGCCACGTTTAATCATGACTACGTCTTTCAACGTGTTGGGCAGTTGCAGCTTTTGAAACGTCGGAATTTCGGAGGCAATGGTTCGAATCACCATACCCACATGCTGTTGCTGCACGAAGACGTTGACCCGAAAACGGCATACGTCTGGTAAGGAAATGGCAAAGTTGCACTCCATTTCAGCATCGAATTCAGCTAGTTGCTTTTCATTCATCAGACTTGCTGCCAGCGTACGCGTCAGATCGCCAGTGAGGCGTTGCTGCGTTAATGCGCACATGCCGCCATTGGCTTTTATCGTTGGTGGAAAATCGGCAGAAATGAATAAATCCGAACCCCCGATCTGATGCATGGCCCGCAGCAGCTGATGCATATAGGTACGGGCTTGTTCCGGCGTGAATTGTGTAGACATATACTCGCTGCAGTGAAGGAACGGTGAGGAAGAAAAGGGAGTTCTACCGACAAAGTATAAGGTACACGGCGCAATGATACGTTGCTTTAAAGCATCAAATTAACGTTAAACTTCGCTACGACTTGAGTTGAGCAAAAATTGAGAAAAAAAACCCGCCGAAGCGGGTTGTCTTGTCGTTGCAGCGGGTACGCACATAATCGGGTGCTACGATTGAAACGGCTACTGCGATTAGCGCTAAATATTAGCGTGCGACCATCGATGCGGTTTCGGCATCGCTACGATAGCCACTATGCGTCGCCTCGTAATCAGGATTGATACCTAATCCGATGACGTTTGAAGAGCGGGAGACTTTTGGCAACCAAGCCAGCAAGGCCAAGCCAAATAAAGAAGTTGTAAAACCTATCACCATCCAGACATGCGACCTGCGGCCTTTCCACGTGTCGGCCAACATTCCAATCCAAATTGCGAGTACTAAATTCAATCCAACCACCCAACGTAAATCATCCATGATTGAGCCTCTCGTTGATGCAATTTAACGATCCTCCCATGAATACAATAACGAGGTTTCCCAGATTACAATATTTAACATTTTTGCCCCAGAGTCAACAACTGGAAGGCCGTTGGGGCATTGGAAAAGCGAGGAATCGAAAAATCTTGAGATGGGCTGATACAGCGGATTTATTGCACTGACTGCGCTAAATATTACCGCCTTGCATACGGATGACCTAAAACACGGTCAACAACTTCTAACTCAATCTTTTTTGCTTTTAAAAACGCTGCCGCAAAATCCGTTCCGTGCTGCTTTTGCAACGTGATACCTTCTTCGACTAGAGTTGCCTTAAGCCAATCAAGACGTTGCGCCGACACCGCCCTAAAGGTATTAATTTCATCGTAGTTTTCTATATGCTGCATTCTTTTTCTCCCTAACCTACTTAATTACTTCAAAGCCCACCAGGCGGTGATTTGACTTGATGAGCGGTTACCGCAGTACTGTTTTTATTAAGTAATTAATTAGCATTTTACAATCCGTCATTTTGCACGTCTGCCCGCGTTAATGGGGCGATGTCACAATAATTAACACATCATTTTTTAAGATATCTCAAATATTTACCGCATCGTATGTCGACAAGATTTCATCACGATGACATGGCAAATACATGCCATTGTCTTCATCAACAACCGCTTCGATAGTGATAACTGGGGGGGCCGAAACCACCGCGCCGAATACCGTTGCAAATGCAGCGTCAGCGGCGTCGCGTCCGGTTGCCAATCGCACGAGGCCCATCGGTGGGGACACCCCGCTTGGATCAAACAGATACCATCGACGGCTTAACATCACTTCAACATATGCATGAAAATCGGTTGGGCCGAGTGCCGGATCGGCGCCGTAATCGATGCCCGATACAAACCGGGCAGGAATGTTGACGGCGCGGCATAGTGCAATCATTAAATGGGCGAAATCCCGGCATACGCCGGCTTGGTCGGTCAACGTGTCGATTGCAGATGTGCTGGCGTTGGAGCTGTTGGAGGTAAACGCCGTTCGACGTCGCACCCAATCCTGGATTGCACGTACCCGCCAGTAGCCCTGTGACAAATTGCCAAATTCCGTTGTAGCAAATTTGTGCAAACGGTCGGACTGGCAATAACGACTTGGATAGATATACTGAAGCGCTTCCATGGGAAGCTTGGCAATCGGCATTTCAGCCAACGTATCGGGATGTGCTTCATGATGGGCAATGTCAACGGTGGCGCCGTATCGCACCATCAACGAGCCATTGGTAGCCTGCAGCCGGATGTAGCGTGTGCCAGACCCAGGATCGGTGTAAAACTCCGGCTCGATCGCCTGGCTGATATCGAGTTCTTCCTCCACAACGTTCTGGCAGCCGATTCGCGCCGCTTGAATGTTAAAGATGAAATCGCTTGCCGTATCTAAAATTTGGTAAGACAGCGAAATTGAAAATTTTAATCGAACCATGGTGTACTCATGTTCTAGGGTAAATAATAAGGGCAATAGTTTAGGGTAGCCGAGTAGCGGATATATTGAAAAAGCTGGTAGGTCATATTTTAGGCAGATGCATGTTTAAGGCGGAGCTTTTGGAATGCTGCGCGATAAATCAGCCAGGATCTTTGACAAACATTGCTAAATATTATTTTTTTACCGCAACTTTACGCCTGTGCCCATCATCATAGCATGCATAATTGATAACTTTTTAGCGAAATAACCGTTTGATTTAGGTCACCAATAAAAAGGCTGTATCCCATGGCAATTCGTGTTGCACTTCACCATAAAACCAGCTACCGCTATGATCGGGCCGTTACGCTATCGCCGCATGAAGTTCGATTACGGCCTGCTGCACACGCACGTACGCCAATTCTCGCGTATTCCCTTACAGTAACTCCTGCAAAGCATTTCATCAATTGGCAACAGGACCCTTACGGTAATTACATCGCCCGGGTGGTGTTTCCGGAAGCGTCGGAAGTGTTGGAATTTACAATAGACCTGATTGCAGACATGACGGTCATTAATCCTTTCGACTTTTTTGTAGAAAGCTACGCCGAGCAGTTTCCTTTCGCGTATCCACCACAATTGCGCAGCGAGCTTGCAGCGTACTTGCAGACCGAGCCAGCTGAATCAATCCAGACAGCCTGGATCGATGCGGCCCTTGCAGCCCTACCCAGAGCGCGCATGGGAATTGCGGATTTTCTAGTGACGATCAACCAGCGTTTGCAGCAAGAGATAAATTACCTGGTACGCATGGAGCCGGGTGTGCAGGCGCCAGCCTACACACTTGAACACCGCTCCGGATCGTGCCGCGATACCGCATGGCTATTGGTGCAGATGCTGCGCCAGATCGGGCTGGCATCGCGATTTGTGTCTGGGTATCTGATTCAGCTTGTGGCAGATATTAAATCACTGGATGGCCCCGGTGGTGCAGCGGTAGATTTCACCGACCTACATGCCTGGGTAGAGGTATATATACCTGGCGCCGGCTGGATTGGGCTTGATCCAACTTCCGGCATGCTTGCTGGCGAAGGACACATACCGTTGGCATGCACGGCAACACCTTCTTCGGCCGCACCCATTTCCGGTTTTACCGATCCGGCCGGGGTAACCTTTCATCATGAAATGACGCTATCGCGTGTTCATGAAGATCCCAGGGTGACTAAACCTTATAGCGATGCCGATTGGGCTCGCATCGACAGCTTGGGCCATCAGGTTGATGCGGATTTGCTTCGGCAGGATGTGCGCTTGACCCAGGGGGGCGAACCCACCTTCGTGTCTATCGATGATATGGAAGGCGCTGAATGGAAGACCGATGCGCATGGTGACAAAAAACGCCAACTTGCCGGCGATCTTGCGGCTCGATTGGCTGCGCATTTTGCGCCTGGTGGCTTGTTGCATTACGGCCAGGGTAAGTGGTATCCGGGAGAGCCTTTGCCGCGCTGGGCCTTGAACATCTGCTGGCGGGTGGACGGCACACCAATATGGCGCGATTCAACGCTGTTCTCAAAAGAAGGAGGACATGATGGTTATGACGCCACAAACGCCCTGGCCCTCGCCACCCGGCTTGCTACCAATCTGGGGCTACCGGTTCAAGCATTAATTCCAGCCTTTGAAGATGTGGTGGATCAAGCAAGGCTTGAAGAAGCATTGCCCGACAATATCGACCCTTTGAAAGCCGACCTAGCGGATTCCCAGCAGCGTCGCCGGTTGGCTCGTTTGCTGGCCAAGGGGCTGGGAGCTGTTGTCGGGTATGTATTACCGATTAAACCAGCACTGGCGTTAACCCCTGAGGAAGCAGAAGAAGATCCGGAAATCGCTGCGAAAGCGCTGGCCGGTGCCCCAATCGAGCGCAGTCAGGCAGGCGCACCAATGCGCTGGCTTACCAGCCGCTGGCCATTGAAAAGAGAACACCTGTACCTGATCGCCGGTGATTCACCACTTGGGCTTCGGTTGCCTCTAGACACCCTGCCTGAAGTGATGCCTGAAGATATCGAGCCGGAATTTGATATTGATCCGTTTGCCACTTTTGAAACGTTTCCTACTGGTGAACGTCCCAAGCCGGCCGCCGGCGCGCTGACTGAAAAGCCCGAGCCTCGTGAAGTTATCCGTACCGCCCTGGCAGTCGAAGTGCGCGCCGGCCGCCTGCATGTATTCATGCCACCTTTAAAACGCATTGGTGATTACCTGTCGCTGGTTGCATCGGTTGAAGATGCTGCTTGCTCGTCAGGCATGAAACTATGGCTTGAAGGCTATCCACCACCGCGTGACGCGCGTGTGAAACTCTTAAGCGTTACACCCGATCCAGGTGTGATTGAAGTCAATGTGCACCCAGCCGCCAGCTGGCCGGAATTAACGGCTACGGTCACCACACTGTACGAGGAAGCGCGCCAGGCACGCCTGGCCACAGAAAAATTCATGCTCGACGGGCGGCACACCGGCACAGGTGGCGGCAATCATGCGACCCTGGGAGGCGTGACGGTTGCTGACAGCCCCCTGCTGCGTCGTCCGGATTTGCTCAGAAGCTTGATTACTTACTGGCAAAACCATCCGGCGCTGTCGTATCTGTTTTCAGGTACCTTCATTGGCCCGACCAGCCAAGCGCCGCGCGTGGATGAAGCGCGCGACGATAATCTCTATGAGCTCGGTATTGCATTCCAACAAATGACCTTGGCGTTACCAGACACCGAGGAAAGCAAGCGACCCTGGCTGGTGGATCGCCTACTGCGCAATCTGTTGGTTGACCTGACTGGCAACACGCACCGGTCAGAGTTCTCGATCGACAAGCTTTATGCGCCAGAGGGCCCAACCGGGCGTTTAGGATTGTTGGAATTGCGTGCATTTGAAATGCCACCCCACGCACGCATGAGTTTGGTGCAAATGCTACTGTTGCGTTCACTCGTAGCACGCTTTTGGCGCACTCCTTACACCGGCAAGCTCATCACCTGGGGTACGCAGTTGCACGATCGGTGGATGCTGCCACATTTTATTGCAGCGGACGTACAGGACATAGTTGATGATTTGCGAGGGGCCGGCTATGCATTCGAAGCCCGCTGGTTCGAGCCATTTATGGAGTTTCGTTTTCCGCGTTATGGAACGGTTGCCTACCATGGCATTGAAATGGAGTTGCGCCAGGCAATTGAGCCCTGGAATGTACTTGGCGAAGAAATTAGCACGAGTGGTACCGCACGCTATGTCGATTCGTCCGTTGAACGCATGCAGCTGCGCATTAACGGCTTGAATGACAGCCGCCACGTTGTCACCTGTAATAACCAGCGCTTGCCATTACACCCGACTGGATTGCCGGGCGAGTTTGTTGCCGGCGTACGTTTTCGGGCTTGGAGCCCCTGGTCGGGGCTGCATCCAAGCATTGGTGTTCAGGCGCCGCTGCGCTTTGATCTGGTCGATACTTGGAACAAGCGGGCAATCGGTGGTTGCATGTATCATGTTGCGCATCCAGGCGGACGGACGTACACCACCTTTCCTGTCAATGCAAACGAGGCGGAAGCACGCCGTTTTGAGCGTTTCGTGCCCCACGGACACACGCCGGGATACATGGAGGCAGCGCCTTTAATTATCAATCCGTGTTTTCCTTTCACGCTCGATTTGCGCTGGCAACCTGCATAACCGCCCGATCATGCCAATTTCTGACAACGATCCGTTGCACTCCCCCCCAACTTCGGGCAGCCTTGATCCGAATCTGGTTAAGCAATATCCGAGAATGCAGCAGCGCTACGACGAATTATTTGCGCAGGACGGTACCACTCGCCCGCATTGGCGTTCGCTATTGGAGCAAATAACCAGCCAAGGTGCGGCATCGATGGATCAGCGCGTCGAAGCGGTGGAACATCGTATTCGTGAAAACGGTGTTACTTATAATGTTTATGCGGATCCCATGGGAATGCAACGCCCATGGGAGCTTGACGCTCTGCCATTCATTCTGCCGGCAGACGAGTGGGCTGGAATTGAACGAGCGGTGCGCCAACGTGCGGCGCTGCTTAACCGAATATTAAATGACCTATACGGAGAGCAGACTTTATTAGCTGAAGGCCTTTTGCCGCAGGCTCTAGTGCATGGTCACTCGGGGTTTTTACGACCCTGCCACAGCATTCGCCATCATGATGATGTTGCCCTGCACCTGATCGCAGTAGATTTGGCACGCTCGCCCGACGGTCGTTGGTGGGTAGTAACCGATCGCACGCAGGCACCATCCGGTGCAGGCTATGCTTTAGAAAACCGCAGTGTGATTTCGCTGATATTTCCTGAACTGCTTCGGGAAATGCAGGTGCAGCCGATCAGCGGCTTTTTCGACACCCTGCGTGAGAGTCTGACTCACTGGGGTCGCAAGTGCGCCACGCTCACTGGCCAACCAGCCGGTGTGCGCGGCGGCGCAGGGACGGACGCTTCGCCATTGATCGTCTTGATGACACCTGGCCCATTCAACGAAACCTATTACGAACAAGCTTATCTGGCACGGCATTTAGGTTTTCCTTTAGTAGAAGGCAGCGATCTCACCGTTCGAAACGGTTTGGTGTGGCTCAAAACACTGTCCGGCCCGCAACGCGTCCATGTGATCCTGCGTCGTGTCGACGATGATTTTTGCGACCCACTCGAACTGCGGCCAGATTCTGCGTTAGGTGTTGCCGGCTTAACCGAAGCGGCGCGGCGCGGCACGGTCGTTATTGCCAACGGTTTGGGATCGAATTTGCTAGAGTCGGGCGCTTTACTAGGGTATCTGCCGGCACTTTGCCGGAGATTACTGGGAGAATCTTTACACATGCCCTCAGTAGCAACCTGGTGGTGCGGTGAGCCGGCTGCACTTGAAGAGGTTGTTGCAGAGCTCGAACATTTGATTATCAAGCCGGCTTTTCCGCAGTTGCGCTTGGCACCAATTTTTGCGCAAGATCTAGATGCTGCACAGCGTGCCACCTTGATCGCAGCAATGCGCGCACAGCCTAACAACTACGTAGCGCAAGAAACAGTGCGAATCTCGCAAGCACCAGTTTGGCATGGCACAAATCAGCTGCCTGATCGAGCCGGCCTAGATGCCTCTGCTGTTGGGTTGCGCGTGTTTGCGTGCGCCACGCCAAACGGCTATGTCGTGATGCCGGGTGCCTTGACGCGGGTGGCAACCGGGCCGGACGCGCGAGTAATTGCCATGCAACGCGGTGGTGCCAGCAAGGATACCTGGGTGCTTGGCGCAGCAACGACCAGCCCAACCCAAATGGCGCACCCTCCCATCACCAGCGCAGACTTAATTCGTGGCGACACCCGCCTTTCTTCAAGGGTTGTAGAAAACATGTTTTGGTATGGGCGTTACTCGCAGCGGTGCGACAACACAACCCGCCTGCTGCGTTCGTCGCTGGAGTTTTTATTAAACATGCCGGCAGCAACGCGGGGCAGTGAATGGCCGGCTTTAAAAGCATTGTGCGTCTGGAGCAATCTGATCAGATCCGCTGATGGTGTCGGCAGTACCCCCGGCGACATCGATTTTGCGACCGAAGAAGCACTGTTAGATGCAATTGTCGCCCCGCAAGGGCCTGGGCTGGGTGGCAATTTACAGCGCCTCTACCGTGTGGCAAGCCATCTGCGCGAACGCTTATCAGTCGATAATTGGCAGACCTTAAATCGGATTGCGCGCCGAGATTTTGAACCACCACAACGTCCAACAATGGCGGCTGCCATCACAATTCTCGATGATACGTTGACGTCCCTAATGACCTTGTCAGGTTTTACGCTTGACGGCATGACCCGTGACCAAGGCTGGCGGTTCATGTCAATTGGACGGCGTCTGGAACGTCTGCAATTTATCAGTAAAGCACTTGAACATGCGTTAGCGATGCCTGTCGATGCCCGACTGGACTGGCTGCTGGAGATCAGCGACAGCATTGTCACGTATCGAGCGCGTTACATGACTCAGCCTGAATGGCTGCCAGTGCTTGATTTGCTGCTGCTTGACGAAAGCAATCCCCGTTCCGTGGTGTTTCAGCTTAATGGCTTAATGAAATTCTTGCCACGTCTATCCAGCAATGACGGCCATGGCAGCGGCAGCGGTGCAGCGCTGATTGCGCGCCTTCATGCGCGACTACTGGCGCTGGACCCACAACAACACTTGCAACCGGGAAGCGCCGTATTGACACAGTTACTGCGGGACTTCAATACCGCCTGCGTTGCAGTGTCCGAACAGCTCGGGCAGCGTTTCTTCAGTTACACCGGCGAACTTAATCACACGACCTTCACATTATGAGCGCAGATCAAAATGTGCTGCCATTGACAAAGCCAGATACCGGCCGAGTTCTTTATCATGTGCTGCATGAAACGCGGCATGAGTATCAACGCAGCGTGACGTTATCGCAGCAAATGCTGCACATGACGCCCCGTAGTTTCCGGCATCAGGAAGTAATCTCTCACCAGATCGATGTCACACCGGCGCCGCAGGAGTGGGCCGAGCACCTGGATTTCTTTGGAAATGTGTGTCGGGGCTTTACGCTGGGCACACCACATCGTGCATTAGTGGTGCGTGGTAGCGCCACGGTGGCGCTTTTGCGGCGTCCTGACGCATCGATTTCGTTAGATTCATTGCCTTGGGAAAACAGCGTGGCACGTTTGCAAGGTGTTTTGGCAGACCAGGAGCCGTTAAAATATTTATATGCCTCGCCGCACGTGATGTGCAGTGCAGAGTTGGCACATTACGCAAAACCAAGTTTTGTGGCGGGTCGCCCTTTACTCGAGGCCGCATATGATTTGACGCAACGCATTTATGGCGAGTTTAAATTTGACAACGAGGCAACGACGATTTCCACGCCACTACATGAAGTGCTTACGGGTCGGCGTGGTGTCTGTCAGGACTTTGCTCACCTGATGATTGGCTGCCTGCGTTCGCTCGGGCTGTCGGCTCGCTATGTCAGTGGCTATATCTTGACTTCCCCTCCGCCTGGCCAGCCACGCTTGATTGGGGCAGATGCTTCACATGCATGGGTATCGGTCTATTGCAGCAACGCAGGCTGGGTAGATTTTGACCCAACGAATCGCCGACTTGTGCAAGCTGAACATATTACGCTTGGATGGGGCCGCGATTTTAGTGATGTCACGCCGATGCGTGGCACAGTGCTTGGAGGTGGAGAGCAACATCTCGATGTAAGAGTGACGGTTACGCCGCTGATTGAAACCCTCATTAAATGAAAAGCGCGCGTGAAACTCGGACAAAAAAAAAGCCCGCTGGGGAAGCGGGCTAAATCCATATCTTTGGGATACAGAGGAGACAGACAAACTATAGCTAAGCGCTACGAAAGCTGCCAATCCTGAATTGCTATAACAGCTATACGATTCATGAATTACCTGCAGTACCCAGTGACAATTTTCTTAAAGCTTGATCACTAAAAATATCACCAGCGCAATCAATAAAATTTTTGTGGCCAGATAAATCGTTCGATTCCAGCTCTTAAAACGTCGCCTGATTTGCCCGGCAGACCAGGCCAGGTGAAACAGCTTGTTAATGCCACCGGTGTCGTCACCGGTATCGTTAGGCGAGCTTGCCGCTGTCATCATGGTACGGCCTAGCCAGCGATTCAAGCCTTGCGCCCAGGCAAAGCGCATCGGCCGCTCGACGTCGCAAAACAGAATGACACGGTTGGCATCGCTGCCATTTTTTGCCCAGTGAATATAGGTCTCATCAAACATCACGGCTTCCCCATCACGCCAGCTGTACCGTTCTTTATTGACTTCAATAAAACACGCATCATTGTTTGGCGTTACCAGGCCAAGGTGATAGCGCAACGAACCGGCAAATGGATCGCGATGCGGATTAAGGATTGCGCCCGGCGGTAATTCCGCAAACATCGCTGCCTTCACCGATGGCAAACCTTTAAGCAATGCGTATGTTTGTGGGCAAAGCTCCTGTGCGGATGGATGACTGGCGTCATACCACTTTAAATAAAACCGTTTCCAGCCAGTTTTAAAAAAGGAATTAAAGCCGGCATCATTATTTTGTGCAGCAGCACGAATTTTTTGTGTGGCGATCAGGTGGAGTGCCTCGGCACGAATAAGCTCCCAATTTTTTTGAAGCACAGCGAGATTGTGAAAATCCTGCACCGGCAAATACGCTTTGGACGAGACGCGTGATAAAGCGTACATCACCATATTAATTGGCGCCATGAACGTGGAGTGATCAAACATTTGCCGAAAAAAAGGCAAACGCGCGCGCCCGCGAAAGTGCACAAACAATACTGAGAAAAAATATAAGCCAACAAACCACCATTTCATGACGCATTTCCAAAACAAAGTTGAACAATATTGAACCGCGAGGGTCAATTGAGCGGGCTTAAAAACTCCTGGCTATAAAACCTTTTATACCGCGAAGCATTTTCGCTCAAGTAAGGGGTTAATGCTGTGCAATGTACGCTGTGCAAATTTTTGGAAAGAGATTTAGCGAACAGACACTAATCTTCATGTTTGATCCAACGCAGTGCTTAAAAAGGAACAATGCACCATGCCAGATCGCATCACAACACCTTCGTGTGAGTACAATCCGAATCAATTACTCGATACACTTATTGCGAGGCTGCATTTAAAGAATGATGCAGGTCTCTCACGGGCACTTGACGTAGCACGTCCCATTCTCGGTGGTATCCGGCACGGTACGCTCGGTGTCGGAGTTTGGTTACTTCAACGCATGGCAGAGATCAGTGATCTTAGCATTTCCGACTTGCGGCAATTGATGGGCGACCAGCGCTCGCGCCTGCGTGTCATGGCAGCACGTGCAATTCCGCGCACCTCTGTTACCTAAATGAGTCTACGGCTTCGCTACAACTACTTGCATCAGTTTTTCAAAATTTCATTATAATTCCCCCGAAGCATTAGTTATAGCGCGTGTTGCCGCATGGGGTAAAAGGCGGTTTCAAGCTTGTTGAAAAAGCTGGCCTTTTTACCCTTTGTAGGCGCGTTCATGTCCTCTCCCCCTTCGTCCGATCCCAACAACCCGCCACGCTCAGCAACATCCGAACAAACTAATTTCCCAAAGACGCAGCACCGCTGGTGGCTATGGCTGCTTGCACTCGTCGCCGCAGTTTTTTTGATTTACTATTTTTTCCTGCGCATACCTGATGCGGCAACTAAAACAGCCAAAAACGGTAAAGAGTCAACAGACGCAGGTTCAAAAAAAAACCGCGTCCCGGGCCCGGGTGGGCGTCCGATAGCACCTGTGACGGCAGCAACTGCACGCGCTGGCGACATCAGTGTTCATCTCGATGGCTTAGGCTCTGCCTTGCCACTTAATACGGTGACAGTACGTAGCCAGATCGACGGGCAGCTGATAAAAACGTTTTTTCAAGAAGGCCAGACAGTCAAGGCAGGTGAGCTGTTGGCGCAAATCGATCCCCGGGTACCGCAGACGCAACTAGCCCAAGCAGAGGGCCAGATGGCGCGCGACCAAGCGTTATTGACAAATGCCAAGGTCGATCTAGACCGTTACAAGCTTTTATTTCAACAGGATTCGATTGCGCGGCAACAGCTTGATACGCAACAGGCTTTGGTTCGGCAGTACCAGGGTTTGGCAAAAGCAAATCAGGCACTGGTTGATAGCGCTAAGCTTCAACTTAGCTATGCGCGCGTTACAGCGCCGATTTCGGGGCGCATCGGCCTACGCCAAATTGATACCGGAAATATCATACGCGCGAGTGATGCGAACGGGCTGGTTGTTATTACCCAATTGCAGCCGATTTCTGTAGTGTTCACCATCCCGGAAGACAATATACCGACGGTGATGAAACGCTTGCAGAGCGGAGTCAAAATACCAGTCGATGCCTACGACCGGGCACAACGCAACCAACTTGCCAGCGGGACGCTCCTGACAGTCGACAATCAGATTGACGCTACGACGGGCACGGTCAAACTTAAGGCGCAATTCCCGAATAAGGATTACGCTTTGTTTCCCAATCAGTTTGTCAATACCCGCATGTTGGTGGACGTCCGAAAGGGCGCTGTTATCCTGCCTACGGCAGGAGTGCAACGCGGCACCGCAGGTACTTTTACTTATGTAGTCGATGCTAACAACACGGTGTCGATGCGCCTGATCAAAGTGGGGCAGGTGCAAGGTGAAGACAGTGAAATCCTTAGTGGATTGCAGGCAGGCGAAGTTGTCGTCACTGATGGCGCCGACAAACTGCGTGACGGCGGCAAGGTCGAAATAGCCAGAAAAGACGGTGTTGCGGTGAAAAACGGCGCACCGGCACAAAATCGTCCTGGAAAAAGGGACCCGGCAGCTTGAACATTTCCCGGCCGTTCATCCTGCGACCTGTCGCCACGACGTTGCTGATGCTTGCAATCCTGTTAGTCGGCATTTTGGCCTATCGAATTCTGCCGCTGTCTGCCTTGCCAGAAATTGATTACCCGACCATTCAAGTCGTGACACTTTATCCAGGCGCCAGCCCGGAGGTAATGACTTCATCCGTCACCGCACCGCTGGAACGTCAATTTGGCCAGATGCCGGGACTGGCGCAAATGTCGTCGGCAAGCTCGGGCGGCGCGTCCGTTATTACCTTGCAGTTCGATCTGTCGATGACTCTCGATATTGCCGAACAAGGCGTGCAGGCGGCAATCAACGCTGGCGCCAATTTGTTGCCCGAAGACCTACCGGCGCCGCCAATCTATAGCAAAATCAATCCGGCAGATACGCCGATTATGACTTTGTCGGTTACTTCCAAAAGCCTATTGCTCCCACAGCTGCAAAGTCTTGCCGATACTAGACTGGCACAAAAAATTTCTCAGTTGCCTGGCATTGGGCTGGTCACATTGTCTGGCGGTCAGCGGGCCGCCGTGCGCATACAGGCAAATCCCTCGGCATTGGCGGCCTACAACCTCAATATAGAAGATATTCGCACGGCGATCGGCAATGCAAATATCAACCAGGCAAAAGGTAGCTTCGACGGCCCCACACGGGCTTATACGATCGATGCAAATGACCAGTTGCGCTCTGCCAAGGAATATGAATCCGTCATTATTGCTTACCGCAATGGCGCGCCTGTACGTTTGGCCGATGTTGCCGATATTGTCGACGATGCAGAAAACCTGCGACAGGCTGCATGGGTCAATATGCAACCGGCAATCATCGTCAATATTCAACGCCAGCCCGGTGCCAATGTGATTGATGTGGTCGACCGGATTCAAAAGCTATTGCCCACCCTTCGCGCGGGAATGCCCGCTGATGTCGAAGTGTCGATCCTGACCGACCGTACCATCACGATTCGCTCTTCCCTCAAAGATGTGCAATTTGAATTGATGCTCTCCATTGCCTTGGTGGTGATGGTAATTTTTCTGTTCCTGCGCAATCTGGCGGCAACCGTCATTCCCAGCGTGGCCGTACCGCTTTCCTTGATCGGTAGCTTTGGCGTGATGTATCTGGCGGGCTTTTCTCTCAACAACCTTACCCTGATGGCACTGACGATTTCCACAGGATTTGTGGTCGATGACGCCATTGTCATGATTGAAAACATTGCCCGCTATATTGAAAAAGGTGATTCACCAATGGAAGCTGCGCTCAAGGGCGCGTCTCAAATTGGTTTTACGATTATTTCATTAACGATCTCGCTCATCGCGGTCTTGATACCGCTGTTATTTATGAGCGATATCGTCGGGCGGTTGTTTCGAGAATTTGCGATCACGTTATCCGTCACAATTTTGATATCGGCGGTTGTCTCATTGACGTTGACGCCGATGATGTGCGCACGTTTTCTGCATCATATCCCGGAGGAAAAGCAAAGCCGTTTTTACCAAGTATCAGGCCGGTTTTTTGATCGCATGATTGCCACCTACGGACGTTGGCTCACGTGGGTGCTGGAACGCCAAGGCGCAACGCTCGTGGTAGCAATTCTTACATTTGCCCTCACCGCGCTTTTATACGTGTTCGTGCCGAAGGGATTTTTTCCATTGCAGGACACCGGTGTCATACAAGGTATTTCCGAAGCGCCACAATCCATTTCTTTCCCGGCCATGGCAGAGCGACAGCAGGCGCTGGCCAAAGTAATCCTGGAGGATCCGGCAGTCGACAACTTGTCGTCGTTCATTGGTGTCGACGGCCTTAATACCACGTTGAACAGCGGCCGTATCCTGATTAACTTGAAGCCGCATGGAGAGCGCGATGAAAATGCTTCGGAAGTAATCGCCCGTCTTCATACCCGTCTGGCAGATGTGCAAGGTATCACCCTATTCATGCAGCCTGTACAAGACTTGACGATCGAGACCAAGGTCAGTCGTACGCAATATCAAATGTCGGTCGAAGATATCGATAGCAAACAGCTCAGCATCTGGACGCCAAAACTGGTGGAACGTTTGTCGCGCTTACCCGAATTACGTGACGTGACAAGTGATTTGCAAGACGCAGGGTTGCTAGCGCAATTGACGATTGATCGTGCCACGGCTGCCCGATTGGGCGTAACGCCGGCTGTTATTGACAGCACTCTTTATAGCGCCTTTGGCCAGCGCATCGTCTCGACTATTTTTACCCAGACGACGCAATCACGCGTAGTGCTGGAACTAAAGCCAGAGTTCCAACGCGGACCGGAAGCCTTGAAAGATTTATATGTCACCGGTGCAAATGACACCCAAGTGCCGCTGAGCTCGCTGACCACGCTGACCGAGGGCACGACGCCGCTACTTATCAGTCATTTGGGCCAGCTGCCGGCATCGACGATCTCGTTTAATCTGGCGCCCGGCGTGGCCCTGGGCGACGCCGTTAAGGCAATCAACGTTGCACGGGCAGAAATTGGCTTGCCTGCGAGCACACAGACGAATTTTCAGGGTGCAGCCTTGGCATTTCAGTCTTCGCTAGATAATCAATTGCTGCTTATTTTGGCGGCAATCATCACCGTCTATATTGTGTTGGGCGTGTTATACGAAAGTTACATCCATCCGATTACCATTCTTTCCACATTGCCCTCAGCCGGTATGGGTGCATTGCTTGCGCTGCTGCTTGCAGGAAGCGATTTAAGCGTCATTGCAGTGATTGGCATTATTCTGCTGATCGGGATCGTCAAGAAAAACGCCATTATGATGATCGATTTCGCCCTTGATGCAGAACGAAACGAAGGCATGCCGGCCCGAGAAGCGATTTATCAGGCATGTTTGCTGCGTTTTCGCCCGATTTTGATGACGACTATGGCGGCGTTGCTTGGCGCGTTGCCGTTGATGCTGGGCGGTGGCGTCGGCTCCGAATTACGTCAGCCGTTGGGAATTACCATCGTCGGTGGGCTGATTGTGAGCCAGATACTGACGTTGTTTACTACACCAGTGATCTATCTGGCCTTTGCTCGATTGGCCCATCGGTTCAAGTCCAATAGCGAGCGTGATGGCGTGTCGGAGCCAACTTGAACCCGTCAGAATTATTTATTCGACGCGCAGTCGCTACAACACTACTTGCACTTAGCGTAGTGCTGGCTGGATTGGCCAGCTACGGGCTGCTGCCCGTATCGCCATTGCCGCAAGTAGATTTCCCGACGATTTCAGTGTCTGCCTCCGTTCCTGGCGCCAGCCCGGAAACCATGGCCGCAACGGTTGCAACGCCGCTGGAGCGGGCGCTCGGACGGATCGCCGGAGTCAGTGAAATCACCTCGTCAAGTTCGCTAGGGTCTTCCCGTATCACGTTGCAATTCACTCTGGATCGTGATATTGACAGTGCAGCACGGGACGTGCAGGCGGCAATCAACGCCGCCAGGGCTGACCTTCCTAGCACCTTGCGAAGTAACCCGACCTACCGAAAAGTCAATCCGGCCGATGCGCCAATCATGATTCTGGCATTGACCTCGCCTACGTTAAGCCGGGGTCAAATGTATGATGCTGCGGCAACTGTGCTTCAACAAAAGCTGTCTCAAGTGCCGGGCATCGGCGAAGTGCGTATTGGCGGTAGTTCTTTACCAGCCGTGCGAGTTGAACTCAACCCTAATGCACTCAATCGATATGGCATCGGCACCGATGAAGTACGTAACGCATTGTCGGCCACCAATGCCAATGCACCAAAAGGCACATTGGAACTTGGGGATCGACAATGGCAGATCGGCGCCAACGATCAATCCCACAAGGCGGAAGACTACCGCTCGCTTATTGTCTCTTATAGAAATGGTGCTGCAGTAAAGCTTATTGATGTGGCCGAAGTCATCGACTCGGTGGAAGACGTGCGCAACGCCGGCATGGCCAACGGCAAGCCCTCCGTGCTGGTGATCATGAGCCGGCAACCCAACGCCAATATTATTGAAACAGTGGACCGGGTTCGGGCAATGCTGCCGCAACTTAAAGCCTCCATTCCCGGCGCAATCGATACCGAGATCGTGCTTGACCAAACCACGACAATCCGAGCATCGCTGCATGACGTGCAATTTACGTTAGCGCTCTCAGTAGTATTGGTGATCCTGGTCGTGTTCCTGTTCCTGCGCAATGTGCGTGCGAGCTTGATACCGAGCGTTGCCGTGCCGCTCTCACTGCTAGGCACGTTCAGCATCATGTATCTGCTCGGTTTTTCCCTAAACAATTTTTCTTTGATGGCGCTGACCATTGCCACCGGTTTTGTCGTCGACGATGCCATCGTTGTGTTGGAAAATATCACTCGCCACATGGAAGAAGGTATGAAGCCGCTAGCTGCGACCCTGCGCGGCGCCCAGGAAGTCGGCTTCACGGTGTTATCGATGAGCATCTCGCTCGTGGCAGTGTTCATTCCAATGCTACTGCTTGGCGGCATCGTCGGACGGCTGTTTAGAGAGTTCGCCATTACGCTTTCGGTTGCAGTACTGGTGTCGCTGGTGGTGTCGCTCACGGTGACGCCGATGATGTGCGCGCGTCTTCTCAAACCTGCAAAATCTACACACGGACGTTTCTATCGAACAACAGAGCACGCTTTTACCTGGCTGCATCGGCGTTACGAGATTTCCCTCGATTGGGCACTAAGGCATGCGTTTTTTACCTTGATCGTCATGTTTTGTGTCGTGGCGTTGAACGTCTACTTATATACGATCATACCCAAAGGTTTTTTCCCCCAGCAAGATACTGGGCGCATCCAGGGGTCGATCCAGGCTGACCAGGCAACCTCTTTCCAGGCAATGCTGCCCAAGCTGAAAGAGTTCATCGATATCGTGCGCACCGATCCTGCAGTTGCCAGCGTTACCGGTTTTACGGGCGGCAGCCAGCGCAATACGGGGCGTATGTTCATTACATTAAAGCCCTTGGAAGAACGTGGCGTCAATGCCGATGCCGTCATCAACCGCCTCCGGCCCAAGCTTGCCGTTGTGCCCGGCGCAACGTTGTTTTTGCAAGCAGTACAGGATATCCGGGTCGGCGGGCGTGAGGCCAATGCGCAATATCAATACACGTTGCAGGCGGACAATCTGGAAGAACTTATTACCTGGGCACCGCGTGTGCTCACGGCCCTGCGCAGCGTCAAGCAACTGACGGATGTCAACACGAGCCAGCAGGACAAAGGTTTGCAAGTCACGCTCACTATCGATCGTGATATGGCTTCACGCTTGGGCGTAACACAGCGCATGATCAATTCTGCGCTCTACGACGCGTTCGGCCAACGCCAAGTGTCTGTGATTTATGCGGAGCGCAACCAATATAAAGTGATCATGGAAGTGGCACCCCAATATTGGCAACAGCCCGAAACACTTAAAGCCATTTACGTCCGTACCCCCGCCGGCGACATGGTGCCACTCTCAGCAATGTCAAGCTTCGCACCCACCACCACTACCTTGAGCGTAAATCACCAGGGGCAATCCGCTGCACAGACGATTTCCTTTAATCTCGCGCCGAACGCAGTACTAAGCGATGCCACCGCCGGCATCGATAGAGCGATTGCAGAAATCGGCATGCCTATCTCGGTACGCGGCAGCTTTCAAGGTACGGCCAGAGTCTTCCAGGAATCACTGGCAAGCATGCCGTTCTTAATCATCACATCATTGCTGACGATCTACATCGTGCTGGGCATCCTCTACGAGAGCTACGTACACCCGATTACGATTCTTTCCACCCTGCCCTCAGCCGGTGTCGGCGCAATACTCGCTTTAATGTTGGTAAAGATGGACCTCAGCATCATGGCATTTATCGGCATCATTCTGCTAATTGGGATTGTGAAAAAAAATGCCATTATGATGATCGATTTCGCCTTGGCAGCGCAACGCGAACAGAGCCTTTCGCCATTGGAAGCAATTCGCCGAGCCTGCTTACTTAGGTTTCGCCCGATCATGATGACCACCATGGCTGCCGTGCTAGGTGCGCTACCGCTTGCGATGGGTAGCGGCACCGGTTCAGAGTTGAGGCAACCGCTTGGTATCACCATCGTTGGCGGCTTGCTGTTTAGCCAGATCTTGACCCTTTATACAACGCCGGTTGTCTATCTTTATCTTGACCGCTTCAGTACCTGGAGCAGTCAGCAATGGCAGCGCATTCGTGGCACACGCGACTCAAGCTCCCACGCACATCGCACAACTTGAGAAACCCATCGTGAAATCCTTTGTTCAATCCCGTCCCAGGCAATTCGGCTTTCAGACTCTGCCGCTCATTGCCTTGCTGCTTTTGTGCGGGTGTACAACGGCCCCAGCTTATGTACGGCCAGCATTAGAAGTGCCCGCCGCCTATAAAGAGGCGAGAGCCCAACAATCTGCTATGCCGGAAAATTGGAAACCTGGACAGCCCCAGGATATCGACGCGAGTAAAGCATGGTGGGGCAGCTATAACGATCCATTGCTGAGCGACCTGATTTTGCAAGTTAGCATATCCAATCAAAGCCTGGCAGAAGCGCAGGCACGTTTTCGTCAAGCCCAAGCTCTTGTCAATACTGCACGAGCTGGTTTCTATCCTGGTGTTGGAGCCAACATTGTATCCACCCGCTCAGGTGCCGGTCAGCGAACAACGCAAAATCTATTACCTGGCGCTACGACAACTAGTCAAGCCGGATCGCGAACCTCTAACACGCTTAATCTGAGTGCCGATTGGGAAATCGATTTATGGGGCCGTATTCAACGTACAGTCGAATCACAAGAAGCGCAAGCTCAGGCCAGCGTTGCTGATCTGGAAGCGGCTCGACTGTCGGCCCAGGCGGAGGTCGCACAGAACTATTTTTCATTGCGTAGCATTGATACTCAAAAGCAATTACTGGAACGCACCTTACTCGATTACGAGCGTTCGGTGACATTGACCCAAAATCAATATAACGCCGGCATTATTGCCAAAAGCGACCTTATCTTGGCACAAACCCAATTAAAATCCACGCAGGCACAAGCAGTCGATCTGGATTTACGCAGGGCTGAACTGGAACACGCGATTGCGTTGCTGATTGGCAAAACACCATCGGAATTATCGATTCCTCAAGCAGCGTTGTCTGCAACGATACCCGTTGTTCCAATTATGTTGCCATCCGAGTTACTAGAACGCCGGCCTGATGTGGCTGCAGCAGAACGCCGGGTAGCAGCAGCCAATGCAGATATCGGCGTAGCGAGATCGGCTTATTTTCCGCGGTTATTGTTGTCGGCATCAGGTGGTGCGCAAAGCAGCGGCCTGGCCAACCTCCTCTCGCTGCCGAACCGGTTTTGGTCGCTTGGCCCGGCATTTGCTGCCACACTGCTTGATGGCGGGCGTCGGCGTGCCGAAGTCGAACAAACAGAAGCTGCTTACGATGCCACAGCGGCGGCATACCGACAGACAGTACTCAATGGATTTCGCGAGGTGGAAGATCATCTCGCTGCACTGCGTATTTTAGAAAAAGAAGCGCAGGTGCAGCAAGAAGCAGTAGTGCTGACACGACGATCGGTAGAGCTGAGCAATAACCAGTACAAAGCCGGGATTGTCACTTACCTAAACGTTATTCAAATTCAGGAAAATGCATTAAACAGTGAGCGCTTAGCACTGGAAATACTTACTCGCAGGCTTATGGCTAGCGTGTTGCTCATAAAAGCGTTGGGAGGTGGCTGGGCCACACTTCAGCCCTTCTCACCACCCTGATGACTCTATTAGTTAAATAACCTTTAGTGCTTGCAAAATAGGCAAGCGATCTTGGGCGAATTTGTTAGCTTGCGATAGCAATTCCTCAAAATTTTCTTCGTCACTTTCCAACACCACATTATCTTTGACAACTTTACGGCCGGCTGCGCGTAAGCTCTGCCAAACAAATTGCGCCCACAACTTGGTGTCTGACTCATTTTTTTGACGCGCAAATAAAAACAGCTGGTCCATGCGCTCAACACGGACGCCTCCCCCAACCACTGGCGATGCAAGATGAGAGATATTGTCACTAAAGCGGGCTTTATTAATCAAATGTGCATTGAGCAACTTGCATCGTAAATCAGCAGCATCAACCATATCGGCACACTGTGCTGGCCTCACATAATTTCCGCCGTGGAGAACAAGTAAAACCTCGATAATCAACGCCAATGGTTGATCTTTTAAAGCATCACGACTAGCCAGCTCCCTCAGAGTTTTAGGCTCGTGACCTCGATCTGCCAAAGCTATAATCAAGGGATCGTAAATATCTTGACTAAAAATTATCTCGTCACCGAGTCCTTCCACGCTGCTTGGAATATCTGTAGGTTGGCTCACTAAAACAAAGCGTTGATTTAAATACGCTTCATTTCGCTGCATCGGATTCATTTCTCTACCATCTTTGACAAATATATCGCGTCGAAACTGGGCGTTGGTAATGTAATCTCGAACTGATTCGCGCAGAATTGGATGATGAATTCCCGCCAAAAACTCTTGTTTTTCCGGGCTCAAGTTATATGCATCAATATGATCGATCAAGGTTGCGGATGCAGCAAACGTGAGTTTCGCCGCTGCCATTTTCTTGCATACATCTGAAAATGCCATGAGATCCCAATGCTCATTGAAATATTCATGGGCCACATAATTTTTTGGAAGTTTTTTGATAGCGCCTAACTTTGAGACGACGTGCTGATTAAGGAGGAAATAGTGCGCGTTACAACCGATTACGCTCTCCACAAATTCCACAGATTGGTCAATCGACTCTGTCAAATTTTTATCAGCTGGCTTTGTCATCTCCGCATGCAAATTTAATAAATGCCGCAATGGGGCCACTGGCGCTGCACCCGGAAGACAGTTATAACTCACGTAAAGAAGCCCGCCTACAGCCAGTTTGCGACGTGCCAGATCAATAATGGTTGCACGGCTTTCGTCAGACACCCATGACCATATGCCGTGTAGCGTAATGATGTCGAATTCCGGCAGGTCTTCCCGAGCGGCAAACTCTTCAAAAGATTGGTCATAGATATGTTTGCCTGCACCGAAACTTTCCGCTAGCTCCTTAGCATTCGCCGCCTGTCCGGGGGCAAAATCTATTCCCCAGAACTCCCCCTCGCAAGCAGCAGCATGGATTACCAAGCTTAAACCCTGACCGAACCCAAGTTCCAGATACCGCAATGGCCGGCCGATATTGGTAGCGCTTCCTTTATTCAGTGCAGCCAACGACAAAATAGTTGGGGATAGCTCTTGAAAGTAACCATGCGAGTAATCAATATCCGTTGTGTAGCCCAAAGTCCAATTTTTCATAGGAAGTTTTGTGTGTAGTGTGAGTCGAGAAAGGATAGCAAATAAAATGCGTGGTTAGCGAAAAGCATTGTTAAGATATTAACCGCCAAACTTTGTGAATAAACTTTGTTTATTTGTGTGTCACTGGATTAATTTGGCGAATGATTATTCACCCAAAACTTGCCCGATTTTTGATGGACTTTTTTTATAATTTCAATGTCAGGATATGCCTCGTGTGTCGAAAACTCATTCTGATTCTCTTGCTGAACCTTAGCTTTAGCTACCCTGTGCAGGCTGGCTTGATGCCTAAGGATACCGGCGATCAATACGAGCTCTCCTACTGGGAATCGGTACGAGACAGTAAGCATGCAGCTGACTACGAAGCTTATCTACAAGCTTATCCCGCTGGCCGGTTCGTGGCACTTGCCCGAACTCGACTGGAGCGCATTCGTGGGGGTAAGGCAAAGCCTGCAATGCGCGGTACGGTTAGACCGGTCGAAGCGGCGCGCCGATGGCGGCGTTTGCCCGAGAAACTGCCACCTGAGCGGCAACCCGACATCGCTGCAGCTGCAGCTGCCACTGCAGCGATAACTGAGTTGGAAACGGCGGCTGTTCCTTCAGGCTCTTCGTCTGCACCGGTATCAACCTTGGAAATAAGCGATTGCCCCACTTGCCCGACATTGGTTGCGTTAGCCGAAGGAGGATTTCGCATGGGCAGCAATTCCGATGATTTGACAGCGCGTCCGGCATTTCATGTATTTATAGCCAAGCCATTTGCGATCGGAAAATACGAAATCACGCACAGCCAATGGAATGCTTGCATTACCGATGGCGCCTGCCCACGCTTATCTGCTGACAACAACCGTTCACTTAATACACCAGTGCGCGACGTTAGCTGGGAAGATGCGCAGCGCTATACAGGTTGGTTAAGTAAATTAACCGGTTTGGCTTATCGGCTTCCTACCGAAGCGGAATGGGAATATGCCGCCAGAGGCGGTAGTACTGAGCGTTACTGGTGGGGAAGTGCAATGAAGCCCGCTATGGCAAACTGCAAAGATTGTGGGATGCCATGGTCGCCTGAGAATCCCGCCACCGTGGGTTCATTTGCCTCAAACAGCTATGGATTGCACGATATGTCTGGCAGTGTGTGGGAATGGGTCAGCGATTGTTGGCATAATTCCTACCAACGCGCACCGGCCAATGGTGATTCTTGGGAAGAAGCGGATTGCCGACATCGTGTATTACGCGGCGGCTCGTGGCGTGATGGTGCAGCGCATATGCCGGTTTCTACCCGCTTTCAAGGTGACCCTACCGAACGCCAAGCACAGAATGGGTTTCGCATAGCGCGCAATCTTGAATGACGTGGCAAACGACAACTGCCCAGTTGCATCCAGTTATTTTTTAGACTGTGTTTGAATTTGAAGAAATTCTACTGCGATGCGGTCAGGGCCATGAGTAGCTTCGATCTGGCGCAACTCTTTTTCTAGTGCGGCAAGATAGTCTGGTGTGGCTTCTCTTTCCGCTCTTAGCCCACTGAATAGTAATGTCGGCGTCGTCAGTAGTACAACCATTTCAGTACCAAACGGCGGCGAAACGATCCAGTTTCCTTGCCCCCCGACCGTTGCAGAGTAGGCCGCTGGAGCCTGATTATCACGTGCACGCAAGCTTGGCAGAAGATGGACGGCACTACCATCGAGGGAGTAGTAATCGACGTAGACCCAAGAATCATGGTTTGGCGTCTTTACATCCACAATCAGAGAATCGCCTTCGACCATACGAGCATCGTTATTGCGGGGCTGTATTGACGCACCCGCCTTGCGACTCTTTTGCCAATAGGGTGCAAGCAATTGCACAATGCCGCAATCTTTTTCACCAATTTGCTGGACATCAAGCTTCATGTTTTCTACACCGGGAATCTTGGCTAAGGTTGCATTAAGTTGGGCGATGCCATAAGCACGTGAGACATATCCTTTTACATCAACCGTATTGTCGGAGACAGTCGCAGCTAGAGCTGAGCAAGGGATGCTGGAAAGTACCGGCATGACTGATGCTACTGCAATTGGCTGTGCAGGCAATTTTGATAATGCTGCAACGGGTGCGGTGGAAACAATGAGGTTATCTGGCGCAGCGGTTGCACCTGCTGCACCGCCAGCGCCTTCAGTTACCGACGTCGCGGCTGTTTGGCCCGGTTTAGCTGCATTAGCTTCAGGCCTCTTAAAGCTGGTTACTTTCGCTAGTATTGAATTTGCTGCTTTGACTGCATTGTCGCCGCTGTATTGCTTTAATAGGAACAACATAGCAAGGGCCGCTACGCCAACTATTGCGATTGCAGGAGCACCAATTTTTCGCAAAAACCGTTGTGGGGGGTGTGTCCGCATATCGTTCAGGAATTGGGACAGATCCCCTGCCCGGCTCTGACGGTCGAGTGACAACGCTTCAGACAATGCACGCCATTGTCGTTGGTCTAAATGCTTGGGCCTTATTGGCACCATGCCGGCGTCTTTGGCGTGGGATGCAAGCACTTGATCAAAAGGATGACGGCCAGTGAGCAACTCATAGGTAATGCATGCTAGCGAATACATATCGTCGCGAGGGTCGGGGGGCTCATGCGCCAGTAACTCGGGGCTGACGTATGCGCGTGTGAGGCCCCTCAGTGTTGACGTATCAAACGCACTCAGCTCAATTTTTTCTTTTGCATGTTGCAGCACCTGCGCCAAGCCAAAATCCGTGACCTTAATTTGATTGCCTGACCTGATCAACACATTGGCGGGCTTCAAATCACTGTGCACACATCCATGCTGGTGCGCATGCGCCAGTGCTTTGACCATGCCGCTGATGAACGGCATGGCTTGTTGGACTGACATACCGGCAAACCCCGGCGCCTTCAGTAAATGGCCTAACGAATTGCCAGGCACATATTCCATCGTGAAATAGGCTAACCGACCTTCTACGTGAAATTTATGCACTGCAAGTATATTGGGATGCACCAGTGCATGCATTTTTTGCACGGCGCGATCGAAGGATTGCTGCAAAGCAGGAGCATCGTGCAAAGCGATGCGGAGCACCTTTAGTGCCACATATGGCTTCGGCGAAAGCTTTTCAAATTGGCGCAAATCAAATGCCTTGTAGACCGTACCGACACTACCGAAACCGATACATTTTTCCAGCACATAGCGACTGCCTAGCGTTTCTCCCACCCCTTTCATGCGTGGTAACTCTGTGACTGCAAGAATATCGGGCGCGTGCGTGCCGTGGAGGCTAATTTCGCCTTCGTTTTCGCGTTCACTACCTTGATAATCAGGGAAGCCCTTGTCATGGTGCTTACCCTGGAAAGTTACATCGTCACTGTTCATATGGTGTATTGCGTGCAAGATCTTTTAGTAAAGCTCTGATCAGCAACGTAAATTGTCCTTCAGTTTGAACAAACGACGGACCGCGGTCGGTACGCCCCCTAGCGACAACTTCCATTGCAAGACGTAACACGGTTTCTGTGTTCAAGGCCTGTTTTCGCATCAACAGTTCCTGTTCGATACGTGTACGCGCAGATAGAAAACTCATTAGCGTACCGGTGCGCCCCATGCCAGCCATACAATGGATAAAAATTGGACGCTGTGGGCCGCTACCCATGGCTTCGACTTCGCCAGCCAGGGCAATGAGTTGCGCTGCCGGAATGACACCGTGGTCTGGCCATTCTCTAAAATGCAAACGGCGAACTTCGGTAATCGACGTCCCATTGTCGATGCTATAGCATTGACTGATTCCTGGGAGTTCCTTTAATTTGACGGTTTTAATACATGAGACAAGTATTTGGCTGCCATCTTGTACTAAAAACTTTTCTTTACGCTCTGGAATATACACCCCAGTTTGATGGTTTTCTTTATCACGTGTCAAATCAACGATCAATCCAACGTTTTCATCAATTAACATCTGCTGAAAACCGGGTATTTCTCCCGATACAGGTTTTTGCCCTGCAACAAATCGCCGACCGCAAGCAAGGTTGACATTATTTGCATGGAGAAAGTGTGGCGCATTGTGACGATATGATCGCGCTTGATCTAAAAGCGCCGAATTTTTGACCAGCAACACGTCGCGAAATCGCCCAAGAACAAAATCAACTGATTCGACAGTTTCAGGAATGACATCGTCGTTATAATCGAACCGGCCGTCTGTCTGGACAAAACACCATACTTGCTCATACTTTCGGGTATTTGCTTCTAAATTGCGCCAAAGTGCGGCAACTAGGCCTGATGGCACGACCGTGGTGCTGGAAAGGTCTATTAGCTGGCGATGCAGCTCTGGCGGCAATTCCAACAAGCGCTTGACTGCCAGAGGAATTGAAGCAGGTGTAGTGACACGCTTGGGCAGTTGTTGCGCCTTGGTCAAAAATTTGTCGATCCACAATGCATCACGATCGCGGGGGGCAGCCGTTAAAATCGGCGACGTCGTATCTGGCTTGTCCGACACAACGGAAGAATGAGGCATATCCGGTGCAATTATCACATCCGGCATGGCACATTCAGTGCCAACCGAGCGGAGCGGGCGAAATTGAGACGAAGAATGGTGAGCTACGTCAGGCGTTCTGGTAGTGCCTTGCGACGGCTGGCCACCAAGAAAACCGACGCCTAGGCTCTTTAGAAGACCGGCAAGCTGCTTGAACATTGCAATAGCTTAACAGAAAGCTAATATACAACCTTGTTCAATATCCAATATTGATTGGGTTAACATTTAACTACTAATAGGATAAAAATTATGCCCCTTGTCCTAAATCATTTTACGGTCCGCACATCAGACGTTGAAAGTTATAAAAATTTCTACACAACCATACTTGGCTTGACCAATGGGCCTCGCCCAGCCTTTGCTTTTCCAGGAGCCTGGCTATATCGCGGGTCACATGAAGACACCAGCAATGCGGTAGTGCATATCATTGGCCTCGATGCGGCGTCTGCTTCCGAGGAACATTGCATGCAGACAAATAGCCCTCTTGACCATATTGCGTTTTCAGCGACAGGCCTCGAGGAAATGCTGCAGCACTTACAACAACATGCGGTCCCTTACGCCGAACGCACAGTGCCAAACCTGGGCCTGCACCAAGTGTTTTTGCATGATCCGTTGAATATAAAGATCGAACTTAACTATCAAAAATTTGAGAAAGAGCAGCTCGATGTAAAGAACCAGGCGTAAGGCAACGCTACAAAGCACGGTTTTTTATTAACGAGGGGAACCTTAACAAACTTTGTGGTCTATCAATTAACGATTTGCACTGGCATGCAGTCGTCTGAAAATCGTTTCACTCATGCCACAACTATTCATGCAGGAGACACCATGCCATCAAGCAGCCTTGACCCAGACAATTTTCTTGAAAGTGATCGCCAGCTCGGTAAGGGCCATGGCTTAGACGCCTTAGGCCCCAGCGATATGTCCGATACCGGCAGCGACGCTTTAGGCGCTTATTCGGAGGAGAGCTCGATTGCTGGTGCCGATATTGGATTCGATCGTATCGCAACAACGGATCAACTTTATGATCCGTTGATCGATTCGGATCTGGTACGTAAAACCAGCGGCGACCCGGAGATCGACGCTGAATTGGCCGCTGACCCGACAATGGATCTTGACTTGGATTCCCTTGCAGACGTGGACCCGGAAGTGGACGGTGATGAATTACTGGATGAAGGCGAAATTGCTGACAATGGCATCAGAACGTAGATCGCTGAGCGCTTCGGAGGGTGAAGGTGATACAACCGAAGCAGTGGTTGATAACCGGCTCGGCGATATGCCCAAAAATTGGTGCGGGTGAGCTAGGTGGGTTGCTGTGTAGGCTTACCGATGGCAGTGCAAGTTAGTTGACTTGATTGTTACCTAGTCGGCAACAAATAGCTTCACGTAAAAATTCCCATTTCAAATTGCCACATCACATATTGCTAAAGTACTATTAAGTACAATCCTCAAAAAAGATGACCGGTTTTTACCGGTCATCCTGTTCCGTCCGTTGCTATCCCTTTAACTGGCCCTCGCGGCGCTCTGCAATCAGCCGCCCTTCGAAAATTTACATGTCAACGACGACCTTCATCGCACCGCGGATAGTCTATTTATTCCCGGCACTAATCGCCGCCGCCTCTTCTTTAACCAACCATCTAAAAAATTACCAAAAAATGGGGTTCACCCATGTCATGATCACTGCGGACACTGATTTCGCTATCGATTGCATTGCCAGTGCTTGTAATGAAAATGATTTGGGATTGTTGTTAGATTTCGATGTAAGCCTTACTTCGCTTAAAAAAATAGTTTCACCTGAACAGTATGGGGACGTATTGCCCGATCCGCGTATGCCGAGCGGCACTGTTCATATTGCTTCTATTGGGGTCGGTACAGCTGCCCTTTCAGCGTCGGAATTAGCGTACTGGAATAATCAGTTAGAAGTGTGGATCACAGCAGGTGCTTCCGGATTTTGTTGCCGTGCACTTGCTACAAAACCCAAGGAATTTTGGCAATCGCTGCTCGTACAAGCAAGAAACCATCAAGAAACCGTGGCATTTATCGCCTGGACGCCAGGCTGCACGCCTGCACAGATCAATGCACTCTCTGGCTGTGGCTTCGATGCTACGGTTGCCTCAACTGCATGGTGGGATTATTCATCGCCATGGCTTGCAGAGGAAGCGGCAAGGTTAGGACACATCGCGCCGGCAATCGCCACAGTCGACGACCCCTTGCATCCCATACTGCGTCGCAACCAATTTAAAGAAGATGACGTGTATTACGCGCGCTGCATTCGTGCGATAAATACGGCCGCTGCGTCTGCGTGCGGCACACTGGTGCCGATGGGGCTAGAGTTTTTGTCGACCGAGATTACGGCAGCAAACGTACTGGCTACCCTTATTGCCGCCCGCCCCATGCTTGTTAAACAGCCAATATTGCTCCCGCCCACGCTGGTCGGGCCCGGTGTAAAAGCATTGCTACGGCAGCCCAAGGAAGGCAATGCCAAAGGAAGTGATGATGCCCTTCTAATAATAATTAATCAGAGTACCCACACAACGGCGACACTATCTTCCGATCTACGCGCTGCATGTTTCGCAAGCCGTGTGGCTCAAGAGATAATTTGGCCTGAAACAGCGCCCATGCCATCGAGCTACGGTGCAACCTTGGCACCTGGCGCATTAATTGTGCTGGCAGCACGGCAGTTACCAGCAATCGTTTGCCCGCCGGCACGCGGAAAGCGCGTTGTCGACGCGGCTTGTCGCGCACCGCGCATTGCAATCGAGGAAATCACGCCTGCCGTGGACGGCGGCCAGTTTCCAGTCAAACGCATCGTCGGAGATAGGGTCGACGTCGAGGCCGACATTTTAATGGATGGCCACGACAAACTTGGGGTGCTTTTGTTATGGCGACCAGCTGACACGGTCGGCTGGCAGGAAATACGTATGAATTGCTTGGGCAATGACCGCTGGCACGCAGTATTGCCTCTGCTTCGCGTCGGACGTTACCGCTTCGCCATACAAGCCTGGCGCGATGCGTTTGCCACCTATCGCGATGAACTGGCCAAGAAGGTCGCCGCTGGGTTGGATGTCTCGCTGGAACTTGAAGAAGGTCGGTTGTTGATCAAAACAGCTGCAGCGCACGCTGAGGCAAACGGCCGCATCGCCGCAGCCGCTACCCTATCGACTGTGGTGGCGCTTTTCTCAACTACGCAGAGCGCATCAGGCAAAAACAACCGCAGCAAGGCGAGCGCAGAAAAAACTTCCCAAAAGCAATTAATCGCCACCGTATTAGCAGATGAAACGACGCTTGCTATGCAGGAGGCAGACGATCGGCCATTCGCTGTACGCAGCGAGCCGGAGCTCTGCATTGATGCCGAACGCATCGCTGCACGCTTCTCCAGCTGGTATGAATTGTTTCCTCGCTCTCAGAGCGGCGATGTGCAACGCCATGGCACATTTGCCGATGTCGAAAAACGCCTGCCTGCAATTAGCGACATGGGGTTTGATACGCTTTACCTCCCGCCAATCCATCCCATCGGCAAAACAAATCGTAAAGGCCCAAACAACAGTCTTGCACCGAACGAAACGGGCCCAGGAAGCCCCTATGCAATCGGTTCTGCAGCTGGTGGGCACGATGCAGTGCATCCAGAGCTTGGGACATTGGCGGATTTTCGTCGGCTTAGTGCTGCTGCACGTAATCTTGGGTTGGAAATCGCACTTGATTTTGCTATCCAGTGCTCACCCGATCACCCGTGGGTAAAAAGCCACCCTGACTGGTTTGACTGGCGGCAAGATGGCTCAATGCCTTGTGCGGAAAATCCGCCAAAAAAATACGAAGATATTGTCAATGTGAATTTTTATGCGCTGGGTGCAATACCGGCGCTTTGGGTTGCGCTGCGCGATGTCGTCCTGTTTTGGGTAAATGAAGGCGTGCGCGTATTTCGGGTTGCGCATTCTCATAGCAAACCGCTGCCCTTTTGGCAGTGGATCATCAACGATATTCGCAACCGGTCTCCAGACGTCATTTTTCTTTCTGAAGCCTTAACCCGCCCAAAAGTAATGCATCGCTTGGCAAAGGTAGGGTTTTCGCAGTCATACACGTACTTCACTTGGCGCCACACAAAGGCCGAATTCACAGATTACCTGACAGAGCTATCGACAACACCGCTGAAGGATTATTTCCGGCCGCATTTTTTTGTGAATACGCCGGATATTAATCCCGTATTTTTGCAAAAATCCGGCCGTCCGGGGTTTCTAATCCGTGCTGCCTTGGCCACGACGCTTTCAGGCTTGTGGGGAATGTATAGCGGTTTCGAGTTGTGTGAAGCCATCCCGGTTCCTGACAAAGAGGATTACCTCGATTCAGAAAAATACGAGGTACGCGCCTGGGATTGGCAACGACCCGGCAACATCATTGCAGAAATCACGCTGCTTAACCACATTCGAAAAGCCCACCCTGCTCTGCAATCGCATCTGGGCGTGCATTTTCTCGAAGCGTCAAATCCGAATATTCTGTGTTTTATTAAATTTACACCGCAACCACCTGGCACGGTGCACTTAGGCCATGAAGCAATCTTTGTCGCCATCAATTTAGACCCGTCCGCCGTACACGGGACCACTTTTTCACTACCATTCTGGCGGATCGGCCTGCCAGAACACGGCACGCTTGCAGTCGAAGATTTGGTTCACGGAAATCGTTTTACATTGCATGGGCAGACACACCAGCTGCAGTTAGACCCAAACGGTCTGCCCTATGCAATTTGGCGCCTGCAAAATTGACGGCCTTACCGGACCACTACGTCTACAAACGGTAGTTCACATTTCCACGAAAGAATCGCGCATGAATAATATGACAATCGGCGCCACGCCGTCGACCGATGTCGGCACCGCAGCAGTAACCGGCCCGGCCGCGCTTGGTAACGACGCCCAGTGGTACAAGGATGCGGTGATTTATCAAGTGCACGTAAAATCGTATTTTGACGCCAATAACGATGGCATTGGCGACTTTCCGGGCCTGGTTCAAAAGCTCGACTATATTGCCCAGCTTGGAGTCAATACAATCTGGCTATTGCCTTTCTATCCTTCGCCACGTCGCGATGATGGCTACGATATTGCCGACTATCGCGATGTACACAATGACTACGGCACAATGGACGATGCCAGGCATTTTATTGCTGAAGCGCATCAGCGCGGGCTGCGAGTCATTACCGAGTTGGTCATCAACCATACTTCAGACCAACACCCCTGGTTTCAACGCGCCCGAGCGGCAGCACCTGGCTCACCCGAGCGAGATTTTTACGTCTGGTCCGATAATGATTGGGCCTATGACGGCACGCGCATCATTTTCTGCGATACAGAAAAATCGAACTGGACGTGGGATCCTGTTGCCAATGCGTTTTTCTGGCACCGCTTTTATTCCCACCAGCCTGACCTGAATTTTGATAATCCAGCGGTGCTTGATGCAGTGCTGGAGGTGATGAAATTTTGGCTGGAAATTGGTGTGGACGGTTTGCGCCTGGATGCAGTGCCTTACCTGATCGAACGTGAGGGAACGTCCAATGAAAATCTTCCAGAAACGCACGTTATCTTAAAAAAAATACGTGCTGAAATGGATAAATCGTATGCCGGTCGCCTGTTGTTGGCTGAAGCAAACATGTGGCCGGAAGACGTACAGCAATATTTTGGCGACGGCGATGAATGCCATATGGCATTTCATTTTCCGCTCATGCCGCGTATGTATATGGCGTTGGCCCAGGAAGACCGGTTTCCGATTACAGACATCCTGCGCCAAACGCCGGCTATTCCGGCCGACTGCCAGTGGGCAATTTTTTTGCGCAATCATGATGAGCTGACTTTGGAAATGGTCACCGATAAGGAACGTGATTATCTCTGGAATTATTACGCCTCGGATCGCCGTGCCCGCATCAATATGGGAATTCGCCGTCGGCTCGCCCCCTTGCTAGAGCGCGATCGCCGCCGCTCCGAATTACTTAATAGCTTTTTGCTTTCGATGCCAGGCACACCTGTACTGTATTACGGCGATGAAATTGGCATGGGTGACAACATTCACCTGGGAGACAGAGATGGCGTGCGCACGCCCATGCAATGGACGTCGGACCGCAATGGCGGGTTTTCCAGAGCAAATCCTGCCAGCCTGGTGCTGCCTCCCATTATGGATGCGCTGTATGGCTACGAGGCAGTCAACGTCGAAGCACAGGCAGCTGATCCTTATTCTCAGCTCAATTGGATGCGCAGGATGCTGGCAGTACGGAGCAAACATGCTGCGTTTGGTCGCGGCACGCTAAAAATACTCTACCCGACGAATCGCAAGATTCTTGCCTACCTGCGTGAGCTTGACGATGGCAATGGTTTGGAAACCATTTTATGCGTGGCCAATGTTTCACAATCTGCGCAAGCAGTCGAGCTAGACCTCTCCGATTTTGCGGGGCGAGTACCGGTTGAAATGTTGGGCGGCTCGGCGTTTCCTCCAATCGGCCAGCTGCACTATTTACTGACCCTGCCGCCTTATGGTTTCTATTGGTTTTCGGTGGCATCGCAAGCCAGCATGCCTTCCTGGCATATGCCTTCGCCAGAGCCACTTCCGGAATACACCACACTGGTAATTCGACATAGCGTGGCCGAGATCGTGAATTCACCAATTCGTGAACGCCTGGAACGCGATGTGCTGCCGGCCTATTTACCAAAGCGGCGCTGGTATGTTGACAAGGGCGAGCGGTTGCAATCGGCACGCATTGCCTTATCGGTGGAGCTTCCTCCCTCACGCGCGAGCATATTGCCTGTATTGCTAACAGAGATTGAGACCACCACTGCCAAAGGCACCCACCGCTACACCCTGCCAATGGGGTACTTTCGGGAGGGTGATCTGACGGCTCCGTTGCCGCAACAACTGGCATTGGCACGTGTACGTCGCGGCCCTAAGGTCGGTTATCTTACCGACGCATTCACCCTGGACGCCTTTGCGTGGGGTATATGGGAGCTGTTACAGGGTGCTGCTGCATTACCTTGCGCAGACGGTGAAATACGATTTATTCCTACCCAGGCCCTCGGGGATATCAATCTGGGGCCGACACCGGAAATTCGTCGGCTTTCTGCAGAACAGTCTAATAGCTCCATGGTACTGGGCGATCTGGCGGTGTTAAAGGTCATCCGCCTGTGTGAGGGCGGCGTGCATCCGGAAGCCGAAATGGGGCGTTATCTCACGCAGTGTGGCTATGCCAACATGCCGCCAATGCTTGGTGAGGTCACGCGGGTTTCGGCCACCAATGTGCCACACGCATTAATCCTGGCGCAACGTTTTATCCACAACCAGGGTGATGCATGGCAATGGGCGTTGAATACCCTGGGGCGAGCGAAGCAGCAAGCCGTTGTCCATGCCAGCGTGCATAGTGTTGGTCAGACAGCGCCGCCGCTTGCATCAGTTGAACTGGCTGATCCAATGAATGAACTGATGACGTTTTCTCAATCGGTGGGCCAACGGCTTGGCGAACTGCATGCTGCTTTGGCCATGCCGACTGATAACCCCGATTTCAAGCCACGTCAAGCCACCCCGCAGGATATTGCCGCATGGACGACCCGTGCCTGCAATCAAATTGAGGCGGCATTGCACGTCCTTCAACAGACGACCGGGTGGAACAGCCCGGCCGAAAGTGCCTTGGCAAGCATGCTGATTGCGCAACGCCAGCCCCTGATACAACGCGCAGCGGTTCTTGCCGCAAACGGGCTGGGTACGCCTTGCACACGCATCCATGGTTACCTTCATTTAGGGCAGGTGCTGGTGTCGCAGGGCGATGTCTATTTCGTCGACTTTGGAGGAGAGCCGGCTCAATCAATTGATGCGCGCAGAGAAAAAACGAGCCCGTTGCGCGATGTAGCGGGGTTACTGCGTTCGCTCGATTATGCCGCGGCCTTTGCCGCCAAAAGCCAGATGGCGGACGCCGGACCGGATGCCGCTACGCTCTGTGATGAACTGTTTCACCAATTTCTGGTGGAGGCAAGCGCTGCTTTTCTGGCGGCTTATTCTGCAGCGACTCGGCGTTCTGACGTGCTCAATACTGGCGCTGCGATCACCCCAAACTTTGACCTGCTGCAGTTGTTTTTGCTGGAAAGAGCGGCCTACGAAATTTGTGATGAAGCGGCCAACCGGCCGGCCTGGGTGGGTGTGCCCTTGCAGGGAATGGCGACTATTGCCACAGCGCTCCTCGGCCCGGCAATGACTACCCCTATCGATGTTTTACGCAAAAAGACAACCAATGAATGAAGCATTTCTTTCACCAGCGGCAATGGTAGCGACTATGCACAACAGTGATCGGCCCAAGGTCACGGGCGCAACCATCGATTCATGTATGCGTAGCCAATGGCCGGACCCGTTTGCATTGCTCGGCCCACATACGCAAGACACAATAACGACGGTAACGACTTTTCAACCAGGTGCATCCAGCGTGGAAATTTTTAGCGCGGGCGCAAAAGGCTCGGGTGATGATGCGTTGATTGCCACCATGGTCAACATTGATGGCAGTGGCGTTTTTAGTGCTTCTTTCCTGATGTCGCCGGGTACCGCACGCTATGTACTCGCCATTAGTTGGCCCGCGTCAGACGGCTGCGTGCAGTTAACTGAAGACCCCTATGCATTCGGCCCTCTGCTGGGCGAGCTCGATCTTTATTTGCTTGCAGAGGGAACGCATCGTGAATTGGGACGCTGCCTTGGAGCCCAGGTGATCACGCTTGATGGCGTGATCGGCACCCGATTTGCCCTGTGGGCGCCTAACGCCTGGCGGGTATCGGTAGTTGGTGACTTTAATTGCTGGGATGGCCGGCGCCATCCGATGCGGTTGCGCAGTCAGGCGGGTGTTTGGGAGTTGTTTATTCCCCGAGTTGGCGCCGGCAGCGTCTACAAATATGAATTGGTGGGTGCAGATGGAACATTGCTGCCATTAAAAGCAGATCCGGTTGCACGAGCGACGCAATTACCGCCGCTGACCGGCTCGATTGTGGCTCAGGCAAAACCGTTTGTATGGCGTGATACCGCCTGGATGGAATCTCGCGCCGAACGCCAGCGGCCTAACCGGCCAATGTCGATTTATGAAGTGCACGCTGGCTCCTGGATGCGAATAATGGAAGACGGAGCGCGCAATCTTGATTGGGAAGAGTTAGCGCAACGCCTGATACCTTACGCACTAGACATGGGTTTCACCCATATCGAATTTTTGCCGATTATGGAACATCCTTTCGGCGGCTCCTGGGGTTACCAGCCGCTTGGCCAGTTTGCGCCGAGCGCACGTTTCGGAACACCACAAGCGTTTGCCCATTTTGTGGACAACTGCCACCTAGCCGGCCTTGGCGTCATCCTGGACTGGGTGCCGGCGCATTTTCCGGCAGACACACACGGCTTGGCGCGTTTCGACGGCACAGCACTTTATGAGCACCAAGACCCGCGCGAAGGGTTTCACCAGGACTGGAATACCCTGATCTACAATCTTGGTCGTAATGAAGTGTGCGGTTTTCTGATTGCCAGTGCCCTGGAGTGGCTGGAGCATTACCATATCGATGGCTTGCGGGTTGATGCGGTCGCGTCAATGCTCTATCGCGACTACAGCCGCAAGGCCGGTGAATGGATTCCCAACGCTTACGGTGGCCGTGAAAACCTGGAAGCAGTGGCATTCTTACGCAATCTAAACCAAGTCGTTGCAGAGCGTTGTCATGGCGCGCTAATGATTGCCGAAGAATCGACCGCATGGCCAGGTGTTTCAGCACCGGTCAATGAAGGTGGTCTCGGTTTTGACTACAAATGGAATATGGGTTGGATGCATGACACCTTGCACTACATGGAATATGATCCGATTTACCGACGTCATCATCACCATAAAATGACCTTTGGCATGGTGTATGCCTACACAGAAAAATTCTTATTGCCCATTTCGCATGATGAGGTAGTTCATGGCAAAGGGGCGTTGGTCAGCAAGATGCCCGGTGCCAGCTTGGAGCAACGCCTGGCCAATCTGCGCGCCTACCTTGGCTTCATGTGGGCACATCCCGGCAAAAAACTCTTGTTTATGGGATGCGAACTCGCACAAACCCGGGAATGGAATCACGATGCATCAGTTGATTGGGATCTGCTTGATGACCCGCGCCATCGCGGTGTACAGCGCCTGGTGCGCGACCTTAACTGCATTTATGCAGCTGAGCCTGGTTTGCATGAAAGCGATACCGTGCCAAACGGATTCACCTGGGTAGTTAGCGACGACAGCAACAACAGCGTATTTGCTTTTCTGCGTCGTGCAAGCGACGGCTCGGGTGTTTTACTTGTTATCAATAACATGACGCCAGTGCACCACAATGCCTATCGACTTGGCGTGCCGACTGTCGCCGATAAACAAGGTGTGCGTTGGCATCAAATTCTTAATACTGATGCGCACGTCTATGGCGGCACGTCGTTCGACGTTGCCAGATTGGATTTACAGACTGAAAACATCAGTAGCCACGGTTTTTCGCAATCCCTGTCGCTGACTCTTCCTCCTTTATCAACACTTATATTCAAAGAAGACCATTAACCATGGCTACAGATTTTCCCCGCATTGGCGCCATTGAAAGTGGCGTGTCGTACCCGCTTGGTGCAACCTATGATGGCGCCGGCACCAATTTCGCCGTTTTTTCAGCCAACGCCTCAAAAATAGAGCTCTGCCTCTTTGACTTGGCTGGCCGACACGAAATTGCTCGAATTACGCTACCTGAATGCACCAACCAGATTTGGCACGGCTATGTGCCAGGTTTGCCGGCTGGCAGCCTATATGGTTTTCGAGCCCACGGCTCGTATTTGCCTGAACAAGGCCACCGATTTAATCCAAACAAATTATTGCTTGATCCTTACGCAAAACTGCTGCGTGGCCAAGTGAAATGGACCGATGCGTTGTATGGGTATCGTGTCACCTCGCAACGGGCCGATTTGTCTTTTGATCGCCGCGACAGCGCGCCAGCAATGCCAAAAGGGGTTGTCGTTAATTCCAGCTTTAAATGGCATGATGAAAAACGGCCAAAGATCGCCTGGAATAAAACTGTATTTTACGAAGCACATGTACGCGGCCTGACAATGGGGCGTGACGATATCCGGCCGCAATATCGCGGCACCTTTGCTGCCTTGGCAGATCCGCAGGTGCTGGATCACTTGGTCAAACTCGGAATTACTTCGCTTGAGCTGCTGCCCGTACACGCTTTTGTACAAGATCGGCGCTTGGTGGCAAACGGCTTGGTCAATTATTGGGGCTACAACACGCTTTCGTTTTTTGCGCCGGAATCACGTTACCTGGCTAACGGCACGTTGGATGAAATGCGGCATGCGATACAGCAGCTGCACAATGCCGGCATCGAAGTTATTCTTGACGTCGTCTACAACCATACGTGCGAAGAAGGCGAACGTGGGCCGACGCTGTCGTTTCGCGGTCTCGACAATGCCAGTTATTACAGGCTTCAAGCCGATAATCCGCGCTACACGGTCAACGATACCGGTTGCGGCAATACCGTCAATATGTCGCATCCGCGTGTGATCCAGATGGTTATGGATTCGCTGCGATATTGGGCACAGGAATTTCATGTGGATGGCTTTCGATTTGATCTTGGCGCGACCCTCGGGCGCGAAGCGACAGGATTCGACCCGGGTTGTGGCTTTTTCGACGCTTTAATGCAAGATCCGGTCTTGGCGCAGGTAAAGCTGATTTCAGAACCTTGGGATATTGGCCCCGGTGGCTACCAAGTCGGCAATCATCCTCCTGGGTTTGCGGAATGGAATGACCAGTATCGTGATGATGTGCGTTGCTTTTGGAAAGGTGACGCCGGTATGCGCAAAGTCGTGGCAGCACGCCTGCTCGGCTCGCCGGATTTATTTAAACACCACCGTCGACGCCCCTGGGCATCCGTGAATTTCCTGACGGCGCACGATGGCTTCACATTGCATGATTTGGTGTCTTATAACGAAAAACATAACGATGCCAATGGCGAAGACAATCGCGACGGCACCAACGACAACCGTTGTTATAACTGGGGTGCCGAAGGCCCGACGGACGATGCGGGCATTGTTGAGATTCGTGAGCGTATCAAGCGCTCCATGATGATGACGTTGATGTTTTCCAACGGCACACCGCTGCTGCTGGGCGGGGACGAATTTGGCCGCACCCAGAATGGCAACAACAACGCCTATTGCCAAGACACCGACCTCTCCTGGATGGATTGGCGCCTCCTTGAAAATGACGCCAACCGGGCTTTCAACAATTTCACCCAGCAATGCATTGCTGTACGCCTGGCACGGCCGACCTTACGCAGTGACCGTTTCTATACCGAAGAAGCAAGCGTGGTACCGCATGTTCTTGATATTGGTTGGTTCGATGAGAGTGGCGAAGAAATGAAGCCGGAAAATTGGCAATTTGATGAAGGCCGCCTGCTCGCATTGCGGCGCATCGCCCCAATTGACGAAGGACCGTCAGCGGGCAAGCGTGCGGCGGTCTCAATTCTGTTGCTTAATGCCTCGCCGGACAATCGCGAATTTATCTTGCCGCAACCGTTGCTTGAGTGGACGTTAATCCTAGATGCTGCCTGCCCGTCAGGCGCGCAAGAACCCAATCCGAATCTTCCGCACGACAATAAAATCACCGTCACTGCTCACAGTGCGGTGTTGATCGTAGCCGAACATGACCTCGAGTAATGTCGGCTTGCGTTCTCAACAAAGCTTTGGCGCGACGTTGCTTGACAACGGCAAAGTCAACTTTCGATTCTGGGCCCCGGACAGGCAGGCGGTTGATCTAGAAATAGAGGGACGTACCGCTTTACAGATGGTCGCGCTTGAAGATGGCTGGTTTGCGCTGGAAGTCGAGTGTAATGCCGGCGACCGTTATCGCTACCGTGTCGATCCAGCGCTCGCCGTACCAGACCCGGCCTCGCATGCGCAGGATGGCGATGTGCGCGGCGCCAGCATCGTCGTCGATCATCTGGCTTACCGGTGGCAGCATCCGCAGTGGCAAGGGCGTCCATGGCATGAGACGGTGCTGTACGAGTTGCACGTTGGTGTTTGCGGGGGGTTTAAAGGCACGATGGCGCGCTTGCCAGCACTGGCGAAGCTCGGCATCACAGCTGTTGAGTTGATGCCGGTGGCAGATTTTCCGGGAACGCGCAACTGGGGCTATGACGGCGTGCTCCCTTATGCGCCCGATGCAGCGTATGGCACACCTGAAGAACTCAAGGCGCTGGTCGATGCCGCCCATGGTTTGGGAATGATGGTATTTTTGGATGTGGTCTACAACCACTTTGGCCCTGATGGCAATTATTTGGGCACCTACGCTTCCTCGTTTTTTAAGGATGAACTCCACACGCCGTGGGGTCAGGCAATTGACTTTCGACTGCAACCGGTGCGCGATTTCTTCACTGGCAATCTGCTGCACTGGTTACATGATTACCGCTTCGATGGTCTGCGCCTGGATGCCGTGCACGCGATTAGCGAAAGCGATTGGCTACGCGAAGCTGCAGCAGCTGTGCGCAACAGTACCCCGCCGGGGCGCCACATACATCTGGTGTTGGAAAACAACGACAATACTGCAAGCTTGTTAAAAGGGCCTACGGCTGGTCTTTACGATGCGCAATGGAACGACGACGGCCACCACGTCCTGCATGTGCTGCTTACCAGCGAGCAGGAAGGCTATTACGCGGCTCATACTGATAAGCCCGCCGAGCAGTTGGCACGTTGTTTATCGGAAGGATTTATTTTCCAGGGTCAGGCAGCTCCTTACCCTGGAGGCAAGCCACGGGGAGAATCTTGTGCCCATCTGCCCCCAACAGCGTTTGTCATGTTCCTGCAAAACCATGACCAAATCGGTAACCGTGCCTTCGGCGAACGGCTAAGCGTTCTTGCAGATCCGCAGGCATTGCAAGCGGCACAGGCATTACTGCTCTTGGCACCATCGATTCCGCTGATTTTTATGGGTGAAGAATCTGGCTCTACGCAAAGTTTCTTGTACTTCACCGACCATCACCGAACTGAACTTGCAACAGCGGTTCGCAACGGCCGGCGTCAGGAATTTTCCCATTTTTCTGCATTCGCCGATTACGCCAAACGCGAGTTGATTCCCGATCCAAATGCGATAGAAACGTTTGAACAGTCGGTGCCGACCTTTGCGCCCTTCAGCACACAATCCGAACTCGCGCATGAAGCGAGAGTCAGCCAGCTGCTCGCACAACGGCGTGAGCACATCATGCCGGGGCTGCCTGGCGCTCGCTCGCTGAATGCACAAGCATTAGGCGCAGCAGCGGTCACAGCTAGCTGGCGCTTGGGAAACGGCGCGATCCTTACACTGACGCTCAATTTGGCAAAGACACCACTCGCCGTTGAGGCGAGTGAGATCGTCATTGGCCGCCACACCATGATTCTTTTCGATTCAAACAATGCAGTTGATATGTTGTCGCACGGCTCCCTGCCAGCATATTCACTGCTTGCCTTATTGGAGCCACCCTCGTGATTACTACGCCCGACCACGTTTTTGATAATTCCCCTGGAGCCCTGGCATTGCTGGAAGCCCTGGCCGACACAGCTGGCGTGATGCGCGAGTGGACCGACGCTGCCGGCAATGCAAAAGTGGTGACGCCGTCGAGCCTACGGGCAGTGCTAAGTGCACTCGACCTAGCCTGCGCAACGCCACAAGAGTGCCGCGATAGCCAGGCGCACCTGTTTGCAATACATACCGCAGGGCGACTGCCGCCTTTGATAACGGCAACTTGCGGTGCCCTAATCTACCTGCCCTTACCTGTTTCACTAGCCGGCACCCCATACCGGATTGTGCTGGAAAAAGGTGAAGTGGCCACCGGCCAAATAGACTTGGACAGTAATGCACTGTACCTTGCTGCAATTGCGGAACCTGGCTACCACCAGCTGTTTGTGAACGACATGGTTTGCACCGTGGCAGTTGCGCCAGCACGGTGTTTTAATGTCGCAGATGCGCTAGCGTGTTTGCCGGGTACACCACCAGTTAGCGAGGCCGCAACAGGCTTACGTTGTTGGGGACTGGGAGTGCAGCTATATTCGCTTAAGCGGCCAGGCGATGGCGGTATTGGCGACTTCGCTGCGCTTAATACGTTGGTACAACGCGCAGCCGAGGCTGGTGCAGCGACCATGGCAATCAGCCCGGTACATGCCATGTTTTCTGGTGACACTACCCGTTACAGCCCATACGGGCCATCAAGCCGTTTGTTTCTGAATGCCTTGCATATCGACGTGGCCGCAGTGCGTGGGCCAGCCGCGCTCGCCTCTGCACTCGCCGCGCTTGATGATGCTACGCGTGCAGAGCTGGCACGCGTAGAACAAGAAACCTTGGTCGACTGGCCGGTAGCCGGGCGCATTCGGTTGCAATTGTTGCGCACGCTCTTTGAGCAAGCCACCCTTAGGTCTGACCGGGATACAGCATTCGATTTGGAATTTTCTCAATTCCGCCTGCGTGGGGGCCAAGCCTTGGAAGACCATGCGCGATTTGAAATGCTGCATGCTTTGCAGTTGCAGCAAGGTGGTGAGAGCGATTGGCGACGCTGGCCTGCAGCCTTGCAAAACCCGCGTAGCCTTGAAGTGGCTAATCTGGCTGCCACCCAGGCGCACGAAATCGATTTTCATGCATTCTTGCAGTGGCAAGCTGCCAAGGGGTTGGCAACTGCCCAATCGGTTGCCAGGCAAGCCGGCATGCCAATTGGCTTGATCGCTGATCTCGCCGTTGGTGCCGACCGCGGTGGCAGTCAGGCCTGGAGCCGGCAAGACCAAATGATTAATGGCTTGTCGGTAGGCGCGCCGCCCGACAACATCAATACGCGCGGCCAGGATTGGGGCCTCGGAGCATTTTCGCCGCATGCGATGCAAGCACAAGGATTTCAGGCGTATATCGAAATGCTACGCGCCGTTTTTGCACACTGCGGCGGGGTACGCATTGACCATGTGCTGGGCCTGGCTCGCTTGTGGCTGGTGCCTGATGGACTTCCATCGTCCGAGGGTGCTTACCTGCGCTACCCGCTCGAAGATTTGCTACGCCTGATTGCGCTGGAGTCCCACCGGCATCACGCCATTGTCATCGGTGAAGATTTAGGCACAGTACCTGCCGGATTTGATACCACATTGGCCAATGCCGCCCTGCTCGGAATCCGGGTGCTATATTTTGAGCGGGATTACCATGGCTTTAAACCACCGTCATGGTGGTCGAACCAGGCAATGGCCACCACAACCACGCACGATTTGCCAACGGTTGCCGGCTGGTGGGCCGGCCACGATCTTGACTGGCGCGCAAAGCTTGATTTGCTTGCAATAAACGAATCGCTGGAAGAGGCGCATATTGCACGCGACCGTGAGCGCCATGAACTCTGGAACGCTTTTATTGGCGACAATGCCACCATGGCATTAATGCCGGCACCCGACAATGCAGACGATGTGGTTGACGCCGCTATTACCTATGTTACTGCCACACCGGCACCGCTTGTCATCATACCGGTGGAAGATGCGCTGGGTGTGACGCAGCAACCTAATCTTCCCGGCACCATCGATTCTCACCCAAACTGGCGCAGGCGTTTGCCGATGACTACGGCAGAAATCTTTAATGATGCTCGCGTGCGCGATCGCCTTGCGTTACTCAACCGATTTCGCGCCCTGCCAAAAGCTTCTTGAATGCCCATTCCCCGTGCCACTGTACGCTTGCAATTGCACGCAGACTTCGGTTTTGATGCCGCGCTTTCTACCGTCGATTACTTTTCGACACTTGGCATCAGCCATCTTTATCTGTCACCAGTCGTGACGGCGCAGCCCGGATCAACCCATGGCTACGATGGCATCGATACCAGCTGCGTCAGCGAAGCCCTTGGTGGTGAAGCAGCATTGCGCCGGCTGGCAGCGCGCTTGCATGAATGTGGCATGGGGTTAATTGTTGATATCGTACCGAATCACATGGGCATTGCAGGCGGCAACAACGTTTGGTGGCAAGATGTTTTGGAATGGGGCCAATCCAGCCAGTATGCAACCTGGTTCGATATCGATTGGCATCACCAGGACGAGGCATTAAAAGGCAAGGTATTGTTGCCTTTCTTGGGCCAGCAATACGGCGAAACATTGGCCGCAGGCGAACTCACGCTGCAGTTCGACAAAACGCAGGGCAAAATTTTTATTAGTTATGCCACCAATCGTTTTCCGATCGGGCCTGAATGTTATCCGGCAATTTTGGGCCGTGCTGAGGCATTGCTGCTTGAATACACTATTAAAACGTTTCAAGGGTGTGATGCTGCTTCGCGTAACAGCGTGGAGCATGGATTTACACAGTTAAAAGAGATTGCAAGAACGCCCGATGGCCTGGCTGCCGTCGACGCTGCACTGGCTTTTTATCACCCAGCTACTGCAAACGGTGCAACCGCACTGCATGCTTTGCTTGAAGCGCAACATTATCGTCTTGCCTGGTGGCGTTATGGTGCAGACAGCCTCAACTGGCTGCGGTTTTTTGAAGTGACCGAATTTGCGGGCATGCGTGTTGAAATAGATGAAGTGTTTCAGGCCACGCATGCATTGGTGCTACGGCTTTACGCCGAAGGTGTGATTGACGGTGTACGCGTAGACCACATAGACGGCTTTGCTGACCCAACCGCTTACTGTCAGCGGCTGCGTCAATGCCTGGCCACGCATGCTGCGCAACGCCCGCAGGGCGATGATGGCCCTGCGTATGTTGTGGTTGAGAAGATACTCGCCGCAGGCGAACTGTTGCGCCAAGATTGGCAGATAGATGGCACCACTGGCTATGACTTTATGGATCAGGTTGGCGCCTTCCTGCATGATCCAAGAGGCGTGGCCGAACTTGATCTGGCTTGGGCTGATGCAAAACCAGGCGCGCTACCGTTCCAACAGGAAGTGCAGGCAGCCCGGCGACAATTACTGGCATTTAATCTTGCGACCGAATTCGATGCAACCTGCCAGGCATTGCTTGAGCTTGCACGCTGCAACCTTGCCACGCGCGATTACTCCTTGAATGCCATTAAAAGGGTGTACACCGAGTTGCTAGTGCAATTTCCTGTGTATCGTACTTATGTGCGTCACAACGGCGCAGAGGCGACCGATGCACAAATTTTTTTGGTGGCAATGACGAAGGCAATGCCATATGTCGACCGTCATGATTTTGATCTGCTCATGCAAATTAATTGCTGGCTCGGTGGTGCGCCGTTGTTGGTTGGCATTGCAGCCGAAAAACAAGTCTTGGCAATCAAAAGATTCCAGCAGCTAACGCCACCCCTGGTGGCAAAATCCGTCGAAGACACCGCGTTTTATCGCTATGGTCGGCTTTTGTCGCGTAACCAAGTTGGATCCGATCCAGGGCAGTTGGCGATGTCCACCGCGCATTTTCACGAAGCATGTCAAAACAGGAGCGCGCATTTTCCTCATGCAATGCTCGCCACGGCTACCCATGACCATAAACGCGGTGAAGATGCCACCGCGCGCCTGGCAGTGCTGAGCGAACTGCCCCAACGTTGGCGCGCTTGCCTGGCAAGATGGCGCAACATGAACATGCGCTACCAGGCCTACGAACATCAATCCAAAAATGGGCCAATGCCCTCCGCCGCAGATGAAGCGATGCTTTACCAAACGTTGATTGGCGTATGGCCAGTCGGCCTCGCGGCAGATAATGTTGCAGGCATCGTTGCATTAAAAGAACGGGTGCAATCCTGGCAGCAAAAGGCAATACGAGAAGCCAAGATCGCCACCGATTGGGCTGAGCCAAACATTGCGCACGAACAGGCTTGTGCGGATTTTCTAAATGCGATCTTTTCTAATCTGCCAAACAACATTTTTGTTCAGGAACTAGCTGATTTTGCGCGCGAGCTTGCGCCTTCAGGCGCCGTCAATAGCTTAACGCAAACCATGCTGCGCATGACGCTCCCCGGTGTGCCGGATCTATATCAAGGCACCGAATTTTGGGACTTCAGCCTAGTGGATCCTGACAATCGGCAACCGGTGGATTATGACGCGCGCGCTAGTTCTTTGACGAACTATGCACTGGAAGAGATCAACCAGGTGCCGTGGCAAACAGGCGCATTGAAACAGCGCATCATTAGTGCAACGCTGGCATACCGAAAGCATTTTCCCGAAGTTTTTTCAACGGGAAGCTATGAAGCATTACTAGTAGAAGGGCCGCTTGCCGACAAAATATTTGCCTTCATGCGGCGCAAGAACAGTAACGAATTAATCGTCGTCGTTGCGCGACTTGTCGCTTCCTTCACAGTCGCTACCGACTCTATATGGATCGATCCCACAACCTGGCTTGGTACTAAAATAATCTTGCCCACTGGGTCTGCGCAGGATTGGTCGGAAGTTTTGACAAGCAGGCAATGCAGCGCGTACGAGAATTGTCTGGCAATAGAAACGATACTAACAAATGCGACAGTCGCTTTACTCTCGAACGTTAGCGCCGGTCAGACGCCGCCATCCGGCCACGCTCAATAAACTGATCAACCATCGTCGTGACAGTCCCTACATTCTCAAAGGTGCTTAAACTTAGCAATTTATCGACGATTTCTTTCAAATGCGGTGGTATACCCATATTGCCGACGTTAACAACCTGGTTGTTTTTATACGCAGTTTTCAGTTTTACAGGGAAGTTGCCAAACTCTGACATTTTTTGTCCACCAACTTTAATATCTTGCCAATTTACGTAAAACGTAGCGAGACAAACGCCAAATGCATAAAGATCGTTCTGGATACGTATCTCAGTGCCTCTGTTTTTGTAACTCGTAGTCATTGCGCGTGGAGAAATAAATATTGGCGTTCCCAAATGCGATCGTTGATCCAATGACGACGCCTTGCCAAAATCAATAATTTTCAAGTCGATGTCGCCGTCCCCCGTATCGGTCAACAGGATATTGCCGGCGCTAATGTCATTGTGGGTGTAGTTTGAAGAATGCAATTGATTGAGTGCCAAGACCGCTTTTTTCACCCACTGCAACTGCTGTTCTGGTGAGGCACTGCGAAATTTTACTTTCGCGCTTTCATCTTCCAGCACGACGCCATCCGAAAACTCCATCACCAAGACGCGCGGAGCCTGCTCGACATTGTGCAGGATTGGCTTGCACAAACGTGGGCTGCTGCACGCCTCCATCGCCTTGAATTCGTCAGTGATTGCTTCGCTATCGTTGACTTTTACACAGACGGTATTTTCATCGAATTTGGCTGTGTAGACAGTTGCATACTTACCCGCACCACACCGTTTAAAGTCCGAGTAACCATTCGCGACAAGGAAATCCCTGCCCTCAAATTGCGGGCCCGATGGAGATGACAAGCCGCTTTCGGCAAGTACGGGCGAAGAAGCTGATTCATTTCGCGCAGCGAGTGCTGCCAATGAATGCTTTGCAGAGGGCAACGGGCCGTTGGTTTTGAGTGGCCTCCTATTTAGTTGCTTTTTAGAAGGCTTTATTACACTGCCAGCGGCCTCTGGCTTATGAATAGGAAGTAACGCTCTTGCAGATGTGTTACCAAAAACACGCGATTGGTTGGCAGCTAGCGGCGATGCAGAAAACGACCCGTGAGGCGGCTCAACGCAGGATGGTCTTGACGGCAGCACATAGCCATCGGGCAGTTTTCTTCCAGAGAAAGGATTAGATTTAGGTATCGGCTGTGCTTGAGGTGACGGTGGCGGCTCTGGTCCAATTAAGCTGGCACTTGCGCCAGATTGAGCAGCACGGATGGCAATAGCAGGTTTTGGCGATATAACAGGTGTCATACAAATTCTTAATCAGGATTAAACTACTCAAAAAAGTTGCATAAAAGATAATGGTAACCGATTTCAATCAAGCAATTTTTTCAAGAAAAAAATTTTTTTCTTGCAAGGCATCAAAAATTTGATTGCTTTGAGTGCACGCGTTTTATGACAGTGTTTATGTCATTTAAAAACACGCAGCGTTTGATATCAGCAGAATATTCATACGCCTGAGAATATTTCTTTTTGGAATCTAACGGTATCTTTTTCTCTTTGGCGATGCCGATGTTGTATTTCTCGCGATTTACTGATTCCTAACAGGTATATGCGCACTCTTCACAAGCCAGCAACGGCACCGCGTGGCACTCTTGGCTTTTCAAGCGCAGCAGTACTTGATTGCAAAGAACGTGTAGTAATTTGTGTCAGCCAGGTACGCGAAAGTGGGAATTACGTTCACAAAATGAATAGTTCATGTAACACTTGGCCGGGAGCAACCCAATTTAGCTGCCACATGAAGTACGCCAAAAGCCAACAGTTGGCAGGTGCTCGACTATCCCACCATCTCAAGAGGTTTTCATGGCCGATCTTGCTGCATTTTTCCAGTCCGTCAAATTGCCCGTCATGTCTGAAGTGGCCCACTCGTTGATCCAGACGCTCGATGATGAAGATGTTTCGGCTAACCAAATCAGCCAAATTATTTCCAGAGATCCTGCTTTGACTGCCAAATTACTAAGACTTGCCAACAGTGCACGATTCGGCGTGACGCGGCAAATTTGCTCAATTGACGACGCCATCACCATGGCGGGCATGGCACAAGTGCGCACGCTAAGTTTAGCGGCATGCATGGGTGATTCTTTCCCCGTCATGCCAGGGCTGGACCGCGCCGAATTCTGGGGCTCCAGTATGGCCTGTGCAGGCTATGCTAAATGGCTGGCCGCCAGCATTGGCGTTGATAGTAATCAGGCGTGGCTAGCAGGCATGATGCTTAGGCTAGGTGAATTACTGATCGGCCAAGTCGATGCTGCGAGTTTGATAGAAATTGAACAGCAACCGCATCTGCCTGGCGGGCGCTGGGAACGCGAGCAACGCCTCATTGGGTTTAGTGAAGGTCAGATCACTGCCGAGTTGGCACGCCGATGGAATTTTCCGAATACGCTGGTTAATGCGTTCGAATCCGCTTCCGAGCCGATGGCTTCGAAGCCTTTTTGTCGCTTGAGCGCCATTATTCATCTGGCAAGTTTATTGGCAGAAACGGGTGGCGATGGGCAGGAAGTGTTGGCCACATTGCCGCATGATGTCGTTTCAGCTTTGCAGCTGGATAGCCAGTGGATGCAGGCGAAATTTCCGAGCAAGGATTCGTTTGCGGAGTTGTAGTTGTTGACTAGATTGCCTGGGCGGTTAAGCCAGATGTATTACGACAAGCGCACCTGGTTACAACTCGATTTCGGTCTTGTTGCGGGCCGTGGTCGCCACACGGAGGCAGTGAGAAATGCTCGTGCCGCCGGCATTGGATCTGCAGCCAATCCATGAGTCATCCACAGAATTTCTTAAAATATGGGAGAGACAATGAGGTTGACAGATGCGGGCTCAAGATCAAATATCTTGTAAAGGGATTACCATCCACACAATTCCGGGCTGTTTTTCAATAACGATACGGTGGTCTTCAAGCCTATAGGTCAAGTGGCAATGATGAGTTGGGTTGGACAAAACGCCGGGGTTGAAGATGACATAATTTAGCCCTTGCGCATGGCGCACGGATGCCGTCAATAGTCCTGGGTGCCCTTCACGATGAAGTCTTGCGCCTACCGACTGGGCGGTGCTGTAGTCGATCTTGTGCACCAAACTTGAATGCGTAGCTCTTAATGGCCGCAAATCCACGAGTGCTGCATCGCAGGCAACCTGATACAGCTTGCGTTCACCAATAACCTTCTCTTTTTCAAATCCTGCATCGGTCAAAAATCCATTGAACCAATGGTAGGCGGTTTCATACACAGAGGTTTCCACCGTGTCGCAACCGTACCAGACGCCAAATGTTGCGTCAGAAAATCGGCTAGCTTGCCAAAGCTTAAAAGGCCACCCAATTGCGTTGAACCATTCGGCATCCTCGAACGGCCTGTGAATAATAGGGGTTTTAGACTGATAGGGCGGCGGCTTCACTTCATCTTCAACTTGTTGCGCGGCTTCCCAGTCTTTGGGGCAGCTGGACAGGTCATCAAACAAGTCTTGTGATACACCTATGGAAACAATGTTGCGAATGACGTTGCAGTGAATGTCCGTTAGCGTGAGGTGAGAAAACAACTCGCCCATCAAACGCCACGCGCGCGATCCAAATAGGCACGCACCATCAACAAGCCAGCAAAACCCCATTCCTTCACAATCTCTACAGGGGTCAGATTGTCAAATGCTTTGTTGCGTGTGGACATCCAGCGATATACCAAGTCGCGGTTCTGCGGGAAAAGCAGGCGCAGATTCTTATGAATACCCAATAAATGGCCAACACGCTCAAATTGGTCGCGACTAGTACCGATAGCTTCGCCCTTACGATAGCGCGTCAGTGCAGCACGATTGCTAGCGGCAATACCCAAGAGTGCGGCCTGATCTTCCGTGGGCAAGTTCCAGTGGTCTAATAAGGTCATCACCATTTTGGCAAGTGCTCCCCGATCTTGCGAGGCAGGTGCGTGACCAGCACGCTTTACTACAGCGGACATTTTTGCACTCCTTTGTAAGAATTAAATCTGATACCCAAAACATAGCACGCCGCATCTTTTAAAACTTTTTTTGTTTTAAAAGAAACAGCTACGAAATAGTAAGCGTTATTCGTTTTTGGGTAACGCCTGGGCATGGAGATAAATACCCAGCGCACAAGGAAAAACAGCCTAGAGACTTTTGATCTCTAAGCTGTAGTTCTACAACGATTTGTTATGGTGCGGCTGGCAGGAATCGAACCCACGACCCCTTGGTTCGTAGCCAAGTACTCTATCCAGCTGAGCTACAGCCGCGTAAAACGAGATCATAGCAGGTTGTCATCAGCTTTGGAAGGCCCGCCGGTTGGCGTTTGTCACTAAATGCTCCAAGCGTGGCAATGAATATAAAAAATTGCCTTTCTTATGCATCCAGGAAAGTAATTTCAGAAAGGATATGTTATTGTTTCTTCTGGACAATTTATTATCCACTGGCGGCGACACGATTATGGTCGTTGGTGCATATCTGTGCCATGAGGTTTAAAAGATGACGTTTGCGATGACCAGGATCACAAAACCTCGCGGTATCAGGGTGTTAGCCGTTTTTTCCTTACTAGTCACTACCATAGCTAATACGCAAGCCGGCAATGTTTCTGTAATAGTCACCGATGCAGCTGGGCAGCCGCTTGCCGATGCAGTGGTGTATTTAGAAGCCGCCGGCAAACAGCCTCTGTCGCTGCCAGTGCGCAAGGCCATTATTGAACAGAAGGCGTATAAATTCGCGCCGCTAGTGACGGCAGTACAAGTCGGTGCGGAGGTGTTGTTTCCTAATAACGATGCAGTTCGCCACAACGTTTATTCGTTTTCTGCAGCAAAAACCTTTGAATTAAAGCTTTATTCCGGCATGCCTGGCGCGCCGGTAGTATTTGATAAACCGGGTACGGTGGTAGTGGGTTGCAATATTCACGACCGGATGGTGGCCTACATCCATGTTGTCGACACGCCGTATTTTGCCCGTACCGATGCAACAGGCATGGCGCGCATCGAGAATGTCACAGCGGGCAAATTTACCTTGAAATCCTGGCATTACCTGCTTGCTGAAAAAAGCGAGCCTTCGGAACAAATGATCACACTAACCGCCGCTGATGCAACGGCAAGTGCCCGGGTTGGTGTTAGTGCACCAGCGCCACGGTAGGGGACCAGATGCGCTTTCGAAGTTTTGAGGGAAGAATTGTCGGGCTGTTCTTGCTCATGATGCTGGTTGTGCAACTGGCAGGCTTCATCACTATTCGTAGTGGAATTGACCACAATGCCCGCGCAGCAATCCTTGCCGAACTTGAAATTTCAGAGCGTGTCTTTAAGCGTTTGCTTCACCAGAATACACAGCGCTTGAGGGAAGGAGCGCAACTGCTCGCTGCAGATTTTGGCTTTCGGCAGGCAGTCACCAGCAATGACCGTGAAACGATTGTTTCTGCGCTAGCTAATCATGGCGCGCGTATCGGTGCTGCCACCGTTGTATTGATCGACCGCGATCGTAGCGTCAAAGCATCTTCATCCAATCAAACGTCGCCGGCGCTCGTGCAATCGATCTTAACGTTGATAGATCAGGCACAAGACATGCAGAGCCAGAACGTTTTGATCGACCGCCATCCGTATCAGCTCGTAGTGGTACCAGTCAAAGCGCCTCTGACGATCGGCCATGTGGCGATGACGTTTCCAATCGATATGCAGATAGTGACCGATATGAAAGCCTTATCGGGCTTGGAAGTCTCGGTTCTGACTGCCGGGCGTGACGGCAAATGGCTTAGCGATGTATCGACGTTGGCAAAGGATGAGGCAAGCGGGGTGGCACAGCAGATGCAAAGCCTGGTGGCATCGACAAATAGTTTTACAACCAACCTTGAAACATCGCGCGGACAATTTACGGTGCGTGCCCTACCAATCGTGCGTGATGCAGACCATGTTGCGCTGGTACTGCTGCAGCGCTCAGTGGGTGAAGCAATTGCGCCTTACCGGAAGTTGCAAGCCACTTTGCTTTTACTAACCGCTCTCGGTATCGCAATTGCTGTAGCCGGTAGTTTTATTACTGCCCGCCGTATCACTACTCCTTTAAAAGACTTGTCACGTATTGCCGAACGCTTCGGGCGCGGTGACTATACCGAGCCGGTGGCACCTCGGGGAGATGACGAAATTGGCGCATTGTCGCGCACGTTCGAGACGATGCGCACAAGCATCTTGCGCCGTGAGCAAGAAATAGGCAGGCTGGCGTATTGGGATACATTGACCAACCTGCCGAACCGCGCCCGTTTTTCCATACAGCTTTCGGAAGCTATCCGCAAGGCGGCACTAAATCATCACCCGTTGCATATATTGATGATGGATTTAGATCGGTTTAAAAATGTCAATGACGTGTTGGGCCACACTTTTGGCGATGCGCTATTACGGCAAGTCGCTGAGCGCCTGAAAATACAAATCGGTGGTGAACCAGACCAGGTTGCACGCCTCGGCGGCGATGAATTCGCGGTGCTGCTGGAAATGCCATTGGAGCAGGCTCAGTTAGTTGCTGCGCGTATCCTTGGATCGTTGGAAGAGCCTATTTCGCTGGAAGACCAGACCGTGGATCTGGGCGCCGGTATCGGTATTGCTGGATACCCCGAACATGGAGTTGATGCAGAATCGCTTCTCTCGCGGGCAGAAATTGCGATGTATGCCGCCAAAAAAACGGGAAATGAAGCGGTGGTCTACGACCCTATTTTAGATCAGGGAAGTCAGCAAAGCTTGTCGTTGTTGAGTGAATTACGCCGGGCATTGGAGCGAAATGAATTTCGACTGTATGTTCAACCGAAGGTTGGATTAGAGACCGGCAAGGTCATTGCACTGGAGGTGTTAGTGCGGTGGATGCATCCTGAAAAAGGATTGGTGTTTCCCGATAATTTTATTCCGTTTGCTGAAAAAACTGGTTTTATACGGATGCTCACCCGCTGGGTGCTGGAAGAGTCGGCCGTGTTGTGTCACAAGTTGGCAGCGCAAGGTCTGGACATGAAAATTTCAGCCAATCTATCGACGCGCGATTTGCTGGACCAGGAGTTGCCGACAAAATTTGCTGACATATTGGCACGCCATCAGGTGCAGGCATCCTCTTTTTGCCTGGAAATTACCGAAAGCGCCATCATGGATGACCCGGTGCGCGCACAGGTGACGCTGGAACGGCTCCATGCCATGGGCGTGGAATTGTCGATTGACGATTTTGGTACAGGGTATTCCTCGCTTGCGTATTTAAAACGCTTGCCGGTGGATGAATTAAAAATCGACAAGTCGTTTGTCATGAACATGGAAAGTGACGCCGACGATGCCAAGATCGTGCGCTCTACAATCGATCTTGGTCACAACATGGGCTTACGAGTTGTCGCTGAAGGCATAGAGAGCGAGGTAGTCTGGAAGCTCTTGGCAGCAATGGGCTGCGATCAAGGGCAAGGCTATTTCATGAGCCGGCCAATGCCGGCAGACAAACTCCCGCAGTGGATAGAACAATGGGTCGCCCCGATAATTACGAGCGACTTGCTGAAAATCTCCAGGTTTGCGAACAAGTAACGACTGCATCATGACCACCAACCAGATAAAGTCAGCAAGCTCGCTCAAAGAAAAATCCGAGCGTCCAGCACCAGCACCAGCTGCGCATCTGGCAAGCCTTGAACAGGAGCGCGCTCGTATAGCCCGTGAAATACATGACGAGATGGGTGGCAATCTGACGGCAATTAAAATGGCGCTGGCGATGCTGCGCAAAAATTTGCCTGAGGATGTGAAGATTGCAGAACAGGCAGCATATCTGGACAGCTTAGTCGATCGCTCCATTGACGCCATGCATCGGTTGGCAAACAACCTGCGCCCTGCCGTTCTTGATTTGGGATTAATTGCCGCGTGCGAATGGCAAGTGCAAGAGTTTGTGCATCAAAATGGTATTGCTTGCCAATTTATTTCGCAATACAAAGACTTGCTGCTACACGCAGATCTTGTGACGATATTATTTCGCGTATTGCAAGAGTCACTGACCAACATAGCCAAGCATGCCAATGCCGCTAATGTACATGTCACCTTGGAGGCCGATAGCCACACGGTGTGCCTGCGTGTTGCCGATGACGGCTGTGGTTTGTCGACGGCCGCGCTCGCCAACCACAACGCTTTGGGCATTCGCGGCATGATCGACCGAGCTCGTGAAGCCGGCGGCACGCTGGTCATTAGCAACAATGTTGGTGGCGGCAGCGTCGTGTCAGCCACCATACCCCGGATTGCATAATGATCAGGACGGCAGCCTTGCAAGTATTAATTGCCGATGACCATGCCATCGTTCGGGAAGGCCTGCGTCGTATTCTAGGGGATGTCAACGATATTGTAGTGGCGGGTGATGCTTCCAACAGCGTGGAAGCATTCAGGCTTGCGCGTGACGCGCGCTTCGATGTGCTGGTGCTGGACATCTCCATGCCTGACCGCAACGGCGTCGAAGTATTGAAACAATTTCGCCAAGAGTTTCCAAAGCTGCCGGTGCTAATGCTGTCGATGCACAGGGAAGACCAGTATGCAATCCGCTCCCTCAAGGCTGGTGCTTCAGGCTATCTCAACAAGCAGAGTGCGCCGGCTGAACTAGTGAATGCGATCCGGCAGGTGGCACAAGGGCGTAAATACATCAGCCCTGAATTGGCGCAGCAACTTGCTACGCAAGTTGGCGATGACCACCAGGTACCACCGCATGAAACGTTGTCAGATCGGGAATACCAAACCTTGCTACTCATTGCAGGTGGTAAAACCGTGAGCGATATCGCTGCCGGCCTGGCTTTATCGGTAAAAACAATCAGTATGTATCGCTCGCGCCTGTTGCAAAAAATGAAATTGCGGCACAACGCTGAGTTAACCCATTACGCAATTAAAAATCAATTGCTGCAGGAAGAATAAAATGCGAACGCATGATGACCTTCCCCCGCCTCGTAACCCCGCTGAAATCGCTCGCGAGACATTTAGCCGGCTCGCGCGCCAGCGTATTGCACCCACTCCCGATAATTATCGCGATATTTACAACGACATCATCGGCATCGCTGCAGAATCCAATGCTGAAAACGTGCTGTCGACATTTGCCTCACAACTGGCGGCATTGCCCGGTGAGTTTGGTATCACCGGCAAGCAGCTGGCACGCGCGTTAAATGCGCGCGACTGGACCGATTACAGTGCTGGCCTCACTGCGCTTGCCAAAAGCCATTTGACACCTCTGCCCACACCGCCGATACCAGCGATACCAGCACGCAAACCTGAGCCAGTGTTACCACCGCTTGCACCGGCAACACCCGCGATGATCGTCGCCGCTCCGATACCTGCTGATGTGGATGTGCAGGTACGCGTGCTGCGAGAAATGCTCACGCGTACCCTCGGATATGCCGTACCGCCGCTTTTGCTCAATGCGCCAGACTTGGTGACCGAAGCCGAGGCACTGGCTGCAGGCACAAAGGAAGCACGCACTGAAGCTGCTTTAAAGGATGTGGAAGCGCGCCTGAAAAAACTTTGCTTCAAGCTCGACACAAAGGGCGCGGATTTGGCAGAGCAGCAAGAATTATTGTTGAGGCTGTTTCGCCTGCTTTTGGAAAACGTCGGCGAATTAGTAGAGGACGACAAGTGGCTGCATGGCCAGATCGACGCTGTGCATCGGTTGCTGGATGGCCCAATCACGCACTTGGCCTTGAAAGATGCGACAGCGAGTTTAAAAGAAGTGATCTACAAGCAAGGCTTGCTAAAACATAGCCTTTCAGATGCCAAGATCACGGTCAGGAGCATGATGATGACGTTCATTGATCGAGTCGGTGCGATGGTAGTTAGCACTGGTGATTACCATCAGAAAATGGATCAGTATTCACAAAAAATCACCGTGGCGCGAGATGTAAAAGACTTAAACCTCATCCTTGAGGATGTGATGCGCGAAACCCGTAGCGCTCAGGATGAAGCATTGCGCTCCCGTGACCAGATGGTCGATGCGCGTCAGGAAATGCAGGAAGCCGAAAACCGCATACAGCATCTTGAGTCGCAACTTGAGAAGATGAGTGAGCTGGTGCGCGAAGACCAGTTGACAGGCAGCCTGAACCGGCGTGGGCTTGATGAAGTGTTCGAGCGTGAATTTGCTCGGGTCGACCGTCAGGGCGGGACGATATGCATCGCCATGCTCGACCTGGACGATTTTAAGCGGCTCAATGACACGCACGGTCACATCGCTGGCGACGAAGCACTCGTGCACTTAGTGGGATTGGTCAAAGAGGTGTTACGTACGATGGATGTGGTGGGCCGGTTTGGTGGTGAGGAATTTTTAATTATCTTGCCGGATACACCCTTGGACGCTGCAACACAGACGATCACGCGCCTGCAGAGGGAGCTGACCAAACGGATTTTCATGGTCAATCATGAGCGACTGCTCATTACCTTTAGTGCCGGCGTGGCACTGCGTCTGCCGGGCGAGGATCCGGTTGCCTTGGTCAAACGTGCGGACGCGGCACTGTATGCGGCAAAAAAAGCCGGCAAGAACCGTGTGGCAATCGCTTCCTGATTGCTTCTTGTTACCTGCCGCCCTTTAGGCAAACCGCCTATGCGATGCGCTTGAGCCAGGCTCCCGGCCAATGTGTGATGTTGTGCGTTAAGTCGCTTTCATTGAAGGGCCAGGCCGGCTGCTCCACAACAAAATTTGGATGGCTCGCCGCAAAATCACGTGCGGCATGGGTTGGGTTATCAGTGGTCCAGCCAGGGGTGCCACGCGGCACATCTGCCAGATCAAGCATGATGCCGTCTGTGGCGACGATATAGGAACCTTTCGACACCATCACTGCATAGGCTTCGAGCTCATCGCATACATGAGCGTAAGTATGGTTCGAGTCAAGGATGATCAGCGTGGTTTCGCCAGGCTTGATCAAACCCTGCACTTGTGCAACGACATCTGGTGCAGTGGATGAGCCTTCGATCAGAGTCAGATAACGAGCCAACGGATGCACTTCAATTGCTGCGCGATTGTGTGCCCTGATATCGATATCGATGCCGATAACACGCCCCTTCTCCATTGCCTTACACAAGCTGGCGTAAAAAATCAGGGAGCCGCCATGGGCCACACCGGTTTCAATAATTACGTCCGGCTGCAATGCGTGAATCACTTCCTGCATGCGTAGCATATCCTCTGGCAGTTGAATCACCGGGCGGCCCATCCAGGAAAACGAGTACTGGTATTTCTGATTCCAGCCAATACGCACCCATTGTCGGGAAATGGCTTCAAACGCCTCTTTGGAATACAACTCAAGCGTGCGAGCTTGGCCATGCTCTTCCAGCATCAGGGTTTTTGCATCGGTATCGAGAATCAGCTTCATTAGATGCTCCAGTCAATTAAGGCAATGTTAAGACCCAGGCTATCGAGGATTGCCTGGTTTTCTGCGCGGTAGTTTGGGTTCATGAGGATGATGTTGCAAACGTCGCGCCCACACAATGCGGAAGGGGCTACGACCGGATGGCCAGTACCCGGCAGGAACCGGCCCTGTTTGTTTGGATTAACGTCCACCACGCAGTCAATCAAGGTACAGTTGGCGTCGAGCAGGCTGGCGAAGGTGGCACCCTTGGCGCCTGCGCCCCACAATGCCAGGCCGCCCTGCTCCCGCAAAGCGCGTGCTCGTTGTAGCAGATCCTGGCACAGGGCTTGCTCGGAAGTGCCGTAAGCCTCTGCCAGCACTGCCGTCGGGTGCGCAACGGGTAAGTGGCCCGATACCTGGAACGGCTGCTTTAGCTGCGGGCTGAGGCTGGCTTCAAGCCACAGGTACTGGCCACCGAAAATATGGGCAACCCGGTCTACCTGAAAACCGGCTTGGGTAAAAGCCAGGCTGAGCGAATTTGCCGAAAACAGGGAACAGTGTTCATAGAAGAAATCCCAGACGACCCGGTTTTTAAAAATCCACTCCACGCAAGGCGTCTCAAAAAACACCCGTGCTTTGGGTGATTGCTGCAAGGCGTCGTGAATCGAATGCAACAACGCCATCGGTGCCGGTACATGTTCGATCACATGACGGCACACCACCACGTCGGCGGCCACATCGGTGCAGGACGCATCGTAGAAGCAGCGCCGAAAGGCCAACCGACTGCCTAGGTCGTGATCCGGCCCCACGTAAGTTGGATCAAACCCGAAACCCTGGTTACCGGAATCCGGATAGGCCACCAGCTTGCGCAAAAAATGTCCCTTACCGCAACCAACTTCCACGATCCGGCTATTACACACACCCTGCCGCTCTACGAGATCCCGCACCAGGGTATCAAGATAATCGTCAAAAAACGTTGAGCAGGATTGGGTATTGTCGTAATCCTCGCCGTACGACAAGCGGTTGCCGTCGAATGCACGATTGCATACAAAGCCGCATGCCTGGCACGCAACCATGTCGAGATCGCCACGTGTAGCCTTGCGTGCTTCCACCTGGGTTTGCATGACGAGGTTTTGATGCACCGGTACCTGGCCGCGTTGCAGGAAGGGTTGAAGGTGGTGCCCACTGCAAACGGGGCATGCAGGCAATGTCATACGGCTCCTTCGTCGCAGGTGATGATTGCCTTGGCCAAACCGGCAGCGAGGTCAAGTCGGGGCCGCCAGCCGAATGTACGCAACGTTTCGCTATTGCCTGCCAGCAGACGAGGCTCACCCGGACGCTGCCGGGCAAGCTCGAGCAATGCGCTTGGATCGGCATTAAGTTGATGGGCGAGCTCTTTGACCACCGTATGCAATGAAGTCGGCTTGCCGCTGGAAATATTAAAAGCGCCTTCCGCTGGTGATTGCAAAAGCGTGATAAAGCCTTCAGCAACATCGGAGGCATGTAAAAAATCGCGCTGTGCTTCAACATCGATGGAAAACAGCGCATGGCCGTCTTTTAGCACCTTGATCAAGGAAGGGATGATGCGCTCGCCACATTCGCCCGCACCAAAAGGCATGAACACCCTGCCCCATGCACAGCGCACATGTTTGGCTCGACAAACTGCAGCGATGAGTCGGTGGGTGGCATCCTTGGAAACGCCATACAACGAGGTTGGATTAAAAGATGATGCCTCAGGATCGGATAAGGCATCGTCCCAGGTATATTCGGCGCAGGTGCCGGCAACCACGACATGCTTGCCACCGGCCTCACAAAATGATTCGGCCAGGCGCACGCTGGCATCGACCCAACGCAGGTTGAGCGGTGAATGCCAGTATTTTCCATGCTCGGCATACCAAGCCAGATGCAACAGATGCGTCGCACCGGCAGCAGCCACCTCGTTTGTATACGCACAAGGCCGTTGCAGCAGGTCTGCGGCGATGAAACAATCGTCGGCAATCGTGGCAGGCTGCGTGCGACCGACGACGATATACGGTATGGCATGTTGTTCCAGGCATGCCAGCACGTGTTTACCCAAAAAACCACTGGCACCGGTGACCAACACTTTCATGAAGCACTATCCGGCACAATGGTAAGCGCTGGAATTGCTGTAACAAATTGTGCGCCCCAATGCCTTGCATAATCGAGCTGGGCCATAACTTCAGTGCGCAAATTCCATGGCAGGATCAGTATCCGATCCGGTCGATTGCTACGTAGATGGTCTTCATCGACAATCGGAATACGGCTGCCCGGCATCCATTTCCCCTGTTTTGCAGGATTACGGTCGACGACGTACGGTAAAAGATCGGGCCGGACGCCTGCAAAATTTAATAGCGTATTGCCTTTCGCAGCAGCGCCATACGCTGCCACTTTCAAGTTCTGTCGCTTGGCATCGATCAAAAAACACAACAGGTCGTCTTTTATTTTTTCTGCGCTTTTTTGCATACCTGCGTAGAAATGATCATGCTGCATGCCGGCTGCCTTCTCAGAAGCAAGTATTGCTGCTACGTTGGCTGAAATAGGTTGCACGCCTGTATCGGTGCGCTGGGCAAACACTCTTAAGCTGCCCCCATGGGTCGGTAGCGCTTCGACATCGAATACCACAAGCCCGGCACGGGCAAATATTTGGTGCACCGCTGTTAAAGAAAGATAGGAATAATGCTCGTGGTAAGCCGTATCGAACTGGTTTTCTTGGACCATGCGCAGCAGGTGAGGAAATTCGAATGTCGCAACGCCTTGTGCTTTCAGCAGCACCGTGAAACCGGCAACAAAGTCATTAATATCCGGCACATGTGCCAACACGTTATTGGCAGTCATTAAATCTGCAGCATGCCCCTGCGTGCGCAGGGATTGAGCCAACGCAACGCCAAAAAAATGTTCGATAATCTCGAGCCCTCTTTTACGAGCGGCCTTGGCTGTAGTGGCAGTGGGCTCGATCCCAAGGCAGGGTATGCCGCGTTGCCGTACGTATTGCAATAAGTAACCATCGTTGGCGGCCACTTCGACCACCTTGCTCTGCAAATTTAATGAGAACCTGGCTACCATGTCTTCCACGTAGCGCTGCGCATGCGCGAGCCAGCTGCTGGAAAACGAGCTGAAATAGGCATAGTCAGCATCAAACAACGCATCAGCCTGGGTGAAATCTTCAGTCTGCACCAATTTGCATGCGCCGCATGCCAACAGACGCAAGGGCAGCCACACTTCGGGTGCATGCAGCATTTCTGCACTCAGGTAGGCATTCGATGGTGGCGAGGCACCGAGATCAAGAAAAGGCAGGTGCAAGGACGTTGCGCAATGGCGGCATTTCACAAAGATATTCCCTTGAAATTTGAATCGATCGGTACATGGGATGCATCGCGTAGTGAAAGCTCACCCACCGGCAATGGCCAGGGGATTGCAAGGCGGGCGTCTTGTGGATGCAACCCTCTCTCAGCTGCCGCCGTGTAGGGTTCAGAGTGGCAATAATGCAGCGCCACGTTATCGGTAAGCGCCTGAAAACCATGGGCAAAGCCTTCCGGTATCAGCAGTGCGCAACCGTTATCTGCCGACAAACGCACCGCGTGCCATTGCAAAAACGTTGGCGAACGACGCCGCAGATCGACCGCCACATCCCAAATCTCACCAATCAGGCAACTGACCAATTTCATCTCTGCATGCGCACCTTCCTGAAAATGCATGCCGCGCACTGTTCCTGCTTTGCGAGTGTGTGTATGGTTGATCTGAGCGATTGGCTTACGCCACCCAGCGTGTTCCAGAACCTCCGCACAAAACAGGCGCGACAGAAAACCACGGGTGTCCGCCAGTGTCGCGCGCCGGATAATTTTAAGACCGGCCAGAGGCGTGTTTTCAATAACGAGGCCACTCATCGTCCAGCCTCGAAATCGGCAATATCTGCCTCGCACAATACCCGGGCGTCAGCACCCTGTGCAAAACGCCGATACCAGTCAACGCTACGCCGCACGCCCTGAGCAAGACTCCAGTGCGGCGTCAAACCAAGTGTGGTGCGCGACTTCGCAATTTCCAGCGCCAGCCAACCGGCTTCGTGCGGGCCTTCGCTGCCATCGCCCCACACCACTTCGCCGCTGCCATATACCGTTTGAGCAAGCGCTACCACCTCGCGTACCGTTGCCGCTTCATTCGTCGCCGGGCCAAAATTAAAGGCGCTCGCGTCACTCGGTGCTTGCCACAGATGCTCGGCCAGCAACAAATATCCGCCCAAAGGCTCCAGCACATGCTGCCACGGCCGTATTGCATCTGGCCGGCGCACGGCGAGCACCTGGCCTGCTTGCCACGCCCGGATCGCATCCGGTAAAAGCCTGTCCGAAGACCAGTCCCCACCGCCAATGACGTTTCCGGCGCGGGCGGAAGCAACCGCCACACCATTGGCTTTTAAAAAAGAATCACGATAGCTGCCGATAATGATTTCTGCAGCAGCTTTGCTGGCGCTGTAGGGATCATGGCCGCCAAGCATATCCGTTTCACGATAGGGAAATGGTGCTTCGAGGTTGCGATAGACCTTGTCAGTTGTGATTGCTAGAACCACGCGCACGCGGTCGGATGAACGCAGTGCATCGAGCAGGTGCGCAGTGCCCATCACGTTACTGGCCAAGGTGCCCAAAGGATCGGCATAGCCAGCGCGCACCAAGGGCTGAGCCGCCAAATGAAACACAAGCTCCGGTGCAGCATGATGAACCAATGACGCTAGTGCTGCGGTGTCGCGCAAGTCACAGACATGATGGTGAAGGGTTGAAGCGATGCCGGCACTGTCAAATAGATTAGGCTGCGTTACTGGTGCAAGTGAAATACCATGCACCTCCGCGCCCAGACGATGCAGCCATAACGCGAGCCAGCTGCCCTTAAAGCCTGTATGGCCGGTCAACAGTACGCGTTTGCCGCGCCAGAAATCTGGTGTCGGGCGCTTCACCAGGTTTTCCAGGGAGCTTTGCCGGTTTGCCATAAATCCTCCAGCATGTTTTTGTCGCGCAGGGTATCCATTGGCTGCCAAAAACCGGCGTGTTCGAATGCCATTAATTCACCTTCGTCTGCCAAGCTTGAGAGCGGCTGCTCTTCCCAGCTGGTGTCGTCTGTGGCGATGCGGGCGAGGCAGCGTGGCTGCAAGATGAAAAACCCACCATTAATCAACCCGCCATCGCCACGAGGTTTTTCGGTAAAGCCCCGCACATGGTCACCATCGCGGGTGAGTGCACCATACCGCCCGGGTGGACGCACAGCGGTTACGGTGGCAAGTTTGCCGTGGGCCAGGTGGAAGGCAATGGATGCAGAGATATCGACATCGGCTACGCCATCGCCATACGTAAAACAAAAATTGGGCTCATCCTGCACATAATCAGCCACGCGCTTTAACCGGCCACCGGTCATGGAATCGTCACCGGTATCGACCAGCGTTACCTTCCAAGGCTCGGCATGTTTGTGATGCACCTTCATTTTATTGTTGGCCATGTCGAAAGTGACGTCCGACATGTGCAGGAAGTAATTGGCAAAATATTCCTTGATGAGGTAACCCTTGTAGCCGCAGCAGATCACGAAGTCATTGACGCCATGCGATGAATACATTTTCATGATGTGCCACAGGATCGGCCTGCCACCGATCTCGATCATGGGCTTTGGCTTCAAGTGTGTTTCTTCCGAAATACGGGTACCCATTCCGCCTGCAAGGATCACGGCTTTCATCAGGGTTGTTCCCTCCAAGTCGCATACATTCCTTGAAACGCGTTTTCCACGCCTCTGGCAAAACCCGGCCCATCCATCACTGGCGAGGCGCGCATACGCTCTCGCATCGTGGCGCGCAGTGTGATGAGCTGCTCTGGCTGCGTTGCAAATGCGCAAGCTTTTTTGACGTATTCCTCTTCGCTCTGGGCCACCCACTCCGGCAAGCCCAGATTCGTCATCAAGCTCGTGCCAATCAACCCAACCGGCGGCCTGCCGGCTAACGTCAATGCTGGAACGCCCATCCACAAGGCATCAAACAGCATCGTGCCACCACTATGAGGAAAACAGTCCAGCAGGATATCGATGTCTCCAAGACCTTCAAAAATGTTGGCACTCTTACGCATCGTGACCCGGGTTGTATCCATGCCGAGTTTGGCCATAAATTCAGTGTAATAGGCTTGGTTCGCAGGATCGGCAAAAGTGGAGAAATCGAGTATCAGGCGGGCAGTCGGCAAACGCTGCAATATCTCACCCCACACCCTGAAGGTACGATGGTTTAATCGCTCGGTGCGGCCGGAGTAGCCGAATGTAAGATAACCGTTGTTCAGATAGGGTGGCAGCACGACCTCGGCAGTTTCTTCCGGTGGCTGGTACGCTACAAAAAAATGCGGCAACCTTACGATCTGCTCGCTTGTGAGCGTGCCTTCAGGCGCCATGATCGGATCTGTTAATACGTAATCAATCATTTTTAAGCCGGTGGTCCAGGCTGCGCCTAACCATGTCGCCTGGATTGGCGCAGGCTTCAATGTGAATACACCCAGCCTGTCACCTTGCATGTGGTTACAGCAATCAACCAGGATGTCGATACCATCGTCTTTGATCAGTTGCGCTGCTGCGGCATCGTCAAGTTGGCGGATAGGCCGCCAATGGTCGAACACGGCCTTGAATTGCTCGGTGAAGGCATCTTCGCTAAAGACGTTGGAGTAGGCAAATAATTCCACGACTGTCGGATCGTGGTTGGCAAACAATGGCATGAAGTAAAAACGCGAGGTGTGACGCCGAAAGTCGGGCGATACATAACCGATACGCAGGCGGCGCCCGGGTGTGCGGTCATGCTCGGTGAAATCGGTAGCAGGCATGGGGAAGCGCTCACCCCAACGTTCGAACTCCCGATAAATCTGGACTGCACTTAAATCAGCATGATAAGAAAAGGCATACAGCCGCTGCTCCCATATCACCCGCAGGTCGCGGCCAGTCTCCAATGCCCGGTCGCTGCAGGCAACGACTTGGGTAAAGTCGGAAAGATAGGCATGCGCGGTAGCCAGATTGCTGAACCCTTCACCAAATGCAGGCTCAGCTTCTACGGCCCGCATAAAACACTGTCTAGCTTCAATCAGCTTGATCTGCGCCTGCAGCACTAATCCCAGATTATTATGGGCGTCGGCGAGCATGGGGTTGTAGAGAAGCGCTTGGCGATAGCAATGTTCGGCTTCATCGACTTGGCCTTGATGTTTTAATGTAATGCCAAGTTGATTGTTCAGAATGGCATCCGACGGCTGCAATGCCAGCGCACGACGCTGGAAGCTTTCCGCCTCATCGAGGCGATCGAGTTTATTTAGAGTAAAACCAAGGTTGCCAAACACCTCAGGCCACTCGGGCCTTAATTTTAATGCGGTGCGGTAGCACTTCTCCGCCTCGGCAAACCGATCCTGCCCTTTCAAGGCATTACCGAGATTGTTGAGCGCCTCAGGATGATTGGGCTTGAGGCGTAAGGCTCGCCGTAATATCGTTTCGGCCTGCCGTGACTCATTGGCGGCAGTAAGCGCAGCGCCATGGTTGCTCAATGCTTCAAAATCGTTGGGCAGCAACTGCACTGCCTTGTGTGAATAGGATAAAGATTCAGCCCCTCGGTTCTGTTTTTGTAAAACCGCGCCAAGTATTTTCCATCCATTACCGTTTTTAGGATGGCTGGCAATGAGTGCACGAGCCTGCGTTTCGGCTTCAGCCAGGTGCCCCTGTTGAAACAGCACGACACTGGATTCAATGCTTTGTTGCGGTGTCATCGACTTCGGCAGCTTTTTTTTCAAACCCACTTTTTTTGAAGGCTCTTGGATGATCGGCAACTTGTGCTCTAACGCATCCAACACATCTCCCTCCAAGCCACTTTCCCGACTCAGCAAGATCGCTTCCCGGGCAGCGTCATGCCGGCCGGCCTTGATTGATGCATCAATGTAGCTCAGCCAATATTGGCCTTGTTGCGGATTGGCTTCCAGCGCAGCTTCTAAAAAAGGTAAGCCGGCTTGCGCATCACCTAGCTGTACTGCCAGAATACCTAAATTATGGTTAGCAATGGGGTGATGCGGGGCAGCATCAAGAATGGATCGATACAGTGCCTCAGCAGTGGTGAAATCACCGGCCTCTTGGCAAGACAAGGCTTGCTGCAATCCCTGCGCGATGATGCTATTGGCATCTTCCAAACTGTCGCCTACAAACTTGGCATACATCATCTGGAAAGCGTCTTCCACGCCTCGGGCAAAACCTGGGCCATCCATGACTGGCGAGGCGCGCATACGCTCGCGCATCGTTGCGCGTAATGTGACGAGCACTTCTGACTGCGCAGCGAAAATGCAAGCCTTCTCGACATATTCCTCTTCACTGCGTGCCACCCATTCCGGCAGGCCCAGATTAGTCATCAGGCTCGTGCCGATCAACCCCACTGGCGGCCTGCCGGCAAGCGTCAATGCCGGAATGCCCATCCACAAGGCATCAAAAAGCATTGTGCCGCCGCTGTGGGGGAAACAGTCCAGGAGAATGTCGATATCGCCCAACCCTTCGAAAATATTGACGCTGCGACGCATGACGACGCGGCTGGTGTCAACACCATGATTACCCATCACTGTGGTGTAGTAAGCCTGGGTTGGTGGATCGGCAAAGGGGCCGTAATCCAGCATCAGTTTTGCGGTTGGCAGCCGGCGCAGAATTTCGCCCCACGTTTTGAACGTGCGGTGGTTCAGTCGCTCCGTGCGGCCGGAGTAACCAAAAGTGATATAGCCGTTTTTTCGATGCGGTGGTGGCACGACCTCGGCCGTCACCTCGGGCGGCTGGTAAGCCACGAAGAAATGCGGCAATTGCACAACCTGCTCTGAAGTCAGCGTGCCTTCCGGCGACATGATCGGGTCGGTTAGAACATAGTCGACCATTTTCAAGCCGGTGGTCCAGGCTGCGCCAAGCCAAGTCGCTTGGATTGGTGCAGGTTTATGTGTAAATACACCAAGCCGGTCATCTAGCATGTGGTTGCAGCAATCCACCAGAATATCGATTCGGTCATCTCTGATCAATTGTGCAGCAGCGGCGTCATCGAGATGTCGGATCGGCCGCCAATGATCAAACACCGACTTGAATTGCTCGGTGAATGTGTCATCGTGGCGCACGTTGGAGTAGGCAAACAATTCAACAATGACAGGATTGTGGTGAGCAAACAGTGGCAAAAAATAGAAGCGCGAGGTATGGCGCCTAAAATCAGGTGAGACATAACCAATGCGCAAACGCCTGCCAGGTGTGCGATCGTGCCGTGCGAAGTTAGTCATTGGCATCGGAAAACGTTCACCCCAGCCCTCGAACTCACGATAAATCTGCGCTGCGCTAAAGTCTGGATGATACGAAAAACTATATAACCGCTGTTCCCATGCGACGCGAGGGTCTCGGTGCAATGCCAATGCCAGGTTGCTACGGCTGGTAGCCCCCTCAAAATCCGACAGGTAGGCAAGCGTTACGCCAAGGTTGCCCTGGGCATCGGCAAAGCTGGGATCGATTGCCAACGCTTGGAGGTAAGCGTCTCTGGCTTCAACCAGGCGCCCTTGCGAATGCAGCATCAAGCCAAGATTATTGTGGGTTTCAGACCAGCCGGCATTGATGGCGATCGCCGATCGGTAACACGACTCCGCGCCGGGAAAATCGCCTTTCTGCTTCAACGTAATGCCCAGATTATTGTGTAATCCGGCGTTGTTTGGCTTTAACGTAAGAGCATGGCGGTGGTGGCTTTCCGCTTCATCTAGTCGATCCATTTCCTGCAAGGTTGTTGCCAGATTGCTGTATGCCTCGGCCCAGGTTGGCTTGATTTGCAGGGCCGCACGAAAATGTTGTTCCGCTTCAGTCAAACGGGTTTGGTCCTTAAGTGCATTACCCAGATTGTTGTGCGCCTCGGCAAACCCTGGCTGGTGTTGCAAAGCGCGTCGCAGGTAATGTTCTGCTTCGCTGGGTCTGGCTAGAGATTGCAGTGCTGCACCGAAGTTAGAAAGTGCTTCCGCATCCGTCGGCAGTAATTGCACCGCTTTCTCCGAAGGCATCAAGGCATCGGCAATTTTTCCCTGTTGTTGCAGAATGGCCCCCAGCATCTTCCAGCTCGAACCACTATTGGGGTAACGTGCAGTAAGCGTGCGCGCATGAGCTTCCGCATCGGCTACAAAGCCTTGCGTAAATAACGTATCAAGTAAAGTATTTTCTTGCGCGGTTGGCATGGTTGGCGCAACAGGTTGACTACTCTCCAACTGTTTTTGATTGCACCATGTTGCATACATCATTTGGAAAGCATCTTCTACAACTCTGGCGAAGCCCGGGCCATCCATCACCGGCGAGGCGCGCATGCGTTCACGCATTGTGGCGCGCAATATCACGAGTTGCTCTAACTGGTTCGCAAACGCACAGGCTTTCTCTACATATTCATGCTCGCTTCGGGCTATCCACTCCGGCAACCCGAGGTTTGACATCAAGCTCGTACCGATCATCCCCACCGGTGGTCTTCCTGCCAGTGTCAAAGCTGGAACACCCATCCACAAGGCATCGAAAAGCATCGTGCCGCCGCTGTGTGGAAAGCAGTCCAAGATAATATCGATGTCGTTAAGGCCCTCAAAAATATTGGGGCTTCGACGCATCGTCACGCGCGACATATCGACGCCCAGCCTTGACATAAACTGCGCGTAATAGGCTTGCGTCGCCGGGTCGGCAAAGGGCGCAAAATCCAGAATCAGCCTTGCCGTCGGCAGCTGGCGCAAAATGTCGCCCCACACCTTGAACGTTCGATGATTCAAGCGCTCGGTACGCCCGGTATAGCCAAACGTGACATAACCATTGCCCACGCCTGGTGGTACTACCACCGCTGCGGTCTGATCGGGCGGTTGATAAGCAACGAAACAATGGGGCAATCGTATGATGGCTTCGCTAGTGAGCGTGCCTTCAGGCGCCATGATCGGGTCTGTGAGCACATAGTCGATCGTCTTTAGGCCAGTAGTCCACGCTGCACCCAGCCAAGTGGCCTGAATTGGGGCGGGTTTTAGTGTGAAAATACCCAGGCGATCATCTTGCATGTGGTTGCAACAATCCACCAAAATATCGATGCCATCGTCTCTAATTAGTTGTGCTGATGCCGCATCGTCCAAAGCCCGAATTGGGCGCCAATGATCAAAAACGGACTTGAATTGCCTGGTAACGGCGTCTTCCAGTCGTACGTTTGAATAAGCGAATAGCTCGAAGGCGGCTCGATCGTGATTGGTAAAGAGCGGCAAGAAATAAAAACGGGAAGTATGGTTACGAAAATCCGGCGAGACATAACCGATGCGCAGCCGGCGTTTCGGCGTTCGGTCATGACCATTAAAATCAGCTGCAGGCGTTGGAAATTGTTCGCCCCAGCGCACAAACTCTTGGTAAATTTGTGCCGTGCTTAAGTCGGGATGATAAGAAAAACAATATAAGCGCTGCTCCCAGGTGATGCGCCCTTGCGGATCTAGGGATAGTGCTAGATCACTGTCTGCTACGGTTTGCGCATAATCAGAACGACAGGCACGGTTTAGGTTACTGCTATTGCGTGCCTGCACATGTGTGGGGTTAATTTCCAGCGCCTTTTTAAAAGCGTCGCCGGCTTCTGCCAGTCGGTGCAAATGCGTCAGACTCAAACCAACATTGACGTGGGCCTCGACCCAATGCGGTTTTGATCGTAATGCAGCCTTGTAATAGTGTTGGGCTTCTTCATCTAGCCCCTTGTTGCGCAAGACATTTCCCAAATTATTGTTAGCTTCGGCATTGGTAGGCTCAATGCTCAGCGCTGCCTTCAAATGCACTTCGGCTTCATCTAGCCGGTCCAATGATTGCAAGGCTGCACCAAGATTGCTACGTGCCTCAACATCTAGTGGCGCAATTTCTGCAGCACGCATTGCCGGCGAGAGCGCTTCAACATAATTACCCTGCATCTGCAACACCGCGGCGTGCAACTTCCAGCCGAACACATCGGCAGGATACGTAGCGCATAAATGGATAGCTGATTGTGCTGCCTCATGCAACCGGCCCGCTCTGAACTCTGCAAGCGCGAGATCAATTTCCTCACGACTTGGCGACGCAACCTGGTTTTTCATAAGCGGACTTGTCATGGTGATAAATAGTGTGATTTAGTTGTTTTTACGCACTATATTGACTGTACCAGTTTCTTGCGAAAAGGAAAGTACCTAAGCGCTAGACAACTGTTTGCGACGTACAAAGCAACTGCCTAGACCAACTAATAGTGGTATTTCTGGCGGCGTTGGTATTAGCGTTATTAATAAGTTATTAAATTAATAACTTCTGGCCGTGTTCTAGCACTCGAATCGATGAAATGAGGCGTGGAAAGGCAGCTATCACTGGCTTTAAAGCGTATCGGCCAACGCTAATATGGGCACATACCAAGACGGCACCATACAAAAGGAGGGGCAAACAAGGATACGGGAGGGCTGAAAACCCGCCTGCGATGGACGAAGTTGAAAATAAATTGCTCAGGTCGCTAAACTTTTCCAGAGAGCAACCGATAAAAAGTTACAACCGCGGTTTGCACCACTCGACAAACGAGGCAATCCAAGGTTGGCGGTAATTCGACAAATGTCATCGCACCCCAGTATTCAAGGAGCTTCACCATGGCCGCATTTATCAATACCAACACTGCTTCGTTAAACGCACAACGTAACCTGACTGCATCGCAGTCGTCGCTGACAACGTCGCTGCAACGTTTGTCATCGGGCTTGCGTATCAACAGTGCAAAAGACGACGCCGCCGGCCTCGCAATTTCGGATCGTCTGACTTCACAAATCAACGGTTCGAACCAGGCAGCACGTAATGCTAACGACGGTATCTCGTTGGCGCAAACTGCCGAGGGCGATTTGGCACAGATCGGTAACAACCTGCAACGTATTCGTGAATTAGCAGTACAAGCATCAAACGGCAGCAACAGCGCCAGTGACCGTGCTTCACTTAACAATGAAGCAACACAGTTGATCTCGGAGATTGACCGCGTTGCCAGCGGCTCGTCATTCAACGGTGTGAAATTGCTTGATGGTTCATTTTCAGCCCAGTCGTTTCAGGTTGGTGCAAACAACAATGCAAACGACCGGATTTCAATCGATACAATTTCTAGTGCCCGTGCAAACTCCTTGGGTGTCGGTTCGAACTCCAGCTTTAGCACAACCGTTACCGGTGCCGCAATTACTTCGTCAACTGCCTTTAGTGCAACTGGCTTGGTCATCAACGGTTTCACGGTTGGCGTATCCAACTCCGACGGTGTATCGACCGCATCGGCAGCCGGCAGCGCGCTTGCAAAAGCTAATGCGATTAACGCGGTCACGGGCTCCACAGGTGTAAGCGCTTCGGTTACCGGTGCCACGCTGACTAATACAGCAAGTACAGCAGGTGCTTTTAGCTTGCAGGTGAACGGTGTAACAGTTGCTGGTAACACCACGACTGCGACGGGCGCAATTAGTGCCAGTGAGGTGGCCGCAGCGTTTAACGCCGTCACAGCTCAAACCGGCGTTACAGCAACCGTTACCGGTGCAACATATAAGCTCACAGCAGCCGATGGACGTAATATCGATATCAGCGCCACGACAGCCGGCGGCAGCGGTGCAGCAACCGGTACAACCTCTGGTGCAATTACGTTGACTTCCAACTCGGCAGCCGGCATCACGATTGGTGGTGCGCAAGCTACAACAGCAATACTGGGTACTGGTGCTCAGGCAACAGCTGCAACCGCTACAGCTGGTGCCGGCATCTCGTCGCTGAATTTGTCCACAGCTTCCGGTGCGCAAGCAGCATTAGCATCGCTTGATTCGGCTCTTGCTAACGTCAACAGCTCCCGCGCTTCACTGGGTGCGTATCAAAACCGTTTCAGCTCAGCTGTCACCAGCTTGCAAACCAAAACCGAAAACCTGACTGCTTCCCGCAGCCGGATTCAAGATACGGACTTTGCATCGGAAACAGCCTCGTTGACACGTGGCCAGATCTTGCAACAGGCTGGTACTGCAATGTTGGCGCAGGCGAATTCGTTGCCACAGGGTGTGTTAGCCCTGCTGCGAGGTTAATCGTCGGCAAGCAAGTAACAGGGAGTGACCGAAACGTCTGGTTTCAGACGTTTCGAACAGGACGGAAAGCGGGCAACCGTTTTCCGTCTTCCCACTAAAGGGGAAAGCATCATGAGTGCCTTTTCAGTCAACAGTTATGCAGCAAGCGTGCTTTCAAGCGCGCCATTGAATACACCAAGCAGATTACCCACGCCGGCAACAGAAGGCGCGCAGGTTTCCCCACTCACTCAGACTGCCGCCGTGGCAGTGGTGAAGCCGCCTAAGGCAACAGAAGAAAAAGCCAAGCTTGATGATGCAGTGGCAACCATCAACCAATTCCTGAAGCCTATTGCCAGTAGCGTGCAGTTCAGCGTCGATGAAGACAGCGGCCGTACGTTGGTAAAGGTGATTGACACCGATACAAACAGCATCTTGAGACAGTTCCCTTCCAAAGAGGCGCTTGCCATCTCCACCGAATTGGGCAAGCTGCAGGGGCTGTTACTTAAAGACAAAGCGTAAGGCAAAAAGGAAAAATCATGGGTATTTCCTCACCAGGCCTGGGTTCCAACCTCGACGTTTCCAGCATCGTTTCACAGCTGATGGCCATCGAGAAGCAACCACTTACCCAGCTCGATTTAAAGACTGCCAGCTTTCAAGCTAAATTATCCGGCTTCGGCACGCTTAAAAGCGTGCTGTCGCAGTTTCAATCTGCCTTGAATGGCTTATCCGATCCTGCCAAGTTCCAAGGCGTAAAAACTAGTATCGGCGACGCGACGGTAGCGTCAGCAAGTGGTAGCCCAATTGCTGTGCCAGGCAATTATTCCTTGGAAGTCAGCAAACTGGCGCAGGCGCAAAAACTTAATGCCGCCGGCCAAGTGAGCAGCAGTGCAAAAATCGGCGCTGACGTAACCACCACGTTAAGCTTCGACTTTGGAACGATTACGGGCGGCACGCTCGATCCTGCCACTGGCAAATATACTGGTGCAGCATTTGCCAGTGCTGGAACGGGCATCAAAACTGTGACAATCGATGCTGCCAATAATTCTCTTTCCGGTATTCGCGATGCCATCAACAAGGCAGCCGTGGGCGTAACGGCTACCATCGTCAATGACGGTAGCGGCACACCTTTCAGGCTTTCCCTAACATCCAACACCACGGGTGTGGCCAATAGCTTGAAGCTGTCGGTGGCTGGTGACGCGACCATTTCATCCCTGCTGAGCAATGACCCCAGCGCTGGCCAGGCATTGTCGCAGACATCGGCGGCGCAGAATTCTCAATTCAAGCTTGACGGCATCGACATCACCAAGAGCAGTAACACCATCACTGATGCACTGGCGGGTGTGACGCTGAATTTAACCAAAACCAACGTTGGCGCACCAACAACGGTGGGCATCACACGTGATACGACAACAGTCATTAACTCGGTCAATGCATTCGTTAAGGCCTATAACGATATCAACCAGACTTTGCAAGATGCATCGGCCTATGATCCAAATAGTCGCAAGGGCGCCATCTTAAACGGCGAAGCCAGTGTACGCACGATTCAAAACCAGATTCGCTCGGTATTGACTGCCCCGATTAGCGGTGGCGCTAGCGCATTCACCCTGCTCTCGGAAGTCGGCGTCAGCGTACAAAAAGGTGGCGCGCTTGCAGTCGATGCAACAAAGCTGCAAAAAGCAGTTGATACCGGGTTTGATGGCATTGCCGGTTTATTTAGTAACGTCGGCAAAAGCTCGGATGCTTTGGTTGGATATATTAGCGCCAGCACTAAGACCCAAGCCGGTGCGTTTGCAGTTGAAGTATCACAGCTAGCAACAAAAGGCGTGACCAAAGCCACTGCACCTTTCACCCCATTTGTCGTCACCGCCGGTAGCAACGACACGCTAGAAATCAAGATTGATGGCTTGACCAGTACAATTACCCTCACACCGGGCAATTACGACACCGCTGCGAAATTTGCGACCGAGGTGCAATCAAAAATCAATGGCAACAGCGCATTCTCCGGCTTTACAGCCGCTGTCATAACAGAGGCTGATGGCTCGGTATCGATTACCTCTAATTCCTATGGTTCGACCTCGCATGCCGAAGTCATTGGCGGCACGGCCCAAGCTGAGGCATTGTTTGGTAGTGGCGCGGTGATTACTAATGGTCTAAATGTCGCCGGAACGATCAACGGCCGTGCTGCTGTGGGCAATGGTCAGTCCCTGGTTGGCGCCACAAGCGATCCATCGGAAGGTTTAAATTTACTAATTACAGGTGGCAGCCTCGGTGCTCGTGGCACCATCAATTATTCTATTGGCTACGCATACCAGCTCAATAAAGTGTCGACCTCCCTGCTGGCATCTGACGGCCCGATTAATGCTCGTACCAACGGCATTAGTTCAAGCATTAAAGATATTTCTAAAAACCGTGAAGCGCTGGTCGCACGCCTGATTCAGACCGAAAAGCGATTCCGTGCTCAGTTCACTGCATTAGATGGCGTAATTGCCGGCATGTCTAAAACCAGTGCATTTCTAAGCCAGCAACTGGCCAGCTTAAGCAATAATTCTTAAAAGGACCATGACAATGTTCGGATCTTCAGCAAAAGGTGCTAATGCCTACGCCAGCGTCGGAATAGAAACCGGCATCGCGGCAGCTTCCCCACATAAATTGATCGTGATGTTGTTTGATGGTGCGATGGCTGCCGTGACTAGCGCACTGACGCATATGCAAACAAAAAATATCGCTGCCAAAGGTCAGGCAATTTCAAAAGCCATTCTTATCATTGACAGCGGTTTGCGTGCAAGCCTGGATAAGAAAGTTGGTGGCCAGATCGCCACCAGTCTGGATTCCCTTTATGAATACATGAGCAACCGTTTGCTGGTTGCCAACCTGAATAATCAGCCGGAAATTCTTGAAGAAGTTCACCGCTTGCTTGCCGATTTAAAAGGTGCATGGGTTGAGATGGGTGTGCGCATTGAACAAAATGCCGCCACCATTCCCAACGCCATGCCAACAATGCAAAAAATTCCGAGCATCAATGCCGACATTTACAGTGCCCGTCTTGCGAAGGCTTGACCAATGATGAACAACCATGAAGTGATCGCGCTGTATGAAACCGTTGCAACCATTACCGACCAGATGTTGAGCGCTGCGCGCAAAGGCGATTGGGAACAGCTCGCCCTGCTGGAAACACGCTGTGCCAGCCATGTCGAAATATTGAAGACTGATACGCCTGCGCCACTGACCGGCGAGATTCGGGTACGTAAAGTACAAATCATCAATAAAATTCTGGCTGATGACCGTGAAATCCGTAATATTGCTGAACCATGGATGGCAAAGCTTTCACAAATGATCAACAGCACTGGTGCCGAGCGCAAACTCTCGCAGACGTATGGCGCGACTTCGCGGGCCTGATCCGTGCATTGTTAAAAGGTAGCCAACCATGGCGGTAGGCCCGACCGAAGGCGCAGCCACCAGGCCATTGGCAGCAATCACCCCGGTCAGGGCGGTTGCACCCACGGGCGACACTGCCGACGAAAGCATCGATCGGCTAAATCGCCTTGAGGTCGGCAGGCAGTTTCCCGCACAAATTCTCTCTCGCTTTAACGACGGTACGTTTCTGTTGCGCCTTGCCGACATTAATCTTCGGGTAGCCCTGCCAAGCGGCGGCAATATCGGCGATGAATTGGCGATGACGTTACTCAACAACACGCCCCGCCCTACGTTCAGCCTCGATTCCCAAAGTAGTACCGGCACTGGCGCAGCACCTGCGACCCTTTCGAAAGCCGGCCAGCTGATTGCCGATCTTTTGACAGCGGCAAAATCCGGTGAAGGCGCGACTTCACTGATCGGCAAATCACCACTGGTGTCTGGCCCAGGCGCAAGTGCACCACAACTGGCCTCGGCCTTGCAGGATACTCTCTCTGCTAGTGGTCTATTCTATGAATCCCACGTAGCGCAGTGGGCAGATGGCAAACGGCCGCTGGCCGACCTGTTGCGTGAACCACAAGCCCGTGGTGGCACTGTCAACGCACCGACTGTTGCCAAGTCTGCTGAGGCTGCCGGTGCGCTGGAGGCCGGTAACACATCAGGCAATACCTCAGGAAACACATCGAGCAGCGCGTCCGGTACCGCCCTGTTTAACCCTGCCGAACTATCCCCGCAGGTGCTACAGAACCGGCGCAATCTTGCAGAATATTTTTCGGCAGCACCGCTACCTGCGGCAAATGCTCCGGGTGCTGCCAATGCTGCAGCACTCGACCCTGGCTTGGCGCAGCTGGTCGGCCTTCAATTAAATGTGCTGGAGCAGCAACGCGTGCAATGGCAAGGCGAGCCATGGCCCGGTCAGGCAATGACGTGGGAAGTCAGCCGCGATGAAGAATCGGGAGGACATGATGCGGCTGATGCGGCTCGCCAGCATTGGCAAAGCGTCGTCAGTTTTACCTTACCCAGCCTTGGCGCTGTATCGGCTACGATTGACCTGAGAGGCAATCAGGTAAAAATCAATCTTCGCACCGACAATAACGATAGCGCCACAACCCTGCGCCGCCATAGCGCGGGCCTGGCTGATGCGCTGGAAGCGGCGGGTTCGGTATTAGAGGGCATCATTGTTCGGCATGATGCCAATGTGGACGACGACCAGCGATGAATCCGAAACAGCAGCAGACTGCGGAGCCAAGGAAAGAACCAGGCACAGAGCTTGGTACTGAGCTTGGTACTGAACCAAAGCCCCTGCTGAATGCTGTGGCAATTACTTATGAAAGTAGTTCAGGGGCGCCGAAGGTGGTGGCAAAGGGCCGGGGGTTAATTGCCGAACAGATCATTGCGCGGGCACAGGAACACGGGATTTTTGTGCATCATTCCAAAGAATTGGTCACCTTGTTAATGCAAGTTGAGCTTGACGACCAGATACCGCCAGCGTTGTATCGCGCCGTGGCAGAACTGCTGGCCTGGCTCTACCGCATCGAAAATGCCCACCTCAGCGAGAGCGAGGTATGATAGAAACACCCTTCAATTCCCAACCGGCCCACCACATAACAGATGGATGCGACACAAGTAAATCAACCCGATGACCTGAGCCCCTACCAGGTACATTCACGCCGGGAAATCATTGCTCTTTTATGCAACATCGGCGAGCACAAGCAATTGATCAATATGCAGGGAAACTGTGGCGGGGTAACTATTATTACGTCGATCCTTAATGTTGATGAACAGGATGGTACGGTGACTCTTGATTGTGCCCAGGAGGACCGTATCAATGAGCAGCTTTTTGAGAGCGATGCCATTTCATTTGAAACTGCGCTGGAACAAATCCGTATCCTGTTTTTTGTGCGGCGCATTCAACAGTGCATGTATCAAGGAGCACCCGCACTTCAGATCGACTTGCCGCAATCGGTGGTGCGCCTGCAACGGCGCGAATTTTATCGAGTGCCGACACCTTTGTCTATGCCAGTGTCGTGCTCAATCACCATCCCAAAAATCAGCGACAGCAGCATCATGTCAGTGACATTGACGCTACAAAATGTCAGTGGTGGTGGCTTGGCACTGATTGATGAGCATGGGGTTTTAGATCACACGATCGGGCGCATTTATAAAGATTGCCGCATTGACCTGCCCGGTGGCACGCTGGTAGTGGCGTCGCTGGAACTGCGTAATGCCCAAGAAATCGTATTACCCAACGGCCGTCATGTCCGTCGGCTCGGATGTCTGTTTGTCAACCTGCCACAGGCAATGATGGCTGCAGTGCAGCGCTACATTTCAAAGCTCGAAAGGGAGCAGAAAGCTCGTGCACCTGGGCGGCTGGGATGATTGCATTAAATGCTATACCTGCATGTTCATGATGTCTTGATAAGCGCTAACAAGCTTGTTACGTGCCTGAATTGTTGCCTGAAAACCGATATTGGCTTTCTGCGACGCGATCATCACATCTGACAAACCCACACTATCGTCGCCCATCGTGAAGCGCTGACCAAGCTGCTGCGCGCTTTTTTGTGCGCCGCTAACCTGATCAAGCTGCAACTTGAGTGCGCTGGCGAAGTCTGGTGCAGCGACTGCGCTTGCACTGGCTGCAGGTGACGCCACCAACGGGTTCACGCCCTCCTGGGCACGATTGGCCGTTGCCCGCAGTTGCGCCACCATCGCTTCAATGCGGCTGGTATCGATTGCCATTCCCATCTGATTCTCCAAGGTTTTTCCCCAGCTTCACCATAACAAGCTGGTGAGGTGCCCTACCCTCTGATAAGCTGGAGAAATATTGCTCTATTCCAACGATTGAAATGTGCGCTGGGGCTGACAATCCATGCTGAGGCAACAGGTTTTGATCCGGCGAGGACAATGTGGAAAAGACAATTATGGGCGTTGAGCCCAATGAGCAAACGCAGGCAGGAGGCGCATCATGGCGGTAATGACGGAATCCACCGGCTCCGGCATGGGCGGCTTAGCTGGTTTTACGGCATCCAACGCAGCGCGCAACCTGGCGCTGGCCATCGGCGCGGCATTGGTCATCGCATTGATGGTTGGCACTTGGCTGTGGAGCCAGCAGCCGGAATATCGGGTGCTGTTTTCTAATTACTCAGACCGCGACGGCGGCGCCATCGTCACCTCCCTGCAACAAATGAATGTGCCTTACAAATTTGCCGAAGGTGGTGGCGCGATTCTGGTGCCGGCGGCACAGGTCTATGACGCACGGTTGATGCTGGCTTCTCAAGGCCTGCCCAAGGGCGGCAATGTTGGTTTTGAGCTGATGGAAAATCAGAAGCTGGGTGTTTCGCAATTTCTGGAGCAGGTGAATTTTCAGCGGGCCTTAGAAGGGGAACTGGCACGCTCGATCCAGGCAGTAGGAGCGGTGCAGACCGCGCGCGTGCATCTGGCTATGCCCAAGGCTTCGGTCTTTGTGCGCGACCAGCAAAAGCCAACCGCATCGGTCATTCTTAACCTGAACCAGGGCCGCACGCTCGACGCCGGACAAGTAAGCGCCATCGTGCATCTGGTGGCCAGCAGCGTGCCGGAACTTGCGGCAAAAAGCGTGACCGTAGTTGATCAAAACGGCAACCTGCTTTCCGAATCCGACAAGAGTACCAAGCATAACGGCCTCGACCCGGCCCAGCTGAAATATGTGCATGATTTGCAACAGAGCATCGTGCGACGTGTGGAATCAATCATCTCGCCGTTGGTCGGGCCCAACAATGTGCGTGCGGAGGCAACCGCCGAGGTGGATTTTTCTCATAGCGAGCAGGCTGCGGAAGTCTATAAACCAAACCAGGCAGTCAATACCAGCGCCATTCGCAGCCAGCAAACCAATGAAACCAACGGTGGGCCTGGTGCTGGCGCCTCCGGCGTGCCAGGCGCATTGTCGAACCAGCCTCCTACCCCGGCAACGGCACCCATCACAGCAACTGCGCCACCGGCCGGTGGTGCTGCGCCAGGTACAACACCGGTGGGGCCTAACGGTCATCGCGAGTCAACCACCAACTATGAAGTCGATAAAACCATCCGTTATGTGCAGCAGCCCATGGGAGGCGTCAAACGGCTTTCCGTGGCAGTCGTCGTTAATTACAAGCAGGAAGTAGACAAAGCCGGCAAGGTCACCAACCGGCCACTGTCGGAAGCTGAAAAAACTCAGATCAGTGATCTGGTGAAAGAGGCAATGGGGTTCAATAAAGATCGGGGCGATTCGCTCAATATCGCCAACAGCAGGTTTGCCAATATCGAACCGAAGCCTGCTGCCGACATTCCATTGTGGAAAAATCCCGACACGATTCAAACTGGCAAGGATATTGGTAAATATCTGTTGGGCGCGGGTGTAATCTTGTATCTATTCTTCGCCTTCCTAAAGCCGATGTTTAAAAAATTGATGGGTGAAAATGCTTCAAAAGAAGCGGCAGCGGTTGAGGAAACGGACGCAGTTGTTGAACTCAGTGGTGTCGAACCGATGGGCCAGAAAGCACGCAGTTATGCAGAAAACCTGGAAGCCGCCAAGACGTTGGCCAAGCAGGATCCAAAAGTGGTGGCCAATGTCGTCAAGGGATGGGTAGAAGGCAATGAGTGATGCAGGAACTGAAAAAGCCGCAATCCTGATGCTCGCACTCGGCGCGGACGAAGCTGCTGAAGTAATGAAGTTTCTCGGGCCGCGCGAGGTACAAAAACTCAGCACGGCAATGTCGGCGATGAAAGCCGTACAAAGCGAGGAGCTGGAAATGGTGCTGGAGGATTTTCGTCTCCAGACCGATCAAAACACCTCGATCGGCCTGGATTCCGACGACTACATTCGCAACGTCTTGACCAAGGCGTTGGGTGACGACAAAGCCTCTTCATTGCTTAACCGCATCCTTGGCACCCAAGATGCGAGTGGCATCGAAAGCCTGAAATGGATGGATGCGCAATCGGTTGCAGACCTGGTGCGCAACGAGCATCCACAAATCATTGCCACAATCATGGTTCACCTGGAGCGCTACCATGCTTGTGAGGTGATTGGCCATTTTACCGAGCGCCTGCGCAACGATGTGGTGCTGCGCATTGCCACGCTCGACGGTGTGCAGCCTGCTGCACTACGCGAGCTCAACGATGTGCTGACCAAACTGTTAAGCGGCAATGAAAGTATTAAAAAGAAGCCGATGGGCGGTGTGCGCGCAGCCGCCGAAATTCTGAACTTCCTTTCCGGTGAAAACGAAGTGTCTGTCATGACCAATCTGAAAAACTACGATGGCGACATGGCACAGAAAATCATGGATGAGATGTTCGTATTTGACAACATCATTGATATCGACGACCGTGGTATCCAGACCATGCTGCGTGAGGTGCAATCCGAATCGCTGATCGTGGCCTTGAAAGGGTCGAGCCAGGAGTTGCGCGACAAGATTTTCAAGAACATGTCGCAGCGTGCTGCCGAGATGATGCGCGAAGACCTGGAATCGAAGGGGCCGGTGCGCTTGTCGGAGGTTGAAGCGCAACAAAAAGAGATTTTGCAGATCGTGCGCCGCTTGGCCGACGAAGGCCAGATCATGCTAGGCGCCAAAGGCGATGACGCCTATGTCTGATTCGCTGCCCAAGGAACGGCAGTCAGCCTACCAGCGCTGGGAGATGGCATCGTTTGAAACCAATGACGCCGCTCTTGCCAATCAGGTAGAGCCGAAAGTGAGCGAAACCGAGCTGGCAGCCATTCGTGAAGCTGCACGCCAGCAAGGGTTTGCCGAAGGTATGACACAAGGGCATGCTGCCGGCCTGGAAAGAGGCCGCGCCGAAGCAGAGCAGGCATTAAGCCACGTACAACAAATTGCCGCAGCATTTAGTGATGAAATCCGTAGGGCCGATGAGATTATTGCCGAAGAAATGCTTGACCTGGGCCTGGATCTGGCAAAAGCAATGCTCAAGACGGCGCTGGAAGTGCGCCCAGAATTGGTGTTACCGGTTGTAGCCGAGGCGATTCGGTATCTGCCGAGCTTGCAACAGCCTGCCCTGCTGTTTTTGCATCCGGCAGATGCATTGCTGGCGCGCGAGTTCATCGGTGAGGAATTATCCAAGGCTGGCTGGCGCGTAACCGAAGATATGCAACTTGAACGCGGCGGCTGCCGGGTAGAGACACCCAGCAACCAGATTGACGGTTCGCTGCCGGTGCGCTGGCAGCGCATTGCCAGCGCACTGGGCAAGAATGTGGACTGGCTGGCGCAATGATGGCAGCTGCCACTGCCCTGCCGACGCCGCAGCCTGATCAGCCTAACCAGGCACGCTGGAAATCCTACCTTCGCGATTGTCGCGAATTGCTTGCCATTGCCGAGCCAATGCTTGTTTCTGGCCGGGTAACCAGAGTTGCCGGGCTCGTGATGGAAGCGGTCGGCTTGAAGCTCGCAGTAGGCAGCGCCTGCACCGTGCCCCTGCCGAATGGTTCACGGATCGAAGCCGAAGTGGTGGGCTTTCAGGATGAACGGATTTTTTTGATGCCGCAAAGCGATGTCGAGGGAATCGTGCCGGGTACACGTGTGTTTCCGGTAGAAGTGGTGCATTCACTGCCACGGGTGGGCTCGGTCGGCCATCCTCGCAGGCGGCCGAGCGATCGTGGCCGACACTTGCCGGTAGGTGACGAATTGCTTGGGCGCGTGCTCGATGGCGCCGGACGCCCGCTTGACAATCTCGGGCCACTCAATGCCGCCCATGCCGCACCACTCAATGTTCGTGCTGCCAACCCTTTAGGCCGCGCACCAATCACCGACATACTCGACGTGGGCGTACGTGCTATCAACAGCATGCTCACCGTTGGCCGTGGCCAGCGCATGGGCCTGTTTGCAGGCTCCGGTGTTGGCAAAAGCGTATTGCTGGGAATGATGGCGCGCTATACCACTGCCGATGTGATTGTGGTGGGCCTGATCGGCGAACGGGGCCGTGAAGTCAAGGAATTCATTGAACAGATTCTGGGGCCCGAGGGCCTGGCGCGCTCGGTCGTGGTTGCTGCCCCGGCCGATACCCCGCCACTCATGCGGCTGCAGGGTGCTGCCTACACCACCGCGATTGCCGAGCATTTTCGGGATCAGGGAAAGCATGTGCTGATGATCATGGATTCACTGACCAGGTATGCCATGGCACAACGCGAAATCGCCCTGGCCATTGGTGAGCCACCTGCAACCAAAGGCTATCCGCCATCGGTGTTTGCGAAACTACCGGCCTTGGTCGAACGGGCCGGGAATGGCCGCGAGGGCGGCGGCTCCATCACGGCTTTTTACACGGTGTTGACCGAGGGCGACGACCAGCAAGATCCAATTGCCGACTCAGCCAGGGCGATTCTGGACGGCCATATCGTGTTGGATCGCAAGCTGGCTGAAGCCGGCCATTATCCTGCAATTGATGTTGAACAATCGATCAGTCGCGCCATGCACAGCATTACGACCCCACAGCACCAGGCCCTAATGCGCAGGGTAAAGCAGCTGACCTCGCGCTATCAACGTAATCGCGACCTGATCAGCGTCGGTGCCTATAGCGCCGGCACGGACCCGGTGCTCGATGAAGCAATTGTGCTCAACCCTAAAATCGAGCAATTTTTACAACAAGGCATACACGAACGTGCGGACCTTCACGAGAGCTTGGCTCGACTTTCCGCTCTGTTCTCCTGATTGCCTTGGCGCAAGTAACCTTATAATTTACGTCAATGGCACACCCTACCGCCCTCGATACGTTGATAGAACTGGCTACCAAGGAAACCGAGGATGCTGCTAAACGGCTAGGCCTGGCAGTCAAGGCGGCAGCGGAAACCCAAAGTAAGCTGGAATTATTGTGCAGTTATCGTGAAGAATACGCCGCGCGGTTTCGTAGCAGCCTGACAACCGGGTTGACGGCAATGGGCTACCGTAATTTCCAGCTCTTTATGGACAAGCTCGATACGGCCCTGACGAGCCAGCAAAACGTGGTGGCTGAAGCCAGCAAACGGGTGGAAGAACGGCGGGCAGCATGGCAGGCAGGAGAAAAAAAACGGATGTCTTACGGCACCCTGGCTACCCGAGCATTGCAACAGGCACAGCATCTGGAAAACAAGCGCGACCAGAAAGCCATGGATGAGCATGCGGCACGACAGTATTTGTACAAGAAATAACGTTCCGGCCAAGCCGGTTCGCTCACTTTTAAGACAAGGCACATCATGACGCAACCTATTATCACGGCGCTGATCGCCACGCCGGCAGGCCCGGCCCCGGCAAAGCAATCGGCGAAAGCGTCGGGTAACACTGCGCAATCCTTTGGCAGCATGCTTTCACGGGAAATGACTGGTCGTATGGCGCCTCCTGCGCGCCCGGAGCCGCAAGCCAAGGCGACTAATAACGGTGGCAACGCCAGTGCTGCCAATACGCGCGCGCGTCAAGAGCAGCAACGTCTGAGTGAACGCCTGAATGAGCGTCAGCAGGCCAACGTCGCAGCCCGACAAGCCGATGCCGCCAATCGGCCTTCTACAAGCGCTGGCAGCGTAGCGCAATCATCGTCTATCGAACAAAATGATCAAAATGACAAGGGCGAGAAAATAGAGGATCGTGACCAGCCAGACACCGCATTAACGGCCAAAGAACTGGCAAACGATACGCAGGCTTCAAGTGCTGCAGCAGCGGCGTTGCTGGCGCTGGTAGGCAGCCTGGCGCCCAAAGATGCGGCGCGCACGGATGTGACAATTGAAGCCGGCAATCAGGAATTGCCGGCTCTCGATGCAAGCGCGCTTACACAAACGTCAACCGACATGGTGGCTGGTGCTGCACCGAACAATATTGCGGGCGCACCTGGCACCGGCGACGATGCGGCTTTTCAGGCAATGCTCGAGCAGGCGGCACAAAATTCACGCCCTGCAACAACCACCGAAGCAAACAATAAAGATGCTGCCACTGGCCTACCCGCGTCAGAACGCGGCCAGGTAACCGCGGCGAATCTGGCTGCGACGCTGTCGGCAGGGGCTAATCTAGTGCCGGCAAAATTGGACGCTGCGCCCGCGGCAACAGTCGCTGGCTTTGAAAAGTTGGCCCAAGCCGACTTTGCAGCATTATCTGGTACGCCTGGCACGCCTGCTTCATCTGTTATTGCTGCAAACAACACATTACAGGCAGCCGGTTTGACACCCACAGAAAAACTTACCCCTTTCGTTGGCACATCGGCCTGGGATCAGGCGCTTGGACAAAAAGTCGTATGGATGGCAGCTGGCGCCCAACAAAGCGCCTCACTTACACTGAACCCGCCTGATCTGGGGCCTTTGCAAGTCGTTATTAATGTCAATAATGCACACGCCGAAGCCAGCTTTACCGCTGCGCAGCCAGAGGTGCGCCAGGCCTTGGAGGCGGCTTTACCGAAACTAAAGGAGATGCTGGCAGAGGCCGGTATTTCTCTAGGCCAGACAAGCGTAAATGCCGGAATGCCGAACCAGCACGGAAACAGTAGCCGGCAACAGACCGGCAGCGGCCGCGGCAACAATACCGCCGGCATCGAAAACGGCGACACGCCAACCGCAGCAGTTGATGGCGCACGCAACAGCACACGTGGCGTTAGTGGCAATGGCCTGGTCGATACTTTTGCTTAAACATGTGACCACTGCCAGGATTTTTAGAGTGTGGACGTGTTGCACCACGGTTAAAAATGGTTTAATGCCAAAAGTGCTGTAAAGCATCGGTAATAAGCAGATTCCACGCATCGCTTCGAAAGAACATCATGGCAACATCAGCTTCCAAAGCAGCACCGAAGGCAGCAGCAGCAGATGAAGTACCGGCTAAAAAATCAAACAAGAAACTATTGCTTATGATTGCGCTCGTTGTGCTGCTGGCTGCCGGTGGCGCCGGTGCCTATTTCTTCCTCGGTAAAAAGCCGGCTGCCGCAGGCGAGCAGGCCAAAGTAGAAGCGCCCAAACCGCCTGTATTTCTGACCATGGAACCTTTCACGGTCAATTTGCAAAACGAATCGGGCGAACAGTTCTTGCAGCTCGCCTTTTCATTGCAGGTTGCCAGCAGTGAGCAAGTTGAGTTGATCAAGCTTTATCTGCCGCAGGTACGCAGCCGTTTGCTGCTACTTCTGTCCTCCAAAAAAGCCAGCGATATCAACACTGCCGAGGGCAAAAAAAAGCTGGGCGACGACATCGTGGCAACAGTGAACCAGCCGTTTGCATCGGGTGGCAAGAAGCAGCAAGTCACCGACGTGTTTTTTACTTCTTTTGTGATTCAGTAACATCATGTCTGAAAACTTTCTTTCACAGGAAGAAGTCGATGCCCTGCTAAAAGGGGTAAATGGCGATCAGGACGATGCCGGCGCCGCTGCCGACAGCTCCGGCGTGCGGCCATATAATTTGGCTACACAAGAACGCATCGTCCGTGGCCGGATGCCGACGCTGGAAATCATTAACGAACGTTTTGCCCGATTGCTGCGCATCGGCCTTTATAATTTCATCCACCGCACCGCTGAAGTCTCGATTGGTCCTGTCAAGGTATCAAAATACAGTGAGTTCATCCGCAACCTGGTTGTGCCCACCAACCTCAACCTCATTCACATGAAACCGCTGCGCGGTATTGCGCTGATGGTATTAGACCCAAATCTGGTGTTTTTGCTGGTCGATAACCTTTTTGGGGGCGACGGCAGGTTTCATACCAGGGTTGAAGGGCGCGATTTTACCCAAACCGAACAGCGCATCATCCAGCGCATTCTGGAAATTGTCTTTGAAAATTATTCCAAATCCTGGGAACCGGTCTACCCCATTGAATTTGAGTACATCCGTTCAGAAATGAACACGCAGTTTGCCAATATTGCCACACCCAATGAAGTCGTTGTTACCACCACATTCACCATCGAACTAGGGCCGGTGAGTGGCGAGATGCATTTCTGCGCGCCCTATTCGATGATCGAGCCTATCCGCGACATACTCACTTCAAGTTTGCAGGGTGAGACAATGGAAATGGACAAACGCTGGGTGCGCTTGATGACGCAGCAAATACAAACCGCGGAAGTAGAAATTATTGCCGACTTGGGTACCGGTAAGAGCACGCTTGGCGGCTTGCTTAACCTGCGTGTGGGCGACGTGATTCCATTAGCGGTACCGGAATTTGTTTCAGGCAAAGTGGACGGGGTACCGATTATGGAATGCAGCTACGGCAAGCTAAATGGCCAGTACGCGTTGCGCATTGAAAAACTGATCCAGAGCACCAACGATTTGAATCAAGGAGATGGTCATGGCTGAAGACAATGACAACCCGGTCGCCGCCGACGACGATTGGGGTGCGGCGATTGCCGAGCAAGAGCAGGCAGAGGCTGCGGCATTAAAAGCCCAGCAGGCTTCTGCCACGGTATTTAAGGATCTGGCCAGCACTTCGACGAACGGTGCAACCCATAATGATCTTGATTTCATTCTCGATATTCCAGTCCAGCTGACAGTCGAACTGGGGCGCACAAAAATCGCTATCAAGAATTTATTGCAACTGGCGCAGGGCTCAGTTGTGGAACTCGATGGCCTGGCCGGTGAGCCGATGGATGTATTGGTCAACGGCTGCCTGATTGCCCAGGGCGAAGTGGTGGTCGTGAACGACAAGTTCGGCATTCGTCTTACCGATATCATCACACCCTCCGAACGCGTTCGAAAGCTTAGTAAATGACGATTTTGCATGCCTGCCATACCCGACTGCTTGTTGCTTCACTCATTGCCGGTGCAGTCTCCATCAATATTGCCACTGCCGCTCCGATAACGCCACCAATTACTACTGCGCCTTTAGCGACCCCTGCATCAGCTGCTGTCATAGCACCTGCAACACCAGCCATATCGGACACACCAGCTGCACCGACGATACCAGCACCTGCGCCAACGCCAACGCCAACGCCAGCACCTTCAGCTGCCAAACCCGGCAGTGCCGCAGGGGCTGCCGTCGCATCGGCAAGCGGCCTGACGCATATTTCGATGGTGCTGCTATTGGTCGTGGGCCTGATTGCCGGCATGGCATGGTTGCTGCGCCGACTGGGCGTGGCGCGTAATCCGAGCGGCACTACGGTAAAGGTGGTGAGCGGCGTAAATTTAAGCAACCGGGAGCGAATCCTGGTGGTGGAGATCGCCGACCAATGGATTGTGGTTGGCGTCGCACCAGGCTGTATCAATACATTGGCAACGATGCCTCGCCAGGAGGCGGCGCCGCGAGATAGCCGCAGGATTGATCTGCCGGCAGGCAAGAATTTTGGGGTATGGCTAAAGCGCACCATCGACCAGCGCAACGGCGGCAATGGCAGCAACAGCACTAATGGCAACTGAGCACCAACAACATTTCGGCCTGCAGCGCCACCAGGCATGCAGGTGCAGCGCACGCACCGTGGCGACATGCACCGTAATGATGGCGTTGCTGGCCATTCCGGCATTGGCCGTCGCGCAGCAGAACGGCCTCCCGGCTGTGACCAGCACACCGGCAGCTGGTGGCGGCCAGACTTACTCGCTCTCGCTGCAAACGCTGCTGCTGCTGACCTCGCTTACCTTCTTGCCAGCGGCATTGATGATGATGACGAGTTTTACGCGCATCGTTATCGTACTCTCGCTGCTGCGCCAGGCGATCGGCACACAGTCTGCTCCACCGAATCAGGTACTGGTTGGCCTGGCACTGTTTTTAACCCTCTTCGTCATGGGGCCGGTATTCGACAAGATTTATGTAGATGCCTACGAGCCGCTCTCACAAGACAAAATCACCATGAGCCAGGCAATGGAACGTGGCGTTGCGCCGCTTAAAACCTTCATGATGAAGCAAACACGACAGGCCGATCTGGCCTTGTACGTAAAAATGTCGAACACGCCGGCACTGCAAAGCCCGGAAGATACTCCCCTGCGTATTCTGATCCCGGCATTTATCACCAGCGAATTAAAAACTGCGTTTCAAATCAGCTTCGCGATTTTTATACCATTTTTAATTATTGATATGGTGGTTGCCAGCGTGCTGATGTCCATGGGTATGGTGATGGTATCGCCTGCGACAATTTCACTGCCTTTCAAGCTGATGCTGTTCGTGCTGGTGGATGGCTGGCAGCTGCTGATCGGCTCGCTGGCGCAAAGCTTTTATTAAGAGGACACCATGAGCCCGGAAAGCGTAATGAGCCTGTCGCGCCATGCGATGGAGATCACGGTGATGATTGCAGCGCCGATGCTGTTGGTCGCATTGATCATCGGCTTGATCGTCAGCATTTTTCAGGCAGCCACGCAAATTAACGAAACCACGCTTTCCTTCATCCCCAAACTGGTCGGTATTTTTGTGGCGTTAGTCGTGGCCGGACCATGGATGATGACCGTGATGCTGGACTACATGCGGGAAGTTTTTACCGGCATCCCCGGCATGATCAGCTGATTTGTCCGCAGCGTGATTTCTTTTACCAGCGTTGAACTCAATACCTTGATCGCCGGCTTTCTGTGGCCGCTAACCCGCATCATGGGCTTACTCGCGGTAGCACCTCTGTTTGGCAATGTGACGGTTCCGGCAATGGTAAAAATTGGCTTGGGCGTGATGCTGGCGCTTATTATTTCGCCTACTGTACCCGCCCTGCCCGCCATGGATCCGATGTCGCTTTCAGGCTTGCTGATTTTGCTTCAGCAATTATTGATCGGGCTGGCGATGGGCTTTACGATGCGCGTCGTATTCGCTTGCATGGAAATGGCGGGCGAACTGGCGGGTTTATCGATGGGATTGGGCTTTGCCACGTTTTTTGATCCGCAAACCCAGGGCCGCTCAATTGCAATTTCACAATTTCTCTCATTGGTGACGATCCTGATGTACCTGGCGCTAAATATTCACCTTGCACTATTGGCAACGTTGGCCGAAAGTTTTTCCACCATGCCTATTTCCGCGTCGCCCATGAATGGCCGGGTGTTTGAGCAAATGGCGCTCTGGGGTGGCAAGATTTTTTCTACAGGCGTGCAACTGGCGCTGCCAATTGTCGCAGCATTATTAATTATTAATGTGGGCCTTGCCGTACTGGCGCGCTCGGCTCCACAGCTCAACCTGTTCGGCATCGGCTTCCCGGTGACCCTGACGGTCGGCTTCATGATGCTGGCAGTCGTAGTACCTTATCTCGCCACGCCGTTAGCCCGACTTTTTCAGGAAGGGCTGGAAATGGTGCAGATGATTGCCACAGCGCGTTAGGCAGTTATTAATACCCAATGAATCCCTGGCAACATGAAAAAGATTTTTTCCTTTTCGCACGCGTTCTACGATCGTAAGACATTCGAACCGGTTGCGGCACCGGTCACCCCTGTAAAAACATCAGGCCCCGTCATTCGCTCCAGAAATGCCGCCATCAGCCGTTTCAACAGAGGGACGATGCAGGCTTTCATGCACACCTCGGAATTTAAGTATCACCAAGAAGAATACATGGCAGCGCTAGACGGCGTGGTCACATTCGCCCATGTCAATGCCAAGCGGCTCGACCCAGTCATGCCACCACAAAAAATTGCGCAGATTCAAGAGGATTTCGGCCAGCTAAAAGACCATCTCCTTGATAAAGAAGAGGATTTTTTTAGTGATCACAAACCTATTGTTCATGGTCAAGGCAAAGAATTATTTCAAACATTCGATGCACTACTAAAAAGCCAAAACATTCCGTTACAACGCAAAATGGATGCTATTACTTCCATGGCGCCTAGCATGCCCATGTGCTCCGGCGGCGTACTGACAGCCGTACAAGCCAGCGTCACGAATCTTAAGTATGCAATGGTCGGCTTAAAAGGTGCTGCCCAACTAAAAAAAACACAATTGGTTGAAGCAGCCGTGCTGGAATTTGTGCAAAAAACCCACACTTACAAAGCGGGCGATGAAGTCCATTTCGTTAATGCTTATTTCAATATTATCGCTACCGAGCTCGGCATACCGGGCCGCACCGACCCACTGGTCAGCATTGCACATTCCGAAATTGCCGAGATTGATTTCGACGCCTGCCGGCTTCATGTGCTGACAATGCTGAAACCCCATACTTTTGCAAAATTAATGGCCGAAGACTACCTCGACAGAATTCGGGCATCAATTATCGAAGCAGGCTTCAACGTCGACAAGCCTTTTGAAGGCGAGAGCCTGACAACGGTTTTTAATATTATTCAAAATCTTAAGCTGGGAGAAATGGATCAGGAATTTGGCCAGGTCCCAGATCATTGCTTTCTACTTCTTTGCGCAAACGAGCAAGAGGATAGCCACGGCGAGACGTTGCAATACCGTCTTCCCGAAAGCTCTACAGGCATTACGCAACACTTCATCAAGTTGATGGGTAGCGAGGGGCTCGTCAATCACTACGAAGGTATTAGATTGACTGACAGTGCCAACAGCTGCGGGAAAATTCGAGTAATGGGTGACTTTTTATGGATCGAAAAAGATGGGGAATTGGCCGACGCTACATTAAAAGACCTTTTGGCAGTACAACCATTTGAAATTGCTCATGTACTCCGGTACGAGGCTGGTATTGACCATAACGATCAGGTCGATTGCATGACCCTTGTTGCCACTAAATTGATGCAATTTTTAAGTCGGAAACCAGAAAAAATTCCCGTTGGTTGGTTAAATGATTTCATGGCGGCGTTAAAAACGCTTCAACCAAAAAATTTTCAGCTGGAACAGCTTGCCATGCATGCGTCTGTTGAGGGGCATGCCGAAATGCTGCACGCATTGCTTAGCGCTGGCGCTAATGTCAATGCGGTCAACAGCGATGGTATGACAGCAACGATGCGCGCTGCGGAAAATGGCAACCTCACTGCCTTGCGATGCCTGATCGCCCATCGCGCAGATCTCAACAAACAATGCAAAGCCGGCTTTACGGCGGCAATCCTAGCAGCCAACGTAGGCCAAGTCGAAACATTGCAATGCTTGATCGACAGCGAAGCAGTTATCAATATCCAAAACAACATCGGTATAACAGCGGCGATGTATGCGGCCAATGGGGGTCATCTTGATGCATTACAACGCTTAATCAAGGCTGGCGTAGATATTGATGTTAAAAATGCCCATGGCATGTGTGCGCTGGTTTTTGCAGCGGGACGAGGGCATGGCGATGTAATACAGTGTCTGATTGACCATGGAGTTGATCTACATACCCAAACGCCAGAGGGCGGCACAGCATTGATCTTTGCTGCAATGGAAGGCCATGTCGATGCAGCGCAACGCTTGATTGATGCCGATGCAGACATTAATGCCGACACGAATCTTGGGCAGACCGCGCTGATGTACAGCACATTTTACGAACATTTTGAAATGATGAATTGCCTGCTGGCTAGCCATGTAGAAATTGATACAACCGATAAATTTGGCATGACGGCTTTGTCATATGCTGCCAAAAATAATCTGGTTGGTGCGTGTCAGATCTTAATTCAAGCCGGTGCAAATCTCGAAGTACGCAACCATACACACCGCACTGCAATCAAAATTGCCTATATCAACAAAAGTATGGAAGCTTACCGATGTTTGGTTGCCGCTGGCGCGTGCTTGGACGATCTGCTCTAAACGATCACTACCATCCGGTATTTTTTACAACAGATTGAATAGGGAAAGGCTGGAGATTTTTACGAAAGTTTTTTGCGCCGCTTCAAGGTTAGTGTTTTGCTGAGTGAAATCACTGATGGCCTTGGTGTAGTCCACGTCTTGAATATTTTTCAAGGCATCGGCAAATTGAAAATTCTTGTCTTCGCCCGAAACATTCAAGGAATCCAGCTCTTTCAAGCGTGAGCCGATCGATGCGCGGATCGTCAGGACATTACCGAGGGCGTTATCAAGATTGCTGTTTGCATTGAGAAGTGAACGCTGCAAATCGGCCTTGCCTGCAATGCCTACGATCGGTGTTTCCAAGGCCGTAATCAGGTTGCTAATTGTGGTGAACATGCTCTGGTTCTTGGGCGTACGCACCGTAAATGTGTCGCCGGAGGCCGGGGTACCGGTGATCAGCAACTCCTGGCCGTCGAAACGTATTGGCACGTTGTCGCCATAATTTTGGGCACTTGCCACGGTGGTGCCTAGCGTTTTGTCGATGACGTCGTATGTCGTGGCGCTGGTGAAGCGGATGTCGTAATCATTGTTGGTCAATCCGGGGCTGCCGTCAGCCCTCACCCGGGAGACGACGCCGTTGCCAGTGTTGGTCGTGGCTGCAGCAGTTATCTGGGCACCGTTGTTGGGAATATTTTCAAATACCGAGTCACCGCTGTCGCTAATGGCAATCTGGCGTGAGGTCGCTACCTGAGAAAAGCGTTGGCCTTGATCGCCGCTGTATTGCGCGCCAGTAGCGCTGGAAGAAAATGGTTCGGCCGAAGATTTGAATCCACCAAACAAATAATTGCCTGTGCCGTCAGTGGCATTCGCCTGGCCAAGTAATTCATCTAAGCGGCCACGTAATTCGGTGGCGATGAATTTTCGATCGGCGTCGCTCAGGATGCCATTACCGGCACTTACCGTAAGTGTCTTAATATCTTGCAGTACCGAGGTGCTTGTTTGCAGCACCACTTCTTCTATGGACAGGGAATTAATGGTTGCCTGGCGATTAGTCGCAAATTGCGTATTGATTGATTGATTCTGCGTCAGTTCAAGCGCTCTGGCTGCACCGATCGGGTCGTCCGAGGGCGTCAAAATGCGTCTTCCAGTCGAGATTTGCTGTTGGGTCTTGACGATACCCGCCTGGATTTCCGACATACGGGCGGTGCTGGCGGCGTAGATGGTGTTGGTGCTGATGCGCATGACCATTGCTCCCGATTCTAATGCTGATTGTGATTAGTTACCCAGCGACAGCAATACGCCGAACAGGGTGCTGGCGGTCTGAATAAGTTTTCCGGCTGCTTGATAGGCTTGCTGGTAGCGCAGTAGATTGGCAGCTTCTTCATCCAGATTCACACCTGATTCCGATTGCTGCAGCGTAATCGATTGCTGCAGCAGGGTAGAAGCCGCGCCACTAGTCACCTGCAATTCACGGGTCTTGTTGCCAATTTCGCTAACCAACTGCGAGTACGCCCCTTGAAAAGTAGTGCTGGCGCCATCGAGCGTGTTTTTGGTTTGCAGCTTGCCCAGCAGCAGCGCGTTGCGGTTGTCACCAACGCCATTGATGTTTGGGCCAACCTTAAAGGTGTCGCCATCGGCAGGGGTGCCATTGACCGCAAAACTGACACCGCTGAATGCGATCGTGGCTCCAGAGGTATAAGGCACGGTGGCACCGCTTGTATAGGTTGTGGAGCTGCCGTTGGCAGTGACGGTCACCGACAACGGTGATGGGAAGCCGCTGAGCGTTTTAGTCGTAGCGTTATAAGCCAGGGTTACATCAGGCAACGCAGTAGTGTTCGTAACGGTTGCTGCACCAATCGTGGCTGTACCCGCGTTTTTGGTGGTGGAGGCGGTTACGACTGGCGCGCCCACAGCAATATCGGACCGATTGACTACTGCCATCGAAAACCCCGAGGCGCCGGTGGCGACCGGCCGGATTAAATATTCATCATTAACGACAGGGGTGCCACTTACACTGATATCGACACCATCAAGTGTCAGGGTAGCGCTGGTTGCCGGCGCAGCCGGGCCGCTCAGATTGCTGACCTTGCCATCGGTCAGGCGCGTAATGCGATACCCAGGCACGGTTGACGGTGCGGTGGCACCAACGACCTGCACCTTGTAGTCACTGACGGTAAGTTTTGATGCATCGCTAATCGTGGCAGACACAGCAGCCGTGCTGGCAGTGCTGTTACGACTGCTAGCCGATACCTGCGGCTCACCAACATTAAAAAACTTGCCGCCGATTTCTCCACTTTGAGTTTGGCCCAATGCATGCTGCGCATTAAATTCTGCTGCCAGGCTGCTGGCAACGCGTCCTAATGTATTTTGTGCGACTTCCAGCGAAGACGAGCGAAACTCGAATAGTGCGCCTAGCGTGCCGCCGGGCAGGTTTTTTTCATCGAGCAGCGTGGTGGCACCGGTGCTGGACCGAACACCGATCTGCGTGCGTGTCGGGTCGGTGGGAGAATTAATCGCGGAGAGCGTGGAGGTGCGCGTGCCTATGACCAAGCCTTGGCCGCTGCCGATGTAAATATTAAAACTTTCGCCCTGCTTGACGACCGATACCTTGACTTCCTTGGAGAGCTCGAGCACCGCCTGGTCGCGTTGATCTAGCAAATCGTTAGCCGTCTTGTCGCCACCGGCTTGCGACTTTTCAATCGCCTCGTTCAGGTTCGCTATCTGACTGGCGTAGGAATTGATGTTGGCAACACTTGTGCTGATCTGGCCATTTACACCCTGGCGTATATCGTTAATCTGCCCTGAAAGGCTTTGAAACCGCGCAGCCAGTGCCTCACCGGAAGAGAGCAAGGCCTGTCGGGCTGCGGCCGAGTTTGGGTCAGAACTAAGGCTTTGGACACCGGTGAAAAAATCCTGAAGCGCTGGGGAAAGCCCGGCATTCTGGTCAGCCAGCAAATTGTCGATTTGCGAAATCTGTGTCCGGTAGGTGCTTAACTGGCTGCTGGAGGTTTGTGCTGTCAGAACCTGGCCAGAGAGGAATTCGTTATAGACGCGGCTAACGCTGGTGACTTCAGTGCCGCCGCCGACGAAGGCGAAACCAACATTCTGGCCACCGATTGCGCCCTGCTGCACCACCTGGCGTGAGTAACCCGGCGTCGACGCATTGGCAATATTGTGGCCGGTGGTGGCAACACCAATCTGCGCCGTCGTTAATGCACTTTGACCAACACTGAGAATGCTCATGATTGATGCCTACTTTTATCCGATACTTTCATCAACGGCACTTGAATGGAAAACTTGAGCATTCAACCAGAAAGGGAGTGGGTAATGATGCGGGTGAGTTTGGCGGCGTACTGCGGATCGGTAGCATAACCAGCCCGTTGCAACCCCTGTGCGAAGCCCTGGACATCTTGCGAATTTGCCAATACGTTTTGATATCGAGGATTGTTTTGCATGAGTTTTGCGTAGTCGCGGAATGCTTCGGCGTAGTTGTCGTAGGCACGAAAACGCTCGATCCTGCGTTCCGGCATGCCATTGACATATTCGGTTGTGGCGGTTTCAACAACTTTGCCTTTCCAGCTACTATTGGCTTTGATACCAAACAGGTTGTGACTATTGCTGCCATCGGCGGCGATAATCTCGCGCTTGCCCCAGCCGGATTCCAGTGCTGCCTGGCCCATCATGAATTTTGCCGGGATGCCAGTAGTGCGGGATGCCTCTTGGGCGTGAATGCCGACCTTGTCTTCGAAGGCGCGCACGTGGGCTGCTGACGCGGTACGTGGACGCATGTCGGTAGCGGCTATTACGGTATTGGCAGCATTCGTGGCATTGGCGGCAGTGGTCGCGGCAAACTTGCCTGCGCCGCGCAGACCCGTCAACGCCGCTTTCAATACACTGGGAATGCCTGATTCCAAAGCCGTTTGCAGGTTTGCCTGAAAACCGGGCTCAGCGTTTGCTTGCCGCCCAACCGTCTGCATAGCGGTCTTGAAAGAATTTGCACCAGGGCCGGTAACAGGGGCAGCAGTCATGGGGCTTGCCGCAACCAAACCAAGGTTGAGGTTGCCGGCACTAAGTTCGCGTTGGACATCGCTTGGCAATCCCGTTCCACCTTCGGCTGGCACGCCACGGTTGTTCGACAACTGGCGAATCAGCATATCGGCCAGGCCCACACCGCGTTTGGCCAGGTTTTGTGAAAGCTGCTGATCCAGCATTGAAGAAAACATCTTCCCCTGTTCACTATCGAACAAGCCTTCTTTAGGTGTTGCATCGCGCATGCTTTTCATGATCATGTTCATGAACAAGCCTTCGAACTGCTGCGCAACCGCTTTCAGTGCATCTGGTGAATTTTGCCTCGCCGAACGGCGCAATGCATCGACTTCTTTCGGGTCGACGGCAAAACTGGCGTTGCCAACACTGGGAGCAGTTGATTGCAGGGTCATGGTTGTGGCCTCAAATGATTTCCAGTTCAGCGCGCAATGCGCCGGACGCTTTCATCGCCTGCAGGATTGCCAGCAAATCCTGGGGGGTCGCACCGATGGCGTTCAATGCCTTCACTACTTCGGCCAGCGAAGCACCGGCCTTGAGCAGCTGTAATTGCCCTGGATCTTTACGTATATCAATCTGGCCAGTTTGTATCACGACCGTTTGCCCCGCAGCGAGGGCTGCAGGCTGAACAACCTGCGTGTCACCATTGATACTTACCGAGAGATTGCCGTGGCTAACCGCACATGCTTCCAAGGTCACGGCCTGGTTCATTACTACGGAACCAGTGCGGGCATTCAAAATCACCTTTGCACTCATCTGCGCCGGCGTCACATTCAATGCTTCCAAAGCACCCAAAAAACTGACCCGTTCATCACTATTGACCGGTGCGCGCACCCTTATTACCCGACCATCCTGCGCTGCCGCGGTCTGGGGGCCGAATTGTTTGTTGATCGCATCGACGACCTTGCTTGCAGTAGAAAAATCGCTATCTTTTAATTCCAGATTGATGACATCGCCCTGCCCGAGCGAAGAGGCGACAGACCGTTCGACGGTGGCGCCTGCAGAAATCCGGCCAACGCTTAAGTGATTGACGACCTTGGAGCTACCGGCGGCCGAGGCACCCACACCACCGACCAGAATATTCCCCTGCGCCATACCGTATATCTGGCCATCTGCACCCTTAAGCGGCGTGAGCAGCAACGTGCCGCCGCGAATGCTCTTTGCATTACCCATGGATGAAACCGTCACATCAAGGGTTTGCCCTGGCTGCGCAAACGCCGGCAGCGATGTCGTCACCATGACTGCTGCAACGTTCTTTAATTGCAGGGTTGCACCGGCTGGTAGATTCACGCCCAGTTGTTGGAGCATGCTCACCACGCTTTGCACCGTAAAAGGCGTTTGCGTGGTTTGATCGCCGCTGCCATCAAGACCGACCACCAGGCCATAACCGATCAACTGGTTTTGGCGAACACCCTGGATGGTGGCCAAATCTTTCAAGCGTTCGGCATGCGATTGGCTGGCCCACAACAATGCACCAAGCACGATGAGAGTGGCACCGAATCGGGAAAACATGCGCGCAGCCCAATGCATCGGGTGCTGGCTACCGGGTTGCGCTTCATAACGACGATACATGGCATTACCTCATTCAAAGTGGCAAGGCACTCAGAAAAAACCGTGTCAGTTGCGACATCACATCGGCCCGATCAAGCCGGCTGTTGGTGCGATACTCAACCCGCGCATCGGCCACCTGCGTCGAAGAAACGGTATTGCCCGCAGCGATCTTGTCGGGATTAACGACGCCCGAGAAGCGAATAAATTCCGCGCCACGATCAAAGGCAATCTGCTTTTCTCCACTCACCTGCAGGTTGCCGTTCGGTAGAACATCAATCACGGTCACGCCAATCACGCCATTGAAATTATTGCTGGAGCTGGCCGCACCCTTGTCTTCAAACGATGTAGCGCCCGAGCCGGAGAGTGCCAGCTTGGCCGTCGTTGCTGCAGCAAACCCAAAGACGGTCGGCACCGAAAACGATGCGCTGGTCGATTTGCTGGTCGAGTCGTTACCGGCTTTGGCTGCGCTGGTGCGCTCGTTAATAGTAATGGTCAGGATGTCGCCGACCAGGCGCGCGCGCCGGTCTTCAAACATAGGACGATAGGACGCTGCCTGAAAAATTGCGCCGTTTGCCGGTGCCACAACGGTGCTTGGCGCACGGGCCACGGCCGTAGTCGGTTGTTGCACGATGGAAGATGGCGTAGTGGCACAGCCGCCAACGGCAATCGACATAGCTAAAGTAGCGAGCTTCATCAACATCCTGCAAGAAAACAGGCTTTTGGTCATGGCAACCTTAATGCGCCTTAGAGCTGGGCCAAACGTTGCAGCATCTGGTCGGATGTCGTGATCGCCTTGCTATTGATCTCGTAGGCGCGCTGGGTCTGGATCATATTGACCAACTCTTCGACCACATTCACGTTCGACGTTTCTACATAGCCTTGCAAAAGCGTACCCGCACCGTTGCTGCCTGGCGTGTTGGTGCTGGGGTTGCCGGAAGCGCCGGTTTCGACGTAGAGGTTTTCACCTTTGCTTTCCAGGCCGGCCGGGTTGATGAAATTGGTAAGCTGGATTGCGCCAACCTGGGTTGGCGCGGCAACACCGCCCTGCGTAACCGAGACCGTGCCGTCACGCCCTACTGTAATAGACTGGGTATTCGGTGGAATGGAAATCGCCGGCTGGATCACGAAGCCGCTGGAGGTCACGAGCTGGCCCTGATTATCTACCTGGAACGAGCCGTCACGGGTATAAGCGGCTGTGCCATCAGGCAGCAACACTTGAAAAAATCCATCACCATTGATTGCAAGATCCTTGGAATTACTGGTTTGCTGAAGATTACCTTGGGTAAAAATGCGCTCGGTGGCGACCGGGCGCACGCCCGTGCCAAGCTGCAGGCCGCTGGGCAACTGCGTCTGCTGCGACGATTGCGCACCAGGCTGGCGCAGGGTCTGATAAAGCAAATCCTCAAATACGGCGCGTGAGCGTTTGAAACCAGAAGTGCTGACGTTTGCCAGGTTGTTGGAAATAACGTCCATCTGCGTTTGCTGCGCATCCAGGCCGGTCTTTGAAATCCATAGCGAACGAATCATCTTCTTCTCCTCAAACCAAACTTATTGTGCAGCAGAAACAATCAACTCAAAGACAGGAGCTGGCTGGCTTTTGCAGCGTTGCTCTCGGCATTCTTTAATAAACTCATGTGCATCTCGAATTGCCGCCCAAGGCTGATCATGTTGACCATAGCGTCAACCGGGTTGACGTTGCTGCCTTCCAGCGCACCACCAGCCACCCGCACGTTGGCATCAACCTCGGCCTCGCCACCGCCCTTGATGCGAAACAGGCCATCGTCACCCCGCTCCAGCGATTCTTCCGGCGGATTCACCAGCTTGATGCGGCCAATAATGTTGGCCTGGCCAGGCTTGCCGGCCCGCTCGGTGGTGGAAATCGTGCCATCGCTGGCAATCGTCACATTCACATCCGGTGGAATGCTGATCGGGCCGGCATCGCCCATGACAGATTGGCCACTAGCCGTTACCAGCAAACCGTTTTCTGTTGTCCTTAAACTGCCTTGGCGGGTCATGGCTTCGGAGCCGTCTTCGCGCTGCACGGCGATCCAGCCCTTGCCTTGGAGCGCAACATCGAGCTCGCGGCCCGTTTGTTGCAACGGCCCCGGTGAAAAATCCGCACCCACCGTCGAATCGACGACGAAGGTACGGGTGGGCATGCTGTCGCTGATCACCGGCACCGCCCGAAACGTATCGAGCTGCGCCCGAAACCCGGTGGTACTCACATTGGCCAAGTTGTGGGCAGTATTGGCTTGCTGCTCCATGATGTGCTTGGCACCGGTCATGGCGGTGTAGATCATGCGATCCATGCTGCTCTCCCTCTTCTTTTTTTAACGCAGGTTCACCAGTGTTTGCAGTACCTGATCCTGGGTCTTGATCGTTTGGGCATTGGCCTGATACACCCGCTGCGCTACGATCATGTTCACCAGTTCGGCGGTGAGGTCAACATTGGAGTCTTCCACCGCAGAGGATTGCAATACCCCGAGGCTGCCCGAATTTGGCGCACTCACCAGTGCCGGGCCGGAGTCCGAGGTTTCTCCCCATAGGTTATTACCCATTGGCTGTAAGCCGCTCAGGTTGGCAAAATTTGCCAACACCACTTGCCCAAGCGTAGTGGATTGGCCATTGGTATAGCGGCCCAAGATCGTGCCATCTGCACTCACGGCAAAGCCTGAAAGGCGACCGGAAGTAAAGCCGTCCTGCTTTAGCGAGCTGACGCTGAAAGGCGAGCCATACTGCGTGGTGCCGGCAAAGTCAATTGCAACAGTCAACGGTGTGGCGGCGCCAGAATCCACAGGAATCGAAGCACTCATCGGCGAACCACTGACAATGGCACCATCTGTGCCAAACGTCAGGGTTCCCAGATAAGGGGTAGTTAGGGCAACGTCGTCTGCTGCGCCATAAACATCCCAGGTACCATTTCCAGGCACGCCGGCGACAGGGCCAGTTTTAACAAAAAAGGTTTGCAACACATGCGACACACCCAGGCTGTCAAATACTGATACCGAGGTTGCATTGGTATAAGTAGTTGGATCAGACATATCGAACGGAGTAGCCGTTGAATCGATCGGCGGCTTATTTGAATCAAGATTGAGTACCGCATCGACTTCCGAAGTGATTTGTGGCGGGATGTCGGCTGAGGAGATATTTAAATCGCCTGGCGCGCCGGTCGATAGCACGCCATTTGTATCGGCGGTGTAGCCGGTCAGGCGCGCGCCGTTAGCGTTGACAACAAACCCATTTTTGTCGAGCGCGAACTGACCGTTACGCCCGTAAGCAATGCTGCCGCCGGTACTCATACGGAAAAAGCCGCCACCGTTGATTGCCAGGTCAAGCGGGCTGTTCGATGCTGTTATATTGCCCTGCGTGAAAGCCTGTGCAACCTGCGACACTTTCACACCAATCCCAACCTGCGTGCTACCACCTGCGCTGCCTTGCAGTGAACTGGCAAACACATCGGCAAATTGTGCCTGTGAAGATTTAAAACCGACGGTACCCGAGTTGGCGACGTTGTTGCCGATTGCCTCGAGCGTTTTGGAGGCGGCGTTCAAACCGCTAAGACCTTGTTGAAAGCTCATGCTGTTCTCCTTGCGTGGTTTACATGAATTGCCGGACGGCGGCGATATCGACTGCGCCAACGTTCGGTACATTGATCTTGACGCCACCCTGGGCGCTGGAGGAAACGCTGCCGATCTGCCCAAACGACAGTGTTTCAACGGTCGTCTTTTCACCGCCACGGGTGGCGGCAACGGTGACCTTGTACGCACCATCAATGGCGGCAGCCCCACTATAGGTGGTACCGTCCCAGCCCAGTGGTACGACACCGACTTCCTGCGGGCCCAACTCCATCGTATGTACCGGTTTGCCGGCGCCGTCGCTAATGGTCACGGTGATATTGTCGGCCGGCTGCGTCACATCGATGCCGAACAGCGCCTTGCCTTCTGCAAGCGTGGTGGATTCACCCGGCAGCAACACGCCATGGCCGATCAATGCGGCGGCTTGTAGCGACTGGCTGGCCTGGTAGTTACCTTTTAGGGCTTCAAGCGTGGTGTTGAGCTTGTCGATGCCGGTGACGGTAGAAAGCTGCGCCAATTGCGACGTCACCTGAGCGTTATCCATCGGGTTAAGCGGGTCCTGGTTTTTCATCTGCGTGACGAGCAGTTTGAGGAAGCGGTCTTGTGCTACTTCCGGCGAATCGGCACCGGCAGCCTTGGTCTTGGTGCCGTTGGCAGCTGCCAGCAGCGCGGGGGGAATAGTGTTGTCAGCGATGGTGGGCATAATTTCCTCGGATTAGGACGGCGACATTGGGTTACTGGCCGATCGTGAGCGTCTTTTGCAGCAAGCTCTTGGCAGCATTCATCGCATCGACATTGGTTTGATAAGAGCGGCTGGCCGACATCATGTTGACCATCTCCTCGATCACATTCACGTTCGGCATGGCGACGTAGCCTTTTTCATCAGCTAAGGGATGCTTCGGGTCGTACATCAGGCGCGGTGCGGTCTGGTCTTCCACTACTTCTTTGACCTTCACGCCAGTCGAATCCGCGCCGCCCATCCGATCAGCTGAAAACACCACTTGCTTGGCACGATAAGGCTGGCCGGTGGAACTGGTGGTGCTGTCGGCATTGGCCAGGTTGCTCGATACGACATTCAAGCGCTGCGACTGCGCTGTCATGGCCGAGCCGGCGACGTTAAATACATTAAATAAAGACATGAGATTGACTCCGGTTCTAGCCTTGGATGGCTGACAGCAGCCCTTTGATCTGGCCGCTGATCATATTGAGGTTGACTTCGTAGCGGATGGCGTTATCGGCAAACTGGTTACGCTCGGTATCCATCTCCACCGTGTTGCCATCAATACTGCCTTGCTGGGGCATGCGGTACATGAGCGGCGCGCTCAAGGCATTTGCGCTGCCACTCACGCCCTTTGCTGATAAATGGTTGGTAGCCGTGGTCGTCAATGCCGAGGCCCCAGCTGGTGCGCCTGTGCCACCACTGCGTTGCAAGGCGCCTTGCAATGCCTTGCTGAAATCAATGTCGCGGGCTTTATAGTTAGGCGTATCGGCGTTGGCAATATTGGATGCCAACACTTGCTGGCGCTGCCCACGCAGGCTAAGTGCGGCTTCGTTAAATTGCATCATCCGATCCAGTTTGCCGATCATTGCATGCTCCGGTAAGGTGTCTGGACATAATATTACCAAAAGACAACATACCGCAATCCCCGGAAAAGACCACAAAAGCCCTTCCTGATCCCTGCTTCGACTCGCGTGCGCGTGGGTACGATGGGGGTCGAATTCATCGGGAGTGCCTGAAATGAACCGTTTGTATGCTGCAATTGTGTTATTGGCAATAAGCCTGCCATTACCGGGTTTGGCGCAAGACACTGCCCGCCAGGATCAAGCTCTCCTGCGCCAACAGGTCGAGCAATTCCTGCAACGCCAAAGCAATGGCTTGCCGGGCGAAGTAAGCATCGAAGTCGGCCAGATCGATTCGCGACTACATCTGCCAGCTTGCCAGCAACCTGAGCCTTTTCTTTCGCATGGCAGCAAAATCTGGGGCAAGACCGCCGTCGGTATCCGTTGCACGGCACCCTCGCCCTGGACGATCTACGTCACGGCCCATGTTCGCGTAACGGCGGATTACCTCACCGCTGCTCTTCCACTGGCGCAGGGGCAAACCATCGGCCAACAGGATTTTGTGCGCACCAGGGGAGACCTCACCAAACTGCCGGCCGGCGTCATTACCGACCCTGCCCTGGCGGTTGGGCGCATCACCATGTCATCCATACCAGCCGGCGCGCCTCTTCGGCAAGACACCTTGCGCCAGCAGGCAGCAGTGCAAATGGGACAGACCGTACGCCTGCTCTCGCAGGGGGCAGGATTCACCGTCACCACCGAAGGCCGGGCGATGAACAATGCCACGGCCGGACAGACGGTGCAGGCCAAAACGCTGAACGGACAAATCATCAGCGGCATTGCCAGGGTGGGTGGGATCCTGGAAGTTGGTTATTGAAGCAGAAACCGCAAAACAACCATGCAATTGCTGTGGAATAAGTTTAAAGTTTGGTCAGAACTGGTCGATACAGAGGCACAGAGGGGTAAAAATCCCTGACCTAACAAGGATATTGCAATGAAGATCGATGACGCAGCAAAGAAAACACCCGGCCTCGGGCTGGTAGCCAATGAAGCCCGCACCGCAAAATCTGCGCAAAAAGCCGATGTCGGCAAGGCCGCCGGCAAGACCACAGACACAGTAAGCCTATCGCCGCAATCACAAACGCTGACAGGTGTGTCAGGTAGCGGCGCGGTGTTCGATGTGAGCAAGGTGCAGGAAATAAAAGACGCGATTGCCAGCGGTCGATTCCAGGTAGATGCCGGAAAAGTTGCCGACGGGTTGATCGATACAGTAAAAGATTTGATCCGAACACCCAAAGGATAGCCATGCCCGACCTGCACGCAGCGACCCGTTCTCCTTCAACGCCCGCCAACCACCCCGCGGCAGGCCTGGCCGAAGAACAGCGTGCGGCAAAAGCTCTGATCGATTTGCTGCATCAAGAGCAGGCAATGCTGATCAATGCCGACCTCGATAGCCTGACGATGGTCACCGAGCGCAAGGCGCCCATCGTGGCACTGATGTCTGAACTTGCCACCAAACGCCATCGTGCTTTGGCAGCGATGGGCTTTGCAGCCAGCGAGGCAGGCATGCAAGCCTGGGTCGACAGCAAGGCAAACGGCTTGGCGCTTTACCCGGAGGCAGCATCCGCCTACATTGCGCTGCTGGCAATGGCACGCCAAGGCAAAGAGATTAATCGCATCAACGGCCTGCTCATCAACACCCACATGATGCGCAACCAAAGCGCACTCAACGTGCTACGAGTGCAAACCAGCGGCGGTACCTTCTACGGCCCAGACGGTCAAGCCACTTCGCGCAGCAAAGGCCGTGGGTTGGTTGTTGGTTAGCTTGTATCTTTAAGCTTGTATCTTTAAGCTTGTATACAATTCTCGCTCGAGCCTGACTGCCTAATTGCGCGCAGGTTGCCAAGCGTGACCTGCGCAATCTCTGTCATGGCTTCGACGGTAAAAAACCCCTGGTGGCCGGTAACCAGCACATTCGGAAAGCTTAAAAACCGCTGAAAGATTTCATCTTCCGGGATCTCCAGCGAATGGTCCTGAAAAAACAGCGGCCCTTCCCGTTCATAAACATCCACCGCCACCGCACCCAAGGCGCGCATCTGCAGACGCTCCACCAGGGCCCGGGTATCAACCAACGCTCCCCGTGAAGTATTGACCAACATTGCATCAGGCTTCATCAACGCCAGTGCCCGGGCGTCAATCATGTGCCGGCTGCCGTCGGCTAATGGGCAATGCAGCGAGACAATATCCGAGCGCGCCAGCAACGCATCAAACGCGACATACTCGCCGATGGCAGCAAAAGCCGCCGACGGAGCCGGATCATAAGCCATCAACCGGCAACCGAAACCCTGCACGATACGCGCAAACGCCAGCCCGATCTTGCCGGTGCCAACAATGCCAACCGTCTTGCCGTGGAGGTTCTTGCCCAACAACCCATCCAATGAAAAATTGCCCTCGCGAACACGGTTAAATGCGCGGTGCGTATGCCGGTTTAATGTCATGATCAATGCAATCGTGTGTTCAGCAACCGCTTCCGGCGAATATGCCGGCACACGTGCCACCACAATACCCAAACGCTGCGCGGCAACCAAATCGACATGGTTAAAACCGGCGCATCGTAACAGCACAATTTTTATCGCTTGGTTGCTCAAGCCCTCCAGCACAACAGCGTCAAGCTGATCGTTGACAAAAGCGCAGATTGCATCGCTGCCAGCTGCCAGCCTGATTGTTGCGGGCCGAAGGCTTGTTTCCTGATAATCAAAAACAAAGCCATCGTTTGAAAATTGCTCGGCATGGATACGATCAAAAAAAGTGCGGTCGTAGGCTTGCGCACTAAAAAACGTGATTTTCATAGGCTTCTAAAAATTGAACAATGGCTTTCAGTTAGAATTCTGGATCATTGCAGCGTCAACCATTACGCAGCCTCTTCGACTCACGCCTAACTAACAGTACATAAAAATGCGATTACTGCTCGCCCTGCTCTTACCCTTCATGACATTTTTTACCATCGGCAGGCCAATTGCCGGTGTAGTGTGCCTGATTTTGCAAGTAACGCTCATTGGTTGGTTGCCGGCAGCTATCTGGGCGGTCTACGCTTTAAGCCAGTACAAAACCGATGAAAAAATTAAGGATGCCATGCGGCCTTGAAAATAACTGCATGAATAAAATTCTGTATATTGTAACGATACGCGCTACAACGTCGCCATAATCAAAAGTTTTGAACACAAAGGTCTAAGGAATTTTTTTGAAACTGGAACAAAATCCGGCATTCAGCCCCATCATGCTGACAAATTACGGCTGCAATTAGCGGCTTTGAACCAAGCAAAAAAGCCAGAAGACATGGCTGTACTAAATTGGCGTCTACACATGTTGCACGGAAATTGGCGAATGACATTTAGATTTGAGGATGGCAACGCTTTGGTAGTCAATTATCAAGATTGTCATTAGGAAAAATAATGCGAATGCACAACCCCCCTCATCCCGGCGAGATTTTAAAAGAGTGGTTAGGCACTATGAACGTTACAGAAGCCGCAAAGCGCCTGGGCGTTACACGCGTCACACTCTCCAGGATCTTGAATGGTGTTTCAGGCATTTCTGCCGACATGGCTTTGCGGTTAGAAATAGCTTTAGGGACTAGTCCTGAAATGTGGATGGGATTACAGTCGGCATTTGAGCTATGGAAAGCAAGCCAAAACGTCCATCCTCAAATTCAGAAGATTCTGGAAGAAGTTCGTTGACCCAGCTGCGTCACTAAAACCACTCCCTAAAAAATTTGCAAGAAAATACGATCAAAAGGACAACCATGTCGATCAGTTCTATAACGCTAAACGCGCTTTCTGAAAACCTGCACCGCTTGGCCAACCTGCTGGAGGCAGACCCACGCCCCACCACAATGGCCCTACAAAATACTGATCCACTCATCGTTGCCGCTAACGCATGCGACTTCGCATTGCCAAACCCGCTAACGCTGGAAACCTTATCAACAACAGTCGAGAAAAAAATAGCTAATGTGGCCGTGCTGTTGGAACGCTCATTGATGCATGAATCGCTGCCGCCGGAAGCGCAAGCAGCTGCGGAGGAAGAGAATAAATATATTGAAGAAGACTACAAAGACGACCCAGCGCCAAACTAGCCGCTGGTGACGCTAAAAGTATGCATTACCCTCCTATGTTTTGAATCATGGCCACATCACATCCGGCACGGGTTTTCCCTTCACTACGCGCTGCGCTGCGCAATAGCATTACGCCCCACCGCAATCTCTTCGTTGGATATTGGATTACCGTTCAAATAAATTTTAGCCTCGGCTGGCAGATCCAATATACGTTGTGTACATTTGCCAAACTTCGCCCGACTGTTTTCTCCAAGAAATAAAAGATTGTTGTTACGGTGTGAGCGCACTGCACCCCGATAATCGTACTTTTTTCTGCAAGAGCGAAAACTGCAGCAGACTTGTGGACATGCCCGACCCTGTTCAATAGGACGTCGAGAATAATATTTGTATCGAAAAGGACTTTCAACTGTATTTTTCCTGCAGATGTTGGCGATAAATTTCTTTGTCGTCCATATCATTTACGTTGAATATGACCCCCAGTAACGACTGTGTTATCGGGGGCTATCTCAATATGATCTTAACGGCCCACCTCAAGAATTGCGCCCTGTCATCAATGTCTTGCGATCGTAAGCTGCAGCGAGCAATTACCGACGACGCCGCGACAACCCAACCATCAACAACCCGGCTGCCAATAACGCGTAAGTTGCCGGTTCCGGAACCGCCGTCCTGATGGCAAAGCTGTCGCCAACGGCGAGCCCGCTAAGGTCCAACGTCCAATCGCGTTGCCCAGCCAAACCTAATGGATTACCAAAATATAACTCTGCAGGCTCTGCCGGGTTGAAAGCAGCAAAAGCAGTGGTAGGCGTATTCATAAATGCCGTACGCGTGCCGAAAGTTGGTGTGATCGTACCTGGCTGTGCAAAGGTAATATTGGTCAACCCAACATCAATCTGGGCAAAACCCAAGCCACTCAGGTTGCGCACCAATGTATTAAACGACAACAATGGTGCCGAAAGATCAGCAGCTTCCACTGCAAAATTAAGGATTACCGGCGTGAAGTTAACGAGGTCGAAATCAAAAGATAAGTTCGATCCGGTGCTCAAATCGGTAACCAGGTTCGCGGATGAGCCGCCAACACTGGTAAGGACCGCAGCGGATGCAGGCAGGGCGCCGGCCAGGGTGGTGCAAAAAGCGGCAGCAGATAAAACAATGCGGGCAAGTTTCATGATTGGCTCTGTAATAATTGGTTGATCAGAAATAGCAAAAATTTGCATCGGCCTACATCGGGCCTTTTGCCCAAGGGCCGGAAATAGCAAAGGTAATGCCCGGCGTTTGAATGTTGGCAAACAAGTATCGACCGGTCGGATCAAAACAGGCACCTGCAAATTCATTGGTACGATTGTCGCCGGCAATATTGGCGGCTTTGCCTGCAGCAGCCACTTCATCGGCTGTGAGGTTGATATTGTTTTTTGCAAAAATGTAGGGGTCGCCCTCGGCGGTAAGCCCCATTAAACGTTGGCCAATGCCAAACGCATCACCTGTTACAGCGCCACCATCTTCACATAGCAGCAAACCGCCGCGTGGGCTCACAGTCAGGTTGTCGCCCATATTGCCGACCAGGCTGCTTGGGCTGGAATAAATACAGGTGATGGTTTGTTGCGCCAGATTAAGCTCCCACACCGTACCGCGCGATGCTGAACCACCGCTGGTATCCATCACGTAGATTTTGCCGGCAAAATACCACATGCCCTCACCACGGTTCATACGGGCGCCGCCCTGTGTCCAACCTTGCACGAACGGACCTGACGCGTTGGTAATTGTTATACCAGCCGGGCCCGTAGCGTTACCGCGGACTTGATCTGGGTCAGCAATATTGACCCAATCCAGAGCATAAGTATCGGCAACTGAAACAGTTGCTAGATTAACGTTGTCCGATCCTTTAATTTTTGCCATTTGCAATTGCCCGCCCTGTGCTAGCGACCCCGGCGCACCAGCTTTAACAGTCGGCACATACCGATAAAACCCAGATTTTCCGGAGCTGTCTTCGGTCATATACACGTCACCATTTGTTGGGTCCACTGCCGCAGCTTCGTGGCCAAAACGCCCCATTCCAATAATTGGTGCAGACGATGTTAGCGCTGGATCGGCATGGACCTCAAACACGTAGCCATGGCGCTTACCTTCGGTACTCATTGAATCTGAACTGACCTCTTCACAGGTCAGCCATGTGCCCCATGGCGTCACGCCACCGGCGCAATTGCCCCGCGTGCCGCCCAGGCTAGGCGCAACGCTGACCCAATTGCCGTCTTTAAACAGCATATTGGTGGTGCCACCACCTGCTTTGTTGGGGGAAGTGGCATTCACAGTGCCGGTATCGAACACGCGTGGGGCGTCGATAAAATTGTTTGGTGCTACAAAACCGATTTCATGGTTACGCACTAAGACCAACTCAGTACTGCGTCCCGCTTTACGCGACACAACAACACCCATACCATCATGGCCGCCTGGGCACGGTTTGCCGTTGCTCATTGTGTCACCGCGCCAGCCAAAACTTTTGTAAGTAAAACCAGGGGGCAGTTGCAGTAGTGGCAGCCCGGTCGTCAAGTCGTTGGTGGGTGCGATCGCACCATATGGGCTGTCAACCAGAGTCGTGACATTGTCAGCCAGTGCCATTTTTGATTGCAATGCAGCAAACGCGCCGATAAACGGAATGGCGTTGATGCTGGCAAAACCTTTTAACAGGCTACGGCGGTTTTCAGAAAACTGGGGATTGTTCATGAGGCGCACCTTTATGAAATCGGATCAGACGATGGATGAAACAATTTGAGAAATTAACGGGTGTTCGGTGAGGATCATTACACTGTAGTGTTACAGGCAAATGACGAGTGAAAAAGGCTCGATTTGAGAGACGCGGCAACCAAATATTGCTGTTGTCCTAACAAGCATCGCTACATCCATCAACCAGCGTCTTGCTCTGTTTTGCGCACCCTAATTTGGCTCAGCCATATCATTAATCCAACCAATCCGATCAACTACAACACGCTATTCTCATACGAACACATGCAGGTTAATGTGGGTGATGCGTTGCCAATAAATTCATCGGCTGCTGACGCTGCTCTGCCAAGTCAAATTAACACCCATGCTAGGAATGGCAAGGCGGTAAGGGAGGACGTGCGTTCCAATAAACGACGCAAGTCGGGCCCTATCGGCTAGCCGCCGGAAACAATGGGTTTAGAGGCATTAAAACTCGAATTTCGAGAAAAGCTTGGTGAATATTTTGCTTGGGGATCTAAAACCTCCGGCAATTTACGCGCAGTTAATTCAAAGCTTAGACTTCAATGGGATGAGCGAAGTTACATCGACGGAATAATTGATGATTTTGAAAATATTGAGTCGCACTATCGACCGAAAAGCTATTTTCAACAAAAAATTTCCGATGCAAACAGTGAAGTCGCCACGCCTGCCAAAGGACATGCAATATTGGCGCGCATACCAGACTTGCTTTGTAAAAAAGCGCAATGTAACCATATGGACGAATTTGTTACATTGCCTGTGTTAATCGATTTACTTGACACCTCCCGCAAGGATTTGAGCAAGCGGCAACGATATTTGCTTACGGAGAAAATTAGTTTAGCGTTACAAAGCGAGCATGTACGTAGTGATATTCATGATTTTCGTTATTCACGCCATTATCAATGCGGATATAAAGAGTTAGGAACTTTCGCCGATGAGCAAATTCACACACTCTTTAAACGTTATTCTGAATCTGTTGAAGCGCTGTTCAATAATATAAGTCTGGAGGATGTTCAGTCAACTCTCGAGGGCGATGCGAGAACAAATCGACATTGGTCGCCACCAGACACGTCGGCGTTAGAGAACGCCAAGGGCAAGAAAATATCAGCCGACGTAGCTCTCCTTGCCAGCGCGATTTTTCTTATTCAAAAAGACCAAGACCGTCTAGCGTATTTCCGGAAACTAAGCGATGTTTCGCACAGCATTAACTCAGAAGCCACTGCTGACTTGCTATGTAGCTTGCCCAGAAAACCAAGCAAGCTTTTTTACAAAACTGCTCGACCTGATTAAAAAAAATTTTGCAGAAGATAAATTTGAATTTCTCGAGGAGTGCATCGGTGAAATTGCCGAGCTGCCTACAGAAAAACAAGCAGATTTACTCGCAGCTTTTGTTCACAATGAATCATTTTTCCGTCCAGCTGAAGAGCGGGCCACCGCTTTTAGTCGCTTGCGCGACGCAGCGTGTGAACTTCCTGAGGCTGGTAAAGAGAAGTTATTGCACTTGATAAGTGTTTCAGAGCTAGAAGTTTCATCAAGCCATTATTGGTCGGACACAAGCGGCTGCTAATCGTAAACATTATTTTCACTCCAAGCAAACCAGCGCACACATCACTGATTGGTTTTCCACTTTGCTAAAAACTTAGCCGAGGAATCATTGATGCGCTGTCGGTCAATTGCTGGTTGTGTTGCAGCTAATGTCGTGTTGGCATCAGCAAGTTTTTCCACCGCTGTGACAATTCTTCCTTGCTCTCGCACGACAGCGTCTAAGCCTTCCACACGTGCTCTTTTAATTGCCTGAGTACGCAACCCACGCCCGCTTACCAGGCCAAAGTCGACTCTCAACCATGCTGGAACGAGCGTGTAACGCAATTTAGAGGCGATCAGTTTTGCACGCATGCGTGACATTTTGCCTGCGGTACCAGCAATATTGTTGAGCTTCCTAGCAATATCATTAATTTCTTGCTGGCTCAAGTTGGCTGGTGTGGCGCTGCGGTTGTTTATTAAGTGCAGTGCTAATTCAAGATATGCTACCTTGCTATGGCTATACAGCGCAGGTAGTAGCACCCGTATTTGTTCTGTGGTGATCTGATTAAGCCCATGGGTTTTGACCAACGCCAAATCATCAGGCATTACATTTGGAAAGTTCGCTTCGGTGAACTCTTTGATATAGCTACTTAAAATCAATAAACGGTCAGCCATGGGCAAATTTTTGGCAAGCTGGCTGTTAGCTTCCAAATCAACTTCAGCAGCGTTGTTGATGTCTGCAACGGCAGCCGAAGCCCTAGCCCTAACTCCGCTCACAGGCGTAGAACCGGTTTCTGAAGGATCATTATTGAGCTGCGCCAGCACTGCACACCATGTTGTATTCAACTCTTGCATGTATTCAAACTGCGCATAGTCGATAGAGGGTAATGTTGCTTTGCGCAAGTTAATGAGAGTAGGCGGCGTAAGCCGAATGGTAGCGTGCCGAATGCTTGCCAATGGCTTACTGTGAATTGCTTTTCCTAGCGTTACCACCGTTCTAAGACCGCCGACCGGCCCCCAGGTGGCAAGCTCACCGATTACTTTTTTCTGCGCAGTTTTAATAATGTCTGGCACTTTCCTGCCAAGTATGTAGGTTCCTTCTACTGCCGCACCGCTGTATTGCGCGATTTCTTGCAAATGTAAAATCTCGAGTGCAAAAATTTCCGGTGGGAGATGGGGCGGAAAATGATCCAGATTAAAACGCTCCGTAACCAGCTCACGTAGTACCTGCGAACCTTCCACAACAATTCTTTGCGCTTCAGATAAATTTGCTTTCAGCACATCTGCAACGGCTTTGTCGTCCGGCGACAAGCTTGAGGTGTCGAGACTATTGATGTTTAAACGAATGTATTCGTATGGATCGTAATCATATCTTTTTGCGTGAGCGATTAGACCGTTAATACGATTTAATCCATCCATTCCAGGAAAGCCATAATCAACACCATAACTATAAGCTCGATTTATTAACGCCTTTAACTGTGGCCTGTTTGTAGCAATTTCATTGAGTAAGCTTTTGGTATTTTCAAGCGTTAACCGTAAAGCGTCTCTGTAACCATCAACTTTTTCTGCCAGTTCAGCTATAAATTGATCCGCAGAAGCAATGTCAGCGCTTACAGAAAGTTGCGCTGCATCGATTGTGGCACCGATTACATCGGGTGCGACATGCGTTCCAGCATATAACGCAGCATTGACCACAACCGATGTAATTAATTTTTTCCAATGTTTTGCAGCGAGTGGCCGTGTTGACGTTTCTAAATTATGCAAAGTTTCATCACGCCAGAGTGCTGCAACCAGCTGCAAAGTTGATTGCGGGTCTTTGGCACATTGTTCCAGGCGGCGCTTAATGAGTTTGTAAGCATGCGTTTGTGGATCTTGACTTTTGGCTAACTTCCCAGAGATAACCCCAGCAGGACTCGTGGCTAGAGTAGCCGCGTGTAGATTTCCCATCGTACTGGCAAGGGTCAATACCACCCCGATTGCGGCGTCACCTAATTTCGATGTCTGCATGCCCTCAGTTTGGCTGCCAACTAACTTTACAATGTTGGTGTGAATCATATTTTGCTGCCAGCCACGGCCAGGCTTAATGCTCTTTAATAGCCCATTTAACACGGCAACCCGCAAATCTTTTGAAAAGCTATCTGGTGAAAAGACCTTTTTGATTGAATCAACCGCTTCTAATTTCTGAATATTTTCCAAAGAATTAAAAAAGTTGCTAAATTGGCTTAAAAGTCTCTGAGCAAAAATTTCTCGTACTTTTGGGTTTTCTAATTGGGTGAACTCAGTAGAAAACGCGCGCAAGTCTACTTGAATAGATTCGGCAGAAATGGGAGGTAAATCTTTTATTTTCTTTACCACCTTTATTGCTTCACCAACGCCGTTGATTGACTCAATTTTTTCAACGAGATCTACACTGTTTGACTCAATGGCAAGCGCGTACATCACCTCAAATTCAGCCGATGAAGGATTTTTGAGGATTAATTTCTCAGCAAGAGAGAATTCTTGAGACCTTTTCTCAAAAAACTTATCTAAACACAGCACCTTTTCTAAAAACAAAAGACTGAGCTTTTCGCCTTTATCAATAAGCTCTGGTAGCAGATGACTATATAAAACCCTATCAAAAAACTCAGTTTGACTTAACCTTGGATGTGCCTCGATTACCGCGGGAAAAAATAATTTAGACAATATCGGCCAGAATGCAGGATTTTTTTTCAAAATCGATATTTTTGATTGGCTCGTTAGCACCGGTTGCGCCACTTTTAGCGCATCACATATGATAGCTACCTGGTCCACATTGATCAGATCGTCGTAGCTATCGTTAAGCTCAAAATACTCGCCGTGCTGATGTAGCTCTCTAGAATGTTGACTCACGACCGTGTTACTAAGTTCGCCGGCATGCTGTGGTGGGAAGAACCAGTTTAAAGAAGGTAAATATTTCTCGTGACACGTTTTAATCGCACTAATTTTAGTTTCTAAACTACTAGTACTATTAATAATTTTTATTAATTCCTGTACAACCCGCGGCACTTCTTTTTCTAAAAATTGATTAATACTTTTTTCCGTTTTTTCTTGAAGAAATTTTTTATCACTTAGTTCAGGGTAATTTAGCACCGTTTCTCTAACATTGAGCAGGTTGTGAACCTCATTGCCAAGATGAGGATCGGTCACAGGATAAGACCGTATTAATCTTTCTTCCGCTTCGGCATAAATATAGTCAAGGAAATTATTGCTAGCACTTAGCGCATTTTCAATAAAACTAATACGTTCAATCATGCCCCTCGTGCAGTTTAAATCATTGTCCGGCAACATCAACACAGCATTTAATCCCTGCTTTCTTTTTTTTGCATCAAGTGTTTTAAGTGTTCCGAAAAAATTATTTATTGGCGTTAAAAGCTTAAGGTAACGGGGCGCATTTCCTTCAAGCGCGTCTACTTCAAAACAATATTTGTATATTCTTCCTTCTTTTTGAATCCTATTCAACGACGCTGGCTCTAGTTCCGCAGAAAATTCTTCAGCGACTTTTTCTAAAAAATATTCAAAATATTCTTTAGTCGGTGGGGTATCTGCAGCGCCGGCCAGTAACGGCGCGTGATTGTGCGCTCTGGATTTCTTAACTCGCTCCTGAAGGTTTCCAACGTCGACGTTAATCGCATTGCCAAACGTAAAGACTTTTTTCTTAATTTCTTTATTACGGATTGCATGCTGAATTATTGCTGTTCTAAGACGAGGGCTTGGAAGCCTTGACTCTGGCGTTCGTTCATTTTTAACGCGAACCGCCGAGGAATTTATATTTTCTTGCTCTGGTGCTGAATTAGATTGAGAAATCTGATTGCCAGGGCTGCGCTTCGGAATGGAGAACATGGCTTACCTTAAACATTAAATTTTTATGACTTTGATTAGAAGTAATCAACGCCATTTCCCCACCTTTGGCAGAGACTTGTCTTTTTTGCATTAACTTTTGGTTATTATAGGGGGAGGAAGGAAATATTAAACAACTACTCAAAAAGATGAGTCGTCATCAAATGGCAGGTCGCTAGCGAGCTGGTTCTACAGGGCCCCAAGGTGAAACGGAACGGCAAGAAAGATTCCCGTTTAGCGTTTCCCACTGCTACCTCCGTTACCATTTCAGGCAGCTCTGAAAGCACTATCACCTGAACCCGTTCGATTGCACACCCGCCCCCTCAGGCGCATCGTTAGTTGCAATCGGCAAGTTGGCCGCGTGCCTAATAGCAACTAAACGGCTCTTGCTGATACCTTGATCGACAAACAATCGCACCACCCCACTAGCTCGCGCGGCCGAGCGTTCCCAGTTTGAAGGAAACAATCGCTTATTGATAGGTACCTTGTCGGTATGGCCGAGTGTAAGTTCGCCAGTCTTAACAGACCTGCGCATCAGGAATCTCAAAGTTAACGATTCCGTGGAAAAATATTGCAAATAAAGCAATAACTACATAAATATTGTTTAAGGGTGTGCCAATTATGAAAAGAATTACCTTCTTGTCACCAAGAATTACGATTACCGATTCCTCAGGTAACGCATCGAACGAGTCTAGCGCCCCGTCACCACCGGCATCGTTGTCGAACCCGAATCCGCGCCACCCGGAGTCGCGCCGCCAAATACAGTCACCGCCTCAGACACGAGCTCTAATCTCTATTCGTAGCCAAACGTCCCGTGCGGCTTCTTTTTCCCAAAATCTGCATTCACCACCGGCAGGTATCAGATCGCCATCCGCGTCCCAAGCCCATGATCTCGAGGCGGGACAGTTAGATCAAGCGACGACCCCTCCTTTGACAGTGGCTGCCATTGGTAGCAGACCGTTACCGGCTGGAAGAGCCGATCGCAAGCACATCGCGCAAGGTTTCAAACGAATTGCGCTCACCACCACCAAAGCTTATCTCAGCTTTGTCGGCATCGGCGCGGCGATCAAACTTGCAAAGAATCCTGGCGACCTACGTCCGGATGCGCTGCAGTTTGTCAAGGCCGCCTTTACAGGGACAGAACGCGCCGACAGTCTGGAAGTGCAAAAAAGCCTTGCCCTTGTACTGCAGACATATGGCGATTTTATTGATACCAAGACGCAGTGCGTCGATCCAGTCATTACTTTTGCGCTGGCATTAAGAGACGACGAAAACGGTAAACAACACTCCGGTCAGTTTATTTACCGTTCTAAATTTATACACGCTACAAACAAGGGTGGAACCGCCATTAATTCGACGCGCGCCAATAATTCAACAATTACGTTGCCTAACATTGTGGGCAAGCAGGTGCAAAGTGGTGAGCTTCAATTTACTGCATACAACCTATACTTGCCACAAGTTGCGGTGCACGAGTATTTACACTGCTTCACCCATCCAGGCTTTTTAAATACCACCAATCAAAGCAAGCTCGTTACTCAGCTCGGTTCTACGTTAGTCGAAGGTACGACGCAGTACCTGACCCTACAGACACCATTTGATCGACAAGGCGATTTTTCTGGAAAATTCAGCAGCTTCTACCCGGAGGAAGTGAAGTTTGTTGGCAAGATCGTTGATAAGGTTGGCATCGATACGCTCAAGAAAGCATATTTTTCAGGCGACCGGAGCTCGAACAAAAAAGTGTTGGATGCAGCAGCTGAGGAGGCAGAAAGTTTATTACGTAATCGGTAAGAATATAGCCCGATTTTGCAGCACGCTGTGGCAACCAGTTGACTATAGAATACGCCGTTTTTTCTAACTTCATGATCACCGGCCGTTCCCTATTGGCACTTCAGTTACCTTTTCCGGCAACTCCGACAAAACCATTACCTGCACCCGCCTATTTCTGGACCGTCCTTCAGCCGTCTTGTTTGTCATCACTGGCTGCGTCGACCCATGACCAAGCGCAACTAGCCGGTTATCAGCGATACCGTTACCAACAAATAGCCGCACCACGCTACTGGCGCGCACTGCTGACAGCTCCCAATTTGAAGGAAACTGCATTTGGTTAATCGGTACATCATCAGTATGGCCTTCAACCTGAATGGCATGACTACTGGCTTTTAAAATCAGCGAGATCGCCTTGAGGACGTCGCTCGATTCAGTACTCAGCTTGGCCTCACCCTGCGCAAACAGAATACTGTCGCTAATTTCAATACTAACGCCACGGTTGGTTTCACTGACCCGCACTTTTCCTTGATTGACCAAGGGAGCCAATGCACTTAGCAGCTCGCGTGCCATGCCAGTCATGCGTTCGCGCTCGCGGCGCAGCATGCCGTCGCTGGGGCGCGCGCGAGGTAACTGCAAGCGTGGGGACATTACGGGCGATAAGGGAATGGTGTCGCGTATGAGCATGCCGGGCTTGCCAAAGGCGCTGCCCAAGGCATCGGACAGCACCTGATATTTGCTGGTGTTGACAGAAGAGATAGCGTACATCACCACAAAAAATGCAAACAGCAGTGTCATGAAATCAGCATAGGACACCAGCCAACGGTCATGATTATCTGGCTCTATGTCTTGATGCCGTCGGGTGAGTTGATGCCGGCGTCGTTCGCGCATGGGGCTATGCACGATTAAGGTAAGTGGCCATGCGCTCTTCAATCAAGCGCGGGTTGTCACCCGTGGCGATGCAGCCGAAAGCATCGGCCAGCATTTCCCGGCGCACCACCTGATGCTGTACGTAAGCGCGCAGCTTGCCACCAATGGGCAGGAAGATCAGGTTGGCAAAGCCAACACCATAGATCGTGGCCACAAAAGCCACCGCAATACCACTGCCTAGCCGGCCGGGGTCAGAGAGGTTTTCCATCACATGGATCAGGCCGAGCACAGCACCCAAAATGCCAATAGTGGGGGCGTAGCCGCCGGCAGACTCCCACACCTTCACCGCCTGGCGCTGCTGGGATTCGTATGCGCTGATGGCAATTTCCAGCGTCTCCCGTAGTTTGTAGGGGTCAATGCCATCCACCACCAGTCGCAACCCTTGCCGAACAAATGGATCAGACTGTTTTGCTACAAACCGCTCCAGGCTAAGCAATCCTTCGCGGCGCGCGGTGGCGCTCCAGTTGGCAACATCGTAAATTAATTGAACACTATCGTCTTCAGGAATGATGAAGGCATGGCGCGCCATGCGCATGGCTTGCATAAAATTATGCCAGCCACTTTGCAGCATCACCGCGCCGAGCGTGCCGACAATCACAATGCTAAATGCTGCCGGCTGCACCAGTGAGCCTATACGCCCGCCTTCGAGCACCTGCCCGAGCAGGATGCCGCCAAGAGCCAACACCAAGCCGGCTACGCTACCCCAGTCCATGTCTTTTCCTTGAGGGTGGCACGCATGCGGGCAATTGCCTGCGCATGCAGTTGGCAAACACGCGATTCCGACACACCCATGACCGCACCGATTTCCTTGAGATTCATCTCTTGCTCGTAATACAAACCCATGAGAATTTTTTCTCGTTCTGGCAGCGACAAAATCGCATCAATTACAGCTTGCCGAAATCCGCTGTTCATTAATGCTTTTAGTGGGTCGCTGACGTCGTCGCTGCAATACCGATCCAGAAAATGCTCGTTGCCTTCGCCATCATGGAAGTCTTCATAATAAACAAGCTGGTGGCCACCGCCATCGGTTAGCAGATCCTGGTATTGGGCTAGTGAAAGTTGGAGTTGCATCGCCACTTCGCTTTCGCTGGGCGAGCGGCCCAGGCGCTGCTGCAGAATATTCATCGCCACTTCGATCTTGCGCATGTTTTGGCGCATGCTGCGGGGCATCCAGTCGCTACTGCGGAGTTCGTCAAGCATGGAGCCGCGAATACGTTGTACCGCATAGGTTTCAAACTGTGCACCATGGGTTTCTTCGTAGCGGTTCACGGCGTCGAGCAATCCGATCATGCCGGCCTGGATCAGGTCATCAACCTCTACGCTTGGAGGTAGCTTCGCCTTCATCTGGTGGGCGAGTTTTTTTACCAGCGGCGCATGCTCCTTGAGCAGGTGGTTTCGATCGGATTTTCCTTGAGCCGTATACATTGATTATTTTTAAATTGATCGCTCTTAAATTCTCGCAAGCATGCCGACTTGCCCGGCCAGCCGCCTGAAAGCCACTGAAGCCCGTGCCAGCGGAAAGGCATCCGTCACGCTTCGGCCCAGCTCGGCAGCGCGAGTGACGTGTTCATCAGTTGGCACCGAGCCCACCGAATGCAGCTGTACTGCCATATAGCGATTTGCCGCTTGCGCCATGTTGTCGAACACAACCTGTGCTTCCTTTTCTCCAGCACCAGTTACCAGCACCTGGAAAGGCCGTCGGCCCAGTCGCGCGTTTAAACGCTTGATCAAACCGTAGGCAGCCTTGATCGAGGCGGCATCGGTCGAGACTTGTACAACAATATCGCCCTCTTCCATGGCCGCAAGCGGCAAAGCATCGTCGGCATCGAGTTCGGCATCGACGAGCAGAATGTCGGTTTGTGAAGCCAGTACGCCGAAAGCGTTGGCCAGGCGGCGTGCGCTATCTTTGCCGAGCGCACTGCGATGTAATGGGCCACGGGTCAAGGTTGCCACACCAAAGCCTTGCGGCATGAGTTGCGAGACTTCATTTAAAGCGCGCTCTTGGCAAGCCACATCTTGCAAAGTCGCGCCGGGTGCCATGCCGAGCTGTGCTGCAATGCCACGTGGTGCCGCGCAGGCGTCGAGCAACAACACGACATTGCCGGCAGCCGCCATCGATGCGCCAAGGTTAGCCAGCATGACGCACTTTTCAGCTGCCGACCCGGCTGAGACAAAAGTGACGACATGTGGCTTTGGGCCGGCGAGGATACGGCGCAGTCCGGTTGCCTGATCAACATCAAAATTAGTCAAGATTCACCCCGCGCAGCGTTACATCACTAGTGTTTTTTGCCGTTGAAGCCATTAACAAAGGCAACTCTGCATCTTTTAATTGAAATGCTGCGGTTTCTCGTTTCAATTTAAAGGCCCGATCGACTAAATACTGCTGGTTTGCCACGTGCAGATCTTCTGGAACACGTTGACCATTAGCAACGTAGTATAGATTTAATTTCTGTCGGATGACCACATCTAAAACGTTGCCGATGGTTGCTGCTTCGTCAAGTTTCGTCATGATGCAGCCGGTTAAGCCCGCACCTTGATATGCGCGCACAACTTCGTTGAGCGTTTCACCGGTGGATGTGGCGGATAGGCACAACAACCGCTTGACGTTAGGCCCTGCGCCGGTGAGCATCGCCACCTGTTCGGCCACCATCTGATCGCGCTGGCTGGCGCCCACCGTATCGATTAACACCATGTGTTTGCCGCGTAATTCTTCGAGAGCGATTTTTAAGTCAGCCTGGTCTTTTACGGAATGCACCATCACACCCAGGATCTTGCCGTATATGCGCAATTGCTCATAACCGCCGATACGATAGCCATCCGTGGTGATCAATGCCAGCTTGCCCGGCCCATGGCGCATGACGCAGCGTGCAGCCAGCTTTGCCGTCGTGGTGGTCTTACCCACGCCAGTTGGGCCCACCAGGGCGAAGACGCCGCCCTGCTCGATCATTTCGCTTTCGTTATCAACAATGGCTAGATTACGTGCCAGTACCGATTTAATCCATTTCATGGCAACTTCCTGCGTTGCTGTTACCGGCATTTTCTCAATCAGAAAACGTGCCAAGCTTGCGCTGAAACCTGCAGCCAGCATTTCCCGCAATACCGACGATTTCATGGGCTCACGTTGGGCTTGGCTAGACCAAGTCAATTCAGCCAGTTGCGATTCAAGCATGCTGCGCATCGAACGTAGCTCTTCCATCATCGCACCCATCTCGCCTGCGCCCGGCACAGGCACAGGCAGCACGACCTGTGCATTGAATGCTGCTTCCTGTTCACTTTCTGCCTGCCGCATGCGGGCAAACGCTGCAAGCGCTGGCTCCGCCACCGGGCGCGACGGGGAAACCGAAGGCGCCAGGGAAGACATATCATCGCTGGCCAGTGCCAATATCTCCACGCTGCCATTGACCGGGCGATTCGACAGGATCACCGCATCGGCGCCTAGTGCATCGCGCACCATGCGCAATGCTTCACGCGTTGAGGCGGCGGTAAATTTTTTTACATTCATGCTGGTGCTCCAACGAGGCTGGTGACTTTAATCGTTTTTGAATCAGGTACTTCGGAATGAGAAAGCACTTTCAATTGCGGAATGGCGCGGCGCAGGAAGCGCGCAAGCAATGCACGCAGAGGGCCGGGCACCAGTAACACTGGTGTAAAGCCCATCTGTTCCTGCTGACGGGTAGCATAATCAGTTTGCTGGGCAAGGGAATCAGCCAACCCCGGCTCAATACCGGCACCATCCGGGCCACTGGCTTGCAAGGCTTGCATCAACAATCGCTCGAGGCGATTGTCCAGGGTCATCACCGACAGCTCATTGGTCCCTGGGAAAAGTTGCTGCACAATCGCTCGGCCTAACGCGACGCGTACCAGGGCGGTTAGCTCATTTGCCTCAGTTGTGACCGATGCATGCTCCGCAATCGTCTCGATGATGGTGCGCATATCGCGGATATGCACGCCTTCGATCAAGAGATTTTGTAAAATCTTTTGCAGGGTACCTAACGGAATCACCTTTGGAATCAAATCATCGACCAGCTTCGGCGAGTCCTTCACCAGATGGTCCAGCAATTGCTGCAATTCCTGCCGGCCCAGCAACTCAGCAGCATGGCTTGTGATCAGGTGGTTCAAATGCGTCGCAATGACGGTACCGGCATCAACGACTGTGTAACCCATGGCTTGTGCCTGATCGCGCAAGCCGGCATCGATCCAGGTGGCAGGCAGGCCAAAAGCCGGGTCAGTCGTCAGCGGTCCTGGCAATGACCCGCTGACCATGCCAGGATTAATTGCCAGGAACTGGCCGGTCATTGATTCGCCATTGCCTACTTCCACACCTTTTAGTGTGATGCGATAGAAAGTTGGCTTGAGTTCCAGATTGTCGCGGATATGGACAGGTGGCGCGAGAAAGCCAACTTCCTGCGCAAATTTTTTACGTATGCCCTTGATGCGACGTAGCAGTTCACCACCCTGCCCTTTGTCGACCAGGGGAATCAACCGATAACCCACCTCCAATCCAAGGGTGTCGACCGGCATGATGTCTTGTAAGGTTGCCTCTTCCATCTCTGATGTCGCTGCCACCGGCGCACTATCGGTTATTGCCGCAGGTTCACCGGCAGCCTTGTCACGCTTGGAGATTGCATACGCAGCCCCACCCAAGGCTGCCGCCAACAGCAGGAAAGCAATATGCGGCATACCCGGAATCAAACCCATGCCACCAATGATTGCTGCGGTGATGTAGAGCACCTGCGGCTTGGCAAACAATTGCCCAACCAATTGGGTGCCGATATCTTGCTCGCTGGCCACGCGTGACACCACCACACCTGCAGCGGTGGAAATGATCAGTGAAGGAATCTGTGCCACCAGGCCGTCACCAATGGCCAGCAACGTGTAAGTTTTGAGGGCAGCGTCGAAGGTCATGTCGTGTTGCAGAATGCCGACCAAAAAGCCACCAATCACGTTAATGACCGTTACGATGATGCCGGCAATTGCATCGCCCCGTACATACTTGCTGGCACCGTCCATGGCGCCATAAAATTCCGCTTCCTGCGCAACTTCCGTGCGGCGGCGCCGTGCCTCCGCTTCAACGATCAGGCCAGCATTCAGGTCCGCATCAATTGCCATCTGCTTGCCGGGCATCGCATCCAACGCAAACCGGGCGCCGACTTCAGCGATACGCCCCGCACCTTTAGTCACAACCGTAAAATTGATGATCGTCAGAATCACGAACACCACGATACCAACCGTGTAATTGCCACCGATCAGGAAGTGGCCGAATGCTTCGACTACCTTGCCGGCAGCGTCTGGGCCGGTATGACCTTCCGTCAACACCACGCGGGTCGAAGCAACGTTGAGCGAAAGGCGCAACATCGTTGACACCAGCAGCACGGTTGGAAACGCCATGAAGTCGAGCGGCTTGACTGTGTATAGCGCGGTCAGCAACACGATAATGGAGAGTGCAATATTGAAGCTGAAGAAAATATCGAGCACAAACGCCGGCAGCGGCAAAATCATCATCGAAAGCATCATAATGATGATGGCCGGCGCTGCAATGGCGCGGGAATTTGTACCGGAAAGCCATGCAGGCAATTTCAAAGTGTTCATTGCAACGTTCCAGACGGTGTTGAAGCAGCATTGAGCGGATCAAGTTGTGGCGGCACTTCAAGCTCACCCGGCAGCGCCGGTTGCAAACCACCGTGCTGGCTGTAGGCGCGCAACTGAAATACATAAGCCAGCACTTCTGCTACCGCCGTGTAAAGCGCCTCGGGAATTTCATCACCTAATTCTGCATGCTGATAGAGCGCACGTGCCAGGGGTGGTGCTTCGAGCATCGCAATATTATGTTCACCGGCGAGCTCGCGAATTCGTGCAGCCACTGCATCGGCGCCTTTGGCGACAACACGTGGCGCACCCATTTTGCCGTCGGCATAACGCAGCGCAACCGCGTAGTGGGTTGGATTGGTCACCACCACGTCGGCAGTCGGTATCTCACTCATCATGCGGCGCTTGGCCATTTCACGCTGCTGCTGGCGAATCTTCGCCTTGATTTCCGGGTTGCCTTCAGATTCCTTGGCTTCCTGACGTACATCCTGCTTCGTCATCTTCATTTTGTTGGCATATTGCCAAAGCTGGTAGGGCACATCGATGGCGGCAATGATCACCAGGCCGCCCACGACTGCCAGGAAAGTGATCAGCATCATCTGGCCCAGGTGGTTCATGCCGCTTGCAAGAGGCTCGGTTGCCAGGCCAATCACCTCTTCAAGCTGACTAAAAATTACCAGATAAGCAATCGTGCCGACGATGATTGCCTTGCCAAGCGCCTTGCCGAGTTCGACCAAGGCGTTTTTGGAAAACATCTTGCCTACACCCGATAGCGGGTTGATCCGGGAAAACTGCGGCGCCAGTGATTTGGCAGTAAACAACCAACCGCCCAACAAAGCCGGGGTTGCCAGTGCCACGAACATCAAAATGCCCGCTAGTGGTGCAAACGCCATCAGCAAATCGCCGAGGTTGCCGGCAATGCGCATTTTAAGCAGTTCAAAATCGTAAATTTGGGCGCGTTCCAGCGTCAGGCTTGCAACCAACGTATGGTTTAGCTGGCGCATCATGGTGTCGCCGGTCGTCCAGAGGCCGGCGCCGGCAGCTAACAGAATCGTGCAGGTAGCCAGCTCGCGCGAACGAGGAACGTCGCCTTCCTCCCGCGCTTTTTCAAGCTTGCGCTCTGAAGCCGGTTCGGTTTTTTCGAGATCGCTGTCTTCGGCCATGGCCGACTCCTGTAATTGCTTCGGTGTCCGATAACAAGGAGCGACGCTCCCTGCGGACCTTGAAGACAATTATCACAGTGCAGCCAGGTAGGTTATTGCGAGAACAGGATGGGAAACAACAGTCAATTCGGTGCCGCAGAGAAATTTCTGCTTAGCCGTTTAAGCCAAGATTTTGTGCCCACACCAGTGCATCCCGGTGGGCCTGGTTGACCTTGTCCGAACTGATAAAAAGCGATTCTGCGAGCTCGGCGATCGGCCCGTTGTTAAATTCACATGCCTCGGCAAGCTTGAGAAAAGGCCCATACATGCCTTGGCGGGTGAGCAAGGCCTGGGTGACTGGCTCGGATAACTGTATATGGTCGAGCACTTCTTCCATTGTCACGCCCAGTAACCGATCAAGTAATGAAAACATGCCGACCACAAATAGGTTTTCAGCTTCGTTCTTTGGCAAAAACGACGCACCAACCAACTCAGCAAAACGTGCCCGTACGATCGCAGTTTGCATAAGCACGGCAGATTGCGCACCGGTGGAAGCTGTGGCCAGCAACACTGATAACCAACGATACAATGGCGAATAGCCCAGCATTGCCACGGCATGACGCAGCGATTGAATTTCAGTGCCTAACCCAAAGCCAGCAGAATTAATATAGCGTAATAGCTTGTAAGACAGCGCAGCATCACGCCGCAGCACATCTTCGAGCTTAGGCACATCTGCATTCTTGCGCACCATGTCCATAAGCTGCAGGATCATTGCCTGTGCCGGGTTCAAACCTTTGGATTGACCGACCGGCAACGCACGCGCCGTCAAGTACAAATTACTAATAAATGCGTCCAGTCCGAGCGAGGCGCAGGAATCAAATTCTTGCCAAGTGCCGATCTGGCGGGCAACCATGCGCACCTGCGATTGCTTCAACGCGCCATAGATCTTCGCCTGGGTCGCAAAATCCGTCGTGGCAAAATGAATTTCCAGATGCGTGGCCAGCGGCAACAGCGTCTTGTCTTGAGCAATGTCGGTAGCCTCAGATAGCGAAATGCCATACCCTTTCGTGCGAAGCCGTTTAACTGCTGCCAGCACTTCAATATCAGCAAGGTCTGCGAGGCGCAGAATTAGTACAACGTTCTTTGAAGGTAATGCCAGCACTTCATCGCATTCGAGCAGCGCCGGCGCAGCCCTTAAGAAAATCTTTAAAGAGCCAAGCTGCCAGCCTTGCTCATCATCTTGCAGTTGCAAGGCAGTAAAGCTGGCGAGCGCCCGAAAATCATCTTCCGGCGTGGCGATTTCCCGATCCGAGGCCGGGTGCTGCACGGTAAATTCGTAGCCGATAATTTGCTGCTTTGGGTCAACCAGCGGCTCGCGGACAAGAAAATTCAGATCATGCATGGCAGGAGCAGTCAAGCACCGGCAGCAGCCAGTTTTTCAAAAATCTTGCCCAATTTTTCATCCAGCGTTGCAGCGGTGAAGGGCTTGACGACATAGCCGTTGGCGCCAGCCTGCGCAGCAGCAATAATGTTTTCCTTCTTGGCTTCGGCCGTCACCATCAAAACAGGTAACTTAGCAAGCGCGGGGTCAGCGCGAATGTTTTGCAGCATGGTCAGCCCATCCATGATGGGCATGTTCCAATCCGAGACAACAAAATCAAATTTATCGGCGCGCAGTTTTGCCAGTGCCATTGATCCATCTTCGGCTTCGTCGACATTGGTATAACCCAATTCCTTGAGCAGGTTGCGAACAATACGGCGCATGGTCGAGAAATCGTCGACTACCAAAAACTTCATATTCGGGTTAGGACCGGCCATGTTGACTCCAGAGGTGCACTGCGTTTTCGCGATCAGCCGAGGCCGACAAAGGCTTGCATTTGATCACTACATTATGCACTGATGCGCTCCCGCTTTCGCTGTCAATCTCGCATGCAAGCATTAAAAATGCTTTTGAAATTCGCGGATATGCCACACCCGCATAGAAAGTGATGAAATAACTAAGCGAACTTGCTTACGGCAACAATATTTTCTAAAATTAACATCCTTTTAAGTTTCGGATTCAACATGTTTTATTTTATTGCATCAATCAAGCGTTGCAGCAACATCGGTCGTAAAGTTGAAACAAAACCCAATTCAGCCAATTTATCTTCACCCAGCCCTACGGATCGACACACTGCTGTCAATCTGCCAGCTCTGCAAAAGCCGGGCCATGGTTTAGGCAAAAGCCAGTTCGAATTTTTAAAGCTTCCAAAGAAGCCGTCCATGATTCAAACCAGTTCTTTCTCTGCTAAAACCGGGCAAATTGCCTTTGATTTGCCACCCCAATTTCAACAAACAAGGGCCCTACACAAAGAGCCAATACGTAAGATCTTAAAACAGGGCCGCCATGCACCCGGCGATGCAGTGCAAGCACCTTCCAAAGTCCATTGGTTGGAAGGGACAGTGTTCCATGAAAAAAAACCGCTAACAAAGACGGTACGATCTACCTCCAACCACGCACCGTCGACGACGGTGGAGCTTGTGCGCTTGCAAGCGCAGGCAACCGAGACTGCCCACTATGCCAGCCAGGCAAAGGAGCGAGCCGGGTTTGCAGTCGAAACGCAAACGCGAGCGGAGAGCCGTTTTTACATTGCAAATGAAGCGGTCGTGCAAGCTAAGCAAACACTGCAAAATTTGCTCAGGTCTCCAGCAGTATCTGAGGACGGTGAAAAAAACGTTGCATTGAACGAGGCTGTTTCTGCAGTCACCAGGGCAAACGACCTGGAGGAAGAGTGGCACAGTGCCCAGCGCGCTTCGGCAAAGTTACTAAAAAATGCATCGGCAGCACAAATGGCAGCCGATGATGCGGATACCGCGCTTAAACGGGCTCAGTAGTCTCACGGCTCCATGAATAACGCGTCAAACCCGTAACGCCCGCCCACCGTAGGTTGAGAGATAACCGAGCACCATGCCGGGAATCGCGCGCAACGCGCCGACTTCCTGTGCGCCGCCGACGGCGATTGCCTCGCGCGGCATGCCGAAGACAACGCAGCTCGCCTCATCCTGGGCCACCGTATAAGAACCGGTGTTTTTCATCGCTAATAATCCCAATGCGCCATCCTTGCCCATGCCTGTGAGAATGACGCCGACGGCATTTTTGCCGGCAGCCTCGGCGCTGGAATGAAACAATACGTCGACCGATGGGCGATGACGGTTAACCGGTGGACCCTTGTCAAGTCGGGTGACATAGTTCGCACCGCTGCGTGCCAGCATCAAATGCGAGTGGCCCGGTGCGATGTAGGCATGGCCGGGAAGCACGCGTTCCTCGCCTTCGGATTCGCATACAGAAATCTTGCACAGCCCATCCAAGCGTTTAGCGAAGGAACGGGTAAATCCTTCCGGCATGTGTTGGGTAATTAATATGCCGGGGCAATCCGCCGGCATCTGCACCAGAAATTCCCGAATTGCTTCCGTACCACCGGTCGATGCGCCAATGATAATAAGTTTTTCACTACTTAAAAGGGGGTTGCGTAGTGCCGGCAACCCAATGCTCTCGCATGGTGCACCGGCCACTGGCAAGCGCCGTGGCCGTATCTGCGCTTTTGCCGCGGCACGGATCTTGTCAGTAATGGTTTGTGTATATTCCAGCATACCGCTCTGAATCGAAATTTTGGGTTTGGCCACAAAATCAACAGCTCCCAACTCCAACGCCCGCATCGTGATCTCGGAACCACGTTCAGTAAGCGAGGACACCATCACCACCGGCATAGGCCGCAACCGCATCAGCTTTTCCAGGAAATCCAACCCATCCATGCGGGGCATTTCCACATCCAGCGTCAAGACATCCGGATTGGTCTGCTTGATCATGTCGCGTGCCACCAACGGATCAGGCGCTTGCCCCACGACTTCCATATCGGGCTGGCTGTTGATGATTTCGGTCATCACGCTACGAATCAGTGCAGAGTCATCAACAATTAGCACTCTGATTTTCATGAGCATTTCCTAGAAAGCCACATTAGACTGAATTAAAACAAATCGACCGAGCCTGTGACGCCGCCGGTCTGGATGCGGCTGGCGTAATCCTGTTCGCGGTTGACCAGGGTATTGTTGTTGAGTTGTTTAAGCTTTCGCACCAACACCCGGCCATCTCGCGGGAAGAAATACACCTTGCGCGGGTGGATATCATTTAAATCCTCGGCAACAATGCGAATGCTTTCAGCACGCAAATATTCCCGCACGAATCGCGCATTGCGCTCGCCGACGTTGATCACCGTAAAACCACGCAATACATTGCCGCCTCCAAACACCTTGGCCTCCAGGTTTTCCCTGCGCGCACCCGCCTTTAATAATTCATTGATCAACACCTCCATGGCATACGTGCCATAGCGGGTTGATGCCGACACGGGGCTGTCGGCGTCGCCACCATCGGGCAGCATGAAATGATTCATGCCGCCAATGCCTGTAACGCGATCGCGCAGGCAGGCCGACACACAAGAGCCCAACACGGTCACAATCATCATGTCCTTGGCAGTGAAATAAAATTCACCAGGAAGAATCTTGGCCGCATCGCGGTCGAATGTACGATCAAAATAAACATTGGTCGATAGTTGCTCATGCACGGCAGCCGTCATCGTGGGCTCGCTTCACGCACGCTTGGCCCATTTTTTTTCAACTCGTACACCGTTTTCCCACGCAGGCGAAAAGCATCCGAGACATACAAAAAATTTTCCGAATGACCGGCAAATAAAAGTCCGTCATGCTTCATCAAGGGAGCAAAACGTGACAGGATTTTGCCCTGCGTCGGCTTGTCAAAATAAATCATGACGTTGCGACAGAAAATCACATCGAAGGGGCCTTTCAAAGCCCACCCGTCTGCCAGCAAATTTAATGGCTGAAATGTCACCAACTTGCGCACCTCTGTACGCACACGCGCCAACCCCTCCTGCGCGCCTTTGCCTTTTTGAAAGAATTTGCGCATGCGTTCAGGGGCAAGCTTTTCCAAGCGATCTATTCCATACACACCACTTGCCCCGGCCGCCAACACGTTGGTATCAATATCAGTGGCGATAATGCGTACCGGAGGGGTCAGAGAATTAAATGCTTCACAAGCTGTCATAGCGATCGAATACGGTTCCTCGCCTGTAGAGCTGGCTGAACACCAGATTTCGATTGGTTCCTTGACTTTTTTTAAATGTTCCGCCAGCAATGGAAAATGATGGGCTTCACGAAAAAATGATGTCAGGTTTGTCGTCAGAGCGTTGGTGAAAGCTTCCCACTCCTGCTCGTCGCGCCCAGCTTCCAATGCATCAAGGTATTCTGAAAACGACGACATGCCGACAGCCCGCAAACGCCGCGCCAAACGGCTATAGACCATCTGTTGCTTGCTTTCGGCCAGAGCAATGCCCGCCTTTTGATGAATCAACGCCCGTACCCGCTCAAAATCATGGGGCGTGAAATCGAATTCCTTCGCAGCATTGCTACGATCACCGGATAACAGTTTCATAGGCTGATCAGGCGGCAATCGCTTCAATCAATCCCATCTCGGCACTTGACATCAACTTGTCGATGTCAATCAGAATCAGCATGCGCTCGTCTAGCGTGCCTAGTCCGGTCAGGTAGTCGGTATTAAAAGTGGTGCCCATTTCCGGTGCCGGCTTGATTTGCTCGGCATTAAGCGTGATCACGTCCGAGACGCTATCAACCACCATGCCCATGATGCGACCGCCGATGTTTAAGATAATGACGACGGTGAACTGGTCGTAAGTCGGCTCCCCCAAGTCAAACTTGATACGCATATCAACAATCGGCACAATGATGCCACGCAGATTGACGACGCCTTTAACAAAATCCGGCGCATTGGCAATTCGCGTAACTTGTTCGTAGCCGCGAATTTCCTGTACTTTCAAGATGTCAATGCCATATTCCTCCCGGCCAAGCGTGAAGGCGAGAAACTCATTGCCGGAATTGTCGAATTTTTTTGTGTTATTCATAGCGTCCTCAGCTGGAAAATAGCGTTTCGTCGGCCAGGCGCTGGCTTGACCGTATCAATGTAGAGACGTCGACGATCAGGGAAACGCCGCCATCGCCCAAGATCGTGGCGCCGGAAATGCCGGCAACTTTGCGGTAATTCGATTCTAGATTTTTGACCACTACCTGCTGCTGGCCCACCAGGTCATCAACAAATAATGCAGCCTTGCGCCCGTCGGATTCCAGGATTACAACGATACCGTCCGAAGGATTTTGATGTTGCGGTGTAATACCAAAAATCTCATGCAGCGCAATCAATGGCAGATACTCGCCCCGTACTTTAATCACCCGCCCTTGGCCACTGATGCCCTTCACATCAATCACCTCTGGCTGCAACGATTCGATCACATAGCCCAGCGGTAAAATGTAAATTTCCTCGCCCACGCGCACTGACATACCGTCGAGAATGGCCAGAGTCAGCGGCAGTGAGATTGAGATTGTGGTGCCGAAGCCGGCAGCCGAGCGGATATCGACTGATCCGCCAAGGCTGCCAATGTTGCGCTTGACCACATCCATGCCGACGCCACGCCCGGAAATATCAGTCACCTCTTCAGCCGTCGTAAAGCCCGGCGCAAAGATCAGCTGCCAGACTTCGGCATCCGGCATGGCATCGCTCACCGGTAAGCCACTCTCTACGGCTTTTCCTAAAATACGTTCGCGACTTAAGCCGCCGCCATCATCTGTGACTTCAATAACGATGTTGCCGCCTTGATGGCTCGCCGACAGCGACAGCCGGCCAGTTTCGTTCTTTCCGGCTGCGGCGCGCTGCGCCGGCAACTCAATACCATGATCGATGCTATTGCGAACCAGATGCGTGAGCGGATCGATAATGCGCTCTATCAAACCTTTATCAAGCTCGGTCGCAGCGCCAATCGTGACAAATTCAACTTTTTTGCCGAGTTTGCCGGCCAGATCGCGCACCATGCGCGGAAACCGGGAAAACACATAATCCATCGGCATCATGCGAATCGACATCACTGCTTCTTGCAAATCACGGGTGTTTCGAGTGAGTTGGGTGACACTGTTAAGCAGCCGCTCATGGAGCATCGGGTCTAGCTTATCGGTGCGCTGCTCCAGCATGGCCTGCGTGATGACGAGTTCGCCTACTAAATTAATTAATTGATCAACTTTCTCGATACTGACGCGAATCGATGTCGATTCGGAGCTGGCAGTGGCGCGCTCCGGTTCACGACGGTTGGCAGCCGACCGCATATCGGCCGCCACCTCAGGCGCGTCGTGATGAATGACTGCCGGCGCCTCAGGCGCTACAAACGTGGTGAATGGAGCAAAGAAGCCATAGCCCTGCGCTTGCTCGCGCGCCTTTTCAGTGGCCAATTCATGCGCGGCTAATAGCGGCGAGCCTGCGAGTTGATCCACGTTCATTGGCTCAAAAAACCCAAAACCTGCATCGGTTTCAGCAGCGCCTGGGATGTGCTGGTTGTCTTCAGTAATCAACATTTCCTTGGGGTCGACTAAAAACATGCAGATCGCGGCAACGTCGTCAATCGTACTGGTCGTATCAAGGGTAAGCACTGGTTTGCCATCAAGCTGGGAAGACCGCGTTAGCATGCCCAATGTCGCCAGCTCTAAAGACAATGATTCCAGCTCTGAAGGCGGCATCGAAGGCAAGGCAATCGTCAGGCGGCGTGTTCCCGCCGGCGAGGATGATGTCGATTGGTTTGCAATGCGTTGTGATGGCTGGGCGCCAGCGAAGTGCGCCAGTGCTTGCAAGCGGCATCGGCAGGCAGTGACCGTTTCCTGGTTAACCGGCGTGTGCAGTCTGTGGCCATCGAGCTGCATCTTGAGAATATCTTTAGCCTCCAGAAAGGCATCAACATGTTTGGCTGTTAATCCCATTTCTCCCTTGCGAATCAAGTCCAGCAAAGTTTCTAATTCGTGGGTGATGTCGGTCAGATCGGTAATGCCGAAGGTGCCGGCACCGCCTTTAATCGAATGCGCCGCCCGAAAAATTGCGTTGAGCTCTTCTTCATCGGGCGCAGCGAGGTTGATGGACAGCAGCAGCTTTTCCATCTCGGCCAGCAGCTCTTCGGTTTCGTCGAAGAACACCTGGAAAAACTGACGCATGTCGATTGTCATTACCCGATCACTTTTTTGACAACTTCAATCAACCGCTGCGGATCAAACGGCTTGACCAGCCAGCCATTTGCGCCAGCTGCCTTGCCCTTTAATTTCATTTCATCGCTGGATTCGGTGGTTAGCATCAGGATCGGCACTTTTTGGTAGGTTGACAATGCGCGCAATGCCCGGATCAATGCCAATCCATCCAGGCGCGGCATGTTCTGGTCTGTTAATACCAGGTCGAATATCTGGGTGCGCGCCTTTTCCAGGCCGTCCTGTCCGTCGACGGCCTCGGTTACCAAATATCCTGCTGCACGCAGGCTGAACGCTACCATCTGCCGCAACGATGCTGAATCATCGACTGCCAAGACCGTTTTTGTCATATCTGCTCCTGCAATTCATTATTTTTAAAAAAGTTCGATGTCGCCGCTTTCCATATGCGTTTGCGTAACAGCCTTGTACGGCACCTGATCTAAAATCGTGCCCTTTTCCTGCAGCACCTGATTGACGGATGCCAGCACAAGGAGTGCCTGGGCGTTGTCAGGGTTGTGAGACAACAGCGCGCCGGCAGCACCTGCGTCCTGCAATACCTGATGCAAGCTCGCCACATGGCCCACAATGCGACCGATTAATTGATTCGTCATATCTTGAAATTGCAGCGCCGTAATCGCCTCATTCACACATTCGACCGCGTCCAGCTGCAATCGGTCGATCATTGCCCGAAGCGACGGCGGGACGGGCGCACCGTCTTTCATCATGGCGATCAAGTCGCTCTGTGCCATCGTGGCAGCATGGATACCTATAAAGCTGTTGCCGAGCTTTGTCACCGCTTCAGCAAGCAGGTAACTGGTCTGCCGCAGATCGGCATCGACCTCGGTGAGATGCCCACTACCTTGGCGACCGAATGCTGCCAGGAGCTGATGCAGCTGACTTGCAAACTCAGCGGGAAGAAGCTGCGGCGCGCTCATGTAGGCCGGCCAAATCTAGTTTTTTGGCGCATTGGCGCTTTCTGGTTGAGGCACCGAAGCAATGGGTGCAGAAGGCGATGACAGGGATGACGGTGCGCTTTCTTTCGTCACTGATTCCTCGGCACGCTTGTTCATTACGATAATGCTGATGCGTCGATTTACCGGACTCATCGGATCGGCTTTTTCAAACGGCACTGCAGAGGACAAGCCCACCACCCGCAATACTTTATCCTGGTCCATGCCGCCGCCAATTAAAGCTCTTCGCGAGGCATTCGCGCGATCAGCAGATAACTCCCAATTGCTGTAACCCTTTTCGCCATTGGAGTAAGCAGCTGCATCGGTATGGCCTGAGAGGCTGATTTTGTTAGGCATGTCGTTAAGTATCTGGCCGATTTCAAACAAAATTTCTCTGGTATGAGGCTGCAGGTCGGCACGTGCCGTGGCAAACATCGCGCGATTTTTTTCATCAACAATTTGGATGCGCAACCCATCTACGGTGATATCGATCAAAAGCTGGTTTTTATACTGGCGCATCGTCGGCGACGCTTCGATACGGGATTCGATACGTGACTTCAAGCCCTTCAAACGATCCAGCTCCAGGCGTTCAAGTTCTGCTTTTGCGGCGCCGAGGTTATAACTTTTTTTCGGTTGCTGGTTGTCACCTTTTTTTTGCTGCCCATCTTTCCGAGTCAGATCGCGCCCCCCTCCGGCCAGTACGCTTGAGCTGTCGCCGCTGCCAGAGCCACCCTGCATTGCTACCTTCAACGGCGTCTTGAAATATTCTGCAATTCCTGACAACTCGCCTTTGGAGGTGGACCCCAACAACCACATCAGCAAAAAAAACGCCATCATCGCCGTCACAAAATCGGCATAAGCAATTTTCCAGGCACCACCATGATGGCCACCGCCACCCTTTTTAATACGCTTGACAATGATCGGCCGTAACCCTTCATCAGCCATGGCAAGCCCTGATCATTTGGATTTGGAAAGCTTGATGTGTTCTTCCAATTCTGCAAAAGAGGGCCGCTCGGTTGAATACAACACTTTGCGTCCAAATTCCACAGCCAAGGCCGGTGCATACCCGTTCAGACTCGCCAGCAATGTGACCTTCACACACTGAAACATTTTCGAAGATTCATGCAGTTTCTGCTCCAACAGGCTCGCCAGCGGCCCAACGAAACCATATGCCAACAAAATCCCGAGGAAGGTGCCAACCAATGCGTTGGCAATCAAGATGCCGAGTTCCGCAGGTGGCAGGCCTACCGAAGCCATGGTGTGGACCACGCCCATGACGGCTGCCACAATGCCGAATGCCGGCAAACCATCACCTAGTTTTGCCATGCAATGCACCGGTACCTCACCTTCGGCATGATGGGTATCGATTTCGTTATCCATCAAATTTTCGATCTGGAATGCGTCCATATTTCCGGACACCATCAGGCGTAAATAATCGGTGATGAATTCGATGATGTGATGGTCAGCCAGCACAGCCGGATACTTGCTAAAAATCGGGCTTTCTTCGGCTTTCTCAATATCGCCTTCTATCGACATCAATCCTTCTTTGCGCACCTTGCTAAGTATCTCGAACATCAGCGTCATCAATTCCATGTATAGCGCCCGATTATGTCGTGACCCCTTCAGCAGCGATGGTAATGATTTGATGGTTGCTTTAATCGACTTGCCGTTGTTACCCACAAAAAAAGCGCCTACGGCTGCCCCGCCAATCATGAGTAGCTCGACCGGCTGAAACAAAGATGCCATGTGGCCGCCGGCCAAGGCAAAGCCGCCAAAAACCGATGCGCAAACGATGATGTAGCCAAGGATAACTAACAAGCGCGCACCTTCTAAATTGGTGGAGGAGACGAGAGAAAGATTATCAGAGAAAGTTACACTTACGAAACATTTTTACCATTGCCAGCCATATAGAACCGGCCCTTGTGGATCGGGTAAGACAGTTATGGTGGGCGCATGGCCTGGAATTAAAAATTCATAGCTCAATAACAACGAGCCAGGCCTCATTTCACGTTGTGATTTTTGCCACAACGCTGGCATCGCCGCAGGTGAAAGATAAGCAAACACCACATCAAATTGCGCCAGGTCGAGTGCATCATAATCACCCATGGTGAAGCGCGCCTGACTGCCCGTGACCACTGCGCGCAGCCAGCTGACAAGCCATGGCAATGGCGCCAACTCGATGCCCATAAAACGGGCGTCTGGGCGGCAACGCGCCAGGTTTAATATCAATCCGCCTAGTCCACTACCAATATCGACCACATTGAGCTGCCGGTCGGCCGGTAACAACGGCAATAGTGCTTTCCACACGGCGGGCCCGGAGGGATAGAAAGGCACCTGCGTGCGAAATGTGCTCCAGTAAAGGGCCAGCATGAATAGAAACGCTGCCAAGAAAAAAATTGGTGGCAATTGCAATGCAAATGTCACCAGAAGCAAAAGCGGAAATACCAATGCTATGGCGCTCCACCATAGCGCCAGGCCGCGCAAGAAAGTAAGCAACGCTGCCAACACTCCTTGTAACAAGGCTGCATGACCCAACGATAGCTGTGCAATATCGGCGCGGTCGGCCCCAAGCGTGGTCGTCCAGGTCAGCAATCCAGCGATGACCTGTAAAGCCAATGCCTTCATTGCAGGCGTGCGCCAACCTTTCCAGTCGATCGGGCGTTTCACTAAAACAGAGAAAGTGTCAGGTAATGGCAAGTGCAACACGCGCAGCCAGCGCTGCAGTGGCAGCAACTGCTTCTTCGCGAGCTTTACGCGTCTTGCCAGCACGAGAGGGCAAATGGCATAAGCCACAGAGGTAGTCGCTATTCAGATCAAGCTGATGCACCACAAATTCACCGTTGCACGTCTTGCAACAGGCAGTACACAGCATTTTGCTTTCCACAAACCGCACAAGCGTCCAGGCGCGTGTGAGCGAGAGCACCGGCTCTTCGCTGGGCGTTGCCCCAACCTGCTCTAGATACAATTGATACGCTTTCATGATGGCAGTAATACCGGAGACCTGCGCATTAGCAATGAGGTAACGGTGAATGCTTAAAAATAATGATGAATGCACATTCGGCTGCCATGTAATAAACCAGTCAGTGGAAAATGGCAGCATACCCTTGGGTGGCGAAACACCCTTTAATTCTTTATACAATTTCAGCAGTCGCTCACGCGAAAGTGATGTTTCAGACTCCAGCAATTGCAGGCGTGCGCCCAGGTTAATCAACTCAATGGCAAGTTGTATTTCATTGGACTCGGTAACAACGCTCTTCTTGGCCATGAGGATCAAACCTTTGCTTAGGCGATCTCTTCGACTGGCTGACCTGCCATGAGGATGGCTGCATGCGATTGCGACAATGCACGATCTTTGCTGTTGTTGGTGAGCATACCGAGGATGGCGCCGTCGTCGAAACGAAAACGTGCCAGCATCATATTGGTGCCTGCCAGCTTTAGAATTTGGGAATTATTCAGACCATCGATCAGGTCAGCGATTTCGCTGCTAATGCCGAGACGAAAGATAGCCGTAGGCTTGTCGGCACGCACCATCTGTTGAGCCAGCATCAGGTAACCCAGATTAGCATCGCGAATTTCAGCAACCATTGCAGTCGTATTCATGTCGTTTCCTCGTCGTCCAATGCTGGCCTGAATATGCTTGGCCAGTGAACGCATTCTGGAAGAAACATTTACTTGAGGAAATAGAAAACCAGCGATATTTTTTGTCGGCACGAAGACGGTCAACACGTAGGAGTTAGTCTTACAGATCTGCTAATTGAACCATGTGAGGGAGGAAATATTTCAGATGAATGGCGTATCCGCTGCCTTCTAAGACACCAATGTTTATTTATTATGATCGTAAAACAAATTCCTAAAAAACAATCTTCTAACCAAAAATGCCTACAAATCTTGAGAAATTCAACGAAATTCGATGCCTAAACAGCCAAATTAACTAACCAAAAACGTCAAGAATGTTGTTTCAAGACAACTTTTAGAACCCCAAACGCCCCATCTAAACCATTAACGACCTCACGGCAGGAAACTTTAGCGTGCCAAGAAAATATTTTTAGCTTCATTATCTGTATTGATTATCAAGTTCTGCTCACTGCAATTGGCAGCGCCGCTCTCTTGTCTCAGTTACGGCAAGTAGCCCCACAAACTTTAGGTAAGCCTCATCTGTTTTTTTATTCTTCTTCATAGGCCCAATGTAGGCGCCGTACGGAAGCACCTTCACACTATGAGGTAGTTGCGAAGGCGGTGTATTTCTTACTACGCAGCCTTGAACAAAGAGCTTGCTCGTCTATTTGGCCAGCGACATTGTAGACATTAGATTTATCGGGTCGTATCACTACTTGCATCTGGCTTGGTTAGCTAAAAAATTCAGAACCGATGCTGTCCTTGAAGTTAGCGCAGCAAAAACAATGGCATAATGCGGGCCTGACAGGAAGCGTGGCCGAGCGGTTGAAGGCACCAGTCTTGAAAACTGGCGAGGGTGTGAGCCCTTCGTGAGTTCGAATCTCACCGCTTCCGCCAGCCCTATTTTATCGTTTAAAATCAACAATGTAGTTCTCAAGAAACCTCAATTTACCACACCCTTTTACCACACCTTTTCTCGTCCTAATCGGCTTCGGATGTATAGCAAACTTGGGCTTGGTCTGTGGCAATTCTGATCTGTACTATCCCAGCTTCAGCAGCAAGTCCTCAACCTTCAAATGTGTGTATCGCTTCAGCATAGTCAACGTCTTGTATCCGGTGATTGCAGCAACTTCGATCATCTCAAAGCCCCTCTTCTCTGGCGTGACTTCCTCGGCATAGCGTTGCACTGCGCTGTAAAGAGTGGGTGTCTCATACTGCAACGAGGCAACATCGGGGGCATAGGTATAAGAGACAGAGAGCGTTACTGATTGGTGGAGGCTGTTTAGCCAGATGTTTCTTGATCTGCTTTTGAGTAGCTGCAGTGACTACATTTTTAATGAGTTCGTCCTGCTTGCTTGCCCATGCTCGGGCATCTGGCAGATTGTCAAAGGTGCGTGTAACTCTAGAACTTCCCGGTGCGCTAATGCGAACGCGGAATCGTCCAGGATATTGGCTATCAATGGATGCCATAGGGGATACCTCCAGGTGAATGGATGATGGTGATGTTTTGGTGGTGGGGGTGACCAATCCCCTAGAGGAAAGGTCAGATTTCGTCTTGCTAGACACCCAAATGACACCGGGTGGACAACGGGAGGAACCCATGTGTCTCGGTCTATGCAAATGCTGCCTTACAGTGTTGCGGAGGTGCTGTGCTGAGGGTCACGCTCAAGAGCAATATAAAGTTGCCCCTGGCTAATCTGGCGGTATTGTAGCTGTGCTTTGGAGATGGTGAAAGCGCTCCAACGGGCCTTATAGAGACGAAAGAAGGGAGCCCAAGGTTCTACCTTGAAGCTCCTTTTTCATTACCGACCTAGTTACGGTTCGTAAACAATATTCGGGTCAACTAACCCAGGAGTAGTGATGTAGTTAAATGCTGATTCATTAATAACACCGTCTTCCAGTAACCGGTTTGCATTTACTTTGTTCCCTCTGATCCAGACCATTGCACGTTCTTCCGAAGTCGCATTGTCATTACTTTTTACAATCGTCGCGATTAGGCGTTTGTTCAATGCTTGCTGGATAGTGATGACAGTTCCGTTTTCCATACGAAATGTTGGGGGTGCGAGTACAGGTACAGGCATGATAATTCCTTTTAGTTAAGTTAAATAATTATAATTTTAGTAATAGTGTGTTTGCTGCGGGGGCTTCTTACCGTGGCGCTCTGCACACCCTCGGTAACTCAATATGTCCCAGCTTGACAGCCTCCTGATACTCTTCAAGCAACCCTACAAGATTCCCTTTACGGTCCATTGCGGGTCTCTCAAGGAATGCTTCAAAGGCACAGGTAAGTTGATGAACAAACCACTGCAACTGAGCGTTACTGGGCAACATCATCATTACTCTCAGTTTTCACAGGTGCAAGGTGCTTGGTCAGTGCTTCCAATGCTGCGGCCTTGGATTCTGCTGGCAGTCCTGCGAAGAATGCCCCCATTGATGCCATTGCAGCGTCTGCTGCGACTTCCTCAGTGTCCACTACGGCGGTATAGTCTTCACGGGTAAATGGCGCTGGAACATTGGTGCCAGCTAGTCCCGCTATGTACTGGGATGCTTCCTCGTCAATGATGCCTGCCAGAACAGCCGATGAAGCCGGAATAGCCCGGTTGTTGGTGAAGATGGTGCCCGGTTCGGTGCCACGATAGATAAGTCCAATTGTGACCGCTGCATGGATACTCATGGTGGCTCCGCTCTCGGTGCGGAAGTAGTTGGTTGGGCCTGTTGGCTCTACTGGTGCGGCTTCTACTGCGGTTGCTGCGAATGCTGCTGTTGATGTGTCGATGGTTAATGTTTTCATGATGATTAGTTTCCTGTTGATGGTGGGGTTGGTTGAGTTGGGATTGGTGGGGTTGTTGATGCAGATTGCTTGAGCCGTTCTACTACTGGAAAGACCCAGCGCATGTATTCCTTATGGAAGCTCTTTATAGCCTCTTCAGCAGCTTTAAGGCCGGCCTCTGTAGGTGACTCTGCATAAGCCTTGATGACCTTCTGTAGCGCCTCCTGATACCTCTGGTGGTCTATCTCGGCTATCGTGCGGTCCATACCATTGCAAGCATTGTTTCTGGCTCTCCTGATTAGGTAACTCATGGCTTAGATGAGACCAATACGGGCTGCAGTTTTGACTTCCATCCAGGTGCCATTGATGCGTACCATGTCGTTACCCCCTTTGCCGTTTGCAGGGGCTTGCTTGACCTCATAGCCGTGGCTCTCTAGTACGTCAAGGCTCGGTGCGACCTGATCCAGATAAGTCTTGGCAAGCTCTCGATATCCACCCAGGTTGCGGCCTGTTACCTGCTCACGAATGGCACGGCCAAGCGCCTCCTTATGTTGTTCACGTGCCCACTGGTAAAACTCCTGCGGGTCTGCTCCGAGGGAAGCTACTGCACGATCTGCTTGTGCCTGAAACATAGCCATACCAGCAGCCTTTGCAGCTTCGATCTGGTGATCTGGTAGGCCACTGGCAGACGCTAGAGAGGCGGTGAAGTCTTCAAAGTTACCCGTCTCGGCAATGGCATCGGCTGCGGATATCAAAGCCCGGTCATATAGTTGCTGAGGAATTGCTTCGATAGTGGATGAGTAATGGGCCTCCTGGTCTGCTGCGAATAGCTCAGGTCCTACCTCTGTAGGCTGCTCAGGCTGCATTGCTTGTGCCAATGCTTCAGTAGGGCTTTGGGTTGGTGCCCGACTCTGCTGCCCTACAGCGACATAATCCCCTTCGGATGTCTTGGTGACCATGCCCATGATTAAGGCAGCAGCCAAGCTAGTCCGGGAACCAGGATTACCGGGCTCTAGTTCGATGGTAGTAGTAGGCAAACGCTGGCCTGTGGGGGAGCCTATAGAGTTCCTGGCAGTTGCCATGATGTCTCCGTTAGCTGGAACAGAATCAAGACTCTGAGCACGGCTGAGACCTACATGGTCTTGAACTGGATTGCTGCCTCCTGAGCAACGGGTAGTGCCTTCATAGACTCGGGAGGTTGCCTCTGGTGCTGCCTGAGTGGGGAGGATTGTGTGTGCATCTGCACTGGACGAGGTTGTAGAGAAAGTTACAGTCATGGCGGTGATTCCTTGTGGATGTGAAACGATGGGAGTGGGAGAGGTGCTGAACGCTAGTGCTGAACGCTAGTGCTGAACGCTAGTGCTGAACGCTAGTGCTGAACGCTAGTGCTGAACGCTAGTGCTGAACGCTAGTGCTGAACGCGAGTGCTGAACGC